>Ga0224512_10000025_pt1 | contig 202811 bp, 203 predicted proteins | sample SF_May12_sed_USG_4_FD_169103 | JGI IMG/M metagenome (GOLD analysis project Ga0224512, IMG submission 169103) | Sediment microbial communities from San Francisco Bay, California, United States - SF_May12_sed_USGS_13 | ecosystem: Environmental > Aquatic > Marine > Sediment | place: USA...
ATCGATGAGTGGCTGCGGCCAAAATGTTGCGCTATCGAATGCAGTGACTCGCCTCGCTGCCAGCGATCCCACATCAGCGCTTTGTCGGCTTCGGTGTAATAGATCCTCTTCGGATAGTTCATCTGCAGCATCCTCCTCTCTATACTCAGAGACTAGGTGTTGCGTTCACCGTTTGAAATCGCAACCCAAAGCGGACACTGGGTTCTAAGTAATTCTGCGCATTGAAGCGCGGATTTCCAGACCTCAATGGAAAGGCATACGGGTAGTTTGACGAAAGTCAGTGAAACAAACGACTGCCAAGAGTCTAACGATATGGCTTGGGGCGATTCCAGGCACGATCGCGGCCTGTCTAGCTATGCTTTTCAGTGCATTCGCCGCGGCAGAGAACGAAACACTACAGGCGAAAATATTCCTGTCAGCGTAAGCGATATTGGGTGCCGTCGCGTTGTGGCGGGCCGCCCTCGGGCCGCTACCTGTTCGCTGGCCCACCGCGCTTGGATTGCTGTGTGGCCCGACTGCGGTGATCGGCTTTAGTAATCTCGACGTATATATAATGGCAATAGTTTTCTGGTTTCCGCTCTTCGTCGCTATGCGTTTTCTGGCTATCTCCGCATCGATAGTGGCCGTTTGCCATATCCTATTTGCGTTGCGCTGTTTCCTGTCGAACCCTGTTCGGTGATCGTTCCTTGGACGGCTGCTTCTGGCCGTTAGCAGACTGTCAGGCTAACTCGACAAGAGCCGTTTGAACGGCCGCTCTTTGCGGCAAGCCGACTACCGATGAGCGGAGCCGACACCCGCCGTTGCCAACACCCAAGAATCTATTCGCAGTATGACAATTGTCTGACGGCAACAGGGTACTGCGAAGGCGGCCGTTTGTACCTTATTGACGAAATTCAGCAAACTGGCGGGGGTGAGAGAATCTCAACCTCGGGCCGCAGTCTCCCAAGAGTTCCCAATAAAATTTCATGTAACCAGCCAGTTGTGGCGGCTTCTATTTATCGAAGCGACAGAGCAGATCACGCAATGTATGGTCCAGTCACGTTTCGTCACAGTCAGTGTATTTCGCACCGTGACAAATCTGTGTCTCGAGACATTCTTCAGTTTGGAATTAAGCCTGCTGCCATTCCCAATGAATCACCTTTTCTATCACCGGATCGATTTCCACAGTGTAGAGGACCCCAGGTAACCTGATGCACACGCAAATCAGTCGCTTATTCACGTAGTCGGCAAGCGCCAATTTTCGCCGGCGATAGCGAGCCACCGATTCACTCGTCTGCTCAGGTAGTGGTTCAGTCAAGCTCGTAAACGTTTCTTGATCAAGAATCCGGTCGTTGATGTACGAGAATTCGGCCGCCAGAACCTCCGGCGGTAAGCCGTTGCAGGTCTTAAAGCTCGTTACGAGATCATTCGGATCCTTTGGATCTAGCCCTGGGCCGGGGTCATCGACTGATTCAAATTCCTTAAGCATGTGTACAGCCATCGGTGGCGGCGAAGCAGCGCGCCAGGACCTTGATTGTATGTAAGTGGGAAAAACTGCCCATAAAAAGTACTTCTCAGCGACTGATGGTTATGGTAATTCTATATATGGTCGAAAGCCAACACTTAATGCGCGAAGGACATACAGAGGAAGTGTTCATGAGAAAACAAACCCATCACACACCGTTGGGGTTTTCACTTTCCGGGGCATCCAGAGCTGTCATTTACTGGCTGTACGACGTTAAGCATACGACAACGGAGGCTCCAGTGGCTGACGAAGCGAGTAACACCGATTTTGCGTATTACGACGATGCCGAGGTGGCGAAGCTGCTTGGCGTCTGGGTCGCCAGGCTGCGAAACAAAATCAGTGCGGGCGAACCGTTGCCGCCCCGACTGCGGGCCAAAGGCAGGCGCAAGTGACTTTGGCCACGGAAAGACCTGCACGATTGGCTGAGACAGTGTGCAAGGGGCGATGGAGGTCACATCGCACGCACCTTTTTAGGCGGTCGTAGACAGTGAAAATGCTCTGGTCGATCGCCGCAGTTTTTCTGTCAGCACCTGCATTGAGTGATCAGGAGACGATGGCACTGGATTGGTGAGAACCTGACATGGCGACGAAGAAGAAAGCGAAGACCTCGCGCGCAAAGGCGCGCCGAAAAGCGACAAGTCAACCCGCGGTCGGTGCCGGCCCGAAATCGAAGCGTGTCGAGGTGACGCGGATCAGATTCTACGAGAGAAATCCGCGTCGCGGCCAAAACCCCGAGTACGACCGGATCAAGAGTTCAATCTTGACGGCCGGCATGGACCAAGCGCTGCGGATCACGCAGCGGCCTGGCGAGACAGATTACGTCGTTCCCGAAGTACAGCCAGACGCAACGCTACACCCGGGATGAAGAAATGGGTAATAAATTCACACTGATTGCTTATTTTCAGCAAGTTATGGCCCGTAACAGCGCAAAATATTTCCCAGACCGTCAGACGAAAGGTGAAGTCCGCCAATAGGATAGCGTTCTGCAAAAACCTGGCTACGAATCAGGCGGTCGGAGTATTCATTGACTCCAAAAATTGCCCTGGTGTTAGCCACCTCCGCAGTCGATTCTCGTCAATGGCAGTGTGGAACACCGGTCGTTCCGAGTCAGCCATGAATATCTGTATTCCAAATTGAGATTTGCGCGAGAGGGAGGCAATTCAATAATTTCTTCTCTGTTCGCCTCGGATTCGCTTAGAATCGAAGTCGCCTCAGTATTATGCTCAGCCGGTGAGGCCCAAGAGGTAACTCCCTGATTCGCGGGTGTAGTTCAATGGTAGAATATCAGCTTCCCAATTCTCGGAGCCAAGTTGACCAATTCTGTAACCACTTGATTTCCGTGGTCTTCTGACCACCGATTTCAACGAGTTATTTCACCCCAAAGTAAGCAACTGATTCCACCAGAGTTTCTGAGTATCCTCAGTTTTACTCTCACTGCTAGCGATCGTTGTCGGTCCAGCCTGTTTCGCTGACTAACAAGCGTTTAGATGAAATTATGCCTGACGGGCCCAGCCAACAAGGGTAAGCAGAAAAAGAATAACAACAATCTCAAAACCTTAGTAACAGTCAGATCATTGGGGCAATTCAATTCTCGTGGAATCACCGACGGCGAAATACAAAATTCTATTTCTTAACAGGACCAAATAATGGAAAGCCTGCGATATTGGCCAATATCGCGGAGATCGTTGGTGTAATCATCGTCGTCGGCGGTCTGTCTTTTGCGGTACTTCAGCTCCGACAGTTCCGCCAGCAGCAACGCGAGCTCGCGGCAATCGAGCTATTCCGGTTTTATGGCAACAGCCAATTCACTGAGGCGTTCAATCGCGTGATGCACATGACGGAGGGTAGCCGGCCGAAACCTGCTACCCTCCTTGATACCTCTTTTGCTACCCTTTCGGGTCGTAGAAGGCTCTGAAAGCCTTTATTTACAAGGCTCTCAGAATTGGGTGGCACTTACATCATGCCGCCCATGCCGCTCATATCGGGCGTATCTGGGCCATCTTCCTTCGGCGCTTCTGCAACCATCGCCTCGGTTGTCAAAAGCAGTCCGGAGACGGATGAGGCGTTTTGTAATGCATATCGCACGACCTTGGTCGGGTCGAGAATACCCATTTTGATCATGTCACCGTATTCGCCGGTTGCGGCGTTGTAGCCATAGTCGCCCTTGCCTTTGACAACGGCGTTCAGTACCACGCTTGGATCACCGCCAGCGTTCCTGACGATCTGCCGCAGTGGCTCCTCGACGGCGCGACGCAGGATGTTGATGCCAACATTCTGATCATCGTTGTCGCCTTTCAGCTTGCTGATTGCGCCGCGTGCGCGAATGAGCGCGACGCCACCGCCGGCAACAACGCCTTCTTCGACAGCCGCACGAGTTGCATGCAGTGCATCTTCCACGCGTGCTTTCTTCTCTTTCATCTCAATTTCGGACGCAGCGCCAACCTTGACTACGGCAACACCGCCGGAGAGTTTGGCAACCCGCTCCTGCAGTTTTTCCTTGTCGTAGTCCGAGCTCGACTCTTCGATTTCCGCATTAATCTGATTGACGCGGCCCTTGATGTCCTCGGCACTGCCTGCGCCGTCGATGATCGTCGTGTCTTCCTTCGTGATCTGAATCTTCTTCGCTTCACCAAGATCGTCCAGCGAGGTCTTCTCGAGCGACAAGCCGACTTCGTCGGAAACCACCTTGCCACCGGTCAAAACCGCGATGTCCTGCAGCATGGCCTTGCGGCGGTCGCCGAAACCAGGCGCTTTAACCGCCGCTATTTTCACGATGCCGCGGATGTTGTTGACAACGAGAGTTGCTAGCGCTTCGCCTTCGACGTCTTCCGCCACGATCAGGAGCGGACGGCCGGACTTTGCAACGGCTTCGAGCACCGGCAGAAGATCGCGAATGTTAGAGACCTTCTTGTCATGCAGTAGCACGTATGGATCTTCGAGCTCTACTGACTGGCTCTGCTGGTTGTTGATAAAATAAGGCGACAGGTATCCGCGATCGAATTGCATGCCTTCGACCACATCCAACTCATTAGCGAGTCCCGATCCTTCCTCAACCGTGATGACGCCCTCTTTGCCGACCTTTTGCATCGCCTCGGAGATGATCTCGCCGATCTCGGTATCGGAATTAGCAGATATGCTACCAACCTGTGCAATCTCTTTATCGTCTTCGCAGGGCTTCGACAGCTTCTCGAGCTGTTCGACGATCGCGATCGTTGCTTTGTCGATGCCGCGCTTCAGATCCATCGGGTTCATACCAGCGGCGACCGCCTTCAGCCCTTCACGCAGTACAGCCTGAGCCAGCACCGTTGCGGTCGTCGTGCCGTCACCAGCGACATCAGAGGTATGGGAAGCGACTTCCTTGATCATCTGCGCGCCCATGTTCTCAAATTTGTTCTCCAACTCGATTTCCTTGGCAACGGACACGCCATCTTTGGTAACGGTCGGTGCGCCATAGCTCTTGTCGAGTACTACATTGCGACCTTTGGGGCCGAGTGTCACTCGTACCGCATTCGCCAGTATGTTCACACCTGCAAACATCTTGTGGCGCGCGTCGTCGCTGAAACGGACTTCTTTAGCAGCCATTTAAGTATCCTCTTAGCTTTGATTCAGTTGAGCTTTCTTAAGTGATTCCGACGCTTAGCCTTCAATGACGGCCATAATGTCGTCTTCTTTCATCACCAGAAGCTCTTCGCCGTCAACTTTGACATCGGTGCCGGAGTACTTGCCAAATAGCACCTTGTCGCCGGCTTTGATGTCCAGTGCACGGATTTCGCCATTTTCCAGGATCTTGCCGTTGCCGACGGCAATGACCTCACCCTTGATTGGCTTCTCGGCCGCAGCGTCCGGAATGACGATGCCGCCAGGGGACTTACGGTCTTCTTCCATGCGCTTTACGATGACTCGATCATGGAGCGGACGAATCTTCATCGATTTGATCTCCGATAAGTAGATGATAATTAAGAGATAACTGTTAACCGGGCAAAGGCTTTTTAGCACTCTAACTCGGTGAGTGCTAGTTGTTGTGCTGATTAGTACGAATGCAAGGCCCTCGGCGAAAAATATCGAGCCGGATCGTCCATTGATTTGTCGCGTATTTTGGTCCAAGACGACTATTGATACAGACCACGGTAGTGCTCTTGCCGGCCATGGCCGGATTCGCGCGTGATTGGGGTCGGTGCCACCCCAAGGTTACTGCCATCTTTTTTTGTTCGCTAGGACGTTAGAAGTCATGATCGATCTAAGAAAAGCACTACTTGATCCGACGGTGGTATATGAGAATCCGATCGAAGTTCTTGCTGATGCCAGTCTGACCCGTGAGCAGAAAATCGAGATTTTGCGCAGCTGGGAATATGACGCGCGTGCATTAGAAGTAGCAGAAGAAGAGGCCGGAATGCCCGTCAGCCGACCCGAGATGTTCGACCTCATCATAAAGGCATTACGCACAATCGGTGCAAAGCGTGACACCGAACATACACCGCCGACCAAGTGACCGGCGTGAACGCAATGGCTAAACCGCGATGAACTATTTACTCTTGATTCTAGGCGTGGCTTTGCTGACTGCGGGAGGTGAGGCTTTGATTCGAGGCTCGTTGGCTGCCGCTAGCCGTCTAGGTGTATCGCCGTTGCTAAGCGGACTGGTTATTGTAGGCTTTGGTACGTCCATGCCTGAGTTAGTGGTCTCTGTAACTGCAGCGTTAAATGAGCAACCCGACATTGCTATTGGCAACGTCGTGGGCAGCAACATCAGCAACGTATTATTGATTCTAGGTCTTTGTGCCCTGATTGCGCCAATGGCGGTCAAGCCATCAGTCCTCCGCAGGGATGCCGTCACGGTCGTAGCGGCAAGCCTGCTTTTTCTGGTCTTGGCGGGTGGCGGCGCACTCGGGCGTGCGGATGGCCTGATTCTCCTGACGTCGCTGGTAGCTTTCTTGGTGTGGGCCCACCGGAGCGAACGCTTCCACGCTTTGCCCTCTGCGGATCTGCATAAAGCCGAGGCCGAAGAGCTTACGGCTCTGCCGAAGTCAGCGATCGGGACGGTTGCGTTAGTGATCGCAGGTCTACTGTTACTAATCTCTGGGTCACAGGTGCTCCTTAAGGGAGCCGTCGGTATTGCAGAGCATTTTGGTGTTTCCGAGGCCGTCATTGGCTTGACGTTGGTTGCAGTGGGAACATCCCTCCCAGAGCTTTCGATTTCGGTGATCGCGGCGCTGCGTCGGCATGCAGATGTGGCCATTGGGAACGTACTTGGCAGCAATATCTTTAATTTGTTGGGAATCCTTGGTGTATCCGCTTTGCTTCAACCACTTCCCATCCACACGAGAATCCTGCAATTCGACCAGTGGGCCATGCTTGGCACGTCTATAGTGCTGTTGGTATTCCTGTATACGGGGACACGTCTCAACCGCTTGGAAGGCGCAATACTTCTGATTGGCTACGGAGTTTATGTCAGCCTGAGTTTTACGACGATTGGCGGGTAATTCCGACAGAACGCAGGCAGCCAATTTCCAATGCAGGACAGGGTTCTTGCCGGTGCAGAATTATCGTAGTGGTGCACCTTGATATTCATGCCCCGAGGCATAATATCGGTCGTTCAAATGTCTGACGGAGCCAGGTGAATGTTCAAGCGCGTCGCCCTTTTTGTTGCCACCAACCTTGCGGTGGTGCTCGTGTTGAGCATCGTACTGCGCCTTCTGGGCGTCGACCAGATCCTCGACGAGTCGGGTGCTGGCATCAATTATGAGGCGTTGCTGATTCTATCGGTCGTGATTGGCTTCGGGGGCTCTTTCGTCTCGCTCGCGATGTCTAAATGGATGGCCAAACGTTCGACCGGTGCGCACGTCATTAGCAGACCGAGTAACAATGCGGAATCCTGGCTGCTTGCCACCGTGGAACGACTCGCACGCGACGCCGGTATCGAGACTCCCGAGGTGGCCGTCTACGACTCACCCGACATGAACGCGTTCGCGACCGGCGCTAGACGCAATAGCGCGCTCGTCGCAGTCAGTACCGGCCTTTTGCAAGGTATGCAAAAAGACGAAGTCGAAGGCGTGCTTGCACACGAAATCTCGCACGTCGCCAATGGCGACATGATCACGCTTGCGCTCGTACAGGGCGTTGTCAATACATTCGTCATATTCCTATCTCGAATTGTGGGTCACATCATCGATCGGGTCGTACTCAGGAACGAGCGAGGCTACGGTATCGGCTACTTCGCCTCCGTTATTGTCGCGCAGCTCGTGTTAGGTGTCCTTGCGAGCATCATCGTAATGTGGGTGTCGCGCCACCGGGAATTCCGTGCCGACGCAGGCTCCGCAAAACTGAACGGTAAGCGCCCGATGATCGACGCGCTCGCGCGCCTCGACCGACGTGCACCCGCGCAACTCCCCGAGTCTCTCGAGGCATTCGGTATCTCAGGCCGACACGGAGGAGGAATCAAGCGGCTGTTCATGAGCCATCCGCCGATCCCGGAGCGCATCGCAGCACTTGAAGCCCTTTAGGCGGAATTGGCAGTTTGGCGCTCGTTTGCTTAAACAATGCAAAGCGCGCCCCCGCTACGTTCCTGCGGTGCCATCCTGTACTCGGGGGAGGCTGCCCAATCTCTTCTCCAATCGCCTCAGAATCGCTTAGAATCGAATTACTCTCACTTTTATGCTCACCCAGGCACAGTTGAGAGCTAACTCCCTGATCCGCGGGTGTCGTTCAATGGTAGGACATCAGCTTCCCAAGCTGACGATCTACCTAATTGCTCGATTAATGTGTATCACGAAGCGGCAATATCGCTAGTAATCTCCACGAGCTAGCTCGATCGATCGCGGAACTGTTTTCGTATCAACCAGGAATGAGATTTTTGGTGGTGACGCCAATTGGAGGTGGCGCGGCCAGCCCACAGGATTGGAGTTTCTGCTGGATCGTGCGGCTAGGTGGCCTCACTTTCGCGCCGACGAGATGTTTGGATTCGCTTGTCAATCCAGTCTTCAATTTCATTCTCTATCCAACCGACCGTTCGGGGGCCGAGGCTAATCTGCGATGGGAACTCGCTTTTTCTGATCAGTTCGTAGATCGCGGATCGAGAAAGTCCAGTGCGATCAATCACGTCAGGAAGCCTGCAAATTCTCTGATTAGGCATCTTTCATTCCATGGAAGGTGAAGTGCGTCCGACAAATATAGGGGATCAAGCAATACGATTGATCTGAAAAGCCAAACAAGTGTGTGCAGAGTTATTTATTGCGGAAACGACGGACTCAGATAAGTTGGCGAGCAAGTAACCGCAGTGCGCGGATCGTCGACAATCATGCGCCCACGATACGACAAAGTTCGTCTGCCCAAAGCTGCATGGCAGCGCCTCGCTCTTCTTGGTACTCGGCTTGATTGTAGACGGCCATTACACCGGACATTCTGTGGTTGAGAATTTTTTCAACGATATGCGGACCGATCTTTAGCTCGTTCAACCGGGTGGCAAACGTACGTCGCAGATCGTGAGGCGTGAAGGCTCCATGATGTCTTCTCTCGTGATTGTTTTCGCCGATTTTATTACGCAAACACCAGCGACGAAGATAGGCTTGTACAGCTGTCGGGGATACGAGTTCAAAGATCTTGCCACGGCCAGGGCCCAATGAATTGAGAAGATCCTGCGATTGCCGCGAAAGCGCGACCCAATGGTCACGCCCAGATTTGTTTCTTGCAGCAGGTATGAACCAGCGGTGTCTATCGATGTCTTCCCATCGTGCAATCTGCGTCTCGCGAATGCGCTGGCCAGTGAGCAGCAGGAATCGGAACAGCTCTGTATGGCGGTTGGCTGTCCATATCAGTCGAATTTCTGCATCTGTGAGAATACGATCACGGGCGCATTCCACGCCACCGACAACCTTGCGTGTCAGATCGGCAATTGGGGAGTACTTCAAATAACCAACCTGAACGGCATGCCTGAAGACCTGCTTCAAGATCTCCATTAGGCGATTAGCCGCCACGTTGCCATGATTACTGGCGTACTTCTTGAGAGAATTTCGAACGGTGACCAGGTCAACCGTGTGAATGTTCATCTCAACGAGGCATGGGTCGTCCGCAGTCAGTCTTCGGATATATCCTTCCATCTGCTCCGGGCGCCTCCACACCGCCTGATTCTGGTCAAACCAATCTTGAAGAAGGTCGGTGACGGTCTTGTCCTCCACGGAATTGGCACCGAATTTCTCGAGAACTTTTCGAGCTTCGGCGAGACTGACTTCGGGGTAGCGGCCAACTGTTGTGAACGATGCGACTTTGTTCCTTGTTCGACGGATAACCCACGATGCACTATTCTTTCGCTTTCGAAAATACAGGCCGCCTCCGTCGGCGGTCATCGAACTTCCCGGTCTCCGGGCAAGGGATTTGACTTTGTTTGCAGTTAATATTTGCCGCACGAAACTCTCTCCGGGCTACAAGATAGGCTACAAGATTACTCGGCTGTCCTTGAATATTGCTGGACGTCCTCGAATATCAATGTTAATTAAAACAAATAGTTATGACTGACGAATCCAAGATTAGCATACTATTCGTCTGTATGGGCAACATCTGCCGCTCACCGACAGCCGAGGGTGTGTTCCGGCACGTTGCCCGCGAGGCGGGTCTCGGCGAGCGGATTATTACCGATTCGGCGGGCACGCATGCCTATCACGTTAATGAACCGCCCGATCGCCGCGCACGCGCCGCGGCTGAACGACGCGGCATCTCGTTAGAAAATATCCGGGCGCGGCGCGTCCGGGCTGAAGACTTTGAACAGTTCGATTACGTTCTTGCGATGGACAGTGACAATCTGGCGCTGCTCGTCGATCAGGCCGATGCAGCGCATCACCATAAGATCAGATTATTTCTCGAGTTTTCGAAATCACGCGAACGCGAGGTGCCCGATCCGTACTACGGCGGTGCGGCTGGCTTCGAGCGCGTGCTCGACCTGGTTGAAGAAGCGTCTCGCGGCTTGCTCGAAACGCTGCAATCACTTCACATCAAAGCCTAGTCGCTCGGCGGGCTATCAGCGTCCCAGGGTAACAGCCGGCCTGGCGGTTTCGGCACCGCTTTTGGTTCCGGCTTAGCTTCCATGCCGGGCGCAGGCGCCGTCTCAGGTTTGGGCGCCGGTTCCGACGCGACTACGGGTTTGGGCGCCGGTTCCGGTTTGGGTGCAGGCGCCGGCTTGGTTTCCGCTGTCGGCGCTGGCTCAGGTTTCGGTACGGCCTTGAGTTCTGCCTTTGCCTCAGGTTTTGGCTCGGGTCTCGATTCAGGCTTCGGTTCTCGCGTTGCTTGCGACGAACCGTTACCGGATTTCGACTGGTCTGCTGCATCGGCTCTGCGTTCGGCGTCGGTGCGTACTCTCGGTGGGCCGCTTGCGGCTCCTGCGCCATCCGCCTTCGTCTCAGGCACTGCCTTCTGAGCAGCGTTGATTGCGTCCATCGTCTCCGGCTGTCGCTGATTCTCCGCAGTTGCATCCTGTGTCGATCGCTCTTCGGTACGCCGACGTCGACGGCCACTGCGACTACGGCGAGGGCGCGGCGGCGTTTTGCTGGCCGACTGGGACTCATCGTGCGATTGCTCAACTTGTTTGGGCTTCCGGGGTTTTTGAGCGCCACCTTTGGCCTCCCGGCTCTTGCTACTCGCCGGTGACTTCTTCGTGGTTTTCTTTTTCGTTCGTCTGCGATCCGCGCCACGCTTGTCGCTCGGTTTTTTGGACTCCATGCGTCGGCGATTGCGCTGTCCACCACGCGCGTGACGATCCTTGCTGCCGGTTTTGCTCTTTTTCGCCGAAGATTTTTTTGCGGTCGGCTTCTTGTCACCGCCGGTAAAAAATTCGACCAGGCTCGCAAAGAACCCCTTGCTCTGCTTTTGGCGCTTGGGCGCCGGTGTTGCAGGTTTAATCGCACTGATCGCGGCGGCTTCAGCGGGCTTGCGCTCCTGCATTGCTGTAGGCAATTGCGATTCCTTTTCGAATTCTGCCAGCTCGTAGCTGACGCCCGTATTCTCGGGCAGTTCCGTCTGGTCATCACGCACGCGGCGAACTTCGTAATGGGGCGTCTCAAGCATCGAATTGGCGACGAGAATCATCTGTGTGCCGTGTCGGGACTCGACGCTTCGGACCCAGTCACGTTTTTCGTTGAGCAGGTACGTCGCAACCTCGACAGGCAATTGCGCAATCACTTTGGCCGTTCTTTCCTTGCGCGCTTCTTCACCGATGATGCGCAGGATGGCCAGCGCCAGCGATTCCACGCTGCGGATCGTACCGAAGCCCGAGCAGCGCGGGCACGTCAGGTAGGCTGAATCACCCAGCGACGGGCGCAGCCGTTGCCGCGACATTTCGAGGAGTCCGAAACGCGTGATCTTGCCGATCTGCACGCGGGCCCGATCCTGACGCACGCTTTCACGCAGGCGATTTTCGACGGCACGCTGATTCTTCTGCGGTCCCATGTCGATGAAATCGACGACGATCAGGCCGCCGAGGTCGCGAATTCGCAGCTGACGCGCAATTTCCTCGGCGGCCTCTAGGTTGGTATTGAGCGCCGTCGCTTCGATGTCGCCGCCTTTGGTCGCGCGCGCCGAGTTGATGTCAATCGAGACGAGGGCCTCAGTATGATCGATGACAATGCTGCCACCCGAAGGCAGCGTTACCGAGTGGGCAAAAGCTGACTCAATCTGGCTCTCGATCTGAAAACGCGTAAACAGCGGTACCGGATCCGTGTAATGCTTGAGCTTCTTCAGGTTATGCGGCATGACCTGCTCGACGAACTCGGTGGCCTCCTGAAAGGTCTTGTCGTTGTCGATAAGGATTTCACCGATCTCGTTGGTCAGGTAATCGCGTAGCGCGCGCACGATTGCATTACTTTCCCTGTAAATCAGGAATGGCGACGGTTTTTGCAAGACGACATTGAGAATCGCATGCCAGATCGTTAGCAGGTTGTCGAGGTCCCAGGCGAGCTCCTCGGCGCTGCGATCGATGCCGGCCGTACGCAGGATCACGCTCATGCCGTCGGGAACCTCGATCTCGCCCAGGGAGTGTCGCGCCAGGTCGCGATCGGCGCCTACGATGCGGCGTGACACGCCGCCTGAACGTGATTTGTTGGGTTTCAGGACGATGAATCGGCCCGCCAGGCTGACAAAAGTCGTCAGCGCGGCCCCTTTGTTGCCGCGTTCTTCCTTGTCGATCTGCACGACGATGTCCTGACCTTCGTTCAGGACATCCCTGATGCTCGGTTTCTGACCCGGCTCGACGGGTCTGACGAAATACTCGCTGGAGATTTCCTTGAGCGGCAGAAAGCCATGGCGCTCAGCGCCGAAGTCGACAAACGCGGCTTCGAGGCTGGGCTCGATGCGCGTGATCTTACCTTTGTAAATATTGGCTTTTTTACGTTCGCTTGCGGGTAATTCGATATTCAGGTCATAGAGGCGTTGGCCATCGACCATCGCCATGCGCAACTCCTCTTCCTGAGTTGCATTGATTAACATTCTTTTCATGATGCCCTACTTGGTATGTGAGAGAGGGCAGCCAGTCGGAACGAATCGCCGGGACACGGGGGCAGGGGGCCTCATGCAGCAAAAATCGACACGAGAATACGTCGTGCATGAAGCGGATAAACCTGTGCTGGGGCTGATCCAGAGGAATCAGATCCCGTATGTATGCTTGCATGAAATCCCTGCGGCCTTGCCGCTTTGGCGCTCGCTGCTTTCCGTGCTCGCTGCCATCTTGCCAGGCCTCGCGCCGCGAGGCCAAAAAGTAACTATGATTAATGTCTAAAGCTTGAAAGCCCGCGAATCGGGCGCCGCTTGAAACTACGTGCGCTGCCGGTAACGATCCCCGGGATACCGCACGCCGCTAATATAGCACACACTTCGCTCCGAGCAAGTCATTGATCATGCAGCAAAAGTCAGCGGCTGGGGCCGCAATGGAGATTACCCGGGTGCGCAAGGTCCGGATCGATGCCGAGCACGCCGGGCAGCGCATCGACAATTTTCTGCGCCGCGAGTTGCCCGGTGTACCGAAAGGGCGCCTGTACCGCCTCCTGCGGCGTGGCGAGGTGCGCGTTAACGGCGGCCGCGTGCGCGCCGAATACAAGCTGGCCGAAGGCGACGAGGTGCGTGTGCCACCTGTGCGGATCCGCAGCGAGGCGGCGCCGCCAGCCGCGAAACTGGCGGCGAGCATCGCCGATCAGGTGCTTTACGAGGACAAGCGGCTCCTCGTCGTCGACAAGCCATCCGGTATCGCCGTGCATGGCGGCAGCGGCATCAGCCACGGCGTCATCGAGCTGTTGCGCCATGCGCGCCCCGAACTGAAAGACCTGTCCCTCGTGCACCGCCTTGATCGCGAGACCTCGGGCTGTCTCGTGCTGGCGAAACGCCGCAGCGCCTTGCGCGAGCTGCACGCCAGATTCCGCGCAGGGGTGGTGGAGAAGAACTACCTCACGCTTGTCATCGGAGACTGGCAGCATGGCGACATCCTGATCGACAAGCCGCTGCTCGTGCAGCACCGTAAGGGTGGCGAGCGCCATGTCATCGTCAGCGCTGCGGGCAAGCCTGCACAGACGAGAATGCAGCTGTCGCGCACCTTCGGTAAGTACAGCCTGCTGCAATGTGCCCCGCTCACGGGCCGTACGCACCAGATTCGTGTTCACGCCACGAGCGTAGGTCATCCCGTTGCCGGCGACGAGCGCTACGGTGATGCCGATGAGAATCGCCGCTTGCAGAAGTTCGGGCTTAATCGTCTGTTTCTGCACGCGCAGTCGATCGCGTTTCCTGACGATAGCGGCAACGAACTGCATTTTACCTCGCCGCTCGCCGATGACCTGGAGCGGTTTCTGACGGTCGGCATCATCGAGGCACGCCGCAAAACGTAGCACCCCGTCCCGGCCGGTCACCACGGAATTTTCAGGCCGCGACCGGCATATTTGTCTCCCTCATGGCTCGCTACGCTGCGCTTTACTTCGGTTGACAAACATCCCGCCCGCGGCCCGTGAGCGACGTCACCCAACTGTAGAGGCTGAGTGTGGGGATGGTCTCGCTGAGCGCATGTAGGTTAAGCGAAGGGAGACCATCGCCACGCTCGGCCCATGCTGTGGATGCGAAAAGCCGGCCGGGACGGGGTGCTACGTCGCGAGATAGCCCAGCTGTAGCAGCCGATCGGCGACCCAGATCATCGGTAAGCCGATCAGCGCCGTCGGGTCGTCGGTCTTGACCGCTTCGAAGAGGACGAATCCGGCGCCCTCGATCTTAAAACTGCCTGCGCAGTCGTACGGTTGATCATGCCGGACGTACGACTCGGCCAGACGCCGGTCGAACTGTCGGAAGCGGACGGTCGTCCGGTCGAGATGTTCGTATCGCGTGCGGCCGACAGGGTCGAGAATGCAAACGGCTGTCAGGAAGGTGACAGCCTTGCCCGAAGTGGCCAGCAGCTGTTCGACAGCCTTCTGATGGTCACCGGGCTTGCCCAGTACCTGATCGTCGAGCACGGCGAGCTGGTCTGCGCCGATGATCAGGGCGTCGCGCGCATTAACTGAAACCACTTCGGCCTTTTTCCGCGCGAGATGGCGTGCCAGCGACTCAGGATCGAGATCAAGGTCGTTGCGTTCATCGATATCGGGCGACACCGCCTCATACTCGTCGAGGAATCGATCAAGCAGGCCGCGTCGGTACTGTGACGACGATGCCAGGACGATGGGTGGAGCGGAAGGATTTTGCATGAAATCAAATGCTTGGCGCGAATTGAGCGCAGTTTACCCGCTTCGGGGGATAGCGCCGATCTTTTTGCAATCCGCGGCTTTGACACTGGTCCGCGGGGTCCTTATCATGCGCGCGCCATGCGCAATCTGCTGCGAGTTCGCCGCACCCCGTCGGAGTTGGCGGTTAGCGGTCAAGTCATTGAAATTAATGAAAAAATTCATGATTTGGAGCGACTTGCAGAAATATTGGCGGCGGACCTTCGTGTGCTCGAGCCTGATAGACTGCCGGCGGCGTGGCGCGATTCGCGGGTGACGGGGCGGCTCAGCTTCGGCTTTGTGGACGCGCAGAACAAAGTGCCCGCGCTCGATGGTCGCGTAGCCGTGACGATCGACGCCGTCTGTCAGCGTTGCCTGGAGCCGTTTCGTCTGCCGCTCGAGGCTCGGCTGCGGTTGGTGTTTGCAACAGATCAGCCGGTGACCGGTGGCGCGGGCGAATACGAGGTCTGGGAACTCTCTGAGGCCACGCTGAGGCCTGTCGATGTCGTCGAAGAAGCGTTGATTATGGCGCTGCCGCTCGCGGCGATGCATGAGAAAGACGCGGCCTGTCAGGGGCCCGAAAAGACAGCCGCTGAGTCGGCTGCAGGAATACGACCATTTGCGGAGCTAAAATCGCAGATGGACACAGAGAACTGAATCTGATGATGTCGCATTTGCGACATTGTTACAGGAGAAAACTATGGCTGTTCAGAAAAGTCGCAGGACCCCATCAACGCGTGGTGCGCGACGTTCGCATGACAAGCTCAAGAAACCTGCAGTATCGGTAGATCCGACATCAGGCGAGACACATCTGCGTCACCGCGTTACGCCCGACGGCTTTTATCGCGGCAATCAGGTTGTCATCCCGCCCGAAATCATCGAAGACGATTAACACAACCCCATGATCAGGTCATCGACATTAATGGCCTGACTTGTTGTGGCGGCTCTCTCAACTATATCTCTCGATGCGATGAGCGGCGACCTCGGCGCTGAGGTTGTGGTGCGCGCGTCGCACCAGGTATTAGACAGACATCCGAATCTCGAACTGATTCTTGTCGGCGCCAGTGAAGAACTTCAGGGGCACATCACGCGAATTGTCGGTGACGAGCCGCGACTCACGGTCGTGCATGCGAGCGAAGTCGTTGCGATGTCGGAATCACCGATCGATGCGCTGCGCAAGAAGAAAGATTCGTCGATGCGAGTTGCCATTGATCTCGTCAAGGAAGGCAGGGCGCAGGCCTGTGTGAGTGCAGGCAACACGGGTGCTTTGATGGCGACGGCCAAATACGTGCTAAAAATGCTGCCCGGCATTGACCGCCCGGCAATAATCACTGAGCTCCCGGCCAAAGGGGGCACATTGCATATGCTCGACCTCGGTGCGAACACGCATTGCTCGGCGGAGCACCTGTTCCAGTTTGCAGTCATGGGTTCGATCGTGACGGCCGACATAACGGGCGTCGAAAATCCGCGAGTAGCGCTGCTCAATATCGGTGCGGAAGATACGAAAGGGCACGACACGGTCAAGGAAGCAGCCGCCATGCTGAATGCGAGCACTATGAATTACGTCGGCTTCATCGAAGGAAGCGAGCTGTTCTCGGGCAAGGCCGACGTCGTCGTTACCGATGGATTCACGGGCAACGTCGCGTTGAAGACCATGGAAGGAACCGTCGGACTGGTAACTCATTACCTGAAACGCGCATTTACACGCAACTTGATTGCGCGCTTGCAGGCACTTCTGTCCGGCCAGGTCCTCAGGAGCCTCGCCGCGGAAATGGATCCGCGCAGCTACAACGGAGCGACTCTGGTTGGCCTTAATGGTATCGTGATCAAGAGCCATGGCGGCGCCGATTCGTACGCGTTCCAGCACGCGATCGAAACAGCCGTCGTCGAGGTGCAGAACCAGGTACCGCGGCAGATTGGCAATCTGCTGCAACGGGAAGCTGCATGATGTACACGAGAATTGCTGGTACAGGTCGTTATCTTCCCGAGAAGATTCTGACCAATTTCGATCTTGAGAAGATCGTTGATACGAGCGATGAGTGGATTCGCACGCGAACCGGCGTAGAACGTCGCCATTGCGTCCGTGAGGACGAAACGACATCCGACATGTGCGTCGAAGCGGCAAAGGTCGCGATCGAAGATGCGGGCATTGATGTCGATGACATCGATCTCGTCATTATCGGCACGACATCACCGGATCTGATCTTCCCCAATGTCTCGACTCTCGTGCAGCATCGACTTGGAATTCCGGCGTGCCCTGCGTTTAGTCTCGAAGCGGCGTGCACGGGCTTCATCTATGCGCTGGCGACCGCCGACAAGTTCATCAAGACTGGCGAGGCTACCTGTGCGCTGGTGATCGGTGCAGAGTGCATTACCAAGCTCGTGGACTGGTCCGATCGCAATACCTGCGTGCTGTTCGGCGACGGTGCCGGTGCCGTTATTCTCAAACCGTCTGACGAACCCGGCATAATGGGTACGCACTTGGGAGCGGATGGTCAGTACAAGAATCTGCTTTACTACCCGGTTGGCCCTTCCAAGGATCTGCACAAAGCCGGCACTGATGAAGCCGCGATCATGATGACCGGTAATGAGGTATTCAAGGTTGCCGTCAAGACGCTCGGCAATGTCGCCAGCGAGGCCCTCGAGGCAGCCGGTGTCGACCAGAGTGAACTCGACTGGCTGATTCCGCACCAGGCCAACATCCGCATTATCCAGGCGACGGCAAAGCGCCTGAATCTCCCATTGGAAAAAGTCATTGTGACCGTGCAGGATCACGGCAATACCTCGGCCGCGTCGGTGCCGATGGCGTTGGATGTAGGCATCCGTGACGGCCGCGTGAAACGCGATCAGCTCGTGCTCATGGAAGCATTTGGCGGTGGCTTTACCTGGGGCTCAATATTGATGCGTTACTGAGCCGCACGCGCTCTGGCCGGGTCACCACAAGCGTTTTTTCGCCCGGCTCGCCGAGCGCCGTCGCATACGCTGATGCAACTGCTGGCGGCGTCGATCGATGCGGTCGCGACGCAGCGCAGCGTCGATAGACTTGCCGTGCTCATTATCGAAGCTCTGGCGAAATCGGCAAAAATCTTCATAGGCTTCGCGCACGTGCTGGAGCTCGCGAGTGACGAGTTCGAGGACGATGATATCGTCAAGGTAACCGATCACCGGTATGTCGTCGGGCAGGATGTCTTCCGGATCGCCGAAATAGAAAAATACGGCGAGCACGCGTTCCCGTTCCGATTTCCGCAGTTTCCATTCGTCGTCAGCCAGCATCTGAATCAATGACTCGATTTCGGGGATCCGACGCGCGACGAAATCGGGCAGCGGCTCATTGCTCTGGATATCGTCGAGGACCATGCGGAACGCCTCGACGATCTCGGCCTCTTCGGCGTGACGAATGGCCTTCTGCGATTGGCTCAGGGCGTCGCGAAAAAACCCAAGGTCGCGGTTGCTGAGTTCGAATGACAGTTTCACGGGTAATGGTTTACCATAGGCGCCCGCTAAGCGATACCCTGCCATGCAGCCCAAGTTAATCATCGGCAATAAGAACTACTCGTCCTGGTCGCTTCGCGCCTGGTTGCTCCTGCGTGAGGCCGGCATCGATTTCGAAGAGCACAGGATCGTTCTCGATACGGATACGTCAAAGGCCGAAATCGCTGCATTCAGCAACGCCGGCAGGGTGCCGGTCCTGCAGCTCGGTGACGTGACGGTGTGGGATTCGCTGGCTATCGCCGAAACCGTGGCCGAACGCTGGCCCGAAAAACAGCTGTGGCCGGCCGACGCGTCTGTGCGAGCGCATGCGCGCAGTATTTGCGCCGAGATGCACGCGGGTTTTGCCGTTCTTCGCGAGTGCATGCCGATGAACTGTCGCGCCATGGGCCGCAAAGTGTCATTGCCGGACGCTTTGACCGATGAAATCGATCGAATAATTGCGATCTGGTCGGCATGTCATCGTGATTTCAGCGGCGATAATGGGTGGCTGTTTGGCGAATTCAGCATTGCGGACGCGATGTATGCGCCCGTTGTGCTGCGTTTCAGGACGTACGGCGTCAATCTGCCTGAGTCGGCGGGCTTCTACCCGCAACGATTGTTACAGAGCGCCGCGATGCAGGAATGGCTGGCGGCAGCGGAGACAGAGACGGAAGTGATTGAAGCGGATGAAAAGGGTAGATGAATAGAGCGCGGATTGCGGTTGCGCTGCTTGGGCTGGTCGTTGCGACAGCAACGCGTGCGGAAATCTATGAGTTGCCGCCCGATGGATTCGATGTCATCGGCGCTGTGACGACGGTCACGGCGCGATATGAAGACACGCTCGTCGATATTGCGCGGCGGCATGGTCTTGGCTACGAGGACATCGTGCGCGCCAATCCGCAGGTGAATGTCTGGGTGCCGGGTGCGGACACGGAAGTCGTGCTGCCGACGCGCTACGTATTACCGCAGGGCCCGCGTACGGGCGTGGTTCTGAACCTCGCGGAATATCGCCTGTACTATTTTCCCGAGCCAAAAGACGGCGAGTCGGCGTATGTCATGACCTATCCGATCAGCATTGGTCGTATGGATTGGGAGACGCCATTGGGCATGACCACGATAGTCTCCAAAGTGCGCAATCCGACCTGGTATCCGCCGCAATCGGTGCGCGATGAACACGCGGCCGATGGCAGGCCGCTACCGCGAATCGTGCCGCCCGGGCCTGATAATCCGCTTGGCGGATTTGCTATGCGACTTGGCTTGCCCGGCTACCTGATTCACAGCACGAATCGTCCGGCAGGAGTCGGCATGCGCGTCACGCACGGCTGCGTGCGCATGTTTCCTGAAGATATTGAATACCTGTTCGGTCATGTCGGCATTGACACGAAGGTACGGATCATCAACGAACCCGTAAAGATGGGCTGGAACGGTGAAGAACTCGTATTAGAAGTTCACCCGGTTCTGGCAAGGATGTTGCCGGCTGGTGTCGAAACTGCATTGGCAGAGGAGAGTGCAACAACAGACGTCGAACCCGCGATCCCCGATGACGACGGCAATAAGGATCCGTTGACCTATGTGACTGAGCAGTTCATCGGCGCAACCGGTGAGCGTGCGGGACAACTGGACTGGTACCTGGCCGAAGAGATCGTCGACCGTGCAGACGGCATCCCGACGTCGGTTGGAACCAGCATAAAAAACGCCGCGGCGAGCGCGGCGTCAAAATAATAGTCGGTAGTCTTAAGCTACTTGGATTGTGATTGCCGGAACATGCGTTCCATGCTTGCACGGTTTGCTTCACAGCAGGATTGTGCTTCGGTTGCGGCCGAGAGAGCCCGGTCCGCCGTGCTCTGTGCACTGGCAGCGGCCTGAGCGGCACGATCGGCGGCTGCGCGAGCAGCCTCGGCAGCTGAAGCGGCCGCAGCTGCATCAGCAGCAGCGCGGTCGGCGGTTGCCTGCACTTCGTCCGATCCAGTCGTTGCGCAACCTGATGCCAGGCCGAGAAAGAGCACAAGAGCGCTCACTTGCAATACGGTTTTCTTCATTATCAAATATTCCTCTGTTGGGATTTAACGGCACGCGCATTATTTCCCAAACAGCCGCAAGCTTCAATGAAATTGCCTGTTTTTGTTGTATTTTGTCGGTCTGCAGCGACATTCGCGCAAATACCTGCCGATAAACAGCGGATTGTCAGCGTGTATGGCGGTCTGGCGACGCGTTTGTAATGCGGCTGAGCCTTGCGGGCTGGATTTGGCTGAGCCGGGCCAGATCCAGCGCGAATCCGGGTCCCTCATCGTCGAGACTGATAAACGGGAGGTAGCGCACGCCCACAACCTGCTCTTCGTGCTGCGGCCGCGTGGCGTCCGCGAGATGCCAGCCAGAGCCGTCATAGATCTCACTCCAGGCGTGGCCAAAAGCGGCGATGTCGTCTTCGGTTTCGATCAGAACGACACCGATCGCAACCCTGGCGGGATAGCCGTTGGCCCGCGCCAATGCCGTTAGCAGGACGGCGTGTTCGGTACAGTCGCCGGCGCGTCGAGCGGCAACTTTGGAGGCAAGATCAAACGTGCCAAGATACGCCTTGTCCTTGATGTGCCTGTAAACGAATTCGGTTAACTCTGTCGTTGTCGGTCGCTCACCGAAAAGGCCGCGTGCGTCGCCGACTACTTTGGCAACCGGCGCTTCCCCGTAGTCGATTACAAAGGTGTCTGCAAGATCGCGGTCATCCGGTGCGCCAGCCAGAGTCTGGCTGGCACCGAAAGCGACGGTTACTTTGTCATCGTCGGCCGCAACAAGCTGCAGCGCGCCACCGGCTGCGATAATCGCCGTGGCCTGAGTAGCGTCCGGCACATGCAATGTGGCCATGACGGCCTCGCTCAACGGGCCCGATTCTCCGGCGAGTCGTTCGGCCGGTATCACAAACAGATACGGGGTTTCGGCCGCAACCGCGGCCGAGCAGCATAACAATGCGGCCAGTCCGACGCTGTGCAGATGGCGCACGGCGGTTCGTCGCCTACCAGGGTCTGCCCTGGGTCCAGACGCGGTTAACTGCCATCTCCGCCGCGCCCATGCGCATGGTGGCATGGCTCAGCGCACCGTCGTCATCGAACCGCGCATCGAATGTCAATGGACCCAGCGACAGCGTTCCCTGACCGATGACCTCTACATTCTCCCGGATCAGTTTGCCCTCCAGAAACCGCGTGGGATCGGCGTTCGCAAGCCACAACGTGAATGCGGCTTCCGTTGCGTCACTGTCGAACAAGGATTTCACGACCTGCATCTGGCCCAACTCACTCAGAGGCTCAAGATTGCCGTCGATGACCTGTTCTATGTTCTTACCCTGGTAGATGCCCGAGCTGACCCAGTCGCCGTTATCGTTGCGGGCGAGCTGGAGATTATTCACAAGCTCGCCGTTCTCCGAGTCAGCGCTGTGGACATTGATTAATCGTCCGTCCGCGGTCGACCAGCTGATGGTCGAAGAATCACTGCTGCTGATCGATGCCGGCCCCACGGGCACGAGCGCTGAGCTGGTCATGTTGATGAGCGAATCGCCTTCCTCATCACGCGAATAGGTAACGCGGGTGATGCCGATGCGCTGCCCGCTCAGGCTTTGCAGCGCCACTTCCTCATAGTAGGGCGCTATATCGGCTTCAGGTTGTTGTGCCGAGCTCACGAATTCGGCGAAGGCGTCGGCGAATGTTTCGCGGTAACCGAGGTAGTTATGCGAACAGGCGAGAACGATTCCGCCCTGAATTGCGGCCCGTACCTTGGTGAATCCGAGCAGCGCCTTCGGTGCTTCGCCGACCGTGTACATCCATTCGAGTGCGAGATATGGCGCTCCATCGATGGCGCCCGCGTCGAGCGCGAAGATGCTGCGGTTACCGACCGGTCCGGCGTTGGCTTCGGCGTTCGCTTCGATGTTTACCTCGGCGAGGTTAACGACGAGCGTCGCGAGGTCGGTGTCCTCATCAAACAGGTAGCACTCGAGTGGCGCCTCTGAGCCGATATCGGACTCGAAAAACCAGCCACCGTCGAACGCGCCGGGCTGTGCGGGGTTGCCGGCCAGCCGAAAGCGATATCGTCCGTCGGCGGCGGTGACCGCAGTCGCTTTGAGATTGGCTGATTCCTTGGCCATGGCCTCATGGAGCCATTCGGGCCAGCCGTCGGGCTGCTGTGCGTGTGATGCGGCAGCACCTCCCACTAGTGCGACTGAGACGAGGAGCAGGGCGGCGCGCGGTGTGCGGCGGCGAGGCGATCGAAACATAGCTTTCTCCGTTTTCCCGGAACCCGATTCGAGGTGGCGAGTGGCCGTCTGAAATTACCGGGTCGTGGGTGCGGAAACTATGGTGCAGTACACGCTTTGGATATTTTTACAGAGCGCTTGCACTGACCGAAGTACTGTATATAATCACATCAACTGTGAATTTATACAGGACTGCTCAAATGCGCCAACTGACCCCCAGGCAAACGCAAATTCTTAATATGATTCAAGAGTTTATAGCTGAAACCGGCATGCCGCCGACGCGTGCCGAGATCGCTCGCGAACTCGGCTTCAAGTCGGCAAATGCGGCGGAGGAGCATTTACGGGCGCTGCAGAAGAAGGGCGTGCTCGATCTTTTGCCCGGCGCCTCGCGCGGTATTCAGCTCAAGGATTCACTGCGCGAACAGATGGGCCTGCCGCTTGTCGGCCGGGTCGCAGCCGGCAGCCCCATCCTCGCCGAGGAACACATCGAAACGCATTACAAACTCGATTCTGCGCTTTTCAACCCGAAGCCGCATTACCTCTTAAGGGTGTACGGCATGAGTATGAAGAATGCCGGTATTCTCGACGGCGACCTCGTCGCCGTGCATCGCACGCCCGAGATTCGTAGCCGGCAGATCGTAGTTGTCCGGCTCGATGATGAAGTCACCGTCAAGCGCTACCGGCAGAAGGGATCGTTGGTCGAATTGTTACCCGAAAACGAAGACTTCGAACCGATCATGGTCGATCTTAAAGAGCAGACGATGGTGATCGAAGGCGTCGTCGTCGGTGTGATTCGCGATGGTATCCCGCTGCACTAAGCGTCCATGAGAAAGTTATGCGGCGCGATTCAGCTTCTCTCGACAAACTGCTTGAAAACCCACGTCTCTGGCGCGGCCGCAGTCCGGCACCAGGAATGGCCGGGCTTGCGAGTGGTTATGAGGTACTGGATAAGCATCTTCCGGGTGGCGGCTGGCCACGACACGCGTTAACCGAAATCTTAGTCGAGCGCTACGGCATTGGTGAGTTGCGCTTGCTGATGCCCGCCCTGGCGCGCCTGAGCGTCGAGGAGAATGGTGCGGACTTTGCAGAACCCGGCTGGATTGCCTGGGTGGCGCCGCCGTTGCAACCGTACCCGCCGGCCTTGCAGCAATGGGGCATCGATCTGGCACGCATACTGATCGTGCGGCCGAAGAGCGATGACGAAACGCTCTGGTCAGCCGAACAGGCGTTAGCGTCGGGCACCTGTGCGGCCGTACTGCTGTGGCCCGAGGTGCTCGACGATCAGGCCAGCCGACGTCTGCAGCTGGCGGCCGAAAAGGGCGGCAGCTGGGCTATTGCTTTTCGTCCCCTCACGGCGCGTAGGGAAGCGTCGGCAGCGGCATTGCGTATCGAGCTGCAGCCCAGCCCGACGGGCATGCGCCTGAGCATTTTGAAAAGCCGTGGCGGTCGACCTGCCGTGTTGCATGATGTGCTCTAGCGCATGGCGACGGCACGTCATCATCGCTCCGGTGAGGGGCTCCTAAGTCAACGTTCGTTACCGCTTACCGAGCTCAAGACACCGCCAAAGAGTAGAACGGCGGTTCTTTCCAGACGGCTCTGGTTCTGTGTGTATCTTCCCGATTTACCGCTCGAGGCGAGTGGCTTCGCCGCACAAGCCAGAGCTGTTGTCGAGGAACAGCAGGGCATTCATCGTGTGCTGCTGGCCTGTCCGGAAGCGCTGGCCGCCGGCATCATGCCAGGCCAGTCGGCGAATGCGGCGCTCGCACTTTTACCCACCGTCAGGATCGAGGAACGCAGCCATTTAAGAGAGCAACAGGCGCTTGAAGCGCTTGCGACCTGGCTGGAGCAGTTCACTTCGGTCGTTTGCATTGCAGGTCCTGATGTACTGTTACTCGAGATTGCGGGCAGCCTGCGTTTATACGGCGGTTTGTTGAGCCTCAGGCAACAGCTTGCGGCAGGGCTCAGGCAACAGGGTTTCGGCGCGTCACTGGCGATCGCACCGACGCCACTTGCTGCAACCTGGCTGGCGCGAGCCGGCCGCAGGGCCTGCATTCGTGATTCTGCGAACATGGTGAGCGCATTGCGCAGCCTGCCGCTGGCATGCCTCGGCTGGCCGGCAGCGACCTGTGCAGCGCTAACGGGCATGGGTGTTGCGAGTGTCGGTGATTGCCTGCGTCTGCCACGTGAGGGTTTTGCGCGCCGCTTCGGTGTGCAGCGACTCATCGAACTCGATCGTGCACTCGGTCGCCTGCCGGATCCGCGTACTGCGTGGCGCGCACCCGAGAGATTCTGTGTCGATTATGAAATGACAGAAGAACAAAGTGATCGCGAGATTTTGCTCGCGATATGTCACGAATTACTATTCTCGCTCGAGCGGTTTCTATTGACGAGGCAGCTCGGCACACAGCGGTTGCTGTTCAGTTTTTTTCATCTGCGCGGTCCGGCCACGCAACTTGTCCTCGGCTGTGCCGGGGCCGAACGTCTCGCCGGGCACTGGTTTGATCTGCTTAAGCTTCGTTTCGAGCGTGTGACATTACCCGAGCCCGTGATTGCAGTGCGGCTTTATGGTGGCCGCAACCAGGCATTGCATGCAGAGTCAAGACGCCTGGCGTTTCACGGCAAGGCGAGCGGGCAACGGCTGCGCTACTCGATGTCGCAACTCGCAGAACGACTGGCGGCACGCGTCGGTAATCCGTCGGTACAGGGCGTGACGACGGTTGCGGAGCATCGGCCGCAACGAGCCTGGTGCCTGCAGAGCTTGCTGGGCGAGAAGGCAGGCACGAAGCTGGCGACGATCCGGCACAGCCTCAAGCGACCATTGTGGATACTGCCGGAACCCGCGTTGTTACCCCTTGAGCAGGCTTATCCAGTACATCAGGGACGCCTGACTCTGCTCGAGGGGCCCGAGCGGCTCGAGACCGGTTGGTGGGATGAGGACGGTATTGCGCGCGACTATTACACGGCCGTTAATCCGTATGGCATGCGTCTCTGGGTGTATCAAAACCGTAATCGTACGGCTGCCTGGTATCTGCATGGCTTTTTTGGATGATGAGCGGCCTGTCGGCGACAGGCCACCGTGTGCGCTATGCCGAGCTTCATGCGCTTAGCAATTTCACTTTCCTGCGCGGTGCTTCACATCCCGAGGAGCTCGTAGAGACGGCCGCGAGGCTTGGCTACGAAGCGCTGGCCATCACTGACGAGTGTTCGATGTCGGGCATCGTCCGGGCACATACCACCGCAAAGAAATGTGGCCTGAAGAAGCTCATTATTGGTTCCGAGCTGCATCTTCGGAGTGGCCGCAAGCTCATTGTGCTCGCACAAAATCGTAGTGGCTATGCCGCATTGTGCGAATTGATCACAGGTGCCCGACGCGCAGCCGGGAAAGGCCATTATGAGCTGACGCGCCTCGCATTCGAGAACGGGCTGCCCGGATGTGTTGTTCTGTGGGTACCTGATGAACAGCATGACCTCGATGTCGAGGATCACTGGCTGCGCGAGACGTTTCGCGACCGGTTGTGGATTGCCGTCGAGCTACTCGCGGATGGCCGGCAAGGCGAGCAGCTTGCGACACTCTGTGAGGTAGGCCGCCGGCTCAAGCTGCCGCTCGTTGCTTGCGGTGATGTACATATGCATCGCCGCTCCCGCCGCTTCCTGCAGGACACGCTGGCGGCGATACGCGAAGGCGTTACAGTCGACAAGGCCGGTTTTGTACTGTATCCGAACGGTGAACGCCACCTGCGCTCGCTCGAGGTGCTCGCCCACATCTATCCGCCCGAGCTGCTCGCCGAGACCGTGCGCGTCGCGGAGACGATCGACTTTTCGCTCGATGAGCTGCGCTACGAATATCCTGACGAGATCGTGCCTGCCGGTGAGACGCCGGCAGGCTATTTGCGGCAACTGACCGAACACGGCATGCAACGCCGCTGGCCGGGCGGCGTGCCCGATAAGGTTATCGAACTCGTCGAGCACGAACTCCGGCTCATTGCCGATCTTAAATACGAACCGTATTTCCTGACCGTGTACGACATCGTTGCATTTGCGCGCTCGCAAAACATTCTGTGTCAGGGCCGCGGATCGGCTGCCAACTCGGCCGTGTGTTATTGCCTCGGCATCACCGAGGTCGATCCGGGTCGTATGGCGATGCTCGTCGAGCGTTTCATATCGAAGGAGCGTAACGAACCCCCCGACATCGATGTCGATTTCGAGCATGAGCGCCGCGAAGAGGTGATTCAGTATATCTATGCAAAATACGGCCGGGAGCGGGCCGCGCTGGCGGCAACGGTCATCACGTATCGGCCCCGCAGCGCGTTGCGCGATGTCGGCAAAGCCTTAGGGCTTAGTGAACTGCAGGTTGGGCATCTCGCACGGTCGATGCAATGGTGGGACGGTCAGCGTGTCGACGATAGCCGTGTACTCGAAGCCGGGCTGGATCCCGACAGCCCGATTATTAAACGGCTGCTGTACCTGGTTAGGGAAATATTGGGTTTTCCGCGGCACCTCTCGCAACATGTCGGCGGCTTCGTCATCTCCAATGGACCGCTCTCCGACCTCGTGCCTGTCGAGAATGCAGCGATGCCCGAGCGCACGGTGATTCAATGGGAGAAGACCGACCTCGAGGATCTCGGACTCCTGAAAGTCGATGTGCTCGGACTCGGTATGTTGACGGCGATTCGTAAGAGCTTCGAACTCATACGGTCATTCACTGGCCGCGAGCTGACGCTGGCGACCGTGCCCGCCGAGGATCCACGCGTCTACGACATGATCTGTAAGGGCGACACGATGGGCGTATTCCAGATCGAATCACGTGCACAGATGGCAATGCTGCCGCGTCTCAAGCCACGCTGTTATTACGATCTCGTCATCGAAGTCGCGATTATTCGCCCGGGTCCGATACAGGGCGACATGGTGCATCCGTATTTGCGACGTCGAAACGGTGAAAAAGCCGTTGACTATCCGAGCGATGATGTCAAAGGCGTATTGCAACGGACGCTCGGCGTGCCGATCTTTCAGGAACAGGTCATGCAGCTTGCCGTCGTCGCGGCCGGCTTCACGCCTGGCGAGGCGGACCGGCTGCGGCGGGCGATGGCGGCCTGGAAACGGCGCGGTGGCCTTGGGCCGTTCGAGGAAAAGCTGATTTCCGGCATGCGCGAGCGCGGCTACGAAGAGGAGTTTGCGCGGCAGATCTTTCGCCAGATCGAAGGTTTCGGCGAGTACGGCTTCCCGGAATCGCATTCGGCCAGTTTCGCATTGCTCGTGTATGTTTCGTCGTGGCTCAAGTGTTACGAGCCCGCCGCGTTTACTGCTGCGCTATTAAACAGTCAACCGATGGGCTTTTACTCGGCCTCGCAGTTGACCCAGGATGCCAGGAGACACGGCGTCGAAGTGCGCCCGGTCGACGCCAATCGAAGCCGCTGGGATTGCACGCTCGAAGCTCGCGAGGATGGCGCGGCTGCATTACGCCTCGGCCTGCGGCAGATCAAAGGCCTGTCGGAGGAGGCGGGCAGGCGGGTTGTCGATGCGCGGGATGCACCGGGTTATCACAGCATCCAACAGTTGCTCGAAAAAACCGGGCTTGATCGCCGCGAACTCGGCGCTCTGGCCTCAGCCGGTGCACTCGAAACGCTCGCAGGACACCGTCACCGCGCCCGTTGGTCAGTTGCCGGGGTTGACAAGCCGACGCCTCTGTTTTCCTCGCTGGATCGCTACGAGGCTGTGCCGCTCTTGCAAAAACCGACGGAGGGACAGGACATCGTTGCCGATTACCAGAGCCTTGGGCTGACTCTCGAGAGACATCCGTTACACCTGCTCCGGCATCGCCTCGATCGCTATCACTATCTGCGGGCTGATCGATTGCCCGATCTCGTAACAGGTTCGAAGATTTGTGTTGCGGGCCTCGTGATTACCAAGCAGCGACCCGGAACGGCCAGCGGCGTTACCTTCGTAACTCTGGAGGATGAGACCGGGCACATCAACCTGATCGTGTGGAAAAAAATTGCCGAGGAGTATCGTCCGGCACTCCTGAATTCCCGCTTGATGGGTATTCGCGGCGAACTGCAGATCGAAGGTGAAGTAATTCACGTGATCGCGCAGCAGCTTATTGATCACACGGAGATGCTGGGTAACCTGGTCGTCACATCCCGCGATTTCAGATAGTTAATGGGGGCATTCCTGATTTAGCGTGCCAAATCAGCCGCTAAATCAGGAATGTCCCCATTAGCCCTAGACGTCGTCGTTGAGATCGAAATTGTAGGTGCTGTCGAGTTCCGACTCGGCCTCGCGCTGCTCACGCAACTCTTCAAGTCGACGCCTGATCTGGCGCCTGCGTGCGACATCGCCAAAATCCGTTGCCTCCAGTTGCGCAACGAGCTCCTCCACATTGATCTCGACGGAGATGTCGCCGACATTGTCAACGTCAACAACGTCATCCGAGAGCACTACTGTATCTTCCACCTCAGCAGTCGTCTCGATGTCATCATCGAAATCACCCGCATTACCCAGATTACCGATTTCACCGTTCATTGCCGATACCCCTCGCAACAACCAGTTCCATGGACAACAGCCAACTCAGGCCACGATTTTCGTTTGTATACCGCGAAAGATATGCTCGCGCAAGGGACGAATCAGCGAATTAAGTTATTGATTTCGAAGATTGGTAACAGGATGGCCAGGACGATGACCATGACGACGGCGCCCATCAGGACGATAAGCAGCGGCTGCAGAATTCCAAGCAGAGTCGCGATCAACCCATCAACCTCACGTTCCTGGTAGTTGGCTGTTCGCGTGAGCATTTCCTCAAGCTTACCGCCGGTCTCGCCGCTGGCAATCAGGTGAATCATCATCGGCGGGAACAGCTTGCTCGCGGCGAGCGATTTGCTGATCGATGCACCTTCGCGTACGCGCAGGGACGCCTCCGTAACGGCGTCACGCATCGGCAAATTTTCGATGACTTCGGCCGAGATCTTCAGTGCTTCGAGAATGGGCACGCCGCTTCCGGCCAGAATGCTGAAAGTGCGCGTAAAACGCGCCGTATTGATGCCGCGTGTAAGCCGACCCGCGATCGGCAGGCGCAGCAGCAGGCGATGGTATTTCTGCCGCGGAACGGGTTGGTGCAGAAGCCACCATACGCCATAGACAGCCGCCGCCAACGCGATGATCAGGATCAGCCAGTGGTTACGCATGAAATCGCTGGTCGCGATCAGCCAGCGCGTCAGGATCGGTAATTCGCCGGATGAGTTTTCGAACACACCTACGATGCGCGGCACGACGGTCGCCAGCATGAAGCTGATGATGCCCAGGGCCATCACGACGAGTGCGATTGGATATACCATCGCATTGGTTATGCGTTGCCGGAGTTCCTGCCGTGACTCGGTATAGTCAGCTAGTCTCTCGAGCACGACGTCGAGGTGGCCCGACTGCTCTCCAGCCGCTACTGTCGCGCGATAGAGCTCCGGGAACGCTTGCGGAAATTCGGCGAGACCGTCCGCCAGCGTATGGCCCTCCATGACGCGCGAGCGCACGCCGAGCATGATGCTCTTTGTTCTCGGCTGATCATTCTGCTGGGCAACCGCAAGCAATGCCTCCTCGAGCGGCAGTCCCGACTGCGACAGGGAGGCAAGCTGTCGCGTTACAATCGATAGTTCCGATGCCGATATACCGCGGCGCAGGGAAAAGGTCCGCTGTCGGCGCGCTTCTTTTTGCGCAACTTCGGTTACCTGCACGGGCAACAGGTGCCTGTCGCGCAGAATCTGTCGAACGTGCTTGGCCGTATCGCCTTCGATCAGGCCCTTGGACTCTTTGCCGCTCTGATCGAGTGCGACAAACTCAAACGCACCCATTCTAATCCTCGCGAGTGACGCGAAGCAGTTCATCGAGCGTCGTACTGCCTTCCAGGACACGACGACGACCATCAGCGCGTATGCCCGGGCTCATCGTGCGTGCGTGGCGTTCGAGCTCCTGCTCACTGACGCCATCATGGATCATCGTGCGCATCTCGTCGTCAACAGCGATCAGCTCGTAAATGCCAGTCCGACCTTTGAAGCCGACATTCGCGCCTCCGCTCGGCTTGTAGAGCGTCGGCGGATTGCTGCGGTCGATTTGCAGCTGATCACATTCATACTCGCTGGCCACGTACGGCACTTTGGTGTCGTCGTTGAGTACGCGTACGAGACGCTGCGCGAGAACGCCGATCAGGCTCGATGCGAGCAGGAACGGTTCGACCCCCATATCGCGCAGTCGTGTTACCGCACCGGCAGCTGTGTTGGTGTGTAGCGTCGACAATACGAGGTGCCCGGTGAGGCTCGCCTGCACGGCTATCTCGGCTGTCTCGAGGTCACGAATTTCGCCGACCATGACGACATCGGGGTCCTGACGCAGGATAGCTCGCAAGCCACGGGCAAACGTCATCTCGACTTTGGTGTTGACCTGTGTCTGACCGATACCGTCGATAAAGTATTCGATCGGATCTTCGACCGTCATGATATTGCGGCTGTTATCGTTGATTCGTTCCAGCGCGGCATACAGCGTTGTCGTCTTGCCCGAACCCGTCGGACCCGTGACGAGAATAATGCCATGTGGTTTATGGATCAGTTCATCCATCGTTGCCTGCGACTTTGCATCCATGCCAAGGGATCCAAGGTCGAGGCGTCCAGCCTGCTTGTCGAGCAAACGCAGCACGACGCGTTCGCCATGACCGGAGGGCATCGTCGAAACGCGCACGTCGACGGCTCTGCCGGCCACGCGCAACGAGATGCGGCCATCTTGCGGCAGTCGTTTCTCGGCGATATCGAGTTTCGACATGACCTTGATGCGGGACACAACGAGCGGCGCCAGGGCGCGCCTGGTCTCGAGCACTTCACGCAATACGCCATCGATGCGAAAACGGACGCCGAGCCGGTTTTCATAGGGCTCGATGTGGACGTCCGATGCGTTGTCTTTCACGGCTTCGGTGAGCACGGCATTAATAAAGCGGATGATTGGCGCGTCGTCATCGCTCTCCAGTAAATCTGATGGTTCGGGCAGCTCCTGCGCGACCTGCGACAGGTTTATTTCGTCATCGAGCCCACCAACCATCTGCATGGTCTCGTGACTGCCGTGCTCATAGGACTCCTGCAATAATGCATCGAAGACTTCGCTCGATACTCGCGACAGTCTCAGCGGAACTCCTGCAAAGCGCCGCACTTCGGCGATACTCTGCGCTGCTACGCCGGGTCGGTAAACGGCGTCGGCTGCTTCGCTCGTGACGTCGCGAATCAGTACGCCGTGGCGCTTGGCGAACGAAAACGGCAGGGCCAGTGATGTCGACGCGACGGCCTCGTCGGCTACCCCCGGTGTTGCAAGGACGATTTCAGCGTCACTGTCCATCGATTGCAGCTTCGACCTGCTCGTCGCGTGCGGCCTCATTCGAGGCAGGCGGAGCGCTGTCCTCGAGCGGCGGCAGAATCGGCCGTTCGGAGCCGGGCATCAGGCTGATAGCGGTCTCCCGGTTGCCTTGTTGCACGTCGCGGATGTAGTTGTACTTGGCGTTGGTCTCAATAGAAATTGAGGCAGGGTCACGCAGTATTTTCGGCTTTATGAAGATCAACAGGTTGGTTTTGACTTTGTCCGTTTTACGACTGCGGAACAGGTTGCCGAGAATCGGGATCTTGCCGAGCACCGGTACCCGTTGATCGCTTTCACGCAACGTATCCTCGAGCAGCCCACCGAGGACCAGTGTCTGGCCGTCGTCGACGATCACGGTCGTTTCGATAATGCGCTGGTTCGTGATCAGGTCGACCGCACCTGCGGAAGAGGACGCAATGCTCGAAATCTCCTGTGAGATTGTCAGCAGGAGTGAGTTACCTTCGTTGATCTGTGGCGTAATCGACAGTTTGACGCCGACTTGCTCTCTCTGAACGGTTTGGAACGGATTAACGGTGCCAACTGTAGTGGTTCCGGTATTCGCGTATGAGCCAGTGACAAATGGCACCTCCTGGCCGACATTAAGCGTCGCTTCCTCGTTATCCGTGGTGACGATCGACGGCGTCGATATGATGTTGGTGTCCGCGTCGCCGGCAAGCGCACTCAGGATCGCCGCAAAACTGACGTTGTCGTCGTCGAGGCGACCAACGCCGATAGAAATACCCTCGCCAATCAGGCCCGTCGGATCGATGTTGCCGCCGCTCCCAGACGCGGCGCCGATATTCAGCAGATTGGTGCCGGCACCCGGGAAATTCGTGAGGGCAATCGGCGTGTTCGTGCCGGTGCCTTCAACCGCCCAGGTCACTCCGAGTTCCGCCGTCTTGTCCGCAATGACTTCGACGATGATCGCTTCGACAAGCACCTGCGCGCGACGAATGTCGAGCTTGTCGACGATCTGCATCAGCGAGCGCATCATTTTCGGCGGTGCGTTGATGACGATCGCATTGGTCATGGTATCCGCCCATACGCTCACTGAATCAGAGCCGCTCCCGGGCGCCGCCTGACCAGCTGCCGCCTGCAACTGCGCCGTAAAATGCTGTTGCAACTTGGTGGCCAGTTCCTCGGAGTCTGCATAACGTAAGTAACGTACCTGGGTATCGCCACCATCCTCGAGCGGCGTGTCGAGGTGCGTGATCAGCGCGCGTAATCGCAGACGTTCGCTCCTGTCGCCACCGATCAGCACGCTGTTGGTGCGCGCATCGGCGACCAGGCTGGTCGTAACCGGAACGCCATCAGCGCGTGGCTGCTGCGTCAATGACTGCATGATACGGACTATCTCGCCCGCCGAAGCGTGCTCGAGCCGGACAACTTCGATGTCCTCGTCGCTGGACTGGTCGATACGGCGAATAATGCTGAGCATTCGATCAACGTTAGCAGCCCTGTCGGAGATGATGAGCATGTTTGAGCCGGGGTGAGCGGCGAGATGGCCATACTGCGGGATCAGCGGACGCAGGATGGGCACCAGCTGCGCCGCGCCGACATTCTGTACCTGCCATACCTGGGTGACGATGTCGTCGCCGCCGGCTGCGCCTGCGGTGCCTATCGGCCCGGCGAATTGCCGCGCCGTCGCGTCCGGGATGATCTTGATGATATCGCCGGATGTGACGGCGACAAATCCGTGTACCTGCAAAATCGATAAAAACGCCTCGTAGAAGGCATCGGGCGACATGGGTGTCGTCGACAACATCGTGACCTTGGCGTTGACGCGCGGGTCGATAATAAAGTTTTTCTGTGTAACCTCGCCGACGGCCTCGACTATCTGGCGAATATCGGCTTCCTTGTAATTCGGTGTGATCGTTGTTGTCTGCTGGGCCCAGGCCGACGGCAATGCAGTCAGACACAGGAATCCCAGTACGGCGGCAACGCGAGTACGCGAATGGATGCATGAAATTGAATTCATTGGCTGGTCTCGTCCCCGAGGTCGAGTTGACTGGTTCGCAGTACAATAGTCTCCGGCTGCCCGTTGCGCTCAACGGTCACCGATACCTGGTCCGCGCTGCCCAGAGACTGGAATATCTGCATTGCCTGGGACGGATCCGTCAGTGACTGCCCGTCAATATCCTTGATCAGGTCTCCCGGACGCAAGCCCAGGGCACTAAACTGCGCCCGATTGCGACCCGGATACACGCGATAGCCCTGCTGTTGCCCGTTGACGAAATAGGGAGTCGGACGGATCACATCTGCCAGTTTCGACACGTTTTGCGCAACCACGGCCTGAATGCTCTGCGTATCGCTCGTGGTCCGACTCGTCGTCGTGAAGTCCCGCCGTGAAGCCGTCGGCGATCCCGCCGGAAAATCTTTCGGTAGTTTGAGGTTGGTCAGCACGCCGCTTTCATTGAGGACGACGCGGTCGGCGTAGACTGCATGCAGTTTCGCACCCGATGTCACCGGATCGCCGATCAGGTAGATTTTCTCTTCGTCATCGTTGTCCGCAATAATCGCAACCGCTTTTTCCGCATCGTCCGATGCGATGGTGCCGCGCAGCGACAGGTTTACGAGGCGTGTGTCATTCAGGTTTTCAGTTTCGTCGGGAACGACTGCTGGCGCATCCGCAGGTTCGCCGGCCGCCACGCCGAAAATATGCGCATTTGCGATCGCATTGACGTCGGCGGAGTCGGCGGTGGCACTGAGCATGGCATTGTTGCTCACGGGCGCAGGAACCGGATCACCCGCCGCCGGCCCCGGTATCAACATCCAGATCATTTTTGCCAGCTGCCAGGCGATGATGATGACCAGCAACAGGCTTACCCAGGCCGGCAACAGGCTGTTTGCGGCCGCGACCATTTTCGCACGGTCGAGGCTGGCGAAGTCTGACCATCTGGCGTCGGCTGTCATATTGAAAATGGCCGTTTAATCGTTCCCGGTCCCTGTGTAAACGCAGGGCGCCGATGATACGGGTTCATGGCGTCGGCAAACAAGCCCGGTAATTCGAAAAAATCCATATTAAGCAACGATATACGTCAATTCAGCAGTTTTTGCCGGCGCCTGCAATCCGTATTGCGGGTCTGGTGATTCCAAAAAATCGTGAACCAGGCTTGGAGATCGCTGACGCATGCCCATATATAATAACCTGCAAGCGCTGGCCGCGGCCGGATTTTGTGCGTTGATGCCCGACAAACATTAGTATCGCAAGTATGAGTGAGCACCAGGATGATATTCAGCGACACGACGGCGTTGACGTGGCTGTCGAAGAGGTGCGGCCAAAGGTCAAGCGGCCGCCCCTCTATCGGGTCGTGCTGATCAACGATGATTTCACGCCCATGGAGTTCGTTGTTGACATACTCGAGTCGATATTTGGTATGGAACGAACACGCGCTACACAGATTATGTTAGAAGTGCATACGAAAGGGAAAGGTGTGTGTGGCGTTTACAGATTCGAGATTGCCGAAACGAAGGTTGCGCAGGTCATGAGTATCGCCCAGCAACATCAGCACCCATTGCTATGCACGATGGAAGAGTCCTGACAGTGGTCGAGATCAGCGAGTGTTAAGTAGCGAACTTGAATTCTGTCTCAATGAGGCGTTTCAGAACGCCCGCGAGCATCGTCATGAGTTCATGACGGTCGAGCACCTGTTGTTGGCGCTTCTCGACATTCCCAGGGTCCATGAAATTCTCAAGGCCTGTGACTCGAATATTCCTGAGTTAAGGCGCCAGCTGACCGAATTCATCGGTGAACAAACCCCATTACTGCCACACGATGACGATACCGACGTGCAACCGACCCTGGGTTTCCAGCGCGTTTTGCAGCGCGCCGTGTTTCACGTGCAGTCGAGTGGCAAAAAAGAAGTGACCAGCACGAATGTGCTTGTCGCAATATTTAGCGAAAAACAATCACAGGCTGTCTACCTGTTGGGTTTGCAGGATGTCACACGTCTTGACGTGGTTAATTATATTTCGCACGGCATGCCGCAGCTCCCCGCCGACGGCACGGGCCAGGAGCAGGAATCGTCGGTGGATAACGAGACCGAAACCGAAGCTTCGCCGCTCGAAAAATACGCGACCAACCTGAATCAAATGGCTATCGACGGCAAGATCGATCCGCTGATCGGTCGCGAATTGGAGATCGAGCGCACCGTGCAGATCCTGTGTCGCCGCCGCAAGAATAATCCGTTGTACGTTGGTGACGCCGGTGTCGGCAAAACCGCCCTGGCCGAAGGGCTGGCACGGATGATCACTGAAGAACGAGTTCCGGATGTGCTGCGCGACAGCACAATCTATGCGCTCGATATGGGAAGTCTGATCGCCGGGACCAAGTATCGCGGGGACTTCGAGAAACGCCTGAAAGGCGTCATTGCTGAGATTCGCGAGGATCCAGGCGCTATTCTGTTTATCGACGAGATCCATACCGTCATCGGTGCCGGTGCCGCCTCGGGTGGCGTCATGGACGCGAGTAATCTGATCAAGCCCGTGCTCGCCAATGGCCAGATACGCTGCATCGGTTCAACGACGTATTCCGAGTACCGCGGCATTTTCGAAAAGGATCACGCGCTGGCGCGTCGTTTCCAGAAGATCGATGTCCCGGAACCGAGCCTCGAAGAGACCGTCGCGATTCTGCATGGACTCAAGACGCGCTTCGAGGAACACCACGGCGTCAAATACGACGCAGAGGCACTGGACGCAGCCGCAGAGCTGTCTTCACGCCATATCAATGACAGGCGCTTGCCCGATAAGGCCATAGACGTCATCGACGAAGCGGGTGCAAACCTCAGATTGCAGCCGGAAGAGGAGCGCGGCGACCGTGTTACGGTCGAGATGATCGAGAATATCGTGGCGAAAATGGCGCGCATTCCGGCCAAGAGTGTGTCGGCGTCAGACAGAGATGTTCTGCGTACACTCGAACGCGATCTCAAACTGACAATCTTCGGGCAGGATCAGGCCGTCGAAGCGCTGAGCTCTGCGATCAAGATGTCGCGATCGGGTCTGCGCGAGGAGGAGAAGCCGATTGGTTCATTCCTGTTTGCAGGGCCGACCGGCGTTGGCAAGACGGAGGTGACGCGGCAGCTGGCTATGTGCATGGGCGTAGAGCTAATCCGTTTCGATATGTCCGAATACATGGAGCGGCATACGGTATCGCGGCTGATCGGCGCGCCGCCAGGTTACGTCGGCTACGATCAGGGCGGCTTGATGACCGAGGCCGTGACCAAGAATCCACATGCCGTGCTTCTTCTGGACGAAATCGAAAAAGCGCACCCGGAAGTGTTCAACCTGCTTTTACAGGTGATGGATCATGGCACGCTGACCGACAACAATGGCCGTAAAGCCGATTTTCGTAATGTCATCGTCGTGATGACCACGAATGCCGGGGCTCAGGAAATGAGCCGCGCCTCGATCGGCTTCACGCAACAGGATCACAGCAGTGACGGTATGGAAATTATCCGCAAACAGTTTTCGCCGGAGTTCCGTAATCGTCTCGATGCGATCATCCAGTTCAGCGCGCTGGATACGGTTTCTGTCAAACGTGTCGTCGACAAACTCGTCGTGGAACTCGAAGCCAAACTGGGTACCAACAACGTTACTCTGGAACTGGATGAGGCAGCACGCGAGTGGATCGCCGAGCGCGGCTATGATGAGAAGATGGGCGCGCGGCCGATGGCGCGGATCATACAGGAGCACATCAAACGGCCACTCGCAGAGGAGCTGCTGTTCGGCAGTCTCGCGGACGGCGGACATGTTCGTATCACGGTTGGTCCGGATGACGCACTGCAGCTCAATGCGGAACCCGTGCTCAAGGAACTCGCGCACCTTCCGGAAGACTGATTGGGTTCGCGGCCAGGGCCGCTCGTGCGCAGCTATTTGCCGCGGTAGACGATACGGCCTTTGGACAGGTCGTAAGGCGTCAGCTCGACCGTGACGCTGTCCCCGGTCAGAATACGAATATAATTCTTGCGCATCTTCCCTGAGATATGCGCGGTCACAATGTGCCCGTTCTCAAGTTCGACGCGAAAAGTCGTGTTGGGTAATGTCTCGGTAACGACACCTTCCATCTGTAAGGCTTCTTCTTTCGCCAAGGTCTGCGGTTCTCTCTGCTCCAAAAGGCCCGCGAATTGTGCAGAAACAGGCGCTCTATTGCAACGCGGCAGAGCACCAGACCTGCAGTGAATCCGCGATGGACAGCGCGTCGTCAGGCCAGTCCGTAAATGGCCTGGGAGGTTGGCACAACGCGCTCAGCAAGGCCGTGAATTCGTGTCGCGGAATTGTCGTTGCACCCATCGTCATCAGATGCTGCGATATGACCTGGCAGTCGATGAGTTCGAGATCATGCGACAGCATCTGCGATGCCAGGCCGAGCATTGCGAATTTGGACGCGTTGTCGACGGCGCTGAACATGGATTCGCCGAAGAAAACCCTGCCAATGCAAAGCCCATACAAACCGCCGACCAGTTGTTCGTGATCCCACACTTCGACTGAATGTGCCCAAGCATCGGCATGCAGCTGCTCATACGCGGCGATCATCTCGGCCGTAATCCATGTGCGCCGCTGGGATTCGCGAACACCGGCGCAGGTGCGGATGACAGCGCCGAAAGCCGTGTTGAATCGCAGCGTGAGAGGCGAGCGCCGCGCGTACCGGGCCAGGCGTTTGGAGACCCTGAGGTCGCACGGGCGCAGAATGCATCGCGGATCCGGCGCCCACCAGAGGATCGGTTGGCCCTCGTCGTACCAGGGGAAGATACCGCGACGGTACGCGTTTAGCAGGCGCTCAATGCCAAGGTCTCCCCCGACGGCGAGCAGGCCGTCGGGTTCATGCAAAGCGCTGTCGACATCCGGAAATGATTCGGGCGAATCATCCGGACTGAGCCACGCAACGCGCTGCGTACTCATGACCGGCCCGGGGCATCGCCTTTTCGATAGGGACTGTGTTCGTCGACTGCCTCCATATAGCGGTCGACGTGTTGCGCTTCGCGATCGAGATAGGCGCTGATGGCCGAGAAGAACTCAGGTTGTCTGAGCCAATGCGCCGACCATGTTTCCACGGGCACGAAACCGCGGCTGATCTTGTGCTCACCCTGAGTTCCGGGTTCGAAAACCTGCCGGCCGGTCTCGATACAGTACTCGATTCCCTGGTAATAGCAGGTTTCGAAATGCAGCGCATCATAATGCCCGTTACTGCCCCAGTAGCGGCCATACAGCACCCGCGCACTGTCGAAGAAAACGGCAGCCCCGACGGGACTGCCACTGTGCATGGCAAGCACGACGAAAATGTTTCTTGGCAACGTCTTACTGAGTGCTGTGAAAAAATCCAAATCGAAATAGGGCAGCGATCCACGGCGCATGAACGTGTTACTGATCAGGCGATACACAACACTCCAGGTCTCTGGCCCAATGTCCTCACCGTGCAGGCGGCGAAACGTAATGCCGGCCGCGGCGACGCGGCGTCGGTCCTGACGTACTTTCTTGCGCTTGATGCCGCTGAATGTATCGAGAAAGTCGTCGAAGTCCCCATAGCCGCGGTTATGCCAGTGAAATTGGCAATCCTTGCGCAGTTTGAGCCCGGATGCACCGAGCAACGGCACCTCATCCGCGGCCGGGAACAGGATATGCAATGACGAGCAGCCGCTGTCCTGCGCCAGCGTAACGGCCGCATCCAGCAACGCTGCAGCAGCGTTGCGGTCGTTGCGATCCTTCAGTAACAAGCGGCGACTCGGCGCCGGCGTAAACGGCACTGCCGAGACGAGCTTCGGATAGTAGTCGAGACCGGCCTGCGTGTAGGCCTGCGCCCAGGCCCAGTCAAATACGAATTCACCCCAGGAGTGGCTCTTTTCATAAAGCGGCATTGCCGCGCGAATGACACCGTCCTCGTGGAGAGTGATGTGGCGCGGCGTCCAACCCGATTGCGGCGACACCGAACCCGACTTCTCGGCGGCGAGCAGGAATTCGTGTCGCAGAAACGGATACTCCTCGCCCGCAAGCGCATTCCATTCGCCGGCAGGAATCTCAGCGACGGCGGCGTGTCTGGTGACCTGCATCAGGACACCGTGCGATCAGGCCGCCGCGTCGCCGCTCTCGACATTACGGCTGCCGGATTCCTGCGCGTCGAGGTACTTCTCCGCATCGAGCGCCGCCATGCAGCCTGCGCCCGCCGACGTCACGGCCTGCCGGTATACCTGATCGGCAACGTCGCCGGCTGCAAACACACCAGGCACGCTGGTCGCCGTTGCATCACCCGACAGGCCCGTCTTGACCGTGATGTAACCGTTCTGCATATCGAGCTGGTTCTCAAACAGACCTGTATTCGGATTGTGGCCAATCGCTATAAAGACGCCGTCCAGGTCGATTTCGCTCGTCCGGGATTCGTCCTTGGTGCTGCGCACGCGCAGTCCCGTAACGCCTGTCTCGTCACCGAGTATCTCGTCGACGACATGGTCCCAGAGAATCTCGATATTGCCGTCCCTGGTCTTCGCAAACAGATGGTCCTGCATGATCTTCGCGGCGCGCAGTTCGTCGCGGCGATGCACGAGCGTTACCTTGGCCGCGATGTTGCTCAGGTACAGCGCCTCCTCGACAGCTGTATTGCCGCCGCCAATCACGGCGACGTCCTTATTGCGGTAGAAGAAACCATCACAGGTCGCGCAGGCCGATACGCCGCGGCCTTTAAACGCTTCTTCGGAAGGCAGGCCGAGATATTTGGCGGTCGCACCTGTGGCGATGATCAATGCATCACAGGTGTAAGTGCCGTAATCGCCGTCGAGGCGGAACGGTCGGATGGACAGGTCCGCCGTATGGATATGGTCATTGATAATCTCGGTATCGAATCGCGCCGCGTGACGCAGCATGCGGTCCATCAATTCGGGTCCCTGCAAGCCCTCGACGTCTCCCGGCCAGTTATCCACGTCTGTGGTTGTCATCAGCTGACCACCCTGTTCAACACCGGTAATCAGGACCGGATTGAGATTGGCCCGCGCTGCATAAACGGCGGCGGAATAGCCGGCGGGTCCAGATCCCAGGATCACAACCCGGCAATGTTTAACATCACTCATGTATAATTTGTCCCTAAATCATCAGGCGCCGCATTGCCCGCTGGAGCCCATGAAGTACGGTCGCAAGAGGTATATTCAAGGGTTCTACGGCGGGCATTTGTATGTCCGGGGTACGATCTGCGGACAGGATCCTTAAGTGTAGGGAAAACTGTGTCTTTCCTCACGCGGATTCGCCTGAGGTAAAGGGGGACGCATTGGCGAAGCGCTTGGGAAGGGCTTTGAAACCTGTCATAGGGCCTAATTATTGGGCTACTATATTTAATGAAATCAGATAATTAAGATATATGTCTGATATTCTACATTAGAAATGGTCAGAGCCAGGAAAAACATCGACAACGCGGCACGGTTGTCCGCACAGGTGCACCGGGCGTTGCGTGAGGGCGCACTGTATGTGTTCGGCGCGCTGGCGCTCATCCTCTGGTACGCGCTGTTTACTTACGACGCAAGCGATCCCGGATTCAGCCAGGCGACGAGCAGTGCCGAAGTCAACAACGGAGTCGGGCGCGCGGGCGCGCTGGTCGCCGATCTTCTATTCAATTTTTTCGGTCGTCCCGCGTACCTGTTTACAGTCATGGTGTTCTACCTGGGCTGGATGCTGTATCGCGAACAGAAGACTCAACAAGCGTTTACGCGGATGGACTATGCGTTGCGATTCGGCGGCTTTATCGCCACGCTCGTGACGAGTTGCGCGTTGTCGACGCTGCATTTCTCACCGCTCGGATTTAACGAGACGGCCGGAGGCATTATCGGCCAGATCGTCGGTAACTGGCTTGAATCGGTGATGAAGCTGCTCGGCGCAAGTACGCTGTTGTTCGTCTTCTGGGTCGCCTCTGTCTCGTTATTCCTTGGTATCTCCTGGTTTAACGTGATGGATCGGGTGGGGCGCTGGTGCCTGCTTGGCTACGAGCGGTTACGCGCCAAGATCGGGGAACTGCGGGACAAGGCCGAAGGCCGGCGGCAAACGGCCGCGCGCCAGGATGTAGTCGAGGAAGAGAAGCAACGCATCGCCGGGCGTAGCCGTCCGCGCATCGAACCTGTGATGACGGCGCTCGAACCCAGCACGCGCGCTGAACGTGAACGCCAGGTTCCGTTGTTTGATCCGCCGGCGGCGGGCGAACTGCCGCCGTTGTCGCTGCTCGACGATCCGCCGCCACAACGGCAGGGTTATTCCGACGAGTCACTGGAGGCGATGTCACGACTCGTCGAGCTCAAACTCAAGGACTTTGGCGTGGATGTCGAAGTCAAGTCGGTTTCGCCGGGTCCCGTTATCACACGCTTCGAACTGGATCCTGCACCGGGCGTCAAGGTGAGCCAGATCGCCAACCTGGCAAAAGACATCGCGAGATCTTTATCGGTTGTCAGCGTCCGGGTCGTCGAAGTTATTCCGGGAAAATCCTTTGTAGGTCTCGAAATCCCCAACGAGAATCGCGAACTCGTAACGCTGGGAGAGATTCTCAAGTCGAAGGCGTACGACCAACTACAGTCGCCGCTGACGCTCGCATTGGGCAAAGACATCGGTGGTCATTCGGTGGTCGCGGATCTCGCACGCATGCCGCATTTGATGATTGCGGGTACGACGGGGTCGGGTAAATCAGTTGCGCTCAACGCGATGGTGCTGAGCCTGCTGTACAAGACGCAGCCGGAGCAAGTCCGTTTGATCATGGTCGACCCGAAAATGCTCGAACTGTCGGTGTACGAGGGCATTCCGCACTTGCTGACCCCGGTTGTCACCGACATGAAAGAGGCCGCCAATGCCCTGCGTTGGTGCGTGGCGGAGATGGACCGGCGTTACACGCTCATGGCCGCATTGGGCGTGCGTAACATCGGGGGCTACAACCGCAAGGTAAAGGAAGCCATCGCTGCGGGCGCAGCGATCAAGGATCCGCTGTACACGCCGCCACCGTTTGCAGATGAGGAAAAACCGGTAGAGCACCCCACGTTGACGCCGCTGCCCTACATTGTCGTCATCATCGACGAACTGGCTGACATGATGATGATAGTCGGCAAGAAGATCGAAGAGATCATTGCGCGGCTGGCGCAGAAAGCGCGCGCCTCGGGTATTCACATGTTGCTGGCTACGCAGCGCCCGTCTGTCGATGTCATCACGGGTCTGATCAAGGCCAACATTCCGTGCCGCATCGCGTTTCAGGTTTCTGCCAGGGTGGATTCACGGACGATTCTCGATCAGATCGGTGCCGAAAATCTGCTCGGCCACGGTGACATGCTGTACCTGCCGCCGGGTACATCGGTACCCGTACGCGTGCACGGCGCGTTCGTCGCGGACCACGAAGTACATTCGGTAGTACGTCACCTGAAAAAAATCGGGGCGCCACGCTATATAGATGAAATTCTCGACGGTCCATCGAGTCCAACTCCAGGACTGGCCGGCATCGACAAGCTGCCGGCCGACGTGGCGGATGCCGAGCAGGATCCGTTGTATGACCAGGCCGTGCAGATTGTCATGGAAACCCGCAAAGCGTCGATATCCGGCGTGCAACGACGCCTGAAGATCGGCTACAACCGTGCTGCCAGGATGGTCGAATCGATGGAAGCCGCCGGGCTGGTCGGACCACTGCAGTCGAATGGCACGCGCGAGATTCTGGTACCGGCGGCAGCAAAGAAATAGGAGCCGGCGATTGAGCAAAAGACTGACATTACTGGTTGTCAACGTACTCGTCGGGTCGCTTGTGTACGGCGCCCCGGCCGACCAAGATCCGGGGCCGCAACTCGTTGATGAATTCATCACGGACATTGCAACGCTTGCCTGCCGCTTCGAGCAATCTTTGATCGACGCCGATGGCGAAGTCGTCGAGGTGACGAGCGGTACGCTTGAGATAAAACGGCCAGGTCGCTTTCGCTGGACCTACATAGAACCCTACGAACAGATACTCGTCGCCGACGGCCTGAACATCTGGAGCTACGACGTCGATCTCGCGCAGGTCACCGTAAAGCCCCAGGCGCAAGCGCTGAGCAATACGCCGGCCCTGTTGCTCGGTGGTTCGCCAGATGCGATTGAGCAGTTCATCCACGAAGGCAGTTATGTCGAGAACGACACGACCTGGGTGCGCATGCGACCGAAGAATACCGACAGCGGATTCCTCCGCGTCGAACTCGGATTTGTTCACGGGCTGCTGAGCCGAATGGTGTTCTTCGACAATCTCGATCAGACGACCGTGGTGTCATTGCATGATGTCTCGGTAAATGAGCCGATTGACGCAGGTCGGTTCGAATTCAGCGCGCCGGACGGCACGGATGTCGTCGGCAGCCCCGCGGTTGCTGACGCATCAATGCACTGATGTTGCCGCTGCGTTATGCGCGAAACTGGCGGATGGCGAGCGCATTTCTGCTCCTCTTCGTGCTCGCAATGACGCTGATGCCGGCCGTCTGGTTCTGGCCGGACCGCCAAATTTTCGTTGCGTGGTTCATCGATGTCGATAAGTGGTTGCACGCGGTTACTTTTGTATTCCTGGCGCTCTGGTTCGCCGGACAATACCGGGCGCGATCTTACTGGCGCATCGGCGTTGGGCTGATACTGTTCGGCATGCTCATTGAAGGTTGCCAGCGACTCGTCACGTACCGTTCCTCAGACTGGTTCGACATAGCCGCGGACGCGGCCGGTATAATCGTCGGCCTGACCATTGCGATGGCAGGTATCGGAGGTTGGAGCCTGCGCGTCGAGGCGTGGTACACGAGACGTAGAGCAGGCGCCGGAATTGACTGATCTTTTTGCGAACGAGGAAGCGGAAGCCCTGGACAGGCCGCTCGCCGACCGTATGCGCCCGCGGTGTCTCGACGAGTTTTCCGGTCAGGCACATTTGCTGGGGCACGGCAAACCGCTGCGACGCGCCATAGAGCAGGGCCGGGCCCATTCGATGGTCTTTTGGGGACCGCCGGGCACCGGCAAGACGACGCTCGCGCGACTGATCGCAGCGACGACCGATTCGACGTTCATCGGCCTGTCGGCCGTCATGGCCGGCGTCAAGGATATTCGGGCGGCCGTCGATCAGGCCAGGCAGTATCGACAGGTCGCCAATCGGGGCACAGTCCTGTTCCTCGACGAAGTGCATCGCTTCAACAAGTCGCAGCAGGACGCGTTCCTGCCGTTCGTCGAGGACGGCACGCTGACGTTCATCGGCGCCACGACGGAGAATCCCTCATTTGAACTGAATAACGCGCTACTCTCGCGGGCGCGCGTATACGTGTTGCGGACACTGGACGAGCAGGCATTACTCGACATCCTGCGGCGCGCATTGATCGATACGCAACATGGTCTGGCCGGCAAGTACTCGATCGATGCCGAATCTATGCAGCTGATCGCCGTTGCTGCAGATGGCGACGCCCGACGCGCGCTCAATCTGCTCGAGCTTGCCGCTGACCTGGCAGAAGGCAATGAAATCTCGAGGGCGATCGTTGCCGAGGTGGCGACCGGTGGCCGACGACGCTTCGACAAGCAGGGTGAATATTTCTATGACCAGATTTCCGCGTTACACAAGTCGATCCGTGGTTCCGATCCCGACGCTTCGTTGTACTGGCTGATGTGCATGCTCGATGGTGGCTGCGATCCGCTCTACGTCGCGCGGCGGATGATCCGTGTCGCGTCCGAGGATATCGGCAATGCCGATCCTCGGGCTCTGCAACTGTCCCTGAATGCCTGGGAGGCGCTGGAGCGGCTTGGCAGTCCCGAAGGTGAGCTTGCGCTGGCGCAGGCCGTGGTCTATCTCGCCTGTGCGCCCAAGAGCAATGCCGTCTACAAGGCGGCCAAGGCGGCAGCAGCCGACGCGCAGGAATTCGGTTCACTCGAGGTGCCGATGCATCTGAGGAATGCACCGACGCGACTCCTCAAGGAACTCGGCTATGGAGAAGGCTACCGCTATGCCCACGACGAGGAGGGCGCCATCGCTTCTGGTGAGCGGTATTTTCCCGACGACATGCGTGAGGTTACGTATTATCATCCCGTGCCTCGCGGGCTCGAGATCAAGATTCGCGAGAAGCTCGAACAAATCAGAAACAGATGATTGATCCGAAACTACTGCGGACCGCCACGAAGGATGTCGCCAGAAACCTCGCGCGTCGCGGTCTCGTATTCGATACCGATGCTTACCTGGCACTCGAAGAACGTCGCAAAGCGCTGCAGGTTGAAACCGAGACTCTGCAGAACGAGCGCAACAAGAGCTCGAAAAGTATCGGCCAGGCGAAGGCGGCGGGCGAGGACATTGCGCCGCTGCTCGAGGCCGGCAAAGATCTCGGTGAACGACTCGAGTCCCGGCAGTCCGATTTGCAGAGCGTGTTGTCGGAGTTGCGGGCAATCGAGCTCGGCTTGCCCAATCTTCTCGACGACAGTGTTCCGGACGGCACGGACGAAGTCGACAACACCGAGATTCGGCGATGGGGCCAACCCAGGGAGTTCGACTTCGAGGCTCGCGATCACATCGAGCTCGGCGAATCGCTCGGCTTGCTCGATTTCGATGTCGCCAGCAAGATTTCGGGTTCGCGTTTCGTGGTCATGCTGGGTCAGCTTGCTCGCCTGCAGCGCGCACTCATCCAGTTCATGCTCGATACCCACACGCGGGAGCACGGCTACGAAGAAGCTTACGTGCCTTATCTCGTGCAGGACCATGCGCTGGTCGGTACCGGCCAACTACCGAAGTTCGCAGCGGATCTGTTCAGGACGACGAATGAATCACCGTTCTATCTGATCCCGACCGCCGAGGTGCCGCTGACGAATTTCGCCCGCGATGTTATTTACGATGCCGCGCAATTACCGCTGCTGTATACGGCGCACACACCGTGTTTCCGGTCCGAGGCAGGGTCTTACGGCCAGGATACGCGCGGCATGATTCGCCAGCACCAGTTCGAAAAAGTCGAACTGGTGCATCTGGTCGCCGCTAAAGACTCGGAGGCGGCTCTCGAGACGCTGACCGGACACGCCGAGGCGATCCTGCAGCGGCTCGAGTTACCGTACCGGGTCATGGCGTTGTGTGCCGGCGACACGGGCTTCGGTGCTGCCAAGACCTACGACCTCGAGGTCTGGTTGCCGGGTCAGAAGCGCTACCGTGAGATATCGTCGTGCAGCAATTGCACCGATTTCCAGGCACGGCGCATGCAGGCGCGGCGCCGCAATCCCGACACCGGTAAACCTGAACTTATTCACACGCTGAATGGTTCGGGCGTTGCGGCGGGCCGCGCCCTGATTGCGGTCATGGAGAATTATCAGCAGGCCGACGGCAGCATCCGCGTGCCGGATGTGCTGCAGCCGTACATGGGTGATGTCCGCTCGATCTAGGGATACACGCGATACTGGAAGGCGGGCATCACTACGTCGTAGTGGGGCTGCAGGAAGGCGACGAGATCGATCAGCTCCTGGATCGTCATGTAACCGTTATAGACGTACATTTTGGAACGGCCCTCTTCGGCAACGAGATCTTCAGGGTAGCCGTCGGCCAACTTGTGTGACGGGTTGATGATCGCGGTCACCAGCTCGCCATAAGTCTTGACCCGGGTGACCGGGCCACCGAGGTCTACGAAAGGCTCAAACCCGGGAACCGTTGGCAGCGTCTCGCCGTGGATCGTATGGCATTGGTTACATTGCATATACAGGAAGGTTTCACGCCCTGCCATGGCATTCCCTTCCGGCAGCGCAAAGCCCTTCTCGGACATCGGGTCACGATCGCAACCGCTGAGTACCACACAAATGGTCAGGAGCAGAGTCAGGGTCGAAAAAGTCTTCATCGTAACGCTCTCGCGGGACTGCAAATCTGCAGTGACTCTGTACCAATAGCACAGTAATTCAAGCAGTTACATACGGGAAACCCGCAGCTTCCATAGCAATTCCTCAGCAATAAATCAGCACGCCATCGGGCGCTAGTGGGGCTTGTTGCCTACCTTTGTATACGGCTGCGAAGCGGCGCAGCGATGCAACAGGGGAAGAAGCTATGAGCAGCAAACTGATAATCATACTGGTAACAGTGGTCTCATTGATTGGCTGCACGACGATGCGCCCGATGGATGCGCGGCAAGCGGATCTGCACGAGGAACTCGAGATCGATGACCATCTCGTGATCTATGAAAAGTCCGGTCGCATCGTCGACATGACGTTCATCGAAATCGATGGTGACGGTATACGCGGTCGACTTAGGGATGGCAGCCTGGGCTCGATCACCGTGGCAATCAGCGACATCGAAAAAATGGAAATCGAAAAAATCGACGGTGCGAAGACCACATTGGCCGTCGTCGGCGGCACGATCGTCATCTTGCCGCTGGCAGCGATCGCGGTGCTGGTCGGTGCAATGGGTTCCCAATGAACGCGCGCATACAGAGAGCGCTGATCGTAGTCGTTCTCGCCGCTTTCGCCGGGTGCACGACGATGAAGGAAGTGCGGCCGCAGGACGGTTCGGTCGTGGATTATCTCGAAATCGGCGATCACATCGTCGTCTACGAAAAAAGCGGACGCATCGTAGATATGCGTTTTGTGCTTGGCGATGAGAATGTGCTGCGCGGTAGCCTGAGCGACGATGGCCTAGAAGCTGTCGAAATCCGCATCGCGGACATCGAGCGGATCGAGGCGGAACGGGTCGCTGCCGGGAGGACGACGGGCGTCGTACTGGGCGGCATCATTCTGGCCCCGATCGCCGCGCTGGGCGCCGGTCTGGCGCTCGCGGGACAATAAGTCGTTCGCAAGCAAAAGGGCCCGCTTGCGGGCCCTTGACTGTTCAGCAGTTGGCGTGAAGCTTAATCGCGACTCATGAACAAGCGCAGGATGTACCAGAACATCAATGCGATCGAGGCGAAAAGCTGCAGCGATGCGGCTACATACTTGTCCTGCGGATAGTGATGCAGGATGTTCGATGTGTCATAGAGAACGGCCGCTCCCGCGAAGCCGATCATCGCGACCGAAAACCACGTCCCGAGCTCGAAGCCGAATATCAGGCTCGCAATGATGCCGACCATCGCCAGCAGGCCGCCCCAGACGAGCAGGCCGCGTAGAAACGAGAAGTCGCGTCGGGTAATCATCGCCGTCGCGATCAATGCGGCCGAGCCGAGCAACGTGACGCCGGCAGCGCTGTCGATCACGCCGGGCTGGGTCATCGCAGCGATGTACAACATCGGCGCAAAGATTAACGCCTCGAGCACCACGAAGAACGCCAATGCCGCATACTGTGCGCCTGTTGACTGAATTCGGTGGGACACATGAGACGCCGCCCAGCCGCCAAGGATGAATGCGCCCAGTACCATCCACCAGTTACTGACCATTGGCGCGGTAATGCGCTCGGCAATGCCCGATTGGAATAGATAAACCTCGACGCCTGCGAACGCGAGAATCGCGCCGACGACGTGGGCATAACACTTCCAGATAAAATCCGACCGGGTCTCGACCGACTGCTCCGCGACCGGGGCCAGATAATTTACATTGTCCTGCATGTGGGCTTCTCCTTAATGGACGTTAATCGAGTTTATCACTACCACGGCAGCTTATAGCCTTCCGCGTGCCAGAAACCGCCCGTGTTTTCGAGATCCAGCGCGTCGATGCGATCGATCAGACCGCGTGCCGAGTCGGCAGGCGCAATGCCCTGGCCACCGGTCATATCGGTGGCGACGAGGCCTGGATGCAGCAGGCCGACGGCGATGCCGCGTGGCCTCAAATCGTGCTTCAGGTTTGTGCCGATCATATTTACTGCGGTTTTCGATGCACGGTAACCGTAATAGCCTCCTGACGAGTTGTCTTCGATCGAGCCTACGCGGCTCGTAATAATGATGACTTTGGAGCCTTTGCCGAGGTTTTCAAGTAGTGCTTCAGTGACGCGTAGGGGGCCAAGCGTGTTCACCTTGAATTGTTGGACCATCTCTTCGTAGTCGAGTTCGCCCAAAGAGTCGCTGCGCAATATGCCGGCGTTATTGACGACGATGTCCAGGCGTTGATCGCCAATTGCTTGCTTGAGTTTCGGCATCGACTCAGCGGCGCCAACATCGATATCAGAAATCACGTGAATTCCGAGACCCTGCAACTCGTCGCTGGCCGAGCGGCAAACACCGATGACGTCTTCGCCGCGCTCCGCAAATTGTTTGCAGATTTGTAGGCCAATGCCGCGGTTACAGCCAGTCACTAGTATTGTCGCCAATGCACACTCCTGCTGAACTTGAAGATGGCGGAGAGGGTGGCATTTCACAGGAACCACAGAGGTTCCTGTGTAACGTCCTGGCGGAGAGGGTGGGATTCGAACCCACGAAGGGCTACTAACCCTTGCTGGTTTTCAAGACCAGTGCATTCAACCGCTCTGCCACCTCTCCGGCCCCGGGTTTTGCGCGGCGAATTGTGCTCGCAGGTGAGCCGGGATTCAACCGTGCGGCGCCGCGCACCTTGAAATTTGCGCGACCCAGCTCGATATCATTACATCTTGATCCAGAGCACCATCGAACCGCGTCCCGCTCATGCTGTCTTAGGTTTACTGAGCGCAAGAAATTCTCAATAACAAACTTTCGAAGAAAATACATGAAGCCTTTGATATCTATAGCATTATTACTCAGTTTTGCTGCCGTCTTCAACGCTAGCGCACAGACGTCGGAGCCGGTATTTCCATGCGAGGATGAGCAACGATTCGCTGAATTCGACTTCTGGGTCGGCCAGTGGGACGTGCATACGGCCGACGGAACGTTCGCCGGGACGAACACGATTTCGAAAGCAGAACGGGGCTGCGTGCTGCTCGAGAGCTGGGCCGGTGCGTCCGGTGGCACGGGCATGAGCATTAACTACTTCGACGACGCGAGCGGCGAATGGGTACAAATCTGGAATGCGGCGGGCGGCACGCAGATCGATATCCGGGGCGGGCTGACCGATGACGGTATGTTGCTGGTCGGTAAAATCCACTACATTACGAACTCGCAGACGGCTGACTTTCGCGGCCTGTGGACGCTGCTCGAGGATGGTCGGGTGCGGCAGTTTTTCGAGCAGTCCAATGATGACGGTGCAACCTGGACGCCTTGGTTTGAAGGCTTTTACACCCGTAAAGACGTTGATTAGGCATCGGTAGGAGACAGTATTGCGACACACGTATCTCAAGAAGGAGTTTCCTGCCGGCAATCCGATTGCCAGTGCACTCGTAATCATCGCCGGGGCGCTGGTTATCGGCATCTCGATTGTGCTTGGTGTCGTGGCTTTCGTCGCCCTGAGCGCCGTGATTCTGGTCAGCGCTGCGATCATCGGTCTGCGCGTATGGTGGTTGCAGCGCAAACTTGGCCGACGGGCGCAGGCAGCAAATGGTGCGGCCGGACAGACCGCGCCTCGCGGAGTGATCGAAGGCGAGTTCAAGGTCGTGCACAAAGATCGCGACGAGGCGTAGTCAGGACCGTCAAAAACTCGTAAAGTCGCGTTTCATGCGCGCAAATAACGATAATGACCGTCGCCGACGCCGTCGGCGAAGGCGCATACAGATAATTGTCATCTATACGGCGATCGCGATCGGGCTGGCGTGGTTCTTCGAATCCCAGGCAACCACGACGATAATATTCGTGCGCCATGCAGAAAAAGCCACCGAATCCGAGTCCGATCCAGGACTCAGTGATGCCGGCAGACGGCGCGTAGCCGAACTGACACGACAGCTTGTCGACGCCGACGTTGTCGCGGGTATCGATGCCATCTATTCGACGCCGTTACGGCGCACGCAGGAGACGGTGCGGCCATTAGCCGACCAGCTTGATCTGCCGATCAATACTTACGACGCGGCCGATACCGAACTGGTGCTCGAGACGATTCTGAAAAATCATAAGGGCAGAATCATCCTCGTCGTTGGTCACAGCAACACGATACCCGTGTTGATCGCCAATCTCGGCGCGAGCAAGAATGTGCCGCCGATCGCCGAAAACGAATACGATAATATCTACATTATCTCGATTCCATGGTTCGGCAAGACCAAGACGATACGCCTGAGATTTGGCGAGCCCTACGTTGCCGATGCAGCAGGTTGAAATACAGATCGAGACCAGCGGGCGTGGCACCTATGATCTGACACTGAGAGTCGCGAAGGCCGTGCGTGATTCCGGGATTCGTACCGGTCTCTGCCACATATTCGTCCGTCACACGAGTGCTTCGCTGATGCTGTGTGAAAACGCCGATCCGGCCGTCCGGCGGGATCTCGAGGCGTTTATGTTGCGCCTGGCACCGGACGGGGATCCGCTATTCACGCACACGGCCGAAGGTCCCGATGACATGCCTGCGCATGTTCGCAGCGTGTTAACGCATTCCGATTTGAACGTGCCTGTCCGCGACGGCCGCTGCGACCTCGGGACCTGGCAGGGAATCTATCTGTGGGAACATCGCCACGCGCCGCATCGGCGCGCAATAACGGTGACGATTAGCGGCGCTTGACTGAATCAGCGGCGTTCACTGCCCGCATGCCCGCCGTCTCGCGAAGCGCAATCGCCTTGTGGATAAACTCTTCGTGCCGGCCTATCCGGATGTCGGCCAGAACCGCGTCCTGAATCTTTCGGTCCTGGCTGATCAGAAACGTTGCGCGGCGCACGCCGACGCCGAATGGTCCGTCGACGCCGTACATCTTAATGGCGATCTTGTCCGGGTCACTCAGTAAAACAAAGGGCAGTCCGTGCTGATCCCGAAAACGCGCGTGACTATCGGTGTCTTGTGGGCTCACGCCGGCGACAGTCAGACCAACGGCAACGAGATCCTGATGCGCATCGCGAATCGTGCAGGCTTCTTTAGTGCAGCCAGGCGTGAAATCTGCAGGATAGAAGTAAAGTATCAGTGGTCCGTCGCGCAGCAAGTCGGTGAGCGACGTATCGACGCCCCGATCATTCGGCAAGACGAACTCCGGCGCTTTGGTACCGGCTTTGAGCATGTGGTGTCTCCCTGGAATGGCTGGCGCCCCGACCATGATTCGAACATGGGACCCCCAGATTAGGAATCTGGTGCTCTATCCGACTGAGCTACCGGGGCCTGCCTGCGGCGATTCTAGCAAAGTGCTAGCGGTGTCCGCATAATTGTTAAATGGCTGGTTTCGTTATTCGTACATTGATCACGATGCTGGGGCTGTATCTGGCCTCCGCACTGGTTCCGGGCGTGAAGATCGTCGGCACGGGAACGTTTATCCTGGCGGCGGTCCTGCTCGGCCTTGTTAATGGTTTTGTGCGGCCGGTTGCCTTCATCCTGACCTTGCCACTGACGATCGTGACGCTCGGACTGTTCCTGCTCGTGTTGAACGCGGGCATGTTCGGCCTGGTTGCAGCGATACTCGACGGTTTCTCGGTGGCCGGTCTGGGTTCGGGCATTCTGGGTGCGCTGATTGTCAGCATTACGAGCACGATTGCGTCCTGGTATATCGGCCCAAACGGCAGAATCGAAATTTTCGTCATGCGGCGGGATTGAGCGCCAAGCTTATCGACCAAAAGGAGTACTGCAGTGAGTATCCAAACACGTCTCGTTGAATACGAGGATGAGGGCGTCGTCCTCGAGGGCCTGCTGGCCTGGGATGACGCGATAGACGGGCAGCGTCCCGGTGTCATGGTCGCCCATGCCTGGGCAGGTCGAACCGACTTCGAAGACGACAAAGCACGGCAACTGGCCCGGCTAGGCTACAACGGATTCGCCCTGGACCTTTACGGCAAGGGAGTTCGCGGGGCCAGCACCGAGGAAAACGCAGCGTTGATGCAACCGTTTCTCGACGATCGCCGCATGCTGCAGCAGCGGCTGCTCTTGTCCTTGAATACGATGCGCGGACAGGCGGAAGTCGACGCGGACCGGGTTGCAGCCATCGGTTTCTGTTTCGGCGGACTCTGCGTGCTCGATATTGCCCGTACGGGTGAAGATCTGGCCGGCGTTGTCAGCTTTCATGGCCTGTTTGGCTCGCCGGGAAACACATCCGGCAACTCGATTGCGGCAAAAGTTCTGGCTTTGCACGGCTGGAATGACCCGATGGCGACGCCAGATCAGGTTGTCGGGTTCGCAGAGGAACTCACGGCCATGGGCGCCGATTGGCAAATTCACGGCTATGGCAACACTCTGCACGCCTTTACGAATCCGGAGGCGAACGATCCGGAGTTCGGTACTGTCTACAGTGAGCGGGCCGATCGCCGCTCGTGGATGTCCATGCAGAATTTTTTAGCGGAATTATTCGCTTGATATCTTGGGGAATCATGTGACAAAGAGACACTCGATACTAATAAGCGCCGCGCTGTTCGCGATTAGCGGTTGCACGAGCGATGAGCCTGCTACGGGCACGGACGCCGCGAGCGAAACGGCATCGGCGATAGACAGCGACGCTAACGTCGCGGCTGAACAGGCCGCGCAGTTGATTACCGAGGAGTTCATTCGCGAGATCATAGTCGAGATTTCGAGCGACAAATATGAAGGCCGCGGCCCGGCCAGCGCTGGTGACGAGGCTGCGCGCCGATACCTGGCCGGGCGCATGGCCGATCTGGGCCTTGAGCCCGGCGCAGCGGACGGTGGCTGGGAACAACCATTCGATCTCGTTGGGGTCACCACGGATCAGCCGGATAGCTGGAGTTTCGAAGGTCACGGCGTATCCACAACGCTTAAGCAGTGGGATCAGTTCATCGTCAGCAGCGGTGTGCAGCAGGAACGAGTTGACGTTGAGAGTGCCGAGCTCGTGTTTGTCGGCTACGGCATCCAGGCGCCCGAATACGATTGGGACGATTACAAGAACGTGGATATAAACGGCAAGATCGTCCTCATCATGAACAACGACCCTGACTGGGATCCGGATTTGTTCGAGGGGGAGACGCGGCTTTGGTACGGTCGTTGGGATTACAAGTACCTGACCGCGGCCAAGAACGGCGCAGCCGGCGCGATCATCATTCATACGATTCCGTCCGCGGGATATCCGTTCCAGGTCGTGCAAACGTCCTGGACAGGCGAGCAGTTCGAGCTGCCGGCCGGCGACGAGCCGCGAAATCTGGTCAATGCATGGGTAACTGAAGATACTGCGCGTCAACTTGTCGCTATGGCCAGCATGGATCTCGACGAGCTTCGCGAAGCGGCCTATAGCCGCGACTTCGAACCCATACCACTGGGGATCACGACATCCATCGGGATGGACGTCAAGCTCAACAGTGTGCGGACCGCAAACGTGCTGGGTCTGATACGAGGAAGCGATCCCGAACTCGGCGACGAGGTGGTCATCTTCTCGTCACATCACGATCATCTGGGCATCGGTACGCCGAACGAGAGTGGCGATACGATTTACAACGGCGCGATGGACAACGCGTCGGGTGTGGCGCAGGTCATTGCGATAGCGCGCGCGTTCATGGCGTTGCCCGAGGCACCGAGGCGATCGATCCTGATTTGCCTCGTTGGCGCCGAAGAGCAAGGCTTGCTGGGTTCAAAGTGGTACGCAGCCAATCCAACGTTTCCTCCGGGCAAGATCGCCGCAAATCTCAACTATGACGGCGGCAACATCTGGGGCGATACGCGCGATATCACCTATGTCGGACTGGGCAAATCCTCGATAGACCAGATTGTCAAAAGGATCGCCGATGAGCAGGGCCGCGTCGTAAAGCCCGACCAGTTCGCCGATCGAGGCTACTTCTATCGATCGGATCAGTTCAGTTTTGCGAAGATCGGCGTGCCGGCCATGTACCTCGATACGGGCACGGATTTCGTCGATAGGCCGCCGGAATGGGGCAAGCAGCAGATCGATCAGTACACCAATGTTCACTATCACCAGCCCTCGGACGAATACGATCCGAACTGGAACCTGGACGGCATGATTCAGGATGCTTTGATCGGTTATTGGGCCGGCCTTGCGATTGCTAACGCCGACGAGATGCCGACCTGGAACGAGGGCGACGAGTTCGAAGCCGTGCGCCTCGAGGCGCTGGCAGCCGAGGCGAACTGATGCGCCACCTGGAGGATAGCTTGCCTATTGGCTGTGCGCGATCAGGACGTCGCACGGCAGATGATCGAGTACCTGCTCGGCAGTACTGCCGACAGCCCTTCTCTTGAGACCCGATCGCGACAATGCGCCCATTACCACCAGGTTGGCACCGCGGGTCCGGGCAAAGGTCGGCAGCAGGTCGCGCGTTCGACCCGGGAGCTGATGCACAGCGTCATCCGGGATACCGTTTGCGGAAGCGAGCGCATCCAGTAGCCTGCGATGCTCAGCCTTGATTTTTGCATCGAGCTTGTCAATCGGCAGTTTGACTGGTTTGAATTTGAACTTGGCGAAGGATCCTATCTCGACCAGGCGCTCATAGGTATGCAGTAACATCAGTTTGCCGTCAGACTTATCAGCCAGCGACTTGGCGGCGTCAACGATGGCCTGATCGAGCGTGCCCCTCTTGTCGTGCAGATGCGTCGGATCGACAGCTGCAACAATCACCGGGTTGTCTTTCCAGTCGTTGGGCTTTACGAGCCATAACGGATAGGTGAGTTTGCGAATGAGTTGCCAGTCCGTGGCGGCGAATGTAGCTCGCTCGGCCGGGCTGTGGTAGTGGGTACCTTTGACGACGAACATCGGGCCGATTTCAAGCGCCGCCGCAATAATGGCGTCACTTGCGGGCCGCTCGTGCGTCACCGCGCTTGTAATCGTCAGCTCATTTTCGGCCGAGATCGCCTTTGCCAGATCATCGAGAATCCTGTTCTGTGCCTCCGTAATGCCTGCTGCAATTTGCCTGGCCTCATTGGAAACGATGAAGCTGTCCCGGAGAATTCCCAGCGTCGGGTCACAAAGTAACAATTGCAGATCACATGCATGAAGCCTTGCGATCCAGGCTGCTCGACGGGCAACCTCTTCCGGGTATCTGTCCAATTCAATAATGGCGAGTACGGTGTCGCTCATATCATTCTCCGTTGATCGACGTATGTTGCACTATTGGAAATATTTTCTGATCTCCCTGGCATCGAGATTCACCAGGTTCTTCGATGTTTCCATCACCACAGCGGTCGAAGCAGCGGCGGACAACTTACTGCGCAGGTAGCCAAGAAAGCGTGGCTCGGCGATGAGCACGAGGTGCGCAAAGTCACCGCCTGCAATTGACCGATTAATATAATTGGCGACTTCCTCGGCGAAGCGCGAGAGTTCCTGCTCATGGCCCGAGTGGGTCTGAGACATGGCGTGTCGACCGCTTCCCAAGCTGTCAAAGGATCGCCCGGGACGATCACTTGCAAATTCGGCCTCCCGGTTTGCAGCTTCCGGATGTTGTAACTCGGTGAGATGCTGCCACTCGCCGAATCTGGTCGTCGATTTCCACAGTCGTGCTTCGGACCCTGAGCAGGCGACGATGCAGGTCGGCTCATTGGGCAGCAGGAAGTCGCGGAGATTACTCATGTCGCAAGATCCGGCTCCAATATACCCTCACAGGGATAGCGTATCGGCCCGCTGTTATTGCGCCCATCCGTACGCGGCGCGCGAAATTTCGGCGACTACTTATCCACATCCTGGATTGTTCGCTAGCACAAAATGAGACCGCATTCCAACTGGTGTTTGGTCGCGCCTGGGCTATACTTCGGCGCACCGCACGCAGTGCAATTTATGGGGACGAACAATGCAAAGAACAATAGCAACAATGCTTGGGTTAATTATGGCGACGCTGAGCTTGTCCTGTGTCGCACAAGAAGAAGAAGAGGAGGTGCCCGAGCGCTACATTTACGCTTCCTATTTTCAGTGTCCGGGCGGACCGTTGGCCCGAGCCGACGAGATTATTGCGGAGGACGTGGGGCGCATGGATCAGTTCGTCGAGGACGGCACGATCCTGGGCTGGGGCTGGCTCTCTCACCACACCGGCGGCCCATGGCAGCGCATCTTTTACCACCAGGCGGGTTCGATAGACGCATTGCTTGATGGCAGCGATGCGATACAGGATACCGGCGATGATGACGACGACGATGAAAGTGACGATGCACTGACGTTCGGCCAGGTCTGCAACAAACATGACGATTATATCTGGCAAGCTAAAGCGGGTTCGCTCGCGACGGGCGCGGAGCGTGGCTCCGCCGGCTTCTCGGTGTACCACATCTGCGACATCGACCGCGAAGAACGTGCCGATGAAATCGTTAATGAGCATGTAGCACCGATCCTTAACCAGTTTGTTGAGGACGGAAAGTTGACGTCCTGGGGTTGGTCGTCACATGTTGTCGGTGGTGAGTACCGCAGGTTGCAAACGATGACTGCGGCTGATCACAAGGCACTGATGGCCGCACGTGGCGACGCCATCGAGGCGATTTACGGTGAAGACAACGAAGCTGGCGCGGAATTGTCAGAGATTTGTGGCCCGCATGTCGATTACATGTGGAACATCGTGCACGAAACGCCGTAGAGAATAGTCAACTGCAATACGTGGAGAGCCGGGCATATGCCCGGCTCTTTTGCTGTTGGTCGTCGGATCGCACTCAGGAACGTTTGAAGCGGCTGAAAAAACCACTTTTCTTTTTCTTGTTGTCTTCATCGTCGCCGGCCAGCGATTCCGGACGAACGCTAAGCGCTTTGAGTGTTGCTGTCATCGACGTAGACATCTGGTCCTCGATTGATTCAGGATGCTTTGTCGGATCCTTGGGAGAGACTGCTGGCCCATCTGCGCCCATGACAATGGATTCTCCTGCTACCGGCGACGGCGGCGCGCCCGCTGGGGCGCCATTCGAATTCATTGCGCGGACCTTAGCGAGCCGAAACGCCTGAGTCTCAGAAATGCTCGGCTTGTTACGGTTCTGCCCGGGCTCATCGCCGATTGCGGCTGCATTTTCAAGCCCTGCGGCGGGCGGCGCGGCAGCGATCCCGGAAGCTTCGAGCTGCAATTCCATTTCATCGTTAGCCGGCGCGTCAACTTGCACTTTGGCGGCGACCTCTGCGGCGATCATGTTGAACTCCTCGCCAAACAGCGTTTCTGCGAGTTTGTCGTCGACGTCCTCAATGGATTTGGCCTTGGCGAGTTCGGAAGCTATTTGTTTGAGTTCCGCCGTGTCCTTGTTGCTGGTAGCCCGTTGGGGCGCGGCATTTGCGTCGGCCGCTTCGTTCGCTTCTCGCTCCATGGCGTCAATACGCGTTTGTGTCTGCTTCAGCGCCTCGGTTGCCTCTTCAATCTTGGCCTGAATCTCACGGTCCAAGGTAATTTCCGGGACCATGGCAGGCGGTTCTGCTTGGCTGTCGGCTGCGACGGTGGGCTCCTCGGACTCGAATGCGGGTTCGCTTCCCTGGGCGATTGCCATTGCACGTTCGAGGGCGTCCAGGTCCGGTTTCAACTCTGCCAGCGTCGGGTCGCGTTCCCATTCCGGTATTTCGTCTTCGTCGGCAGCAGCACTCGCCGGTTCCGCAACGGAGTCTGGCTGCTCTGCTTGCGGCGGTTCGGGGATAGCTTGCGGCGGTTCGGGGATAGCTTGCGGCGGTTCGGGCACAGCTTGCGGCGCTTCCGGCACAGTTTGCGGCGCTTCCGGCACAGCTTGCGGCGCTTCCGGCACAGTTTGCGGCGCTTCCGGCACAGCTTGCGGCGCTTCGTCCGAATGTTGCGGCGCTGCGGCGACGGTCTCTTCTGCGGGTTCGACGTCCGGGGTGTCCGCCTCCATTTCCTGCACGTCAGCAACTGGCGCCGGCTTAGCCGGTTGCTCCAGACGCCCAGAACTAAATAGCGTCGGCACATCTGCATCGTCCGCAGACAGTTCGGGAAGCGCGGTCAGCTCGCTGATCGTGTCTTCCGGGTCGGGTTCGTCGGCAGCCGCGTCGTCGGGGTCGCTCCGGGGCGGCTCGGCTGCACTGGCTAATTCGGGTGCAAGGATCTGGAGATCGGGCAAGGTATCCTGGATGAGTTCCGGTATTTCGTCTTCGTCATCAGTGATCGGCGCCGAATCCGCGTCAGCATGAACGTCGGCAGTTACTTCAGTCTCCGCGGCAAACTCGGGTTCCAGGAGTGCTTCCGGTTCATTGATGACCTCTGGGTCGGAAACTGTTTCGGGCTCGGCGGCTGTTTGAGTCTCGATTTCCGGAGGCGGTTCGACGGCCTCAGCCTGATCGACTGTTACGTCTTCCTCGGCTTCGTCCGCCTTTGCCTCGGCGCCTGCAACGAACTGCGCTATGTCTGCGACACTGTATTCCGCAGTAAGGCCGAACTCCTCTTTCGCGATACGGGTAATCAGGTCGGCCATTACCTGTTTCTGACCTTGCTCCGCGGCTGAGGCCAGCGCCGATTCAAGCAGGCTGTTGACGACGCGCGGAACACCCTCGCTGAGCGCGTGAAGTGCGTCGGCGCAGCCGGGACCAAATAATGTGTCAAAATCGCCTCCGGCCAGGCGGAAATTGTGCTTCAGATAGCCGAGTAATTCGCTGGCGCTCAGCGGTTCAATCGACTGACGCAGGCGCACGCGCTGCTTGAGGCGGGCGAGTTTTGGCTCGCGCAGCAAAGTTGCGATTCCCGCATCCGCCATCAAGACAAGATTTGCGCCGTCGGATACGCCGGCGTCCTCAGCCGTTAAGGCCTCTAACTCAGACAATGCGTCTATGCCGATGCGGGTGGCGTCTTCCACGACGATCACGACGCGTTTGTTATGCTCGGCGTATTGCTGCAGCAGACGGCGGAAGGTTGCAAATCGCTGCACGGTGCTATTCGGCAGTTGGCGGCTGCCCAGGCCAGCCAGCAGTAACTGCAGGGTTTCGTCGTAGCCGAGCTGCATGCGACCGATGGAAACGAGAATTCGGGCGTCACCAACTCCGTCAATCGCACGCCGGGCTATGGTCGTTTTGCCGACTCCCGCTTCGCCGGTCACGGTCACCACGGCTTCTTCCTTGCTTAGCGCCTTTTTGATCGCCGCCATCGCGGTCGCTGTCTGTGGACCAACAAATACGTCGGTACCCGTCGCGAGGGCGCGGAAAGGTCGCTTTTTCAGGCCAAAATGCTGTTCGTACATAACGGTCCGATTCGCTTGCATGGCGCGGAAGTCCGCTGAAATCACGCGGTGTTTCGCGTATTGCAGTGCCGAAGGGGCAGTTTGGGACCAATTTGGCCCGATTTCATGGAGTTAAGTCACAAAAAAGCAACGAATAAAGCGATTTCTGCGTCCCGCCATAAATCTGAACGAAACCGTGCCATTTCACTCGAATCCCTTCAAAATAGGCGTCCTCTTGCCAAGTGTCTGAAGCCCACCGCATGCAGCCGGTTTACCGCAAATTCGTGCTAATCCCCGGGATCATTACCGGCGCCGCCTTACTGGCGGTTGGTTTGTCGTTATTGAAGCCCGAACCGCCAAAGCGCGAGACTGAGAAACCCGATCTGCTCGTGGAAGTGATGCCGCTCAAAGCGACTTCCGAGAGCTTCTGGATCAGTAGCCAGGGCACGGTCCGACCGCGTACCCAGACCACGCTGAGCGCCGAAGTTTCGGGATCGATCGTGAGTCTCTCGCCGAAGTTCGTCGCTGGCGGCGTGTTCGCCAAAAACGAGGTGTTGATACGCATTGATCCTACGAATTACACGGTTGCCGTGGACCGGGCAGAGGCGCTCGTCGCACAGCGGCAAATTGAGTATGACGGTGCGAAGAAGCTCAGGGCTCAGGGCTATCGTGCCGAGTCCGAATTTGCGTCGGCGGCTGCAGCACTGGCGGCCGCCCAGGCCGAACTCGTGAGCGCACAAACGAATCTCGAGCGCACCTATATTCGCCTGCCTTACGAAGGCATGGTGCTTAGCAAGGAAGCAGACGTCGGCCAGTACGTGAACCCCGGCATGCGGCTCGGTGTCACCTTTGCTACCGACGTCGCCGAGATCCGTTTACCCCTGACAGATCTGGATCTGGCTTTCGTCGTGTTGCCCGACGCGGCTGCGATAACGGAGACCGGCAGCGCCGATGGACCGCCCGTCAGATTGAGCGCCGTACAAAAGGGCAAGCGCGTTGAATGGGATGCGCAGGTGGTGCGCTCAGAGGGCGTCGTCGACGAAAGGAGTCGGGTGACCTATGCGGTTGCCCAGGTCTCGGATCCGTATCGATTGCACACGGACGGTGCACCGCTGCCAATCGGTACGTTCGTTGCCGCCAGTATTGAGGGTTCCACGGTAATGGATGTCATTCGAATTCCGCGAATTGCGCTGCGCGGTGCGAACCAGGTATTGGTCGTCGACGATGAAAATACGATTCAGATTCGCACGGTCAGCATCGTCAGGGCGGACGCGCAGTATGCCTACGTGAATGGCGGCGTCAGCGCCGGCGAACGCATTACAACAACCGCTATTGACGCGCCGAGTAATGGCATGTCGGTTCGGACGGTCGACATGCTCGAGGCAACAAGTGGCGCTAAAAACGGCAAGGTCGCTTCACACGCGGTCAGCGAGTAGCCATGCGGCTCCGAATCAGAAGTAGCGAAAAAGGTTTGATCGCATGGTTTGCCAGCAACCATGTTGCCGCGAATCTGCTGATGATGTTCATTATCGTTGCAGGCCTGATTTCGGTTGCTACGATACGCAAACAAACCACGCCCGATTTTGAGCTCAATCTGATCCAGGTGCGGGTACCCTATCTCGGCGCCGCCCCGCAGGAGGTCGAGGAGGGCGTCGTTGTCAAGGTCGAAGAGGCAATCCAGGACATCCTCGGCATCGTCGAGATCAACTCGAGAGCCGATGAAGGTCTGGGCAGCGTCACGATCGAGGTGTCGCGAGACACCGATATTAACGAAGTTCTGACCGATGTGAAGACACGCGTCGATGCGATCGCGACGTTTCCGGCACTGACCGAGAAGCCGGTCATATACAAGATCGAACCCGATATTCCGGTCATATTTGTCGCCATACATGGTGACGTGGACGAATTCGGCCGCAAACTTCTGGCGCAGGACATACGCAACGAACTGCTGAGCATGCCGGAAATCAGCAAGGTGGATTTTTACGGCGATCGGTCGTTCGAGATCAGCGTCGAGGTTTCGGAACATATACTGCGTCAGTACGGGCTGACGATGTCGGAGGTCTCCGAAGCGATTCGGGCGTCTTCGGTCGATCTGCCGGGTGGCACGATCAGGACCGAAGGTGGCGACATCCTGCTACGAACCGAGGGCCAGGTGTATACGGGCATGGAGTTCGCGGACCTGGTGCTACGGACATTTCCCGATGGAACACGACTGACGCTCGGAGATATTGCGAGTATCGAAGACGGCTTCGTCGAGACCGATGAATTCGGGCGATTCGACGGCAATCCGGCGGCGACACTCAACGTACGCGCCACCGGCCAGCAGAACGAACTGAAGACGGCTGCCGCGGTGAAAGAGTACGTGCGGGAGAAGCGCGCGAGCCTGCCTGCCGGCGTCGAGCTGGATCTGTGGGTGGATCGCTCTCACTACCTCAAGGGTCGCCTCAACACGATGACCAAGAATTTGTGGCAGGGCGCGCTGCTCGTGTTTCTTGTGCTGTCACTGTTTCTGCGAATGAAGGTGGCTGGTTGGGTCATTATTGGTATACCGATCGCGTTTCTTGGCGCGTTTGCCCTGATGCCTTACGGGCCATGGCCTGTGACGATCAATATGATCAGCCTGTTCGGCTTCATCATCGTGCTTGGTATCGTTGTCGATGATGCGATCATTATCGGCGAAAGTATCTATACGAAGATCAGGGCGGATGGACACACGATCGATAACGTCGTCAGGGGCGCGCGCAAGGTCGCGGTCCCGGCGACGTTTGGCGTATTGACGACGATTGCTGCATTTGCACCGATGCTGTTCGTCGGTGGCATCGTCGGGCCATTCTTTCAAGCGATGTCAATGGTCGTCACGCTGTGCCTGCTATTCTCGCTGGTCGAGTCGAAGTTGATACTGCCGGCCCATCTTGTGCATGCGAAGATCGAGTCGATTGATGAGCAAGACCTGTTCAATCCGCAGCGAAAGGTACATTTTCGCGAGCGGCTGCCACGCTTCTTCCAAAAAATTCAGCGACGAACTCAACACGGTTTACATCGCCTAATTCACGATATTTACCGCCCGGCGCTGGATAAGGTAATCGACAATCGCGGCGTCGCTGTAGCAGTCTTCGCCGGCCTGCTCATCGTAACAATCGGTCTGATCAACAGTAGTCTGATGCGCATTGTGCTGTTTCCCGAAGTCCCCGGCGATTTCATCCAAATGCAACTGGAAATGGAGAGCGGTACGGCGAGCGAGGTGCGTAATGCGGCAGTCGATCGGATTGAACAGGCGATCCTCGATCTGAACGATGAATACGTTGCCGAAAATCCGGGCCTCGATCCGATGATCAATCATATCGGTTCGTTCTCGCAGGGCGATACGGGTGCCTTTGCTTTTGCAGAGATGCCGATGGTGGAGGATCGTGCGCTCAATGCGGAGGACGTTACCGCATTGTGGCGTGAGCGCGTCGGCGAAATCGCCGGTGTCAAGGAACTGACGTTTGAGGATGCGCAGGGTTTCGGTGGCGGTCCTCCGCTGGGTTTTCGTCTGAGTGGCGACGACTACAGCAGCCTCGAAAGCGCAGCGGCCGAGTTGCAGGATAAACTGAACGAATATGTCGGTGTCTTTGACGTGCGCAATTCGGCGGACAGTGGCAGCCAGGAAATTCAGCTATCGATCAAGCCTGAGGCGGAAGCCCTGGGACTGACGATTGCATCCCTGGGCCGGCAGGTTCGCCAGGCCTTCTATGGTGAGGAAGCGCAACGCATCCAACGCGGCAAAGACGAACTCAAGGTCATGGTGCGCTACCCACGCGAAGATCGCCGCTCGATCGCCGACCTCGAGAACATGCGCATACGAACACCGAGCGGCGACGAAGTGCCGTTCGGCTCCGTTGCGGAAGTATCTTTCGGTACCTCGTATTCCAGTATAAGGCGCCTCGATCGGGCCCGCACGATCACGGTGTCGGGTGATATCGATCCCGAGCTTGTCGAGCCGCAGAAAATCATCCAGGAAATCTCCGATGATTTCATTCCCGGCGTGTTAGCACGACATCCAGGCGTCAGCTACGGCCTGGAGGGTGCCAGCGAGGAAGAACAGGAATTCATCCGTAACCTGACCATTGCGTCCATCGCAGCGCTGTTCCTGATTTACGCGTTGATCGCGATACCATTGCATTCCTACGCGCAACCGCTCGTTATCATGTCCGTCATCCCGTTCGGTCTGATCGGTGCCGTGATTGGCCACATCGTGATGGGTAAGGCCATCAGCATGTTCTCGCTGTTCGGCCTCGTGGCGCTTGCGGGGGTCGTCGTCAACGACAGCCTGATTATGGTCCATTTCATCAACAATGCGCGCGAAGCCGGTGTACCGCTGAAGCAGGCAGTTATCGATTCCGGCACGCAACGGTTTCGTGCGATCGTCCTGACGTCATTTACGACGGCAGCGGGCCTGATGCCGATCATGCTCGAGCGCAGCGTGCAGGCGCAGTACATGATTCCAATGGCGATCTCGCTATGCTTCGGCATCTTGTTCGCGACTGCAATTACGCTGTTCCTGGTCCCATCGTTGTATATGCTGCAAATCGACGGCTTTGCACGCACTCGTAAGATCGTGGACTGGCTCCTCGATCGACCAGGCTCTGCGGACACATCCGAAACGGCCTGAACGTGGCCGTCATTGAAGCGAGCCGTGATGCGCGGGACGGCGTCGTCGCCGGACTGATTGCCTATTCAATGTGGGGGCTTCTGCCGATCTATTTCAAGATCGTTGGCGACGTTGCCGCAACGGAAGTACTGCTGCACCGCATCGTCTGGGCCGTGCCCTTCGGCGCTCTGATCGTTCATTTTCAGCAACAGTGGCTGGCGGTAAGGCGGGCTCTAACGCATCGCAACATGCTGTTCATGCTCGCAACCGCTGCGTTCCTGATCGCCGCGAACTGGTACGTATACATCTTCGCCATTCAGCAGGAGCAAATATTTCAGGCCAGCCTCGGTTACTACATCAACCCGTTGATGTATGTACTGGTTGGCGTAGTCTTTCTCAATGAAGAGCTTCGCAGGTTGCAGGTCGCCGCAGTGGTACTGGCGACAATCGGTGTGATCGTGCTGACCTATAGCGGGGGTCAGTTTCCGGCAATTTCACTCTTCCTCGCCGGTTCGTTCACGATTTACGGCGTGATACGCAAACAGGTTGTCATCGGCGGCATGCCGGGTCTGTTCGTTGAGACGATCCTGCTCTTTCCGCTTGCAGCTCTCGGGTTACTCTGGCTCGTCTACTCGGGGCAGGCGGCTATCGCGGTCAGCGCTCCTGGCCTCGCGGCGTTGTTACTGCTTGCCGGGCCGTTGACCGTCATCCCGCTGCTGTTTTTTGCGCTTGCTGCGCGCCGGCTGCCGCTGACGATCGTCGGCTTCATGCAATTCCTCGCCCCGACTTTGCAGTTTCTCGTTGGCCTGTACTACGGCGAACAGCTAACCGTGCCACACCTGATCTGTTTCGGCTGCATATGGACGGCGGTCATTTTGTTCAGCACTGACGCGCTTCGAGCAAATCACTCGACTTAAGCCAACTGCGGCGACCTCAAATCAGAACTGGGCCGGAGACGGGATATTTGTTTTCCTCATGGCTCGCCCGCGCTGCACTTTAACTTCGTTCAACAAACACCCCGACCGTAGCCCTTTATTTCCTGGCTTTACGTTCCTGCGCTTCGCGGACGATTTCGTCGGCTACATTTTGCGGGCAGGGCGCATAATGCGAAAATTCCATCGAGAACTGGCCGCGACCGGAGGTAAGCGTACGCAGGTGCCCGATATAGCCGAACATGTCGCCGAGCGGTGCGTCGGCTTTGACACGTACCCCGGTCGGACCCGCATCCTGTGACCTGATCATGCCGCGACGGCGGTTCAGATCGCCGATAACATCGCCGACATTGTCTTCCGGTGTAAATACGTCGACTTTCATGATCGGCTCGAGCAACTGTGGACCCGCCTTCGGCACCGACTGCCGATAAGCGGCCTTGGTTGCGATTTCGAACGCGAGTGCCGACGAGTCGACGGCGTGAAACGCACCATCGAGCAACGTGAACTTGACGTCGAGCAAGGGATAACCTGCCAGCGTGCCTTCTTCCATGCTGACTTTGAAGGCTTTTTCGATAGCGCTCCAGTACTCGCGCGGCACGTTACCGCCGGTAACGGCCGATACGAACTCGTAGCCAACGTTCTTCTCGGCAGGCTCGATGCGGTAATCGATACGACCGTACTGACCCGAGCCACCCGACTGTTTCTTGTGCGTATAGGAGTCTTCGATCAACTGCGTGATCGTCTCGCGGTAGGCGACCTGTGGTTTACCCATGTCCACTTCGACGCCGTGTGTGCGCCTGAGGATATCGACCTTGATATCGAGATGTAGCTCACCCATGCCCTTGATCAACGTCTCGCCCGAATCTTCGTCCGTCGCGACGTGAAAGGACGGGTCCTCCTGCACCATCTTGTTCAGTGCGACGCCCATCTTCTCGTTGCCCGCCTTGTCCTTGGGCAAGATTGCGATCGATATGACGGGATCGGGGAACACCATCGGTTCGAGCGTTGCCGGATTGTTGGCATCGGCCAGGGTGTGGCCGGTACGGGTATTCTTCATGCCGAGCAGCGCGACGATATCGCCCGCCTGTGCCGACGTGAGTTCCTCGCGCGAATTGGCGTGCATTTCTACGATGCGACCGATACGTTCAGTCTTGCCCGTAAACGTGTTCAGCACGTTGTCGCCCTTTTTTAACGTACCCGAGTAGATGCGCGTAAACGTCAGTGCGCCGTAGCGATCGTCCATGATCTTGAACGCCAGCGCCCTGAGTGGCTTCGACGGATCGACGGTCGCGACGGCGCCGGTTTCGTTGCCCTCGAGGTCGATCTCGGCCTGCGGCTTGACTTCGGTCGGGTTGGGCAAGAATTCAACTACTGCATCAAGAACATTTTGTATGCCTTTGTTTTTAAAAGCCGATCCACAATAGGTAGGGAAGAAGTCCAGGTTGATCGTGCCTTTGCGAATGCAGCGCTTGATATCGTCTATGGACGGCTCGTCGCCTTCGAGGTAGCGCTCGAGCAGGTCGTCATCCTGCTCCAGCGCAGTCTCTACGAGCTTCTCGCGCCATTTCTCGACGAGGTCAGTCATATCATCCGGTATATCGGTGATTTCGTAAGCTTCGGGATCTTCCGAGGAACTCCAGATCCAGGCCTTTCGCGTTAGCAGGTCGACAACGCCCCTGAAACCGTCCTCGATACCGATCGGCAACACCATAACCAGCGGGTTCGCGCCCAATACCTCTTCGATCTGCTTGACGACACGCATGAAATCGGCGCCGACGCGATCGAGCTTGTTGACAAATATGATGCGTGCAACCGCGGAGTCGTTGGCATAACGCCAGTTCGTTTCAGACTGCGGCTCGACGCCGCCCGAGCCACAGAAGACGCCGATGCCGCCGTCGAGCACCTTGAGCGAGCGATAGACCTCGATCGTGAAGTCCACGTGTCCCGGAGTGTCAATGATGTTCAGGCGGTGTTTGCCCCACTCGCAACTGGTCGCGGCTGACTGGATCGTAATGCCGCGTTCCTGCTCCTGCTCCATGAAGTCTGTCGTGGCTTCGCCATCGTGAACTTCGCCGGTCCTGTGGATCTTGCCCGTGAGCTTGAGGATACGCTCGGTCGTCGTTGTCTTGCCTGCGTCAACGTGGGCAAAAATTCCGATGTTGCGGTAGGTACTAAGGTCTTTCATGTCTACAACTCTGTCTCGGCTAAACCTGGCAGCCACTGCGGCAATCATCACGTGCCGTTACTCCTGCGCTGCCGCATGAGCAATTTCGCACAATCAACTGGAGTGGGTGCAACAATTCCGTGCCGGCCCTGAGACGCCTCCGGGATTGCAGTACTGCACCAAGTCACCGGGTTGGACGGGCTAACGGGCGCGGATAATAGCAGCGCAAACGCGGCCAAACCAGCGAATTCGCAGCGAATTTTGCCAACAACTCCAGATAGGGCCGAAGGTCTCGCCAATCAAGGGTCTGGAGCACGGTTTTTTATGCCGGAACCACATAAGATTCGACCCGCCATGCACATTCGACGCCAGCGATGACACGATTAAGAGCATTTCACTGGCGGCTCGCGGCGACCGTATGCGTTCTACTGGTCTTCGTGGCCGTTGTACGTCTGCTGTGGTACCCGGGCGGATACGCGTCGCTTGCCGGCGTTGGCAAGTTTCTGGCCATTACAGCGGCAGTAAACCTCATAATCGGCCCCGGGTTGTCAACGCTCGTTTACAAGCCCGCCAAGCCTGGCCTGATGCTCGATCTGAGTGTCCTCGCGGCCGTCGAGCTTATCGTGCTGGGATGGTCACTCGCCGTGATTCATGAACGCCGACCAATGTACACGGTGTTCGCCGTCGATCGTTTCGAGGTGGTCACCGCCGCCGAGATTGATCGCGACGAGATTAGCTATCCCGAGTTACAGGGTCGGACAGCCCTTGAACCGCGGCTTGTGTACGCCGAGCTACCCAAGGATCCAAAGATCCACGAGCAGTTGCTCGATGATGTGCTGTTACACGGTTTGGCCGACATCGATCGGCGGCCGGAGTTCTGGAAACCGTATAGCGTTGGCATCCCGCTCTTGCAGGCTCGGGCGCGGCCTCTCGCGGATTTGATCAATGCGGGCGATGAACGATCGCAACACGTGCAGCGTTGGCTGACAGATCGCGCAATACATGCTCGCGACTACCGGTTCCTGCCAATGCGTGGCAGGTATCGGGATGCGGCAATGATCCTGCGCGCGGATAACGGCTTTCCGGTGGACATACTGCGGATCGATCCCTGGTGAAATCCGGCCAAATCAGGAGTGTCCCCATTTCAGCGGCGCAGGATGGCCCACCAGCGAGCGATGTTCAATAGACTCATAAGCGATGCGGAAACATAGGTCAGCGCGGCGGCTTTGAGTAGTCGCCGCGCATGCGGCCGGTCGACAGGCTTGAGTATGCGGTATTTGTCGAGCATCGGTAGGGCGCGGGAAAAACTGGCATCGAATTCGGTCGGCAAGGTGGCGAAATGTACAAGTGTCGAGGTCGCCAGCGTCAGGAATCCGGCCGCGAACATAACCAGGCCGAGACCCGGAGCCCGCGTCAATGCGCCGATAAATGGGGATACAAGCAATACACCCGCACCGACGCGTTCGATATTGCGGGTTGCCCGAATCAGTCGACTTCGAAACCGCAATGGACGAAAGCCCTCGTGATCCTGCAGTGCATGGCCGACTTCGTGGGCTGCAACCGTGATGGCCGTGAGCGAGCGGCCTTCGTATTTGTCGGGCGTCAGGCGGACTGCCTTGGCGTCCGGGTCATAATGATCGCCCGCTGGCGTCGTTTCGACAGTTACGCCGGTCAGCCCGCTCTTCTCGAGCAGATGCCGTGCGAGCTCGGCACCGGTTCCCGCGTAACGATCGGGCGGCATGCTGTAGCGATCCATTACTCGCCGAACCCAGATGCCAGGCCCGAATATGACGACCGCTAGTACGAGCAAAATGACGATGATCGACATGCCGGTATCGTATCCCCACTGATTACAGTCTGCACCCTGGCGGGGTGGACGGGCGCGGCATTCGTGTCGCAATTCGCGTATCGTCAGCGCCTGATGCGGCTGTAGGAGGCGAGATTTCGTGACGTCTGATCAGACTCTGCTTTTTGGTCTGCTGCTGTTTGTCTTCGCGTTCCTGATCTGGGGCCGATGGCGTTACGACCTCGTAGCATTCGTCGCATTGCTGATTGCGTTGTTGACAGGACTCGTGCCCAAGGATCAGGCCTTTGCCGGATTCGGTCATCCGGCGACCGTGATCATTGCGCTCGTGCTGATCATCAGTCGCGGCCTGTCAAACTCGGGCGTGATCGAGTTGCTCGCGCGCCATGTGATAGACGCCGGTCGACGCCTGGCAACCCACATTACGATCATGGCCGGGCTTGCGGCTGCACTGTCGGCGGTGATGAATAACGTAGCTGCACTCGCGTTACTCATGCCTCTGGATCTGCAGGCGGCGAAGAAAAGCGGTCGCAGCCCGTCGTTATCCCTGATGCCGCTGTCGTTCGCGTCGATTCTCGGCGGCATGGTGACGCTGATCGGCACTCCGCCGAATATTGTCGTTGCCGAGTTTCGCGGCGATGCGCTCGGAGAACCATACCGGATGTTTGACTTCGCGCCCGTTGGCCTGGCGTGTGCGGTTGTCGGTGTCGCCTATGTTGCCTTGATTGGCTGGAGGCTGTTGCCCGCGGATCGCCGCTCGTCCGACGCGGCCCAGGAGTTATTCGAACTTGCAGATTACATCGCCGAAGTTCGGGTGCCCGAGGGATCGGACATCATTGGCCGGCAGGTGCGCGACCTGGACGAACTGGCCGACAAAAGCGATGTCGAGATCGTCGGATTGATACGCCGCGGCCGGCGACTCCCGGGACTGGCGCGCATCGCCGAAATCAAAGCCAACGACGTGCTGGTCATTGAAGCGAGCCCGGACAGTCTTGAAGAGGCAATCGGCTCGCTCAAAGTCGAATACGTTGGTAAAGGGGAAGGGCGACTCGAGAATGAGAATCTAGCGCTAAGCGAAGTCGTCGTGCAGGAATCATCGCGGCTCGCGGGACGCTCCGCGATTTCGCTACGCCTGCTGTATCGATATCGCGTGGCACTTGTCGGTGTGTCGCGGCAGGGCATGCGCTTTCGCGAAAATATTCGCAAGCTGATACTGCAACCCGGGGATGTCTTGTTGCTGCTCGGTCATGAGGAGCGACTGGGGGACATAACCGGACGGCTGGGACTCCTGCCGCTTGCCGACCGCGGCCAGCGGGTTATTCAACGCGACAAAGCATGGCTCGCGGTCGCTGTGTTCGCTGCGGCGATAACAGCGGCCAGCATCGGCTTGGTATACCTGCCTATAGCACTGGGTTGCGTGGCAGCCGTGTACGTGTTCTTCAACGTCGTGCCGATTCGCGAGGTCTACGATTCGATCGAATGGCCCGTTATCGTGCTACTCGGCTCCATGATCCCGATCGGCTCCGCGTTACAGGCAACCGGTGGTACGGCATTGATCGCCGGCGGCATCGTCGACCTGTCGACGGGATACTCTCCGGTTATCGTGTTGGCATTGCTCGTCATCGTCACAATGACACTGTCGGACGTCATGAATAACACGGCCACGGCCGTCATCGCGGCGCCGATTGCAGTCGAGATTGCGGCTCGGCTCGGCGTGAACCCCGACCCGTTCCTGATGGGTGTGGCTGTTGCGGCTTCGTGCGCGTTCCTGACGCCCATTGGGCACAAGAACAACACGCTGATTATGGGTCCGGGTGGCTATCGTTTCGGTGATTACTGGCGCATGGGCCTGCCGCTCGAGATTCTCGTCGTCGCCATATCGATACCGACAATACTGATTGTGTGGCCGATGTAAGGGGATCATGCAAGCTGGCGTTTATGTAAAGGGCTTGTCGCAATTTACCTGAATCGGTGGTCAGAAACTGACACATATGGCGCAATTGCAGCGTACGGCGAATGCACGAGAACGCATAACCCTCTGACAATAAAAAGAAAAAAATTGCCTGTGTGAATCCGTGTGGATTGGCACAGGCCTTGCAATCTATTCGATGCCACCTTGTTGTTGGGGTCGGCTCCCGAGATAGCAGGGAAGTATGGAGGGAATTATGGACCAATCGACGATTCAGGACTGGACCGAGAGTCAGGTACTGCTCAAATTCGACGAGCATCGTGACGTCAAGTATCGCGTGTACCGGGAACAGGGCACCCTGTACCAGGAGATCCGTGACGCGGATGACTCGCCAATTCACACGCTCGCGATACCGGATGGCATGACGCTCGACAGGGGCAGCTACGAGGTATTATTGCGCTACGTATTGCTCGACGTCACTGCAGCGTAGGCGTGGCAACGAGCACTCCGTGAGCGATTCCGGAGGAGTGAATAATGACCGACGATTCGCATCACTCGGATGCGGTTCTGCAGGCTGTTGAGGCCGGCAGAAAAATCGAGGCGATCAGGCTGTTGCGCGAACAGACCGGGCTCGGACTCAAAGAGGCGAAGGACGAGGTCGATCGACTGGCTCGTGAGCGTCGATCGGACTATGCGCCTATGCCGGAGCAGGGTGGGGCCGGCGCGCTGATCAAGCTCGCGGCGATAGTTCTGATTCTGCTCGCCATATACCGGTACTTTTTTGCCGGTTGACCCAGCGCGGTTGCGTGAGTGCACTGACGTTGACTTCGTCCCGAGGTTACCCCGTATATCTACGGATTTTCTTGGCGGTTCGATAGCTCGAACATAAGTGCAATAATCTGCGCTACGGCGCCTGGTTGGGCACGCGCCGAGCCATACACGGGAGACCAGTCATGAGCGAAAACAACCCGACAGCGGATGATACTGGTGTTGATGACGTCCGCAAGACGGCGCCAGTTGAGGAAAATCTCAAATCGCGTTCGACCTGGATGCGTGGGCTCTTCATGTTGCTGGCCTGTATTCTGTTCTGGATTGCGGGATTCGTGGGGACGTTTGTCGTGATCATCGGATTTTTGTGGGTGCTGTTCTCCGGTGAGACCAACAAGCAGCTACAACAGATCGGGCAGGCTATCGCAACCTACATGCACCAGATCGTTCGTTATCTGACGTTCAACACGGACGCCAGGCCGTTTCCATTCGGTGAGTCCTGGCCATCTGGCGATTCCGACGAGACCGTCTGATTCCGGGCGTCAAGGTGCGGCGCGGTCGCTGATCACGCCGTAGCCATTTGCTCGAGAGGGCAGGGTCGCGGTGCTTATAGTGAGAGTTCACGCTGTCCAGGCTGCCAGTGAGTCAGATTGATATGGGCACCCCCGACGCCGAGATTGCGCACCCATTTTGCGGCAGCGTCCAGGGTTACCCATGTCTTGACCTTGCCCTTCTTCGTCTCGGCGGTAATTGCGCCGTTTGGCGTATTGGCCTCGACATGAAAACGCGCCCCGCTGGCGATGATGTTGATTCTCTTAATCGCGCCCGCCGCGACCATCGCTTTTAGCATTCTCTCATCCATGCCTGTGCCTCGACATTAGCTCGGACAGCTCCGGGATCCTGATGCCTTCCTCATCGCAGTGGCGGCGAATGAGGACTTCGACCATGTTGGCGACGCTGCGATGCTCGCGCGCAGCGGCCTCGCGGACAGCGGCCTTGATCGCCGGATTAACGCGCAAGTTGAGTGTCGAAATCTTGGTTTTGGTCATGCGTCACATTGTACATGATTTATGACAATTTTGTAACGCATTTCGCAACATTTTTTCTCTATCCCTTGTCGAGTCCGTCGCGGCATTGATTGCCTATTTACGCTACCGTTTTGCCGTGACTGTCGATCTGCTAACACGCAACTGGTCCCTGGCGATCGCCGCAGTGCTGGCGACGGTGATCCTGCTGTTCGTTGCTTTTCGCGCGTTTGCAGACTCTGCGCGAGGGCAGTTACTGCGCCGGGCGCGGAGCCTCCGATCGCGCTACGCACAAGCGCGGCGGGCGCGAAAAGCTGTGGCGAAAGCGGCGGCACGTTTGCAAAAGCTGCAGGGTAGGGCGGCATCCGTAAAGCCGAGACACGTGCAGGAGGCCGCGGAGACGCTCGAAGATGCCCGCTCGCTTCTGAAGATCGCCGAGGACCAGGTCATGATTGCCGAGAACCATGTGCGCAAGGTCATCGTCGAGGAATTTCCGCCAAAGCAGCACGCCGCGTTGCGCAGCAAATACCTGGCGTCGCCCGAGGGTCAGGGTAAGCCGTTCACGTTCTAGCCCGACCCGCAAATTCTCGATCGGACTGTGGCAACATAAGTAATATCACCAATTTCCCCCGACTCTGGTGCAGCCTAGAGTCGCGCGTACGCTTAAGGAGATGATCGATGGAACAGACTATTTTCATCATCTGCATGTTTTTCGGCGTTGCTGCTGTGGCGCTGATCGCATTCACGCTGCTGTTCATCGCCTTGGGGCGCGTTAAGGTCTGAATAACGCCCTTTACCGGCGGAGCACCGCGGTCGTCATGTCCGCAAGGCGACGGAACCCGGACGCTATTTAACATAACCACCCGCATACCCATTGCAACGCATGGATCCCATGCGTTCTGCGAGCGCCCGTGCCCGCTGCTTGACTGATCGATCCAAAGATATCAAAATGATATCAAAGTGATGTCGAAAAGGAGAGGGACATGATTCAGGAACAGGTTAGGCAGGTTCAGTCGGGGTATCTGATGCTGGTTGTGCTGGCCATTGCGCAGATCGGTTTCGGCTACGCTATTTTTCGGGCCGCGGTGGGCCTATCGATCGGCGGCATTATCGCTGCCTCATTGGCTTCCATCATCGTTGCAGTCTGCTGGGCCGGTCTGTTCATGGTGCACCCAAACGAGGCCAAGGTGATGCAGTTGTTTGGAAAGTACGTTGGCACCGTGCACGAACCAGGTCTCAAATGGGCCAACCCGTTTTACATGAAGACTCCTGTATCGACGCGCGTTCGTAACTTCGAGAGTGGCAAGCTGAAGGTTAATGATTCGCGCGGCAGCCCGATCGAGATTGCGGCAGTCGTGGTCTGGAAGGTGTTCGACACGGCCGAGGCCTTGTTCGAGGTCGACGATTATGAGGAGTTCGTGCAGATCCAAAGTGAATCTGCATTGCGCAATCTGTCGACGACGTATCCGTATGAGCCACATGAGGGAGAGGGTACGGCCCTGCGCAGTCACCCGGGGGAGATCGCCCAGGCGCTGCGCGAGGAGATTCAGGACCGCCTCGAACAGGCGGGCGTCACAGTCATCGAAGCACGCATCAGCCATCTTGCGTACGCGCCGGAGATCGCGAACGCGATGCTGCGCAGGCAGCAGGCGTCGGCGATTATTTCGGCCCGCAAACAGCTGGTCGCCGGTGCGGTTGGCATGGTCGATATGGCACTCCAGGAGCTCAGGAAGAACCACATCGTTGAACTCGATGAGGAGCGCAAGGCTGCGATGGTCAGTAATTTGCTTGTTGTGCTTTGTGGTGAGGAGTCCGCACAGCCGGTCGTCAATACGGGATCGTTGTACACCTGAGAAGGCGCGACGGGGGCTGGATGAATGGCGGCACGTAAAGCATTTGCGCTGCGCATTGATGAGAAAACGCTCGCGGCGATGAATCGCTGGGCGAATGACGACTTGCGCAGCCTGAATGCGCAGATCGAGTTTGTGCTGCGGGAGGCGTTGCGCAAATCCGGTCGGTTGCCGAAAAACGCGGATCGGCAGGGGTAATAGGCCGAATCTGTGATGTTAGTATCCGTGCTATGCGGAGCTTCCTGCCCATCATACTGGTGCTGCTCGCCGTCTTTACGGCAGGCTGTATAGCGTATATCGCCTGGGAGCTATCATCGGACAAGCCTGACTCGCCGGGCGACGCCAGTAACACCGGCGAAACCCGGGATCGAGACTAGGCAGGGTCAGGCGAGGCTTCTAGCGCCGGCGCCTCGAGCCACGCGAATCGTCTCTGTTTGAGACGCTGGCCAACTTGCGTGAATCCGAGTTCGATTCCCCTTTCGGTTGCCGTGACTGGCTACGTCTGGACTCGCTCCTGCGTACCTGCGGCTGGCTCTGTCTGGGCTCGCTCCTGCGCACCTGCGGCTGGCTCTGTCTGGGCTCGCTCCTGCGCACCTGCGGCTGGCTCTGTCTGGGCTCGCTCCTGCGCACCTGCGGCTGGCTCCGTCTGGGCTCGCTGCTGCGTAAGCGGGGCTCGTGGTTCTGGCGGGGTTCGCTGTGGCGAGCCAAGCTTTGCGGTGATGAGCTCCGACGCGTTTCACGCGGCTCGCGTCGTGACGTATCTCGCCGTACGTTTGGCCGCTTGAAAGATTCCCGCTCAATGGCCCGTGGCGCGTTATCACGCAGATTGCGCTCGGCCGTCACGCGATTGCGCTCGGCGGTCACACGATTGCGCTCAGTCCGCTCACGATTTCGATCGGGTGTCACGCGATTCCTTGCAGGCAATACGCGCTCCTCGCGGTCGGCGCGATTGTCACTGCGCGAGCGCGGCGTTGTTTGTGACCGTTCGCGGAATCGAATCTCAGGACGCGCCGACTCGCGCCGCGTTTCCTGACGCGCGAAGTGGTTGCTGCCTGATCGCGACCGATGGCTGGATCGGGTAACAGAATCGCTGCTCTGCCTGGTCTGCGCGCTGCCACTCGGATAATAACGGGTACGCGTGATGCGATTGTCGCTCATCCGTACGGTGCGACGTGCACGTGGCTGCCAATAATCGCCGGATCGATAGTAATTCCTGCTGCGCCTGAGGTGATCGTGTACGTAGACCGTGTTGTACACGCTGATCGAAGGCTGCCGGTACCACCAGCGCGGCCAATAGTAATGACCGTAATAGGGGTGGCCGTAATAGCTGTGGTGATACACATGCAGGCTGTTGGTGTGCCAGCCGAGAGAGAACGCTGTCGTAACACCCCAGAAAAAGCCGCTATGAAAAGCGTAGCCGGATGGATACGGGTAGTAGTACACCGGGTACGGCCGCGGATAGTAGTAATACACGGGCCGCGGCTGGTAGACGACGACACGTTCCGGTTCGTAGTAGGGCACGTAGATGACGTCGTCGTCGACAGGCGTAATCTCGATATAACCTTCGTCTTGCGAGATGGTCTGGTGCTCGTCGCTCTTCAGATTACCGGCCGCATAGGCGCGGTCACGAAACGTCTCGACGGCAGCAATGACATCCGCCTGTTGTGCGACGACGGCTTCACCAAGGCGCCAGGTCCAGTCGAGATCGTCATTAAGGAGCTTGATGACTTCGGGGTAATTGGTCAGTGCAACAACCGAGTCGTCCCACGATTCATCGGGTTTCAAGGACGGGTCGTTCTCGAGTTCCTCTAGGAACCGCCCGGCCTGCACGATTTGCAGCGGGTAGGCGGATGCCGGCAGCACAATGGCGAGCAGGTCGTCGGGATACAGGGCAATCGGCCCAACCAGCTCCTCGAGCTCGGCGGCCGACAGGAGCGGGATGTCTTCGTTACCCATGGCCGAGTTTTCGGACGCCTCGCTGTAATCACCGATCGGCTTGCCGTCGCTGTCGACCGGCACTTGTGCACTGCTCAACGCCGGCCAGCTCAGCAACAGAATTGGCAGCCACAACAGGTTCCTTGTCTCCATTCGCGATCGGGTGCTCATAAGGCCTCCAGGTCCGTAAATCCTCGACGGACTCGTCGATGTTGAGGATGAGCGTAACCCAGTCAAGCTGAACCAGCGCTTAACCCGGACGGCCGCCGAGCCGCAGTGCTGCCGTGCCCGCCGCAGGTTCATGACTGCGCAAAAGACGCTTATTCGTCGTCGTCACCGCCGTGCCAGGCGATGAACTTCCAGCCCTCTGCGGTTCTGACCAGAACATCGGTATAGCGGCCGTTATTGACCTCGACCTCGTCATCCTTGTCGCGGAAAGCACTGGTGTAGAGATAATGCGCAATCCCCACATCGCCATGCACGATGATGGCCATCGGGTACAGCTCATGGGCGACGATATTGCCTTGCTCGTCGTTGAACCGGTCCCACATCTTGGTTGACGTCTTCGATCGCGGCGCTGGGGAGTTCTTACCCCACCCGGAGAAGTCATTGGCCAGGAGGCGATCCGGCCAGCGTTTGTCGGCTTTCTCCTCGGCGTCCCACTGGTTTTCCACCGCGGCCCAAACGTCAGCCTGATCTTCGCTGGAATCCTGTGCGAAAGCCGGACCGATAACGACTAGTGACATACCAGTAATCGTGACAATGAATTTACTTAGTGATTTCATCGTTCGTGCCTCGTGATCTATAGCGTGCAGGTATCGCGAGTTTAGTCGCATTATTGCGACGCGACAATCAAGCCGAAGTCGCGACAGATTCCTGACCAATATTGCTGCAGGCATACATGACAGATCGCGACCTGCTGATGTGAGCACCCTATACTGTCAGTAATTGAACGCGAAGGAGTGTGCACGATGCGGGCGATGCTGCTCGAATCGACAGTTGATCTCGATCAGAATCGCCGGCCACTGCAGCTGGTCGATCTGCCGCGGCCTGTTGCGGATGCCGGCGAAATTCTCATTGAGGTCTCAGTTTGCGGCGTTTGCCATACTGAACTCGATGAGATCGAAGGCCGCGCGCCGCCGTCCTCATTGCCGGTCGTACCCGGTCACGAGGTGGTTGGCCGCGTGGCACAACTAGGGGAGGGCAGCAGTCGTTTTGAGCCCTGGGACCGCGTCGGTGTCGGTTGGATCTATGCGTCGGATGGCAGTGACGCCGAGAATCTGAGCGCCAGTTTTCTGGCAACGGGACGAGACGCGAACGGCGGCTACGCCGAGTTCATGAAAGTACCGGAAACCTACGCCTATCCGATTCCCGATGAGTTTTCCGATATCGAAGCTGCGCCATTGCTATGCGCCGGCGGAGTCGGCTATCGGTCATTGCGGCTTGCCGGGATCCGCGACGGGCAGGTTCTTGGCCTGACAGGATTCGGTGGCTCGGGACATCTCGTGCTGCAGCTTGCCAAATACCTGTATCCGGCAAGCCCGGTGTATGTTTTCGCACGCAGCGCCAAAGAGCGCGAGTTCGCATTGACGCTCGGCGCCGACTGGAGTGGTGATACCGACGACGAGCCACCCCTCAAGGCACACGCGATCATCGATACAACACCAGCGTGGAAACCGCTGCTGGCTGCGCTGGAGCGTTTGCGGCCGGGCGGCAGGCTCGTCGTGAATGCCATTCGCAAGGAAGCCGGCGATCGGCATCTGCTGGCCGACATACGCTACGCAGAGCATCTGTGGCTGGAAAAAGAAATCAAAACCGTGGCAAACGTCACCCACAACGATATCGCCGAATTCCTGCCGCTCGCCGCTCGCGTACCGTTGCGCGTAGAGACCGAGACCTATGCGCTCGAGGCAGCCAACGAGGCATTGATGGCATTGCGCGCCGGGCACATCAAGGGCGCCAAAGTTTTACTTATAAAACAATAAATTATAATATTTAATTAAAGTATATTATTGCTAAGTGACCGGGCTGCAGCTGACCTGAACCAGTCATCTGCAGCCCGTGCATCACGGCCGCGACGCGCTACTCAAAGGGCTATAATCCTGCCCCTGATTTCGAACCGGTTTCGCTATGCCCCACAACATCGCTTGCTATCGCTGCGGCACCTCGCTGGCGGAGTTTTCGTTGCCACTGTCGAGACAGGACGAGTGCCCGCAATGCCGCAATTACCTGCACGTCTGCAAGATGTGCGTGCACTTCGATGTGTCAGTACCCAAGCAATGTCGGGAAGACGACGCTGAGGAGGTGATCGAAAAGGAACGCCTCAATTTCTGTGACTGGTATGTGGCGAGCGAGACAGCGTTCGATCCGCAGCGCAGATCCAGGGAAGATCAGGCACGGGCGTCACTTGAAGCGTTGTTCGATGGCGCCAGCGACGATGAGGCGACGCCTGACGCCAATCTCAGTGATGCGGAGAAGCTGTTCAGGTGACAAGGCCGGGGTCATGAGCGTCGATCGCAGGAAATTTCTGGGGCTCTCGGCAGCAGCGCTGGCCGCGTCGCAAATGCCTGCCTGTGCCGGTACGGAGAAAATCCCGACCGAAGGAGTTCCGCAGAGCGACTTCGATGCGGACTCGACGGCCGAGGAGGTGACGGCGGGCATCGACCTGACCGGCAAGCTCGCGGTCGTGACCGGCTGCACGTCGGGCATCGGCTTCGAGACGATGCGGGTGCTGGCCATGCGCGGCGCCTATGTGCTCGGTACGAGCCGATCATTGCAGAAGGCGCAGGCCGCATGCGACAAGGTACGCGGCGTAACGACGCCTTTGCAGCTGGAGCTGTCGGATTTCGACTCCGTCGTGAGCTGCGCTAACGCGGTCCGGTCCATCAATCAGCCGCTCGACATGCTGATCTGCAATGCCGGCTACCTGGGCGGCGGTGGTAAGCCCGAACTCATCAACGGCATCGAGAAGCATTTCGTCATCAATCATCTCGGCCATTATGTCTTCGTCAATCGCCTGCTCGGGCGCCTGTACATGGCTCACCAGGGCAGAGTCGTCGTCCTTGCCAGCCGCGCAGCCTATACGAGCGCGCCTGATGCGGGCATTGAGTTCGATAATCTGGACGCGCATCGCGACTATGATGACAGGCGTTTTTACGGCCACTCGAAACTGGCCAACGTCCTGTATGCGTTGCAGCTGGGCAAATTGCTCAGGGGCACACGGATCACGGCGAATTCTCTGCACCCGGGTGTGATCAACACTGATATTGACCGCAACCTGAACCGCTTCATGCAAAGCGGTTTTGCCGTTGCCACTGCGTTTGGCTACGGCAAATCGATCGAAGAAGGTGCTGCGACGTCCTGTTATGTGGCGACGAGCCCGCTGCTCGGAGCAACGAGTGGCAAATACTTCGAGGACTGCAATGCGGTGACGATCGTCGGCGCAGGACATCTGCACGACGAAACGATGGCCGCTGAGCTTTGGCGTGTATCCGAAGAATTGACCCGGGACTATCTCGTGTCACACGACGGCCCGGACTGGAACGAGTTCGAACGCGCGCTACGTGAGGCGCAAACGGGCTAGTCGATGTCGGCGGGCAAGGACAAAGCGCTCGTGCTGCTGTCGGGTGGGCAGGACTCGACGACCTGCCTGTACTGGGCGCTCGATCGCTTCGGTGTCGCGACAGTGTCGGCGATCTCGTTTGACTACGGTCAGCGTCATCGCATTGAACTGAACTGTGCCGCCAGGATCGCCGGGGCGGCCGGCGTCGATTATGTCTGCCTGCCCATCGATACGTTTGTCGCGCTGGGCGGCAATGCGCTGACGGATGTGACTGTCGAGGTTAGAGACGAACCCGACCCGTCCACCGGCTTGCCCAATACGTTCGTGCCCGGGCGTAATCTGATTTTTCTGACCTATGCTGCCGCATTCGCCTACCGCCGCGGCATCCAGAATCTCGTGACCGGCGTGGCCCAGACCGACTATAGCGGCTACCCGGATTGTCGCGAAGAAACGATCAAGTCATTGCAGGAATCCATACGACTTGGCATGGAGAGCGACATCACGATTCACACGCCGCTGATGCACCGATCGAAAAAGGAAACCGTCGAGCTTGCGCAAGCGCTGGGCGCGTTGCCCGCGATGGCGATGACGCATACCTGCTACAACGGCGAGCGACCACCCTGTGGCCAGTGCCCGGCCTGTCAACTGCGTGCCAGGGGGTTTGCTGAAGCCGGCATCGCAGATCCGTTACTCGAACGCCCATGACGTATTCGGTGAAAGAAATCTACTACACGCTGCAAGGCGAGGGCGCCCGTAGTGGACGACCCGCCGTGTTGTTGCGCTTCGCGGGCTGCAATCTTTGGTCCGGGCGTGAACAGCATCGCGCCGACGCAATTTGCCGTTTTTGTGACACCGAGTTCGTGGGCACCGACGGCCCCGGCGGCGGCAAATTCGAGACGGCCGAAGAGCTGGCACACGCGGTTGCCGCAAAATGGCCCGCCTCCCGATCGCCAATGCGGCCATATGTCGTTTGCACCGGCGGAGAACCTTTATTGCAGCTCGATTCTGCCGCGATTGACGCGCTGCACGCTGTGGGTTTCGAGATCGGAGTCGAGAGCAACGGTACGATCGAGGCCCCCGATGGAATCGACTGGCTGTGTATCAGCCCGAAAGGTCGCGCGCCCGTCAAACAGCGCATTGGCAACGAACTGAAACTCGTGTTTCCGCAGCAGGAAGCGGAAGCCCAACCCGAACAGTTTGCCAATCTGCTATTCGATCAATTCTTTTTGCAGCCGCTCGATGATGCCGAGCTTGAAAGAAACACGCGCGCCGCTATAGATTATTGCCTGAGTCACCCGCAATGGCAGTTGAGCTTGCAGGCCCACAAGATCCTGGGAATTGCGTAACGGCGAACATGAACCACCGTATTGGACGTTTGCTTTTCGGCTTTGGCGTGGGCCTCTTTGTCGCCGTACTTGCGTTTCGCTGGATAGCCGATCCTTCACCGCGTGCCGAACGGCGCTTACAGGAGAACGTCGTAATCACTGCACGCGGTCTGCTCGAAGAGACGCTCGACATCGGTACAGTCGAAGTCGTCGACCCGCTCGCACCCGATCGAATCGTCGGCAAGACCTACATATACCGGACAGACGATGGATGGGAGGTATCAGGTTTTTATCGGCGTGACGAGAAGGATCTCTGGCACCCGTACCTCATGACGCTCGACGCCTCGCTGGTCCTGAGCCATTTAAAAATCTCGGACTCGAGCCTGCTGGACAGGCAAGTGGAGGAATCGACACTCGAGGTATTGCCCTGACTGGCTTCCGTTGCAGTGGCAACGACAGGCAGACCCAAAAATTACATTTATCGGCCGATCATCTTAAATGAACATTAACGACAGCAGCCTGATAGTCGGGCGCCAACCAAAAGTCGACAGCGAGGGAAGGGGACGCTCCCAATCCGAGTTCAACTAATCTTTGCCGTCGTAAATGGTGCCGAAAATACGGTCGCAGATCGGATAGGTAATGTTGAAGTTGTATCGGGTCATCAGCGACCTGTTGTGGTGATTGATGTGGTGCTTTCTCAAGCGACTGATGAAAGGCAATCTGCCAGCCCTTGACTGCGGATCCATATGATAAACGAAGTGCAGTAACTCGTAATTAAGGAAGTACAAGACTACAGTCAATACAAACAGAAAACAGACGTTGGGCGACACAAGATTGTAAAGAATTGCTCCGACCGGGATGGCAAAACAGCCCAAGAAGAAAGACAGCAGAATCGGCGGAAAGAGGACAGCTTTGTAATCCTGGCTTGAGTCAAAAGTGGCCGCTTCATGCGTAAAGAATGAGTGATGTTCGATCGAATGACGCTTAAAAACGCCGCTCAGGAATCTCGTCTTGTGATGCATTGGCCCTCTATGCCCCAGGTATTCGCTCAGATTGGCGTAAAGGAATGTCAATGGGATTGTCGCCCATTCCAACGGCGTGACGTTCTCAAGCAACGTGGCACTCCAGGTTGCGACCAGCAGACTGATACCGACGGTTGTCGCAAGATGCAACGGGCCCGAGTAGTACTTTGAGGCATGTCGCTCGTGAAACGCCGCTCTGACCTGTTTAACAGTCTGTCGATCCATATCTCCAGTCCTGCATCCGGGGAGCACAATGCCGTGTAATTTCAGAATACACCTCGACGTATATTAGAGCGTTGTTATCCATCAAGAAACCGCAAACAAAGGGCGCGTTCTCGATCACCGCGATTCGGTCACTTTGTGTCAAAAGTCAAGATCGAAAAAGACGGGTCTATGCGCGAGTCGGCCGCGATCTACGGCGCAATCGGTGCGAATGATTCGCACGATATCTTGCCCTTGGTAATCGTGAGGAAACTCGACTCCGGTACGGTAATCCACTCGGCCTCGAGATTGTTCAATGGCTCGGAAACAATCGCTCGTGCGTCCCTCGAAAACCGGCCGGCATCGGGTGCGATTTCCATCGTCGCATCCCGACTTGCACTGTGAAACAGCGATCGCGAATTGCCTTCCGTCGAATAACGGACGGCGTATAGAGATTCGCCGTCGCTGATGCCAAGGGTCATTTGCAGAGCATTTTCTACACCATGAAGCTCGGCTATCTGTTCGACCAGTCCGGCCATGCGTGCCAGCCCGGCCTGTACGTCTCCATCCATACCGAAGCTTAACGCGAGCAGAAACATGAGCTCGGAGTCAGTTGTTCCGCGAATGAGCGGGAACAAGTCCGGCGAGACGGCAAACGCAAGATCGCGATGCAGCTTTTCGTAGTCGTTAACGAGGCCGTTGTGCACAAACAACCACTTCTGGTGACTGAACGGATGACAATTGGTTCTCTGAATTGGAGAGCCGGTTGTTGCCCGGACATGCGCCAGAAACATGGAAGATTCGATTTGCGCCGCTAACGCCTGCAGGTTTGCGTCGTTCCAGGCTGGCCGGATGTCTTTGTAAACGCCCGGTACATCGCGTTCACCATACCAGCCGATGCCGAAGCCATCGCCGTTCGTCGTAGAGGGCGAGTCCGATGCGCGCAGGCTCTGGTCGATGAGGGAATTCTCCGTCTTGAACAGAACTTCGTCGAGGAAAATGGGCGCGCCCGAATAGGCAAGCCAACGGCACATAAGAGTCCCCCTCCTGTTGCCAGTGTGAAAGGATTCCTGAGTTTGAGGATTCAACAGGCGATTGGCAAATCAACCAATTGGTAGCCGAGATGCTCAATAGCGGTTGGGCAGGTGCACAATTCCAACTGTTCGGCAAGATTTGAGACACACTCGTAACCCATTACGGCTACGAACGCGCTCACGGCGCCGATCAGACCAGTAGCCAGGCCAAGGGGCAAGACGCCTGCGAATTCAATGACGCAGAACAGGTGAAACGACGCCCAACTGTGGCCGCAAACGCCGAACACGAAGAACGCCGCCCGGGCGCAACGGTTAGCGAAGGGCAGGTCATGTTGCAGAAATGTGCGCGCCTGCCGTCAACCAGATTTTACGGAAAGGGATAATCGTCTGTTCCCTAGCTTGCAATGGCAATTGCGATTTTTCCTTTGTGGTGTCCTTGGCCAAAGTAACGCAACGCTTCGGGCACTTCACTCAATTGGAAGGTTTTGTCGATAACCGCAGCGAGCTTTTCCTCTTCGATCAATTTCCTGAGGTCTGCCAGGCCTTTGTTAGGTCCCTCGGCTACCAGACAAAGTTTCCTGTTCTCGCGTTCGAGCGGCGCAACAATGCTCAGCAGCCAAAGTTGGTACACGCGTGCGATTGAACCGCCGATCATCGCGTAGGTTCCGCCCGGTAATAACGTGCGCTTCACATCGAACATAGATCGATATCCCTGGCAATCAATGATCAGGTTGTATCGATCTTCGGTCTTCGTGAAATCCTCCAGCGTGAAATCGATGACATGGTCTGCACCAACGGCGCGAACGACCTGCAACTTATGTGCAGCGTCAACGCCCGTTACGTGAGCACCAGCGAGCTTGGCGAGCTGAATTGCAAACGTACCAACGCCGCCACCCGCCCCATTAACCAGTACCTTTTGTCCTGGCTGTAATTGTGCGGCTTTGCGAAGTCCTTGCAGGGCCAGAACACCCGCTTGTGGCACGGCGGCAGCTTGCTCGAATGTCGCGTTCGCGGGTTTCGGTTCCAAGGCCGTCTCCTGCGCACAGGCATATTCCGCAAATCCTCCCCAGTTGCTCCACAAGTCTCCGAAGACCTCATCGCCTTGTTGAAATCGCGTGACGCGGCTGCCGGTTGCTTCGACGATGCCTGCGACGTCAGCTCCAAGCCGCTGCTTGCCTGGCTTCGGTCTCAAGATCCCGAACATGAGGCGATTTATGAACGGAGTGCCATTCAGATATTCCCAGTCCCACGAATTAACAGACGAAGCGTGAACACGTATCAGAACTTCGTCATCCTTGCACTCAGGTCTTGGAACGTCTCTTAGTTCAAGACCATCCGGTGATCCATATTGTGTAAATACAATCGCTTTCACGGATAGGTATGGCGCGACTGGGATGGAACGGCGACGAAGCACCAGGCATCGGTATCAGACACATCCGCGCTCCGTACGGAAAATGCTGCACTGATGCAATGCCGCCATTGCGATTATTTCTGGCGTCCATTGTATCCTGAAGAAATCCGTTTGAACGGCGAGCATCAGGTACTAAGTAAGAGCACCGGGGGCAACGGTTGCCGCTTACCTGGCCGTAACGACGGAGGAGGGCGCTAGTTTTTCGGCAATCCTTAAGAAGAGGCTGAGGAAGGGCAGGGCCGACGCCAGTCTTCGTGCTGCCCGGCGCTAACCGCGCAATTACAGGCGATGATGTTCTGCTGTCTATTGCGCGCCGAGCAACTATAGGCTTGACTTAAAGTTGACTTTAAGTGGCACGATGTCTCGAAGATAGCTATCGAGGATCTTCTTATGGTGACCGAATCGAACGCGCTGGCTTGCTCGCTCACGGATGCAGAGATGACGACCAGGCGCATTGCGGCCCGCGAGGCGCTTCTTTCTCATGTTACTGATTGCCGGCTCAATGATCTGGAACTGCGGGTGGAATTTGCGAATGCGGAGGAGATTCGCTCTGCAGTGGAGCGTTTTATCGAATTGGAGCAACAATGTTGTAGGTTTCTGTCATTTGCCCTCTCGCCTCCGGGTGGGCGATTGACGGTCCGTATTGAGGGTCCCGAGGGATCACAAGCGATTCTGCGTCTGTTTGTCGAAGCTCTCTCTGCGGGATAGATGGGAATGGCTGCAAATGCCGATAAGTGGCTGAAGAAAGGGGGTTATATCAGCGTCCTGCTGGGTGTAGCCGCCATTGCGGCTTGCGAATTTCCGGTCATGTTGACGCTATTAGGTATGGGCACACTGTATCTGAGCACACCAAAGCCGTTCTTGTGGATTGAGATCATCGGCTCCTTGGCAGCGGTGAGCGGGTCAATCATGTTGATCGTCCTGGCAATTCGGCATCGGCGAGGGCACGGCGAGAGGGGAATAGAATGAAAATTGGAGACGTTTCGAAACGGCTCGGTATCCCTGCATCAACAATCAGATACTACGAAAGTGAAGGTCTGATCGATTTACAGTCGCGTGTGTCGGGCAGACGCGAATTCAACTCACAAGCAATGTTGGTTCTGCGTTTCATTCAGTTGGCGAAAGGAGCGGGTTTCTCCATTAATGAGATTAAAACGCTGTTAGCCAGTTATAAAGAAGCCCCGAATCCTTCCGCCATGTGGGCAACGCTTGCCCGAGATAAGCGTCGGTCAATACGAGAACAGATTGAAGATCTGCGACACATGGACAAGATTCTCGGGAAGCTTTTGGACTGCGACTGCGATTCACTGGGTGATTGCGTAAAGATTGCTCTAGCCCACAAGGTGTAGATAGGTGACTGGCGACTATGTTGAAGCGCTCGGCATCGCCACAGATAAATTTCGATTCGTCCTGAGTCTAGTCAATTGATGAAGCAGCGTTGTGGCGGTCTACGATTGCTGATCGATCACTTTCTGCGGTGTTGTTATGCCATCTAGCAACCGGCCCAGGATGTCAGCACCGGTCACTACCCGCCGAACATCGTGCCAAAGCAGGACAATGTCTTTCTTTATGGCCTCGTCAGAGTCGCCAGGTTGACTCTGCTTCATCTTCTTGAGTACGACGTCCAAAGTCGTCCTCGGATTCTTCAAGATAATTGGTCGATGGCAGTGGCTGTATGGATCGTCGTCTGGTTTTTCAAGAAACACATTGCGCAAATAGCTATCTGCATCCAGCAAGAGTTTCGGGTGATCATCGTCCCCGGTCAGAATTACCCACTTCTTGCCGGACGCTTGTACCTTGCTAACGAACGGGTCCTCTCTCGGATCCGTAACTTTTGGGATAATTGGTAAATCCAAAGTCAACGGAAGCGAAATTATACTGTCAGGATCCACGATCTCTCCCTCTTCAGCGACCGTCAGATCATCTATTTCCAGAAAATTAAGCGCCCCTATGCCTTCGATGTGCTCAACTTCCGCATCTTCCGCACTGATATGCGCTGCCAATATTCTTTTGAGGTCACGTTCACGAAGGTATTCAACCATTTCCCGGCCCAACCACTTGTCCAGCATGTGGGCGCACGGTTTTGCGACTGGATACAACAGCCATTGGTAGAAGCGAAGCACGGGTGACAGCCGTGTTGCCATTTTCATCGCATGTCGCGAGAAATAGGCCTGAGGAATGATCTCTCCGAAAGAAGTAATGATGACGGTCGAAAAAAGAAACGCTACCACGCCGGCAAGCACGGAATTCGACAACAGAGTCAGCAAAACGTTGATGCCGACATTTCCCCAGAGGATCGTGGTTAGCAGGAAGTTTGAGTCGCGACGCAGAGTCAGGATGCGCTTGGCAGCCACATTTCCGTGGTCTGCCTCTGCCTCCAATCGCAGTCGACTCAAGCTGAAAAAAGCCAGATTCAAACCGGAGAACATCGCCGACTGGCTCACGCAAAAGAAGATAAGGGCCCAAATAATGAGGTCTTGCAAGTTAGCGACTCCTGTTATCGTAAATGCCTATTAGTTTTCTTGCGGACGGTGATGAGCAATTAACTTGATGCAATTATTTCAAGAGTCTCATCGATGAGTTCCCGGCGCGTGGTGCGTACCGGGAAAGTCGCGTATGCCTGACGCCGGAATACAGGTGCGTCGATGACAGGATATAAAAGATTGAATTCGATGTCCTTTTCCACCATTCGCTTCGGCAAATAGGCGCTTCCGCCGACTGAGCTGATGTATTCGTACGCGATCTTTGCCTGGGACACGCGGGTCTTTGACTCCGGTGCATCAGGAAATGCTCTTCGGTGGTCGAGACCGAATGACAGCCCCCAATCAACAAAAACATAGTCTGAGCGTAGCGCCGCGTCGATGCTCAGGTCTTTGGTGCTCGAGACGCATATGATATCCAATGTTGCGATTTCCCGTATGTGCATGATGTCGAGCTGCGCAGGTTCCAGCAATATCGCCAAGTCCAGCGTGCCATCGATCAGTCGGCGGGTTAGTACTTCAGGCGTCTGAGATTCTGCAATGATCGCCAGCGCATCATAGTGGCGACGAAGGTTATGCAGCCAACGCTGTAGCAGCACATCCCACAAACGGAGACTGCCGCCGATTACCAGCTGTTCGCTCGTACCTGCAGGCGAGACGTCCTGGCGTGCACCGCGCCAACCAGCGATTAGTCGCTCGGCATGACGGATCAACCGCGTTCCCTCTGGCGTGGGACGAATTTCGCGACGACCTCGTTCAAAAAGCAATACGCCCAGCGAGGTCTCCAGTGTCTTCAGTCGAGTGCTGATCGTCGACTGACTCACATTGAGTGCGCTGGCCGTGCGCCCGAAGTGACGGATACGGTGCAATTCCAGAAAGGTTCTGAGTAGTTCGAGATCCATGCCGTATCATAGAATAATTAGATCAAAATGACGATTAATATCTATTTTACTAATTGCTCGGAAAGATCTATTGTAAAACTCGCGTCCCACAAGCCGCAGAACGGCTGGCACTTCGCTGACGCGAATCGAGGTGTCGATGCTATGGAGAACAACCTGAATAGCGGCGAATTGCCGCGAATTGCAGCCGATAGGTGCGCCTACGTTCGCTCCGTGCAGGAGAAGCTGGCAGAAAAGCGTGCGGCGCTTGAACTCGTGAAGCGCAAGGTCAACCGGGCGGTAACGGCCGGGCGTATAGCTCGAAGTGACCAACTTGTGAACGCTGAACGCCAGGCTGATGGTTGTCTGTTGGCGGTAGAGAATTGGGTGACGCGTTTGAGTTCCCACCCCGACGATGACTGGAAGGATTCACGGTTCAGGACAGATATTGCGTTGGAGGAGTTATCGATATCAGTGAAACAGATGGTCGCTCGATTTACGTGAGCAAGATTGAAAAGAGTTCTTTTTCGAATGCTTATTGGCCGAACGACAATAACCGGCAAGGCTTGTGTGGAAGGGAAATTGGCGTGATGCGAGACGATTAGTCAATTGTGGAGGTAGATCGACTTGATTAGAGCAATGTTGTTTCAGCCAGATACGAAATCCGCTCAATTCGGCGGCGAGGAGCTGATATCAGATTGGAAACAGTCCGAAGCTGGAATCCTTTGGCTAGATATCGAAGGCGGCGAAGCCGAACACGATAGGTCAGTTCTGAGCGATTTTGGGATTCATCCTCTCGCCATCCAGGATGCGTTGCGGCCCCGGCATCCGCCGAAGATAGAAAGGTTTGACAACTATTGGTTCATTCTCATGAGAGGACTGGATGCAGACTCAGACGGAATCGATTTCGGAGCTATACAGCTGTCAATTTTTGTCGGCGACCGATTCCTATTGTCTCGCCATTCAAAACGATCGGTCTCGGCCAACTGGCTCTTTGATCGGCTGAAGCGAGACCCTGCGTGGATGGCAGAGGGATCAGCCTCACTTGCAATACATTTGAGCAATCGACTCGCGCGCCGGTACGTCGAGCTTTTGCTCGAACTTGAACCAAGGCTCGATGAAATCGAAGAAGAGATGTTTGAGCACCCTGATGACGAGTTGCTTTCCGAGCTGACGCAGTACAGGTCTCGATTGAGAAAACTGACTCGAATTGCCAACTACCACCAGCAAATCGCATCAACACTTCGTGGAACGAGCGACTCTTTGTTTGACGCTTCATTATCCCATCGGATAGTGGACCTTTATGAGCAAATCGAACGTACGCAAAGTCTTGCGAGTCTGTTCTATCAAATTGCCACGGACTTGACCGATGGCTACCTCGGCATTTCTTCGCACCGATTGAACCGAGTCATGCAGATACTCACTATTATTACGGTGATCTTCGTCCCACTGACTTTTCTTGCAGGAATCTACGGCATGAACTTTGAGAACATGCCCGAGCTGTCGACGCGAACGGGCTATTTCGTCGTGATTGGCATCATGTTCGTGATCGCTGTAATGCAGCTCATCTACTTTCGGCGCAAGAGGTGGATGTAATGGACGAAGAAACGACGGTGATGGATAAATTAACGAATAGCGATGTGTGGGCATACTGGTGGCAAGTCTTGCAGGGCTGGTTCAGGGACTATCTGGCATCCACAGACACCCTAATCGAACTCGGACTGATCGGTCTGGCGGCTGGATTAGCCTGGCCCCTGTCAATACGGTTTCGAAAAATAATCAGCGAATTGGGGCAGAGGCATGCGCGATACGCACTTCTCCGGCGACTCTGGCTGACACTCGGTAACGTCGCGTTTCCGATTCTATGGGTCGCCATGCAGTGGGCATTCGTCCTGCTCATGTCCGAGTTTGGGATGCGCCATGCCGCAATAGTTGTGGTTGCTAGTTTGCTGACCGCCTGGATCGTCATCAGCATCGTAACCGTTTTCGTTGCCAATCCCCTTTGGTCGACGATTATTGCGGTATCTGCCTGGATTGTCGCCGCCCTAAGTATTCTCGGTTTGCTGGACAAAACTGTCGCATTTTTAGACAGCGCATCGTTCAGTCTTGGCCAGCTGAACATATCCGCGCTGATTATTGTAAAGGGAATCATCGCACTCGGCGTTCTCTTGTGGATTACGGCTTTAGCCGGGCAGGTGATAGAAGGACGGATTAAGGCCTCAGCCAACCTTACGCCATCGATTCAGGTACTGGCAACGAAGCTCATGCGCATCGGATTAGTACTGATCGCATTTGTGTTCGCACTTTCAATTGTCGGCATCGATCTAACGGCTTTTGCCGTATTGGGCGGTGCGATTGGTGTTGGGCTCGGTTTCGGATTGCAGAAGATATTTGCGAATCTGGTTAGTGGATTCATATTGCTGCTTGATAAATCGATTAAGCCCGGTGATGTAATTGCGATTGCCGATGATTATGGTCGCGTTGATTCGCTCGGTGCTCGGTATGTCTCGGTACTTACCCGCGACGGCATCGAGCATCTGATACCAAACGAAGAGCTCATCACAACCCGAGTGGAGAACTGGTCTTATTCGCAAGATCTTTTGCGTCTGAGGAAGACCATTGGAATTCACTACAAGTCCGACGTTCGTAAAGCGATGCAACTTTGTTTACAGGCTGCGGGCGAAATACCGCGAATACTAAAGGATCCGGAGCCGGTCTGTTACGTACAGGATTTTGCGGACAGTTCCGTAAATATCGAGGTTCGATTCTGGATAAACGACCCGGTGAACGGTCGCGCGAATGTTATTGGGCCCTTGCTGCTCAATGTTTGGGACAAATTCCACGAGCACGGGATTGAGATTCCCTATCCACAGCGCGACTTGCATTTACGCTCTTCAGATTTGCCGCTAGCTGACGGCACAGCGCTGCCCGGCCACTCATCGGCACGCGAAGCGGCAGCGTAGCGCGTTACGTGTCAGCTTTCATTGGCCGGGTCGGACATCATAACGAGAAAGAAAGGATTATTATGCAAAGGGAACCAACATGAAACTTGCCATCTTATCCCGTGGGCCAAAATCTTACAGCACGCGGCGTTTGAAAAAAGCGGCGCGTGAACGGGGCTACAACGTAAGAGTGCTCGACACGCTCAAGTTTGCTATCGATCTGGAGCAGGGCCGACCTCATCTCTATTATCGGCAAAAGCTCCTAAGCGACTATGATGCGGTTCTCCCGCGAATTGGTGCTTCGATTACATACTACGGCACCTCTGTTGTACGACAGTTCGAGGAAATGGATGTGTTCTGCGCCAATACGGCGAATGGGATCACCAATTCCCGCGACAAACTCCGAAGCCTGCAGATTCTCAGCCGTCATCGAATCGGCATACCAAAGACGACTTTCGTCAATGACAAGAAGGACGTGCTGCCGGCCATCGAACGCGTCGGTGGCGCGCCCGTAGTCATCAAGTTAATTGAGGGCACGCAGGGTATCGGGGTTTTGCTGGCAGAGAGCCTGAAGGCTGCGGAATCGATAATCGAGCTTTTGCAGAGTCAGAAACAAGACGTTCTCATCCAGAAGTTTGTTGCCGAGAGCAAGGGCAAGGATATCCGGGCATTCGTCGTCGGTGACCGGGTAGTTGCAGCAATGAGGCGCGTAGCTCAGGGCCAGGAGTTTCGCAGCAACGTGCACCGCGGTGGCATAGCTGAGCCCGTTGAGCTCTCAGAAGAATTTCAGGATACAGCGGTTAGATCCGCGCAAATTCTCGGCCTGCGCATCGCTGGAGTCGACATGCTGGAAAGTGCGACAGGGCCTCAGGTCATGGAGGTGAACTCGTCGCCGGGCTTGGAAGGTATCGAAACCTGCACCAATCTGGATATTGCCGGCGCCGTTGTGGAATACATTGCGGCGCGAGTGGATTTTCCGGAGATAGATATCCGGCAACGCCTCACCGTCAGCAAGGGGTACGGGGTTAGTGAGATTCACATTCCGGAGGGTTCGGAGTTTGAAGGGATGACGATAGCTGAGACAAAATTGCGAGACAGAGACATTAATGTTTTGACTCTGTATCGTGGTAAAACCGTCATCCCAAACCCGCGAAACGAACGGCAGTTGGAAGCCAACGATCGATTGCTGTGCTTCGGTAAGCTTGATGCCATGCGGGGCCTGTTGCCGCCAAGAGCGCGTCGCCGCCGGCGTCCGGAGGTCAAGACACTGGACCAGGGAGCCGAGGTTTAGTCACTGCCAGATAAGTAGAGTGTTTTGACGGAACACCGAAGGGTAACTTTGCTTTTGACTATAGATCGCTGAGCTCGAGACAGTGTTTTGACATCGGCAATGCCGACGCAGTCAGCGTAACGATAGGAGAAGACAAGTTGGAATCCACGACTGATTGGGCCACAGGGCTGATCGAGGCGCTAGGCAGTCAACTACGTACAGGCGTTGACCATCTGCCAAGCATATTGGGCGCAACTGTTGTTCTGGTTCTTGGATGGCTCCTAGCACGCATGCTGCGTCGCGCCACGCAAAGTGTCTCGCACGCATCGAACCGATTTCTCAATCGAGTCTTCCCCAGCGGTATTTTGGCCGGCGCGCGAATGTCGCCATTCATGACCACGCTCGTCGGCGAGATCGTATTTTGGAGCGTTGTCTTTTTGGCATTGACAGCAGCGGCGCGCGTTGCCGGCCTCAACGTCATATCGGAGTGGCTGGATCAAATTGCAGTCTACCTTCCCAATCTGATTGCCGCCTTTGCAATAGTCGTCATTGGCTATTTCCTGAGTATTTTCGTTCGACAACAGCCATTGCCGCAATCAGCGGCGGCCTTCGGCGTCGATCAAAAAGCGCTAGCAGGCCGAGTCGCTCAGGGCGCGGTAATCACGATTGCACTAATCATGGGCCTCGATCAGCTCGGCATAGACGTACTGCTGCCCGTCGCATTGCTGGCAATTGCGGCTGCCGCGATCGCAATCACCTTCGGCGTCAGTATCGCATTGGGCGCGCGAAGCTATATGAGCAATCTGATCGGCATGCGCTCAGTGCGAGGCCACCTGACTGCGGGGCTCAGGATTCGAGTCAATGGCGTCGATGGTCAAGTTCTCGAGGTGACTCCTAGCCAAATCATGTTGGAAACGGACGAAGGCAAGGCGCTCATTCCAGGGCGACTTGTCAGTGAGTTTGTCACTATCATTTTGGCACCAGCGGGTGAGGATGCGACCAACGATGAATAGAGCCTCTGAATTGACGCTCGCGTTCATCAACAAACGCCCCGAATCCGCCGCTCGGGTGCTTGCGTCGATTCCAGCTAGCGATGCAGCTGCATTCACAGCTTCAATACCGACACGATATGCGGTGCGACTCCTTGCGCATTTGAACGCCAAGAGCGCCGCTGCAATCATCAGACTTACGGATATCATGGCAGCTACCGCCGTCGTTCGAGACATGGAGTTTTCGGCTGCTGCTGCGATCCTTCGCCAGGTGCCTTCCGATGAACGCGAGTTGCTTCTGGCTGACCTTCCACGCCGACAAAGACGTGGCTTTTTGACGTCGCTGGCATTCGCGCCCGACTCAGTCGGCGCTCACATGTCGACGTCCGTTGACGCGCTTTCTGCGAATGATACGGCAGCGGATGCTTTGCGCCTCAAGAAGGACCATCAGGACAGCCACTCTGAGCTTATTTTCGTTGTGGATGCCAATCGGGCGCTGATTGGGATCGTGACCTTATTGTCACTGATTCAGCACGCAGAGAGAACGGAATTGTCGGAATTGATGGACACAACGTGCGTATCCGTTTCGCCAAACATGCGGCTTGCGCAGATCGCGAATCTCGATATTTGGCACCGATTTAGCCAGCTCCCTGTCGTCTCACGCCGTGGAGAGCTTCTTGGCGCAATTTTCCGGCAGACTATTCTGGCAACCAGATCGACATTTGCGGACGGGCCGAATTTCGCCGTCCAAACTATCACTGGCACTACGCTTCAAATGATGGGCGATGGCGCGCTCGGGCTATTCGAAATGCTGACCACATCCCCGTCTGATCAACACGGGCCTGGAGGATTCGATGTCAGCTGATCCGGCCCGCGTAACGGATGCCATGAACCGCCATTTCTTTGCAGCGCATCCGCTCGAAGCGGCGAGAGAAATCGAGAAGCTCGATCTCAAAAGCGCTATTGACGCGTCGGCCAGGGTGCCTGCAAAGATTCTGGCGCCTGTCTGGCAGAGACTAGTGCCAGAAAGGGCGGCTCACCTACTGAAGGGCATGCCAGATCAGGTTGCGACCCAGCTTCTCGAGGAAGTATCACCCCCACACGCCGTTCGCATGCTGGGATATTTTTCGCAGGAGCTTAGAGAGGCAAAGCTAGCCAAGCTGAATCCGGCAGTGCGCGATGAGCTGACGACGATAATGTCTTATCCGATAAATACCGCAGGCCGCCTAATGGACACCAGCGTACCGACGTATCGTCGCACGATGTCCGTCGGACAAACGCTGGACCAGTTGCGCAGCAGTCCAATGAAAACGGCTCGAAGCCTCTTCTTGATTGATGAAAACCACGTGTTAGTTGGCAAGGTCCAACTGCAATCGTTGGCGCTTGCTTCGCCTGAGGCAACTCTCGGTGATCTACAAGAGCCGATTGGCGTAATGCTGCGCCCGATCGACCCGTTGGAACGAATAACCGAGGCGTTTGAGACGAACAAAGTCCTCGATATTCCGATTGTTGATCTGGATGGCGTGTTTTTGGGTGCGGTAACCCATGACAGTATTGCGAGAACCGTTCACCAGCAATCGTCGTTGGACATGCAGGCAATGGTTGGCGCAAGCAGAGACGAGCGTGCTTTGTCGAGTCCATTTTTCACTGTGAAGAAACGTATGCCATGGCTACAAATCAATCTACTGACCGCATTTATGGCCGCGGCGGTAGTCGGGGTGTTCGAAACGACCATCGCCCAAGTCACTGCGCTTGCGGTGCTGCTGCCTGTAGTCGCGGGGCAGTCCGGGAATGCCGGCGCACAGGCACTCGCCGTCACCATGCGCGGACTTGCGCTCCGGGAAATAACAGTGAGGCAATGGTTCCGCGTAATGCGGAAGGAGGCATTCGCTGGCTTCATGAATGGGATAGGCATTGCGCTGACCTGCGGTATCGGTGTCTTTGTGTGGAGTGGCTCATTGGCCCTGGTTGGCGTTATCGCTGCCTCCATGGTTCTGGCGATGGTCGCCGCTGGATTCGCCGGCGCGCTCATCCCAATCGGATTAACGCGAATAGGTCAGGATCCGGCTACGTCATCCTCGATCCTGTTAACAACGGTAACTGATGTGGCCGGGTTCTTTTCGTTTCTAGGCATCGCGACGATATTCATGCGTTTCTTATAGCCGGCAGAATCGCCTTCGTGAATTGCGAATGGTGAAGCAATATACAGACAAGGCGGCAATGAACTGAACGGACAGAGTACGGGTATGGATTTGACAACAAGTTGGGTGGGAGTAACTAGCGTTTTCGTCTTTCTGCTAGCGTACGCCACCGTCATATCGGAAGAGCACACACAGCTAAGAAAGTCAAAGCCGGTGATGCTTTCGGCTGGCCTAATATGGGCGATGGTCGCGTATCAATACTCACTTGTTGGCGCCAGCCACGAACCAGAGGAGGCGGTCAATCACTTTCTTATCGAATTCGCGCAGCTTTTCTTGTTTTTGCTTACGGCCATGACGTACGTCAACGCGATGAGCGAACGCAACATATTCGTCGCGCTCCGGGCCTGGTTGGTTGGAAGAGCGTTTAGCTACCGAACAATATTCTGGATCACAGGAGTGCTCAGCTTTTTCCTTTCACCGTTCATAGATAACCTAACTACCGCATTGGTGATGTGCGCCGTGATATTGTCGGTCGGCGAGGGAAACAAGCGATTCGTGTCGGTTGCCTGTGTAAATACGGTCGTTGCAGCAAATGCCGGCGGCGCGTTTAGTCCTTTTGGTGATATAACGACGCTGATGGTTTGGCAGCGCGGGTTGGTCGATTTTTCAACTTTCTTCGCGCTGTTTATACCATCGCTAGTCAACTTCCTTGTACCGGCGATGATCATGTCCTTTGCGATCGGAACGGAGAAGACAACGCCGAGCGCCGCTGATGCATCGCTGAAGCGTGGCGCAAAACGAATCGCGTGTTTGTTTGTGCTGACGATCACCCTCGCCGTCATCTTCCATAACTATCTGCACCTGCCGCCGTTCTTGGGGATGATTACGGGGCTGGCTTTGCTTAAGTTCTTCGGCTATTACCTGCGGAAAACACATTTAGTCACGCCATTCGATCGTCGGCGCTATGGGTCTGTCGGCGATGTGACGCCTTTCGACAGCTTTCGAGAGATTGCGCGCGTGGAATGGGACACTTTGCTGTTCTTCTTCGGTGTGATCATGTCCGTTGGCGGGCTCGGTTTTATCGGTTACTTGGATCACCTGTCCGAGTACATGTACGGGCAGTTAGGGGCGACAGCGGCGAATGTATTTGTCGGAGTCCTGTCAGCTCTAGTCGACAATATTCCGGTCATGGTCGCGGTATTGGAGATGAATCCGGATATGGACCTTCAGCAATGGCTGCTCGTTACGCTGACGGCCGGCGTTGGAGGTAGCATGATGTCGGTTGGGTCTGCAGCTGGCGTGGCGCTCATGGGACAGGCTCGGGGTGACTACACTTTCTTCGGACACCTCGCCTGGACCCCGGTCATCGCGTTGGGATACGCGCTGAGTATCTGGGCACATTTTCTGATCAATCATCGCTTAGCTGGCGTGCCAGTCGGCTAGAACGATGATCTACGTTGTTGTCGCATCCGGACGACACGGTGGCGGCGACGTCTTCATGGCAGTGCGCGGAGAGCATGCACGATGTTGATGTCATCTCTGGGGCTCATTTTCGGCTTGCTTCTGCTGCTCGTCTCGGGCGCGGCGCTGGTTAGCGGATCCTCAGGAATCGCGGCGAGATTCGGCGTGTCGCCGGCAGTCGTAGGATTGACGATTGTCGCGTTTGGCACGAGTGCGCCTGAACTGGTCGTCAACATTACCGGAGCGATAAAGAACCAATCCGCGCTTGCCTTCGGTAACGTAGTAGGTTCCAACATAGCGAATGTGGGTCTTGTGTTGGGGTTCGCTGCTCTATGCCGGCCCGTGGAAATTGAGGGCAGGTTTGTTCGCCGGGAATTGCCTCTACTGCTGCTGGCCACGGCAGTGATTGTCGTAATGTCGATCGATCCGGTTCTGCGCGGGTCGGCGGCAACGCTGGACAGGTCTGATGGGGCCGTGATGCTGCTGCTCTTTTGCATATTTCTCTACGTGTCGATTCTAGACGTGTTTGGCCCTCGTCCAGGCGGTGCTCTGCTAACGGAGATTGAAACCAATCCGGTCGTGCAGGCCACGCCGCCACCGGTGAATCATTGGATTCTTGTTACTGTTGGGGTTGCCGGGCTGTTTTGGGGCGGACAACTGACAATCGAGAACGGCGTAACGCTAGCTCTCGAGCTGGGAATTTCGAGTGTCATTATCGGTTTGTTCGTGGTCGCGGTGGGCACCAGCTTGCCGGAGCTGGTTACTTCAATCGTCGCCGCGCTTCGTGGTGAGTCCGATTTGGCGCTCGGCAATGTCGTTGGTTCCAACATCTTCAACAGCCTGTTTGTTCTGCCATTGAGTGCTATCGTCCGGCCGGTCGACATTCCGGCTGGAGGACTGATCGATCTTGGTGCCAGCCTGCTGTTGGCGGCGGTGCTTATCCCGATTTTCTGGATCGGGCGGGCGAAACTTGAGCGTGCAACCGGCGCGGCAATGTTGCTTTTTTATCTTGCGTACGCGGTGTTTCGCTCAGCCTACTAGACGCCAGAGACTTGGTGGGCTCAAGCAGCCGGGCGGGTAATTCGATCAACTGCTCCGCAATAGCAGCACTATCTCTGATCTGCCTCTAGAGCGGACAATTGCGGACCTGCTAGCTTTCTGTCAGGAATTCGGGGAGGTTTGTGAGCACGCCAACACCTGTGCAAAAGTCAAGATTTCCTAACTGGAGTAGGGCGAGCGGCCGCTCAAACCGTTGGTTCTCGTCTTCGAGAACTGGGGGCGGCTACGCAGGTCGTTGCTTAGCACCCTACCTGAACCGGACGCTGACGCGGCCAGGTACTACGCTTTGATGAGGTAACAAAAAAATAAAAGGGTGGTAAGTCATGAACTGGAAAGCAGTCATTCTCGGTGGCCTTGCCTACTACGCCACCGCATTCGTCGTGTCCTTGGCGGGCGGTGTGTTCATTCATGAAGGTGTCCTCGACGCTGCTTATCAGGCCACGGAGACTTTCTGGCGGCCCGAACTCGTCCAGGATCCGCCCGACAGGACCACATTGATGCCCATGTGGATCACAACCGGTGTCCTTACATCCTTCATTCTCGCCGGGATCTACATGGTGTTTCGCGGCGCGCTGAGCGGACCTGCATGGCAGCGTGGCCTCAAGTTCGGCGTGGCCATGTGGCTCTGGGGCGCAAGCCTGATGGCTGCCTGGTCGGGCGTATTCAATCTGCCGAGCAAGATCTGGATATGGTGGGGCATCGATGCGGCGATCTACACGATCATAGGGTCGATCATCCTCGGCATCGTCGTGCAGAAGCTAGCTCCCGCTGACTAGCGGAGCGCACGGCCCGGGCAGGTCGTGCGATCGCTTGCCCGAACACCAACCCGCGGTTGTTCCCGGACGTCTGAGGCAGACAAGGGCGCCAAGAATTGTGTAATAGTTGGGCGGTTGGAAATGGCCAATTCCAACTGGTATTGATTATCAGGCTATCGGTGCGGGGCTCATCGCTGCCTCAGTCGAGTTGGCCTTCGAGCGCCTCTTGATGCCATTCAAAAACATTCAATTCGATAAACACGAACGCGACGAGCCACAGCAAGGCATCCCAGAAGTCGACGAAGTCTCCCTTGATGCCCCAGTAGACGGCCGCGTACAGCAATGTGGCATACAGGATAATCTTGATGATATTGCTGCTGCGAAGCGCCAGGCCCTCGAAACGATTGTGCTCCTGCAGCCTGACGTCGATTTCGAGGACGAGGACAACCAATAGCCAGACACCTGCGTTGATGACGTCAATCCAGGCGAGCCCGACAAGTGCTGCAAGACCCTCGACGTCCACCACCGCGGGCACATTCTCGAAGCGAAGAAAGGCAGTGGCCGAAGAAAACGTGCCGCAGTTGGCAGCCGTGATCGCCGTGTACTCGTCGAGGCCTACAGCATACGACCACTGGTCGGCGGTTAGCGTGCAAAGATCTGTAATATCCGCCAGGGGTGCCACGCCATCCAGAAAAGACACATTGATAATGTAGCCGTAAAACGCATAGATGATGAATACGTAGCAGATTACGCGGACACCTTGTAGCGTCCAGGCAACCGGCTGCGTGAAATGTCGGTCGTCGAGCACATACGTTTCGAGTTCGAACATCAACAGCAACACGACCCAGGCAAACGTATCGATCGTTGCCGCATACGCCTCGATGATGTCGCCGAGCGCGACGCCATCCGGGAACTGCAGTTGCGCCGCGGCGAATTCCTCGATGAAGAACCAGTAAATGTTCATGCTGAGAAACACGTAGACCGTGTACTTGAAAATCTGGAAAATCGTATTGCGACTGATCGTCAAGAGCAGGCTCCGCCGAATGAGCCGGTGATTCTAGGCCGAGGTTGAGTTTTTTGGCAATGGAGCGATTACACTTGTAGCAGAATGTCTTTCGTCAGTCGCACAATCACAGTCGTACGCCAGCGTGACTGGCGAATCTGGTTTGGCCTCGTCATCACGTTTTTCTGGATCTCGGGCGGAATCTGGTTCGTGGCCAGGGCGATTCGCGCAGATCCAACACAGTCGCTGTCATTGGATTTCGTCGGTAGTTTTCTCGAAGGCGCTTTTGCACCGTTGGCATTTCTCTGGCTTGTGCTCGGCCTTTTTATACAACAGCGTGAGCTGGCGCGGCACGCAGACGAACTGCGGCGCTCATCGGAGCAGTCGGAGAAACAGACGCAGGCGATCGCCGCGACTGAGATGAACGCGCGGCAGGAAACATTCTTTAAGATTGCCGAGAACGTCAGGCACCAATTGGGGGGCATTTCCGGGATGCTGTTCATGTCGGGACTGGGTCCGCCCGGCAGCGGTCGATACAATCGAGATGAAATGGACGAATTCTTTCGCAATGCAGCAAAGGGCGATAACGAGATCTTTGCCCGCGCTTTTCTGACGATGGATTACCTGGACGAGGGCGGATTGCCGGAGCTGTTATTCGGCACCGAAATCCGCCGTCGTCACAGCCGGAATTTCAGGCGCACTTTCAAGCGGCTCTTGCGTCTGGCTGCAGACTGCGATGTCGACGGAATCATTACCGACTCGATGAAACAGACTGCTTTCGGATTGCTCTACCAGCGCATGCGGGTGCACGAGCCGGAAGGTCTTGCGGACAGGGAGACCGACTAATCGGCCGCGGCCACCCGGTCTGCGGGTTCACTCACTGTGTCCGCGTCGGCGTAGTATACCCAGACGTTTTCTTCGCCCGTCAGCAGTTCGATGTACTTGGGATGTACGAAGATGTTCTCGCGGCCGGACTTGACTTCCCTGAGAACGCCAGCGTCGCACAGCTGTTTGAGGTAAACCGACGCCGTCTGCCGTTTCGCGATACCAGTGTCGACGAGATTACCGATGCGGCAGTAGGGTTGTTTGAATAACAACTCGACGAGCTCCCAGGTGTAGGTTTTGGGCAGTTTGTACTGCACGTACTCGGCCGTATGCTCCATGAGTTCGCGAATCGCCTTGATCTTGTCGGTGGTCCAGGTACACGTTTCCTCGACGCCATCGAGAATGAACAGGATCCATGCGCCCCAGTCCCCTTCGCGGGTCACTTTTTGCAGCAGCTGGTAGTAGGCAGCCTTGTTACCGATGATGTAGCGGCTCAGGTACAGAATCGGCGAGTCGAGCAGGCCTTGTTCGACGAGGAACAGGATATTCAGAATTCGCCCGGTGCGGCCATTGCCGTCCGCAAACGGATGGATTGCCTCGAACTGGTAGTGCTGTATCGCGAGCCGAACGAGCGGGTCGATCTCGGTGCAACCGTGCATGAAATCGGCCCAGTTATCGAGCTTGGCTTGCAGTAATTTCTGGCCTTCCGGCGGCGTGTAGATGACTTCACCACTCACGCGGTTTTTGAGCTTGGTTCCGGATTCGGCGCGGATATCGAGCTCTGTTCCTTTGATCGTGCTGCAAATGTGTATTGCCATGTCGGTCGTTAGCATGCCCCGCTGGACCATCTTGCTGCCCTCGTGCAGGGCTGTGCGGTAACGCAGGGCTTCCTTGGTCGCCGCGTCGGCGCGATCCTCGGCAATATCGGCGAATTCAAACAGCTTGTCCGTCGTCGTGACGATGTTTTCGATTTCGGAGCTGGCGCGGGCCTCCAGTAGTGGCAGGGCATTGACGAGTACGGCCGAATTGGGAATCAGCTCGGCGGCCTGCTTGAGCTCCGCCAGTGCGACACGGGATTTGATGCACTGTTTGAGGATTTGCGTAGTTTCGATCAGCTCCAGCGGCGGCGGCAGCTCGGGCAGTGCGTTAAATGGAATATCAGATTTAAAATCAGTCACTTATATGCGTTCCGGTGAATTGCTGTGGTATGTCGATAGAATCGACACGTCCCGATGATATGTCGATAAAAGACAATTTTATCGACATATTTACATAATGCGTCGTTCGAATCGACACGTCATCCTAATGTGTCGATTATCAGTGCTTTTTTCGACATGTCGGCAGTATATGTCGACACGATCGACACGAGCGTGAACCAGTCGGAGAAACGAAGATTATTTGCTTTAAAGCGACGCCAGGTGCTGCAGTGTCACCACTTTCCGCTAGAATCCGCCTCCGGTTTGTCGTGCACTCAAGAGGACACCCATTGTGAGCGCAAAAAGTGATATCGAGATCGCCCACGCGGCCAAGATCCTGCCGATCACGGAGGTTGGCAAGAAACTCGGCATCGCTGCCGAGTCACTGATTCCGTACGGTAATGACAAGGCCAAGATCAGCGCCGATTTTATACGCGCGAACGGCCATAGGAGCGACGGCAAGCTGATCCTCGTCACGGCCGTGTCGCCAACCCCGGCCGGAGAAGGCAAGACGACAACCACCGTCGGTCTCGGTGATGGCCTCAATAAGATCGGCAAGAACGCCATTATTTGCCTGCGCGAACCAAGCCTTGGTCCGTGCTTTGGCATGAAGGGCGGCGCGGCAGGTGGCGGCTATGCACAGGTCGTGCCGATGACGGATATCAACCTGCATTTCACCGGTGATTTTCATGCCATAGGGGCGGCGAACAACCTGCTTGCCGCACTGATCGACAATCATTTGCATTGGGAGAACGAACTCAAGATCGATCCGCGGCGTGTGACCTGGCGTCGTGTCGTCGACATGAACGATCGCACGCTGCGTTCGATTACGTCGGGACTTGGCGGGTATCACAACGGCGTCGTGCGCGAAGCCGGCTTCGATATCACCGTGGCATCCGAGGTCATGGCGATCTTCTGTCTCGCGACTGATCTGCAGGACCTGGAGACACGCCTCGGCAATATCGTCATCGGTTACACGCACAAGAACGAGCCTGTGACCGTGAGCCAGCTCAATGCTCAGGGCGCGATGACGGCACTCTTAAGAGATGCGCTGCAACCCAATCTCGTGCAGACCATCGAGAACAACCCGGCGCTGATGCATGGCGGGCCCTTTGCCAACATTGCCCACGGCTGCAATTCGCTAATGGCAACCAGCGTCGCGCTAAAGCTCGCCGATTATGTCGTCACCGAAGCCGGTTTTGGCGCCGATCTCGGCGCCGAGAAGTTTTTTAACATCAAGTGTCGCAAGGCCGGCCTGAAGCCAGATGCCGTTGTGCTCGTGGCAACGATCAAAGCGCTCAAGATGCAGGGCGGTGTAGCAAAAGACGATCTCGGCGAAGAAAACGTTGCCGCCCTGAAGAACGGCTTGAAGAATCTCAGCCGGCACCTGCGCAATCTCGCCCAATTTGGTGTGCCAGTCGTCGTTGCCGTCAATCGCTTCACAGCCGATACCGATGCAGAAATCTCGGTTCTGCAAGAGTATTGTGAGACGTTTGGCGTGCATGCCGTGAACTGTACTCATTGGGCTGACGGTGGTGCCGGCGCAGTCGACCTGGCAAAACAGGTCGTCGAGCTGGCTGACAGTGGTACGGCACAGTTCCGGACTTTATACAGCGACGAGCTTGCTCTTTGGGACAAAGCAAAACGCGTCGCCACGCACATGTACGGGGCTGACGACATCATTGCGGAAAAGAAAGTCAGGGAAGAGTTTGCGCGCTTCGAGCAGGAAGGCTATGGCCACTACCCGGTTTGTATGGCCAAGACCCAGTACAGTTTCTCGACCGACCCAAATCTCCTGGGTGCACCATCGGGTCACGTCGTGCCGATCCGTGAGGTGCGGCTTGCTGCAGGTGCCGAGTTTATCGTCGTTATCTGCGGCCACATCATGACGATGCCCGGACTGCCGCGAGTGCCTGCGGCCAATGCGATACGCGTCAATGAGGAAGGGCGGATCGAAGGACTGTTTTAGGCGGCTCGACGCCAGCGTTCATCACGATTCTTCCTCCAGGGCGTGGCTATCTGCCGCTGTTAGCGAGCAGCCATAAACTGATTTCAATTGCGATATGACTTTTTGAGTTTCCGCCGTGAACGGCGCCTTCCCCTCGAAACTGTGCAAGACGATGCCCTCGAGCAGGTCGCCAAGCGACAGGCCGGTGTACTCGGCAAGAGCCTTGAGTACCTTCAACAATGAAGACTCTATGCGCACCCCGGTTTGTGTCCGTGTAACGACTTTTCTGGCCATGACAGCCCTCCAATAACATTTTGGTACAATGTTACCAATGTAACACCTTGCCTGTCAAATCACGTACCATAGCCGGTTGTGCCATGCTGCAGCCGGCACTTAGGGCCGAAGGAATGCCGAGCAAAGAAGAACTCAATAACGGCTTCATGATCGGGGAATGGGAGGTGCTGCCAGCGCGCGGCGAGCTGCGCCGCGGCGATGAGCTCGTTAAGCCCGAACCCAAGGTCTTCGCTGTGCTTCTCGCATTAGCCGCTCGGAATGGTGATGTCGTCACCAAGGACGAGCTCATTGACGAGGTCTGGGCCGGCCGGGCGACAGGTGATGACCCGATCATTCGCTGCGTGCACCAGCTCCGCGGTCATTTCGGTGACAAGAAAAAGCCGTATCGCTATGTCGATACGTTGACCAAGCGTGGCTACTGCCTGAAGGAAAAGGTGCGCCTGAAGGAACCCGCGGAGATCGCGCCGGAGCCAGACGCAATAAGGCCGAAAACCTGGCGCGCAATCGCCGTAGTAGCACTGCTCGCGCTCGCGATCATCGTGACAAAATCACTGGTCGGTCCCGACACGGGCTCGATCGGCTCGATCGGCGTATTGCCCTGTGACAACCTGAGCGGCAACGACGCGGATCAGTACCTTGTCGACGGTTTCAAAGAAGAGCTCGTGCAGACACTGGACAGCATTCCTGACTTTCTCGTCAAGCACGGCCGGGTTACCTATCCCGACCTCGAAGTCGCGGAAATTGCAGCACGCCTGGATGTCGAGAGTGTGCTTTTCTGCGCAGTGCGCCGCGACGGCGACATTCTCAAGGTCAACTATCACGTTGCGCGCGGCTCCGATGCCGTCAACATATCATCAGGGGGTGTTACCGGTTCGCCCGGCGACATATTTGCGCTGCAGGCCGACCTCGCCGTTACCGTGCGTAACGACCTGCTCGGCGAATCGAATCAGGAGTTGGGTGCATCGACGCGGGTGCCCGAAGCAGCGGCCTACAATCGCTACATTCGCGGCCTGCATATTTTCAAGCAAAGGGCGCAGCTCGGCTATCTCGAAGAAGCGATCGAACTCTTCGAGGAGGCCGTCGAACTGGATCCACAGTACGGCCAGGCCTACCTGTCTCTGGCAGAGGCTTATGCGCTCCTGCCCGACGCCCGCAGGGCGCCGCTGCAAGAGGCACACGAACGCGCGATCTCGATCGTCGCACGCGGTATCGAAGTGGATCCCAGCATCAGCGAATCGGCGAATGCCGTATTCGGTTTCGTCTACCACAAGCAAAAGCGATGGGCGCTGGCCGAGCAGGCGTACTTGCGAGCGATTCATGCGCAGAACGTGCATCCAAACGCATATAACTGGTATGCCATCATGCTAGCGGGCGTGGGACGGCTCGATGACGCATTACACCAGGCGCTTGCGGCATTGCCGCTGGACCCTAGCTCGGCAGTCATCAACAGCCGCATTGCTATTGCCTACACGTGGCTCGGCGATGACGACAAGGCGCTCGAATTTTTTGCGGCGTCGAACCAGCTGGGTGGTACGGGCCCGACGCAGATGCTCGCAAATTCCCTGGTCCTCTCGCGACAGGACGATCACGTCGGAGCACAGCGACTCGTAACGGCTGCCGTTGCCGCTGTGGGAGGGACAACCGACTGGATAGAGCCGACTTTTGCCGGCCTCCGCGACTCGAGAGAGCGGCACAACGCGATCGCAGCACTGGATCACGCAGCTGCGTCGCAGAGCATCAATCCGCAAATTGAAATCACGATACGCGCAGTACTGGGCGACATCGACGGTGCCGTGCGCGTCGCTAGATCACTCGCTCGCCGCGACGTGACTCTCGAAATGGACTTGCTGTTTCTTCCCGAACTGCTGCCGGTACGACAGCGCCCTGAGTTTCTCGAATTCATGGACAGCCTGGGCATCACGGAGTACTGGGATGAAGCGGGTTGCGTCTGGAATGAGACGGCCGTGCAATGCCCTGCGATAATCTAAAGAACGAAAAATACACAGCCGGCTGAAGTTTTTCACTCCTCGTCCGCCTTGCGGCGCATTCGCTTGAGCTGACCGCGGCGACGCTTTGCGTCAACGCGCTTTTCCTTGATGTGCTTCGATAAGCGCATTTTCTTGCGTGGTTTCTGCTCGACGAGCGCGCCCGCCAGCAGATCCCGCATGCGCTCCAGGGCAGCCTCGCGGTTGCGCTCCTGCGTGCGATGCTCCTGTGCTTTGATAATCAGTACGCCGTCCGCCGTGATCCGCCGGTCGTCGAGCGCCAGCAGTCGGTCCTTGACAGGCTGCGGTAGTACGCCACAAGCCTGAATGTCGAAGCGCAGATGAATCGCGGACGCGACTTTGTTAACGTTCTGGCCGCCTGCGCCTTGCGCGCGAACCGCGCTCAGCTCGATATCTTGCAACGGAATTGCGATGTCGTCAGAAATATTCAGGACGTCGGACATAGGTAACTGGTCAACTGTACTTTTGTGTAAGAATGCTCCGACATCGAACCAACTGGCTCATCGGTGCAACGACGCAAGCTCATCATACTGGTTTTTTGGCAACTGAATTCGGCCACCGGCCCGATCGTCGTGGATGGAAATTGTAATGAACGACCGGAGTAACGATCCGCAGCGCCTCCTCGAAGACGCAGCGCGTCGCGGAATAGAGTATCGCAAGACTCTTACTTCGCGCCCCGTGGCCGCGGCAGCAGAAGATATCGCGGCAGTTGAGCAGTTTCGCGAAGGGATGCCTGAGGTTGGCGCGGCGGACGAAGAGGTTCTTGCACTGCTCGACGAGATAGGGACGCCAGCTTCAGTTGCCATGGCGGGGCCGCGTTATTTCGGATTTGTAATCGGCGGGTCACTGCCGGTAACCGTCGCGACCAACTGGCTTACGAGCGCATGGGACCAGAACGTGGGTATGCACGAGGTAACGCCGGCGGTGGCTACCCTGGAGCAGGTGGCACTCGAGTGGATGCTTGATTTGTTCGGTTTGCCGCAAGAGACCGGTGCCGGCTTCGTGACCGGGGCGACGGTGGCCAATTTCACGGCACTTGCGGCGGCGCGACACCGTGTTTGCTGGGATGCGGGCTGGGACGTCGAAGCCCTCGGTCTGATCGGCGCGCCGCCGATCACCGTGATCAGCGGCGACGAGGCACATCCAACATTGACCAAATCACTCGGCTTGCTCGGCTTTGGCCGCAACCGCGTGATCCGGATACCTGTTGATGATCAGGGCCGCATGCGGGCTGCAGAGATTCCGGCTGTCGACGGCCCGACGATCGTCTGCACGCAGGTCGGCAACGTCAACACGGGCGCATGTGATCCGATAGACGAAATCTGCGCCGCCGTCAAACCGGCGGGTGCCTGGGTACACGTCGACGGCGCGTTTGGCTTGTGGGCCGCAGCATCGCCTCGCTACCGGCATCTTGTCGCAGGCGTGGAGCAAGCTGACTCATGGGCGACCGATGCACACAAGTGGCTCAATGTACCCTACGACAGCGGCATTGCGTTTGTGCGCAACGCGCTGGATCTCAAAGCGGCCATGTCGATAACGGCCGAATACCTGTTGACCGAATCGGAGTTTCGCAATCCGTCTGACTATACGCCGGAGCTGTCGCGACGCGCGCGCGGGGTCGACGTCTGGGCGGCCTTGCGATCACTCGGTCGGCGCGGTGTTGAAGAGCTAATCGATCGTTGCTGTGCTCATGCGCGGCGCTTCGCAGAGTCGCTGAGCGCAGAAGGATACGAGATTCTCAACGATGTCGTGCTGAACCAGGTGCTCGTCGCGTTCGGCGACGACGCAACGACGCGACACATCATTGACGAAATTCAGCGAGACGGTACCTGTTGGTGCGGCGTCACGGTATGGCAGGAGAGGACAGCGATGCGCATCAGCGTCTGTAACTGGTCGACGACCACGGCAGACGTGGATAAAAGTCTTGCAGCGATCATCCGGATTGCCAGGCAGGCGGGATAGCAGAGTCCGATCATGACGCGTCTCTTTGACGACAATCTGTACCAGTTTGATGTCTCGCAGCCGAGCTATTGGGAGGCGACCGCGGATTCTCCAGACTTCGCTGTTGCACCGCTGGAGCGCGACGAGACCTGCGATGTGGCGATCATCGGCGGCGGTTACACGGGCCTGTCAGCCGCGTTGCATCTGGCCCGTGACTATGACATCGATGTACGTGTGCTCGAGGCTGGCCATATCGGCTGGGGCGCATCGGGCCGCAACGGCGGTTTTTGTTGCACGGGTGGCACGGGCGTACATCGGGGCGGTCTCGTCAAACTGGTCGGTGTGGACAACACACGTGACTATTATGCAGCCCAGGTTCAGGCCGTCGAGCTGGTCCGCCAACTCGCCGGTGACGAAGGAATCGACTACCAGGCGCAGGGTCGCGCCGAGGTCGAAGTCGCGCATACGCCGAGGGCTTTTGCGCGTCTTTGCAAAGATCACGAATTGCTTACGCAGACGCTGGGCTTGGAGGCCGAGCTGATTTCCCCAGACGAGTGTCGGGAGCGGATTTATGATTCATCGGAACAGTATGGTGCGCTGCTTACCAGGCCGGCATTCGGCCTGCATCCCTTGCGTTATTGTCATGGGCTGGCGACCGCCGCGATCCGGCGCGGCGCTACGCTGTACCGGCACAGCGAAGTCATCGGGTGGATAAAAGACGCCAATGGCCGGCACCGGTTGACAACACGAGGCGGCACGCTGCTTGCGCGCAAAGTGATCTTTGCAAGTAACGGGTTCATCCAGGAACAGCTGCGAGACGAGTTCTTCGGGCGCACGATTCCTGTGATCAGCGCAATTGTCGTGACGCGCCCGCTAGAGGAAGATGAGAAGGCCGCGCATCGCTGGGTCACTGAGAATCCGGCGATCAACTCACGCCGTGTGCTCAATTATTTTCGCGTCTTGCCGGATAATCGATTCCTGTTCGGCGGGCGCGGTGCTGTTCGAGGGACGGTCGAAGATGAACGGCGAACCTATGATCGGCTCATCGGGACTCTGCGCCGGGTATGGCCGCACTGGCGTGACGTCGAGATCGACTATCGCTGGCACGGGCTGATCTGTATGACCGCATCATTATGCCCGACGCTGGGTCAGCTCGAAGACGATGACAGCATCTACTTCGGTTTCGGTTATCACGGTAACGGCGTGAACACGGCGACCTGGACGGGTCAACAGCTGGCGGCATGGATAGGACGAGGCCGGGAGCCCGTGGGACTCCCGGCCATCGTGCGCGGACTCTGCAAAAAGTACCCGTTGCCGGCGCTGCGCCGGAGCTACCTCAGAAGCGCGATCTTCATCGCCAGGCAGCTCGATCGCTTCGCCTGATCAGAACTTGTAGAACACTCCGAGCGAGACCACCGGCCAGGCCTTGAAGTCACTCATCTCGTCTTCGAGTTCGAGACGTTCCGCTTCGAGCGAGGCCAGGAATCCCGCATCCTGCGCCAGCAGGCCGTCGGCCGTCAGCGTTACTTCGGGCTCATCCTGCCAGAGGACGCCGAAGTCGAGATTCAATCCGACCTTGCCTGCGAGCGTGAAGTCGAAACCGATGCCCAGGTACGGCGATGTGCTGCCAAACGAGGTGACGCTTCTCAGTGTGCCGATGCCGGTGCCGGGATAAGTGACGCCACCGATGTCGATATCAGTGCCTTCGTTGTTTTGCATCTGAAATTCATTGCCGTTCGAGTAGAGCCCGGCCGTGAAACGCATAGGGCTCACCGGGAAATGGAAGTTACCGGTCGCGTAAAAAGTCTCGAGGGCGAGTGTTGCGTCATACGGTATCCCCGCCTGCGTGCCACTGTCCTCGTAATCGTATGCATTTGCGCCCAGTCTCACGTCGATATAAGGAAGCGGCTGCCAGGTCGCCTCGAGACCAAGTCCCAGTGTCCCGGCTTTCAGCCCGATGCCGAAGTCGTTGTCGGCGGTCGCTGTGGTTGTTGCCAGGAACGCCAGCAGGAGCAGGCCCGCCTTGCTGCGTAACATATTCATAGTTCACCCGTTTGCCCAAACGATTGCGTGTCCCCGTACCGTAAACGGCCGGCACACGGCGTTCTGTGCGCCGCATCACAGGCCAGACAGTCCGCGCGACGGGACGACGCGGGCACCTATTATGCCGAAAAGCGACTAATTAAGGCGAATCAGGCAATCGGATCGGGAAGACTACAAGGTCGGCTCGACCATCTTGTCGCGACCAAATTTGAGGAAGATCGCGGCACGGGCGTCGGGGTCGATATTCACCTTGTCGAGATCACCTGCCACGTGGGGCAGCGACAGGAGCCGCTTGTCCATAACCTGAAACCACAGCCAGGGCACATACGCCAAGAGGTAGACGCCGAAATAGCCGTTCGGGAGCTGGGGGACGCCGTCGAAGTGTCGCAGCGACTGGTAGCGGCGCAGGGGATTGGCGTGATGATCAGAATGGCGTTCGAGATGAAACAACACCAGGTTGCTGTAAACGTAGTTGCAGTTCCACGAATGTTGCGGTTCACAGCGCTCGTACTTGCCGTTGGCATCTTTTTGCCGCAGCAGGCCATAGTGCTCGACATAGTTGGCGCTCGTCAGCTGAAACCAGGCGAGCGCATTATGGATCAGGAGGAACGGAATCATTATCCAGCCGAACAGGCCGACCAGCACCAGTGTGATCAGGGCGCTAATTGCATACGACTGCAGTATCTGATTGTTCGGATGCCAGACCGGTTTGCCGCGGTTCGAGAGCCGCTCTCGCTCAATGTTCCAGGCCTCGAAGAATGCACCGGGTATTTCACGCAGGGCGAATTTGTAAATGCTCTCACCCATGCGCGCACTCGCCGGATCTTCGGGCGTGGATACGTTGCGATGATGGCCGCGATTGTGCTCGATGGTGAAGTGACCGTACGCCGGAACGGCAAGTACGATTTTCGCCAGCCACTTTTCCAGACGTGAGTTCTTGTGCCCGAGTTCGTGGCCTGTATTAATCGCAAGTCCGGCAACCAGGCCCGCGACGATTGCGAGACCGACGAAGGCCCATGCACTCAGATCCTGGGTCGCCGCATACCAGGCCACGCCAAACAAAGTCACGTAATGCAATGGAACGACGATATACGTCAGCCACCGATAGTAACGATCCTGATCCAGTTGCATGACGACTTCTTCCGGCGGGTTATTGCGGTCTTGGCCAATCAGCCAGTCGATGACGGGTCCGAATCCGTAGTTCAACAGTAATGGCAGCAGTAGCCACAGCTCGTTGCCGGTCGTCGCGTGCAGCAAAATGCCGATGAAAGGCTGCAGCGGAAATAGCACAGACATCGCCCACAGCCAGCGTTTGCGGTCGACATACTGGATGATATCGCCGTTCGATAAAGTCGCCGTGTAGCCCTTCATTCTTTCTATGCTCTACATCGCCCAGACGGCACGGCCCCTGATTATGCGCTATTGGCTGCGCCGCTCCAATCCGAACGAGGGATGGCAGGCTGGCGAATCGTCATGCAGTCCTTACTGCGGCAATGTTCTATGTTATGGAAATTCGCAATAATATGGGGGCACAGCCATCTGCTACAGTGTGCTGAAATTACTCGACGGACCATTGAGTTGGCGGGAGGAGAGTACTTGAGAGCGAACCGTAGATCAGTCGCGGTCATATTCATGATGAGCATTGTGGCGGGTTGCGGCGGCAATGCCGGTGAGGATAGCCCCCAGCAGGCCACGGTACTGACGGCGGCCACCCTGGGGGAACAGGCCAATCTGAGCACGAGCGAATACCTGGCGAACTCGCCTTACGTGACCGCGGACATGGATAATGGCGCCGCACAGGCGCAGATCTGCCGCGCCTGTCATAGCCTCGATCAAGGTGGCCCCACGCTGATCGGCCCCAATCTGTTTGGCATGTTCGGTCGACCCGCCGGTGCGCGGGACGACTATGAGTACTCTGAAAGTCTTGCCGCGGCCGGGTTTATCTGGACGCCCAGGGCGCTCGAGGCGTGGCTTGCCGAGCCCGCACGGTTTCTGCCCGGCAATCGCATGACTTTCGCAGGCGTTCTGGATGCGAAAAATCGCGTCGATGTGGTTGCTTATCTGCTGCAGGTGACGGACGATACAGAAAAATAATAATACAGGGGGCTGGTGCTAATGGAATTGTCCGGCGCACGCATCGACAACAGAGAATTATCGGATCGGCGCACGTTTACGTGGCGCACTGTCTTCTACGGGTTCATGCGCTCCCGACGGCACGTTTCGCGCCGCGAGGCCGAATCAGAAATTATTTTTCTCGACTGGCATCATCCCTGGCTGTTTTTTCTTGCCGTCGGCATCATGCTGATGAGCTGCATGGACGCGTTCATGACATTGCTGCTGCTCGAGCGTGGCATGGTCGAGGCCAATCCGGTCATGGCAACCATTATGGGGCAAGGGACTCGGGCTTTCGCGGTTAGCAAGATGACCATGACCGGCACCGGCATTCTGGCGCTCGTGTTTCTCGCCAAGGCGCGCTTTCTGAACCGCTTTCGCATCGGCCTGTTACTCACTGTGTTCTTCGCCATGTATGCCTGCCTCGTTTGCTACGAATTTGTCTTCTTGCTACGGCTGCAGTAGCGACAGTTCCATTCCCAATATCAGTAGCTTGGGCTAAACTAGCCGACCGTTTTCGAGCCCGTCGTGCAATCCGCGTTGCTGTGGATCGTGCCCCGGAAGGCAAGTCGTCTGATGAGTGAGTCCCTGAAGGAGCAGTACGCCACGACGCCGCTGTTCGGCGCCAACGCCACGGCCATCGAGGCGCTCTACGAGCAATATCTGGACGATCCGGCCTCTGTGCCCGATGGCTGGCGTGACTACTTCGACACACTGGGCGCCGCCGACACCGAGATCGCTCACTCCGCGATCCGCGACGAACTGCTGCAAGGTGCGCGCAGTCGGTCCCGAACTCGCGGCGTCCGCGCCGCTCGCAGTCGTGCCGTCGTGTCTGCCGGCGAAAAGCAGGCTGCGGTCTCGCGGCTGATCCAGGTTTACAGTCTGCGCGGTCACCAGATTGCCGATATCGATCCGCTTGGGCTCATGCATCGCCCGGTGCCTGGCGTACTCAAACTCGACTACCTGGGTTTGACCGAAGCCGATATGGACACGGAGTTCTTTACCGGCGGACTGGCAGGCATGGGTAATCAGCGCATGACCTTGCGCGAGATCCTGTCGATGCTGCGATCGATTTACTGCGGCAAGATCGGTGCGGAATCTGCGCATATCTCGCGAGCTCGCGAGCGACTCTGGCTGCGCAAGCGCTTCGAGCAGGGAATGACTGGCGATACGCTGACGTCCGAGGAGCGCCTGTGGATCCTCGAGCAGCTGACGAGCGCCGAGGGCATCGAGCGCTACCTGCATACCCGCTACGTGGGCCAGAAACGCTTCTCTCTCGAAGGTGGAGAAAGCCTGATACCCATGGTCGACGACCTGATCCAGCAGGGCGGGAAGTCCGGCATTCGAGAGATCGTGATTGGCATGGCGCATCGCGGCCGCATCAACGTGCTTGTCAACGTACTGGGCAAGTCACCCGAGGAACTCTTCGAGGAGTTCGAGGGCAAGTATGACCCGAATGAGCTGACAGGTTCGGGCGACGTCAAGTATCACAAGGGCTTCTCGGCCGATATGAAAACGCCAGGCGGCAATGTGCACATTGCGCTGGCATTTAATCCCTCACACCTCGAAATCGTCAATCCGGTCGTCGAAGGCTCGGTGCGTGCGCGTCAGCAGCGTCGCGGCGACAGTGAACGCGAAGAAGTCCTGCCGATACTCATCCACGGGGATGCGGCGTTTTCGGGGCAGGGAGTCGTTACCGAAACATTCCAGATGTCTCAAACCAACGGTTTTCGTACTGGTGGCACGGTTCATATTGTTGTTAATAACCAGATCGGTTTTACGACAAGTCGTCCCTCCGATGCCCGCTCGACGGATTATTGCAGCGATGTTGCGAAAATGATTGAGGCGCCGATTTTTCACGTTAACGGCGACGATCCCGAAGCCGCTTTGTTCGTGACTCGACTGGCGCTGCAATACCGCCAGAAATTCAAAAAAGATGTCGTTATTGATCTCGTCTGCTATCGGCGTCACGGACATAACGAAGCCGACGAGCCGGCCGCGACGCAGCCGATCATGTATGGGCGCATTCGCGACCACAAGACGACGCGGCAGCTGTATGCCGAAAAGCTGGTCGCCAGCCAGATCATAACCGCGGAAGGCGTTGCCGCGTTGCAGGATGTCTACCGCGATCGGCTTGATCGCGGTCAACCAGTGCCAAAGTCCTCGCTCGGCATGATCGGCAATGAGTTTACGGTCAACTGGGGTCCGTATCTCGGTGGCAGCTGGACTGACCCGGTTGATACGACAATCAGCCCGGCTACCGTCGCAGAGTTGGGCAAAAAACTCGTCAGTATTCCTCCCGATATAAAACTGCACGGTCGCGTGCAGCGTATTGAGGAAGAGCGCACGCGTATGGCTGCTGGCGAAATTGACATGGACTGGGGGTTTGCAGAGACGATGGCGTATGCGTCGCTGATCGTCGATGGTATGGACTGCAGACTGGTCGGGCAGGACAGTGGACGCGGCACGTTCTTCCATCGCCATGCCGTGCTGCATAACCAGGTTAACAACCGCGAATACACGCCGCTGCAGCAGCTCGTCGATCGGCCCAATGCTTTTCGCGTGATCGATTCGCTACTGTCCGAGGAAGCCGTGCTCGGCTTTGAATACGGTTACGCAACCACCGAGCCCGACACACTCGTCATCTGGGAGGGGCAGTTTGGGGATTTTGTCAACGGCGCGCAGGTCGTGATCGACCAGTTCATCAGCTCCGGCGAGGCGAAGTGGGGGCGCTTGTGCGGTGTCACGTTGTTCCTGCCACATGGGTATGAAGGACAGGGGCCCGAGCACTCGTCCGCGCGACTGGAACGATTCCTCCAGCTTTGTGCCGAACACAACATGCAGGTGTGCGTGCCGTCGACACCGGCACAGATGTTCCACATGCTCAGGCGCCAGATGCTGCGGTCGTTCCGAAAGCCACTCATCGTCATGACGCCGAAAAGCCTGCTGCGTCACAAGATGTCTGTGTCCCCGGTGACGACGTTGTCCGCCGGGGCATTCGAATTGGTCATTCCGGAGATAGAACCGATTGCGGCGAAGAATGTGCGGCGTGTCGTCTTTTGCAGCGGCAAGGTCTATTACGATCTGCTCGAGGCGCGCCAAGTGCATAACGTCGGGGACGTTGCGCTGATACGCATCGAGCAGTTGTATCCGTTTCCGGTTGCTGAGTATGCGAATATTCTCGAACACTACGCGCATGTCGACGAAGTTGTCTGGTGCCAGGAGGAACCGCAAAACCAGGGAGCCTGGTACCAGATTCGACACAGGCTTCAGGAGCCGCTAAAGGACCGTCAACAGCTTTATTATGCGGGCCGGCCGGGCGCAGCGGCGCCGGCGTCCGGCATATTCAAACTCCATTTGCAGCAACAGCAGGCCATCGTAGAAGCTGCGCTCGATATCGAGATCAAGGCGAGTAGATCGGCCAAACCCAGAAAGACAAAACGGAAATCCAAATGAGCATTGAGATCAGAGTTCCGCAGCTGCCCGAGTCAGTCAGTGATGCGACACTAATTGCATGGCATCGAAATATCGGGGAGTCGGTTGCACGGGACGATAATCTCGTCGATCTCGAGACCGATAAGGTCGTACTGGAGGTACCGGCGCCCGCTGCCGGTGTTCTGCGCGAGATCAAGGTGCGCGACGGGGCAACGGTAGTTGCCGGCGACGTGATCGCGATTCTCGATGAGAGTGAGGGAGCTCTGAAGGCAGCCCCGCAAGCCGCTGCCAGTCCGGCGGACGAAACAGCGCCCGAGCCTGACAAAGAATCGGCCGGACCCGTAAAGACGAGCCCGGCCGTCCGCCGCCTGTTAGAGGAGCATGATCTCGACGCGACGATGGTGACCGGCACGGGGAAAGACGGTCGCATAACGAAATCGGATGTCATGTCGTTCCTCAAAGCCGATACCAGCGGCAACGTAACGCCCGGCGATCCGACGCCGGCTGTACTCGATGAAGGCGCTGCGGTTGTGCTGGAGCGCAATGAGCAGCGAGTGCCCATGACCCGACTGCGGGCGCGCATCGCGGAACGCCTGGTCGATGCACAGCGCACCGCGGCGATGCTGACCACATTCAATGAGGTGGACCTTACCGAGGTCATGGCGCTGCGTGCCAGGTATCGTGAGTCATTCGAGAAAGAACATGGTGTGCGGCTCGGATACATGTCTTTTTTTGCCAAAGCCGCAACCGAGGCACTGAAGAGATTCCCGGTTGTCAATGCCTCGATCGAAGGCACCGATATCATCTATCACAATTACTACGATATCGGTATCGCCGTTTCGACGGAGCGGGGACTGATGGTGCCGGTTGTTCGCGATGTCGACCAAATGAGCTTCGCTGAATTCGAAAAAGAACTCGGTGCTCTGGCAATGAAAGCGCAGGATGGCAGTATCGGTATGGAGGAGCTGACGGGCGGCACGTTTACGATTACGAACGGCGGCATATTTGGTTCGATGTTGTCGACACCGATCTTGAATCAACCGCAGAGCGCAATCCTCGGCATGCACGCGATCCAGAAGCGACCGATGGTTGTTGGTGACGAGATTCTCGTGCGGCCGATAATGTACCTTGCCTTGACTTACGACCATCGCATCGTCGACGGTAAGGATTCGGTGCAGTTCCTCGTTGCGATCAAAGAGCTGCTCGAGGATCCGAGCCGCATGCTGCTGCAGATCTAGACAGCCACGTTGACGTAAAGAAAACACGCCAATGAGCCAAGAATACGATGTTGTTGTAATAGGCGCGGGCCCGGCCGGATATATAGCTGCAATTCGTGCCGCCCAACACGGCATGAAGGTGGCGTGCATTGACGAGTGGCGAAACAGGGACGGCAAGTATGCGTTCGGTGGCACCTGCCTCAATGCGGGATGCATACCTTCCAAGGCGCTGCTCGAATCTTCGGAGTTATATTATCGTGCGCGCCACGAGTTTAAGAAACACGGCATCACAACCGGCAATGTCGATATGGATATCGCCGCGATGCAGAAGCGCCGCGCCGGAATTGTGCGTCAGCTGACCGGCGGAATTGCCGGGTTGTTCAAAGCCAACAAGGTTGATGGGCTAGTCGGTCACGGCAAATTGTTGGCTGAAAGGAAGGTCGAGTTTACGCCGGCCGACGGAGATGCCGAGGTCATCGATGCGCGGCACGTGATCCTGGCATCGGGTTCGGCGCCGATCGAATTGCCGATGGCGCCCTTCGATGGCGACAAGATCGTGGACTCTTGGGATGCACTGGAATTCGATGCCGTACCCGGACGGCTTGGCGTCGTCGGCGCTGGAGTTGTTGGCCTGGAGGTCGGCAGTGTGTGGGCGCGGCTCGGCGCAACAGTAACCGTAATCGAAGCAATGGACGATTTTCTGTTTATGGCAGATCGTGACGTTGCCGCCGTTGCAGCCAAAGACTTCAGAAAGCAGGGCCTCGATATTCGATTGGGAGCCACGCTGACGAAGGCTACGGCAGGCGCCGCAGCGGTCGCCGTCGAATTTAAGGATGCTGCCGGTACGCAGGCGCTGGAGGTTGATCGCCTGATTGTGGCGGTCGGCCGCCGGCCGTTTACCGAGGGTTTGTTCGCGAATGACGCAGGTATCCAGCTTGACGATCGGGGCTTTATTGTCGTTGACGATGAGTGCCGCACACGCGTGAAGAATGTGTTCGCCATCGGCGATTGCGTTCGTGGTCCAATGCTGGCGCACAAAGGCTCCGAGGAAGGGGTCATGGCCGCAGACCTGATCGCGGGCGAGATTTCCGAGGTCAACTACGATGTAATCCCGTCGGTGATCTACACGGCGCCCGAAATCGCCTGGGTGGGCAAGACCGAGGAGGAAGTGAAGGCGAGCGGGCGGCCTTACAAGACGGGTTCATTTCCATTCGCGGCGAGCGGGCGCGCCAAGGCGATGGAGCAGACCAGTGGCATGGTTAAAGTGATATCGGCGTCTGACAATGATGAGATTCTGGGTATACACATCATCGGGCCGATGGCCGGGGAACTGATCGCTGAAGCCGTCCTCGCGATGGAATTCGCGGCGAGCACCGAGGACCTGCAGCGTACGATTCATGCGCACCCGTCCCTGGCCGAAGCCGTGCACGAGGCGGCGCTCGCCGCCGACAAGCGTGCGCTGAATTACACGAATCGATAGCCGAGCTGCGGCCCTATCCACCACCGTTTCTTGAACTCCAAAACTCCGCATTCTTGATGCCGAGCGCCTCGGGGTCGAAGGTGTATTCGGTGACGCCGGCCTTGCGCTGTGCCTCGTAGTCTTTGAGTGCTTTGAGTGCGGGCCTGCCCATGAGGAACAGGATCAGAATGGCAAAGATATTGAGCCAGGCCATCAGACCCACGCCGATATCGCCGAGACCCCAGGCAAGATCGGCCGTGCGAACGGTGCCGTAGAAGACCGACGCCATCAGCGCGAACTTGAGTATCGTCAATTCGCCCGGGAACCTGAAAGTGCGTCGAATATACGCCACGTTGGTTTCGGCGATGTAGTAATAGGCCAGCAGTGTTGTGAACGCAAAGAAAAACAGCGCAACCGCGACAAAAATTTTGCCAAAGCCGCCCAGGACGCTCTCAAGTGCCAATTGCGTGAATGCCGGGCTGTTCGCCTGAATGTCGGTCGCCAGCATACCGCCACTTATTCCTTCGCCCACACCGGTCACGTAGTACTGATTGGTGATCAGGATCATCAACGCGGTCGCAGAACAGACAAACAGCGTATCGATATAGACGGAGAATGCCTGCACGAGTCCTTGCTGCGCCGGATGCTGCACCTCGGACGCTGCTGCCGCATGCGGCCCGGTACCCTGACCGGCTTCGTTCGAGTAAACACCGCGTTTCACGCCCCAGCCGATTGCGGCGCCGACGCCAGCCATTGGTGTGAACGCGTCCTTGACGATCAAGGCGAAGATGCCCGGGAGTTCGCTAATGTGCATGGCGGTTATGCCTACCGCCATCAGGATATATCCGAGCGCCATGAACGGCACGACTACCTGCGTGACATGCGCGATGCGCTTCACGCCGCCGAAGATGATGATGCCGAGAACGGTTACGACGATGACGGCTGTGACGAGTTTGGTATAGCTGATGCTACCGACCGCGGTCTCGAGGATTTCCTCCCCGCCGAATGCCAGTTCCACCGCATTTCCGATACTGTTGGACTGCACGCCTGGCAACAGCAGGCCGACGGCGATGATTGTAGTGATGGCGAAGATCCATGCATACCATTTCTGGCCCATGGCTTTTTCGATGTAGTAAGCGGGACCACCGCGGTACTGGCCTTCGTCTTCCTCTTTGTAAATCTGCCCAAGCGCCGACTCGACATACGCGGTTGCCGCGCCGAGAAATGCCACGACCCACATCCAGAATACGGCCCCCGGGCCACCGAAACCGATAGCCGCCGCGACGCCGGCAATGTTGCCCGTGCCGACGCGTCCCGACAGGGATACGGCCAACGCCTGAAACGATGAAATACCACGATCGGATTCCTTGCTCGAGAACAACAGATTGATCATTTCCCGAAACAGGCGCACCTGAACAAAGCGAGTCAGTATCGAAAAAAACAGGCCGGCGCCGAGGGCCAGGTAAATGAGCGCATTGCTCCAAACGACACCGTTTATGGTGTTGACGATTTCCTGCATCTGAACTCACTTTGGCGTTCGTGTTTTCGGCCACGGGATAGTACCCGAAAATCCGGCTCAGGGCGTTGTCAGGCCTTGCGCCTGACCGAGACGACGTTGGGTAGTTGCTCGAGCCGCGCGATCACGGTGCTGAGTGTCGGTAGATCCCGAATCTGCAGGCTGATATTCAGGACCGTCTGCATCATCTTCTTGTCGGTGTGCGTAGTAAGGTCGGTCACGTTAGCCTTTTCGTCCGCGAGCACCGTACTGATATCGCGCAGCAGGCCGCTGCGATCGATTGTGTGAATAATCAGATCGACAGGGTAGGTTGCCGATTCCGAGCGACCCCAGTTGACTTCGATGATGCGCTCCGAATGCCGCTGATTGAGCCCGAGAAAATTGCCGCAATCCTGGCGATGAATACTCACGCCCCGGCCCTGTGTAATGTAGCCGGCGATGGCTTCGGGGGGCACGGGGCGGCAACAGCGTGCGAAGTTGCACAGCAGATCGCCGACGCCGCTGACCGCGATCGACTCGGCAGACCTGTCCTTGCGCTTGGGTACGCGCCGGGCACGGATCTTGTCGGGCAATTCCGCACCGCGAATATGTTGCAGGGCGGTTGCGATAGACGCTGCCGTCAGATCGCCGGCGCCAAGAGATACACACAGTGCATCGGCGTTCTTGTGTTTGAGCTGGCGCGCAATATCGTCAGTTGCGATATTGGAGACATTCAGTCGCGTCAGTTCGCGTTCCAGTATTTCCCTGCCCTGGCGCTGATGCTGATCGCGGTCCTGCTGGCGAAACCAGTTGCGCACCTTGGCGCGCGAGCGAGCGCCGGCAAGGTATCCGAGCCGCGGGCTCAGCCAGTCGCGGCTGGGCTGCGGCTGGCTGCCGGTGATGATCTCGATCTGATCGCCATTTTGTATTTTGTATGTTAACGGCACGATGCGCCCGTTGACTTTGGCGCCGCGGCAGCGATGACCGACCTGCGTGTGTACGTAATAGGCGAAATCCAGCGGTGTAGCGTTGGCGGGTAGTTCCACCACATCACCTTTGGGACTAACGGCATAAACGCGGTCCTCGAATACATCGTCACGCAACTGCGCGAGCAGATCCTCGCCGTCACCGCCGGGCTCCAGCCACTGCCGCAGAAAGCGGATTTTCTGATCGAATGCGGCCGCGGATGCGCCACCTTCCTTGTAACGCCAGTGAGCGGCGACACCCAGCTCGGCCTGGCGGTGCATGTCGTGCGTGCGAATCTGCACCTCCACAGTCTTGCCTTCAGGGCCAACAACGGCCGTATGCAACGACTGGTAATTATTGTCTTTCGGATTCGCGATATAGTCGTCGAACTCGCCGGGTAAGTAGGACCAGCGATTGTGCACGCAGCCCAGGGCCGCATAGCAGTCCTTGACGTCGTCAACGAGGACGCGCACCGCGCGGATATCGAAAAGACTCTCCAGGCCCCGATCTTTGCGCTGCATTTTGCGCCATATACTGTAGATATGCTTTGGTCGCCCGCTGATTTCGGCATGTATGTCCAGTTTCTCGAGTTCGGCCCCCAATTCGGCACTGAACCGGTCGATGAACTGGATTCTCTCGGCACGTTTCTCGTTCAGCGCTGTCGCGATCGATTGGTAGGTATCGGGTTCGAGGTAACGAAACGCAAAATCCTCGAGTTCCCATTTGAGTTGCCAGACGCCGAGGCGATTGGCCAGAGGCGCGTAAATCTCCTGGGTTTCAATCGCAAGCGCTTGCTGTCGGGCCACAGTTGTGGTTTTCGCGTGCCGCAAGCGGTACAACTGCTCGGCAATACGTACGAGCACAAGGCGCACGTCGGAGACGACAGCCAGTAACATTTTGCGCAGTGCCTCGGACTGCTTCACGGCGAGCGCCTCCCCGGGCCGCCAATCGGCAGGCAGGGTGAAACGGCCGAGCTGCACCAGATCTATAATGATTCTGGATAAGTCCGATAATTCACTGTTTTCTAAGTCTTTAATGCTCAGGATGTCGTCTCGAGCGAGCGGGTACGCGAGTACGGCGGCGACGAGCTCGGCAGACAATCCCAGCGACCGGACTATGGCGGCGATGTCGCGGCCTTCTGCGATCGCCGCGCGGGTTCCCGGGTCCGCCGGCAGCGCCGCCAGAAACCGCTGCATCGTTTCAATCGCAGCGGCCTGATCGGTGCCGCTCAAGTGTTTTTCTGCCTGCCTTTGCGCCATTTCAGAGGAGTTCAATGATGTGCCAGCGTCTGCAATAACCGTTATCATACGCGCAGATTTTGGCCCCGGGGCGGCCGAGTCTTGTTTGGGCAAAGCAGTCAATCATGGCAGGACACAGCAAATGGGCGAACATCCAGCATCGCAAGGGCGCCCAGGATAAGAAGCGCGGCAAGCTGTTTACGAAGCTGATTCGCGAGATTACGGTTGCTGCGCGCATGGGTGGCGGCGATATCGGTGCCAATCCGCGCTTGCGTCTTGCGGTCGACAAAGCCAAGGCGCAGAGCATGCCGAAAGACAATATCGATCGCGCTATCAAGCGGGGATCAGGCAACCTCGATGGGGCCGATTACCAGGAGATTCGCTACGAAGGCTACGGGCCGGGCGGGACGGCCGTCATGGTCGACTGTCTGACGGACAACCGCAATCGAACCGTCGCCGACGTTCGGCACGCGTTTTCGAAATATGGCGGCAACCTGGGCGCCGATGGTTCGGTTAACTATCTTTTCAATCATGTCGGGCAGATGCTGTTTCCACCCGGCAGCGACGAGGAAGCCCTCATGGAAGTAGCGATTGACGCTGGTGCCGAGGACGTGATCATCGATAAAGACCACTCAATCGAGGTACTCACCGAACCCGGTGAGTTCGAGGCGGTGCGTGACAAGATGAACGCTGCGGGCTTCGAGCCGGAGACCGCGCAACTTACGATGCGCGCGTCGACAAATTCAGAACTCGAGGCGGGGGATGCGGCGTCAATGATCAAGCTGCTGGAAGTGCTTGAGGACATTGACGATGTGCAGCAGGTATACAGCAACGCTGATATTTCCGACGATGTGCTGGCGCAACTTTGAGATGTCGAGTGACTGAGAAGCGACGCATACTTGGAATCGATCCCGGTTCCCGTCTGACGGGTTTCGGCGTGCTGGATTTTGTCGGTGATCGGCCGACGTATGTCGCCAGCGGCACGGTCCGGAGCCCTGATGGGACCTTGCCGGATCGGCTGCGGAGAATTTTCGTGTCGGTGGGCGATATCGTCGACAAATATCAACCCGATGCTGTCGCCATCGAGAGCGTCTTCATGGCCAAGAATGCGAGCAGTGCGCTGAAACTCGGCCATGCTCGTTCGGCTGCCCTTTGTGCGACCTTCGCTTTTGAGATCGACGTATTCGAATACGCACCGCGTGAAATCAAACAAGCGATCGTCGGCACGGGTTCGGCCAGCAAGGCGCAGGTGCAGCATATGGTGACAGCGCTGCTGCAACTTGACGCCGTGCCGTCCAGCGACGCCGCCGATGCCCTGGCCACCGCAATCTGCCATGGGCACCAACGGACCCTCAAATCGGCGCTCGATGCGCAATCTGTGATGGCGAGCCTGCGATGATCGGTTCCCTGCGCGGCATGTTGACGTCGAAACAGGCACCGCAGATTGTCGTCGATTGCCAGGGCGTCGGCTACGAAGTCGAAACGCCAATGTCGACGTTTCTCGATTTGCCCGCAATCGGTGAGAATCTGTTTATTTATACGCACCTGGTGGTGCGCGATGACGCACACATGTTGTACGGATTTGCGACCCAGGACGAGCGCAGACTGTTCCGTATGCTGCTAAAGATATCCGGTGTCGGGGCGAAAATGGGACTTGCGATTCTGTCGACGATGAACGTTGCCGATTTTCGTCGTTGCGTCGAAACCGAGGATGCAGCGACGCTGGTCAGGATTCCAGGTGTGGGCAAAAAGACGGCCGACCGCCTGATTATTGAGATGCGCGACAGGATCGATGCGTCGACAGGCGAGGCCGGCACAGCCAGGGTTGCGGCTGATGCCAGTCCCAGGAGCGAAGCCATCGATGCGCTGATGGCGCTTGGATACAAGGCAAACGAGGTCAATCGGTTGATCGCCAAATTGAATGTTGATGGCAAATCCGCCGAGGACATCATTCGCCTCGCACTTCGGCAGACGGCGCAGTAAGCCATGGTTGGCATCGACCACGATCGAATTACCAGCGCTGAATCGGGCTCGGAGGATCGCGCGTTTGACCGCGCCATCCGGCCAAAGTCACTGCTCGAGTACGTGGGTCAACCAGGCGTCAAGCGGCAGATGGCGATATTCATCGAAGCAGCGCGCCGGCGTGGCGAGGCGCTTGATCACGTCCTCATATTCGGCCCGCCCGGGCTCGGCAAGACGACGCTCGCGCATATTGTCGCCAATGAGCTGGGTGTTGGCATCCGTCATACGTCGGGGCCCGTACTTGAAAGACCGGGTGACCTGGCGGCCATCCTCACGAATCTCGAGCCTAACGATGTGCTGTTCGTCGACGAGATCCATCGTCTGAGCCCGATCGTGGAAGAGGTGCTGTATCCGGCGCTCGAGGATTTCCAGCTCGACATCATGATTGGCGAGGGGCCGGCAGCTCGTTCCATCAAGCTGGAACTGCCGCCATTTACGCTGGTCGGCGCGACGACTCGCGCCGGCTTACTGACCTCGCCATTGCGCGATCGCTTCGGCATCGTGCAGCGGCTCGAGTTCTATACGAGCAATGATCTCGAGGCGATTGCAAGACGTTCGGCAAGGATTCTGAATTTGCCGATCGAGGATCAGGGTGCAGCCGAGATCGCGAGGCGGGCCCGTGGCACGCCACGCATTGCGAATCGGCTGTTGCGCCGGGTTCGGGATTTCGCCGAGGTCGAGGCAGCTGGCGTGGTTACCGGTGAGGTCGCCATCAGCGCGATGGACATGTTGCAGGTCGACCCGAGCGGTTTCGACGCGATGGACCGGCGTCTGCTGCAGACCATCATCGAGAAATTCGATGGCGGACCCGTGGGCATCGAGAGCCTCGCCGCCGCCGTCGGCGAAGAGCGCGGCACGATTGAGGATGTGCTCGAGCCGTACCTGATTCAGCAAGGTTTCATGATGCGCACGGCACGCGGACGCGTCGCTACCAAGAATGCGTTCCTGCACCTTGGCCTGCAGCCGCCGACGCGCGATGCGCCGGCGGAGCTGCCGTTGTTTGACGAGGATTGAGCAGCGCATGACCGTCGCCGAGAGCGTCAAGCCGTTTGCCTGGCCTGTGCGCGTGTATTACGAAGACACGGATGCACAGGGGGTCGTCTATTACGCCAATTACTTTCGATTCATGGAGCGTGCGCGGACCGAGTGGCTGCGCGCCCTTGGGGTGGACCAGGTGGCAATGCTCAAGCAGGAGCGGCGCATGTTTGTTGTGACCGAAACCCAGGCCGCGTTTGTCACGCCGGCGCGGTTCGATGACGAAATTATTGTGACCGCACGATTGTCGCGGTTGGCTCGCGCGACGTTCGATATCGAGCAAAATATCTATCTCGACGACCTGGACGGCACGCTGCTGCTTCGCGGCGCCGTCAAGGCAGCCTACATTAACGCCGACACGCTTCGGCCGATGCGCGTGCCGGCGTCCATTTTCGAAGGAAGTGAATCATGATATCAGACATGTCCGTCGTCGGACTGTTATTTCAAGCCAGTGTGCCCGTGCAGCTAGTGATGGTCGTGCTGATCATCGCCTCGCTAATGTCGTGGAGCATCATATTCACGAAGCGGCGTCTGATAAGCCGCACGAAGGACGCCTCGGATGAGTTCGAGGCGAGTTTCTGGTCGGGTGGCGATCTGAATACGCTGTATGTGAGCGCATCGCGCACGCGTGGTGGCAGTGTCGGCATGTCGAGCATCTTCGAAGCCGGGTTTCGCGAGTTCAATCGCGCCATGCAGCAAGGTGGCATCAACGCCGATAAAGTTATTGAAGAATGCCGGCGTGCGATGCGTGTCGCACAGATGCGTGAAGTGGATCGCCTCGAACAGGGACTGGCGACATTGGCCACAGTCGGTTCGACGAGCCCGTATGTCGGCTTGTTCGGCACCGTGTGGGGCATCATGAACGCGTTTATCGGACTGTCCAATGTGCAGTCCGCGACGCTCGCTGTCGTCGCGCCGCCGATCGCCGAGGCGCTCATCGCCACGGCGATGGGCCTGTTCGCGGCGATCCCGGCCGTCATCGCCTATAACCGATACGCCGACAAGGTCGTGCGACTCGAGTACCGTTACGACGGGTTTACCGAAGAATTCTCGAGCATCCTGCAACGACACGCGCGCACAAAACAGGGAGTCTGACATGCCTGCCGCACTGCAAAAGCGCAAGCTCATGGGTGAAATCAACGTCGTGCCCTATATTGACGTCATGCTCGTGCTGCTCGTCATCTTCATGGTGACGGCGCCGCTATTGACGCAGGGCGTCAAGGTGGAGTTGCCCAAGGCCGGCGCAGAACCGATCGAGGATGTCCCGGATCATCCGCCGCTCGTCGTCAGCGTCGACGCCGAGGGCAATCTGTACATCAATGTCGGCGACGATGAAGATGCGCCGACGACCGGCAAGGAGATTGTGGCGCGAGTCGGCGCTGTGCTGCGCAACCGTCCCGACACGCCGATTCTCGTCAAAGCCGATCGGTCGGTCGCATACGGAAACGTCGTTGGTGCGATGGTTCTGTTGCAACAAGGCGGCGCGGACGCGGTCGGATTTGTAACGGATCCTCTGGATACCTACCCCGTCCCCGAATAGGTCGACACTGAGTGGTTCAGGACAGACACAATATCGTGCCCGTGACGCTCGCTGTGCTGTTGCACGTGGTCGTATTCGGTTCACTTGTGATCGCATTCGATTTCAGTCGCTCGAAATCGATCGCAGTGCCTCTTGCCATCAAGGGAACCCTGGTGACAGACAATGCCGTCGTGATTCCGCCCAAGGTCGAGGAGCCGCCGCCACAGCCGGATACGAGCGAGCAGGAGCGCCTCGCCGCCGAGGAGCAAAAGCGCCTCGAGGATGCGCGCATCGAAAAGGAGCGCCTGGAGCGATTACGCCAGCAGGAGGCAGAACAAAAGCGTCAGGCGGTCGAGGCCGAGCAGAAGCGCCAGGCTGACGAGGAAAGACGTCGTCAGGAGGAAGAAGCGGAATTAGAACGCCGGCGTGTCGAGGCGGAGCGCCAGCGTGAAGCAGAAATCGAGCGGCAGCGGCTCGAGAACGAGCGTCTGCGCCGTGAGGCGGAATCTGCGGCGAGGCAGGAAGAGATTGACGCGGAATCGAGCCGCCTCGCGTCCGTGGATGCCGGCGAGCTGGCGGCATACCGCTTCGCGTTGCAGCAGAAGGTCGAACGCAACTGGATCAAACCGGCGAGTTCCCCACCTGATCTCCAGTGCGAGGTCCGCGTGCAACAGTTGCCAGGCGGCGAGGTCGTCAGCGTAGCGATTCTGACCTGCAATGGGGATGCGGCCGTGCGGCGCTCGATTGAGGCGGCAATCAAAAAGGCGTCGCCTTTGCCGACCCCCAGGAACCCGAACCTGTTCGACCGTAACTTGCGGTTTACGTTCAGACCTGAACAATAGGCCCCCAGCCACCATCATTGACGAGGCAATTGTGCTTAAAAACATCGTATCGACATTGCTTATAGCGGCATTACTGCTCGGCACAGTGCGCGCCGAACTGGACATCGAGATTACCCAGGGCGCCGGTAAGAGGACGCCCGTTGCGGTCGTTCCGTTCGGCTGGGACAGCACGACGTCCGACATGCCGCTCGATGTGGCCGAGGTGATCAGCAACGACCTGACACGCAGCGGCCGGTTCGCTCCTATTGCCGTGGATGACATGCTGCAAAAGCCGGTCGACGGCGCGGATGTCGACTTCGACGACTGGTCGATTCTCGGCGTCGAGGCTGTCGTCGTCGGTCGCGTGACACAAACTGGCGATAATTCCTACAGCGTGCAATTCCAGCTCTTCGATGTCTTCGGCCGCGACCAGCTCGTCGGCTATCGCATGCCGGCGAGCCGCGGCACGATGCGGCGCGTTGCGCACCGCGCTGCGGACATGATTTATGAGAAGTTGACCGGCATCAAAGGCGTGTTTGATACCAAGGTGGCCTACGTAACTGCTCAGCCGCGCGGCGACGGCAAGCTGTACTCACTGATCGTTTCGGATCAGGACGGCGAGAACGAGTTCACGATCATGGAGAGTACCGATCCGATCATGTCGCCGGCCTGGTCACCGGACAGCCGGCGCCTCGCGTACGTATCATTCGAAAACAACAAGTCGTCGATTTTCGTGCAGACGCTCAGGACCGGCAATCGGATCCAGGTATCGAGCAAGCCGGGTATTAACGGCGCACCGGCATTCTCGCCGGATGGTCGCCAACTCGTGATCACACTGGGTGGCATTGATGGCAATCTGGATATCTACGTGCTTGACATCAATTCACGCGAGGCCAAACGGGTAACCACGCACCGCGCGATAGATACCGAGGGCAGCTGGTCACCGGACGGGCGACACATCTATTTCACATCCGATCGCAGCGGCGGCCCGCAGATCTACCGAGTTTCAGTAACTGGTAGCAGCCCGGAGCGCGTCACGTTCGAAGGGAGTTATAATGCGCGACCGCGCTTGTCGCCCGACGGATCGAGGCTCGCGATGGTGCACAACGACCGCGGCAATTTTCGCATCGCGGTACTGGACATGCGGCGCAACGACTTGCTCGTTTTGTCCACAGGGGGTCAGGATGAATCGCCGAGTTTTGCGCCAAACAGCGACACATTGATCTATGCGACGCGGCAGGGACGTGACGGCGTGCTCGAGACCGTGTCTGCCGATGGCCTGATTCGGCAGCGTCTGGCATCAGGGCAGGGCGACGTCAGGGAACCGGTGTGGTCGCCGTTTCAGCGGTTTTAGCGTAATATTTTGGTTTAACTATTTTTTTTATTTGTCTGTTTTAAATAGTTTTTTATTTCATGTACGATTCTTTGAAGGACTTTGCCATGCCTCAGTACAAGTTTATCGTCGCTAGCCTGCTTACCCTGTTTCTCGCAGGCTGCGGCAGTCAATCCATTCCGGATCCGGATCCTGCCGATACGGCCTATGGCAGTGAGGGCGCGGACACCGATAGCTACGGTGACGGCGGCCTGGGCGCCGGCGAGGCGATCGACTACGATCCGACCGCAGGCGAGCTCACCAACATCATCTATTTCGACTTCGATTCGTCTGAACTGCGCCCCGAGGATACTGATGTCGTTGCGCGGCACGCGATGCAGCTTGCGGGTAATTCCGGCCTCAGCGTGCGACTCGAAGGTCACGCCGACGAGCGTGGTTCGCGCGAGTACAACATCGGCCTCGGCGAGCGCCGCTCACAGACCGTTCGGCGCATGCTGTTGATTCAGGGCGCATCGGCCGCGCAGATCTCGACCGTCAGCTTTGGTGAAGAGCGTCCGGCCGCACTGGGCAGCGACGAATCGGCCTATGCGCAGAACCGTCGTGTTGAGATCAAGTACACGAACTGAAACCACGACCGGTCGCCCAACGCATGATCAGAAAATCACTACTTGCGATACTCGCAGCGTGCGCCGTCGGTGGCTGTGAATTGTTTCCGACGGCAAACACCGAAGATCCGGTTCAGGTCAGACTCGACGGCATCGAACGTCGCCTGCAGGCGATCGAACGCATCGTCGAGAACCAGAGTCTCGTGCAGCTCACGCAGCAAGTCGATGCACTCGAACGCCGAGCCGACCAGTTACAGGGCCGCGCCGAGACGCTGGAATATGACGCCGAGAACTCCGCGGGCAGACAGCGACAACTCTACGCTGACCTCGATGCCCGTATTCAGGATCTCGAGCGCAGTGTCCGGATTCGTGGTGGCAGCGTGCTCGATAGCGGCAACCTGCCGCCGGGGCAGCTGCCGGTACCCGGCGGATCGGATCGCGACAATTATCAGGTCGCATTCGAACTCGTCAAGGAAGAGCGCTACGATCTCGCCGCTAACGCGTTTCAGCAATTCCTCGTGACGTTTCCAGACAGCGAGCTTGCCGATAACGCACAATACTGGCTGGCCGAATCGTATTATGCCGCGGACAAGTTCGAGCAGGCGCTCGAGAATTTCGAGGTCGTCATTACCGAACATCCACGCTCAAGCAAGGTCCCGGATGCGCTGCTCAAGATCGGCTACTGCAACTATAACCTCAGGCGCTGGGACGCTGCGCGGCAGACCCTGTCACGAGTGCAGGCCGACTACCCGGAGACCACGGCCGCGAGGCTTGCGGGCGAGTATCTGAAGCGCATGGAGTCCGATGGCGTCTGACGCAAGTTTGTCCACTGCAGCTTGTCATTTCACTGCGGTTCGGTATGATGCCGCCGGCGTTCGCGTGCCAGGTCGCTGTGCGTCAATACCGGCGGGGCGTTAGCTCAGAGGTAGAGCATTCGGCTTTTAACCGACTGGTCGTAGGTTCGATCCCTACACGCCCCACCAATTCCCCCGTGGTTCCGCATAAAACAGGCGACGGCGGAAAAATCAACCGCTATCATTCACCGTTTTGCGCTTGAGACGCTTCCGTTGACAGGTCGCTGGAAAATCCACAAGTTCGGCGGCAGCAGCCTGGCTGATGCCGACCGGTACCGTCGCGTCGCCGAATTGCTGCTCGATTACGGCGATGATCGTATCGGTGTCGTCGTCTCGGCTATGAGCGGCACGACCGATGCGCTGTTGCGGCTGGCGGTCCTGGCAGAGCAGGACAACGACGCTTTCAACGCAGAACTACACGCGATCGGCGAGCGTTACCTGGAGACAGTCCGCGAGCTCGTCGAAGGTGACAAGCTCGTCAGAGTGCTCGATGACTGGAGTCAGGACGCCGCGGATATCAAGGACGTTCTGCAGGCCGTTGCTCTCGTGAAATCGGCACCGCAACGCAGCCGCGATGTCGTCGCCGGTTACGGCGAAATCTGGTCGGCGCGGTTACTGGCTGCTTACCTCGAGCAGCGGTCGCCCGCGCGAGGCGGCACCTGGATCGATGCGCGTGACGTCCTGCGCGTCAGCCACACGGAACTGGGACCAACCGTGTTGTGGGAGGAGTCGCAGGCGAGATTTGACGCTGTGGTCGATCCCGACTTCCGCGGCATCGCCGTGATCACAGGATTCATTGCGTCCGACGAGGACGGCCTGCAAACGACGCTCGGACGTAATGGCAGTGATTACTCGGCCGCAATTTTTGCAGCCCTCAGCAATGCCGCCGAGCTGAACATCTGGACGGATGTCGACGGCGTCATGAGTGCGGATCCGAATCGTGTGCCAGAAGCACGTGTCATCGAGCAGATGACCTACAGCGAGGCTATGGAACTGGCTTACTTCGGCGCCAAGGTCTTGCACCCGCAGACCCTGGGGCCGGTCGTCGATAACGACATACCACTGATCATCCGCAACAGTTTTGATCCTGCGCAGCCGGGGACCCGTATAGAAACAGTCACGGAGACTGTCAACGGCGTCAAGGGCATTACGGCCATTGGCGATATGGCACTCATCAATCTCGAAGGGTCGGGCATGATTGGCGTGCCTGGCACCGCTGATCGCCTGTTTGCTGCCCTGAAAAATGCGGGCGTATCGGTAACTTTGATTTCGCAGGCCAGTTCCGAACACTCGATTTGTATCGCCGTGCCTCAGGATGTCGCCGCACGGGCCAAACAAGTCATCATTGAGGCATTTGCCGATGAGCTCGAAAGTGGCCAGATACAGAGCGTGGATCTGACCAATGCACAGAGCATTGTTGCCGTTGTCGGTGACGGCATGGCGGGAACGCCTGGTATCGCTGCGCGGTTCTTCGGCACGCTGGGCCGTGCCGGCATCAACGTGCGGGCGATCGCGCAGGGCTCGTCGGAGAGAAACATCTCGGCTGTCGTCGACTCGGACGAATCGACGCGTGCCTTGCGGGCCGTCCATGCAGGTTTCTACCTGTCATCCAAGACGCTCTCAATTGGCCTGATCGGACCGGGCACGGTTGGCGCCACACTACTGGCGCAAATCGAGAAGCAGGCCCACAGGCTTATAACAGAATTCAATCTCGATCTGCGCGTGCGGGCAATCGCCCGCTCCAAGACTATGTTGCTTGGCGAGCACAGCATTGACCTCTCGGACTGGCAAAAGCAGTACAGCGCCGGTGCCGCTGAACTCGATTTCGATGCGTTCGAGCATTGTGTCAATCCCGATCATCTGCCGCACGCTGTAATCATCGACTGTACCGCCGACGACTCGGTCGCCGCTCGATACACGGACTGGCTCGAACGCGGCATTCATGTCATTACGCCGAACAAGCGCGCATGCAGCGGTCCGATCGCCAAGTACGAGGCGTTGCAGGCGCAAGCCGCGCAGGGCAGTTCGCATTTCTTCTACGAGACCACTGTGGGGGCGGGGCTGCCTGTTATCTCGACATTACGAGATTTGATCGATACCGGTGACGAGGTTCACTCCGTGCAGGGAATCTTCTCCGGAACGCTGGCATACCTGTTTAACGTCTACGATGGCAGCACGCCGTTTTCCACGATCGTTCGGCAAGCCAGCGAGAATGGCTACACCGAACCCGATCCGCGCGATGACCTGTCGGGCATGGACGTCGCGAGGAAACTGACGATTTTGTCGCGTGAGCTGGGCCACAAGACCGAGATTGGTGACTTTCCGGTGCAAAGCCTGGTACCGGACGCGCTTGTCGAAGGCAGCATCGACGACTTCCTCGAACGTCTCGCCGATTACGACGATGATATGAAGTCAATCTACGAGACCGCGCTTGCAGCCGGCAAGAACCTGCGTTATGTCGGCCGACTCGACTCAGCCGGCAAGGTATCCGTCGGGCTCGAGTCGTTCGACTCGAGTCATCCATTCAGCAACATCAATCTGACCGACAATATCGTGCAGTTTGAGTCAGAGCGTTACTCGGCGAATCCGCTGTTCGTGCAAGGACCGGGGGCCGGTCCAGAAGTCACCGCCGGCGGTATCTTTGCCGAGCTGCTGCGGCTGTCAAAATATATCAGTGTCGGTGGCTGAGATGGGAGAGCAAGTAACGGCATTTGCGCCGGCCTCGATCGGCAATCTTGGCGTCGGCTTCGACATGCTGGGGCTTGCGCTTGCAGACGTGGGGGATCGCGTGTTGGCGCGCAGACAAGACGACCCCGGCATAACGGTGGCTCATGTCTTCGGTCTCGATGGTGAACCGCACCCGTACTTGTCTACGGACCCCGAACACAATACGGCGTCGCTAGCTGCCAGGGCGCTGTGGAACGATTACGGGGATCAGGGCGGTGTCGCACTCAGCATTTACAAGGGCGTGCCACTGCAGTCCGGTATGGGTAGCTCGGCGGCGTCGGCCGTCGCTGCCGCCTTCGCTGTTAATGAACTGCTCGGAACCCCGGTGACAACCGAGCGTCTGCTGTCCTATGCCCTCGTCGGAGAGCAGTACGCGAGCGGCGGTTTGCATGCAGACAACGTTGCGCCGAGTCTGCTCGGCGGCTTGATCTTTTGCCCGCAGGTGCTGCTGCCGCAGACTGTTCGCCTGCCGGTGCCGCGGGGCGTCAGTGCTGTCCTCGTTCACCCCGAGCTGCAGGTCAATACCGCCCATGCACGAGCCAAGCTCGCCAAGGGCTACTCAATGGAGCAGTGGCTCACCCAGCAGGCCTACCTGGGCGGATTTATCGCTGCGTGTGCTGCGAGCGACATCGACCTGATCCGCAGGACGCTCAAGGACGTCATCATCGAGCCGCAGCGCACTTCCGCGGTGCCCTGTTTCAACGCCGTCAAGGAAGCCGCAGAACGATCGGGTGCGCTGGGCGTCAGTCTGTCCGGCAGCGGTCCGAGCATATTTGCGCTTTGCGAGGATAACGCCGCGCAGAACATGGCGACGGCCATGGAACAGGCCTGCCGCGGCCTTGGTTTCGACTGCCAGTCTTTTGTCAGCCCACTGAACGCACCCGGCGCCCACCTGGAACCCTGACGATGCGCTTCAAAAGCACACGGGGTACAACCACGGTGAGCCTCGATGAGGCGCTCGTCACCGGTATTGCACCTGACGGTGGATTGTTCATGCCCGTTGGACTGCCCTCGTTCTCGCTGGACGATTTTGGCGACGCTGACAGCCTCGCTGCCGTCGCCGCTGTGTTGTTGCGACCGTTTTTGTCGGACTCGGTCCTTGGCGGTGACCTTGACGGAATCCTGGCCGAGACGTTCAGTTTTCCGATTCCGACGACGGCGCTGCCGTCGGCGTCAGGTTCAGCATCGCTGCTCGAGCTGTATCACGGCCCGACGGCAGCGTTCAAAGATGTCGGTGCGGGATTTCTGGCCGCGTGCCTGAGCAGGCTTGAGGGCGACGAAGCCGCGCCACTGACGATATTGGTTGCGACATCGGGAGACACGGGTGGCGCGGTTGCGGCAGCGTTTGACGGACGGCCCGGCATGCGTGTCGTCGTCTTGTTTCCACACGGCCGTGTGTCAGCGCGGCAGGCGCATCAACTGTCATGCTGGAGCGATAACGTGCTGTCCTTGTCCGTGCGCGGGGCCTTCGACGATTGCCAGGCACTCGTCAAAGCGGCGTTCGCCGATGATGACTTGTCTGCGCGTTACCGATTCAGCTCTGCGAACAGCATTAACATTGGCAGATTATTGCCACAGAGCACGTATTACGCCGACGCCAGCCTGCGCCATTTTCGCAACTCCGGCCACGAACCCGGTTTCATCGTGCCAACCGGAAATCTCGGCAACGCGCTTGCCTGCGTCATGGCCCGTGAGATGGGCCTGCCCATCGGGCCGATCATTCTCGCGACGAATGCGAACAAGACGATTCCCGAGTATTTCGAGACGCTCGAGTGGTTGCCGCGCCCGAGTCTGCAGACTCTGGCATCGGCAATGGATGTCGGTGACCCGAGCAACATGGAGCGTCTTCGCGGGCTCCTGGGTGATGCCCGAATCTTGCGCGAACGGCTCGGCGTATTCTCGGTTGACGACCGCCAGATCGAAGCAACCCTCGTTGAAGACTACAAGGAGTTCGGATTTGCAACCTGCCCGCACACGGCGACGGCCACGCACACCTGGCGCCGCCTCGACGCTGCGACGCGCGAGGCTCACGACTGGATACTGGTTGCAACGGCCCATCCGGCCAAGTTTGAGACGATTGTAGAGCCGTTGATCGGCACGACGGTGCCGTTACCGACTGAACTCGCAGCTATTCTCTCGCGACCGAGCAAGCATATTACGATCGAGCCCGACCTGGCCGCGCTGACGGCCGCGATGGACGGGCATTTCAGCTGAGCACGGCTTGACGCGACCTGCCGGTCCCGACATTAATAGGCTGGCTCGAGCAGCGAATCAGGAGTCCGATGAGCGATTTCATGACAGACGATCCATACCAGCGGTTTGCGCTCCTTGTTGCGCTCGTGCTGTTGCTGGTGATCTGGATCTGGTATCGCAGGCGCACGCGCGGTAACCGGCTGCGAAATGTGCTGAACCAAATCAGTTTTGACCGCATTGACGGACTGGTGATTCCCAACGGTGACGAAGGTGAGATCCAGATCGATCACCTGCTGCTGACCTCACGAGGGCTGCTGATCGTCGATATCAAGGATGCCGTCGGGACTGTATTCGGCAGCGACAAGATGCAGGAATGGACCGTGATCAGCGAGGATCGTCGTTACACGTTCGCAAACCCGCAGCCAGCCCTGTACGACCGCATTGCCGCCGTAAGCCAGATTGTCCGCCAGGTACCGGTTGCAGGGCGCGTCCTGTTTCTTGACGGTGCCGAGTTCACCAAGGGGGTTCCGGGTCTCGTTGCCGACATCGATGGACTGTATGCCGAATTCGGCGAGAGCGATAAGGCCGCCGCCAAGGTCAAGGTCGAGGCGTTCAAGCCGCACTGGGATCTGATCCGTAAGGAAGCGCTCAGTGTATAGCTCGGCGCGAGTTTTGACCGCCGTGGCGGAAAGGTGCGAGGCTGGCGCGTGGCTGATGATCAATTGGTGATCGCGATTCGCGACGCCGAGGCGGCCGATGCGGAGGCGCTCGCGAGCGTGGGACTGACGTCTTTCAAGGCGACTTACGAAGGCACTGCCAGCGAAGAGGATATGGCCACGCACCTCGAGCGCTATTTCAGTGCTGAGGCGGTCCGCGCTGAAATGGGACGGTCCGATCAGGGCTACCTGGTTGCAGCGGTCGACGCAGAACCCGTTGGTTTGGCGAAATGGCGGCAGGGCTATTGTCCGGACGAAGTGCCTGCGTCGGACTCGATCGAGATACAACAGCTATACGTATTACCCGAAAGGCAAGGTTTCGGTATCGGTGGACGGCTGGTTGAAGCTGTGATTCACATAACGAAAAAGCACGCGGCGCACGGTATCTGGTTGTCCGTTTGGGAGCATGCCGACTGGGCGATCGGTTTTTATCGAAAAATCGGTTTTCGCGAAATCGGCAAGACGGGTTTCAGTCTGGGCAAGACACAACATACCGACTTGCTGTTGTGGTTGCCGGTCGAAGTACAATCTAGATGCGGTGCCGTGCGGTAACTGACAGAGGGGAAACGAAATGGCCAGCGAAAAGGTCTTTAAATACCCGGGCGAGCGGGCCACCGTTGCCTGGCACGGACGTCTCTGCATTCACATCGGCGAGTGCGGTCGGGCCGCAGGCGACCTGTTCGTCGGTGGCCGCAAGCCCTGGTGTCAGCCGGACCTCGCCGATGATGAGGAGATTGCGGACGTGGTCCTGCGTTGCCCGACAGGCGCATTAACGGTCGAATACGCGGACGGCTCCCGGGCCGAAACGGCAGAAGCAGAGAATACGGTTAACGTGGCCTACAACGGCCCGTTGTTCTTGCGCGGGGATCTGGACATCGACGGTGCTCCCGGCAACGCGCCAGGGCTTAACTTTCGTGCCGCATTGTGCCGCTGTGGGAAATCGGCCAATAAACCTTTCTGCGATAACTCACACGAGCGGCAGGAGTTTCGTGACTATGGGGCGGTCGGCGAGGTTGGCGATGCGAACGCAGCCCAGGGTGGAACGCTCAGGATTCGACCGGCCGAGAACGGCCCGCTGGTCCTAACCGGCAATGTCACGATCGTCTCCAGCAGCGGGCGCGATTCGTGGCGTGGCAGCAAGGTCGCGCTGTGCCGTTGCGGCGCCTCGAACAACAAGCCGTTTTGTGACGGACAGCATAAGAAGATCGGTTTTACGAGCGCTTAGTCAAGGTCAAAAAAAAGCTGCGCGTTGGCAGTTGTTATCGACGCGACGTGTGCTTCGCTTTGTCCGCGCGCCGCGGCGACGACGCGCAGTACTTCGGCCAGATAGGCCGGTTCGTTTCTGCGCGACTTCGGTCTGGGCGAGATCGTGCGTGGCAACAGATAGGGCGCGTCGGTTTCCAGCAGCAATCTGTCGTCCGGGATGTCCGGGACAATCTCTTTGAGATGCGCCCCACGCCGCTCGTCGCAAATCCATCCCGTGATGCCGATCCACAGGTTCAATGCGAGATACTCGCGCAGAGATTCGCCTTCGCCCGTGAAGCAATGCGCAACCGCTCGCGATAGCGCAGGCAATACCGGTTCGAGCACCTCGACGAAATCGTCGTGGGCATCGCGTTGATGCAGGAAAACTGGCAATCGGGTCTCTACCGCGATGTCGAGCTGGGCACGAAAGGCCGCTAACTGGGCCTCTCGCGGTGAAAAATTGCGAAAGTAATCCAGGCCGCACTCACCGACGGCTACGACGACCTGTTGCTGTGCCAGCGAGCGGATCTGGTCGTCCGTCTCGGTGTCGTAGTCTGCTGCATGGTGCGGGTGCACGCCGGCCGTCGCATACAGATAGCCCGGATGAGTCTCGGCGAGCCGGGCTGCGTCGATATTGCTCTGCCGGCTGCTGCCGGTGACGATGATTTTCGACACGCCAGCGGCAGTGGCACGTTGCAACACTTCGCTGCGATCGTCATCGAAACTGTGATGCGCCAGGTTCGCGCCGATGTCGATCAGGGGAAGGGGCATCATCGGAGTCCAGCTACGGATTAGGGCAGGGAAATTCGGCGAATGCAACCGTTCGGGCACGAGCGGTATCTAAGCTATGTAAGGAGAAATGGGGAAACCTGATAATGAACCACGCACTAAGAAAGAGCGCCTTTACGATCGGCTTGTTGGGGCTGCTGGCCCTCGCCGTGGCGGTGCCCGCGCGCGCCGGTTCGGTCAACCAGAGCATCAGGATCGATGCGGGTCAGACCGCGTCCGAGGCGTCTTCGGTCAATGGCAGTGTGACGGTCGGCGAGGGCGCAATCGTGACTGGAGCAGTCAGCACCGTCAACGGTCAGATCCGGATCCATGAAAATGCGCAGGTACAGGCGGTGTCGACGGTCAACGGCGAGCTGCGCGTGTCGGCGGGCGTCAGCTCGAAGAACCTGAGCACGGTCAACGGCTCGATACGAGTGGACGAAAACGTGGCCGTCGATGGTGGGATCGAGGCCGTAAACGGTGGCATCGGCGTCGATAGGGGCAGCACCGTCGCCCATAACGTCAGCAACGTTAACGGGCCGATCGAACTCGATGGCAGCCAGGTCGGCGGCGATCTTTCGACAGTTAACGGTGACATCACTCTCGATAACGGTGCGATTCTGCGCGGCGACCTGATCGTCGAAAAACCCGGCGGCTGGAACTGGAGTTTCAAGAAGCCCCGCGTTCCTGAAGTCGTCATCGGCCCGGGTTCGCGCGTGCTCGGTACGATCAAACTCGAACGCGAGGTCAAGCTCTACATCAGCGACACGGCGGAAGTCGGCGGTGTCGAGGGTGAGCTGTCGATGAGCGACGCTGTTCGCTTCAGCGGCAATCGCCCGTAGAATAGGCGCCGTGCAAGGCGCGGCGAAGCAACTGACCTTATTCTCGGACGCTGAAGAGCCCGGTAGTCCGCCGGGATTCTCGGTGCGCGTCAGCGCGCGGGCGCGCCGCCTGTCGATCAAGGTCTTTCCGCGGGGACGCGTCGAAGTTGTCGTTCCGCGGCGCACCAAGCCGGCTGATGTGCAGGCTTTCGTGGTTGAAAACCGTGACTGGATCGATGATGCGCGAGCATCGTTCGCGAGGTTGCATGCGCCGGAGGCGTTCGCGTTACCTGGCATCATCGAGTTGCCGGCCATCGAACAGCGTTACCGGGTAAGCTATGCGCGCGAGACCGCTGCCAGCGGCGTGCGTTATCGCTGCCGCAATAACAGCATCAATCTGAGCGGCCGCACCAGCGACGAACAGCTGTGCGTCGGCGCCCTGAAGCGCTGGCTCGCAGCCTTGGCCAGGAGTGAACTCGAACCGCGCCTTCAGGCACTGTCTGCGCTGACCGGGAACGCTTACGAGAGGATGCACGTGCGCGGTCAGCGCACCTGCTGGGGCAGTCACTCCACGAGCGGTACGATCAGTATCAACTACAGCTTGCTGTTCCTCGACCCGCCGCTCGTGCGCTACCTGATGATCCACGAGTTGTGCCACGCCCGACACATGAACCATTCGCGGCGCTTCTGGCGGCTAGTCGGCCAGTTCGAGCCGCAATACCGACGCCTCGACAGGGCCCTGAACGATGCCTGGAAGCATATTCCCGTATGGCTAGGATTTAATTAAAAAAAAACAAACAGTTATTGTTACTAATTAAACTGATTTATTAGCCCTGGTCGAGGAGCTCTCGCAGGTTAATGACGGCGGCGTTCGCACGCGCAAGGTAGTTGGCCATGACGAGCGAGTGGTTGGCGAAGAAACCGTAGCCACTACCGTTCAGGATGACCGGCGAGTGCAGTGACTGCAGGCTGGCTTCGAGTTCGCGGATGATCTGTCGCACGCTGGCCTTCGCATTCTTGTCGGCGAGTACCTGCTGAAAATCGAATTCGGCGGCGCGGAAGAAATGCACGAGCGCCCAGGCTGTGCCGCGTGCCTCGAAAAAGACATCATCGACCTGGAACCAGGACGTGCGGACATCGACCTGGTCGGGCTGTGTCGTCGTCGCTTCTGCAGACGGATCGCCGGCCAGGGCCTCGTTGATTCTTGACGTGGCGACGCTGTCTCCCAATCGGCGCGTCAGGCTTCCTACGCGTTTCTCGACCTGGGCCAGCCACTCGCGGAGATTGTCGGCACGGGCATAGAACTGGGCATCGGAGCCGTCGCTGGTCAGCCGGTCCCGGTAGCGCGTGAAGCCCTCAATCGCGTCGCGGTACTCAGCCTCAGAGCGCGGCAATATCCAGGAATTATTGTTGAAGAAGAACTTCGGCTCGGCCTCGGCAACATCTTCGTCTTCTTTTGACTGCGACTGGCTGCGGCTGTAGTCGTTGCGAATGACGCGCGCAAGGTCGCGTATCTGCTGCAGCACGCCGAACTCCCAGTTCGGTATGTTGTCGAGGATTACGCTCGGCGGCATACGATCATTGCTCAGATAGCCGCCCGGCTTGTCGAGTAGTGTCTCAGCGACGCGAATCAGAGTGTCGGTCGTTGCGTAGCCGACGACGACCCGATCATCATCGACCGAACGATTGACCCAGAAAACGTCCGGTGTGCGCGACCAGTAAATGCTGATCAACACCATTATCAGTAGCAGGCCACCCAGGATGTAGCCTGTTACTCTTAGCCACGCGGGTCGGGCCAGGAGTTTTTCTGCAGACGAAGCGGTCACGGCCAGTTCGGGTCTCGGCGTAATAATCAGTCCGGCAATGAGTCTACCAGTTCTGGTAGCGCTGCCCCCGCTTTGGCCGCAATTGCAAAATCAGCGCTCCGGGCGAGATCCGTCGGTTGCGGATTGATCTCGGCGACGATCGCGGCGGCATCGCGGGCGATCTCGGCAAGGCCGGCCGCCGGATAGACGAGCGACGAGGTACCGATGGACAGGAACAAATCGCACTCGGCTGCGGCGCCAAAAGCTGCATTGAGCGCTGTGTCCGGGATGGTCTCGCCAAACCAGACAACGCCCGGCCGGACGTGGCCGCCGCAGCCCGGGCAGGTGGGCACATCGGCATCCGATTCAACGGTGACGGTGCAGCCCTCGACAAAGCAGCGGTCCGCGAAAATATTGCCGTGGAATTCGATCACTTGCCGGCTGCCGGCGCGCTGATGCAGGCCGTCGACATTCTGTGTAACCAGCGTCAGGCGCTGCAGCCGTGACTCAAGCCGTGCCAGGGCCAGGTGGCCGGCATTCGGCTCGGCCCGCAGCACGAGTTCGCGGCGCCACCGGTACCAGCGCCAGATTAACGCCGGATCACGAACGAATGCGTCCGGTGTGGCGAGATCCTGCGGGTCGTACTGCTCCCATAAACCGGTCTGGGCATCACGAAACGTCGGCACGCCGCTTTCCGCGGAAATACCGGCGCCGGTCAGCACGCATACATGGCGCGCGTCCCGGAGCGCGTCGACGAGTCCGGCCGGGATCAGCGAGCTTGCGGGCATGGCCCCGGGCCGCAGTTGCTATGCGGCCAGTTGGCGCAACACGTAATGCAGGATGCCGCCGTGCTCGTAATAGTCGCGCTCTTTGGGCGTATCGATGCGTACTTTGGCAGCGAAAGTGATGGGCTCGCCATCCGCGGGCGTCGCCGTAACCGTCACGGTGTCGGCATCGGCACGAGTCTGCCCCGTGATGTTGAAGGACTCGGTGCCCGTCAGGCCCAGCGACTCGGCATCGTCCCCATCCTGGAACTGCAGTGGCAGGACGCCCATGCCAATCAGGTTCGAGCGATGAATGCGCTCGAAACTCGTGGCTATGACTGCCCTGACGCCAAGCAGGACGGTTCCTTTCGCAGCCCAGTCCCGCGAGGAGCCCGTACCGTACTCGCTGCCGGCGATGACCACCAGCGGTGTGCCCTCGTGTTTGTACCGCAGCGCTGCATCGTAGATCGACATTTGTTCGCCGCTCGGCTGATGTCGCGTCCAGCCGCCTTCGGTTCCCGGTGCAAGCAGATTACGCAGGCGAATGTTGGCGAACGTACCGCGCATCATGACCTCGTGGTTGCCGCGTCGTGAACCGTATGAGTTGAAGTCGACCGGTTTGACGCCGTTCGCCTGCAGGTAGTCGGCGGCCGGACTGTCGCCGGCGATGCTGCCGGCGGGCGAGATATGGTCGGTCGTCACCGAATCGCCTAATAGCGCGAGCACGCGGGCGCCGTGAATGTCACGCACGGGCGCCGGTTCGAGTGTCATGCCTTCAAAATACGGCGGATTCTTGACGTAGGTCGAGGCGTCGTCCCAGGTGTAGATCTCGCCTTCGGGAGCGCTGATGTTGGTCCAGTTTGAGTCGCCCGCGAAGACGCTGTCATAGCTCGACTTGAACATGTCGGAGTCGATATTGGCAGCGATCACATCATGTATCTCGCTCTGGTCTGGCCAGATGTCCTTGAGATAGACGGGCTCGCCTTGCGTATCCTCGCCGAGCGGGTCATTGAACAGATTGACGTCGAGATTGCCGGCCAGTGCATAGGCGACGACGAGCGGCGGCGACGCCAGGAAATTCATGCGCACCAGCGGATGAATGCGGCCTTCGAAGTTGCGATTACCGGACAATACGCTGGTGCCGACGATATCGCCCTGTTGCACGGCGGCAGCAATCTCCGCTTTCAGTGGCCCGGAGTTGCCGATGCAGGTCGTACATCCGTAGCCGACCGTGTAAAAGCCCAATGCGTCGAGGTCGTCAATCAGTTTCGCTTTCTCGAGGTAATCGGTAACGACCTTGGAACCCGGCGCCAGGCTGGTTTTTACCCACGGCTTGGTCTTCAGTCCTTTCTCGCGTGCGTTGCGTGCCAGCAACCCCGCGGCGACCATGACGGCCGGATTCGAGGTGTTTGTGCAGCTCGTGATCGCCGCGATCAGCACGGCGCCGTCACGAATCTCGACGTCGGTGCCGTCGAGGTTGGCTGTTGCCGAACCGCCGCCGTCGCGATCCGCAATCGCGGCCTCGAGATGTTTCCGGTAAGTGCTGTCCGCAACGCTCAGGGCGATCCGGTCCTGTGGCCGCTTCGGTCCAGCGATACTCGGCTCGACGGTGCCCATGTCGAGCTCCAGCGTGTCACTGTAGAGCGCGTCGGGCGAACCGTCCTCACGCCAAATGCCCTGTTCTTTGGCGTACGCCTCGATGAGTCTGATGTGGTCTGCGGCACGGCCCGACAGCTCGAGGTAACGCAGCGTCTCGCCATCGATCGGGAATATCGCACAGGTCGAGCCAAACTCCGGCGACATGTTGCCGAGCGTTGCACGATCAGCCAGCGGCAGCCGCGACAGGCCGTCGCCGAAGAATTCGACGAACTTGCCGACAACGCCTTTCTCGCGAAGCATTTCCGTAACCGTCAGTACGAGGTCGGTTGCCGTTGCGCCTTCCTTAAGCGCGCCCGTCAGCCTGAAACCGATGACGTTCGGGATCAGCATCGTGATGGGTTGACCGAGCATCGCCGCCTCTGCCTCGATGCCGCCGACGCCCCAGCCAAGCACGCCGAGGCCATTTATCATCGTGGTGTGCGAATCGGTGCCGACGACGGTATCCGGATAGGCGCTGCGCGTACCATTTCTTTCAGTATCGAAGACAACGCGGCTCAGGTACTCGAGATTGACCTGGTGCACGATGCCCGTATTCGGGGGCACAACGCGGAAATTCTCGAATGCCGACTGCCCCCAGCGCAGGAATGAGTAGCGTTCCTTATTGCGTTGAAATTCGATTTTGTTATTCAGGTCGAGGGCATTGGCCGCGCCGTAATTATCAACCTGCACAGAGTGATCGATGACGAGCTCGGCTGGTGACAACGGGTTGATGCTGTCGGCGGAGCCGCCCAGCTTAACGACAGCATCGCGCATCGCGGCAAGATCAACGACGGCCGGGACACCGGTGAAGTCCTGCAGGATTACACGGCTTGGCGTGAAGGATATCTCGGTGCTGGGCGCTGATTGCGGTTCCCAATTGGCGAGTGCGAGAATGTCTTCGCGCGTGACGTCACGACCATCCTCGTGACGCAGCAGATTTTCGAGCAGGATCTTGAGCGAGTAGGGCAGTTGCTCTACGTGACCTTCAGTGATGGCGTCGAGGCGATAGATCTCGAATTTGTCGCCACCGACGTCCAGCGTCGAACGTGCGCCGAAGCTGTCCTTCATCGTGATCTCTCCGGGATTGTTGTTGATTATCGCGACCAGCCGGCCGCGGAGCGGGCGAATTATATCCGATGGTGCCTGCTGGCGCTGCTCAAATTGCCGCGACGCGCGCCGCCACAACAGTATCCGGGCGCGCGAGTACGCGATCGATGACGGCACCGCCGAGGCAACGCTCTGCAGCGTAGAAAACGACAAACTGGCCCGGGGCGACGGCGCGCTGCGCCACGTCAAAATCGACATCGAGGGTGCCGTCAGAATTCTGCCGCACCGAGCACTCCTGATCGGCCTGGCGGTAGCGCACCTTCGCGCTACAGCGATATTGACGATCGAGATGCCGCGGGGCGTGGCCTATCCAGCCTGGGTTGACAGCCAGCAGTCTGGCACACATCAGCAGCGGGCTATCGCCCTGGTCAACAATCAGGGCATTGTCGTGGGGCTCTTTGTCGACCACGTACCAGGGTTCGTCACCGGCGTCATTACGACCACCGATGCCGAGTCCCTGGCGCTGACCCGGCGTGTAATACATGAGCCCGTGATGCTGTCCGACCTGTCGACCGTCGGGCGTGCGAATAGGCCCTGGTTTGGCCGGCAGATACGTGCTCAGGAATTCGCGGAAAGGCCGCTCCCCTATAAAACAGATTCCGGTGCTGTCTTTCTTGTCGTGGACCGCGAGGCCGCGTTCGCGGGCAATTTCCCGAACCTCTTCTTTTTGAAGGTCACCCAGCGGAAACACTGTTTCAGCAAGGGCTGCAGCGCTGACTGCGTGCAGAAAGTAACTCTGATCCTTGCGCACATCCGCGCCTTTTAGCAGTGCCGCAGCGCCATCGATGCGCGTCGTTCTCGCATAATGGCCGGTTGCCAGCCACACACCGCCAAGTCGCTTTGCGTAGTCGCGAAATACGCCAAACTTGATTTCACGATTGCACAGCACGTCGGGGTTGGGCGTGCGGCCGGCCCGGTACTCCTCTATAAAGTAGGCGAAGACGCGATCCCGATACTGTTTGCTGAAATTGGCATGGTGCAGCGGTATGCCCAGCTGTTCGCAGACACGGCGGGCATCCTGAAGATCTTCGGCCGCCGTACAATAGCCGTCGTCATCCTCCCAATTGGTCATGTGCAACGCGTGCACATCGGCGCCTGCATCCTTGAGTAACAAGGCCGCCACGGCCGAATCCACGCCACCCGACAGGCCGAGGATGACGCGCTGATTCCTGAGATCAAAATGCATAGCCGCGCGATATTACCACCGGATCATCGGGAGAGCCTGCGGTCGCCATGTTTGTTCGCGGACTGCGCGTGTCGCGCGCTTAAGGTCACGCGAACAAACATCCCGCCCGCAGGCCCGTGTGTCAGGGCCACCCTCGGGCGGCATAAGGAGATCAGACCAGATCGGCGTTCGCGAGGATAGCGTCGACGTTGTTCTGAATAGGGAGCATCCCGCTCAGCAGAGTGTCGGCCTGTCGGCGTCCCGCTTCGTAGTCATGGATGCAGCGAAGCACGACCGGAGAGCGTAGCGAGCGGCGGCGGTTCTCGACGTCGGCGCGTGTCATCCAGCGACGGTTGATGATGGTTTGGTCAAGCTTGCTATTTTCGTCGCAATCCAGGTATTCGGCGACAAAGACGATACGCAGGAATTGCTGCCGAGTCTGCGGGTGAATCCAGAGGTACACGCCGATTATTTCGCCGCAGGCGACGTCGCACCCCGTCTCTTCGCGCACCTCACGGATGACTGCGATTTCCGGTGATTCACCGGTTTCGATATGGCCGCCGGGTTGATTGAGGACCGTAGCGCCCATCGCATGTTCTTCGACAAGCAGGTATTGGCCGTCTATTTCGATGACAGCGGAAACCGTCAGATCCGTTGGGTACATGGTTCAGCTATTTAGACGCCGAGCTGGCGGAATTCCACTTCGACTTCGCTTGCCAGCCAGATCTCATCAAACATCTTGCCGTACAGTCTCGCGACGGCAGGTTCGTATGTATCGGCAATGCCTTCCCAGCGCTCTGCCTGCAGCCGATAAACAAGCGCTGTTTCATCGGCGATGCAAAATGCCTCGGCATGCGTACGGAGATCCTCGCGCACGTGACGAAATTCGATGTAGCTGTTCAGGCGACGACCAAGGTACACAAAATTGTTGCCATTCTTGATAGCGCGCGACGGGTCGGCGATCAACACGCGAATACGCGAATAAGTCTGCGACAGGACGAGGCGTTTGATGACTTCGAGAAAATCCGGATCGTCATAGATGCCTGGCTCGAGATCATGAGTGAAGATTGAGACTTTGCGTTTGGCCGCGCGCACAACTTCGATGGCTGCCTGACGCATTTCTTCACGCGTCGAAATCACCCAACGTTTGCCTTTGTCCCGTGCTTCTTCCATGCCCGTTGTTGTGTCGTCCGGTATGAGTCTGGATCCGAGCAGGCCACCGACGTCGGTTGACGGCGTCGGCGCACACTGCGCGCATGTGTCATATTACCGGGCGGGCAAGAATCACCGTGCCAACTGCGTCACGTTTTGAGCGGCGGGAAAATCGATGTGAATCATTCGCATGCCGCGCGGTAGCTGGTTTTCACGGCTTCCGGCCGCAAAGCAGCGTCAATCCAGGAAACTTATATATGGTTCGGAAAGCGCACTGATGTGCCGATTTTGCCAGGAGCTGTCAAATATCGGCCGCGAGCTTCGCTGCAAGGCCGATATACGTGGCCGGCGTCAGCGTCAGCAGGCGCTGTTTCTCGTCGTCGGGAATATCAATTGTCTTGATGAACTCGTGCAATAGCTCCCTGGTCACGGGCCGCCCGCGTGTCAGTGCCTTGAGCTTTTCGTAGGGTTCGGGGATGCCATGCCGGCGCATGACGGTTTGTACTGCCTCGCCAAGCACCTCCCAGGCATCGACAACGTCCGTTTCAATGGCGGCGGGGTTCAGCTGGAGTTTGCCGAGACCCTGCAGCATTGCCTGCATCGCGATGACGAGGTACCCGATCGCGAGACCGAAGTTTCTTTGCACCGTCGAGTCAGTCAGGTCTCTTTGCCAACGTGAGACGGGCAGTTTTTGAGCAAAGTGGCTGAGCAGCGCATTCGCCAGCCCGAGATTTCCTTCCGCGTTTTCAAAATCAATCGGATTGACTTTATGCGGCATCGTCGATGATCCGACTTCGTTTTTGGCAGCCTTCTGATTGAAGTAGCCCAGCGAAATATAACCCCAGATATCACGACTGAGGTCGATCAATATCGTGTCGTAACGTACCAGCGCATGGGCGTATTCAGCAGTCCAGTCATGCGGCTCGATCTGAGTCGTATAGATATTCGCCTCGAGTCCTAAAGATTCAACAAAGCGCTGACTGATACCCGGCCAGTCGGCATCCGGGTAAGCAGCCTGGTGCGCGTTGAAATTGCCCACGGCGCCGTTGAACTTACCGCGTATTGTGAGATCGCGAAACTGCTGCTCGGCACGATCCAGGCGTTGCACAACATTCGCGAGTTCTTTGCCGACGGTCGTCGGGCTGGCAGCCTGGCCATGGGTCCGCGCCAGCATCGGTACTCCCGCATGCTCTCGCGCCATCGTCCTGAGCCTGGTACGCAACTCGCGCATCCGCGGCAGCAGGATTTCACGGCGGGCGGTTCGCAGCATCAGGGCATAGGCGAGATTGTTGATGTCCTCAGACGTGCAGCCGAAGTGCAGGAAGTCCTTGAGTGCCGCAGTTTCGGGCCCATCTCCCAAGCGTTCGCGAATGAAATACTCGACGGCTTTGACGTCATGGTTGGTGATCGATTCGATTTTCTTGATGTGCTCCGCCGAGTCGAGAGAAAAATCGTCGACAACGTTGTTGAGAACGTCTTTCATAACTGTCGACAAAGGTTCCAGCTCGGTGATCTGTGGCTGATCGGCGAGGCACTGCAGCCAGCGAACCTCGACCAGCACGCGAAACCGCATCAGGCCGTATTCGCTGAAGATGTCGCGCAGTTCCCTGACCTTGTCAGCGTAGCGACCGTCGGTCGGCGACAGGGCCCTGAGCGTGGAGACTTTCATGTCACGGAAACCAGTGTAGACTTGCGCGCGAAGCGCGAATGATACACCAGAGGGTGAGACAGGTAATGAGCGACAAGGCATATCGGACAGAAAAAGACAGCATGGGCGAACTCGAGGTACCCAGAGATGCGTTATGGGGCGCCCAGACACAGCGAGCCGTCAATAATTTTCCAATCAGCGGCCTGACCATGCCGCGACAGTTTATCGCAGCTCTGGGCCTGGTGAAGTGGGCCGCAGCCGGCGCCAACGCGGAGCTCGGGCTGCTCAAGAGCGACGTTGCGATTGCGATCCAGAAAGCAGCAGCTGCGGTCGCCGCGGGTGACCACGACGCTCACTTTCCGATCGACGTATTCCAGACCGGTTCGGGCACGAGTTCCAATATGAACGCGAACGAGGTCATCGCGCATATTGCGACCGCGGACCTTGGTGCCACCGTGCACGAGAACGATCACGTCAATATGAGTCAAAGCAGCAACGACGTTATTCCTACGTGCGTTCACGTCAGTGCGGCCGTCGCGATTCATGACACGCTATTGCCGGCGCTCAGGCACCTTTCGGCTACACTCGAAAAAAAAGCGGACGAGGTTCGGGATATCGTCAAAACGGGACGGACCCATCTTATGGACGCGATGCCCGTGACCTTAGGTCAGGAGTTGAACGGTTGGCGAGCACAGGTGGATGCTGCGAGCGCGCGACTGACGGACTCTCTGCGCCGCCTCACCGCGCTGGCGCAGGGAGGTACGGCGGTGGGCACCGGCATTAACGCACACCCGAAATTCGGCGCCAAAGTGGCGCAGTTGCTCAGCGAGCAGACGGGTGTCGAGTTCCGCTCGGCCGAATCCGCGTTCGCAGCCCTCAGTAGCCAGGACACGGCAGTCGAGGCATCCGGTCAGCTGCGTACCCTGGCCGTCAGCCTGACCAAGATCGCCAACGACCTGCGCTGGATGAATTCCGGACCGCTGGCCGGCATCGGCGAGATTGCACTGCCGGCACTGCAGCCTGGCTCGAGCATCATGCCGGGCAAGGTCAATCCGGTCATTCCCGAGGCTGTCGCTATGGTCTGCGCCCAGGTAGTGGGCAACGATGCGACGATCACCATGGCCGGCCAATCGGGCAATTTTCAGCTCAATGTCATGCTGCCCGTGGTTGCCTATAACCTGTCACAGAGCATCGAATTGCTTGCCAATGCCAGTATCTGCCTTGCTGACAAGGCGATTGAAGGCTTTACGGTCAATGTCGACAACATCAACAGCGCCCTGGGCCGCAACCCGATCCTCGTGACGGCGCTCAATCCTGTCATCGGCTACGAAAAGGGCGCCGCGATCGCCAAAAAGGCCTATGCCGAAGGCAGGCCGGTCAAAGACGTCGCCCGGGAAATGACTGATCTGACGGACGCAGAACTTGATCGCCTGCTGGACCCGGCATCCCTGACCGAGGGTGGCATCAAGCACTAGCCCGCCAGATTCCAGCGCGACCCTATGGCCGACACCAAAATCATAACTGCCGCCGCGCTGCGCGACCGCCTGGCGGGGACGCAATTGCCCGCAGATCCGACCGACGTCGTGCTGCCGCCCGGCAGCGAGCGATGGCCGCCCCGCATGCGCGAGCAGCTGACCCTGGCCCTGAAGCCGGCAGGCGTCCTCGTGCCACTGATCGAGCGCGGCGCTGAGACCCTGTCCGTTTTATTGACCCGGCGTGCAGCGGATCTCAAGCACCACGCAGGCCAGGTCAGTTTTCCCGGCGGGAGCATGGAGTCTGGCGATGTGGACATCGCCGCGACGGCGTTGCGCGAGACCCAGGAAGAGGTTGGCATTGCCAGCGACAGCGTCTCCATCATTGGCTATCTCGAGCCGATGCCGACCATCACCGGTTATGCGGTCACGCCGGTCGTCGGTCTGGTCGACGCCTCGATCGAGATTGTGCTCGACACAACTGAAGTCGAATGCGCCTTTGAGGTCCCGTTGGCTTTCCTGCTCGATCGGGACAATCAACGGCTCGTCGAGCGCGAGGTGCATGGCACAAAGGCGGCGATGGTCGAATTCCATTTCGAGGGTCATCGGATCTGGGGTGCCACGGCCTTCATTATTCTTCAGTTCATGAAAATTATTAAAAAATAATTAGTTATGACCGGTATCGAGAAATTACTCGAAATTATGGCGACACTTCGTGATCCCGAAAACGGCTGCCCGTGGGATGTGCAACAGGACTTCAGCAGTATCGCGGCGTACACGATCGAGGAGGCCTACGAGGTCGCTGACGCCATCGCTCGCGAGGACCTCCCCGGGCTCAGGGACGAGCTCGGCGATCTGTTGCTGCAGGTCGTGTTTCATGCCCGCATGGCCGAAGAGGCTGGTCACTTCGATTTCGACGACGTCGCCGCGGGGATTGCGGACAAGATGATCCGTAGGCATCCGCACGTATTCGGGGATGCGGCGCAGCGGCGGGCAGGCATGCAGCAAGGCAACTGGGAGAAAATCAAATCCGCGGAGCGCGCTGTGGCGGTTGACCAGAGTGCGCTGGCGGGCGTCGCCAGGGCGCTGCCGGCGCTGAAACGGGCGCAGAAACTGGGCAAACGTGCCGCCCATGTCGGCTTCGACTGGCCCGACCTGCAGGGTGTCCGTGCGAAAATCCGGGAGGAACTTGGCGAACTGGACGAGGCGGTAGGCTTGCGGGGGGGCGAGAAGATCGAAGAGGAATTCGGTGACATGCTGTTTGCCATGGTCAACCTGGCGCGGCATCTCGGCGTCGATCCCGAACAGGCGTTGTCCGCGGCCAATGTCAAGTTCGAAGAGCGCTTTCGCGACATGGAGCGTCAGATCACTGCGTCGGGCAAGAGCCTGAAGGACTATTCACTCGAGGCGCTCGACCTGGAATGGCGTGCCGCCAAACGGCGCATCGATTCATAAACCGTTCAGTTTGCAGGCAATTTTTCATTTTTCTATTCAGCCAATGTTCATTGGCAAGGGGCTAATCTTGTCCCCAGGCTGGCAGAAGGGCCGGTCGGTAGCTAGAAAAGGAACAGGACAATGATCAGCAAACGTATAACAGCAGGTCTGGCCACAGCGGCTGTGCTGCTTGGCCTTGCGACGCAGGCCGTCGCCGATCATGACAACCGCGCCTATCGGGCGACGGCAGTTTCGACGAACGGCTATGCACGTAACCATGGCCACGGTGTGGGCCCGGTCTACGACTATGCGAAAGTCATCAGTTCGCGACCGATCGTCCGCTATGTGACTGTCACGACACCGGTTAAAGAGTGCTGGCAGGACACCGAATATTACACCGTCGATCACCGCCCGCCCGGCGCTGCCGGTAGCACACTGTTTGGCGCCATTCTCGGTGGCGTGGTCGGACACCAGTTCGGCAGTGGCCGCGGCAACGATGCCGCAACGGTAGCGGGTTCGCTAATCGGTGCCGCCATTGCGAATGACGCGGTGCGGCGCCGTCATGGCGGCGCCTACGAGACGACACACTCACGGCCGGTCACGCGTTGCGAGACGCAGTATCGCGAGAGCCGGGAAGAGCGTATCGATGGCTACGAGGTCGTGTATCGCTACAACGGACAGAAGTACGCGACGAGAATGCCGCACGACCCGGGTCGCAGGATTCGCATCCGTGTCGACATCCGCCCGGTCGGATAGACGCTGTGACGTCGTTCATTGCAATAAGCCTGCCGACATACGACACTTGTCGGCAGTGCTTATTGCCAGCCGGCGCAACGGGCTCGGGCTTGCTGACGGGAATGAATAAGTGAAATTTCTACAGACGATGCTTCTCATTGGTGTCCTCGCCACGTTGCCGCTCGTGCCGGCACAGGCGTTCGACCTGGAGCAGACGCTGCGCGACCTGCAGCCGTCGGGCCAGTCGGACACCAGGCCGATTCTGCGCGTAGCGCAGCAGGGCGGCATGACTCTCTCCCAGGCCATCGAATCGGTCCGCCGCCAGACCGACGGTCGCATCGTCAGCGCAGAAACGAAGGTCAGCGGTGGGCGCGAGGTTCACCACATCAAAGTGCTGACCAAGGACGGCAAGGTCAGGACGCACAGGATTCCGGGCCGCAGGCTCGGCAATCGCTAGTCATCAAGATGCGTTTGCTCGTAATCGAAGACGACGCGACGCTGCTGCAGTCTTTGACTGCCAAGCTCGGCGAGTCAGGCTTTGCCGTCGAGCAGGCCGCCGACGGCAAAGAAGGCCTCTATTACGCCCTCGAGTATCCGGTCGATCTGGCGATCATTGACCTGGGATTGCCGGAAATATCAGGCCTCGACATCATTCGCGAAGTTCGCAAGCAGGGCAAGAGTTATCCCATTCTGATCCTGACGGCGCGCGATCGCTGGCAGGACAAAGTTGACGGTCTCGAAGCCGGTGCTGACGATTACGTCGTAAAACCCTTTCATTTCGAAGAGATCAGTGCACGCGTCAATGCGTTATTGCGACGCAGTGGCGGTTGGGCGTCGTCGGTGCTGACGGCGGGGCCCGTTACGCTCGATATGTCGCGCCAGGAGCTCAAGGTCAACGACGCGGAGATCGAGCTCACGAGTTTCGAATACAAGATCATCGAGTACCTCATGGTGCGCGCAGGACAGGTCATTTCGAAGACTGAATTAACCGAACGCTTGTACGATCAGGATTTCGAGCGCGATAGTAATGTCATCGAGGTTTTCATCGGTCGCCTGCGCAAGAAAATGGATCCCGATAATTCGATCAAGCCGATCGAAACGCTGCGCGGCCGCGGCTACCGATTCGCACTGGAACGTAACCAGTCCGGCTGATCGCGCTGATGTCTTCACTCAGCGCCCGACTTCTGACCTCAGTCAGCGTGCTGCTGTTGCTCTTCTTCGGCGCAACGATCATTGTGCTCGATACCGCATTCCGTAAAGCCGGCGAGCAGGCGCAGGAAGACATTCTCGATGGCCACCTGATGGCGATGCTGGCCGCGGCCGAGCCCACCGACAAGGGCACATTGGGAATGCCTCCCGACATGCCCGAACCCCGCTTTGGCAATATCGGCTCCGGACTCTACGCGGAAATACGTGACAGCCAGGACTCGATTGTGTGGCGTTCACGATCAGCCCTCGGTCTGGAGATCCCGGTTGGCATCGTGCCGGAGGAGGGTAATCACCTGTTCCTCGACGAGGCCCTGGCAGACGGCACGCCACTGCGAACCTTGAGCCTTGCCGTGCAATGGGAATTTCCCGACGGTGAACTCAGGCCCTATATCTTCAAGGTGGCCGAGAGTCTGGATTCCTTTAACGCGCAGCTGGCACAGTTCCGGCGTCAGCTATTCGGTTGGTTCGCGCTTGTCGCACTGATCATGCTGTTGTCGATTTCAGTAATGTTACGTCGCCTGCTACAGCCGCTGAGGAGAATCGAGTCTGAAATCGGTGACATCGAGGAGGGCAAACGGGCCTCGCTATCGGGTGAATTTCCGACTGAGCTGGTAGGCGTTGCCCGCAACATGAATTTGCTTATCGACAGTGAACGCGCCCGCTCGGATCGATACCGCTACACTCTCGATAATCTGGCGCACAGTCTGAAGACACCACTGGCTGCGATGCGCGCATTACTCAATGATCGCGACAACTCGGAATTCGCGGGGCGGTATAACGAACAGATCGACCGCATGGACGAGATCGTTCGTTATCAGCTGCGCAAACCCGCGGCTTCGACAGCTGAAAGCCTGGTGCTGACTCCGGTAAGGGTCGGGGCCGAGGTCAGGCGGCTCGTTGACGGGATGCATAAGGTCTATCACGACAAACATCCGGCGATCGATGTGGATGTCGACGAGCGCATCCGGTTTCGTGGCGATACCGGCGATTTTCTGGAAATCGCGGGTAACCTGCTCGACAACGCGTGCAAGTGGTGTGAAAGTCGGGTGCGAATCAGGATCCGGCCGCTGGCGGATGCGTCAGCCGTCGCAAGCGGCATAGTGCTGGCTGTAGCCGACGATGGACCGGGGATACCGGAGGAGGCGGCTGATGCCTTGTTACAGCGCGGGACTCGCCTCGATGAGTCCACTCCCGGACATGGCATAGGTCTCGCCATCGTCAAAGACATCGCGCGCTCGTACGGTGGTACGTTGACGATTCAGCGCTCGGAATTTGGCGGCGCTGAAATTACGGTAACGATTCCACCGATATCGGAGGCCGACAAGCGCTAGCTGCCTGGCTTCGCCTTCGACCAACGTCTGAGTATCGGTTCGACGAATTCCAGCGGTAGCGGGAATACGATCGTATTCGTGCGCTCGCTGGAAATCTCCTTTAGCGTCTGCAGGTAACGCAGCTGCAACGACTGCTCTTCGGTCGCGAGAATGCGCGCGGCTTCGGACAGCATTGTCGCAGCCTGTTTTTCACCCTCTGCGTTGATCACCTTGGCGCGCCGCGCGCGTTCCGCTTCGGCCTGTTGTGCAATCGCCCGAATCATGCTCTCGTCGAGATCGACATGTTTAATTTCGACGTTGGCGACCTTGATCCCCCAGTTATCGGTGCGCTGGTCGAGAATATTCTGGATGTCCGCGTTGAGCTTATCGCGTTCCGCCAGCATGTCGTCGAGCTCGTGCTGGCCGAGCACCGAACGCAGCGTCGTCTGCGACAGCTGACTCGTTGCCTCGAAAACATTCGCGACGCGAATGATCGCTTTCTCGGGATCGACGATGCGGAAATAGATAACCGCATTCACCTTGACCGAGACGTTATCCCGAGATATTACGTCCTGTGTCGGTACGTCCAGGACGATCACGCGCAGGTCGACTTTGACCATCTTTTGGATTCCTGGAATCAGGATGATCAGGCCCGGGCCTTTGACTCTCTGGAAGCGGCCCAGCAGAAAGATTACGCCGCGCTCGTATTCCTTGAGGATTTTGATCGTGTTATAGAGAATGACGATCACGAGTGCGGCGATCATGCCGATAGTTGCGAACGAAGCAGGCATTTTTGTTACCTCGATTTCATTATTTTTCAGGTTTGTAACTGGGCATCACCGGCGTCAGGTTCAGGCGCCGGTTCGACTTCGAGCACCAGGCCGTCCATACCGCGGACAATGACATCCTGGTTTTTTTCCAGTGCGACCTTGCTGCGCGCGGCCCACGCCTCGCCTTCGAGCCAGACCTTGCCTTCGCCGCTGAAGTCGCTCATGGCCGTGCCGATACCGCCGATGATGGAATCTGCACCGGAGACAGCGCCGCGTCTGCGCAGCTTGAGAATGAATGTGACAAGCCAGACGATAAACAGCGCAGCGATGATGGCTAGCCCGATCACGAATGTCAGCGAAATACCGAATCCGGGTATACCGGTGTCGAACATCATGATTGCACCGAAAATAAACGCAGCTATGCCGCCGAGTCCGAGCGCACCAAAGCTCGGGGCGAATGCCTCCGCGACCATCAACGCGAGACCGACGATGATCAGCGCGAGTCCTGCGTAATTGACCGGCAAAACCTGCAGCGCATAAGCCGCGAGCAGCAGGCAGATTATGCCGACGACGCCGGGTACGATAGCGCCGGGATTCCAGCCTTCGTACATCAGCCCGTAAAGACCGATCAGCCCCAGCAGCAGCACGATTTCGGGGTTCGCGATCGCGGACAGAATCTTGATACGCCAGTTCGGTTCGAATTCCTCGACCACGACATTACTGGTGGCCAGTGTGACCGTGTCTGAATTGATTTGCACTTCATGCCCGTCGATCTGGGTAAGCAGCTCGGCACGGCTTGCAGCGACAAATTCGATCACGTTTTGCTCGAGCGCTTCCCGCGCCGTCAGTGTCGCTGCATTGCGCACGGCTTCTTCGGCCCAGTCAGCGTTGCGGCCGTGGCGTTCCGCGAGGCTGCGGATTTCGGCGAGGGCGTCGTTGAGAACCTTGCGCTCGACATCCGAGCCTGAGGGCGCATCCGGTTCCGCTTCTTCCTCGCCCTCATCGTTCTCATCGGGTTTCTCACGTGTGTCATCGGGTTTCTCACGTGTGGGATCGTTGCCGGTCAGCGACACGGGGGTCGCCGCGCCGAGGCGCGTGGTCGGCGCCATTGCAGCAATGTGGCTCGCCATCAGGATGTACGTGCCGGCACTGGCGGCACGTGCGCCGGCCGGTGTCACGTAGGTCGCGATCGGCACGCGCGAGTTGAGAACGGCCTTGACGATGTCGTCCATGGGGGCCATCAATCCGCCCGGCGTGTCCATCTCGATGATTACCAGTCTGGCGCCGGTCTCTGCAGCGTATTCGATGCCACTGGTGACGTAGTCCGCCGTCGCCACGCCGATGCCACCCTTGATCTCGAGCACGACGACATTGCCTTCAGCCCGGGCCGAAACTGCGGCCAGAGCGAGTAAAAGTACGGTCAATATTGCGATGAATCTCATGAGATTGATGATAGCAGGGTTTTTGTCGGTCGGTTTCAGTTGCGCCGCATAGCGCCTACAAATCGAACGATACTCCCTGGGCCAGCGGTAAGTCGGAACCCCAGTTGATCGTCGTTGTCTGGCGCCGCATGTAGGCTTTCCATGCATCCGATCCGGCCTCGCGGCCTCCGCCTGTTTCCTTTTCGCCGCCGAACGCACCGCCGATCTCGGCGCCCGACGTGCCGATATTGACGTTGGCGATGCCGCAGTCGGAACCCGACTGTGACAGGAAGTATTCCGCGTTTTGCAGATTGTCGGTAAATATCGCTGAGGACAGCCCCTGCGCGACGCCATTCTGCATCGCGATTGCCTCGTCGAGGGTAGCGAACGGGATCAGGTACAGGATAGGTCCGAACGTCTCCGTCTGCACGATATCCCAGTCGTTCTTAGCAATCGCTATTGCCGGTGACATGAAGTTGCCGGGACGATCAAGACGCTCACCGCCACAGAGCACTTCGCCGCCAGCTTCGCGAACGGCTGCACAGGCTGCTATTACACGATCGATGGCGGCGGGGTCGATCAGCGGGCCCATGAGCGTAGCCTTATCGAGCGGATCGCCGATGCGCACCTGACGGTAGGCGCTGACAAGGCGATTCTTGAGATCTTCGAATCGTGACTCGTGCACGAGTACGCGCCGGGTCGTCGTACAACGCTGGCCGGCCGTACCAACCGCACCGAATACGATCGCCGGTACGGCCAGTTCGAGATTCGCGTGCTCGTCGACAATGATGGCGTTGTTGCCGCCGAGTTCCAGCAGGCACTTGCCCATGCGCGACGCGACGCGGGCGCCCACCTGACGGCCAACCGCGCAGGAGCCGGTAAACGACAGCAGGTTGATGCGCGGGTCATCGACGAACTGCTGCGCCAGCTCGTTGTTGCCGTCGTTGATCAAGTAGAAAGCAGGCGGCAAACCTGCGGAACCTAGGGCCTGGTTGATGATCTTTTGCACCGCGACTCCGCACAGCGCCGCTTTCGGGGACGGCTTCCAGATGTGCACATTGCCGCAGATCGCGGCGATGCAGGCATTCCAGGACCAGACGGCGACCGGGAAGTTGAACGCCGTGATCGTACCGACGAGACCGAGCGGATGCCATTGCTCATACATCCGGTGCTTGGGCCGCTCGGAGTGCATTGATTTGCCGTACAGCATGCGCGACTGGCCGACCGCGAAATCTGCGATGTCGATCATCTCCTGCACTTCGCCGATGCCTTCGGCCCAGATCTTGCCGTTCTCCAATGTGACGAGACTGCCGAGCGCATCGAGATTGTCACGCAGTGCGTTGCCGATCAGGCGCACGGCGTTGCCGCGCACCGGGGCGGGCACCGTACGCCACTCGGCGAATGCATCCTGTGCCTGACGAATGACGCCGTCGTATTCTGCGGGTGTCGTCGAGCGCACACTCGCAATCACCTCGCCAGTGGCAGGATTGACCGATTCGATGAGCGCCGCCGCCGCATCTTCACTGGATTCGCCGCCGCTCCAGGTGCCCGGATTAACGGCGTCGAGTCCGAGGCTGTCGAGAATTTTTTTCATGGTCTTACTCTCCGGTCACGCGCTGATGGCCGGTCTCGCCGCGCGCAACCAATTGGGCCGATTCGATATTGGTGCCGCCATGAGCATAAAACTGACCGAAGCGGTTTTCGATAATATCAAGCAGCCGGAATTGCTCCTGCGGCACGAAGCCCGCGTAGCTGCCAGGATTCGACAATACGAGATCGAGGATGCTGCAGATGCCGGCCGCCGTCGTGATCTGTATCGCCGACCACAGGCGCCCGGCGACGACCTGCGGATAGATCTTGTTGACGTAATTCTCTTCGCGAAACTCGCCGTCCTGATAACCGGTAACAGCCGCGTAGATAATGACGACATCCTGCAAAGTCTGGGGTACCGCATTCTCGAGGATGCGCTTCAATGTCGCACGATCATGATTGAGCTTGAGTCCGTTCATCAAAAGCTTCATCTGCTCGCAATGGCCCGGATAACGGATCGTCTTGTAGTTCATCGTGGTGACGCGATCGCCATAGGTCTCGCCCAGCGATCCGAGGCCGCCCGAGGTGTTAAATGCCTCATAACGGGTGCCGTCTATTTCTAATATCTCGAGGCCTTCGAGCGGCAATACCTCGACCTCTCGGCCATCGACGATGCTCTGACACATATTGCCGTATTCGTTGATAACGCCATCGGTTGACCACGTCAGTGAATACTTGAGGACGTTATTCGGGTGCTGCGGCAATGCGCCGACACGCATCTTGACTGAATTCACTGAGTCAAAATGCTGGATCAACTCGTTTGCCGCGATGCTGATGAAACCGGGCGCAAGCCCGCATTGCGGCGCGAATACCTGCTTGGCGTCCTTTGCGAGGTCACGCACCGCCCCGGTGACCGCCACATCTTCGGTCAGATCGAAATAATGCAACCCCTCGCTGCGTGCGACTTCGGCTACGCTCAGGTTGCAAAAGTAGGGCAGGCTCGAAATCACAGCCACGGGCCTGTACTTGCGAACATGCGCCGTCATAGCCTTCTTATCATTGGCGTCGAGTTCGTACGCCGTGACACTTTCATGGCCATGGGCGGCCGCGACTTCGGCCGCGACACCGGGCTTCGCGTCGCCGAGCTGCACACGATAATCGCCTGACTCGGCGAGCAAGCATGAGATCAGGGCGCCGATTTTGCCGGCTCCGAGTACGAGGACATCCTGCATGCGGATCGCTCCCGAAAACAAAAAACCGCCTGACAGGCGGCGCAATTATGGCGCGCATTGTGCCAATGTCCCGACGTGCTTTCCACACCGTGCTAACTGGCTGATTACATGAGAAACTTTTGCAGCACTCGGCAGCGACGTGGCATAGTGCGCGGCCAATTCGGGCATTGCGGCGCATTCGGGCACAATGGACGCGGACTGACCCGGGAACAGGAACCGACGTGAGCAGAAGTATCGCCAAATCCGACTGGCATCCGGCAAGCTGGCAGGCTCTGCCCGCTGCGCAGCAGGCCGCCTATCCTGAACAGGCCGCACTGGAACGAGCCGTCGCAGACCTGAGCCGATTGCCGCCGATCGTGACCTCATGGGAAATCGATGCGCTCAAGGAGTCCATAGCAAGGGCGCAGCGCGGCGAGGCGTTTGTCCTGCAGGGTGGTGACTGCGCTGAGACCTTCGAGGAATGTACGTCCGAAAATATTGTCGCCAAGCTCAAGATACTGTTGCAGATGAGTCTCGTCATGCTGTATGGGCTCAAGAAGCCGGTCGTTCGGGTTGGACGCATGGCCGGACAGTATGCGAAGCCGCGCTCGGCCGACACGGAAACGCGAGACGGCACCTCTCTGCCGAGCTTTCGCGGCGACCTCGTTAATCGCAATCCGTTTACGGCCGAAGATCGGATACCCGATCCGCAGCTCATCCTGCGCGGCTACGAACGCGCGGCACTGACACTCAATTTCGTACGCTCACTCATCGACGGTGGGTTTGCCGACCTACACCATCCCGAATACTGGGATCTCGGCTGGGTAGGGCATTCGCCGATGGCCGACGAATACCACGAAATCGTCAAGTCCATTTCCAACTCGCTTGATTTTCTCGAGACAATTTCAGGCCAGGCTGTCCATCGTACGCAGCGCGCCGATATTTACGCCGCGCACGAAGGCCTGCATCTGTTGTACGAACAGTCGCAGACGCGGTTCGTCGGTCGCCCAAATCGCTGGTACAACCTGACGACGCATTTCCCCTGGATCGGCATGCGCACGGCGACGCTCGACGGGGCGCATGTTGAATACTTCCGCGGCATCGCGAACCCCATCGGCATCAAGCTTGGGGCGGGCATGACGCGCGAATGGCTGCAGGACCTGATCGCGCTTCTGAATCCGAACAACGAGCCCGGGCGGCTCACGCTGATTCACCGTTTCGGCGCGAAAGCGATCGAAAAGGGCCTGCCTGACCTGATCACGGCTGTCAGAGAGACCGGCTCACCCGTACTGTGGGTCTGCGACCCGATGCACGGCAACACGGAAAGTACGGCAGACGGTACCAAAACACGTCGCTTCGACAATATCCTGAGCGAACTCGAGTTGGCATTTCGTGTACATAAGGCCATGGGCAGCTACCTCGGCGGCGTGCATCTCGAATTGACCGGCGAAAATGTTACCGAGTGTACGGGCGGTGCACGCGGATTGACCGATGGCGATCTTGCGCGAGCTTACAAGTCGACCGTCGATCCAAGGCTCAATTACGAACAGGCGATGGAAATCGCGATGCGTATTGCCGGGCTGCATCATGGCGAGCCAAAGCAAAAGCGCCAACGCTAAAACGCCCGCGTTTTCGCCGGAGACCGCAAAACTTCGCGAAACGGACTGGGCGGTTGTCGCCACCACCGACTTCGACGCAGAGCATGCGTATCGCCTCGCCGGGCTCGAGAGTTATATCGACGCGGGACAGTGGGCGGCTGCGGCACGGAACTCGGGCGATGCGACCCGGCGACGCTCTGGCGCGATGCAGGTCGTGGTCGTCGTCGATACGGTCTACGCCACCTTCCAGCTCGAAGAGATCATCCACGAGCTGCGAGATTTTGCTGTTGCGATTGAGCTGAGCCCGTGGGGATACCTGTTTAGTTACATCAAGGTCTTCAGTGATCGTCCCGAGTGTGTGCTACCCGATCGTTCTGATATAACAATGGCAACGCATTGTTTGCGATCGTACGCGCGGCACGTGGCCGACGTCGCCCGTCGCCGCCACGTGCAGGTGCTGGGTGAACAGCCCGTCGATACCGAGCTTCCATTTACCGGCGACACGCGCGTCGTTGCTGCCGATCTGTTACAGGTACCGCGGGGTCGCATCACGGAGCGCGGCGTTCGTGACAATATCCGCATCGTGCTGCGTCATATTACCGCCGTCCTCGATGACACTGGCGGCGGCGAATCAGCCAACGTCGGCAGTGATACAACGCTTGCCGAACTGGCTCGTGCGCAGTTGTGGCAGTGGGTGCATCACGAAACCGGAGTGCTCGACTCCGGACACATTATTACTGCAACGCTGTTCGAAACCTGGCTCACCGAAGAAGTTACACAACTCGCCGCGCAGGAAAGCGTGCCCGGCGACGACCTCGAGCAGGCAGCGCGGTTGCTGGACGATCTGACCCGGGCCGATAAGCTGGCTCCATTTCTACCGGATGAGGCTTATCGACGCGACCATTGACCGGTACAATGCACGCCTTTTAACCTTGCCATGCCCGGCTCGGGATTCACCATGCAATACGATCACATCAGGTTGCCCGCCGACGGCGAGCCCATCACAGCCAATCCTGACAATTCGCTCAACGTGCCCGATTTTCCGATCGTGCCTTTCATCGAGGGCGACGGCATCGGTATCGACGTTACGCCGGTTATGCTCGATGTCGTCAATGCGGCCGTGTCGCGAGCCTATGGCAAGAAGCGGCAGGTCAAATGGACGCAGGTATACGCGGGCCAGCGCGCCGCCGAGATCTACGGCGACGACGATTATCTGCCCGACGAGACCCTGCATGCGTTGACGAAGTACGTCGTATCGATCAAAGGTCCGCTGCAGACGCCGGTCGGTGGTGGCTTTCGGTCGCTGAACGTGTCGATCCGGCAGACGCTGGACCTTTATGCGTGCGTGCGGCCGATCCGCTATTTCCCGGGCGTGTCGACGCCTATGAAGGAGTCCAATCTCGTCGACATGACTGTATTCCGTGAGAACACCGAAGACATCTATGCCGGGATCGAATATCCGGCCGGTTCAAAGCAGGTGCAAAAGCTTATTCACTTCCTGCAGACCGAACTCGGCGTGACCAAGATCCGCTTCCCGGCGAGCTCGGGAATCGGCATCAAGCCGGTGTCGCGCGAAGGATCGGAACGCCTCGTGCGCAAAGCGATCCAGTATTGTGTCGATCGCGACTACGGCTCGGTGACCCTCGTGCACAAGGGCAATATCATGAAGTACACAGAGGGTGCATTTCGGCAGTGGGGATACGATGTCGCCAGAGCAGAGTTCGGTGCGATCGAAAAAGACGGTGGTCCCTGGCTGGCGTTCGACAATCCGGTGACGGGACGGGAAATTGTTATCAAAGATGTCATTGCCGATAACTTCCTGCAGCAGATTCTGATGAAACCCGAAGACTATGACGTTATCGCGACGCTGAATCTGAACGGCGACTACATATCTGATGCGCTGGCGGCACAGGTCGGCGGCATCGGCATCGCGCCGGGAGGCAACATCGGTAACGCGGTTGCCGTGTTCGAGGCAACGCATGGCACGGCGCCGGGCTTTGCCGGCAAGGACCGCGTCAATCCCGGCTCGCTGATCCTGTCAGCCGAGATGATGCTGCGCTACATGGGCTGGACGGATGCGGCAGATTTCATCGTCAAAGGCGTAGCGAATACGATCGCGAACGGTGAGCTGACATTCGATCTCGCGCGCTTGCGCGAAGCGATTCATCAGCCGATACGGAAAGCACGACCCCATGGCAGGAAGGATGTAGAACAGGAACTCGAGCAGCTAATACCGGGCGCGACGCTCGTCGGCACTCGCGGTTTTGGGGATGCCGTGATTCGTCACATGGACGACTAAGACAACCCTCTTTTGCCAACAAGAAAAGAGGAATGTCCCTGAGCGAGTGGGAGGCGGCCATGCCGGCGAAGACATTCGACAAGAACTGCCGGGCCTGCCCGCGCCTCGCTGCGTTTCTGGACGCGGTCCAGGAGCGTCACGCCGACTACCACTGCCGACCCGTGCCCCCATTCGGGGACCCGGAGGCCAGGCTGCTGATTGTCGGTCTGGCGCCCGGCATGCACGGCGCCAATCGTACGGGGAGGCCGTTTACGGGCGATCATGCAGGCATCCTGCTCTACCGGACGCTGCATCAGCATGGTTTCGCGACGCACAGCAAATCCATCTCGGCTGATGACGACCTGCAGCTCATGGCGTGTCGTATCACCAACGCCGTCAAATGCCTGCCTCCCGACAATAAACCGGTGGGCGCCGAGATCAACACCTGCAATGCCTTCCTTGCCAACGAAATCGCAGGGCTGCCCGATGGCGCCATCGTGCTTGCCTTAGGCGGCATCGCACATCGCGCGGTATTGAAAGCAGCGGGACGGCGACAGGCCGACTTCAAATTCGCGCACGGCGCAGCGCATGATCTTGGACGATTTTGCCTGCTCGATTCCTATCACTGCAGTCGCTATAACACGAATACTCGTCGACTGACGCCAGACATGTTCAGCACGGTATTTGCAGAAGTGCGGAGCTTGCTGGATAAATAGCGGCGTGACCGACGACACGACATTTGACGCGAAAGCGTTTCTTCGAAGCCTGACGCACCGTCCGGGCGTCTATCGCATGCTCAATGCGAAGCACAAGGTGATCTACGTCGGCAAGGCACGTGACCTCAAAAAGCGCGTGTCGAGCTATTTTCATCGCACGCAAACATCGCCGAAAACAGCCGCGATGATGGAGCTCGTCGCCAATGTCGAAGTAACGGTGACGAACACCGAGGCCGAGGCGCTGCTCCTGGAATACAACCTGATCAAGCAACACAAGCCACGTTTCAACATCATCCTCAGAGATGACAAGAGCTATCCCTACATTCACGTCACGACCCAGAATCGGTTTCCGCGATTGCGCTTTCACCGCGGCCCGCGCAAGGGGAAAGGGCGCTACTTCGGCCCGTACCCGAGTACGAGCGCGGTCCGCCAGACACTTAGCGAACTGCAGAAGTTATTCCAGATTCGCCAGTGCGATGACAGCTTTTTCCGTAATCGTACGCGGCCGTGCCTCCAGTATCAGATCAAACGCTGCACGGCGCCCTGCGTTGGCCTGATTACACGCGAACAATATGCACAGGACATCAATGCCGCGGTCGAATTCCTCGAGGGCAAGAACCAGAGCGTCATCGACACGTTTGTAGCGCGCATGGAGACAGCATCGGCTGCGCAGGATTACGAACAGGCTGCGAGGTTTCGTGACCAGATTTCCCGGCTCAAGGAAATCGAAGCCAGACAACTGGTATCGCGTACGGCTGCTCAGGACCTCGATATCCTCGGTTTTGCATCGAACGATGCGACACATGTTGTGACCGTGCTGTTCATTCGCAATGGTGCGGTAATCGGTAGCCGCGATCATTTTCCGCGCCACTCTGGTGAGACCGACCGGCAGAAGATCCTCAATGCGTTCGTGGCACAGTACTATTTGGGCCGTGACGCGCCGGCCGAAATCATTCTGGATACGGCTATAGATGACGCCCGGCTGCTCGAGTCGGAACTCAGCGCGCGAGGCGGACGCAAAGTCGCAATACGGCATCGCGTACGCGGCGATCGATCGCGCTGGCTGCAGATGGCGCAGACGAATGCGGAGCAGGGGCTGAACCTGAAGGTCGCGAGCAATGCAACGATTCGCCGCCAGTTCGCGGCGTTGTCTGACGTGTTCGAGCTTGATGAGCCGATCGAGCGTGTCGAGTGTTTTGACGTCAGTCACACTTCGGGAGAAGCGACCGTTGCGTCGTGTGTTGTCTACAATGCGGCCGGGCCACTAAAAAGTGACTACCGGCGTTTCAACCTCAGTCCTGCAGCAGCCGGCGACGACTATGCGGCGATTGCCGAGGCACTCCGGCGCCGCTACATGCGAGTCAAGAAGGGTGAGGTACCGATGCCCGACATATTGTTTGTCGACGGCGGTAAGGGGCAGCTTGCCGAGGCACTGACGGTGCTGGACGAGCTTGAACTCGATTGGCTCAAGGTAGTCGCCGTGGCGAAAGGCCGGGCGCGAAAACCTGGCGCAGAGCGATTGTTTGTTGCAGGTCAGAACAATCCAATTCAGTTGCCTGTGGACTCGCCGGCACTGCTTCTGATTCAGCAGATCCGTGATGAGGCGCATCGATTCGCTGTAAGCGGGCACCGGCAGCGGCGGGCCAAGACGCGCCGCACATCACGGCTCGAGCAGATTCCGGGTCTCGGGCCGAAGAGACGTCGGGAGCTGCTCAGACAGTTCGGTGGCCTGCAGGGCGTCATGGGCGCGGGCGTTGACGACCTCGTCAAAGTGCGCGGTATCAGTCGAACGCTTGCCGAATCCATATACAATGATTTGCATCTGGATAGACAGCACTAGGATCCGGTCGGACCCGTGAAACTCAATCTGGCCATTTTACTGACCTTGTTCCGCATCGCGGCGATTCCTCTCGTTGTCGTGTGTTTCTACAGCTCGATGCCACATGCGCGACCGATTGCGGCCATCGTTTTCGGTATCGCGGCCATCACGGATTTCCTCGATGGTTGGGTGGCGCGACGTTTCGGTCAGTCGTCGAAATTTGGCGAGTTTCTAGACCCGGTTGCGGACAAGCTCATGGTCGCGATCGTTCTGGTGATGCTGGTGCAAGGCGATCCCGACTGGTACGTGGACATCATCGCGATGATCATCATCGGGCGTGAGATTACGGTTTCGGCGCTCAGGGAGTGGATGGCGACGCTCGGTGAGCGCGCCAACGTCAGGGTCAGCTGGGCGGGGAAAATCAAGACCGTGCTGCAGATGTTCGGCATCGGCTTTATGGTGTTCCAGAACGAGTTGCTGGGTTTTGACATCTACCATATCGGTTTCCTGCTTTTGGTCGCCGCGGCAGGTATGACGATATGGTCGATGATGGTGTACCTGTTGGCGGCCTGGCCGTACATCATGAGCGGCGACGGGGAAGTGTAATCCGGGCGACTAAACCGGAATTGCCTTGACAGTGAAGCCCAAGGGGCTAAACTTTTGGCCCTCCGCCGGACATAGCGGGGCGCAAGGCGCAATGCGGGAATAGCTCAGTTGGTAGAGCGCAACCTTGCCAAGGTTGAGGTCGCGAGTTCGAGCCTCGTTTCCCGCTCCAGATTTCAATGATGCAGGCCGCTTACCTAAAGCGGCCTGTTCGTTCAGGTTGTGATCAATCTGAGCTGTCACAGCCTCGCAGGCGAAGATGTAAGCCGGCGCAGTCGTAGTCCCTTGCGATAGACTTTGCGGCAAGGACAGTGCGGCCGCCATCGGCCCGAGCGAAGATGATGACTACCACGCTTGCGTTTGACGTCTATGGAACGCTGATCGATCCGTTGGATATATCGACGCAGCTCAGGGCGCATGTCGGTGAGCTGGCGCCACAGTTCGCGCAGATCTGGCGGGATAAGCAGCTCGAGTATCTGTTTCGACGGGCACTGATGCGCGAGTATCGCGACTTTCCTACCTGCACGCGGCAGGCGCTGGCTTACACGGACCAACGCCTGCAGACGAACCTGTCCGCCGAGTATTGCGACTCGCTGTTGACAGCTTATCGCGAGCTGCCTGCATACGTCGACGCGCTCGCAGCACTTGCGAAGCTGCAAGCACAGGGATGCAGTATGTATGCATTTTCGAACGGTCACCCGGATGATCTTGAACACCTGCTCGCGAATGCCGGGCTCGATGCCTACCTCGATGGCATCGTCAGCGTCCATGCTGTCGCCAGCTACAAACCGGATCCCTCTGTTTACAAACACTTTCTCGACAGTACGGCGGCGGCGGCCCGTGAAACCTGGCTCGTGTCGGGTAACCCCTTCGACGTCATCGGCGCACAGGCGGCCGGCTGGAACACGGCATGGGTGAAACGCGATCCGAGCGCTGTCTTCGATCCCTGGGATGTGGAGCCTACAGCGACAGTCAGCGAACTGGGCGAGTTGCTTGCAACGATATGAATCGGCGGGGTCAACCTAAATTGATTCTGCACGGCAGGCCGGTATACTGCGACGCCTGCTCGACGGTGTGGTAGGTTATTTTCTTGAGCCTGATGCCGGGCTTGCCTGAGGCTAGGTGGCAGAGTGGTTATGCAGCGGCCTGCAAAGCCGTGGACGCCGGTTCGATTCCGACCCTAGCCTCCAACTCCCTCGTCACGCCCGGGTGGCGGAATTGGTAGACGCTGCGGACTTAAAATCCGCTGGTAGAAATACCGTGCCGGTTCGAGTCCGGCCCTGGGCACCAGGTTGTCTGACGACCCCTGTAGGGCATCGTCGCTATTCCTGGTTAGATATCCACCTGATTATCGCCTGTGCGGATCCGGGTCTTACATTTTGCACAGCGTAAGTCCGAAGGCGTCCACCTCATCCCAGTCCGTGAAATCAACCACTGCGTTTGGGTCCGTAGGTCCTTTGGTGATCCACATGATGAAGCGGATCGCACACTTGTCCCAGAAACCATACCTGGGGTAGTCGATCTTGCCACCAAAAATGCCAATTTCCCTCGGTTGCCACGTAATGGTCTTGAGAAATTTCCTCACGTACGGGTTGGAGTGAGGCGTGCGTTTTTCTGCTTTACGCGCGACAGCATTCACGGAGAAGAATGCACTGGGTCTCGATTTGAGTATCTCGACATTCTCCTCGATAAAGCGCGCGACCTCCGGACGATGTTTGCCGTAGCGGATGCTGGCACCGATGACGATGACATCAAATGACTGCAGGCCGATATTTGAATCCGGCATCAATTCCTGCAGCGTCGCTTCGAGCCCCTCTCTTACGGCGACTTGCTGCAGACGTTGGCAGATTTCAAGCGTATGTCCGTCAATAGTCGAATAGACAAAAATAATCTGCGCCATTGTCCGCTTGACGGCTAGTTGTTTTTCGCGCCCTGATCGATCCAGCGCTTGATGGTATCCACCTGACTGTCGGATAGCGGCGCGCCACGCCCTTCGGCGAAGGATCGATCATGGTGGGGCGGCATCTGAATTTCGGGCGCCGTCTTCTGCGCGACCACCAGGTACAGGGCGCTCGAATCACTGCTTCCCGGTATGACGACCGGACCGAATTTCGTGCCTTTCATGATGCTGTCGTAGTCGCTGACACTGAAACCACTCGTGGCAATGCCCTCACCAGTCTGATTGTGACATTCAGCGCAATACTCCGCGAATATCGGTTGCACATCGTCAGCAAAACTGGCCGCGCGCTCGCAGCCAAAAAGTCCCGAACACAGAGCGACAATTCCCAACTTCAATACGGTGCCAGACGTCATTGTTCAGCCCTCCTGACTCATAGCTGCACATTAGGCAAGCCGTATCACAGTAACAATCGTGGGTTTCCGCAGCGGCATTTCGGCGAATCCTGCCGAGGGAGCTTGTTTGCTGCGCTACTGTGCGGTTTCGCGCATTATGGACCGAGTTTTGGACGTAGAATCCGGGGACCCGTCGTCGAACAAATACCAAGCAGGAAACCTCAAAACGTTGTGAAGAAGAGGATCGTTATATCGGGCTCATACGGTACGCGAAACGTTGGTGACGAGGCGATCCTGACGGTACTCGTCGAGCGGCTCCGCAGCCGCGGATTCGCTATCGATATCCTCACTTTCACACCGACCGAGACAGCCGAGCGGCATCCGGGTGCAACTGCTGTTAGGTCCGCGGTTTTCCGTGGATCTGCAGGCACGATTGCTGCGATTCGCAGGGCTGCTGCACTCGTTGTGGGCGGTGGCGGCATTCTGCAGGATGCCACGAGTCTCGGAAACCTGTTGCTGCACGTAAGTCGGCCGGAAATGGCGGCGCTGAGCGGTACGCCGGTCGTCGTCACCGGGGTCGGTGTCGGACCACTCAAGCGTTCATTGTCGCGCTGGCTAGTGCGTCGCACGTGCCAAATCGCATCGAGTGTCGATGTTCGGGATGCGCACTCTTCCATGCTGCTTAATGTCATCGGTGTGCCCGAAGACAGCGTGGTACAGAGCGCGGATTTCGCGCATCTGCTGGCGGGACACAGTGATGATGAAATGGATACAGTTGGCCGTGCTGTGGTCGATACCCTGCGTAACTCCCGGCAGCAGGGCAGGCGCCTGGTCGGATTGTCGCTGCGGCCGCCCGTCGGCAACCTGTCGCGACGCAGGACAATGACGCAAGGCGACAGAGCATTGATTGAGTCCATGGCGAAGATTGTCGACAGCATTATCGACCGCCACAACGCGCAGCTCGTTTTCGTGTCCATGCACCCGGATCAGGACGACCCGATTGCAGGTCTGTTGATCCGGCAGATGCGCCAGCAAGATCGATTATCGTTGGTATCAGGCAGGCTGCCACCAGCGACAATCAAAGCCGCAGTGGCGGAGCTCGACGTGATGCTCGGTACACGGCTGCACTCGCTGATATTTGCCGCTTGTAACGAGACCCCGATTATTGCACTTGCCTATGACGACAAAGTCGCAGCCTACGCAGAATCACTTGGTCTCGGCGCGCAGGTCCTGCGTCGCGACGAATGGCAGGCGGATCGCATCTTAGGGCTCGTTACAGGCACGCTCGAATCCAGGCAGAGCATTCGGGCTCAGCTGTCTGCGGCGGTGCCGCAACTGATTGCGCGGGCAGAAGAGAGTGTCGATCGAATCTGCGCCAGCGCCCACGCCAAGTGTTAACTGTTTCACAGTTTTTCTTAAAACACAGTAACTTATTAGACTTTCCTCGTGTGTTTTGCGACAACCGGGTCGATCCCGCTGAAAGCGGTCCGACGGAGACGCGCAATGCAAAGCGCACCGACACGCAGCAACATCGACTACCGGATACTGGGCATGTTATCTGACCTCGTTATCTGTAGTCGGTGTCTGCGTGCCGGGCGCGTCACACCCGTGCCGCAGATCGTCTCGCATCGCCACACGCCAAGATCGCTGTGTTCCGGCTGCGCGAAGCCACGGCGCCGCAATCTGCGCTCTATTCTCACGCACCTGACCCAGTACCGATCGAGGCTCGTTTGACTTTAGTGGTAAGCTTTGCTCCCGATGGCGAAGCTCTATTTTTACTACTCGTCGATGAATGCCGGCAAGTCAACCGCACTGCTGCAATCGAGTTATAACTATAAAGAGCGCGGTATGCGCACGCTGATTCTTGCGCCAGAGTTCGACGACCGTTTCGGAGTCGGCAAGGTCACGTCGCGCATTGGCATCGAGGCGGAGGCAACCGCTTTTCGACCCGCCGATAACCTGCTGCAGATCATCGAGGATCATTGCCGCCAGGAGCCGTTGCATTGCGTCCTGATAGACGAAGCACAGTTTCTGACCAAGGAGCAGGTGTTCCAGCTCGGTGAGGTTACCGACAAGTTGAATATCCCGGTGCTTGCCTACGGCCTGCGCACTGATTTTCAGGGCGAACCGTTCGAGGGCAGCAAGTATCTTCTTGCCTGGTCCGACAACCTCAAAGAGCTCAAGGCGATCTGCCACTGCGGCACCAAGGCCACGATGGTTGTTCGTTTCGATGAGCATGGTGAGGCTGTTCGAGAGGGCTCGCAGATCGAGATAGGTGGCAACGACCGTTACGTGTCGATGTGCCGCAAACACTTCAAGGAAAAGTACTTCGCCTAAGTACCCGATGTCGGCAGGTTCTCGGTCACCGCCGGCAGCACCTGCGTATTCTCTTCTGCGAGGAGCCGGCGCATGTCGTCGAGCGTCTTCATGACAACCGTGTCTGCAAATTCGACGCCCTTGAGCGGACCCCGATCGGTGGCATGCGGATCCACAAACTTGATGCGGTAGTGACCGATCGTGATGACATCATCGTGCGTCAGTAAGTGATTCGAGACGCGTTTCGAGTTCACGAATGTGCCATTAGTGCTATTCAGGTCCATCAGAAACGTGGCACTGCCGTGGCGCACGAGTAGCACATGATGACGGCTGATAAACTTGTTGGCGATCGGAATATCGTTGTGCTCCGATCGACCGATGAGCAGTCGCGGCTTGTCGAACGTCAACTCGTCAACCGTAACCCCGTCGTGCGATACGTACAGTATCGGCGGCCCCGGCGATATGCCGGTTTCTTTCCGGACGCCACCGGCATACACGTCGTCCCAGGTACCCCTGGGCAGGACCGGTCGTTCCAATTGTGCGGCGGAGACGGGCAACGTCTTTGCGTTGGCCAGGGCGAGTAGAGCGAGGCGATCGAGTATTCCGGGCCAGCCGCCCGATGCGCGCCAAAGTTCTGTACAAACCGCAATCGGGAACACGAATTCGGGCACTCTGCTGCCGGCAGCGCGGAGCTTCGTATACACGTACTCCATCGCCTCGGAGTTGGTCATCGGGCGCAGGTGGAAGTTGTGCATGACACGTCTGGCGATGGGCTGCATGGCCGGCACTGCAATCATCGACCCCAGCGATCGATCGCTGACCAGGACCATTTTGAGGGCGCTCGTACCCCGCAGTCTCAGATTTGCAAGCTCGCACACAACGCGCAGAGCACTCGGATTAAGCGCGTGCGTGTTCTCGATGATCAGGATCGGCGGCTCATGCGAGGCAGCCTGTTGCAGCGCAAATACGCGCAGCATCGCGAGCAATTCACCGGTCGAGCTGTGATCCAGTACGTAGCCGAATTGCCGCAATACAGCCTCGAGTAGGCCGGCTGTATTCATGCCATTGCCATCGACTACGGCGACCGAACACTCGTCGGGCAGGTTGTCGACAAACTGGCGAATTATCGTGGATTTTCCCGACAACGTCGGGCCTTGCAGCAAGCTCAGGCCATTGTCGGTAGTGCAGGTCTGCTCAAGGACCTTGAGGGCCTCATGGTGCGACGCGTAGGATACGACCGACAGCGGTTTGCCGTGTGTCCGGAAGGGTTGTTCGTTAAGGCCGGCTGCGCCTAAATCCATTGGTTTGAACTCGCAATCATCGTGGTTGCGCCACATCCGATAGTCTTGGTCCCAGACGCTTGTTTTATAAATGATTGTCCGGGTAACCCAGTCTACGACCGGGTCTTGACGCTTGCAAACCGCGATCGGTGGCTACCTTGTTGGTCAATAGGACAGAGTCATAATCTCGATACTCTGTTATTGAAGTGAGATAAGCATATGAAAATAAAACATGTTTAACATTTGGATTCGGTCTGTCGGCGATCGGCGATGCGATGTAAGGCATTGACCGCAAAGTTATCAGGTGACGATCTCACGCTGTTTCGCGGCGATCGCTGCCTGTTCAAAGGGCTCAACTTTGCGCTAAATCCCGGCGAGGTATTGCTGCTCGAGGGCCGTAACGGCAGTGGCAAGACGAGTCTGTTACGGGCGATTGCGGGTCTGATCGAACTCGAAACCGGACGGGTGTCCTGGGACGGTGTACCGATCCGCGGGCAGCGCCAGGCCTTTCACCTGGCGCTCGTCTGGCTGGCACATCGTGTCGGCTTCAAGGCTGATCTGACGCTGCTCGAGAACCTGCGCTTCGAATCGTCGTTGCGACCGCAGGCCGAACGTGATCTTGAGGAAGTGCTGGAGCGGCTGGGCATCGAGCGTCTCAAAAATCTGCCGATGCGCGCGTTATCAGCCGGACAACAGCGGCGCGTTGCGCTCGCGCGCATGCTGCTTGCCGATGCTGTGCTGTGGATGCTGGACGAGCCGGTGACGAACCTCGATCGAGAGGGCAGGTCCCTTGTGATGCAACTGGTAAGCGAACATGCTGCACACAATGGCATGGTCATCATGGCGGCGCACCAGGACATCAAATTGGAGGCACCCATGCAGACGATACGGTTGTAATGATGGACCAGCAACGACAGATGCCCGGAATCTGGGCGGGGATGGTCGCCGTGGCGCGGCGCGACCTGCTGCTGGTCCTAAAACGCCCTGGCGATGTCCTCAATCCGCTGTTTTTCTTTGCCATGGTCGCCACCTTGTTTCCGCTCGCGGTCGGCCCGAGTGTCGAGCAGCTCGAATTTAGCGGTCCGGGCGTGCTTTGGGTCGCGGCGCTGCTGGCAATGCTGCTGTCGTTGAACAGCCTGTTCACATCAGACTTTGAAGACGGCAGCCTCGAACAAATGCTTGTCAGTTCGTTGCCGCTGTCGGCGCTGGCGTTCGGCAAGGCCGCGGCGCATTGGCTGAGCAGCGGCTTACCCCTCGTTATCGTGTCACCACTCGTCGCAATGACCTTCCGCATGCCGGTAGCTGTCGTCGGCGTCCTGATGCTGACCCTGCTGCTCGGTACGCTGAGCCTGAGCCTGTTGGGCTCGATCGGTGCGGCGTTGACTGTGGGGTTGCATCGTGGCACGGCATTGTTGAGCCTGCTCGTATTGCCGCTCTCGATGCCCGTGCTAATCTTCGGCGCCAGAACCGTATCGTTGGCCGCCGCAGGCGACACCGCTGCCGGGGGCTTGTACTTTCTTGCAGCGTATACCGTGCTTATTATGTCGATTGCCCCGTTCGCGACGGCGGCCGCATTACGTATCAGTAACGAGTAGAATCTCGCCCATGTGGAAATTCCTGCACAAATTGGCGTCACCGCCGCATTTCTATGGCTTGGCCGTCCGATTGATTCCCTGGTTCGCTGTGCCCGGCTTTCTGCTGATTGCTTACGGTGCTTATGCGGGGTTGTTCGTTGCGCCGCCTGATTACCAGCAAGGCGACGCGTTTCGAATCATTTATGTGCACGTGCCGTCGGCATACCTGTCGGTCATGGCGTACATGGTCATGGCTGTCAGCGCCGGTATCGGTCTGATTTGGCGCATGAAGCTTGCGCACGCCGTCGCCGCGGGCGCCGCCCCGCTGGGGGCGTGGTTTACTTTTCTGGCGCTGGCGACCGGATCGATATGGGGTCGGCCAATGTGGGGCACCTGGTGGGAATGGGGCGACCCGCGTCTGACGTCGGAACTCGTGCTCCTGTTTCTCTATTTCGGCTACATGGCTTTGCGTGGCGCGATCGACGATACAGCCAAGGCAGACCGGGCCAGCGCCGTGCTCGCACTTGTCGGCGCGGTCAATGTGCCGATCATCCATTTCTCGGTCGAATGGTGGAGTTCTCTGCACCAGGGTCCGACACTCTTCAAAGAAGGCGGACCTGCAATTGACAACGCAATGCTGTACCCGCTGCTTGCGATGATTCTCGGCTTCACGTTCGTGTTCGGTGGTTTATTGTTGCGGCGGGTGCGAACCGAGGTACTGTATCGCGAACGGCGCACGCGCTGGGTCCGGGAACTGGTTTTTTCGGCAGCGGGAATCAAATAATGGAGAGCTTGTCTATGGGTGCCTATGGGGCATACGTGTGGACGTGTTTCGCGTTGACTGCGCTCGTTTTAGTTATATGCGAGTGGCGCGCGAGCTCACGGCACCGGCAGATTTGCCGGGAAATAGAGGTGCGCGTCAAGGCACTTGGGGAGAAGCAGTGACTCCGCGTCGACAACGCATGCTCGCCGTGGGTCTCGCCGCCGGCGGCATAGCGATCGCAACGGCACTGACACTGCGTGCCCTGCAGGACAACATGATGTTTTTTATCAGCGTCACCGAGGTAGTTGCCGGCGAGTACCCGGCTGACCGGAACTTCAGGATCGGCGGGTTGGTCGTCGAGGACAGCCTCGCTATCGACGGGCTCGATGCCTCGTTCCGGGTGACCGATCTGCGCTGCGAAATCCCGGTCAGATATACGGGCGTGCGCCCGGATCTGTTTCGCGAAGGGCAGGGCGTCGTGGCCCATGGCCGAATGGGCGGAGAAGGCATCTTCGAGGCCGATACGATACTCGCCAAGCATGACGAGAACTACATGGCGCCCGAGGTTGCTGAGTCGCTCGCACAGCATGTCGACGAGCAGACGGCAACCCTCCGGGACGGCGCAACAGAATGTGAAACGCCATGATTCCCGAGATAGGACATTTCGCGCTGATCCTCGCGCTGTCGCTGGCCCTGTGTCAGGGGATCCTGCCGCTGATCGGGGCGCAGCGTAACGACGCCGCCATGATGGCCGTGGCGAGGACGGCAGCAATGGGACAATTCTTTTTTGTCGCATTTGCGTTCGGTTGCCTGACCTGGGCATTCGTGCAGAGCGATTTCTCAGTCGAGTATGTGGCGTCGCACTCGCAGTTGGCACTGCCGACGGTCTACAAGATCTCGGCCGTATGGGGCGCACACGAAGGCTCGCTGTTGTTGTGGGTGCTGTTGATGTCAGCCTGGACCGTTGCTGTCGGCAAGTTCAGTCGCGATCTCCCCGAGGCGTTCTCGGCCCGCGTTATCGGTGTACTTGGGCTGTTGTCGACGGGCTTCCTGCTGTTCACGTTGCTGACGTCGAATCCGTTTATCCGCCTGTCGCCGGCACCGCCCGACGGCGCGGACCTTAATCCACTACTGCAGGATCCGGGGCTCGCGATTCACCCGCCGATTCTCTATGCCGGTTACGTCGGTTTTTCGGTCGCCTTCGCATTCGCGATCGCGGCGATGCTGAGCGGCAACCTCGACCAGAAATGGGCGCGCTGGACGCGGCCGTGGACAACGGCGGCATGGTTGTTCCTGACGATCGGCATTGCGCTCGGCAGCTGGTGGGCCTACTACGAACTCGGTTGGGGCGGCTGGTGGTTCTGGGATCCGGTCGAAAATGCATCATTCATGCCGTGGCTGATCGGCACTGCGCTGATTCACTCACTGGCCGTCACCGAGAAACGTGGTCTGTTCAAGAGCTGGACGTTGCTGCTGGCGATTACCGCGTTTTCGCTGAGCCTGCTCGGTACGTTCCTCGTGCGTTCGGGCATACTCGTGTCGGTCCACGCATTCGCGACCGATCCTACGCGGGGATTTTTCATCCTGGCATTCCTCGGCATTGTCATTCTCGGCGCGCTGGCGTTGTATGCCTGGCGCGCACCCCAACTCGATTCAGCCGCCGGCTTTCACCCGCTGTCGCGCGAGACATTCCTGCTGCTCAACAACGTTCTGCTCGTAATTGCCGCGGCGCTCGTATTTTTGGGCACGCTCGCGCCGCTCGTTATCGAGGTCATGAACGCTGGCAAGATCTCGGTTGGTCCGCCATGGTTCGAACTGGCGTTCTCAATCCCGATGATCCCACTTGTCATCCTGATGGGCGTCGGCATGCACTCGGCGTGGCGGACACAGGAGGCCGCTCCGCTCGGCAGACGTCTGCGTGTGCCGGCGCTGCTGGCCGTCGCCGCCGGTCTCCTGATACCGGGTTTTTTCTACGGTCGCTTCGGAGTGCTTGTCAGTGTCGGCACGGCCGCGGCGTTCTGGATCATTGCCGCCTCCCTGATCGAACCGATACGCTCGTGGCGGCGCAAGCCCGGCATGAGCCGCTCAGTGCTCGGCATGTCGGTCGCGCATTTCGGTGTCGGCCTGTTCGTGCTGGGTGTCACGATCGTATCCGCGTTTAATATCGAGTCGGACCAGGCGTTGAGCCCGGGCAACGCGGTTGACATAGCGGGTTACAGATTCGAGTTACGTGAGCTTCGTGACGTGGAAGGACCCAACTACAGCGCAATCGAGGGCCTCATTGAGATTCGCAGAAACGGCGAATTCGTTGGTGCGGTACGACCGCAGAAGCGCCAGTATCTCGTGCAGCAAAACTGGATGACCGAAGCCGGCATACTGACACTCTGGAATCAGGACCTGTTTGTTGCCCTCGGCGATCAACTCGGTAACGACACCTGGAGTGTCCGTATCCAGTACAAACCCATGATCCGGTTCATCTGGCTTGGCGCGCTCGTCATGGCACTGGGCGGCCTCATTGCAACCACGGATCGCCGCTACCGTGTTCGCGCCCGCGCCGACGAAGCGCTCGGCACTGAGGTTGCGGAATCGGCCTGATGACCCGCTTTATCGTGCCATTGGTCGCTTTCGCGATCCTGATTCCGGTGCTGATGATCGGTCTGACGCGCAATCCGAATGAGCTGCCGTCGCCGCTGCTGCAGAAACCAGCGCCGGTCTTCGAATTACCGTCACTGACCGAGCCGGATGAACGCGTCGGCTCCGCGACCTACGCGAATCAGATCGCGCTTGTGAACGTCTGGGCGACCTGGTGTCCGGGCTGCCGCCAGGAGCACGGCTTTCTGCTCGAGCTTGCGGCCGAGGGCAGCGTGCCGATATTCGGTCTCAACTGGCGCGATAATCGAAGCGACGCCCTGCGCTGGCTGCAGGCACTCGGTGACCCCTACATCGCATCTGCTTTCGATGAGGACGGTCGCGTCGGCATCGACTGGGGCGTCTACGGAGCTCCGGAGACTTTCCTGATCAGCGCAGACGGTATAGTCATCCACAAACACATCGCGCCGCTTACTCGCGAAATATGGGAGCGTGATTTCGTGCCGTTGATTGCGGAGCAAGGAGGCAGCAATTGAAGACTTTCATCTGCGTCTGCCTGACACTCATCGTCGCATTGCCGGCCGCGGCGATCGATTCCGGTCAGGCATTCGATGATCCCGAGCTACAGGCACGCTACGAGAACATCATTTCGGAGGTGCGCTGCCTGAAGTGCCAGAATCAGACGATCAAGGATTCGAATGCTTTCCTTGCGGGCGATCTGCGTCGCGAGATTCGTAACATGATCGAAGCTGGCCAGAGCGATGCCGAGATTGCCGAGTTTCTCGTCGCCCGCTACGGCGAATTCGCGCTGTATCGGCCCCGAGCTACGGGCAAAACGCTGATCCTCTGGCTTGCTCCGGCACTGTTCCTGCTTGGCGGCGCAGTTGTACTGTGGCGGATTCTGCGCAGTCGTATGGCATTGCCGATCGACGACGAATCGCCGGACGGGATCTGATTCCGTGACGCTCTGGATTCCCTTCACGGTCATGTGCCTGCTGGCAACGATATTCGTTGCCAGGCCGTTGTATCGGCAAAAAAAGCAATTGTCGCCGCTGCTCGCCGCGGTCGTTGTTGTTGTCGTGGCGCTGTCGGCCGGATTGTACGCATTTCAGGGCAGCCCCGGCCTCGAGTCGGCGGGCAGCGGGGCTGTACCGGACGTGGAGGAAATGGTCGCGTCCCTGGCTGCGCGGCTCGAGACTGAACCTGACGACATTCGTGGCTGGACGATGCTCGGCAGGTCGCATATGACGCTTGGCAATTATGCCGGTGCGGCCGATGCCTACGAGCGCGTCGTGGCGCTCGAGTCGTCGCAAAACGCGCAGTCTCTGGTCAGCCTTGGCGAGGCCATTCTGGCGCGCGACAACAGCCGCATCGAAGGCCGCACATCGGCGCTATTCGAATCAGCGCTCGCGCTGGAACCCAACAACGCGACGGCGCTGTTTTATGGTGGCATCGGCGCGCTCAACCGCGGCAATAAGACGCTGGCAGCCGAGCGCTGGGAGATACTCCTTGGACTCAATCCGCCGCCCGAGATTCAGCAGATACTCGTGCAGCGGATAGCGGAGTGGCGTGGCGAGCCGCCGCCGGCAGCCGCTCCGCAGGCGATCGAGCAATCGGGTGCCATCGTCACTGCCGAGATCTCGGTATCAGAGACCGCAGCGGCATCACTGCCGATCGAAGCCACGGTCTTCGTCATTGCGCGTGATCCCGCACAACCGTCGCCACCGATTGCCGTGACGCGCCGACGGCTGTCGGAGTTGCCCGGTGTCGTTGAACTCGGTGATCGCGACTCGATGGTCCCCGGACGTTCGCTGTCGGCTTTCGCCGAATTCGAACTAATCGCGCGCATATCCGTGTCGGGCCAGCATGTCGCGCAGTCGGGTGACTGGTTCGCAGCGCAGATTGTCAAACCGGCAGAAAACGGCGCAGTCAAACTATTCATAGAACAACAAGTTCCCTGAGAGCACCGCGCATGTCAGATGAGATCGAAGCTGCAACGATGTGTTTTGCCTGTGGGCCCGACAACCCGATCGGCCTGAAAATCGATTTTCACGTGGACGGCGATGTTTGTACCGCGGAATTTACGCCGAACGAAAATCATGTCGGCTACCGGAACACCGTACACGGCGGGATCCTGTACACGGCTCTCGATGATGTCACCGCAAACGTCCTGTATCAGCAGGGCCGCAGAGCCCATACGGCGCGTTGCCAAGTGCGGTATCGGCAGATGGCGCTCGTCGGCGAAGTGCTCAAGCTCAAAGGCTGGATCGACAGCGAACGGCGGCGCCTCGTGATTCTGAAAGGCGAAGTCCGGCGCGCCAGTGACGACGCGGTTGTCGCTGATTGCGAAGCGAGCTTCATGCTCGAGAAAACCTGATCCTGAAAGGAGTGATGAATGGCTCTACCCACAGCGCTTGAGGGTCGGCTGCGGCTGCCCCTCATCGGTGCGCCGATGTTCATCGTGTCTTGCCCGGCGCTCGTTATCGCACAGTGCACGGCTGGCGTCATCGGCTCGTTTCCTGCACTTAATGCGCGACCGCAGCAGAAACTCGACGCCTGGATTCGAGAGATAAAGGAGTCGCTCGCGGCATACGCGGCCGAGAATTCCGATGAGCCCGTCGCGCCATTTGCGGTCAATCAGATCGTGCACCAGAGCAACAGCCGCCTGTACGCCGATATGGAAACCTGTATCGAGCACGAGGTGCCGATCATAATCACGAGCCTGCGGCCGCCGGGCGATGTCGTCAAAGCCGTGCACGGCTATGGTGGCCTCGTATTTCATGACGTCATTAGCCTGCGCCACGCGCGCAAAGCGATAGCGCAGGGCGTCGACGGCATCATTGCCGTTTGCGCTGGCGCCGGGGGGCATGCGGGAACGCTGAGCCCGTTTGCACTCGTCAAGGAGATTCGGCGCGAGTTCGACGGCGCCGTAATTCTGGCCGGTTCCATGTCGAACGGTGGCGATGTTCTCGCCGCTCAGGCGATAGGTGCCGATCTCACCTACTTCGGCACGCGTTTCATCGCGACCGACGAGGCCAACGCGCTGCCTGATTACAAAGATATGATCGTAGACAGCCAATCCGCGGATATCGTCTATTCATCGCTGTTCTCGGGCGTGCTCGGCAATTACCTCAAGGGCAGTATCGCCAACGCGGGCTACGATCCCGACAATCTGCCCGAAGGCGACAAGAACACGATGGACTTCGGCAACAGAGAAAAGAACGCGGCAAAAGCCTGGCGTGACATCTGGAGCGCCGGCCAGGGTGTCGGCAGTATCGATCAGACGATGCCAACGCGCGATCTCGTCTTGCGCCTGGAACAGGAATACGACGCGGCGCGGCGACGCCTCGGAGTCGCCTGAACATTGAAGATCATTGCGCTGTCCTACCTGTTCGTCGCGGTCGGCGGTGCGCTGGGCGCGATGGCACGCTTCGCCCTGAACGTCTTCCTGCAACGGGACATCGCATTTCCGTGGGGCACGCTGAGCGCAAATCTGCTCGGTTGCCTGGCCATGGGCGTTATTGCACAACTCGTCGCCAGCGCTGCCTGGTTCAACGAGGCAGGCGTCATCCCGGATCAATACCGACTGCTGTTCGCGATCGGTTTCTGCGGCAGTTTCACGACTCTGTCGGCGCTCGTCATGGAACTGCACACGATGCTGCAGCGCAACGAAATACTGGCATCGATTGCTTACATTATGGCGACGATGGTCGGTGGCCTCGCCTGTTTCTACATGGGTTTCATGCTGACGCGTATGCTGCGTGTGTAGGAGTCCGCTCCAGCAGCGGTTGCCCGCTTGGGCGGGCTCCTACAGATCGGCCGCAATGTCCTCAAGGGTCGTTACGATTCGATCGAGCCAATCGTTGTGTTCGGGTTTCATCAGCACCGATCGCAGGCAGGTCACAGTCTCGGTATTCGCTTTTAGTGCCGGCACGTGAGCGCACACCAGTTCGACGGGCAGCTCCATCATGGCGAGATGCAGGTCCTTGTCAGCGGCCCGGGAGAACACGCGGCGGGCACGCTGGCCAGCCTCCGCCGTATCGGGCGCCCTGACGGCGTAGACAACGATATCGAGTTCCGGTTGCAGCAGCGGCCAATAATGCTCGCTGTCGTTCAGGTGTTGCCACAGACCGCGGGCGGCCAGCAGGCATTGATCCAGCCAGCGGGCAAACTGCCCGCCTTTAACGAGTGGGAAGAGCTGTTGCGTCGCCCACAACGCTGCGGCCGCCGCACCGGGCCGTGAACACTCAAGGCTGATTTCACCGAGATGCAGTTCGGCCGAACTGAAGTACGTAAACGGCGAACTGTGACCGTAGAAACGGCCGACATCGGTGTCGCGAAACAGCACACAGCCGCAGCCGTAAGGCTGCAGGCCGTGCTTGTGCGGGTCGACGACAATCGAATCGACTTCCCCGAGGCGTTCATAGGTCGCTGCCGTATCGCTGTTGATGGCGCTGCAGAGCCCGAAGTAGCCGCCGTAGGCGGCATCGGCATGCACGCGGGCAGCGTATTTTTTCGCAAGCTCGAGTATTCCGGGCAGATGGTCGACAGCGCCAAGTCCCGTGTTGCCGATTGTTGCCACGATCGTGCCGATATCGCCGGCCCGCAGCAATGCCTCGGTTGCATCCAGGTCCATGCGGCCGTGCCTGTCGACAGGTACCGGCGCGAATCCCAGGCCAAGCACATCGCTGATCCGCGAGTGCGTGTAGTGCGCCTGTGCCGAGGCGATGATCTTCTTACCGGGATGCAGCTTACCTGACACCCACAACGCCTCGAGATTGGCCATCGTGCCGCCGCCCGTCAGATGGCCGAGTGGAGCATTCCAGCCGAACAGGCGGCCCAGCTCGACAATGCACTCTTGCTCCATGGCCGAACTCGCACGTCCGCCATCGAGAGCGTGGTTGTTCGGATTGACCCACAGCGACATTGCGTACGCGATTCTGGCGACCGCGTGCGGCGGCTTCAGCATCTGCCCGGCGTACTGGGGATGGTAATAGGGGTAGTTGTCCTGCATGCGTTCGGCGACGAGCTGCAGGACGTCCGCAGCGGCCTCGGTATCGAAATCCGGCGTGAACGCCGGCAGGTCCTCGTAGCCCTTCGCCAGGGTCGTTAATGCGTCGCGCAACAGCTCCAGTTCTGCAGGGTTGATCATCACTCCCTCAGGTCGTGTATGAGCCGCGCAGCTTACCGCACAAAGCCCGGATGGCGTTACTATGAGGCATGGACCTGATTGCTCTGGCCGTACCGTTTTTTCTGCTCGCGCTGCTCGTGGAACTCGCTATCGATCGCGCGCGCGGCAGCGGCCTGTATCGCGCCAACGATGCGATCAACAGCCTGAGTGCGGGCATGTTGAGTACGACCTTCGGTTACTTTACCCAACTGCTGCCGCTGCTTGTCTGGGGCCTGGTTCTCGAGAACTTCGCACTCATCGACATGCCGCTCGCCTGGTTCGACGCGTCGCCCGCCGGGATCGCGCTGTGGCTGCTTGCAGCGCTTGCCTGGGACTTCAGCTACTACTGGTTCCATCGCTTCAGCCACGAGATTTCAATACTGTGGGCGGCACATGCCGTACATCACCAGAGCGAGGACTACAACCTGTCTACGGCGCTGCGGCAAACGAGCACGGGCTTCGTGTTCGGCTGGATATTCTACGTGCCGTTGTTCCTGATCGGGTTTCCGCTCGAGGTCCTGTTAACAGTCAAGGCGATTAATCTGATCTATCAGTTTTGGGTACACACGCAGATCGTGCGGCGCATGGGCGTTCTGGACTACATTCTCGTGACGCCGTCAAACCATCGCGTGCACCATGCCCAAAATGAGCGCTACATCGACAAAAACTATGGCGGTATGTTGATCCTCTGGGATCGTCTGTTTGGCACCTTTGCAGATGAGCGTCACGACGACCCGGTCATCTTCGGCGTGCGCAAGCCTCTGGCGAACTGGAATCCGTTCTGGGCCAATCTGCAGGTTTACGATTATCTGTTGTTCGATGCGGTGCATACGCGGCGCTGGCGTGACAGGCTCAGTATCTGGTTTCGGCGCACGGGCTGGAGGCCGACCGACGTCGAGGCGCGTTATCCGAAACACCTGGTCAGCGTCGAAGAGTTCGAAAAATTCGATCCAGCCGTTGACCGTGCTACGAATAATTACGTGCTGATACAATTTCTTGTGGCAATTGCCGGGGCGCTCGCAATTGCGGCTTGGTTCGTCGACACGGGTGCCCGCGGAGTCGTGCTTCCCTGCGTCCTCCTGTGGAGTACGCTGTACACGCTCGGACTGTTCAACGAAGGCAGGGACTATGCGTTACGCGCCGAGCTGTTGCGACTTCTGCTCGTCGTGCCCGGCTGCGTCGTACTCATGCAGTTGTATACGCCGCTGAACTCGGCTGCGGGCAGCATTTGGGGCGTTACAGTCGGCTACGTCGGCCTGTCACTGGCCGGGCTCCTGCTGCTGCGCGAATCGTCAGATCTAAATTATATTAAATCTATAAAATACAATGACTAATATTACCTATCTGGAAAAATTATCACTATGGTGCAGCACGTGATTCGTGCTGGCAGCCGTGTCTCGATTCGCTCGGGTGCGCCGTGGGAGCCGCTCGTTGGCTATGCACGCGCAGTCAGAGTCGGCTCATTTGTCGCCGTCTCCGGCACGGCAGCGGTCGGTCCCGACGGTACAGTCACGGGCGGGAGTGATGCGTACCGGCAGGCACAACGGTGTATCGAGGTAATCCGCGATGCACTCGAAAAGGCCGGTGCCGGGCTTGAACACGTCGTTCGTACGCGGATATTTGTGACCGACATTGATCAGTGGGAAGACATCGCGCGTGCGCACCGCGAAGCTTTCGGAGCGGTACCGCCGGCGACATCGATGGTCGAGGTGACGCGACTCATCGACCCGGCAATGCTTGTCGAGATCGAGGCAGATGCGATTGTCGTTGCGGAGTGACCGCGCTACCTGTCGTCGCGCGTCCAGGTGTCCGAGCGCCCGAACAACGATACCCCGATATAACCACGAACCTTGAGCGTATTGCGATTGACGAGCCTTAACGTGGATTTGTAGGTCTTGCCGCTGTTCGGATCATAGATCGTGCCGCCGGTCCATTTGCCGTTACCCGCAGGCGTGAAGCCGCGCATGATCGTCAGACCTTTGAGCGGGCGATCTCGCAGTCCGGGATCCGGATTGAGGTCGTCATAGCGCGGTGGATCGCCATCCTTGTCATTCGGTGAGCCCGCGATGATGCCGACGAGACTGTCCCCGACCAGCCGAATCTCAATCCAGCCGTCGCCATCGCCGCTCAGCCAGCGACCTTCGACATCGGATTCGGCCGACCAGCACGACAGCGATACGATGGCTGCGACGAGGAGAGCGAAGCGCTGTAGTGGATTCATCGATAGCCACGGGTATGATGCTGTGGTCGCCAATACTATCGAATTCTACACACGGAGGGCTTGTGCTACGGCGAAGATTCATCCAGCTTATCGCCAGTGGGATATTGTTCGGCCTGCTTGGTGCCCGGGCGCGCGGCAACTTCGATTTTGATCGTTATGCGTTTCACCACGGTGTCGCGAGCGGCGACCCGCTCGTTGACGGCGTCATCCTCTGGACGCGGATCAGCGGCGGATCGGGGGAGACGGTAAGCGTGGTCTGGCAGGTCTCCGGCGACCCGGACATGCGGTCTGTGCTGGCGGCGGGGCGTGTTGAGACTGACGCGAATCGAGATTACACCGTAAAAGTCGACGTCCGCGGGCTGCCGGCCGGCAGTCGCCTTTATTACCGCTTTACGGTCGAAAATGTGCATTCACCGACGGGTACGACGCGGACCTTGCCAGCGGGCAGTATCGATACGGCACGTTTTGCCGTCGTGTCCTGCTCCAATTTTCCGGCGGGTTACTTTCACGCGTACCGCGAGATTGCGCGGCGCGACGACCTCGACGCCGTCATTCATCTCGGCGATTACATCTACGAATATGGGCTTGGCGGATACGCGACGCAGCGCGCCGAGGAATTCGGTCGCGTACCGGATCCAACGACCGAGTTGCTGACGCTGGACGACTATCGTCGCCGCCACGCGCAGTACAAAGCGGACCCGGACTCGCAGGCCATGCATGCCGCACATGCCATGATCGCTGTCTGGGACGACCATGAGATAGCGAACGACGGCTGGAAAAGAGGCGCCGAGAATCATGACGAAGACGAAGACTCCGATGAGGGTCGCTGGTCGCGGCGGCGGGACGCGGCGATGCAGGCCTACTTCGAGTGGCTGCCGATACGTGGCAAAGCGCGCGGTCGGCGCACGCGCATCTTTCGCGAGTTCAGCTATGGCAATCTGCTGAACCTGCTTGTGCTTGATACGCGTTACTACGGCCGCGACCGGCAACCGGACATCAGCGGCACAGACGGCAGTAGGGAAAGCATCGAGGCTGTGCTGCACGGCGACAAACGCCACATGCTCGGGCGTCGCCAGGAACGTTGGCTGCGTAAGAAGCTCGATGCGGCCGACACGACCTGGCAGGTCATCGCTCAGCAGGTGCTCGTGTCGCCCCTGAATTCCCCGGATCTGGAACCGGTCCTGGACCCGGAACAACCGGCGCTCATGGCGCAGAAGGACGTGGAACGCAACATCGCGATCAGCAAGACGAATCCGCCGATTCTGCTCGATACCTGGGACGGTTACCCCTGGGCGCGACAACGATTGCTGCGGGTTATTGAGCATCACGCCACCAATGCCGTGATACTGAGTGGTGATCTGCACACCGCTATTGCAGGCAACCTGGTACCTGACGGCGGTGTTCAACCGGTTACCGTCGAGTTCATGACAGGGTCTGTTACGTCACCGGGTTTCGCGGAATATCTTCCCGAACGACGCCCTGGCGCTCTGCGCGATGCAACCCTGCAGCAGAACCCGAACCTGCGTTACATGGAAACCGAGCGACGCGGCTGGTTGTGCATGACGCTCACTCATGCAGAATGCAGCGGCGAGTGGCATGTGCTCGATACCGTGGCCGACATCGCCTACAAAAGCAGTGTCGATCGACGCCTGGCTGTCGCTGCCGGCCAGATAGCGGCGGGCCTGTACGATATCTAGCGAACCCGTTATTTCAATATCGATGCGTTAACGGGTACCCATGCGACGAACACAACTCTCGCTCTACGAAGCAAGACGGATCGCCCTTGCTGCACAGGGTTTTGATAAGGAGCGGCCACAAGGGCCACCGGACGCCAGGCATTTTCGTCGCGCGCTTAATACGCTCCGGCTACTGCAACTGGACTATGTCAATGTGCTGACGCCGGCCCACTTTCTCGTGCTCTGGTCACGTCTCGGCGCATACGACCGGGCGCGATTCCAGCGCTTCGTCTATGGCAGGCGCGAATTCACCGAGCAATGGGCGCATGAGGCCTCGATCGTTCCCGTCAGCAGCTGGCCGTTGCTCGCATATCGACGCAGCACGCATCAAATGCACAAGAACAATCCGCTGCGACGCATACGCAATCGTACCGCGTACCTCGACGCGGTGCTCAGACAGGTACAGCGGGACGGGGCGCTGACCGCCAACGATCTGCCGCCGGTACCCGGACCGCGCCGCAAGCCCGGTGACTGGCACCGCTCGATTCCGCGCTGGGCGCTCGAATACCATTTCGCTCGGGGTAACCTCGCTGTCGCAGATCGACGGCCGAATTTTCAGCGTGTCTACGATCTGCCGGAGCGCGTCCTGCCGGTAGAGCATCTGTCGCAGTCCGTGGGCAAGAATGAGGCCCAGAGGCGACTGTTGCGCATCGCCGCGACGGCGCTGGGCATTGCCACGCTGCACGACCTCGCCGACTACTTTCGAATGTCACCGCGCGAGACCGCGCCACTGCTCGCGGATCTTGTGGACGAAGGCCATGTTACGACCGTCAGCATTGACGGCTGGAAGCAGCCTGCTTATCTTTCTGCGCACGCGCGGCTGCCCCGATCCATCGCGGGTGCCTCATTGCTGTCGCCATTCGATCCTGTCGTGTGGTTTCGACCTCGAGCCGAGCGGCTGTTTGGTTTCCACTACCGCATCGAGATCTACGTGCCGTCAGCACAGCGCAAGTGGGGGTATTATGTGCTGCCTTTCCGACTTGGCGCCGAGATTGTTGCCCGAGTAGACCTGAAGGCGGACCGCAAGGCGGGCAGACTATGTGTCCTTGGTGTGCACGAGGAGACGGGGACTGATCGGGGCGCATGTGTCGAGTCGATGGCCCAGGAATTGCGTGAGCTGGCGAACTGGCTCGGTCTCGATGACATCCGCGTAACGCGGCACAACGATCTTAGCCGCCAGTTGGCGGACCTGGCTTAGGAGAATTGCGGCATGACAAACAGCAGTAGCGTCGCACTGCGGATCGAACCGGCGACAAAAGACCTGGGTGAGTTCACTGTCAGGCGGGCTTTGCCAGACAGGCGACGGCAACGCGTCGGACCATTCATCTTTTTCGACCACATGGGTCCGGCGGACTTTTCACCAGGCAGCGGTGTCAACGTGCGTGCGCACCCGCATATCGGGCTTGCGACGATCACCTACCTGTTCGACGGTGAGATCCTGCATCGCGACAGTCTCGGCTGTGTGCAGCCCATTCGGCCCGGTGAGGTCAATTGGATGACGGCAGGGCGGGGCATTGTCCACTCCGAAAAAGTAAGCGAGGAAATCCTCGCCAGCGGACAACACTTGCATGGCATTCAATCCTGGGTGGCGCTGCCGCTCGAACATGAGGAGACCGAACCGCGTTTCGAGCACTATGCGGCCGATGATATTCCGTCGTTAACTCGCGAGGGCGCGCAGATCTCCGTGATCATCGGCACAGCGTTCGGCGCAACTTCACCGGTGCGCACGGAAAGCGAAACACTGTATGTCGAACTCAAGCTCGAGGCGGGCGCGACGCTGCAACTTCCCGAGAGCGAAGAACTCGGAGTTTACGTCATTGCCGGTGACGTCCTGGTCGATGGCCAGGCGCTGCAGCCGCTCGAGTTGGCGGTACTTGCAGACAACGCGGTCGCATCGATCAGTGCGACGACAGCGGCACACGTAATGCTCTGTGGTGGCGCGGCGATTGCGGGTGAGCGCATCATCTGGTGGAATTTCGTCAGTAGCTCGCGCGAGCGTCTCGAGCAGGCGAAGCGGGACTGGAACGAAGGACGCTTCGATGCGGTTCCCGGCGAAGCAGACTTTATACCGTTGCCGACCGAGTGACACTAACACGGCCGTCCGCGGTTGCGCTGATACTCGCCAACCTCGTGCCTCTTGCCGGCGTGCTCTGGCTCGACTGGCGTGTCTTCGACATACTGATGCTCTACTGGGCCGAGAACGTCGTCATCGGCGTCGTCAATGTCTTGCGCATGATCGCATGCGGGGCGCGGACTGATTTTCGATTTCTCCTTATTCCGTTCTTCATTGTCCACTACGGCATGTTCTGTTTCGGTCACTACACCGCCGTTGTGAGCTTATTTGCCGACGAGCAGGATCTTGCGTCCGGCAACGGTCATATCTTCGGCGTCGCACCGGCAGATGTTTGGCAGTCGCCACTGTGGTTCGGTGTCGTCGCGATCGCGATCAGCCACCTGTTGTCGTTCTATTTTAATTTTCTAGGTCGAAGAGAATACCGGCGTACGAACATGATGCAACTCATGCGGCGGCCATATGGCCGTATCATCGTATTGCACATCGCCGTCATTGCAGGCGGTTTTCTCATCGCTGTCCTCGGAGATCCAACGTGGATGCTCTTGGTGCTCATTGTGATGAAGAGCGCGATCGATCTGCGCATGCATGAAAAGGAACGGCATCTGTTTGCAGGCCCAACCGAAACAGCATGACCTGAAGATGTGCCGTTCTCATATTCGATTGTCGATCGGGCTTATATTATTGTGTATGTTGCTGAGCCGATGTCGTGAGGTTCCGTAGACGATGTATCGAGTCATTGAACGTATTCTGACCACAGCCTCTTCGCCAACGCGTTTGGCAGCGTGCGCTATGTTCATAGCCGTGCTGTCGATCGGCGCATGTGGATCGAAACAAGTGCTGATTGCCAAACCGGCGGCCGTTCCGGCCGGCGTCGATCTGTCGGGCCAATGGCTGCTGCGCGATACGAGCGGGACAACGCAACCGAACGCTCGCGAGACATTGGTGCACGTATTTCTCGAAACCGGCAGATCGGTCAAGATTACACAGACAGAATCAGGGCTGTTCGTTAGCTTTGATCGTTCAGTCGTCGAGGAGTACCGATTCGGCGAGAACCGCAGTATCAGCGTCGGCGAGATCGCTGCGGACCGCGTATCGGGCTGGGAGGGCAGATCCTATGTTATCGAAACGCTCGATAAGAACGATGTGAAACTGACGGACAGGTATCAACTCGAGAACGGCGGCCGGCGACTGACAAGATCAACGTCGATCGCGACACAGAACAAGCAGCTTCTTTCGCTGCAGCAGGTGTTCGATCGCATCTAGCTTTGTGTCGGCGCGTAACTCTTCAGCGTCGCGCGCATTTTCAATTCGCCGTCCCGATGCCGCTCAATTATCACGGGCAGATAACCCAATTCCTCGGCGCACCAAAACGTTGTAATTCGCGATGAATTCACGGCCTGGTGTTGAATACCGACCACGGTAAACGATCCTGCCGGCACCTTGACGTCGCGGTGCCCGATCTTACGTATGCTGACAGTTCTTAACTTGTCAACGCCGAAAAGCAGATACTCATCGACGGCGCGATCGTTGAGAAGATCGTGCATCAATTCATACTGAATCGACACACGGTCGTGCATGAGTTCTTCCATCGCCAGGAGATATTCTTCGCCGTTAACCGTACCGCGCGCCTCGCCTGACTCCCAGTCAAAGCTGATCGTTGCCCGGGTCTTGTCGCGCGTTATCGTATCCTCGGACTCGAAACGGGTCGGCCGGATGCCACTATCGGCAATCGCGAACTCGGAGGCGTCACTGATCCTGCCTCCCGCAAACATCCTCGCCAGCCCGGTCGCTTTGACCACGTGCGTCGCGACATAGCCGCCGTCGATGGCCTTTAGCTCCGTATTGAGCTTGCCCCCGAGTACGCTGATCTTGACCTTGTATTCAGCAACATGCGGCTGCAGGGTCGAGTCCGCCACGGCGAAAGCAGATAGTGACGCCAGTACGATGCATACGCCGACGAGCCGCAATGTGACCGCGACAATGTTGTCTGATTTGTTAGGCATAGTTGCCTTTCCTCCGCGAGCCTGGAATCGGTGTCCTTATTCTCTCATTAAGGACCTGACTGCGTGCTGAACGTTCCACCCATATTACACAGAACGCGAATGCGGCCGCGCGCCGAGTTTGTGGTATCCGTTTAGTTCGCGTCAAGGTAGTATTGGGCGCTCATTTTGTCAGCTGACCGACTGAATGCGACTTTACGATAGCCTGATCGATCTCCTCGCTGATGCCCGTGGTAAAGACCGACAAATCCGCTTCATCGACGGGGAGCACGATGAAAGCGCAATGTCTTTTGCGGACCTCTGGAACCGGGCGGTCGCGATGCTCGGTGCGCTGCAGTCGCGCGGGATGCAGAGTGGCGACGAGCTCGTCATCTTTAGCAGATCGAATGAAATGTTCGTTGTCGCTTACTGGGCTGCAATACTGGGCGGAATCGTACCTGTCCCTGTCGCCGTCGGCATAAGTGATGACCACCGCCACAAGCTGTTTCGTATTCTCCGCCAGCTGAACCGCGCGACGCTGTTTACGGAGGCTGAACTGCTCGATCGGTTGCTCGATTTCTCGAAGGATAAGTCGCTCGATGAGGTCACCCGAATTCTTGAGAGCCGAACGGCATTGATGAGCGAAGTCCAAGAGGGGGAATCCGGTGAGATTGTCACGGTATCCCCTGACGACACCGCGTTCATCCAGTATTCGTCGGGCTCCACCAGCGATCCGAAAGGAGTCTGCCTGACCCATCGCAATCTGTGCGCCAATATTCGGGCTTTTGTTGAGGCTGCACGATGGAACGAATACGAGCAAAGTCTCAGCTGGATGCCGTTAACGCATGACATGGGACTGATCATTTTTCACCTTAGTGCATTGGCGGCCGGCATGAATCACGCGATCATGGACACGGGCCTGTTTGTCCGCAGGCCGTTACTATGGATGATCAAAGCAGACCAGCTGCGCACGACTCAGCTGTGTTCGCCGAACTTCGGGTACAAGCACTTCCTGAAGCAATTTGGACGCAAAGGACTACCGGAACTCGATCTGTCCTGCGTGAAATTGATTTTCAATGGTGCGGAGCCAATTTCCTACTCGCTTTGTGAGGAGTTCTTGGAGGCACTCGCACCGTTCGGTCTCAGGCGCAATACGATGACCCCGGGCTATGGCCTTGCCGAAGCAACTGTTGCGGTTTCGATGTCGCCGGCTGGCAACGAGTGTTCGAGAATAATTGTGCACCGGCACTCGCTACGCGTGGGCGAAGCCTATGAAGTGGCGCAACCTGGTGACTCGGATGCTATCAGCTTCGTCAAGGTGGGTTCGGCAATCCGTGACGTCGAAATCCGTATCGCGGATGATGCCGATCACAGACTCGACGACGGCAAAGTTGGCAATATCCAGCTGAAAGGCGCGAGTGTCACCCAGAGAATATATGGCGACCGGGCGGCGACCGCAGAGCTTTTCACCAGGGACGGCTGGTTGCGAACCGGGGACTGTGGTGTCATTGTCGACGGGCAGTTAGTAGTTACTGGTCGTTCAAAAGACATCATCATTGTCAACGGACAGAACTATTACCCACATGATATCGAGGAAATCGTGGCCCGATTGGACGGGCTTGATCTCGGCAAGGTCGCCATCGGAGGCACGCGGGCCGATGGCAACCAGACGGAGGAGCTGCTGGTCTTTGTGCTGTATCGTCAGGATATCGAGTCGTTCGTCGCGCTGGCTGATCAAGTGCATGCGACGATTGGCGAACATACGGCGCTCGGGGTAGATCACGTCATCCCTGTCGCGAGGATTCCAAAGACGACGAGTGGCAAGATCCAGCGTGCAAAGCTGCTCGATGACTACCTTGATGGCAAATACGCCGCAGTCGTGCAGACGATGGCGCGCACTGTTGAAACGGTCCCCACTGACGATGATCCGCTCGTTGCGGAGCTTGAAATGATCTGCCGGGAGTTTTCCAGGGACCACGTCTTCGGTCCGGACGACAATCTGTTCGAAGTCGGAATAAGCTCCTTGACTCTGGCAGAGATCGCTCTGGCTATCGATGAGCGTTACCCTGGCCAGCTCGATATCAGCGACCTGTTCGACTACCCGACATTGCGTGAAGTCGCCGGCTTCCTGCGCCATGACGAATGACTGAGAGCAAGCCCATGACCTACTCACGTATCGCAGGTACAGGCGCCTACTTGCCAGAAAAGATCGTGACCAATCATGACCTCGAGAAGACCCTGGACACTTCGGACGAGTGGATTCGCGAGCGCACCGGTATCCGCAGGCGCCACATCGCGGCTGACGGCGAAACCTGCTCGGATATGGCGATGGCCGCCGCGGGCCCGGCTATCGACATGGCAGCCATTGCGGTGGCTGACATCGATCTGATCATCGTGGCCACGACGACGCCGGACAAGGTATTTCCCAGCACCGCCTGCATCGTTCAGCGCCGCCTGGATATTCACGGTTGCCCGGCGTTCGACGTGCAGGCGGCCTGTTCGGGGTTCGTGTATGGGCTCGACCTGGCGAACCGCATGATAACGACTGGCGGCGCTTCAACGGCACTCGTTATCGGCAGTGAGACATTGTCCCGGATCACCAACTGGGAAGACCGCGGTACCGCCGTCCTCTTCGGTGATGGCGCCGGCGCTGTGATCCTGCAGGCCAGCGACGAGCCCGGGATCGTGTCTACGCACATACACGCGGACGGCAAGTACGAAGATCTGCTGGAGGTGCGGGCCGGCATATCGATGGGTTATGACGCTGTTCGCGCCGAAGCGGCGTTTATTCACATGAACGGCAATGCCGTGTTTCGCAGGGCCGTAGCGACACTGGGTTCCATCGCCCGAGAAACCCTCGACGGACACGGTTACGACAAGACCGATGTCGACTGGCTGGTTCCGCACCAGGCAAACCTGCGCATCATCAAGGCCGCTGCCAAAAAACTCGATTTGCCGATGGAGCGGGTGGTCGTCACAGTGGATGATCAGGCGAATACGTCGGCTGCATCCATTCCGCTGGCGCTGGACACGGCAGTCCGCGATGGCCGCATTCAGCGGGGTCAGATGCTGCTGTTCGAGGCGTTTGGCGCCGGCTTCACGTGGGGTTCGGCTCTGGTCCGCTTCTGACGGGAACGAAATACAGTTTTGCCCGGCATCGGCGCGGCGCGCCCACTGTTCGGCCCGAGCGCCGATCTGGCCCCAGTTTTTTAGTGATGTAGTTTCTATTATAAATCTATAAAATACTGATAATAAGAAAAAAAAGAGTTTCCCAGATACCTGCTAGACTGGCGGCGAATGCAGCCGCCAGAGCTGTAACAAGAAAAACACGACCATAACAACCTGGAACAAAAACAAGCATAAGGGGAATTCTCATGGGAGCAGGAAAGACAATCCAATTAGTTGGCGTCCTGGTCGCGCTCGTCGCGGGGCTGATCGGCGGCTTCGCCTACAGCGGGCTTCTGATCGCCGTGCTTGGCGTCGCAGGCGGGTATTTCATCGCTGATGAAGATCGCGTGGGATTCCTCGTCGCAGCTCTCGCTTTGGCGATGGTGCATGGCGCGCTGGGACCGATCCCGGCGGTTGGTGAGTACATCACGGGTGCGCTCGGCGGTCTCAGCAGCCTTTACAATGCGGCTGCCGTTACGGTCATCGTCCTGAGACTCGTCGACAAACTGAAGCCGTAAAATTGACCGCACCCGGTCGCGGGTGTGAGCAATTGAGAGGCCGCTCCCGATTGAGCGGCCTTTTTTGTGGTCCCATCTGACATAAGGCCGCAAAAACCGGCTGTTTTCACCGAAATTGTGTGATTCCGCTCACACTCTGCAGGCACCCCTGTCTCTATACTGCGACATATAGGGCTGTCGCAATACGGCGACAGGTGGATAGCGTAACCAGGATGGATGCTTACTCAAATGGAAACCCCGCTGTCACAATCCAATGTTTCTCTGAAATTAGAGGAAATCCAAAAGCGCTGCAGCGAGCTGCTTGAAGAGCCCGAAGGTTTGTCGGAGCTGACGCTCGAGGAGGCCCTTCTGGAGCCTGATTCGAGCGATCCGTACAACAACAGTCAGCCCTGAGACGCTTTCTCATGCATGTCGTGCATGAGCTTCAGGCGCCACAACCAAACAACGAGTATCAACAGAGCTGCGAGTGGCAATGCGCTGTGCGGTTTCAATAGAACCATAAAATCGTACAGGCCGTGCAGGGCGGCGGCGATCGCGAACCCGGCTGTCGCCGCGACGAGAATCGAGCGGCCATTTAAATATGCGCGCGCGATCCAGTGACCCCAGATCGATGCGAAGAGTATGTGCACGACCGGGCTCGCAAAGCCGCGAGCGGCAGCTTCGATCGGCGTCAGGTAATCAAGGTACTGCCAGTTCTCGACAGCCGCATACCCGAGGCCGATGAACGACGCATAGATGATCCCGTCCAGCGGCTCGTTGAATTCATCGAATCGCAAAACGATCAGCACGAACGGCAGCAACTTGGCGGATTCCTCGATCGGCCCGATGACGAGTAACGCGTAAGCGAACAGCCCGAGCGGGCTTGAATTGGCCAGAACGCCGGCATCATAGCGCAAGCCAAGTGGTTCTAGCGCCAGGTACATGCCTTGCGATATGCCGGCTGCAAGGACACCGAGGGCGAATACCAGTAGCAGATGGCCGACGGGTTCGGGCAGGTGCCGATCCTTGTGATAGTGGTAGATGGCCCAGAACAGGGCAGGCACAACGACAGGAAGAATCAGGAGTCCTTGCTGCATTGCGGCATTATGCGGCAATGCGTTAGCCGAGTTCTGTGACGCGTTTGCCTAACCAGCGGACCGCGTCTTCAATGCGATCAGTCCACGGATGTCCGAAGCTCAGGCGCACGAAGTTCGAATAGCGTTTTGACGGCGAGAAAATTCGGCCTGGCGCGATACTGATGCCCGCCGCGATGGCTGCGTCAAACAGCTGTTCCGCGTCCACATGACCGGGCAATTCCAGCCAAAGTACGGCTCCGCCGACGGGTTTGGACGTCCTGGTTTCAGCCGGAAAATGCTCGGCAACCAGCGCGCTCATTCGTTCCGCATTTTGCTTGAGCACGGGTCGCAGCGATTTCAGGTGCCGGCTGTAATCGCCCGTCGCGAGAAATTCCGCGAGCGTGAGCTGTTGCAACAGACCCGATGAGCACGAGAATGCGCGCTTGAGTCGCGTGATTCGGTCTATGAAATGCTCGGTCACGACCCAGCCAATGCGATAGCCGGGTGCGGCCGTTTTTGAAAACGACCCACAGGTAATTACGCGCGCATTGTTGCTCAGGAACTGCGCCGGTACGGGCCGCACACCGTCGAAGCGCAGATCCCCGTAAACGTCATCCTCGATGAGTACGACATCGAATTCTTCGAGCATGGCAACGAGTTTGCGCCGAACCCGATCCGGCATTGTCACGCCCAGAGGATTCGACAGTGTCGTCGAGAACATGCACGCCTTAACCGGGTATCGCTCGAGCGTGCGACGCAGTTCCGACAGCGTCACACCTTCCTCGGGACAGGTCTCGACCTCGACGGCGAGCATGCCAAGGCTGTCGATCAGTTCCAGCAGGCCGTGATACGTCGGTGTCTCAACCGCAATCACATCGCCCTTTGTTGCAACGGCGTGCAGCGCCAGCAGCAGCGCTTCCTGACCACCGTTGGTGATCGCGATCTGCTCGGGTTCAACCTGCACACCGACCGTGTCGAGATAGTGATAGGCAATCTGTCGCCGGAGAGTTGGTTCTCCGAGAGTTGTCGCATAGCCGAGGCTGCGTTCTTCCGCCCGCGACATCACGCGCTTCATGGCCCGGTGCAGCGCTTTCGCAGCCGGTCTGGCCATCGTCGGATTGGCGATGCCGAGCGGAATGAGGTCGGGATGATTGATGCCGTCGTAGACGCGCTCCATCAACGGACGACAGGCGAGGCACAGCGGATTGCCGGCCGAGGAGGGCGCAGGATTCACGATCTCGTTCTGCTGCACATGGCGCACATAGAATCCGGACTGCGGACGGGACTCGACGCGTCGTTGGCGTTCCAGCTCAATGTAGGCCTGGCGAACCGTCGGCACGCTGACTCCCGCGGTTCGGCTCATGCGGCGCAAAGAGGGCAGCCGATCGCCCGGCCTCAATATGCCAGAGCCGATATTTTCCTTTATTAAATCAATCACTTGGGAATAAAGGAATTGACCGTCGCATTTGTCGATTGCCAGCATAATTGTATAGGTTACATTTTTTAAAAACTGTATCTGTTATATATCTAATAGGACCGTATAGTCAAGTCCTGGCATTCACGACAACGGAGGAAGCCACGATGAAACACGCAGAGTCCACTACCAGCGCTGCATCCGTTGCACGCTCGCTGCTGCAACAGTCTCAGGCGAGATTTCCGGACTGGCATAATCTGCCGAAACCGAAGTGGCGCGATGCGCTGAAAGCGCTCGCATCGCCGGCAACCCGATTGCATCGGTATCGAAATCTGCGCACCAAGATCTATTACGAAGTAATCTCGGATCTAGACTGTAAGGACCGGTCATGAGCAACCTTTTTCTGTACATTGTGACGGTCCTTATCTGGGGCTCCACGTGGTTCGCGATCGAATTTCAGCTCGGTACGGTTGCGCCCGAGATTTCGGTCGTGTACCGCTATGTGCTGGCGTCTGCACTACTGTTCGCGTGGAGTCACTACCGCAAACTCGATCTCGCGTTTGGCGTTCGGCAGCACGGATGGTTCATGCTGCTCGGTCTGTTGCTTTTCTGCCTGAACTACATCTTTGCGTATCGTGCACAGATTTTCATTACGTCGGCACTGACGGCGATCGCGTTCAGCTCGATTCTGTGGATGAACATCATCAATGCCCGTATCTTCTTCGGCGTGAGATCAGAACGGCGCGTTCTATTCGGTGCATTGCTCGGGATCGCCGGAATAGTCACGCTGTTCGCGCCGCAGGTTGGTGAATTTTCGTTTACCGATTCGGTGTTATCCGGACTCGTGCTGGCAATTGCGGGTGCACTCGTTGCGTCCTTTGGCAACATTGCCTCGCAGGCCGCGCAGAAGAGGGGGCTGCCGATAGTTCAGTCGAACGCCTGGGGCATGCTTTATGGCGCGATATTCTCATTCTTGATCGCCGCAGGAGCCGGAAAACAATTCAATTTTGACTGGTCGGCCAGCTACATGAGCTCGCTCGTATACCTGGCCGTATTCGGATCAGTGATCGCATTCTGGGCGTACCTGACCCTGCTGGGCCGGATAGGTGCGCACAAGGCTGGTTACGCCATGGTCATGTTTCCGGTCGTGGCCCTCATTTTGTCGATCCTGTTCGAGGGCCTGGAGGTAAGGGCAACACTCATTGTTGGCACGGTTCTGGTTCTGGCCGGCAACCTGTTCGTTCTCGATGCGCCGCTGCGACCCAAACAAAAAGATGCGGCGGATAGTGATGAATTGGCGATAAAATGCGCGAAGCCGTGAACCCTGCAATGCGCCCGGGGTCCGAATATTTCCAATGACCGATTGCAAGCCAGCAGGATCCTGATATGAGCCCACTTCGAACTCTGACTGCTGCAGTCATCCTCGCTCTGACGCTTGGCGCTTGTCAGCGTGCTGACGAACCTGAGAGTCTGGCGCCGGTGGCCTCGATTCCCGAGTCAGTAGCGCTGATCGAAGCCGTCGACAAGCAAATCGGCGACTCGCTTGTCATCCCATACAAGAAATACGAACTCGACAACGGCCTCACTGTGATCCTGCATGAAGATCAGTCAGACCCGCTCGTGCATGTCGACGTGACGTATCACGTCGGGTCCGCGCGCGAGGAGGTCGGCAAGTCCGGTTTCGCGCACTTCTTCGAGCACATGATGTTCCAGGGGTCGGAGCACGTCGCCGATGAGCAGCACATCAAGATCGTCAATGAATCCGGCGGCACAATGAACGGCTCGACCGATACCGATCGCACCAATTACTTTCAGACCGTGCCGGCCAATCAGCTCGAGAAAATCCTGTGGCTCGAGGCCGATCGCATGGGCTTCTTCCTCGATGCAGTGACGCAGGAGAAATTCGAGGTGCAGCGCGAGACCGTCAAGAACGAACGCGGCCAGCGCATGGACAATCAACCTTACGGGCAATTGCTAGAACGGGTAAACGAGGCGTTGTATCCGGAGGGACATCCGTATTCCTGGCAGACGATCGGTTACATCGAGGATCTCAATCGTGTAAACGTCAATGACCTGAAAGCGTTTTTCTTGCGCTGGTATGGCCCCAACAATGCGACGTTGTCGATCGGTGGCAAATTCGACGAGGCGCAAGTGCTCGCCTGGGTCGACAAATATTTCGGCCCGATTCCGCGCGGCCCGGAAGTCGCCGATCCAGAAATTCCGACCGTCACTCTCGACGCGGATCGCTACATCTCGATGCAAGATAATGTCGCGCTGCCGCTGTTGTATATGGCGTTTCCGACTGTGCACCTGTACCACGAGGATGAAGCGCCGCTCGACGTGCTGATGTTTATCCTCGGCCAGGGCGAAACATCGCTGCTTTACAAAAACATGGTCAAGAACGGTCTTGCCGTGCAGGCCGCGAGCAATCACGGCTGCGCGGAGTTGTCCTGTACGTTTACGGTCCTTGCGTTGCCGAACCCTGCGTCGGGCAACACACTGGCCGACCTGGAGCGGATTGCAAGGGAATCCCTCGAGGAGTTCGAGATGCGCGGCGTCATTGATGACGACCTGACGCGCGTCAAGATGAATATCGTGTCCGGGATGATTTACAGTCTCGAGAGTGTAGCGGGCAAGGTGAGCCGGCTTGCGTCGCACCAGACCTATACCGGCAATCCAAATTTCACCGGTGATGACATCGCCCGGTACGAAAATGTGACCAAGGAAGATGTCATGCGTGTCTACCGCCAGTACATAAAAGGCAAGCCGGCGGTGATCATGAGCATCGTGCCGCCGGGTCAGACGTCGATGATCGCCAGGGCCGATACGTGGCAGCGCTACCAGCGGACGCTGCCCGAGTACGAGCCCATCAGCGAGGATCAACTTGCATTTCGCCGTGCCGTTGACAATTTCGACCGCAGTGTCATGCCGCCCGCGGGCGACAATCCAAGTGTGATCCTGCCGGAAATCTGGCGGGCCCGTCTCGATAATGGCATCGAAGTGCTCGGCGCCGTCAATGCGGAGACGCCAACGGCGGCGATACAGCTGCGCATCGAGGCAGGGCAGAGGCAGGAACCACTGGACAAGCTCGGACTCGCCGCATTGACTGCGGCGATGCTCAACGAGTCGACCCTCGAAAGGACGAACGAGGAACTCAGCAACGAGCTGCAGAAGCTCGGATCAACGGTGCGTTTTGGGGCCGGTAACGAAAACGCGATCCTCACAATACGGAGCTTGAGCGCAAACCTGGACGATACGCTGGCGATCGCCGCCGAACGCCTGTTGCAGCCGAAGTTCGACACAGACGATTTCGCCCGCGTAAAGGCACAGACTCTGCAGGCGATCCGGCAAAGCAAGACACAGCCTGCGACGACGGCAACCGAGGTCTATCAGCTGCTGCTGTTCGGAAAGGACAACAGCTTCGCATACCTGAATATCGGTACCGAGGAATCAATCAGCAGCTTAACGCTGGATGACGTCAAGGCGTTCTATGCGGCGCATTACTCGCCGCGTATCAGCAGCATCGTTGCCGTCAGCGACCAGCCGCAGGATGCCCTGATCGACAAGCTTTCTGTGTTTGAGGACTGGCAGGGAGCCGCCGTCGATACGGCCGGACTCCGGGATTTTCCCGACCTCGGCAAGACAAAAATCTATCTTGTCGACAAGCCGGGCGCCGCTCAGTCCGAGATTCGCATCGGCAAGCGGGCGCTCAAATTCGATGCGACGGGCGAGTATTATCGGGCTGGTCTGATGAACTTCACGTTGGGAGGCGCATTCAACAGTCGCATCAACCTGAACCTGCGCGAGGATAAAGGATACTCCTACGGGGCTTTCTCCGGCTTTAACGGTACCAGGGATTATGGCTCGTACACAGCGCAGGCGGCAGTTCGGACTGACGTGACGACCGACAGCATCGTGCAGTTCGAGAACGAAATCCGTAAGTTCGCCGAGTCGGGTATCAGTGAACCGGAGCTCGCATTCACGCGCAAAGCGATCGGGCAGCGGGATGCCCGCAATTACGAGACGCCCAGGCAGAAACTCGGTTTCCTGGCGCAGATACTTGACTACGATCTCGACGATGATTTCGTCGACCAGCAGAACGAAATTCTCGCCGCAATAGGCCGGGAAGAGCTGAACCAGCTCGCAAGCAAGCACCTCGACATGGATGACATGATCATCGTGGTCGTGGGCGACAAAGCGACGATTCTCCCGGGTCTCGAGGAACTGGGCTACGAGATCGTCGACCTGGACGCCGAGGGCAACCGGATCGATTCGTCATAATTAACCTTAGAATAATCGACTAATCCATTGTTTTTATAAGCTATTAAGCCGCGTTCATCGTAACGGCGGATGCGGCTTCCTGCTGCCTGCAACAATAACGCCGACCACAGGGAATAAATCGGCCTGCCGGAACGTATATTCACTGCAGCAGGCAGACTTGATCTCTATGCACCAGGAACTGGCACAACTTGGCGGCGGCGCGCATGCGTTGGCTATTCAGATACTCGGCAACGTCGACGATGCGGCCGACGCGGTCCACGACGCGTTTGCCGCGGCGCTCGCCAAACCTGACGCTTACGACCCGCGTAAAGGGCCGTTGAAGCCCTGGTTCATGCGTGTCGTGCGCAACCGCAGCCTTGATATGCTGCGGCGCAGGCGTGACAACAGCATGGCGATTGAGGAGGTCATTGATCCTGCCGGAGGCCCCGA
>Ga0224512_10000027_pt1 | contig 194751 bp, 167 predicted proteins | sample SF_May12_sed_USG_4_FD_169103 | JGI IMG/M metagenome (GOLD analysis project Ga0224512, IMG submission 169103) | Sediment microbial communities from San Francisco Bay, California, United States - SF_May12_sed_USGS_13 | ecosystem: Environmental > Aquatic > Marine > Sediment | place: USA...
CTCCTGAGGTTCCGGTCGCCCCAGGCTCCACGGTCACATGCACCGCGGACACCACCGACGGCGACACCGACTGTGACAAGCAAAAGATTGTCCAGGTCACCTGTCCGGGTCTCTCTCCCTGTCAGACGTTCGCCGCTGGTGGCGGCACCTGCAGCATCTGCGCGGCCTGCGACAACGCAGTCTGCGACGGGGCCTCAGCGGCCACGTGCTGCACAGTCCCGCAAAACGAGGGTGTGGATTGCTCCTCGGAGAACCCGCCCCTGGCCTCCTGTCAAGGCGGCGTCTGCACCACCGATGCTTGCGCCAGCGACGCGGACTGTGAAGACGCGGGCACGGCATGCTTGGTCGCTCCACCGGGCGCTTGCGATCTCGGAACGGGCATCTGCGCCCCAGAGGTTCCTGGCCCCGCGGGCGTTTCCTGTAACTCCGCCACCGGCGGTCCTGGCGTCACCGGCACCTGCAATGCCGCGGGCACCTGCGTCGACAACTGCACCGGCGTTGTCTGCGACGACGGCAACGCGTGCACCGACGACCCAGCGTGTGACGCGGCAGCGGGCGGCATTTGCCCACCACCGGTCAACGACGACACCAACACCTGCACCACGTGCGCGAGCGGAACGTGCGTATGTCTCGCCGGCGCTTGCATCGACGGCTGCACGGTCCCAGCGGATCAAAACAACCCGGGCATCCCGATGGCATGTCGTAACTCCTTCAACCAGGTGGTTTCGACATTCCCGATCGACCTGCTGAACGTCAGCACGGGCGGGGAGTGCGTCTTGTCAGGTACGCCGATGACCATCTCTTACGACCCGGTCATCGCCCTCGACACGGCGTTCCTACAGGCCGCAGCGGAGACCCTCTGCGATCTCGGAACCGCGTTGACGCAGGCCGATGTCACCGTCGCCCAGGTCTCGGTTGACGAGGTCCTTGGTGGCGCAACCTGCACCGAGCAGCTCTCGTTGCTGACCCCGGTGCCGCAGACCGTCATCCTCGACGTCACGGTCACTGGTATCTGCGGAGCTGGCGGTTCGGTCACCGTCAACTCGGGTGTCTCGCTCCCGCTTCCGTCCAATGTGCTACCTTGCACGCCGGGCGCGGTAGGAGCCGACATGGCGCTCTGCTCGACCGGTACCGTGCCGCTCAACATCACGCTTGCGAATCCTCCGGTTCAGAGCTTCGTCGGTGTGTCGGTTAGCGGTGGCGCGATTCAGGTCGTCTTCCAGTGCAACACCTCGTCCACGACGAGCCCGGCGCCAGGGGTTACCGTCAGCTGCACGGCCCCGAACCCGACAGGCGCGTGTGCCGCACTACCCCCAGGCAACGTCGGCGCGACGCCATTCCCAGTATCGGATTGCGATTTCTCGGGTGGCTTCCCCGGCTCGTGCACGACCGTCCCGGTCGGCGTCGACCCACTCACCGTGTGTCCGACGTACGTGGTTCAGTAACGACGGCATAGCCGCTCCCAGGAGCAGCTAATACAGATGAGACCCGCGGGCTTCGGCTCGCGGGTCTTGTCGTTTTTGCGTAAGCGCTCCCACCATTGAGCGGCACATCCCCCCGTCATGTGGTAAAGAGCGCGCCTATGCGTATTCTGATCCTGTTCCTGATCGTGGCGGGCGCTTGCTCGCGCAGTGAGACGTCCGAACCCGTTGAGAAAGCCCCGGAGCCCACGGCTGAAGAGGCGCCCAAACCCGCAAAAGAGGCCGCGCCCGAGCCGCCGCCCGCGCCACCTCCTGGCCTCGAAGCTCCAATCGACCTCGACGCGCCGCCGACAGTGACGCTCCTCGATGCGGGCAAGGCGCCCCACAAGGCCCTGCGCGCGAGCTTCGAACCCGGGGCGAAGCAATCACTTCGGGTCGAAAGCCATTGGACAGTCGAGACCGTGTACGGTCCCCTGGTCCGCACCAAGGCCGTGATGCCATCGCTCGTCTACGAGCTGCAGACGGAAGTCAAGGAGGCCAGCGACGGGGGCGCTCAGTTCGCGTTTCGAGTGACCAAGGTCACCGCCAAATCGAGCAAGGAGGTCAAGCCGGGGCAGTTCGAGGCCGCCAAGAAAGTGGGGGCCTCGTTGGAGGGTGCGACCGGGAGCTTTTCGATCAGCCCTCGAGGGATGGTCGAGGACCTCACGATCGACGCGCCTTCGGATGCTTCCCTGTTCGCGAGCGACATGATCGATCAGGTCAAACAGGCGATACGCCTTTCGAACCTACCGCTCCCCGAAGAGCCCATCGGCAAAGGCGCGAAGTGGACCGCTACCCAGGTCCTCGAGCAGCGAACTGCAAAGATCAAGCACACGTCGACCTTCGAGCTCGCGGATGTGAAGGGCGAGCGGGTGAGAGCCATGAGCGAGCACGCAACGGAGACACCCAAGCAGAAGCTGAAGTTGCCGGGGAGCCGCTCGGGCGCGACCTTCGACCTCGACAAACTCGAGTTCTCCGGAGAGAGCAAGGGCGCCTGGCAACTGAATCAGCTCGGACCAGCTTCGGCCTCCGAGCACACGGTCAGCGTGTTCGTGATGACGGCGACAGCTCCCAAGCGCGAAACCGTCATCATGTCGGTGGACACGACCCTCGAGATCAAGGCGAAGCCCTAGGGCTGCTGATAACAGCCCCACACCAGCGCGCGACCGGTCGCGACCACGATCACGACCACGACTGGCGGGGGACACCCCCTACGGCGCAGCTTCAGCGTTCTGCATGGCCCTCCTGAGCGCACCTCTAAATCCTGCAAGGCGGGGGTCAGCCTGAAGGGCCGCAAGGTTCGGGTTGCGAAGCAGCGCCTTCGGGTCGACTTCGGCAGCGCGAATCAGATAGCGCTCGGCGGTCTGCACCTCGCCCAGCCGAAGCGCGCAAAGGCCCCCATTAAACCATGCGTGAAAGCTCCGCGGTTGAAGCTCGGCGGCTTTGGCATACGATTCTTTGGCCTGGCGGTATCGCTGCTCGGCCGCGTAGAGGTCGCCATAGCCGATGTGCGATTGCGCGTAGGTGGGGTCCTCCGCGATGGCGCGATCAAACCAGCGTCGGGCCTCGTCCGGGTTGCCCAGGACCAAACCGAGATATCCCAAAAGGCTCATCGCTTCGACGGAGCGAGGAAGGACGTCGAGGGCTTTTTGGAAGCTCTTGCGCGCGTCGTCGACCCGCCTTTCGGCCAGCTGCAGACGGCCGAGCTCGACGAGCGCGAAGTGCTGGCGTGGGTCGGCTGTGAGTGACCGCAGATAGTAGCGTTCCGCAGCCTTCCCGTTTCCCATTTTGCTTTCGCAGAGCGCCGCCGTGTTGAGGGCGGACACGTTCTTCGGCATCGTCGCGAGCAAGGGCTCGAGCAGCGCAGTGCAACCCGCGAAATCGCCATCGTGAAACAGCTGACGGGCGTTTTGAAGCCGCGCATAGACCTGCACGCCGTCCTTGGGGTCCATACCCTCGAGGCCTTTTTTCGCCTCGGGATCTGCGACGTAGCCGAGCGCGCGAAGCATCTCGACCGTGTCCTGATCGACGGGTTTGGCCTTGGGCCGGAGTGCGCCGCGTTCGAGCGCCGCGAGGGTCTTGGTGAGCTCGTGATCGAGCTCCATCGCTTGCGCGCCAGCCGTGCTCGCGCCCGCGGGGTCGGACTTCGCGGCGGATGGTTCGAGAAGATTCCGCGTCTCGCCCGGGTCCTTCGCTCGGTTATAGAGCTCGGGTCGCGGCGCCCGGATGTACGTCAGGTCGCCCACGCGAATACCAAAGAGTGGCGCCATGCCGTATTCGAGCTCGGGGTGTAGCGATTCGGAGTACTGGGTAAACGTCGGTGGGGGCGCCGTGCCGGCAATCGGGGCGCCGAGGTCTGTGCCTTGAGTGGCGCTCGGCTCGAGCTCGAGGAGGCCGAGGATCGTGGGCATCACGTCGACGAGGCGAGCCGGGCCCGGGTAGATTTTTCCCGCAGGAAGCTTCCGCGGATAGCGCACGATCAGAGGGACGTGCACTGTCGACTCGTAAATGAAGACTGCATGCGTGGCCTCGCCATGCTCGCCGAGGCTTTCGCCGTGATCCGAGGTGAAGACCAGAACTGTATCGTCGAGGATCTTCTTCCGCCGGAGGGACTCCATCAGGCGCCCGACTTGCCGGTCGACGCTCGCAATCTCGCCGTCATAGGGGGTGGGCGACGCTTTTGCGTCCTCTTCCGGTGGAACGTAAGGCGCGTGGGGGTCGAACAGGTGCACCCAGAGGAAAAACGGCGCGTCCTTGGACGAGGCTGCAGGCCCGTCGAGCCACTGCAGCACGAGGTCCATGGTTCGTTGTCCGGAGCGCTCTCGATTGAGAAAGACCTCGCCTTGCTCCTCGCGCCAAAGCTGGTCTTCGTACCCGTCGAACCCCTGGTGCAGATTGTACATCCGATGCAGCACCATCGCCGACACGAACGCCTGCGTGCGATAGCCCTCCGCCTTGAGGCGCTCAGCCAGGGTTACGGCCTCATCCGGGACCAGAAACGACGCGTTGTCGCGCACCCCGTGCGCAGGCGGCTCCAAGCCGGTGAAAATTGTGGTGTGCGAGGGTAGCGTGGTCGGCGCCGGGGCAATCGCGTGTTCGACCCGAACCCCTTGGGTCGCCAGCTTGTCGATGTGAGGGGTTCGCGCCGGCTTGTAGCCATAGCAACCGAGACGATCCGCGCGCAGCGTGTCGATCGTAATGACGACCACATTTGGGCGTGCACTCCCGACGTCGTCGCTCGCGCTCCGCTCGCACCCCCAGATCAACGCGACGGAAATCGCACAAATCGCCGCTCTAGATAAAAATCCCGTCATACTAGGTGAGGAACCGTCCGAGAAGAGACAGCACGTGCGGGTGAAAGTAAGGATGGCTCATCGCTGAACGAATGCAAAGAGTGTCTCGCCACCGACGCGCACCCACACACACCAGAACACCCCCCAATTTGCTTAGAAACACCGAGGTTTTGGGGAATGCGTCAACGCTGGACCTGTGTTATCACTTTCGTTCCGGAGGTCTTATGAAATCCCGTTGGTTGGCTTATGTGTTGCTTGGAGCCGTATCGTTTGGGCTCGCGTGCAAGGGTGGTGACGGTGGCGGTAGCTTTCTGGAAATCATTGAATTCTTCCCGGAGAATGGGCGGGAGGACGTCCAAGTCGAAGTCCGCATCGCAGTCCGGTTGAGTGATCGAATCGATCCAGCGACCCTCACAAGCGAGACTTTCTTTCTCACCGACGAAGACGGCGCGGTCGTGCCGAGTACGGTCACCATCCTCGATGAGCCGAACGCTGAACCGTCGCAGAGGGGCACCGCGGCCGAGTTGAAACCGGTCGCCCCACTCGCGGTCATCACGAACTTCACGGTCACCGTCACTACCGATCTCATGTCGACCGGTGGCCTCACCCTCGAAGAGGACTTTGAGTGGAGGTTCAAGACCCTGGACGCAGAGTGGGGCGAGTCCGAATGGATCGAGCCGTTGGGCCCGGGGACCTCCTCGACACAGGAAATCGCGATCGATGAGCAACTGAACGCAATTGCGGTGTGGGAAATCGACGACGGAGTTGGAACCAGCATCGTTGCCAACCGTTACACCCGCACCGATCTGTGGGGCGAGCCAGAGCCGATCGACGATGGGAATGGCGACGCTACCAATCCCCAGTTAGCGGTGGATGGCGCAGGCAACGGGTTCGCGGTTTGGGTGCGAACCGAGGCTGGGACCACCAACATCTGGACTACCCGCTACGACGCCGAGCAAGGAAGTTGGGACACACCAGCGCTCCTGCAAAACGGCGACGTCACCCGGGCGCGCGACCCGTCCGTCGCTGCCGACCGGTTAGGCAACGCCGTCGCGGTCTGGGTGCAGATCGACCTCGACACCGGGCGAGAAGTGATTCGGGCGATTCGGTACGAACCAGGCACCGGCTGGGGGGACGCCGTAACCATCGGGGTGCCGGGCACGTTCATTGCGGCAGGAAGCACGGCCGTTGGGATGGACGATGACGGCAACGCCATCGCGGTGTGGGATCCGCCCGCAGGCCTACTCTGGGCGAACCACTACACGCCCGGCTCGGATTGGGGCGGGGCAGTGCCGATCAAGTCCGATGGGACCACCAGTGCCGATGGCTTTCGGCTAGATGTCGGGGCCAATGGCGATGCGTTCGTGATTTGGGTCCAGGACAATGGCGACGAGATGGAACCGCGCAACGATATCTGGTCCGCTCGCTTCGCGGGAGGCGTCTGGAGCGATCCCGGGCGAATCGATCGCCATGATGGGGGCGACAAGAGCGCACCCGACATCGCGGTCGACGGGGCGGGCGTCGCTTACGCCGTCTGGTCGCAGATCGATCCGGCCTTTGCGAACATCTGGGCGGCCCAGTACACGCCGGACACGCCGGGCTTATGGGGCATCCCGGAACTCATCGAGCCAGAAAACCCTGACCCCAACGAAGACGGCGATGCGACTGTACCGCGTGTCGAGGTCAACCGCGCGGGCAATGCCTTCGTCGTCTGGCGTCAGATTTGGGATAGCTGGGGCAGCGTCTGGTCCAATCGGCGCGACCCATTAGACACCACTTGGAGGACCGCCGAGCGCATTGAGGACATTCCTGAGACGGCGTTCCTACCCACGATCGCGGTCGACGAAGCACGCCACGCCCACGCGCTCTGGCTGCACTCAGAGAGCGATACCAATAAGCTACGGACGAGCCGGTTCGAGTAACCTGCGCGCGACGTCAGAGACTCGTTTCAAACGTCGCTTCGAGGAGGAACATCGCCGTGCATGGCGACTCGTCGTTTACGGCGGCGATCGCATCGCGGAACGTGCAAGTCGCGTTGTTGTTAGCGTCAACCTCGCCCATGAAGATGGTTTCGACCTGTCTCGTGTCGATCCGGATCGCCTGGTTGCTTGAGGACGTGAGCGTGTGCGTCTGCACCTCGACTCGACATTGATCGCCGGCCATGCCGCCCTCGCCGGGGATCGCCCAACCTATCCATCCCCCAGCGTCGCTACCCTGAAAAAACGAATAGTTCGCGCCGATCGTCGCGAGGTTGGTCACCCTTGCACGGCAATCGTCGACGCTGCCGCAGAACCGGCCCACTAGAAGGGCCTGGTCCGGATCGCCGGTGGACGGGACGCTGTACAGTGCGAGGCGGGACGTCCCGCTCACGTCCATCATCTGGTCACATCCGTTTTGGCTCCGCTGGTACCGAGTGATTTGATAGATGCCTAGTAGCTCGGTGTCGACGCTTGGACCTTCGTTGCCGCTACTACCGCAGCCAAGTGCCCCGCTACTGGTGCAACCCAAGGTCAAGCAAGTCACCATGAAAATGGTTTTCGCGATGTAAGTGGTCGGTTTGGCCATCTCTATATACTCTCCGGTTTGTGCCGCTCGTACGGGGGACGACCGAGCGATCGTGCTCAAGGAAGGTCTCAGTATTCAGCCTTCGACCCGCAATTCAAGCGCTCATCGGGGGGCCCGAGTCCGCGTCGTCCGTCGCTCTTGAGCCACCGTGCGACCTTCCTGGGGGCTCGGCGTTGTGAGCTACAACACACAGAGATCATTACGTTGTTGGAACCGGGGTTAAGGGTCTTGAAACGCGCGTTCCTTCGATGGTAGCGTCGCTTTCCCCCACTTGTAGACACCGCCCCACCCCCTCTTGAGGAGGCTCTCATGCCCGGTTCCCCTTCTATGCATTGGCTCGTTGTTGTCGTTTGCGGCACGCTCGCCGCGTTTGGTTGCACTGCCGACACCCAAGGCGAGACTGGCGCGCTGTCACTCGAACTCGTCATCAATGGCGATACCGAAATCGACGAGGTGGCTTGGACGATCACCCAGGGGGAGGAAGTGATCAAGTCGGGCACGATCAACACCAGCGCCAACAAAGCGACGGCTTCGGTCGAAGCCTACGGGCTCGAGCCGGGGGATGGGTACACGATCACGCTCGAGGCGGTGTCGACCGATAAGGAGACGACCTGCAAGGGCAAAGCGATGTTCGGCATCGAGGTCGGGGAAGTGACCGAGGTGCACGTCATGTTGAACTGCAAGCTCCCCTCCGAGTTCGGCGGCGTGCGGGTCGACGGTGAGTTCAACCTCTGCCCCGTGCTCCGCTGGGCGGATGCCTCGCCGATGACGACTTCGGTTGGCAACCAAATCGATCTGTCCGCGGTGGCGACCGACGAAGAGGACAACCCGATCACCTACATGTGGAGCTCGGGGAGCGGGGTAGGGATCGCCAACCCGATGGCAGCTGATACGACCTATACCTGCACCGAGGTTGGCCCCGACACGATTACCATCCTGGTGACCGACGACGGGGGTATGTACTGCATGAGTATGCACACCTTCGAAGAAATCAACTGCGTGCCGGCCGATGGCGACCCCTGCGAGGGCGTGATCTGCGACGACACCGGCAACGAGTGCACCACGGCGGCCTGCAATCCTGGCACCGGCCTTTGCGAAACCTCGAACGTCGCCGACGGCACGGACTGCGACGGGGGCGCCGGAATGTGCGACGCGGGCGACTGTGTCCCGAAGGATCTTTGCATGGATGTCGTTTGTGACGACGATGGCAACGACTGCACCGCCGAGGTCTGCAACCCAAGCACCGGCGTCTGCGAAACCTCCAATGTCGGTGACGGCACCCCGTGTGGCGACGGCGGCGCCTGCATGGGCGGCACCTGCATCGAAGAGGACCTTTGCATGGATGTCGTCTGTGACGACACCGGGAATGACTGCACGGTGGCCGAGTGCAACAACCTGACCGGCGTGTGCGACGAGATGAACGTCCCAGACGAAACCGCCTGCAACGACGACACCGGCGTCTGCCTGAGCGGCATGTGCGAGGTCGGCAATCAGTGCGAGGGCGTCGACTGCTCCTCGGGCAACGACTGCGTCGACGGCGGCACCTGCAACCCGAGCAACGGCCTGTGCGAGGGCGGCGGCCCCGAGCCGATCAATACGCCTTGCGACGTCGACGGCGTGTGCGATGGCGCCGGCACCTGCGTCGAGTGCAACGACGGGAGCCAGTGTCCCGACGACAGCAACCAGTGCACCATGGCGGCCTGCGACCTGAACGTGTGCGGCCAGAGCAACGTCATGAACGGCATGGTGTGTGACCTCGTCGGTATGGACGATGGAATATGCGAAGATGGCACCTGTGTCACCCCACCCGACTGCATCGAAAACATCGACTGTGACGACGGCAACGAATGCACCGTCAACTCGTGCGTCGACGGGATGTGCGTAACCCAGCCTGAAGAAGACGGGGTGACCTGCGATGCCGCTGCGACTCCGGGCAGTTGCCAGAGCGGCATCTGCACGCCCCTTTGCGACACCGTCACCTGCCCGGACAACGGCATCGAGTGCGTGACCGACGTGTGCAACCCGGCCAACGGCGCCTGCGAGGGCGTCAACGACGCGAATGACACTTCTTGTGACGCGGGCGGCGGTCCCGATAGCGGCACCTGCGACGAGGGCAGTTGCATAGCAAGCGTTGCTTGTCCTCCAGATCCGGTCTCGGTCGCCGGGATACGGAATGCATGTCGTAACTCCTTCAACCAGGTGGTTTCCACGTTCCCGGTGGACCTGGGCGTTGCACTCAACGACTGCGCGTTTGCCAATCAGACGTTCAACGCCACGGTCGACCCGGTGCTTGCCCTCGACACGGCGTTCCTGCAGGCGGCAGCGAATACCCTCTGTGACCTGGGCACAGCGTTGACGCAGGCGGCTGTCTCGGTCGCGCAGGTAGGGGTCGACGCCGTCCAGGGTGCAACCTGCACCGAACAACTCTCCGAGCTGAGCCCGGTGCCGCAGACCGTCGTCCTCGACGTTACGGTAGACGGTACTTGCGGAGCCGGCGGTACCGTCACCGTCAATTCCGGGATCTCGCTTGAGCTTCCGCAGGTCGTCGTGCCCTGCACCGCGGGTACGGCCGGAGACACGGTGGCCTTCTGCGCGACTGGCACGACGCCGCTTGAGATCTCGCTCGCCAACCCCGCGGTGCAAACCTTCGTGGGCGTATCGGTGAGCGGAGGTGCGATCCAGGTCGTCTTCCAGTGCGGCGGACCGGCCACCATTGAGCCCCCCCCTGGGGTGACGGTCGATTGCATGGCCCCCAATTCCGTCGGAGGGCCATGTGGCACGACCGTCGGCACCGGGGATTTCGGGGAGACACCATTCCCGACATCGGATTGCGATTTCTCGGATGGTTTCCCCGGCGAGTGCGAAACCGTGCCCGTCGCGCTCGACCCCGAGACCGAGTGCGTCACGTTCCCAGTCGAACCCTAACGGCTCGCGGAAGCAGACAGCAGAGCAAAACCCGCAAATCTTGGTTGCGGGCTTTTGCTCGCTTGCGCCTAGCTATGACCTAGGGATATGCTCCCCGCTCCGGCGACGGCGATGGGATTGTCGGCGGGAGTCGAAGGAGTTAGCGATGTTTCGATCGTATGGAATGCTGATTAGTCTAATGGGGCTTGCCCTCGTAGTGGGTGTAGGTTGTGGCGACGACGAGAGCGCAACCGGAGGTAGCGGCGGGACAGGCGGAACCGGCGCGACGGGAGGCGCAGGTGGAGTCGGTGGTACGGGTGGCAGCGGCGGCATGGGCGGCGCACCTGCTTGTTCAGCCAGTGGCCAGGTGTTGATGGCCTGTCGCAACTCGTTCAACCAGGTGGTTTCGGAATTCGCGGTCGACCTGGACGTCGGTTTGGATGACTGCCCGGTAGAGGGTCAGATGTTCAACGCGGACGTCACGCCCATGTTCGCCCTCGACACGATTTTCCTGCAAGATGCCGCGGATACCCTCTGCGATCTCGGAACCGCCTTGACCGAGGTGGATATCAACGACGCGCAAGTGGGGGTCGATGCGCTAAATGGCGCGAGCTGTACATCTCAGCTGAGCGCGTTGAGCCCGGTGCCGCAGACAGTCGTCCTCGACGTCACGGTAGACGGTACTTGCGGAGCCGGCGGTACCGTCACCGTCAACTCGCCGACATCGCTTAGCCTGCCGCAGGTCACCGTGCCCTGCACGGCGGGTACGGCAGGAGACACGGTGGCGTTCTGCGCAACTGGCACGACGCCACTGAATGTGCTCCCAATGGTTGTTCCAATGGACACTTACCTGCGCGTGGCCGTGGGTATACTCAATGTTGCCTTCGGGTGCGGACCGGGCACCATCTTGCCCGCCCCTGGGGAAAGTGTCTCTTGCATGAGCCCTGATGACTGCGCCTCCATCGTCGGGACTACCGGGGAAGAACCATTCCCGACATCCGGATGCGATCTCAGCGACATGTTCCCCGGTGAGTGCGAAACAGTGCCGGTTGCGCTCGACCCGACAACCAATTGCGTCACGTTCCCCGTGGAAAGCGGCGCAGGCGGAGCAGGCGGTTCTGGCGGCGCGGGCGGCGCGGGCGGCGCAGGCGGCGCGGGCGGCGCGGGCGGCGCAGGCGGCGCGGGCGGCGCGGGCGGCGCAATGATGTAAGGGTCCGATTTCTTACGAACGCGGCTCGCGTAGGAATAGCGAGTCGATACAATGCAAGGCCCGCGTGCTTCGGCTCGCGGGCCTTGCCGTTAACGGACGCACGCCACCGGCTCATGGAGCCAACGGCTCATCGTCCATGGTCGTTAACGGACACGTGGTGTGGGCTTCGGTGAGACAACTCACGACTCGGACCTTCCCTCTCGATTTAGCCGCGCATTTCAAGCGGTGATCGGGTAAAAAGGATTTCGCCCTATGCCCGTTTCTAGAAGGATAGCTACGGCTGATCTGTGGTGCGTGCTGCTCCCGTTCCTCCTTACGGGCTGCCCCGTCGCAACTCCCCAGTGCCCGGAAGCGACGGTGGTCTTTGACCCTCCCGAGATCCCCTCGGGGCTGAGCGAGACGAGCGTGATCATCGAAGTCGACGACCCGCGCCCCGAGCTGGGGCTCGAGGTGATCACCGAGCTCTCCACCATCAGCGGCGGAATCACCGACCCCTTCGCCCGAATGACGACCTTTGCATGTGCGTTTGACGTTTCGGGTCCAGTCGAGGTTTGCGCGACTGCCAGCTATGTGGTCGGAGACGCCGGCGTGCCCGACGGGGGACAGCCCGAAGGAGGGATGTCCGAAGGGGGGGTCAGCGCACTCGCACGAGGCGGGGATGCAAGTGTCGGCGCCTCGTATCAATATCTCGGTAAGCCGCACATCCGACTGAGCAGCCCCATAGAGTGTTCCGAAAAGCGATGCGCAACCGTCATCTGTCCCGAGGACAAGAACGCCTGTCCCGAGGTGTCGAGTTTGACGGTGGAGCCGATGGTCGTTCCCGACGGAGGCACAGCGACGATCACGGTGGTCGCCGAAGACCCGGACGACAATCCGCAGGCGCTGGTTACCACCCTTTCGGCTGCCCATGGGACCATCACCGATCCGAGTGCGGCTGAGGCGACGTTTAGGTGCGACCCCTTAGTCGGCGGGCCTATCGAGATTTGCGTCGTCGCAGACGATGGAGACTGCGACGACAGGCGCTGCACCAGTGTTCGGTGTCCGGGTGACCCTCTGGAAAACACCTGCCCGATCATCGAAGACTTCACGGCAGACCCCATGACTATTCCCCCGGATCAAACGATGACCAACGTGCGGGTGGATGTTGTGGACCCGGATGACTTCCCGGGGGAGTTGCGCACGGAGCTGAGCACGGAGCTCAGCGACGGCGTGTTCGGCAACCGCTTTGTCACCGAAACGACCTTTACCTGCGGCGTGGCGGGCCCCGTCGAACTCTGCGTGAAGGCGACCGACGACCATCCAGACTGTGACAGTGTCGAGCCAACCTGCATTACCGTGCAATGCCCCAGCACCATCCCGTTCAATGTTGCCGTGGATCTGTTCGTCCTCAACTTTGTTAGATCGACCATTGCTCCGGGCGAAAACGACGTGTTTGACGTGTGCGGGCTGCCACCTTTTGCCCAATGCCGCCAGGACGCGGACTGTCCGGGCAGCACGTGCAACGAACCCTGCCCGGGGGAGAGGTGCGCGAGAGTTGAGACTCGCGCGCGGGACGTCGACAACCTGCCTTTGCCTGTGACGCTCACTTTGCGCGCACCGTGGGGTAGGTTCGAAGACGACGAGACCTTGCAGTGCGAAGACGGCACGCCGCTTTGTCCCGGCCCCTATTTTCAGAACGCGGTCTACATTTGCGACCGCCCCGGCGATGTCGAGATCTGCGTCGACGCCACCGACGGCGCTAGCCGGGATATCCAGTGCGGGGAAGTCACCTGCCCCGCAGACACTCCCGCGCCGTGACCAGGTTGCTTCCACCCAAACCTGCCCGGACGACGACGCCCTTCTTCACTGACGGATGCGGTGGAAGCGCACCTGAGCTAGGACTCGCGAAGTATGCAGCAAACGAGCAAAGGCCTTGTCTTAGCGGTCGCAACAATCGTGGGGGCACTCCTCCTCGCGGTCGGCTTCGCTTTGTCATGGCGCACCGACGACGCAAAATCTTGGAAGGCGGCGGTTACGGGGTTTCTCGCGGAGCTCCGTGTCGCCATCCAGAGCAGCGAGGTGAGATGAGGTCCATTACATTTCGCGAGCGCGGGGCGCGGCCCTTCAGTTCCGCTCCCCAACGCGTCACGACGCCCCGGCCTCCGCCGGGGCGTTTTCTTTTGGTCTAACAAGTGACCGTCAGAGCGCGGCCCATCCGTGTTTTGCCCAAATGGGGAGTGGCGCGGGAGTCTCGCCACGCCGGCACGCCGGCGATCCAGACGTCGGTGACCACACCGTCGGAGCGGTTGAGCATTTGCTCGGAGCCGACTGCCTCCCGGTACTCGAAGATCGTCTGCGCTTCCGAGTCGTAGGCGCGAAGCGCGTCGGGGTCGACCAGGATGACGTCGGCTTGTTTGCCCGGCTCGAGGGTGCCGACCGATGAAATGCCCCAAAACTCGGCGGGAGCCCGCGTGAGCCGGCCGACGTGGTACGCGACGTCCTTGAGCGACCGACGCTGGGCGATTTGGAGGCCCCGGAGATTGCCGTCGTAGTAGGCCATGTTGGTGAGGTGGGCGCCTGAGTCGTTGAAGCCTGGGAGCATCTGGCGGTCGAAGAGCACACGCGCGAGCCGGTCCTCGTCGTCATTGGCGGCCAAGACATACCACCGAAGCTGCATGTCGAAGTGCCGTAGGAGATGCAGGAAAAAATCGCAGTCGTCGCCGACGGGGTTCGGGAAGCTCTCGAAGACCCCAGCTTCCGCGTCGTCGCGTGCCCCCTCTCCGCTCACCTGCCAAGCCAACAAACGGTGATAGATCATTTCGAGCGTCTCGCCCTCCCACACCGGCAGCGGCCGTGCCGTCATCACCATATCCTCGAGGTCGCGGCTCAGGCTGTCGTCCATCATGCGAAGCCAGCGCTTGATCCGCCCGAGCGAGAGGCCCTTCTTGTCGTGGTACCACATCTTGCGAAACCGCTTGCGGTACTCGGGGTCGTCGAGCAGCGCCATGCGCGCGGCTTTGTCGTCGAGATCGATCTCGTTGAGCTCGCGCAAGGCGGGGATCTCTTCGGAAAGCGGCGTGATGGGTCCGTCCGCGTAGACGCGGAACGGCGCCGCCAGGGCCTGCAAACGGAATCGACCGTCGAGCAGCTTGGAGTTGAGCACTCGGGTCAGCACGACGCCGAGCTTGGCGAGGAAGCGATTGGTGACGACATCGAGGGCCGCCACCGCGGTGAGCTTGAGCGGGCGACCGAACAGCCGGCCGCTGGTGAGCGCGAACGTGCGAATGACCTTCAGAGGATTGTCCTTGTCGGGGGTCGCCTGCCAGACCCGGCCGTGACGTCTTGCAACGTTGGTCAGGCGCTTTACCTCGGCATAGGTACTGTGGTTCGCGGGAATCCGCGTCTTTCGGTACGGATCGTTCGAGAGGTAGTGAAACGGAAGCGAGTCGGTCGAAAACCCCGCATAGCCGTCCTCCATCGCCTGCTCCAGGATCTGCTCCATCTTGTCGAGCTCTTCGGGCGTGGGCTTGTTGGAGATCGCGCGGTCGATGCCCATCGCTTCGATGCGCAACATCGAGTGGGGGATCATCGGGACGATATTGGCGCCAAGTGGGATTTCGGCGAAGTGCTCGAGGTACGCTTTCGGGTTGTTCCAGGTGATGTTGTCGGCAACGCGCCGGAGCACGCCCTTCGGGATGTTTTCGACCCGGGCAAAGCACGAGACGACCGGGTCGTGTCCGCTCTCGTTTTGGCGGCCGAAGGGGACACCGATCGAGCAGTTGGCGACCACGGCCGAAGTGGTGCCGTGGCGGACGACCTCGGTGAGCCCAGGGTCGAGCTCGACCTCGAGATCGAGGTGCGTGTGGATGTCCCAAAGACCCGGAAGAAGCCACCGCCCCTTGGCCTCGACGGTCTCGGTTGCCTCTTGTCCGCTTAGGTCGTGACCGACCTCGGCGATCTCACCGTCCTTGATGGCAACGTCTCGCTCCGAGGGCTCCTCGCCCGTACCGTCAAAAACCAGCGCGCCTTTGATCAGGGTGTCCCACTGCATGACCGCCTGGTTCTAGACCAGCGTCACCCTGCGTCAACCGGTGACCGGGGCCGCGCCGCCACCGATGGGGGCTTCGTCGGCCATGACCGGTACTGGGTTTGCCGAGACTTCAGACCGGTTAGAATCGTCTTTTACGCCGAGGCTACCGCTGGCTCCGCCCCCATAGGCGTCGGCGCGACCCCGGTCACCTCCTCCTCGAGAACAGTGTCAGTGACTGTGAGTGTTAGAAGACGAAGCGCCCGGACCTCTCGTCCCAGTGGAAGCGGCTGCCGTACTGGCGCCGGATGTCGCGCTCGATGTCTCGCTTCTGCCGGTTGCGGACGCCGAGCATGATCCCGGTCGTGAGCACCCCGATCGAGCCGAGTCCTAAGAATGTCCCGCCGAGCGGCACCAAGACATCACCGGCATTGTTGCAGATCCAGTCGTCACGCCCGTCGACGAATCGAGGCACGTTGCTGCATTGGGAGGCACCGACTCCCATGAGGATCGCGCCAACAGCAAATGCGGCGCTCGTCCCGATCAAGGCATTGCGGACGACCCAGCTTCGTCTCTCGGCTTCTTCAAGATCGTAATCGGTGTAGCCGTAGTAGCGGCCTGGAGGAGTATAGACCACCGAAGCCTCGGGACCGGGTTGCGTTTGGATCTGGGGAGTCGTCTCCTGCGCAAAGGCTCGACCTCCAGGCAACACAACGCACAGCACCAGCAAACCTTTGATGAGGATATCCCACTGCATGACCGCCTGGATCTACATCAGTGCCGGTGTAAGTGCCAGTGGCAATGGCACTCTGCGTCAACCGGTGACCCGGGCCGGGCCGCCACCGATGGGGGCTTCGTCGGCCATGACCGGTACCGGAGCTGCCGAGACTTTTAGCCGGTTAGAATCGTCTTTTACGCCGAGGCTACCGCTGGCTCCGCCCCCCATAGGCATCGGCCCGGCCCAAGTCACCTACTCCTCGAGAACAGTGTCAGCGACAGTTTCCGTCGTCAGTCCCCAAGTGAACCGGCCCACCTATGTAAGCCGAGCCGTCCGACACATGGCCGTGTCCCCTCACCGCCCGATTCACCCGAGTTGATCCGGTCTGAGCGCCTACACCGTTGTGAACGCTTGGCTCAGATAGTCGATCAACAAACGCACGCGTTCGGGGAGCTGGCGGGTCGAGTAGACCAGGTGCACCGGGGGCGCAGGGAGCGACCATTCAGGGAAGATTGGAAGGAGGCGCCCTGTCCTGGTGCCTTCGGCGATGTGGATCTCGGGCATGAGCCCGACGCCTTGACCCGCGGCGACGAGCTCGGCCATGGCGCCGTAGTCATCGACGGCGACGCGCCCGTTGACGGTGAGCTCGACGCTCTCGCGGTGCCCCCCGCTTCCCCGTTCGAGGCGGAGGACCTGGGTGCGTCCGCGGCCTCGGTAGAGGACGAAGGGGTAACGCTCGAGCTCGGCGATGTCGGTGCATTCAACGTTGGCCTCGGGGTGAGCCGCGAGCCTAAAGTCCGAGGGGAAGAGATTTCGCGCGATGAGGTTCGGCTCGGTGACCCGGCCGGCCCGAAGCGCGAGGTCCACGCCCTCCTGCACCAGATCGACGAAGCGATTGGTGAACACGAGATCGAGGGAGATGTCGGGGTAGCGCTCGAGGAAGGCGACGAAGTGCGGGATGAGAAGTAGGCGGCCGAGGTCGCCCGGGGCGGTGACCCGAATCGTGCCCCTCGGCTCGGTGGTGTTGAGCTCGATCGTGGCGACGGCCGTGTTGAGGCTGTCGACCGCGTCGACCACCGACTCGTAGAAGCGAGAACCCTCCGAGGTGGCCGTCACACGGCGCGCATCGCGGTGGACCAGCTTGGTTCCCAGCTGCTCTTCGAGGCGCGCTAAACGGCGGCTGACGGTCGATTTTGGGACCTCTAGATGCCGCCCCGCCGCGGCCAAGCTGCGGCGCCGAATCACCTCGACAAAGGTTGCAATATTGTCCTTATCTGCCTTCAATTCCACATCATCGTTGCTTTTTCGCAACCTAATGTCAATAGACTGCAGCCTCCCGCGCGGCCGCCCGAGGACGTAGATTCATGCCATGCCAAAGGAGACGACGAGACGCGGGGTGCTGGCCACATTGGGCGCCGCTGTGGCTGCCGTGGCGGGCTGGGGCTTTGCTCGAAAGTTCTTCGGCCGACCGACAGCGGAGGCAACCATGGAAACCAAAGCTTCACAGACCGGGACGACGCCGCGCGCGCTGAAAGGGGTGTTCGCACCTGGCCCGGAACACTGGGTCGGTGACGGCTTCTTCGTGAAGACGGTTTTCTGGCCTCAGATGGACGCACAAATGCTGAGTCCCTTCTTGCTCCTCGATCATGCGGCGCGGCGTCACTTCGATCCGTCGCCGTGGCGCCGCGGGGTGGGCGAGCATCCGCACCGTGGCTTCGAGACGGTGACCTTCGCGTATGAAGGAGAGGTCGAGCATCGGGACTCGGCGGGCGGTGGCGGTCGGATCGGCCGCGGCGACGTGCAGTGGATGACGGCGGCGTCGGGGGTCGTCCACGAAGAGAAGCACTCGCAGAAATTCTCCGAGGGCGGCGGCATCTTCGAAATGGTGCAGCTCTGGGTCAACCTACCCGCGTCGAAGAAGATGAGCGAGCCCCGATACCAGCCGCTCCTCGACAGGGAGTTCCCGCGAGTGGACTTGGGTCCGGCCGAGGCGCGACTGGTCGCCGGCGCGCTTCACGGGCAAACCGGGCCTGCTAAAACGCACACCCCGATCACCTTGTTCGATCTTCGGTTTCACGAGGATGGCATGACCGAGTTCACCCTTCCGACCGGGTGGACGACGCTGGTGTTTCCGCTCGAGGGCGATGTGGCCGCAGGCCCTACCCGAGAGGTGATCCCGTCGCAGCACTTCGGTGCGTTCGATCGCGAGGATGATGGCGCCGTGCAGATTCACGCGAAGAAGGACGCGCGCGTCCTGATGTTGGCCGGCGAGCCTTTGAACGAGCCGGTCGTCGCCTACGGGCCGTTCGTGATGAACACGCGGGAAGAAATCGTCGCGGCGTTCAAAGATTACCAGAGCGGCCAAATGGGCCGACTTCTGTGATGAGCGAAAGAGGAATGACATGGGAAAGTTAGTCGAAGGCGTGTGGCAAGACGTGTGGTACGACACGAAAAGCACGGGCGGGAAGTTTGTTCGCGCGAACGCCAAGTTCCGAAACTGGATCACCCCGGACGGGAAGCACGCCCCGAGCGGCAAGGCCTTCAAGGCAGAAGCCGGCCGCTACCATCTGTACGTGTCCTACGCTTGCCCCTGGGCGCACCGAACCTTGATTTTCCGAAAGCTCAAGGGCCTCGAGGACATGATCAGCGTGTCGGTCGTGAACCCCTTCATGGGCTCCGAGGGATGGACGTTCCACGAAGGCGACGGCGTCATTCCCGACCCCGTGATGAACGCGGAGTTTCTACACCAGGTCTACACGAAGGCCGAGCCCAAGTTCTCGGGTCGAGTGACGGTGCCGGTCCTTTGGGACAAGAAGACCGAGACGATCGTCAGCAATGAATCGTCGGAGATCATTCGGATGTTCAACAGCGCCTTCGACCATCTCGGGGCCACTGTCGGCGACTTCTACCCGAAGGCCCTTCGCGCGGAAATCGACGAGGTCAACGACCGCGTCTACCACACGGTCAACAACGGCGTGTACAAATGCGGCTTTGCGACCACGCAAGAGGCGTACGAAGAGGCCTTCGGCGAGCTCTTCGACACCCTCGACTGGCTCGAGGAGCGCTTGTCGAAGCAGCGCTATCTCGTGGGCGACCAGATCACGGAGGCCGACTGGCGTCTGTTCACGACGCTCCTCCGGTTCGATCCCGTGTACTTCGGGCACTTCAAGACGAACCTCCGGCGAATCGTGGACTACCCGAGCCTCTGGGGCTTTACGCGTGAGCTCTATCAGGTGCCCGGGGTCAAAGACACGGTGAACATGCACCACATCAAGCATCACTACTACGGCAGTCACGAAAGCATCAACCCGAGCCGCATCGTGCCGCTTGGCCCCGTGATCGACTACGACGAACTCCACGGGCGGGACACCAGCCTCGACCCGGCCGCCGACGCCGCTGAGTAGCCCACCGCCTAAGCGTGATATTGGAGCGCCAGCGCTCGCCAGGTGGTGGAGATGGTGTATCCTCTGGCCGAAATCGAGGCGGATCATGGACTTCCAACACTCGGAGCGCGCGCGCAAAGTCATGGAGCAGGTCGAGCGCTTCGTCCGCGAGCGCGTGGTTCCAAACGAGCAGACGTATTTCGATCAGCTCGTGCATACCGATGACTGGACCAAGTGGAAGATCCCTCCGATCGTCGAAGAGCTGAAGGCCGAGGCGAAGGGGCTCGGCCTCTGGAACCTCTTCCTTCCCGACGAGGAGTACGGCGCCGGCCTCGACAACCGCGACTATGCGCCGGTGGCCGAGCTCACCGGCCGGAGCTTCCTTGCACCCGAAGTATTCAACTGTAGCGCCCCCGACACAGGCAATGCCGAGGTATTGGTCAAGTACGGTTCCGACGCACAGAAGAAGCGGTGGCTCGAGCCGCTCCTCGCAGGTGAGATTCGCTCGGCCTTCGCGATGACCGAGCCCGCGGTTGCCTCGAGCGACGCGACCAACATGCAAGCGACCTGCGAGGTCGTGGGCGATGAGATCGTGATCAACGGCCAGAAGTGGTGGACCAGCGGCGTGGGCGATCCGAGGACCGCGTTCTTGATTTTCATGGGCGTGACCGACCCGAACGCGGGGCGGCATGAACGCCACTCGATGGTGATCATCCCGCTCGACGCTCCCGGCGTGAAAGTCTTGCGGATGCTGCCGGTGTTTGGGCATCTCGATGAGCCCCACGGCCACGCCGAGATTCTTTTCGACAACGTGCGCGTGCCTCTCGATCACTTCATCGCGGGGCCCGGCCGGGGTTTCGAAATCGCGCAAGGGCGGCTCGGCCCTGGGCGCATCCACCATTGCATGCGGGCAATTGGAGCGGCTGAACGGGCACTCGAGCGGTTGTGCGGGCGAGCGATGCACCGAGTCGCCTTTGGCAAGCCGCTGGTGAATCTCGGCGCCAACCGCGACATCATTGCGGACTCACGCATGGCGATCGACCAGGCACGGCTCCTGACGCTCAAAGCCGCGTGGGGTCTCGACACGCTCGGCACATTCGGGGCCCTGGTCGACATCTCCGCCATCAAAGTCGTGGCCCCCAACGTGCTTCAAAGGGTGGCCGACGCCGCAATCCAGATGCACGGCGGCGAGGGCATTTCCGACCGGGAGCTGACCCGTCTTGCCGCCATGGCCCGCGCCCTTCGCATCGCCGACGGCCCGGACGAGGTCCACCGTGGGATGGTCGCAAGGCTAGAGCTCGAGAAGTACAAGTAGCTCGTCGTACACGTCGGTGCGCTTGAACTGCGGAAACTCTTCGGCAACATTGTCGGGGCAACGGAACAAGACGCCCTTGTCGGCTTCCTTCAGCATGGTGGTGTCGTTGTAGCTGTCGCCCGCGGCGTGCACGCGAAATCCGATGTCCTTCAACGCGGCCACGGCCCTCCGCTTGCCGTCCGGAACGCGCAGCTCATAGCCGGTCACCCGATCGGCCTCGTCGACCAAGAGTTGATGACAGAACAGCGTCGGCTGCCCGAGCTGACGCATGAACGGCGCCGCGAATTGGTAAAAGGTGTCGCTCAGGATGATCACCTGGGTGCGGGCCCGAAGCGCGTCGAGGAATTCTCGAGCGCCTGGCAAGGGCTCCATGGTGCCGATTACGTCCTGGATGTCGCCGAGCTTGAATCCGTGCTCATCGAGGATCTCGAGGCGTCCCTGCATCAGTTTGTCGTAGTCGGGCTCGTCGCGCGTCGTGCGGCGGAGCGCGTCGATCCCGGTTTTTTCGGCAAAGGCGATCCAGACCTCGGGGATGAGGACGCCTTCTAAGTCCAAACAAACGATGAGAGGGGCCATGACAGGCGCTCGTCTACACGATTTTGGCGTCAGGGCAACTGTGCGAGCCTGTGCTGAGAGAATTCCGGGAATGCCGGGAATCCTGCAGGCGAAGACGGTGTATTCTTCCGCCATGACGTCTCGAAAAGGCGCCTTCGTGACTGGCGGCACCGGCCTCATCGGCCACGCGGTGGTCGAGCGATTGCTCGAGCGCGGGGTGCCCGTGGTGTTGATGCTGCGAAGCGGCGCGGACGAACGACGTGCCGAGGCGCTCACCAAGCTCAACGAAGTGGCGCGAGTCCACGACACGTCGCTCAGCCATGTAAACGGAGACTTGACCGAAGCAAACCTCGGATTGTCAGACGAGGGAATGGCGGCGCTCTCGCAAGCCGCGCACTGTTTCCACATCGCCGCCCTTTACGATATCGAAGCGCCCGCCGATCTCACGGAACTTACCAACATCGAGGGGACGAAGAATCTTCTTTCAGCCCTTCGGAAGGCGAGCTTTCGAGGCCGTCTCCATCATGTGAGCTCGATCGCGGTAGCCGGGGACTATACGGGCACCTTCACCGAGTCGATGTTTGAAGAGGGCCAGAAGCTTCCCGATGCGTATCATCGGAGCAAGCTCGAGTCTGAAAAGCTCGTGCGCGAGTCCGGGCTCGACCACCGAGTCTACCGGCCGAGCTCGGTGGTGGGAGACTCGAAGACGGGCGAAATCGACCGCATAGACGGCATCTACTACGGCTTTGGCGCGATTCAGAAGCTCGCTGCCGCCCTTCCCTCCTGGGTGCGAGTGCCGGTCCCGCGGATCCGGGGCCGCTTCAATGTCGTGCCGGTCGACTATGTCGCCGACGCGATGGTGCACATTGCCTTATCGCCTGCCGAGGCGCGCGTATTCCACTTGATCGATCCGAAACCGCAACGATTCGTTCGAATGATGGCGACGCTGGTCAAGGTTGCCGGCGGGCCTCGACTCGGCCCCGCGATCGATTTCTCGAGGATGCGCGGCGTGAAGCAGGCGGGTTCGATGGCCTCGATGTTGCCCAGTGTCCGAGAGCTTCGCACCGCGGTGATCAAAGACCTCGGGCTTCCGGCAAACGGCCTGTCATCGATGAATCTTCGTGTGAGATTCGACGATTCGAACACCCAAGCGGCGCTACGCGACACCGAGATCCGTTGTCCGCACCTCAAGACCTATGCCAAAACTCTCTACCGTTACTACGAAGACCATCTCGATCCGATGACGCAGCGTCCACTGCGTTATCGCAAGGCGCTCGCCGGCAAAGTGATGTTGGTGACCGGCTCGTCTCGTGGCATCGGGGCGTCCGCGGCGAGAATTGCGGCCGAAGCGGGCGCCAAGGTCCTCCTGGTGGCCCGGGACGAAAAAGCTCTGGAAGAGGTGGCCGAAGGGATCCGTGCCAACGGTGGCGAGGCTCATGTCTATCCGACGGACCTTTCGGATCTTCACGAGGTCGACGCGCTGGCCGAGTCCGTGCTGGCTTCCCATGGGGGCGTCGACATTCTGGTGCACAACGCCGCCCGTTCGATCCGTCGCCCCGCTACCGACGCGCTCGATCGGTTCCACGACTACGAGCGCACCATGGCCTTGAACTACTTCTCGCCCGTGCGACTGACGTTGCGCTTGTTGCCGGCGCTTCGGGAACGAGCTGGCACGATTTCCCACGTGCTCACCATGGGCGTTCTGGTCCCGGGGCCGTATTTCGGCGCGTATCTGGCGAGCAAATCTGCGCTCGACGCGTTTGGTGACTCGCTCGCCGCGGAGCTCCACCACGAGGGGATTCACGTGTCATCGGTCTATTTGCCGCTAGTGAAAACGGAGATGGTGGCGCCGACAGAGGAGTTTGCCGGCCGAGTCGACGCGATGACACCCGACCAGGCGGCGATCATGATCCTCGACGGGATCGTCGACCGCAAACGTCGCGTCATGACGCCGCCAGGCCGGTTCTTTGCACTCTCGAATCGTCTGACACCCATGGCCACGATCCGGGTTCTAAACTTGATCCGGCGCACTTTTCCGATCGGCGACACCCCGAGCGAGTTCCCGGCAGAAAAGGCGTTCATCACCAAAGCGATCGGCGGCAGCCCTATCTAGGCGATAGCGTGGGGGCGGTGGGGCGGGACAAACTGACGGGCCGCAGGCCCGACCGGGATCAACCACGGGGCCGTTACGGGGAGCTAGGGCAATCAAGGCTCTCGAAACAGCCCGTCGCCGAAGCTCTGGCTGACCGGGACGCACCACACGCTGATCCCGTCGAGCTCGTCGAGGCTGCGGCCTTCGGGAAGCTGCGCGTAGACCGTTTCCGAGCCGTCGTAACCCTCGGGTCGCCGAAGGTCCTCCTCGCTCATCGAAAACCCAGCCGCGTAGTTGCCGCCGAGGCCGCTGTAGAACCGCACATCGATGCCAGCGCCATCGAACACGAAGTCATCGAGACGAATCGTGCAGTCGTCGACGATCACCGCGGTGCCAGAGACCTGATGGGCAAAGGTGCTCAGCTCCGCGACCTGCCCGATCTTGGGATGGGTTGATTCGCACTCCCGCAGCATTCCCATGCCCCCTCCGCCGCCCGCGCCACCGTCGTTCGCAAGGACGAAGGCCACGAGGTCGAGCAGCTCTTGGTCGCTCAGTCGGTCCTCGGCCCAAAACGGCATCACACCGCCGGTGAGATCGACGTACACACTACTGTCGGTCGCGCCACTCGTTCGCACACGACGCGCTATCGTCTCCGCATCGAGCAACTGGCCTCGAAGGGCGAGCGCTCGCTCGGTTCCAGTCGCATCGACGCCATGACAGACGACGCAGGCCTGGTTGAAGAGGTCTTGGCCCGCCATCTCGTCTCCGCCTGTGAGAGACGACGGGGGCGGGACGATGGCGTAGCTCAACGCGGGCGCCACGGAACCCCCCGCAACCCCGCTCAAGTACTCGGACAACGCGATCCACCGGGTGTCATCCGCGGCGAAGGGTGGCGCGACCATCCATTCCACACGGCAGGTATTGACGGCATCGAGAAGCTCGGTCAGCTGTCCGTTCTTGTACGAGGGGCGATTGGCGGCATCGCCGATCGGATGGCCCGGACGCCGAAACCCGTCGGCGGCGGGCTCCTCGAGGGCGTGGCACGTGGCGCAAGCGAACGTATTTCCATCGGTGTGACGCTGAAGGTAGAGTGCCTCCCCAGATGGCTCTCCGGGGCTCGAATCGCCGCAGCCGACGACCCCTGTTCCAGCCAATACAACGAGGAATAAAGAAAAGCGTGTCATGTAATCGATGTCCAATCGTCTCGCGCTCCCGGGCATACGCTCGACGCGAAGGAACGTTTCGCGCCAGGGTGTGCCGCGCGCGGAATCGGGCTAACTTAGTGACGAAACAAACATGATTCTTACCGAACAGCAAGAGTTGATTCGAGACTCTGCCGCGCGATTCGCTGAGCAGCGATTGGTGCCCAACAGCCGCGCCTGGGAGGCAGCTCAGGCCGTCGACCCGCAGGTCTTGCGTGAGATGGGGGAGCTCGGCTTCATGGGCATGACGGTCGCCGAGCGGTGGAATGGAGCGGGCTTGGATTACGTTTCGTATGCGCTTGCGTTGATCGAGATCGCCGCCGGCGACGGTGCCGTGTCGACGATCATGAGCCTCAACAACGCTCCGGTGTGCGCCATTCTCGAGTCGCGAGGCAGTGACGCGCTCAAAGAGCAGTACCTGAAACCCTTGGCCGCGGGGGAGATGCTCGGCGCGTTCGCGCTCACGGAGCCACAGGCCGGATCCGATGCGGCAAACCTAGAGACTCGTGCCGTGCGCACCGATGACGGCTACGAGATCACGGGGACGAAGCAGTTCATCACCTCCGGCAAGATCGCGGGGGCGGTGATCGTGTTCGCCGTCACCGACGCGTCAGCGGGTAAGCGCGGAATCTCAGCGCTTCTCGTTCCAGGAGGCACGCCGGGCATGACTGTGACGTCCCTCGAGCACAAGATGGGGCAAGAGGCGTCCGACACTGCGCAACTGACCTTCGAAGCAGTCAAGGTTCCGGCGAGCCACCTCATCGGAAACGAAGGCGACGGGTACCGTATCGCCCTCGCCAACCTCGAGGCCGGGCGTATCGGCATCGCCGCACAATGTGTGGGCATGGCCCGGGCGGCACTGAACCACGCCCTGGCATACGCCAAGGAGCGCACCGCCTTCGGCCAAACGTTGTCGCAGCACCAAGCCGTGGCCTTTCGCCTCGCCGACATGGCGACTCAGCTTCACGCCGCTACCACGATGGTCCTCGAAGCAGCCGCGCTACGCGAAGCGGGGCGTCCGTGCTTGAAGGAGGCCTGCATGGCCAAGCTCTTCGCCTCCGAGGCGGCCGAACGGATATGCTCCGACGCGATCCAGATTTTCGGCGGCTATGGTTACTCGCGCGAGCTACCGGTTGAGAAGATCTACCGGGACGTACGTGTAGCTCAGATCTACGAGGGAACGTCGGATGTGCAGCGCATCATCATCAGTCGCCAACTCCTTCGAGGCAGCTAATCGCGTTTCGTAGGGCGCCTTGACCCGTTTCCTCGCCTGTCGGATCATACCCCATGTTTTTCCGCTTCGTGATCCGGGACGTCGCGATTCTGCTCGTCACGATCGGGCTTTGGCTCCTCAGTTTCGAGACTGAGCCCGGCACCACCCTCGCCTCCGTCGTGTCGATCAGCGCCGGGGTTGGCGCCTTGGTGTGCGCGTACAACTTTCACGAGTGGGGTCACCTGGTCGTTGCACGCATGACCGACAGCGTGTTCACGCCGGCCAGACGCGTGATTTCGCCGTTCTTGTTTAGCTACGATACCGAACACAACACGCCCCGACAATTTCTGCTGATGTCGCTCGGTGGATTCGCAGCGACCGCCCTCTTCGTCGTCGCCTTCCTTTTGTGGATGCCACGAGACCAACAAGCAGGTCGAATCGCCCTTTACGGTGCGCTCATTCTGGCGTCGTTGACCGTCGTCATCGAGTTTCCGATTTTCTTTCGCGCGCTGCTCGGCAACACGGTGCCACGGACCGGGATGTTCAAAGGCCCCACGGTCGGCGGTGGCCAGAAAAACACTCCGTGAATCCGCGACGGAGGTGGCGCTGCCGTTTTGGTGAAACATTTCGGACGCACAGGCGTAACCCCGTGGAAGGCCCGCTCCAACCATTCGCGGGCAGAGGGTGAACTACACATGAATTCTGCACTCAAGCATACGATTGTAGCGATGGCGACGGCGGCGCTGAGCATGACCGCAGCCTGCAAGAGCGACGACGGCCCCTCGGCGAGCGAAGTCACGGCAGGCGCCGAAAAGGCCGCAAGTCACGAAGGGGCTTCCGAGGCTTCCTGCGGCGAAGGCAACTGCGGCGCGGAGAAGAAGGGCGACGCTTCCGAGGCTTCCTGCGGCGAAGGCAGCTGCGGCTAGGTTCGTTACGCTCGGGACCGCCTCGAGACGAGGCTTCGCGCCCGAGCGGCAGGGTCATCCCGATAGAAGATCAGGCTGAAGAGGACGAAGCCGCCCCACAACGCGGCGAGGTGATAGAGCATCATCGCACCTCCATAGCGCTCGAAGATGTCTGCCGTGACTTTCGGGCCGATCAACATGCCGAGGGCGTAGAACGTGTTGTAAATTGCGGTGCCGCGACCGTAGTCCTCGGGACGCACCGACACCCCCTGAAGCGCCAAGCTCACCGGTGATATCGAGGCCAAGGTGGCGCCGGCTACGACGATGGCGATGCACATCAATGGGTACGAGTCGAGAAACACGAAGCCGAGGACCATCGTCATGCCAATCGTCGCGAGGCCGCGCATCGTGAGCAAGTGGCCGATGCGGTCGCCGAGAAGGCCCACGGGATTGGTGAACAGCAGCATGCCTAGCGCGAAAAACGCAGGGATCCAGATCGTCCGGCCCTCGGTGATGCCTTTGCTTTGGATCAAGTAAAGCGGCAGGAAGAGCACCGCGCTCGCCTGAAAGTAGCCATAGGCGAACGTCGCGAAGCAGGAGTTCTTGATCTGCCACAGCAGTTCGCCTCGCGAGAGCCTTCGTCGAGCCTGTTCCGGAGCTTCGTCTTCGTGCTGCACGAGCGACACGACCTGCCGAGTAGACTTGTCCGGATCGAGCGTGAAGAGTGCGTAGAGGCCGGCGAACGTAGAGATGACCCCGGCGGCGACGAACCCGATCGACAAAGGCCCTAAACGGGTCAGCGCCCACGCGATCCCAGGGCCGAGCATATAGCCGACCCCCATCGCCACGGCGTACAAGCTCATCGTGAAGGCCTTGTTTCCCCCTCCTGCGCGCGAAAGCAGTATCGTCTCCGCGCTCACCCAAATCCCCACCGAAAACCCGCCGTCGAAGAACCGAATCACGGCCAGGGACGCGAAGCTGTCGAGAAAGGGAAACACCGCGACGGTCGCCGCATAGCCGAAGAAGCTCGCTACCAACATCCCTCGCGCGCTGAATCGCTCTATGAGTTGGTCCATGACGAGGGACAGGGCGACGATGCCGAGCCCAAACGCGACCGCCAGGCTTCCGATGTCGCTCTTGGTAAAGCCCTTCGCGTCGAGAAAAATCGCGATCAGCGAGAGCGCCATCCCATACGCAACGCTGAGCACGACCGTAGCGCGATAGATCCGCCAGACATTCGGGTCTTCCACGCGCTTGGTCCACTTCATCCGGAGCCCTTGTAAGTCGCTGGCGCGGACAAGTCACGCACCAAGAATTGGGACAGTCCCCGTTGCGAATTTGGCGCATGTAGGTAGCATGGCGCCCGTAGGCTCGTGACTCGATCGATCATCAAAGGGGCCGTCTGGACGATGGCAGCGTTGATCATCCTGGTCGTCGTCGGAGGCGGCATTGCATGGTTGCGTCTGCACCCGTCTCCGCCAGGGCTCCAGGTCTGGGCCAACGGTCACATCCTCACGATGGACGCTGCGGGTCGACAGGCTACTGCCGTCGTGATCGAAGACGACAAGATCGCGGCGGTCGGTGGCGACGAAGACGTGGAGCGATGGCTGCCCGATGCGGATGTCGCCCTCGACCTCGAGGGGCGCACGGTGGTGCCCGGATTCATCGAAGCGCATGGCCATTTCCCGGGCGCCGGCCTCACAGCGGTTGCGGCGGACCTGAATAGCCCGCCGATCGGCACGGTGATCGACATACCGCAGGCCTTGGACGCGTTGAGAGAGGCCGACGCAGAGCAACCCGGCGACGATTGGCTGATCGGCTTCGGGTACGACGACACCATGCTCGCGGAGAAGCGCCACTTCACGCGCGCCGATCTCGACAGTGTGTCGAGCACCCGTCCGGTCATGGCCATGCACATCTCTGCCCACATGGCGGTGGTGAACACCCTGGCTCTCGAACGCTTCGGGATCACCGCCGAGACGCCCGACCCGGCCGGCGGCGAGATCCGAAAAGACCCAGCGACGGGAGAGCCGACCGGTCTGCTCCTCGAGACTGCATCGCGACCCATCATGCTGGAAGCGCTCAACATGCCGCCGTTGAAGCAGCTCGCCGTCGTCCGTTCAGCGGTCGACGAGTACGCGCGTCAAGGATTCACCACCGTGCAAAACGGGCTTGCTACCCTCGAGCAACTCAAGGGGATGAGCGGGGCCTCGAAGGTCGGTTTGATCCCGCAGCGATTGGTAGTGTGGCCCAAAGACGAGCTCGGTCTCGCTGCCACCAAGGGCGAGCTCACGCTCGGAGAATACGCCACCGACCGCGTCCACATCGGCGCCATCAAGTTCGTCGGCGATGGATCGATCCAGGGTTACACCGGTTTTCTCACCGAGCCCTACCAGCAGCCGGGCGAGCATTCCGCAGACTATCGCGGGTATCCCAACATCGACGCGGAGACCCTGAACGACCAAGTGAAGACGATCCATTGCGCGGGTCAGCAGGTGGCGGTGCATGGCAACGGCGACGCGGCGATCGATCAGTTCCTCGATGCCTGGGAAGCGGCCCTCGAAGCCTGCCCCGCCAAAGACGCGCGGCCGGTCTTGGTGCATGCGCAGATGGCGCGCGCCGACCAACTCACACGCATGAAGACCCTCGGGGTGACCCCGAGCTTTTTCAACGCGCACGTCTACTATTGGGGTGACCGTCACCGCGACATCTTCCTCGGACCGGAGCGTGCGGCTCGAATCAGCCCGGCTGCGAGCGCCGTGGCACTCGGGCTGCGATTCACCACCCATCTCGATACGCCGATCGTCCCGATAAACTCCATGCTGCAACTCTGGACTCCCGTCGCGCGAGAAACATCGAGCGGCCAAGTCCTGGGTCCCGAGGAACGCATCTCGGTCGAGCAAGCGCTGCGGGCCATGACCTCCGACGCCGCGTGGCAGCTCCGGCTGGAGACGCAAATCGGTTCGATCGAACCGGGCAAGCAGGCCGACCTCGTGATCCTATCCGAGAACCCACTCGACTACGCCGGCAACCTGCGTGACATTCGCGTCGAGCGCACGGTGGTCGGCGGCGTGACGATCTTCGAAGAGCCAAACGAATAGAACAAAAGAGCGCTCCACGACGCGGCGCACTCACACAAAGAGACCTGAAGGTCCATCTCGTGGGGCTGGTTCCCAGGCGTTTCCGTCGGTGCGGGCATGATCCTTGAGGCGGCTCGCGAACGGAGCTAGATTAACGGGCGTAGTCTGATGGTGCATCGAGGTTTCACACAGCTTCTCGTAGCGGCGATGGTCGCGGCCTCCGGCCTCGGCGGGGCTGCGCTTCACCTGTGCCAGATGGAGGGGGCGGTCCGCTCGACGTGCTGCTGCCATCAGTCGGAGCATGAGCAGCCGCCGATCCAGCTGAAGCGCGTGGATGAATGCTGCGGCGCCTTGCTTCCGCAGAGCGAGCAGCCTCCTGTGTTGACCACGCACGACATCAGCATCGAATCGTCGCTGATGTTGGCCGCATTGGTCGCGTCGCCGGAGCTTTCGACGGCAACCCGTGGCAGTGCATGTATCCTTCCGCCTGTTCGAGGTCCGCCGCCTGAGCACGGGCCACCGCTCTTCATTCAGCACTGCTCTTTTTTGAATTGATCTCCGCACACTCGCTGGGCTGAGCGCAGGAATTTCTGCGCCCTCTGACTGACGGTCGCACGAGCGCGCGACCGTGGAGCAACACGTGCAGGAGAGAAAGAGCAATGTGGAAAATTCAAACTAATACCCTATGCGCCGGCCTGCTGGCCGCTGTCTGGTTGGCCGGCTGTGCCCACGGCCAACGAAAACAGATCGACGCGATGGAGCACGCGTTGCACCAGGCCGCGCCGCAACCCGAGGAGGCCGACGCTGCCAACGCGCTTCTCGAGGACAAACACGACGGGCCGCTCGAGAAGAAAGAGCTGGTTGAGGCGGTGCTTGCTCGAAACCCAAGCCTGGAATCCGCACGACTGGCGTGGCAGGCAGTGGTGGCGCAACAGCCCCAGGCGACGGCGCTCAGCGACCCGATGGTGAGCTACTCGCTTGCCCCGGCGAGCATTGGGTCGAACGTCGTCCGGTTCGGCCAGGTCGTGAAGATCGAGCAGCGTTTTCCGTGGCCAAGCAAGTTAGGGCTGGCAGGAGATGTCGTTCTGTCCGACGCCGAAGCAGCGCAAGCGGACTACGAGGCGGTGCGGCTCGATCTGGCCCTGTTGGCGTCACTTCTGTTCGACGAATACGCCAAGGTCATCCGTTTGCTCGAGCTCAACCTCGAGCACCGAGAGCTGACCGAAGACATCAAGGCGGCCGCCATGGCACAGTACGAGGCGGGGCGGGCTCCACAACAGGAGCCGCTTCAAGCCGAGGTCGAGCTTTCGCACGTCCTGCACGAGCAGGTTCTGTTGGAGGCCGACCGTTCGGTGATTATCGCGAAGCTGAATCAGCTTCTCCACCGGGCGCCCCAAGCCCCTCTTCCCAAGCCGGCAAGGGTGCGCTTCGTACCCGCCGACATCGCGGAGACCACCGAGCTTCAGGACCAGGCCCTCGAAGGAAGGCCGGAGCTCAGAGCGACGGAAGCACGGATAGGCGCCCGCGAGTCTGCGGCGGAGCTCACGCAGCGCGAGTTCTTTCCGGACCTCGGCATCATGGGTGAATACAACTCCATGTGGAGAGAGACCCAGCACCAATGGATGCTCGGGGTGTCACTCAACGTCCCCATCCAAATCAAGTCGCGTCGAGGAGCCGTTGACCAGGCCAACGCCGAGCTCGGCAGAGTCCGCGCGGACTTGGAAGTGCTCAGCGACGGAGTTCGCACCGAGGTCGACCAAAGCAGGCAACGGGTGCTCGAAGCTCAGCACGTCCTGGTGCTTTACCAGAAACGCTTGCTGCCCGCTGCAAGGGCCCAAATCCAAGCCGCGCGTGCGGGATACCAAACGGGGCGAAATAGCTTTCAGGCGCTCGTCGATTCGGAACGCTCCCTTCGGACGCTCGAAATTCAATACGAGGAGGCGCTCGCGACATTCGGCCAACGCGGCGCCGAGCTCTCACGTGCGCTCGGTCAAATGCCGGGCCTCTTGAAAGGAGAGACGCCATGACCCGCCGTCGAGTTATCATCCTCATCTTGGTGCTCGTCGCGATCACCGCAGTCGCGCTGGCCGTGGCACTGCGACCGACCCCAGACGCGCATCCGCCCGAGCACGCAGCGATCGAGCATGCAGCGACCGAGCACCCGGAGTCGGACATCGCCTATTACACCTGCCCGATGCATCCGTCGGTCGAGCAACCGGAGCCCGGGAAGTGCCCGATCTGCGGAATGACCCTTACCCCGGTGACCAAGACGGACCTCCGCGAGGGGACGGTCGTGGTGGACGAGGTTCGGCGCCAGCAAATCGGCGTCCGGATCGGAACCGCGGAGGTGAGACCCCTCGTGTTGGAGATCCGCGCCGTCGGGAGGGTGCAATACGATGAGACCCGCCTCTCCGACGTGAACCTCCGGATGAGTGGCTGGGTCCAGCGACTGCTGGTCGATGAGACGGGTCAACGGGTCAAGAAGGGACAAACCCTGTTCACCCTCTACAGTCCGGAGCTCTATGCCGCGCAGGTCGAGCTCGTGTCCGCGATCCGGGAACAAAGGGATGGTAGCGCCACCGTGCTTGCCGATCTGGCGGGCGCATCGAAGCAACGGCTGCGACTGCTCGGAATGAGCGACGGGCAGATCCAGCGTCTCGTAAAACGTGGAAAGCCGTGGGAGCACATGCCGATCACTGCGCCCGCGAGCGGCTACGTCATCGAAAAAGCCGTGGTCGAGGGCGCCCACATCGAAGCGGGGACCCGCGTGTATCGAATCGCCGATCTCAGTCGCGTCTGGATCGATGCGGATGTCTACGAGGCAGATCTCCCCCACCTCGAAGTAGGGCAAGCCGTGCGCGTTGAGCTGCCGTACGTCCAGAAGGAGTCCTTCGATGGACGGCTCGACTACATCTACCCGACGCTCAACGACAAGACACGGACCGCGCGCGTTCGCATCGTGCTCCCGAATCAAGATCTCCGGCTCAAGCCCGATATGTACGCAAATGTCTTGGTCGACGTGGATCTGGGCCTACGTCTTGCCGTACCGGACTCGGCGGTCGTCTATACGGGGCCGCGGCGATTGGTGTTCGTCGACCTGGGCGAAGGCCGTCTTCGGCCGACGGAGGTGAAGCTCGGCGTGCATGCAGGAACCTTCTACGAGATTGTCGATGGCCTGAAAGAAGGCGATCGAGTGGTCACCTCGGGGAACTTCCTCATCGCCGCCGAAAGTCGCATCCGGTCGGCCATCGAGTACTGGGGCAGCGGAGCGGGCCATGCCGGACACTGACGCCGAGCCAAAGCCCTCCTTTGTGGCGCGCGTGATCGCCGCGAGCGCAGGCCGTCCTCTGTTGACGCTCGCTCTCGTAGCGGCGCTCGCTGCATGGGGCGGGTACGCGATCTTGCGCACGCCCCTCGACGCGATTCCGGATCTCTCGGACACCCAGGTGATCGTCTTCACCGAATGGCCCGGCCGAAGCCCCGACCTGGTCGAAGACCAGATCACCTACCCGATTTCGACATCACTCCTCGCTGCGCCGAAGGTGCAGTCGGTCCGGGGTCAATCGTTTTTCGGGCTTTCGTTCGTCTCGGTGATCTTCGAGGACGGAACCGACATGTACTGGGCTCGAAGTCGCGTGCTCGAATACATGAGCTCCGCCGAAGGAGACCTCCCCGACGGAGCTCGACCGGTGCTCGGCCCCGACGCAACGGGCGTGGGCTGGGTCTTTCAATACGCTCTGGTCGACCGAACCGGGACTCTCGATTTGCAGGAGCTGAGGTCCCTCCAGGACTGGCACCTTCGGTTCGCCCTCGAGAGTGTTCCGGGCGTCGCCGAGGTCGGCTCAATCGGCGGATTCGTCAAGGAGTACCAAGTCCAGATCGACCCGATTCGGCTGAGGGGATACGACGTCTCGATCGGTGACGTCGTGCGCGCGGTTCGCGACTCGAACGAGGACGCAGGCGGGCGGACCATCGAGATCGCCGGACACGAGCAGATGATTCGAGGGCGGGGCTACATCAAGAGCCTCGACGACTTGCGGCAAGTGCCCCTCAAGCTCGGGCCGAGCGGCACCCCAATCTTGGTGGATGATGTCGCGTTCGTGAGCGCTGGCCCTGCAATGCGACGCGGGGTCGCGGAGCTCGATGGAGAGGGAGAGGTCGTCGGCGGCGTCGTCGTCATGCGCTACGGCGAGAACGCGCTTGCGGTCATCGACCGGGTGAAAGAAAAGCTCGAGACCGTCGAGCAGGGTCTGCCCGAAGGCGTGGAGGTGGTCATCACCTATGACCGATCCGAGCTGATCAAGCGGTCGATCGATACCCTCACCACGACGCTGGTCGAAGAAATGATCGTCGTCAGCATCATCATCTTCCTTTTCCTGCTTCATGCTCGAAGCGCGCTGGTACCGATCATCACCCTGCCCCTGGCGGTCATTCTCGCCTTCATCCCCATGCTCTACCAGGGGCTGACGGCGAACATCATGTCGCTCGGAGGCATCGCGATTGCCATCGGGGCGATGGTCGACGGGTCGATCATTCTGATCGAGAACGTGCACAAGAAGCTCGAAGAGTGGGATCGGGATGGGAAACCGGGATCCCGTCGCGACGTGATCGTCGTGGCCATGCAGGAAGTCGGCCCTTCGATCTTCTTCTCACTGCTGGTGATCACCGTGTCCTTCCTGCCGGTGTTCACGCTGCAAGGCGCCGAAGGACGGCTTTTCAAGCCCTTGGCCTTTACCAAGACCTATTCGATGGGCTTTGCCGCTGTTCTCGCGGTGACGCTCGTTCCCGCGTTGGCTGCGCTCTTCATTCGCGGGAAGATTCATCACGAGGAGAAGAACCCGCTCAATCGTTGGCTGGTGCGGGCTTACACGCCGGTCGTTCACTGGGTCGTCGACCATCGTAAGACGGTCCTCGTTGCGGCAGCTCTCGCGATGGCGTTGACCGTGCCGGCCTTCTTGCGCCTCGGGACCGAGTTCATGCCTCCTCTCAACGAGGGCGCGATCTTGTACATGCCGACGGCGCCCCCCGGAATGTCGATCACGGAGGCGCCAAACATCCTCCAAGCAATGGACCGCGAGCTCAAGGAATTCCCAGAGGTGCAATCCGTGTTCGGGAAATCCGGGCGCGCGGAGACAGCGACCGACCCGGCCCCGATGTCGATGTTCGAAACCACGATCGTGCTCAAACCTCGCTCGGAGTGGCGCCCTGGCCTGACCTTCGAAGCGCTCGTCAAAGAGATGGATGCCAAGCTCCGCTACCCCGGGATGCCCAACATCTTCTGGATGCCCGTGCAAACCCGAACCGAGATGCTCGCGACCGGAATACGAAGCCCGCTTGGGATCCAGGTCTTCGGGAGCTCCCTCGAGCAAATCGAGCGAACTGCGCTGGAGATCGAAAAGGCGGTTTCGCAGATCCCCGGCACGCGAAGCGCATTCGCAGAACGCACGACAGGCGGGTTTTACGTCGACTTCAAAGTGAAACGACGAGACGCGGCGCGGTACGGGGTGACGGTTCGCGAAATCAACGAAGTCATCATGACCGCCGTCGGCGGCATGGAGGTTTCCGAAACCGTGGAAGGCCGTGAGCGATACCCGATCAGCGTCCGCTATGGACGCGAGTTCCGCGACGACCCCACCCTGCTGAACGAGATCTTGATCACGACCGCCGCTCGGGCACAAGTGCCGATCTCTCAGGTTGCAGACATCGAGTTCGTCACCGGCCCCCCGATGGTCCGAAGCGAAGACGGGAAGCTCGTTGGCTTCGTGTTCGTAGACACCGACCGACCGATCGCCGACTACGTCGAGGAAGCGAAGCGGGCAATCGCGGAGCAGGTGAGCTTGCCAACTGGGGTCTGGCTCGGATGGGCGGGGCAATTCAAGTACTTCGAGCGAGCCAAGGAGCGGCTCACGTGGGTCGTACCGTTGACGCTCTTGCTGATTTTGCTCCTTCTCTATTGGAACACCCAATCGATGGTCGAGACCGCCATCGTGCTACTGGCGGTCCCGTTCTCGCTGATTGGCGCGGTATGGCTGCTATTCCTGCTCGGCTACAACATGAGTGTCGCGGTCTGGGTCGGGCTCATTGCGCTTGCGGGCCTCGATGCCGAGATGGGCGTCGTCATGCTGCTCTACCTGACGCTTGCCCACCGACGCCGGCAAAACGAGGGGCGGCTCCAAACTTTCGCCGACCTTCGAGAGTCGATCGTCGAGGGGGCCGCCAAGCGCGTTCGACCGAAGCTCATGACCGTGATGACCACCATGATCGGGCTCATGCCCGTCCTCTGGAGCGCGGGGACCGGCGCTGACGTGATGAAGCGAATCGCGGCCCCAATGGTCGGGGGGCTCGTGACTTCGTTTCTTCTCGAGCTGACGGTCTACCCGGCGATCTTCGCCATCTGGAAGGGAAGAGGACTCGCCAAGGGTTCTCCGCTAGAACCATCAACACTCGAAAGGACTCATGATGATTAGTACGAAGACGCCCGCCCCTGAGAGCACGCGACTCGCCGTAAGCGCTGCCATCTTCTTGGCGCTTGTCGGTTGCAGCAAGGCGGCGCCGGCGGACAAGGGACCCCGAATCGAGCTCACCGCGGAAGCTCGTTTGGGCATCGACCGTGCACTTGGCGCTTACGACGATATCCGCTCGAAGCTCGCAAGCGACCAGATCGCTGTCTCTGGCGATGCCCAACGCCTCGAGCTAGCGGCTGCGGACGCATCGAAGAGCGCGCCAGCGTCGCTCCGGCCAACCCTCGAGTCCTTGTCAGCGGCGGCAGGCGACCTCCAACGGGCTGACCAAGACGACCCCGAGGCGGTCCGGAAGGCGTTCGGCAAGGTGAGCCGCGCCACGATCGCACTCCTCGGAGCCGATTCGACCCTGAGCAAGGGCCGCTACGTGTATGAGTGCCCCATGACGGAGGGCTACGGGAAGTGGATTCAAACGACCGACAAGATCGCAAACCCCTACATGGGTTCTCGGATGCTCGAATGCGGGGCCGAGGTGGCCTGGGACGCGAGCCCCTGAGGCTTAGAGGCTCTGGTTTGCGGCCCAGAGAGCGGGTCCGGGGGCTCGCAGGCCCTTGTAGGCCGCGGGGACTAGACTTCGGGCCCGAGCAGCCTTAATTATTGAAAATGGCGGGAACGAAAAGCGAGCTCCATGAAGATGTGGCGCTCCTCTGCTCGCGCTCCGAGGACGGTCGGTCTTATGGGATTTTGCGGCGTCGCAAAGAAGAGATTCAGGTCGGCACGTTGCGCGCGCTCGAGGAGGGCAAGCCGATTCACGGTGAGATCGTGAGCCTTCGACCCCGTTCGGATTCGCCGATGCTGTTCGACGTCGAAACCGAGCACGTCATGACCCCCGCGCGCACGGCAAGCGGCCCCCCGAAAATCAGCACCAAAGAGTATCGTGAAGGCTGGGATTCGATCTGGTCCGAAAAGAGCGGTTCCCGGGCGCTCAACTAGGGGCTCGTGACGGTGAAGCTGAAGTCGCTAAGGCCGCTGACCGCTGCACGCGCGATTCGTGATCTGTTCGCGAATCCAGACGACACGCAGTACGTGTTCGAGGTCATCGACGCGCTCCAGGGGCCGTCGCTCTATCGGATGTGCGATCGGCTCCGTCGGAGCCAACAGGGTCGCCGATTGCTTGCCGACCAACCAGGCCTCGTGCCGCTCTTGAATGATCGTGAAGGTCTGCAGAAGCTTCCCGAAGGGTCCCTTGGGCGGGCCTACCTCGCATTCGTCGAGGCCGAAGGCATCAGCGCCGACGGCCTGGTGGAGGCCTCGACCGAATGCCGTCGCACAGACGAAACCGCGGAGCTCGCGTGGGCGCACAACTGGTTGCGTGACACCCACGACCTTTGGCACGTCGTGCTCGGGTACCAGGGTGACCTCGTCGGCTCGCCCACTCGATGACGTTCGCCGCGACCTCGGCGTGACCGCTCCCGTCCGGTATCAGCCGGTACGCTCCCACGAAGTCAGCATGACCCTCGTCGCCTGAGGTTGAGAGAGGCGCTCCCGCTTCAGCGCGCTACGCGCGGACGAGATTGGTGGACGCCTCTTGCAGCACCGCGAGGCGATATGCGATGTCACCGGTGATGTGGCCCGGGCCGCTCGCAAGCGTGTTGATGCGGTTGAGGAGCCGGCCCAAGCGGCGCTCTAGGTCTTCACGGGTGAGCTCGAGCTTCGTTTGCGCCAAGGCTAACTTCCGGCGGCGGGGGTCGAGGTAGCCCCTGTGGCCGGCAGCGCGCCGCGCACGCTCGTGCTTCGTCAGGAGAGTGGCGGAGTGCACCTCGAGCAGCGGGGACCCACTGGGAACGATCGCAGGAAACGGCGTAGGGCTGTTGATGTCGACCACGCGGGTGAAGTGGTGGGCCCAGCAGTGGTCCTCGCCGCGGCTCGTGTCGCTGATGCCGACGATCTCGACGTCCGGGTCGCCCACGCGGTCGCAAAGCTCCTGGAGGCGCTCGATCTTAGCCTCTCCACTATTGATGTGGTCGAGCGTTGAATAGTGAACGTGGTCGACCCCGAGAGCTTCGCCGGCGACCTCGACGGTCGGTTTGGGCGAGGCGCTGCTGAGGACGACCTCGATTTGTGGCCATTCCGCGCGAACCCATCGTAAGTCCTCGCGATCGATCACCTGATCGGGCTCGTGCCGACGCCAGATGTGCTGCGCTAGCTCCCGTAACACCTCCTCGGACGTGGTCTGCAAGTGCCTGAGCAGGGTGATCTGTGGAACACGTTGCGCCGCGCGAACTGGGTCACCGACGAAATGCCGAAAACCCCGCCGTCGAAGCCAATCGAGGCGCGCGGCGGCTTTGCCCCACAGGCCATAGTACACGCCCGGGTAGGCCCAGATCTTCAAGCTGTGTGCGAGATACCGGGCTGTCTTTCGGGGGTGGTCCCAGTCGAGGAGAAACTTTCCGCCTTGCTGCCGGCCTTCGATGCGCCCGAAGTGCTCGCGTCCATAGCCCTGATACGCGCAGAGCTCCCAACCGAGGTCCTGGCCCAAATCGCGGCCGAGGTGAATCGTTCGGTCGAGGTCGAGGACCAAGTACCGGGTCTTTGAGGTCAGGACGCGCGCACACAGCTCGCGAAACGAGGCCACCTCGCCATGGTGAACCAGGAGGTCCACCAGCCGGTTCGGAGAGCTGCTCCGTGCTGCTCGCGTTGCCACGCCATCAATGTAGGGCAGCGCCAGCAAGCCGTTTGTAAAAGTTGTGTGAAAGTATTGAAACCCAGGAAGTCAGGTCGACGCGGTTCGTTCGGCGACCTGAGGCCCGGACCGGAAAACCGAATCCAGGTGTGCCAGTAGCTTGGGGACGATTCGCTCGTGGGCGTCTTCCTGCAGGTAGTGCCCGGCGTCTGGCAGGCGCAGAACGTCGGCGTTGGGGAAATCCCGGAGCCAAATCTCGTCGAGATACTGCGGTAGGAACGCGATGTCTTCATTCCAGTCGTCTGGCATGCCGCGGCACCTGGTAGAGCTCTGCTTCGTCGGGCTTGTCCGACCGCCCAAAGCCCAAATGGTCCGGAACGATGCACCGGTACCCCGCGTCCACGAGAGCCGGAATGAAATTCCGGTACAGATAACCCCACGTGGGGTTGCCGTGGGCCATCACGACAGGCTTGCCGTCGCGGGGGCCCTCGTCGACGTAGTGGAGCCTCCCGTCCGGCGAGTCGTACCATCGTGGCTCGTACGGCCAAGTTCCACCGAAGGTCCAGTCCTTTGTCGCCATGGCGCCCTCCTCTCGTCTGAGGAGAGCAATCATGGGGATCCCTCGAACGCCCGTCAACAGCCGCGAGCGCGACCTCGCCCTAGACCGCCGGCTGGGGACGGACGCCCGAATCGCGGGAAACCCGCTGACGTGTCGTTTGAAGCTGGCCGCTGTCTCGGTGCTTGAAGATCATCGATGGGCGGACACCGGGCGCAAAGGCCGAGGGGGTCACCTCGCTCGACGGGAACATCTGCACGAACTCCGGCCGCCCGGGCACCGGGTCGACCATTTCCCGCTCGACGATCATCGAGGTGTATTGATCGGCCCAGAGCTCGGGCGTGTTGGTATTGAGAACGACCTCGAAGTCGTAGAGCTCGGCTTGCTTCTTCAGTCCTGGAATGCGGGAGTGTGTCGGCGCCCAGCTGTCGGCGCTGGTGCCGTTCTCGCTGCAGCCGAATACGCCTTGCTCGCCGTGAACGAAGAGTGTCTGATTGCCGGTCGTATGGCCCGGCGTCTGAAGGAGTAGGCACCCATCACCCAACGTCACGTCGCCATCGGCTAAAACGACCTTGTCCTCCGGGACGCCCTTTTTCCCGTCGGCGACGAACCAGGAGCGCTGAAGCGGATGCAGATCGCCCCAGTCCTCCCATTCCTTGCGGGAAGCGAGCAAGTACGCGTTGGGGAACCTCGGTGCCCGTGTCCCGTCGCCGAGGTGCGGACGAACGTCTTGCGTGTGGAAGTGATCGAATGCGATGAGGTCAATGTCGTCCGGCGACAGCCCGAGCCTCACCAGCTGCTCGTCGACGTGACCGTACTGCGTGGTGATCAACTTGGCTCCCCGCTCTCCGACTTTGTCGAGCATTTTGGCGAAGTAGGGCGTGGCACGCGACGCTTCGTAGTCGGTGGGGTTGAAGAGAATGTTCTTGAGCTCTCCCTCGGCCATCACTTGAACGAGAAGACAGCGGTGAAACATCTGGACGTACGGCCATGGAAGGGGAACCGCGCGGTTGAAGGCAAAGGTCGTCGGATAGAGAAGCGTCGTCAGGTTCAAGGTCTTGACGGCGGCGACTCTCGGGCCTGCGCGGAGGTCGTCACCGAGGGCCTTCGCCCCTTTTCGGAGCTCCCTGAGCTGGGGACCGGGTGAACGAATGGCGCGCGCCTCTGTAAGGTCGCTCACCGCGCGCACCCAAGGGATTCGTCGATCGACTGGCTCGCCTATTCGCATGGCGCCCTCCTCTGTCGGGAGTTTGACGAGGTGATCATACTGGCCAACCAGGCGTCCGTCGACGGCCTACCACTAGCCGGATTCGGACAACGCGGACTTTGTGTTCATCGCATCTTCCAAGCCGGCCCGATCTTCGGTATACAAATCGGTGCCCGATCCTGGAAAGACCCCTGATGAGACGCGAGTGGACGACGTTGTGTGGCCGCCTGCTGGTGGTGGTGCTGGTGCTGCCGAGCATGGCCATCAGTTGCGGGCAGAACTTACTGGACATCATCTCCCCCGACGCAAACGTGGATCCGGCGAGCGTCGATCCGCCGGACCCCTCGGAGCAGCCCACGGGCCGATACCGAAGCATCGACGGAACCGGCAACCACGGAATCCACTTCAGGCTGGGCGCCGCGAACACGACACTCCGCCGGTTGACGTTCGTCGACTACGGCGACGGGATTGCCTCGATGGCTGGAGTCGGACGCGCCTCCGCCCGTGAGGTGAGCAACGCCCTCTGCGCGGACTCTCAGCCTGGGCCCAATGCATTGGGGGCAAGCGATTTTCTATGGCAGTGGGGTCAGTTCCTCGATCACGACATCGACCTGACCGAGGGACAAAACCCCGTGGAGCCCGAGCCGATTCTCGTTCCCTTGGGAGATCCCTCCTTCGATCCGACCAGTACGGGAGTAGCAACGATCGATTTCAACAGGTCCGTCTATCACCCCGGTACCGGAAACGATCCGGCCTATCCCCGTCAGCAGCTCAACCAAATCACACACTTCATCGACGCGTCCAACGTATACGGCTCGGACGACGTTCGTGCAGCCGCCCTGCGCACCAACGACGGTACCGGCCAGCTCTTGACGAGTGCCGGCGGCCTGCTTCCGTTCAACACTGCGGGCCTACCCAATGCCGGCGGAACCGGTCCCGAGCTCTTTCTCGGTGGAGACGTCCGGGCAAACGAGCAAGTCGGCTTGACCGCGATGCACGTGCTTTTCGTGCGTGAGCACAACCGGCTGGCTCAGGAGATCGCAACCAACGACCCAACCCTTTCGGGAGAAGAGATCTACCAGGAGGCGCGGCGCATCGTCGGTGCGCTCATGCAGGTCATCACGTACAACGAGTTCTTGCCGGCGCTTCTCGGCCCCAATTCGCTCACGCCATACATGGGTTACCGATTACTCGCCAGCCCAGCCATCGCCAATGAGTTCTCGACGGCGATCTACCGGTTTGGGCACAGCGCGCTGAGCCCAACGCTCTTACGCCTCGACGCAACTGGAAACGCAATCCCGGAAGGGCACCTCCCGCTGCGCGACGCGTTCTTCCGACCGGACCGACTCGTCAACGAGGGCGGTATCGAACCGATCCTGCGAGGCCTCGCGAGCCAAGCCTGTGCGCCGATCGATCCCGAGCTCGTAGACGACGTGCGGAACTTTCTGTTCGGACCTCCTGGAGCGGGGGGCTTCGACCTGGCCTCGCTCAACATCCAGCGCGGTCGTGACCATGGCCTACCCGGCTACAACGGCGCCCGCCAAGCCTTGGGTTTGTCGACGAGGGCAAACTTTGCCGAAGTGAGCAGCAACCCCAATATCCAAGCCCAGTTAGCGTCGGTGTACGCGGACGTCGACGAGATCGATCTCTGGGTGGGCGCACTCGCCGAGGACCCGGTCAACGGCGGACACGTCGGCGAGTTGGCGTTCCACATCATTAAACAGCAGTTCGAGGCACTCCGAAATGGGGACCGGTATTGGTACCAGATGAGCCTCTCACCGATGGAAATTGCCCAAGTCGGAAACACGACCCTTGCGGACATCATCCGCCGCAACACCTCGATCGGCGCCGAGATCAGCGACGATGTGTTTCAAGTGAACTGAGGGCAACTCCAAGCAAGCCCAAACCCGCGGGACGGTTTACCCTGGCCGGTGCGCTAGGGCCGGACAAAGCGAAGGTAATAGTTCTCTTCGAGCAGGTCGGTTTCGGACTCGAGCACGAACCCCGCCCGCCTGACCTCGACGATCACCGTCTGCTTATCGGCCCGGACGTGCTGGAACATAGCGTCGCTGGTCTTGCCCTCGATGCGCTCGAGGTCGATGAGGACCAAGGTGGCGCCCGGGCGCAGGGTTCGGAAGAGCGAGTCCATGTATGTTCGGGGATACTCGAGGTGATGGTAGGTATTGCACATGAAGGCGAGGTCGACGGAGGCGTCCTTCAAACCCGTCGCCCGTTCCCCGCCTAGGACCACTGTCACGTTGCTGAGCTCCTCGGCCTCCACGCGCTCGCGAACTCGATCGAGGAACGCAGGAACGATGTCAACCGCGAAGACCGCACCCTGGTTCCCGACGCGTCTGGCAATCTCGGTGGTGAAAAGCCCAGTGCCCGCGCCGATATCCGCAACAACCATGCCTTGTCGGAGGCCGATCGCTTCGACGATCTGGTCGCGATGCGCGGCGACCTCCCGACTCTCGGCCTCGAGGACTCGCGCGAACTTCTCGTATCCACCGGGCGCGAAATAGGGCGCATTGATCCCCTTCCGGACGCTCCCCTCCTCGACCACGGGCCCGGCTACGGCTCGAGGTATCTCCTCAGCCATGCCCGTCGGTGACGGAGCACCCGGAGCGTGGGCACGAGGGGAGTCGCAGGCCAACGCCCATGAGAGGATCCCCAGCAGCCAAAGCCGTATCGAAAGCGACTTCACCGTTTGTATCTTACAGGTGCAGTGTTTCAGGCGATAGCGCGGCAGGGGCCTCAACTACCAAGCCGCAATGCGAGGCGTCACCGACCAAGCAGCCAAGCAACGCGTTTACCGAGAGCTCTTGAAAAAACTTCCCAAAGGGCTTCGTTCGAATCGACGAGAGGTACAGATAGTATGGCTGGCCGCCGCCCGTCAGATGTCCTCTCGAGTGTCTGTTGCCGAAACGCACTGGGGGTCCGCCAAATCGGTGAGCGTATCGCCATCGTTGTCGATGCCGTCGCTGCAGGCGGGGTTCGGGAACTCACGCGTGTCGTCTGGGAAGGAGCATCCGGGGTCATTCGGGTAGTCGGTCTGCCCATCGCCGTCGTTGTCGATGCCGTCGCGGCATTCCGGTGTCGTATCGGTCTCGTCATCGTCTGTAGCGAAACCGCAACCGCGATCTTGGCCGTAATCGATCAGACCGTCGCCATCGTTGTCGAGGCCGTCCTGACACTGGATGTCGGGGAACTCGAACCGATCGACAAAGCTCGAACAGCCGAGATCCCCGGGGAAATCGATCGCGCCATCGCCATCGTTGTCGATGCCGTCGCCGCACTCCACGACGACGCCTCCGACTTCATCGGCATCTGACGGGCTCGTGCACTTTGGGTCCTCGCCATAGTCGGTGAGTCCGTTTCCGTCGTTGTCGATCCCGTCCTGACACTGGATGTCCGGAAACTCCAGGCTGTCGTTGCTCGTAGCGCACCCTTTGTCGTCGGGGAAGTCGATCGCGCCATCGCCGTCATTGTCGATTCCATCCCGGCACTCGATCACGACGCCGGCGATCTCGTCCGCATCGAGCGGGCCGGTGCACTTTGGATCCTCGCCATAGTCGGTGAGTCCGTTTCCGTCGTTGTCAATCCCGTCCTGACACTGAATGTCCGGAAACTCCAAAGTGTCGAGGCTGTTGCTGCAGCCTTTGTCGTCGGGGAAATCGATCGCACCGTCAGCATCATTGTCGATGCCGTCCATGCATTCGGGAAGCGCGTCGACTTCATCGGCGTCGGTGCCCCGTACGCATCCCGGGTCCTGCCCGTAGTCCGTGAGCCCGTCCCCGTCGTTGTCGATGCCGTCTTGGCACTCGATGTCGGGGAACTCGCGAATGTCGAAGCTGCTCGAGCACCCTGGGTCTTCAGGGAAATCGGTCGCGCCATCGCCGTCATTGTCGGTCCCATCCCCACACTCTGGCGGAAGATCGATTTCGCTTGCGCCGTCCGGACTCGCGCATCCCAGATCCGATCCATAGTCGATCAGGCCGTCGCCATCGTTGTCGATTCCATCGGAGCATGCTGGCATGCCGTCCTCAGAACTCGATAGCGGATTGCCGAAGCAACCCGGGTCCGCAAGGTCGACAAAGCCGTCGTCATCATTGTCTTCGCCATCCGAGCACGGAAGATTGCTCGTATCGAAGTTGTTGACGTTCGTGGTTTCGCTGCACCCAAACACAACAACTGACAACGCCAACAACCCTGCCCACAGCACAAGACCTGCCCGAGAAACACTTACGAACATGACGAACCCTCCACCGCCGGGAAAGTACCACGAGCGGCAGAGTTGGCGTAATCCTCCGCAGGCGATGAGACACCCCGCGCGGCGCGCTATGGGTCGCCAAGTCCGGGGTTAAATGAATCGCGTGCATCTTCGTCGTTTTTTACCCGTGCGCCGCAGCGGATGCGCCCCGCTACGACGTACGACCCCCAAAGCCTCGGTAAACGGGTTGGCACGGGAGATGCTGGATGCGATTCAAAGGAGGTCCTCGACACGAACGCGCTTACAATGGGTCTGCATATTCGCACTGCTGGTTTTTCCGCTCAGCGGATGTAGTGATCCGGCACCCGACGGCGGGGGTGGAGCTGGCGGGGGAGCCGGGACCGGAGGAACTGGAGGGCAAGCTGGCGCTGGCGCCATTGGGGGCGGTGGCGGTACCGGGGGGGCTGAGCCGATCACCGCGGGGCTGTGGATGGGTTCTGGCGACCAGGGACCTGGGGCTCCGTGGACGATCTGTTTCGGGGTCAATCAAGACGGCACCGCGCTGACGGCGGTCGAAGGCTGTCAGAACTTCGCTATCCAGGTCGTGTTCGATGGGTGCCCCAGCAGCATTTCGTCGAGGCCGGATATCCCCATCGTCGATGGTGCGTTTCGCCTGCTCAACGAAGGGACGGGGGTGGAGATCACGGGCACCTTCGTCGGTGACACTGCGAGCGGTGAAGGCTCGTTCACCACACCTCAAGGGACGTGCACGAACGACTGGACGGCTGCACCCAGTCCGTGATGTAACCCTGGCGTCATGGGTGCCGCAGGGCAGCTAATTTCGAGCGCGGCCGAGGTCTACGATGAGTTTTTTCTTCCCGCCCTCTTCGATCCTTGGGCTCCGCAGGTCGTCGCGGCTGCACGGCTTCGGCCAGGAATGCGGGTGGTCGACGTCGCTTGCGGGACCGGTGTTCTGACCATCGAAGCAGCCAAGGCAGTCTCCCCGAACGGGGCCGCCGTAGGGGTCGATCTCAATCCTGCGATGTTGAGCGTCGCCCGACGCAAGGCACCCGAGATCGAGTGGCGGGAGGCGCCAGCCGAGGCTTTGCCGCTCGACTCGGATGATTTTGACGCGGTCGTCAGCCAGTTCGGCCTGATGTTCTTCCAGGACCAGAGGGCGGCCGTTCGTGAGATGTGGAGGGTCCTGCGGCCCGGAGGACGTTTGGTCGTTGCCGTCTGGGACTCCGTCGAGAACGCGCCCGGGTACGCCGCCGTCACGTCGCTCTTGGATCGCCTCTTTGGCGGTGCCATTGCGGAGTTGTTGAAGGCGCCCTACTCCCTCGGCGATCCGAAGGCGCTCCGGTCTCTTCTTTCGAGCTCAGGTGTGATCGAGCCCCTCGTTCGACGGGTGGACGGCGAAGCCTGCTTCCCCTCGGTTCGCTCCTGGATGCACACCGATGTGCGCGGTTGGACCCTCGCAGACAAGCTGGATGACGAGCAGTACGAGCGGCTCGTCTCGGGGGCGGAAGAGGAGCTGAGTCGCTTCGTGACGTCCGACGGCTCGGTCCGATTCGACCATCCCGCTCTCATTGCAAGCGCAAGCAAGCCGTGATGGGCGAGATCGGCTTGTGGGTGGGCGCGCCAACGAGTGAGGCATTCATCCCGCCGTTGCGTCGCGGGCATCTCTTAGCTAAGCGCTACAGACGCCGCGCGCGAGCGTGCCGCGGGAGAGACCTATGACGACGAAATGGGTGTATGGGCTCGATGAGCTCGATCAGGCGGAAGCGAGCGTGGACGGCGATTGGGATCGGGTCCGCAGTCTGCTCGGTGGAAAGGGCGCCAATCTGGCGGAGATGACTCGGCTGGGTGTCCCCGTCCCTCCAGGCTTCACGATCACCACCGAGGCCTGCAATGCATACCTCGCCGCCGGTGGCGAGCTCCCGGATGGTCTCTGGGAGCAGGTCTTGACCGCGCTTCGAACGATGGAGCGAAAAACCGGCAAGCGCTTTGGCGACCCCGAGAGCCCCCTATTGGTGTCGTGTCGCTCGGGAGCGAAGTTCTCGATGCCCGGGATGATGGACACGGTTCTCGATCTCGGTCTCAACGACGAAGTGACCAAGGGGATGATTCGGCTCACCGGGAACGAGCGCTTCGCCTTCGATTCATACCGGCGCTTGATCCAAATGTTCGGCACAGTCGTTCTGGGTGTGCGAGACGAGCCATTCGAGGATGCGCTTGCCGGCCACCGCGAACGTCGTGGCGTGAAGAGCGACGGCGACCTCACCGGAGACGACTTTCGGGTAGTCGTCGAAGACTTCAAGGAAATCGTCCGAAGGCACGCGCGTATCGAGTTTCCGACCAACGCAGAAGACCAACTGCGGATGGCGATGCAAGCCGTGTTCGACAGCTGGAATGGGAAGCGGGCGCGAGACTATCGCAACGCTGCCAATATTGCACACGACCTCGGAACGGGCGTGAACGTCGTCACGATGGTGTACGGAAACCTCGGCGAAGGCTCGGCAACTGGGGTGGCGATGTCGCGGAACGCCACTACCGGCGAAAATGCCCTCGAAGGGGACTATCTCACCGACGCGCAGGGCGAGGACGTCGTAGCAGGGATTCGACCCACGAAGCCGTTGCAGCAGCTTTCCAGTGAAATGTCTGCGGTGTATGCGCAGTTCGAGGGAATCGCGCGTCGACTCGAGCGCCACTACCGCGACATGCAAGACATGGAGTTCACCGTGGAGCGCGGCGAGCTTTGGATCTTGCAGACCCGAGCCGGGAAGCGGACGGCCCAGGCGGCGGTTCGCATCGCAGTCGAGATGGCAGAGGAAGGCCTGCTGAGTCGCGAGGAGGCGATCTTGAGGGTCGAGCCGACACAAGTCGAGTTCTTCTTGCATCCGCAGTTCTCACTCGAAGCGAAGGCGGGGCACGACGTCATTGCGCATGGCTTGAACGTCTCGCCGGGCGCTGCGACGGGCGTCGTCGCATTCGACCCGGACCTTGCTGAGCGATGGGCCAAAGACGACAACCGTCCGGTCTTACTGGTTCGGCCCGAGACCAAGCCAGATGACGTGCACGGGATGCTCGCTGCGCAAGGCATCCTGACCTCGAGCGGCGGCCGCACCAGCCACGCTGCGCTCGTAGCCCGCCAGTTCGGTAAACCGGCCGTGGTCGGCGCTTCCGAGGTCACTATCGATCTCCGTGCGCGCACCATGGAAGCTGGCGGTGTCGAAGTGCGAGAGGGCGAGTGGATTTCCGTGGATGGAACGACGGGAGAGGTCTTCGCCGGCCAGCTCGAAACCGTCGTGCCCGACATGGAGGATCCATGGCTTTCGAAGCTGATGACATGGGCTGACGAGTTTCGGCGTCTGGGTGTTCGCGCCAATGCCGACTACCCGGAAGACGCAGAACGCGCTCGACGCTATGGAGCCGAAGGTATCGGCCTCTGCCGAACCGAGCACATGTTTTTCCAACCGGAGCGATTACCGATCGTGCAGCGGTTGATCACGACTCGATCACCGGCGGAACGACGAGAGGCAGTCGATGCCTTGTTGCCGTTTCAAAGGGCCGACTTTGCGGGCTTGTTCAAGGCGATGGACGGCCTTCCGGTGATCATCCGCCTCATCGATCCGCCGCTGCACGAGTTCTTGCCGAGCTTCGATGACCTGACGCGACAGCTCGCCGACCTTCAGATACGGACCATCAACGCGCGAAGCCTCGACGAAGTCGAAGAGCTCACCGCGAAGCTGGCGGAAACGCAGACCATGCTGCAGCAAGTAGGCTCGCTGCGGGAGAGCAACCCCATGCTCGGCCTTCGCGGCGTGCGGCTCGGCATCCTGATTCCGGAGCTCACCAAAATGCAGGTGAGGGCGATTTTCGAGGCGGCCTGCCAGGTTGCCCGAGACGGTGTCACCGCGATTCCCGAGATCATGATTCCGCTCGCGAGTCACGTGAACGAGCTTCGCCTACAGCGCTCCGTCCTCGAGGCCGAGGTTCGCGCGGTCATGGAAGAGCAAGGCGTCGAAGTGAAATACCAGTTCGGCACGATGGTCGAGGTCCCGCGAGCGGCGGTGACCGCAGATCAAATCGCCGAGTACGCCGAGTTCCTCTCCTTTGGAACCAACGACCTGACTCAAACCACGTTTGCCATGAGTCGCGACGATGCCGAATCGGGCTTCCTCAATCGCTACCTGGCCGATGGAGTTCTTCCAACGAACCCATTCGCCACTCTCGACGAGCACGGCGTGGGCAGGATCATGCGTCTGGCTATCACCGAAGCTCGGAAGACCCGGCCAGACATCGAAACCGGAGTGTGTGGCGAGCACGGCGGTGACCCTGCTTCGATCGCCATCTGCGACCGCCTCGGTCTCGACTACGTCAGTTGTTCTCCGTACCGAATCCCCGTCGCCCGTCTCAGCGCCGCCCAGTCCGCCTTGCGCCAGCGCGAAGCCCCGGGCTAGCGGACGATCGTGATGCTGACCTCGCCGAGCTCCTGGCCGCGGACGTCAACGCGATCGTGAATGTGAAGAAAGCGCGAGGTGTCACCGTTCAGCTTGGTGGATAACTTTCGGAAGCGGCTGAGCCCCAACAGATTGCTCAGTCGCACCAACCATCGCGGCGTCGCCATCGCCACACCGCCCGGCGTTCCGGTGAGGACGATCAGACCCTTTTGCAGAGGTACGTCGGGGAACTCCGCATGGATGAATCGCAGCATTTGAACCGGGGTGTAGATCAGATTAGCGGTCGACTGTCGCTGGCGAACTTCGCCGTTGACGATGGACTCGATCTCGATGCACGGGATCCCCGTCGCCTTCGCTTCCGCAGGTACCCAGGCTTGGTCGGCGATCGGCATGAATCCCGGGAAGCTCTTCGATAGGCCCCAGTACGCGTATCGGTTCGGTTGGCCTTCTCCCAGGATGCCGACCGATCGTGCAGAGAGGTCGTTGGCGATGAAGAACCCGAGCCTCGGAGCAAAGCTCGGCTGATCGAGCTGGGAGGGATCGACGTCTTCGAGCAGCACAAACCCCATCTCGACCTCATAGTCGAGCAGCGGGGATAGCTCGGGGTAATCGGCGCGAAGAGTAGCTCCGAGGCCTGGCTCGATTTCGTCGGCGGCACGGATCAGGTCATTGGCGTTCGGCATGCGAATATTGGCGCCCGTTCTGCTCAGCGCTCGGAGGTGTTTTTCGAACACCGGGGGTCGAGCTTCCGCGTCGAACTCCGATGCGGTTTCCTGGATGTGTGCAGCGTACGATAGGCCTATGCCAAAGGCGTGCGGTGGCCGATCGAGGGGTACATGCGCGCCCTGACCGAAGTCATAGCACTGGAAATCTGCCGGTGTTGGTTCCGCCGACAAAGGTCGAAAGAGGTAGTAAGCAAAGGCGCCTACCCCTACGACCAAGACCACGCCTCCAATAAAGAGAATCGATGCAATACGGGCCATCGGGGGAGCCTAGCAGCTCTGGCACCAGCTCGGATCCGTGAAGCCAGCAGATCGAGCGGGCCCAAGATTAGCTTGGCGGTAGAGCCGGGAGAGGCTTGAGCTCGACGATTTGCTTGGTGCCGTCCGGTGCGATCACCTCGATGCTCGCAAGCTCCCCGAGGGTCTCTTGCACGTAGATCTCTTCGGGGTTGGCTATTCGGTGTGTGATGTTGGGCGTGGCGACCTCCAGGATCCCGTCCTTGGGGTCGTAGGTAATTCCGATCAATGCGCTATCCTCGGTCTCGTGTTGCACTCCAATGTCCGCACCGAGGACCGATACGGCCACTCGCATCGTTGGTAGGCGCTTCGCGACCCGGTCAAAGTATGTTCCCCACTCCGAACGTTCGAGTTTTCTGGTCGTCATCGGTCCCTCCGCCGTTGTTGAAGCAAAGGTCGTGCCGACTCTGACGATGCCGAGGGCCCCAGCGCTATCCCACCGGGTAGAAGTGTTGGGTAATCGCGAAATTTGGGGATCTAGGGGATCCAGAGGAGAGAGGATGCCCTCCACGCCAAGGCGCTTCCTCCACACTCGGACTGAGCGAAGCGCGAAACTTTTGCGTCAGAACCTCTAGCGGCGAAGTCGCCTGGCGAGAGGCGTACACTTTGCGCATGCCGGCTGCTCCTGCTGACCTGGACTCGATCGGCGCCATCGTTCTCTGCCTCGGCGGCCTCGGCTTTTTCCTTCTCGGAATGGTCGTTCTCACCGAGGGCTTGCGAGCCCTCGCAGGCCATGCGCTCCGCCGCGTGCTCACCCGCTTCACCCGGAGCCCGCTGAGCGGCGCCGTGACCGGCGCCATGACCACTGCGGTGGTTCAGTCGTCGAGCGCGACCACCGTTGCCGCCGTGGGTTTCGTGGGTGCTGGCTTGCTGACCTTCCCGCAGGCATTTGGCATCGTCCTAGGCGCGAACGTCGGCACGACGATCACAGGCTGGTTCGTCGCCTTGCTGGGCTTCAAGCTGAGCCTTGGGACTGCCGCATTACCGATCGTGTTGGTCGGCGTCCTCATGCGTCTCTTCACGCGGGGCCGTGCTTCCTCGGCAGGCTTTGCGCTCGCAGGCTTTGGCCTAATCTTCGTGGGCATCTCGTTCTTGCAGGAAGGCATGGGGGGGCTCGTCGGCGTCATCACCCCGGAGAGCTTTCCGCCCGACACCTGGACCGGGCGGCTTTTTCTCTTTCTCTTCGGGCTCGTATTCACGGTCGTTACGCAATCCTCGAGCGCAGGCGTGGCCCTGGCCTTAGCCACCGTCAACGCTTCCGCGATGACCGTTCAGCAAGCTGCTGCTGCCGTGATCGGAATGAATGTCGGCACGACCGCCACCGCTGTCCTCGCCACCATCGGTGGGTCCGTGCATGCCCGGCGTACCGGCTATGCCCACGCGATGTTCAACGTGCTGACGGGGTTCGTGGCATTCGCAATCCTCGCGCCATTCATGCACGCTTTGGAATATTTCGCGCCGCAAGTGCTTGCCTCCGAGCCGGAGTTGATCCTGGTCGGCTTTCATACCTTTTTCAACGTCCTCGGCGTGATGATCGCGCTGCCCTTCGCAAGCCAATTCGCGGGTCTCATGGTCCGGTTGGTACCTATGAAGCCCTTCCCTTTTGCTAGCAGCCTCGATTATTCTCTTCTGGATTCACCCGCCGCCGCCCTCGATGCGCTAGGAACCACGCTCGCGGACCTCTCGGCCACCGCCTTTGAGATGACCCTGAGTTTGCTTTCCACCGCGGATACGCGCGGCATGCAGGCACGCCTGGCACATGTACGCGAAGCGTTGAGCGAGACCCGCGGTTACGTAGAGAGCATTCGCACCTCGACAGATGAGGGTTGGACCTACCAGCGACATCTTGCTGCGATGCACGTGATCGATCACCTCGACCGTTTGGCCGATCGCTGCGCCGATTCGGAGCGTTGGCCTCCGCTGAAACACGACCGACAGCTTGCGGCCATCGCCAGAAAGGTCGTCCCCGCGGCGGACGTGGTGCGCGAGGCGATCGTGCACGGGGAGCAATTGGTCGCTGAAGAAGACCTCGAGGCCACATGGCGATCGGTTCAAGACGAGGGCCATGACTACCGGGAGCGCGCGCTCGAGCAGGTTGCGGTGGGAGGCTTCGATACAGGCGAGGCTGCGGTGCGTCTCGACGCGGCACGGAGCGTGAGACGGGTCGCGTACCACATGTGGCGCATCGCGCACCACCTGAACCGCTGTCGCACAGACCGAGAGCCGCCCGAAATGCCAGAAGGCTCCGTGGTCCCCCCTCACGTCGAAGCAGAACCCCCCGACCCGAGCTGACAACACCAAAGAGAGAGCAATCGGCCGGCCCTGGCAACGCACATTCTGCGTTCGTGCGCGTGCGGCGCGGCTAGGTCTTACGGCGAGCGCGTCTGAGCGCCGAGACGAGGATCCCGAGCGCCATTCCGAGACCCACCGCGACCAAGATCACCAGACTAGCCGGCGCTTCGAAGATCTGCATACCCACCATGCTGACGCGGACCGTGTCCCAATTGGAAAGAACGAAAAGCAGGATGAAAATGACGAGAGTCCAGATACCGATCACACGCAACTGGCGCATTGCTCATTCTCCAGCGGGTTCCGAACTTTTGGCCCCCAAGACTTGAGCCTACTTCATCCAAGGGGCATTTTCCTTCTTGTGCCTATAACATATCCCGCCCACAATGCCCGGCCTCGCGAACGGAACTGTTTCCGCCGTGCCGAAGATACTGTACTACTTCGGGCGAAAGGATTGGCTCTAGGTGGACGAAGCACATGCTCAGCTCGACGCGATCGGGATTGCCTGGCGGCTGGGCGCGACGCTGTTCTTCGTTATGCTGAACGGCTTCTTCGTCGCAACCGAATTCGCTCTGGTGAAGGTGCGCATGACCCGCATCGATACCTTGGCCAAGGGCGGAAGCCGTCGCGCAGGGGCCGTCAAGCACATCCTCAGCCATCTCGATCGCTATCTGTCTGCCTGTCAACTAGGCATTACCTTCGCTAGCCTGATCCTCGGCGCATTGGGCGAGCCAGCCGTCTCGGTGTTGATCATTGCGGGATTGCGCGCGCTCGGGATCGAGGTCGCGCCTGAGGCGACCTGGGTGCCTATCGTATCCATCGGTTTGGCCTTCACTGTGATCACGGTGCTGCACATGACGTTGGGTGAGCAGGCACCGAAGATGTGGGCGCTTCGTCGGGCGGAAACGACGGCGCTCCACACCGCGTTAACTCTCAGAGTGTTCACCTGGATCTTCGGGCCGTTCATCGCCGGGATCAACAGCATTTCCAACTGGATGCTGCGGCTGGTGGGCCTCTCGGTGCATCATGGCGACGAAGTCACGCACACTTCCGAGGAGATCCGATCGATGCTCGCGCTTTCATGGGCAGCGGGACACATCTCGAAGCTCGAGCACGAGGTCACGGAGAACGTCTTTCGAATCATGGAGCTCGAGGTGCGGCACATCGTGCTTCCACGGGTTGATGTCGAATACCTATCTCTCGGCCGACCGGACGAAGAGAACATGGCGGTCATTCGGGACAGTGGGCACAGCCGCCTACCACTGTGCGACATCAGCTTGGACACGATCATCGGATTCGTCCACACGAAGGATGTGCTGCAGCAGGTTCTCGAGGGTAAGCCGCTCGACCTCAAGGCGTTGGCCAGAGACGCGGTCTTCGTACCCGATACGATGTCGCTTTCCGACTTTCTCATCGAGCTGCAATCGGCCAAACAGCACTGCGCGGCAGTCGTCGATGAACGCGGTACCGTGATCGGCTTGGCATTCCGCGAAGACGCGCTCGAGGAAATCGTGGGACCGCTGGGTGACGAGTTCGACGAACACGAACGAGAGTTCGAAGAGGTGGAAGAAGGCGTCTACGAGGTCATGGGGCGCATGTCGGTCCCGGAAGCTTGCGGTAGGCTGGATTTCGAGCTGGGCGGCGAAGAGTACGAAGACGAGGACACGATCGGCGGCCATGTGACGGCGCGCTTGGGACGGTTGGCCAAGCCCGGTGATCAGGTGCTGGTCGGCCCTTACTTGGCGACCGTGCTGGAGGTGGGCCGGCGTCGTGTCCGACGGGTTCGCCTCGAGCGCGCGCCAAACGATGAAGAAGTCGGTGCCATCGTTGCACCTTGAGCAGTAGAGGCGAAGATCCCGAGCCTCACTGTCCGACACGACTACTACTCGCTCATCACGCGGCCAAAGAGCGCTTTGACGGTGTCGTGGTGCTTGAGGACCATGACCGGCTTGTCTGATAGACGCGCGATCTCTTCCGGGATGCTGCCGAACAAGATACGCTTCGAAAAGCTCTGTCGAGCGGCGCCAAGGATGACACCGTCGTAATTCTTTAGCTCCTCGACGATCCCATCGGTCACCGAGCGGTTCTGGATGATTTTGATGTCCACTTGCTCGAATTTCGTCGCCTCGACAATCCTACCTCGGGCCGCCTGAAGGCGTTCGTTTTCCGATTGGATCAGCTCCTCTTGAGCGTCCACGGGGACGACGGTGCACAGGGTCACGGTGCCATTCTGCGAACCGGCAATATTTGCCGCATAGTTTTCGGCTTGCTGCGCATGAACGCCGCCATGAGTCGGCAGCAGCAAACGTTTTGGCAAGGCCGCGTCGGTGAGCTTGACGAGCATGATGTCGGTCCGCGCATTGAGGACGACGGCATCCGTGATCTCCCCGAGAATGTGACGCGCCGTCGATGTGTGCCCTTTCCACCCGAGTACCATCAGATCACATTCGCGTTCTCGGCTGGTCTCGAGGATGGCACGGGCCGGGTTGTGACCAATGCGCACGAGTGACGTCATCGGCACGTCGTGTTTGCGTCCTCGTCGACGCGCCGCATCCAACATAGCGCGCTCGCGCTCGACGTAGAAGCTCTCGAGGCGCGGCGGAAGCTGCTCGGGCACCACTACGACGCGGAGAGCGATGAGGTGCCCGTTGCGGGCATGAGCGATTGCGGCGGCGATGTCGATCAATGAATCGACGTTTGCAGGATGCGCAAGGGGGACCAAGATGCGGAAGTCCGCCTCTGCTGCGTCGGTTTGCTCGAGAGCGACCCGCGATGGCCGCCCAGGCAACGCTTCGACCTCGAGCTGCGCCCCCTTCCAGCCCATGAACCCCAAGAACCCGACCACCAACGCTCCGAGCGCCAAGAGAACCGGAGCAAGCTGCGGAACCTGAGAGAGCAGGTACAGATTCGCAAGAATGCCGAGCGCAGGAAGCGCGGGGACGAAGGGCACCCGGAAAGGGCGTTTGAGGTTTGGAAACTTGCGGCGGTGCTGAATGAGAGCCGCATTCACCAAGATGAGCGCGATCAGAAGCACGCAATCCGCAAAGTGGGCGAGCGCCTCGAGCGGAAGCAACATGGCAAACGTTGCGATCCCCGCCCCAACGAGCAGCAGAGCGACGATGGGCGTGCGCGTGCGCGGGTTGATCGACCCGAACTCTTTGGGCAGATGGCCAAGCCTGCTCATCGAAAGCGCAACACGGGAACCCGCCAAGATGGACGCGTTCGATGCGGAGACCATGGAAAACAGCGCACCGCCCACGATCACCATCCCGCCGATGGATCCCAAGAACTGTTGGGCAGCCGTGCCCATCGCCGATTCGGTGTATTCGCTGAGGTTTGCCGCGACGACGACGAGCACGACCAAGGTGTAGAGGACAGTCACGAAGCCCATCGAGATGAAAATCGCGCGCGGAATCGTAGTGACTGGATTCCTTACTTCGCCCGCGGACGCAGCGATCGCCGAGAACCCGAAGAAAGTGATGAACACCATTGCGGCCGTGCTTCCGATTTTCAGAAAATCCGTACTGAAGCGCTCGACGATCACGGTTGGATCGACGTGGAGCAGACCGCCGCCGACGAACCAGAGGAGCAGCACCACTTTGCCGATCGTGACGACCACCTGAAAGTTGCCACTCTCTTTGGTGCCTTTGATGTTGAGGAGGATCAGTACCCCGACGGTCATGAGACCAGGAAGAGCCTTTACACGCGAGTGCAGGATGAACTCGTTGAAGTAACTGGAAAAGCTCGCGATGTAGAAGCCGCATGACGCCGTGTAGCCGAGGAGCAAGCACCACCCGACCATGTAGGCAATGAGCGCGGGAAAGGTGCGGCGCGCATATAGATATCCTTCGCCGGATTGTGGGTAGAGTGCGCTGAACTCGCAGTAGGTGAGCGCGGTGAAGGTGGCGACCAACGCGGCCAGCAAGAATGACGCGATGGCGGCCGAACCGACGTAACCCACGGCCAAGCCGGAGAGCGTGAAGATGCCGGCGGCGATCATCGTGCCGATGCCGATTGCGAGCACCGAGACCAGACCGAGGTCGCGGGTGAGCTCAGTTTCGATTACATGGTCGTTGGTTCCGACGTCAGGAAGCTCGCTCATGCTCGCTGGAGGTTCGCACAGCAACACCCCTTTTTGGAATAGGGACTGCAGGATGATGGCAGCGCGCTTTTCATGTGCAGCGACCGATCTGTTTGCGAAGGCCCCCAAAATCGGGGACAACAAGAGCCTGGCCTGCAGAAGACAGGGGAGGATATATGGCAGAGAGTCTAGAACGCGTGTGGACGCAGCTACTGGGTGAGGGCCAATTCGTAGCGGTTGCATCGCATAGTGGCCATCAGCTTCGCCCTGAGGTACGTGATCTGATGAAGCTCCCCGACGAAGAGCGTCTCCGCGAGGAGGATCCGTTTACGGAGGAGTGGGCCGTGATCGCGCCGACTCGATTCGTGGCGCGGCGCTCGCGCTTCGAAGTCGACCTCAATCGGGCACGGCACGAAGCGGTTTATCTTGGGCCGGACAATGCGTGGGGCCTCGATCTTTGGAAAGAGCCTCTCAGCCAGGATATCGTTGATCGGTCCCTTGCGGAGTACGACGCGTATTACGCAGCACTGCGTGAGGTGCTTGTCGGCCTCGAGCGAGAATACGGCGCCTTCGTGGTCTTCGACCTACACAGCTACAACCATCGCCGAGAAGGCCCGGATGGCCCCGCAGCAGATCCGCAGAAGAACCCTGAGGTCAATGTTGGCACAGGCACGATGAAGCGTGACCGCTGGGCCCGCGTCGTCGACACCTTCATCGACACGCTCTCCAATTACGACTTTCAAGGCCGACGGCTCGACGTCCGAGAGAATGTGAAGTTCGTTGGCCGGCAGCTGCCACAGTGGGTCCACGAGAATTTCCCGGAGAGCGGGTGTGTTCTAGCGATCGAAGTGAAGAAATTCTTCATGGATGAGTGGTCCGGCGAGGTCAACCGTGAGGCGATGGACGAGGTCAAGAGGGCCCTAGCATCTACGGTTGAGCCAGTGCTGGCGGCCCTCAAGGCAACGAAGAAGGGGAAACGAAAGGCGAAGAAGGGCACCAGTGCGCTCCACAGGGCCATGCGGATCGGTTTCGTCGTCAACGACGTGATGACCGAGGAGGCGGGATACACGACCACTCGTCTCGCCATGCGTGCCCGACAGATGGGCCACGAGGTATCGGTCATGAGCGTCGGCGATCTGGCCTATGATAGCGACGAAAAGGTTCGCGCCAAGGGAAGGTCGGTACCAAAGCACATCTACAAAAATGGCGCCTCCTTTCTGAAGGACCTTCAAGGAAAGGCCGCCATCGAAGAGCGCGTGACCGTGGACGACCTGGACATTCTCTTGCTTCGTAACGACCCGTCGACCGATGCGGTCGCGCGACCCTGGGCAGCCAACATCGGCATTCAGTTTGGCCGTGTAGCCATGCGTCATGGCGTGGTCGTTCTGAATGATCCCGAGGGGCTGGCCAAGGCGACGAGCAAGATGTACTTCCAGACCTTTCCCGCAGAGGTGCGTCCGATGACGGTCATTTCTCGAGACCGAGCCGACATCAAAGCCTTTGCAAAAGAGCGCGGAACGATCGTGCTCAAGCCTCTTCAAGGTTCAGGTGGACAAGGCGTCTTTCTCGTGCGCCCGGACGACGTACCCAACTTGAATCAAATGATCGATTCTGTCTCGCGTGACGGTTTCATGATCGCCCAGGAGTACCTGCCAGACGCTGCACATGGCGATACCAGGTTGTTCGTCATGAATGGTGAGGCCCTTCGTCATCGAGGAAAGTACGCCGCTTTCCGTCGCATTCGTCAGGGTGGCGATATGCGGTCGAACATTCACGCTGGTGGGCGCTTGGCGCGCGCCGAGATCGGTCCCGAAGCGCTCGAGCTCGTCGAGATCGTGAGGCCAAAGCTGATGCGTGACGGAATGTTCCTGGTCGGCCTCGACATCGTTGGGAACAAGCTGATGGAGATCAATGTCTTCAGCCCGGGTGGGCTCGGCAGCGCGCAGAAGTTCGAGGGCGTCAACTTCTCCGAAGCCGTCATGCGGGCCCTCGAGCGCAAGACCCGAGCGATGGACTACTACCGACGCCAGTTCGACAACGTCGCAATGGCGATCATTTAACGGCATGGACCATAACGGATCGCGAGCGGCAAGCCCCAAGGGATCCGGCACACGATCTGATCAAAAGGGCACGAGCTTGCCGACGAACGGCCTGACAACGACGACTGAAGCGATCGCTGACGCCATCCGACAACGGGTTGCGGAAGGCGCGCCAGTGCGGCGAAGGCTCCCCGGCCGCGGAAGGCTGCACGTCGACCGACCCCTTCCTTTCATCGCCGTCTATGTGGAGCCGGACGACCGATCAGACCCCGGCACCAACCAACTGGTGACCACCGAAGCTTCCTATCTCTACACCTCTGCAGCAAAAGGTGGCCGCAAGAGGGCCGCAACGCTGGTTCGTGTGCTGGCTGAGACGGTTCGTCCGAGCTTTGGCAACCAGTTCTTGATCGTCGCAGTATATTCTCGTCCGCCGGAGCATCCCCCAATCGTCGAAAGCTCGAAAGAGCATCCAGCTCCCGCGTTTCGATTGTTCAGCTCGGCGCCAGGCTACGACATCGACTCCATCATCGAGGTCCTAGAACGGCATCTAAGAGCGGTCGAAATCGGTGGACGCCGCGCGGCCGTCGAAGTCGTTCAGAACACGGGCGAGTTTCCTCACCGAGATCGCCCACTTTGGAAGAATGCCGTATTGCGCGAGCTCGGTGGCGGACAGATCACGATTGAAGTCGAGCCGATCTATCAAAAGGTCGGCGGGAACGACGTGTATCCGGCCGTCCTGAAGAGTCTCCGGCGACAACTCGGCCGGGCGCTCAAGCATGCGTTCTTTCACTTTGCCGAGCGCGACACGAGCCTTCACCCCAAAGACTTTCACTCTCTGGGACGCCGTGCAGTCGTCAAGGCAGTTTGGGACGTCGACGCTCGACTCGATGAGGTCGCATCGGGCTTTGACCTGTTGCTCGAGGTCAATCCGATCAATACCGAGGCGGTGTGGAACGGTTTTCGCCGGAGCGGCTTCGAAAAGGTGCCCCCGTTTCGGTATCGCCCTCTTTCGATCGATCCCGTCCTAGCGAAGCGCAAGCTCTATTCGATTCCGCTGGAGAAAATTGAGGACCCCACGATTTCCTTTTTGTTCAGCCAGAAGCAAGACGAGCTCGATCGACAACTGACGATGCTGCACGATCGTGGCACCCCGCGATTCTTGCTCGGAAGCATCCAGGTGTACGGGCGGGTTTCAAAGCAACTCTTGCGCTCCGCAGAAGAAATTCTCGAACAGATTTCGAGCACGACACGGACTCCGAGTGGGGGCGGCACGATCCCGGTCGAGGAGTTCGCTGAGCGAGCTAGAAAAGAGATCGCTTACTACCGTCGTATCTGGGACGGCGTCGATGCAACCGTCGAGGTGATACGGGGCATGAGCTCGGGCCTGATGGTATCGAAAGGCCGCCTATTGATTCCTTCGCGGTCTAGGATTCCGGTGAACCGCGTCGACGCGCTGATTCAGCACGAGATCGGAACACATTTGGTCACCTACTTCAATGGCAAGGCGCAGCGTTTCACCCAGCTCCGGAGCGGCTTCGCGGGGTACGAAGAGCTTCAAGAGGGAATCGCCGTGCTGGCCGAGTACCTCGCAGGTGGAATGACGCCTGCGAGGCTACGTACCCTCGCCGCACGCGTGGTTGGCGTTGACGCGGCGATCAAAGGGGCGTCGTTCGTCGATGTGTTTCGCCTGTTGTGTCGATACGGGTTTGCTCGACAGCAAGCGTTCAATGTCACAATCCGCATCTACCGCGGCGGCGGCCTCGTCAAAGACTGCATCTACCTTCGAGGGCTCCTCACCGTCCTCGAGTATCTGCGCAACGGGGGTGAATTCGAGCCGCTCTTCGTCGGAAAGATCGCAGCCAAGCACATTCCGATCGTGCGCGAGCTCCAAAGCCGCAAAGTGCTCGAGGCGCCGAAGTTCTTGCCGCGCTTCGTCGGCAGGGAAGCGTGCCAAGAGCGTCTCCAACTGGTGCGCCAGGGGCTGAATGTATACGAGCTTCTCGATTAGAGCTTCGGTGGCGGGTGCAATCCTGCGGTCGTCACTGGCTTCTGCGATCGGCGCTTGATCGCGGGCGTATCGAACGATGCCCCAAGCATCACGGTGTGGTTGATGAGGTTCGTGCCCGCGGGGTCTAACCATTGCATTTGATAGCCTACCGAGACCTGAGTCCAGGGTCCGAACCGTCGGCTGAAGCCGCCATACAAGCGGTTCTCGTGGTACCCCTTGTCACCAACGACGGGGACTTCGTTGAAGTTGACGAAGAACTCGTTCTTCACGATGAAATCGATTCCGGCAACCAAGGGAACTGCCATCCCCAACAGAAATCGCCCTCGAACCGACACCGAGCTCAAATCGCTGAAGAAGCGTTGCTCGAGGCGAAACCGGGAGTCCAAGCGAAAATGCTCCCATGCATGACGATGCGAGAGCTGCTCCCAGATTCGGTGCTCCGACCGTGAACGCGGCTGAAAGAAGATCAGCGCGTCGTACCCAAGGCCGACACTGAAGCCGTGCGGAATCGCTACTTCGAACCAGGGTCGCACCAGAAGAATCCGAAAGTTCGTAACGTTGTTGATGAACCTCGGCTCGGTGAGCAACCGGAAGGCATATCGATCTGCAAAGGGCACCCGAACAGCCGTCGTTATCCATACTGCGGGGCCCTGCTCAGTTGCCTCGGCCGCATTCGGAAGCGTCATTGTGCAAACGAAGGTAGCGACCAACAACGATAGCCTCGGCCGTCGCCGTCGAATGGCGTTGGAAGGCTTGCGTGCCACGGGTACCTTCACGCCGGTAGCGGCTCTGAACCGCTGCCCGCGGCTATCGTGCGGTGAAGGATAGCTGGGGGGCCGATGTGATAGTCCTCAAACGCATGCATCACCCTGAGGTGCACGTCGGTCTCGAAAGCGTTTTCGTATTTCGTATCGAGCACGTAAGCCTTGAGTCGAAGCCGCACTGCGATGTAGTTATCCTGCATGACTTGGCTCACCAACACGACCACGGGCTTAGGCAGATGTACATAGCGGCTGGTTAGCCCGGCTTCGGTGACGATATCGCGTGCCTTCATGACATCTTGATCGACTCCAACATAGAAGTCCATGACGACTTGCATGTCGAGGGCGCCGTAGTTTCCGCACGATGTGATGTCGGTCAGAAACCTGTTGTTGGGGATCGTCACGGTGTTGTCGCTCAACGTTTGAAGTCGCACGGAACGCAGCCCAATTGCGGTGATGTCCCCGTATTCTCCTCCGAAAGCGACCCGGTCTCCAACCTGGAAAGGTTGATCGATCATGATCATGACGCCCGCGATGAAGGAAGCGACGAGATCGCGAACGGCGAACCCGATGGCGACAGCTGCGGTGCCGCCGAGTAGAGCAAGAACTTTGTTGTCGATTCGAATGCTCAGCGCGAGGACCGCTGCAATGGTGATGATGTAAACGAAGAACTGTACGATCGTTCCGATTTTCTGAAAAAGCATCCGGCGGGTCGTAAACTGATCGCCGAGATTCTCGATGAAGTTGTTGAAGAACCGGAGCGTGATCCACACTCCGAGGATCACGAAAAGCGAGGTGACCACGCCGCCCCAGCGAATCGATTGCTTAATATACGAAACCACTTCTTCGTCGGTCGTCGCATCCTGTGCGAGAGCCAGCGCGGGCACGAGACACTGGCCGAGTATGGCCGCGATCAGGATGAGCGTTTTTCGTGTTTTCATAATGGAAACCTCAGAGCAACAGCAGATGCTTCCTGCGGAGGATACTCGTGACCGCTCGATACCATTGAATGTCGATCTCGAAAAGCTGGTCTCGCTCTCGGATGTAGCCATGGACTTGGGCCGCACGCAGGGCGTCCGCTACTTCCGCCGGGCTCAGATCCGTACAGGTGACCACATCCTCTTCGACGGCGCGCTCGAGCTGAACGACCGTGCGAAGAACGAAGTAAAATGTGCTTGGAAGCTCATCGAGTTGGCCGGCCGTTGGTCCCGCAAACAGTCGCACGTGCACGGTCTCATCCGGGGGTCGGCGATACAGAGACTCTCTCCAGAAGTGGAGCGCCACCTCCGGATTGCCATTGGAGTAGTCCCAAAGAATACGGTGGAAGTCTCGCTTCGTGCGCTCTTCATCGGAAACTGGAGAAGTCTGCACTTGCCGCGGGACGACGAGCCGTTCGAAATTGGGAACGATCCCCGCAGCCGCTGTGCGCTGCTCGACGAGGGTCGCAATTTGCGTTTCTTCCCAAGGGGCGAGCTCGATCACTTGGTCGAACGCGGCGCGGTCTCCGCGGGCTCGGCGCAGGTACTGCCAGGCTGGCATGCCGATGGCGATCAACCACGAGGTCTGCGGGCTGACGAGGCGTGTGAGCTCGATGAGATGATCGATGTCCTCCAATCCACCGATGAGCGGCCGAACGAGCCTCTGAGCATCATCTACGCAGATGACGCTCGGGGCGCGTTCGCGGAGGGTTGCGATGATCTCTTCCTCGGTCGCAGACTCGGGGAGCTCGAGCGCACGTGAAAAATCCCGCAACAGCGTCGAGAACCCTCCCGGTTGGCACTGTACGGAACAAAGGCTACCCGGCTCCAAGTCACTCGTGACGCGGTTGAGAAATGTGGTTTTTCCAAGCCCTCGTTCACCGACCACCGCGACGATCGCGTGATTGTCGGACCGAACCAGCGCACGCATCGCGTGAACCCGATCGGACATATACCCGGTCACCAGCTGGGGAGTCTCCGTTGAACGCGGGGCGAGGGCGTCATACGCTTCCGGCGGGATTGGCTCCGTGCCATATTCTGCGGGCGCTGCGGTCGTACTCTTCTCGACACCACGCCGAAACAGGTAGGCGAAAAACCGACGCAACGGCGCCAACTCGCTCATCCGGTGCACGAAAAAACCCGCTACCCCTTCGCTGAGAAGGTAGCCTCCGCCGATCGCTGCGGCGGGGTACTTCAGAAACCCTCCCTCGCGGGCGGCCACCCACCGCAAGACTGCGGACGACTCGCGACCTTTCGCCCGTTCGAAGATCGTATCCTTCCACCAAAACACCAATACCAGAAACACTGGAATCGCCAGAAACCAGAACGTGCTGATAACCCAAGCGTAGATCGCGCCCTTGCCGACGATGGCCACGGTGAGTGACAAGATCAGCCCGACGGCGACGACGCTCACCCCGACCATCCGCAACGAGCGAAAGCGCAGCTTGGCGGAAGACTCGCTCGAGGACCCCTGACGGCTCGCGGTGGCATCGATCAACTCGACCACAAACGCACCAGCCAAGAGCCACAGAATGATTATCTCGAGATACTCGGTCGCTGCAATTCCACCTGCCCTGCCGATCAAGGCGATCAACACCGCGAAAAGCGCGAACCATTCTAGAGGCTTTCGTACTCGGCGCAGGTACCAGGCGAAAGTCGAGACTCCCCGAGTCAGTTGGGTCTGCGGCCGTTTTTGCAGCCAACTCCTTCGCATCTGTTCGAGCGTGGAGTCGGCCCTCTTTCGCCACCACTGAAAGAACACCAGTAGTAGAGCGAGCTGAAACAGGCCCGCGAAAGCCGGCCCTGGCGCCGATCGTAGCTGATGATACTGGCGAGCCGCTTCGCGCGGTAGGGACAGCAGGTGGAAGCGAGACTCGAGGATGATTTGTTTGACCTCCCTCTTGACCTGTGCGACGCCCTCAGGCCCAAAACCCTCGACGCTGTCCCGCCGTGACTCGCTGAGCATCCTAAACAGGCGCAGGCGAGACTGGTTCATGAGGACCACGGCATCGCGAAGCCCGGCCGCGCGATCCCATCTGAGCTGAGCCTCTGCAACTTGCAGCTTGAGCCCCGCGCTCGTGAGCTCGGTTCGAAGCTCGCGGATCACGCCGTCGTCAATGTCGCCCGGAATTGGTTCCGGATCAGCCTCAGGCGGCATCGGAGCTCTGCTTGGCTCCCCCATCACGGCATCGAGGGCGAGACTCAGGTTACGTCGCGCTTCGGTGAGATCTTTGGTGAGCATTCTGTAGAGACCGTCGGCTTCATTGGCTCTCTCCGTCCTCGAAGGCAGCCCCTCTTCTAGCTCTCGCACTCGACGGTTCCACGCGAGAGCCGATTCCATCGCGGCCTCGACCTCCGCGCGCCGACTTGCAAGCTCGGCTGCGAAACTTGCCTGAGCTTCTTTCAAGCGCAGGAGCCTCGCGCGACGGTCGGCGATGAGTCGAAGCGCTTCGGTCTGGGCGAGCTGCGAATCGACGAGCGCCTCCTCGCGTTGCTCCGCGGCTTTCTTGGCCGCGTCCTGGGCCGCCGCGATCTGCTCTACCAATGCTTGCGAAGTGGTTTCGTCACGCTCTACGTGGTCCGCAAAGAGTGAGCGACGGGCGTCCTCATCGAGCGCTAGGAACTGACGCCACAACGAATCGCGCCGCCACCTTGCTGCGTCGAGTTGGGCGTCGAGGTCGCCTTCCCGAGCCCCGCCGCGGGCCTCTTCGACCGTATCTGGGGCCAAGAAGGACTTGCGGCGCCTCGAGCTCAACGCGAAATCTCCGAGGTCGGCGAAATCGATCTCGAGCAGTGGCCGTGGGTCTATCGACGGGTCGAGCTCTCCTTGCAGAAACGCCTCGAGCTGGTCGGCTTGCGACTGAAGCTCAATGAGCATCTCGGTCTTGACCCGTTTCGAAGCTGCCTCGACGGTCGCCTCCCGGCGTCGAGCAGTGTGCTTGGACAGAATCTCTTCTTGCTTTGCCGGTGGCAGCGAAAGGAACGCTGCCCTCGCCTCGATCAGCCCACGACGTGCGCGTTCGAGGGAGCTCTCGTTCTTTGGAGGGCGAGAAACGCGTTTGCGATCCGCTCGGCGGGTGGCCTGCTCGGCTCCTCGCTCCAGCTCTCGCAACAAGAGCTCGAGGTCTGGGCCCGCCTGAGAAACACTGAGGTCGACAGCGAAGAGGGTTTTCGGATCGACGGCGACATCCAGCCGTCCGTTGATCAGATCTTGGATCTGCTGGGTTTGCCGTCGTAGCTGCTCGATGGCCAGAGCCTTGGCAGTCTTGGATTCCACCGGGATCGGCGTCGTGCCCGCGTCAGCATCGCCGCCACGTGGCTGGGCGTGTGCTGGAACGGCCAAGCACCACGCCATCACGAACATCCAGATAGACTGTCGGTGTCTGGCGGCGGTCATTCCATCCGGCGGGCAGTATACGGCCCGCTTGGCTTTCGTCGAAATAGTTCTGCGATCCGAATCCAGGTCGGACTGACGAGCAAGGTCAAGGCAATGACCGCGACCGTAGTCTGATAGGCAAAGTCCTCGATGAGCCCTGTCTGTCGGCCCACTGCGGCCAGCACAAAACTAAACTCGCCGATCTGGGCGAGCAGTGCGCCTCCGCGAAGGCTGTTGGGCCAACTCCGACCCAAGAGTCGAAGGATGACTCCGTTGACCAGCGTGTTGGTCACCAAGACTGCAAGAAGGAGGGCAAACAGAACGGGAAAACGGTTCCAAACAAATCTCGGATCGATCATCATCCCGATGGAAACGAAAAAGACTGCCAAGAAAAAGACCTGAAACGGATACAGGGCGTCGTGGATCCACTCGGTCTCACGGGCTGCCCCGACGACGACGCCTCCTACGAACGCACCCAAAGCGACCGATAGGCCCGCAATACCCGTCAGAAACGCAAGTCCAAATGCCAACGCAAAAGCGGCCAAGACCTGCAGCTCTCGGTCGCCGCGTAACCATTTCGCAAGCGGGATGTGAATGCTGTCCCGAGAAGCAATGAAGCCGAGCAGAACAATGACGCAGACCCCAGCAACCAGTTGGATGCCGAGCGTCATCGGCGAGGGCGAGCTTCCTGCCAAGAACCCGATGGTCATCAGCATCGGGATGATCGCTATGTCTTGTGCAAGCAGAATCCCAACCACATCTCGACCAACGGGCCCATTTAGCTCGCCGCGGTCGTGGAGTAGCTTGAGGACGACAGCGGTGCTGCTGAGACTAATTACGAAGCCGAGCAGAACGATGCGGCCCACCGGCCAACTCATCCACCAGCCGATGGCCGCGACGAACCCTACGCTTGCCGCGATCTGCATGAGGGTTCCAAGGACCGGGATGCGCCATTGCTTCTTGAGCTCCGGCAAGGAGAGCTCCATGCCAGCAAAAAAGAGCAAGAGCACCACGCCGACTTCGCCCAACCGCGCGATTGTGGTGGTGTCGGTGACCAGGCCGAACCCACGCGGTCCTAGCAAGACACCCGTAATGAGGTATGCCACCAAAGACGGCTGCTTGAATCGCTGCAAGAGGATGCTTGCGATCAACACGAAGAACGCGACCCCGACGAGCTGGGGCATCAATGGGTCCATATGCATGGAGCGGTGCGTCCTATATACTCCAGTGCCCTTCGGATGAAACGATTCACGACAAAGAAGCTGTGCAGGATCGGCTCCGCGTTGGGGGCGGCTCTCCTTTTGCGGGCAGGCGCGGCCTACTCCCAAGAGGGTGGCAAAGTAGAGGAGTTGGCTGCGGCCATCGAGAATACGGGCGATAGGATCGAAGTCGTCGAAAGCAAGCTCAACCAGCTCGGAGATCGCGCGCTGGAGCTGCTGCCATTGCTTGGAGTGGCGCTGGTCACGGTCGCCTTTTTTTGGATCCTTGCGCGCCTCCTGACCAAAGGAGATTGGCTGTTTCGTTGGATCGACAACCGGTTCCTTCGCGACATGGTGCGCCAGCTCACCCGTGTCGTCTTGATCGGAACCGGCTTGCTGATCGCACTCGAGCTTCTCGATGCGACAGCCCTCGTAGGGGCTGCCCTAGGAGCAGCGGGCGTCGTCGGTGTCGCCGTCGGCTTCGCCTTTCGCGATATCATGGAGAACTATCTCGCAGGTCTGCTGCTCAGCATGAGACATCCCTTCGAGCCCAACGATCTCGTCTCGATCGACGGGGACGAGGGCAAGGTGATTCGATTGACGTCCCGGGCAACTCTACTTCTCACGCTTGCGGGGAACCATCTGCGCATCCCCAACGCGAAAGTTTTCAAGGCGGTGCTTCTCAACTACACCCGAAATCCACTTCGACGGCTCGACTTCGCGGTGAGTATTGGAGTCAACGAAGACGTAGCGACCGCGCAAAAGCTTGGGGTTGACGTGCTGTCGTCCATGGAAGCGATCATCGACGACCCGCCCCCGCTCGCCCTGATCGAGCGTTTGGGAGATTCCAGCGTGCCGATTCGTTTCTTCGCCTGGGTCGATCAACGACAAACCGACTTCTTGAAGGCGCAAAGCGAAGCGATCCGATTCGTAAAAATGGCCTTTGACGAGGCCAAGATCGAAATGCCGGAGCCGATCTACCGTGTATTCATGAGGAGCGACGCGGAGAGCCCGGCACAAGACGTGATCCGTCCGTCAGCCGAGAGTCTCGAGCCGGGAGACACCAGTGCCGATGCACGTCTCGACGCACAGGTCGAGTCCGAGCGTGCGGCCGAGGGCCCGGACCTCCTCGACGAAGAAGCCCCCCAAGAGTGAGCCTCGCCCGCTCACCTAGCCGCACGACGATCTTGACAACGCGAGCTTGGCTGCGGCAGATGGGGATGCGGCCCCAAAGGAGGCTTCCCCATAGCCAAGAAGGCACAGCGAAGGCGAAAGCGCGCGGCTCTGCGAAAGCGGAGACCCCAGACGCTCGGGCTGCCTCCCGGAACCATCATCGCCGTCCCCGGTCAGCCGCCTCCGGTCATTCGTGTCATCACTTATGACGCGGATCGCGTCGATGAGCATTCGGTGGACCACGTTTCGGAGCTGGAATTACTTCGTGACGACAGTGCCAAGGTCACTTGGGTCAATATCGACGGCCACGGCGACCGAGAGACTTTTTCGCAAATGGGTGAGCTTTTCGGCCTGCATGCACTCGCGTTGGAAGACGTGATGAACCTTCACCAAAGGCCGAAATTCGAGGACTACGGCGAGACCGACTTCGTCGTGCTGCGCATGCCGTCCATGACTCCGCATCTCGACCTGGAGCAAGTAAGCATGTTCGTCGGCGAGAGCTTCCTGATCACCATCCAAGAAAGGCCGGGCGATTGCTTCGATGCATTGCGCGATCGAATAAGGAAGAACAAGGGCCAAGTTCGTCGACGTGGCAGCGCCTATCTCGCTTACTCGGTGCTCGACGCAATCGTCGAGACGTTCTACCCCGTGATCGAGCGCTACGGCGACCAGCTAGAGGAGCTCGAAACCCGAGTGCTTGCAAACGCGACCGAAAACGTCGTCCCGGAGATTCACGCGATTCGTCATGACTTGCGGATGTTGAGGCGGTCCATCGTCCCAACCCGCGAGGTCCTGAGCGCCATGGCTCGTGCAGACGCCGGGGACCCACAGGACAATACCCACATCTTCCTTCGCGACTGCCACGACCATACAGTGCAGCTGCTCGAGGCGCTCGACACGAATCGCGAGCTAGCCTCGAGTCTGATGGACCTTCACCTCTCGAACGTGAGTATGCGGATGAACGAGGTCATGAAGGTCCTGACCATCATCGCAACGATCTTCATCCCGCTTGGCTTTCTTGCTGGCCTTTACGGAATGAACTTCGACGGGCATGTTTCGGCCTGGAACATGCCGGAGCTCCGGTGGCGCTATGGATATCCGTTCGCCCTCGGCATCATGGGGCTCACGGCAATCGGGCTCGTGTTTTTCTTTCGGTCGAAAGGATGGCTTGGCAAGGGTTCTTGATGGCAACCCCTATGGCAATCGGCTGCCAGCGTAGGGGAGACCATCGAGGTAGTCGCGGAGCTCCTGCGTTCGATGCGTCCGAGGCAACCGGATGGTGAGCCGCACCCACGTTGCGGACGCTCGCAAGACTAGAGCCACTTTTTCGGACCACGGCACGACGACGCGGCCAACCATTGGATTGCTCTGGTGGCGGCGCCGCAGTCGACGACCGATGCCTCGGTACAACCGGCTTGCGACGAGGATTGCCCACCGGGCGCGCGACGACAAAAACCGCATCCCCTCATCGCCGCTCCGGTAGTAATGCTCCGCCATCTCGAGAAGGTCGCCTACGACCAAGCTGACCGCCTGCTGATCCGCTTTTCCTCGCACGAGATCTTCAGGGGCAACGCCGTACATGCGGAGCCGTTCGGCGGGAAGGTATACCCTCGACGCCTTGGCGTCCTCTACCACGTCGCGGGCGATGTTCGTCAATTGCATCGCGATACCGAGGTCGATCGCGTGACGCCATGCTCGGGGGTCGCGGACTCCAAGGACGCAGCACATCATCAAACCCACGGTCCCCGCGGCGCGGTAACAGTAACGCACCAAGTCTCGGTCGGACTCGAGTCGAACGACGCCCAGGTCCGACGCCATCCCCGCAAGCAGCTCTTGGACGACGCGGAAGTCGATGCCGCACTCGAGACAAAGCTCGCGAAACCAGGAAAACCTATCGGGCCAGAGCCCCCTGCCGGCCGGCTCTGCCGCGAGCGCTGCTTGAAGCTTAGAGAGGTCTTGCCGCGCGTCCGGCGTTATCCACTCCGCATCTGCGAGGTCGTCGACCGCCCGGCAAAACGCGTACAAAGTCGCGACCCTTCGGCGTTGGGCGCGGTTCAGAAAGACCGATGCCCACCGAAACGAACGCGCTCGAACAGCCAGCACCTGCCAATGCGCAACTTGGCGTGCCTGCTCCTCCCTGGTGATCATACCGCCACCGCCTCGGGTACCGAGACCGGCCGACCCTCGGTCGCGGGTTGCGGGACGACCCTTTCCAACACCTTCGCGGACGAGAGCACGCCGGGAAGGCCCGCCCCTGGGTGCACCCCTGCGCCGACGAAGTAGAGCCCTTCGATGTCTTCAGACGTGTTGTGAAAACGAAAGTAGGCCGACTGCCGCAATGTAGGCTCCAGACCAAACGCAGCCCCTTGGTACGAGCGAAGCTCGGTCTCGAAGTACGTCGGATCGACACGGAACTGCGTGACCAGGTTGTCGCGGAGGCCCGGAAGGTGATGCGCATCCAAGGCATCGAGAATTCGGTCCATGTAACGTGTGCCCTCGATCTCCCAATCGATACCGCTTTCCTGATTCGGAACTGGAGACAGCACGTAAAAGCTCTCTCCTCCCGGTGGCGCAAGGCTCGGATCGGTGCGCGTGGGGGCGTGCAGATAGAGGGAAAAGTCGTCCGCAAGCTTCTTGCGGTCGAAGATGTCGGTCAGTAGCTGGCGGTACCGCGGGCCCAACAGGATCGAGTGATGCGCGATGTCTGGATACGTCTTTTTCGTCCCAAAGTAGCCGACGAAGAGGCTCATCGAATATCGCTTGCGGGCAATCGAAACATCAGTGTGCTTTCGGCGCGCCGAGGCATGGATCAACTTTGTGTACACCATCGCCGGGTCGGCGTTTGAAACGATGATGTCCGCTTCGAGGAACGTTTCATCATCGAGCAGCACGCCCTTGCTCCGGCCGTTCACGACTTCGATCCGTTCCACAAGGGCGTGGAGCCGCAGATCTACACCGACCTCCCCCAGCAGACGTGTCAATCCACGCACGATGGCAGCGGTGCCCCCCATCGCGAAGTGGACGCCCCATTTCCGTTCGAGCCAGTGAATCAGTAGATAAATCGCTGGCACTCGGAACGGGTTCCCACCTATGAGTAAGGGCTGGAAGGTGAACACCTGCCGGAGCGCGTCATCCTTGATGTACTGCGAGACCAGACTGTAGAGGCTCTTGTAGGCGCGGAGCCGCACCAAGTCGGGGACGATTCGCATCATGTCCCCGAAACGCGAGAAGTCCGCGGCGACGAGCTCCGTATATCCGACATCGAAGATCCGCTTCGAGTGCTCGACGAGCTTCCTGTAGCCATCGACGTCGGCCGGATTGAACTCGGCGATCTGAGGGAGAAGTCGCTCGTCGTCACCCACATAGTCGAAATGGCGGCCATCCGGGAACACGACGCGATAGAAGGGATCGACCGGCACCAGGTCGAAGTAGTTCCGTCGGTCTTTGCCGAAAAGCTCGAAAAGCTCATCGAATAGATAGGGAGCCGTGATCACCGTCGGGCCAGCATCGAAGTGAAAGCCCTCGCTCTGAAAGGCCCGAGCCCGACCACCAGCCTGATCGCCCGCCTCGAGGACGGTGACGCGATACCCCATGGCGCGTAGGCGTGCGGCAGAAGCGAGGCCTCCGAAGCCGGCCCCGATGACGATGGCGTGCTTGCTCACGATAACCCCCCTTCCAATGCATCGATCGGGGTGAGCACGCGGTGCACGAGCTCACGGGCCACCGCTTGGATGTCGGACCGTACTCCCGTTCCCTTCGATGCGAGCAAGCCCGAGGCCATCAAGTGAATGCGATCGAGCAATTGTGCTGCCGCGCCTCCCTCGATGAACCGCTCGATCATTTGAGACACCTCGTGGTGCTTCGTCTCGTCGCGGGGTTTGTTGAGGATCTCGAACACCGCAACCGCGTCGCTCGGATGCAGGTCGAGATGGGTGAGCACCACCGCGCTCAGGCGTCCCTCGTAGATATCGCTGCCACACGAACCGCGACCCTTGGATTCGAATAAATCCAAGAGGTCATCTTGAAGCTGGTAGAGAACGCCGATCGAGCTGAAGGTGAGCGCCACGTTGTTCGCCTCATCGGGCTCGAGCCCCGCAAGCTCCGCGGCACCTCGAACCGGAAGCGCGAACAGGGTGCCGGTCTTCCCGGACACAGCACTGAAGTAGTCGCCCCACCCTTTGTCGGATGAGGCTGTCAGGGCGAGCTCGTGGATCTGACCGCGCGCTGTGCCCTCTGCATACTCGGCGAGGATCTGTACCAACGCACTCTGCAGCGCGTCAGGATATCCGCCTAGGGCCCGGAAAGGCAGCATCAACAGAAGGTCCCCGGCGTTGATGGCCTGAGCGATGCCATGGCGAGCCCACAGGGCGGGCTTGTCCCGGCGTGAACGATCACCGTCTTGGATGTCATCGTGAATGAGCGAGGCGTTGTGGAGCAGCTCGACGGCTGCGGCCCAATCGACGGCGTATTCGGAGCGGCCACCTAGGGCGTGGCATGCCGCAAGCGCAAGCCGGGCGCGTAAGCGTTTGCCGCCCGTCCCCAGATGCTCGTGAAGCATCTCCGCCCCGGGGTCTAGGACGCGGTCGCCCGCAAGCTCGGTCATGCGGGACTCAACCTTCACGAGCAGATCGCCGTGGTCCAAAAGAACCGAGGCTAACGCTCGGGCGTGCTTGAGTACGGTTGTAGCGGCGGGTGTGGCTGCTTTCATGTCAAACCTGGCTGAAGAACGGATCTTGCGAGAGGGGCTGCGCCGGCCGATAGCCCTGTCCGCACCAGGTGCCACCGAACCGACGCGGGCAAGGTGCCAAACAGGCGTGTCATCACCGCGGCGAGCTCGGACCTAGACAGGGTCCCGCCGAGAAAGCCCGACCACCCGTTCTGCGGGAGTCGGAAGAACGAATCGAAAAAGCAGCCGATCTCAGTCGCGGTCATCCCGACTAGGGTTTCGAGCCCGAAGGTGTAGAGCTCCCAGACGGCCCGCTCTTGGCGCGGCCACAGAGTTGCGTTCCCCGATGCAATCGCGAGCGAAGCGTCACCCGATACGAGACTCTCGACAATCGACGCGGCCACCGGGTCTGCTTTGCGAAGGACGCGGGAAACCAAGTATCCCGAGGCCGGGTGCACCATGGCTGCGGCAGCGCCAAACGGAACCAACGCCTGTTCAGGGGTCGGAAGGCCAAGGCCCATCGCAATCGAACAGTGCTCCTCATCGATCCGCTCGCAGTGTTGCAGGCCAAGAGATGCCAAACGCGCCTCGAGCCGCGCCCGGAGCACACTGAGGCGCATCGCCGGGCGGCGCGCCAATGAGGTCTCTTCGATGAAAAGACGATCGTCACCCATCGGAAGCACATAGAGAAAAGAAGGGGGATCGGGGTCCTGGCGCGACGCCGGGCAAAAATCCATCAGGACCATCCGGTTCGGATCGAACCCATGACCGGGCGCACGCAGCATCAGTCCGAATGCGGTTTGAAAGGCGGGGGCCCGGCGATGCGTGCGCTTGATGAACGGGCTCCTTGCGCCGCTCGCATCGATGACGACACGGGCCCGCAGGATCGTGCCGTCATCGGTGCGGATCCGACTCTCGGTCCCGCGATGGTCCAAGGCAGCCGCTCGACTCGACGTGATACGCACGGAACCGGCCCGGAGCGCGCCCCAGAGGAAGCGTTGGAGCTCTTGCGTGTCGAGCTTGACGTACGGGCGCTCGAGCACTCGGCTCCCAAGAGCCGTCACGACCGAGGCTTGGGGCCAGAGACGCTCCGTCAAGTGCTCCATTCGAGGCGAGACTTCGTCTGCCCAAAGACAGTAATTCGGTTGCCAAGGTGCTTCGGGCTCAGGTGCGACGAGCGTCACCGAAGCGCCCCGCTCGGTGCAGGCCGCCGCGATGGACAAGGCGGCTGGACCGCTTCCAAGCACTGCTATGTCGTTGAGGCCGCTCATCGCTGAGTTGACGCCCACCGGTTATGCAACCACAGACGAGAACTGACAAGACCTAGACACAATCTAAACGACTCGTAGACAATAGGGTTGAAATTTGCCGTTCTCTTCAATAAGGAGGGCGGGGGCGTGAAATGAGCACTTGGTGGCCGATCCTGATCGTCGGCGTGGTCGTTCTGGTATGGCTCGTCGGGCGCCGCGGTCGGCTGAGGAAAGCGCTTGCTCGTCTCGTCGAGCGCAAGCTTGAAGGCTATCGACACGAGGCCAATCGAGTCGATCCCGCGCTGCCGCGGATTGCCACTAGTCAGGTAGCTCGCGTGGCCGTTCTAGGCGGCGGGCTTGCGGGGATCGGGGCAGCTGCGACCCTCGGTGAACGGGGCATCGACGTGACGTTGTTCGAGCGGAACGCGTACCTCGGCGGAAAGATCGGCGCATGGCGAGTCGCCGTAGGCGATGGGGAGCAGACCATCGAGCACGGGTTTCACGCCTTCTTCCGGCAGTACTACAACCTGAACCGCTTTCTGGACCGCTTGGGTGTGCTCGATGGCTTCCGGGAGATCGAGGATTACCTGATTCTCGACTTCGATCGCCGCCCGCTGAGCTTCGGGGACGTCGAGAAGGTACCTGCGCTGAATATCCTCGATCTTGGGCGTCGCGGATTCTATCGGTGGCGCGACGTGACGGCCAAACGAACCCGTAACCGGCTCGACGCATTCCTGCGCTTCGACATGACGCGAACTTACGAGACGCTCGACGACACGACATTCGAACGCTTCTGCGACGATGCGGCGCTGCCTGCCGAGCTAAGGGTGTCGTTTCGGACGTTCGCGCGGGCGTTCTTCTCCAACGAAGCGGACCTCTCCACGGCTGACGTCCTTCGCGCGTTCCATTTCTACTACCTGAGCCACGACCACGGCTTGATGTACGACTATCCGGTTGGCGACTATGAGACGACGCTCCTAGCACCTATCCGTGCGCACTTGCATCAGAACGGTGTCGAAGTCCGGTTGAGCTCACCGGTCGAAAGCATCGAACGCGGTGAACGCAAACGCTTTCGGGTTGCAGGCGGGGACTACGATTGGGTCGTGATCGGGGCGGACATCGCTGGAGCGCAGGCGATCGTCGAGGGGTCGGCTTGGTTGAAAGAGTTACACCCAAACTTCGTGGCGAGCATACAGGCGCTTCGCACTTCGCATGGGTATGCGGTCTGGCGAATTTGGGTGGATCGAGACGTGCGCCCGGACTTGCCGACGTTCATCAACGTGGATCGGCAGCGGGTGTTGGACTCGGTCACCCTCTATCATCGCATTACCGATGAGGCGCGCCAGTGGGCCGAAGCTCACGATGGCGCAGTTCTCGAGCTTCACAGCTATGCCCTGCCGAGCGACATCGTTGGCGAGGGCGAGGTGCGACGTCTTTTCCTGAAAGAGCTCGAGTACTACTTCCCTGAGCTCGGAGACCTCACAATTTCGGCGGAAGCGTTACAGATACGAAACGATTTTCCGGCTTTCGCGCCGGGACAACACGCCCACCGACCCGAGCCCAAGCTGCCGATCGAAGGATTGTTGATGGCGGGTGATTGGGTCCGTCTACCCTACCCGATGACTCACATGGAAGCCGCGTTTACCTCCGGCCTTCTATGTGCCAACGAAGTCCTCGACGGGCTAGCGCTCCAACAGGAACCGATCTTCACCGTCGCGCCGAAGGGCCTACTGCAGCCACGTAGAGCACGGTCGCGCTAACGCTGGCTCGTCGTCGCACGAAACATCGTCAAGATCTCGTTACGCCTGGTCTCATCGAATCGTTGATGAGCGTCCACTCGATGCATTCATCCGCGGAGCATACAACCTAAGAACTCGTGCAACCACAGCGTAGCGGGCAGGATTTGCGACCATCCGCTCTCACGGCGGACGCGGGATCAAAACCGGTGTTCGTGCTTTGTATACCTGATAACGTTCATCATCCCCCCATCGGTCATCCGCGCGCTTCTCGAGCAGCGGAATCCCGCTTACACGGGTTAGCAGAAATGTAACGAAGACCGGAGACACCAGGGTGATCCACTGCCAGCCGCGAAGCGTGGAGGATGCGATCACGGCGATGCCGGTCCACAAAACGATCTCGCCGAAATAGTTGGGATGGCGTGACCAAGCCCATAAACCGGTATCGATGTACCTTCCGGGGTTTTCCCGTCGGAACTTGCTCTTCTGCCGGTCTGCGATCACCTCGAGAGCAAAACCGAAGACCCAAATCGACAGACCGATCCCGTCCAAGGGGCCCAAGTTCGAGGACGCCGTCGTCGTGATGGCGGCGAGAGCTGCGCAGAGCGTGAGGAAGACCCACAGCCCCTGCAGCGTCCATGCGACGAGAAAACGGGAGGCGCTCATCTTGATCTCGTCGAAACGGCCGTCCGAACCGTCTGAGCGGATGCGACGAAAAAGAAAACTGCCGAGCCGCACCGCCCACACCCCTACGAGAATGCCCAACGCGATGGAGCGCGTGTCATCGGAGTAGGTGGACACGATCGCAAACGTGGTCACCGCCAGGTAAGTCAGGCTTCCTACTAGATCGTAAAAGCGTTCCGTGCGGCGAAGATAGGCCGGCACGAACGCGAGCCACTGGATGGAGAAGGCGAGGACCGCGCAGAGCGCCATCACCGGAACGCCGAGAATCCGCGCGCCACCCTGACTCCCCGCCCATGCGACGAGCGCAGCGACGGCCGCCGCCCCGATGATGGCGGCCCAAGCGACCGCGGTGTTGCGTGCACTCGTCAACGTCGGCTCCCTGTGCGGAAGCATGGGCGTCCGAGGCGAAGTGGTCTACCAGCCGCCCGTGCCCGGCTCCCCCTTGAACGGCCCGACTATTTCTTCAGTGACCCAGCCGCCATAGAAGCCGCCCGGTTGGGGAGCCACCCTGTTTCCGTCGACGTAGCATTGCACCTTGCTCGGGTAGAACCCCAGATAGCCTCGAATCATCGTGAATTCCGGATTAGGGTCTTCATAGCTCCAGGCGACGTTGGTGATCTCATTGGGATCGATGCGGAGCGACCAATACGACGCTGTGCCCTTCCATTCGCATTGAGACGCCCCCCGACCCGGCATCAGCAGCTCAGTGCGGACATCATCGGGCGGGATGTAGAAGGTCGGCGGACTTGCTGTCTCGAGCACTCGGATGGAGCGCCCCGTCTCAGCGATGACCATGTTCGTGAATACGACGCGAACCAGCCGAGAGTCTGGATCAAGCGTAGGCGGCCGCGGATAGTCCCAAACGGATTCCTGACCGGGCTTTGGCTCGATCGCCCACGTAGGCCTACCATCACCTCGATGGGTCCACTGCCCACGAGCGCGCTCTAGGTCGTCCGACCGCCGGCTTGCCGACATGGGACCTACCTCACATCCGCATTCTGATTGGAGGATGAGCGACTCGGGGAGCGAGGCGGCTCGTAGCTGTCCACCGGTGATTCGTTTGCCCGATGGCGAATCGCGACATAGGCGCCTGCAAACGTCAGCAAGGTGACCATGGCGCCTGCGACGATCAAGTCGAGGTCATTCATGACGTCCCGTCAGAAGCAGACCGCCGGCCGACAAAATGGAGGGAACCCAGAGGCCAACGAAGAGCCCGCGTTCTCGGTCCCCCGAGAACCACAGCCAAATGGATAGACAAAATGAGATCGCGGCGGCCGCAAAAAAGAGAGCTTTCGAAAGCGCCAAGCCGGTCGGCATCATTCGCGGGCCGACGCCTGGGGCGGAGACCGTGGTCGAGGGCGTTTGATTCAAGATCTACCTCCCAGACGATGATGTGTTCCTGTCCATCTTATGTCAATGTTTTTTTAGACAAAAACTGATCAGGTGGTGACCCGCTCGATGAACTGATCGGCTAGCTCGAAAATTCTCTGCCGGCGGGAGGAATCCATGCGCTCCAGCGTCGCCAGCAGCATCTTGCTTCTGGGGTTCTTCTCGAAAAAGTCGCAGTGCTCGTCGAAAAACGACCAATAAAGCCCATCGACCACATCGCACCATGACCCTTTGGGGTAGTCGCTCATCTTGCGGAGATAGTTGGAGCCGCAGATATATGGCTTCGTCGTGAAGGCGCCACCCTCGCTGAACAGCGCCATCCCGTAGACATTGGGCGCCATGACCCAGTCCGCCGAGTCGACATACATTTCCATGAACCACTGATACGCTGCCGTCGGCTCGACGCGACACAGCAACATCAGGTTACCGACTACCATTAGCCGTTCGATGTGATGGTTATAACCGCTGGCGTTGGCGCGACCGATCGCATCATCGAGCGGCGGAATGCCGGTCGTGCCGTCATACCAGTGACTCGTGAGTTGCCGGTCGTGGTTCCAGAAGTTTTTCTCCCAGTGTGATGACGGCAAAGTAATCCACATACCCCGGATGAATTCTCGCCAACCGATGATCTGCCGGACAAATCCCTCGAGCGAGTTCAAGGGAACCTCGTTCTCCGCAGCATGTTGCAGGGTTCGATCGATGACTTGGCGCGGCGTGAGTAAGCCTATGTTGAGCAGCGGGCTGAGAACTGAATGGAATACTGTGGGATGCTCCTTGCTCAGAGCATCCTCGTAGTCACCAAAACATCGCAGCCGCTGTTCGAGAAACGACGACAGGGCCTCTTCCGCTTGGGCCTGCGTGGTCGGAAGCCAGAATTCGCGTGCATCGCCCGGATGCTCCTGAAACTGCGAGTCGACCAATTGGACCACGGCTCGCGTGTGTGAAGTCCAATTCGGCTTCGTAAGGGAGGGCGGCGTCAAACCTCGAGGAAGCTTCTTCCGATTCTTATCGTCAAAGCTCCAACGGCCGCCCATCGGTTTCCCTTGGTCGTCGAGTAAGATATTCATCCGATTTCGTTGCCACCGGTAAAAATCGGCCATGAAAAGCCGCTTATGGCTATCACGATAGTGGTCGAACACCTCACGGCTCGTGACGAACATCGGGCTCGGCAAAAGAGTCCGTTTCACTCCGTGTTCTGAACACACGGCTTCGAGCCGATGATCCATTCGAAACGACTCAGTCTCGAAACAGGCGATCTCTCCATACGATTGCTTCCAAAGGTGTTGTGAAAGCATCGACGAGAAGGACTCGCCTCCCGCATCTTCGAGTCGTGTGTAGACGACCTCGTGTCCAGCCTCGCGAAGCATGTCGGCTTTTGAACGCATCGAGCTCAAGACAAGCACGAGCTTGTGCCGATGAGCCCTGTAATTGCGGCAGATCTTGTCCGACTCCGCCATGAAGATGACATCCGGCTTGGCATGCTCGATGAGCTGGTTCGGAAACAACTGGTTGCCGAAGAGCACGAGCAGACGACTCATCGCGGCTCCCAGCGGTAGTGGGCCACGAACCACTCGGTGCCGCCACGGTAGGCGAAGAGCTCCGAGCACGCGATGAAAAAGAGGCGCCAACGGTGAAACCAGCGCACGCCTTCTCCTCCATAGCCATCGGCGAGGATACGCAAGGCCGATTCCCTGCTTCGGTCCAGTCTTTCGAGCCACGCGCTACACGTCTTCTGGTAATGCTTCCCATCGACGCGCCACTGCTCGCGCACGAGGAGATGGTCCTGGTGGTGGTGGAACAGCGACTCGGACGGCATCATGCCGCCGGTGAAGAAGTTCCTCGCCATCCAGTCGCTCGTGTCCTCGATTTCATAGGTGTAGGCGTGCGACCGGTGGCAGAAGATGTGGGCAAACGCCGATCCGCCGGGCGCCAACCACCTGGCGATGCGTTCGAATAGCGCACGATGATTGCGCACGTGCTCCATCATCTCGATGGACACCACGCGGTCGAAGAGCTTGCTGGGGTCGAAGTCGTTGATGTCGGCCGTCTGCGCGCAAACGTTCCGGAGCCCCCGCTCGGCGGCCCGCTCTTCGATGAACTCGCGCTGAAACGGAGAATTGGAAACGGCTAGGATACTAGCGTTTGGAAACCGCTCCGCAGCCCATAGCGAAAACGATCCCCATCCGCAGCCAAGGTCGAGAACACGCATCCCGTCCTCGATGCGAGCCCGCGACGCGGTCAGTTCCAACATCGCCTCTTCCGCCGCCGCGAGATCGCGCGTGTCGGCGTCCCAGTAACAACAGCTATATTTCAGTCGCGGCCCGAGCACGAGCTCGAAAAACGGCGCGGGCACCTCGTAGTGCTGCTCGTTCGCCGCGTCCGGAGAGATCGCGATCGGCCCGGCGGCGAGTCGCTTGACGAGATCAGTTTCCTGTTGTGTTCGGATCTCCAAGTCGCCCCACACGCTCTCCCGTAAGCGCCGTCTCAACAGATGCCGGGTGCCCCACCTGAGCAGCCCGTCCGGAAAGACACCGGCCTCCGCCATGCGCAACACGAGCCCCAGCGGAAGGTACATCAAGGCCACCTGAGGCCGACGAAGCTCAATGTACAGGGGCTCCAACGCCGTCGCTCAAGGCAATCATCGGGCCGGTCGCTCCTTCTATCGTAAGCGTGATGCCGTCGCTCTTGGCATGGGTAGCAAAGTCCTGGATGACCTCGCCGACATCGTGATCGAGAATTCGGGTGCCCTTCATGTCGATGGTGACGGTGCAGCCCGGGGGCAAGTCTCGGAGAATGCGCTTGAGCGCCGCCTTGTTGAGGAAGGTCATATGCTCGGTCAGACGAATCGAGAAGCAGCCCTTCGCGGTCTCCTCTCGGTAGAAATCGAGCTGATAGTTGTAGACCAGGATCTCGAAGAAGGCGACGACCATCCCCAGCATGACCCCCTTCAAGAGATCGGTGAAGACCAGCGCAACGATTGTGACGATGAAAGGCAGGAACTGCCACAACCCTTCCTTCCACATCGACTGGAAGAGGGGGATTCTGGCGAGCCTATAGCCAATCACCAAGAGGATCGCGGCGAGGCTGGCGAGCGGAATGTCATTCAACAAGCCCGGAATCGCCGCAACACACACCAGCAGCAAGACGCCGTGAAGGAAGGAAGCGAAGCGCGTCTTTCCTCCGGAGTCCACGTTGGCCGAGCTTCGAATGATGACCTGCGTGAGCGGGATACCGCCGCAAAGCCCGGAAACGATGTTGCCGATCCCCTGCGCCTTCAGCTCCTTGTTAGTCGGAGTGACGCGCTTTTCAGGATCGAGGTTGTCGGTGGCCTCGACCGAGAGAAGCGTCTCGATGCTGGCGATCAATGCAAGGGCGAGACCCGTCAGATACACCTCGGGATTCGTGATCTGTGAGAAGTCGGGCCGGATGAAGTGCGACAGAAACTCCCCGACCGAGGAAGACACTGGAACCGCAACGAGGTGCTCCGGGGAAATGGCGAGGCCGGGCGCAAACGCGGTGAAGGCGCGGTTGAGGGCGATGCCGAGCAGAACGACGAGAAGCGGAGCCGGCAGAGCCGTCGCGATGCCGCGCGCTTTGAGGCTCGGACTCTGCCATAGAAGCAGAATGGTCAACGAGGCCACCGTGACGATGATGGCGCCCGGGCTCAGCGCCGAAAGGGCGTAGCCGATTTCACTGAACGTGTTGCGGCCGTCGAGCTGAAAGAACGAGAGCTCGCCCTCCCAGGATTGGTCATACCCGAGCGCGTGAGGGATCTGTTTGAGGATTAGAATAATCCCGATGCCCGCCAACATCCCTTTGATGACACTCGACGGAAAGTAGTGAGCGATGACGCCTGCCTTCAGAAAGGCAGCGACGATCTGTACCACCCCGCAGACGATGACGGCCAAGAGATAAGCTTCGAGACCCAGGCTCTCGATTCCGGCAGCCACCATGACGGCCAACCCGGCCGCGGGCCCGCTCACCCCGTGCCGCGAGCGACTGAACACGGTGACAACGATGCCACCCGAAATCCCCGCAATCAGCCCGCTGAAGAGGGGCGCACCCGAAGCGAGGGCGATCCCGAGACAGAGGGGTAGAGCCACCAGAAATACTACGACGCCTGCCCGCAGGTCGTCTGCCAAGTACCGTCGATCGTACATAGTGCGCAGGTTTATGGGGCAACGGAGGCCAACCGCCAGCCGAAATAGCAGGAATCGGCCACGCCTTCTTGCCACAGCCGGGTTGTGACGGCGGCGTCGCCGCTAGAGCCGAAGCTTCACTTTGATCGTCTTCGGATCGCCTGTATACGCAAACGAGGCCGCCTCGTACTTGGGGGGTCCAAACCGCTCGGGCGGGACGTTATTGGAGACGCCCCACCATTCCTTGGGGCGGCCCACCATGCTTGTCTTGAGCTCTCCATCTTTATCGGAATCGTGCATGACGGAAACCGCATACTTCCCCGGTTTCACCCCCGTGAACACGCAGGTCGCCTTTCCCGCTTTCGATTTCACGAAGATGCTGACGTCGGCCTTGTCGGCCTTGGAGGGAAATCCATCGTTTTTCGAGAACAAGGAACAGCCGATCTGTCCCTTGTCGTTCTGAATGTTCGAGATGTCGACGGTCAGGGTGCCTTTGTCCTTCGCCGTCTCCGCATCGGCCGCCGCGGAGGCAGCCAAACCAAACGCGGTGACCGCAAGGATATACAAGTGAAGTGGTTTGCGTTTCGGCTGGGTCGCCGAGGGATGAAATACGCTGTCTCTCGCACCACAAGGCATCATTTTGCGGGGATTAGGTTAGCACAAGAGCATCTAGGGGTGCCGTTCGAATCGCTCAGCCCTAGATACCCCGCGATGCGAAAACCCGACGTCGTCGTCATCGGGGCGGGCTTTGGTGGGCTCGCCGCAGCGTTGAGGCTCGCGGAGCTCGGCGCCAACGTCGTCCTTTGCGAAACGCTTCGCTACCCGGGTGGCTGCGCGAGCACGTTCACGCGACGCGGCTATCAATTTGAGGCCGGAGCAACCTTGTTTTCGGGGCTTGGCGATGGGCAGCTGTTTTCGAAATGGAACGAGAAATGGGATCTGGGAGTTCGCTTCGATCCGCTCGACCCACTGGTCGAGCTTCGCACGAGGCAATGGTCTCTCGCTGTCCCGTCGGACCGAGACTCGTTCGTTCAACGATTCAGCGCCCTACCCGGCGCCGATCCCAAAGCAGTACTCGGCTTCTTCGGTACGCAACGACGCGTGGCGGACGCTCTCTGGACGCTTTTCGAAGATCCGAGCCTCCTTCCGCCGTTCAGCGGTAGCTCGGTCGTTCGTCATCTCGGCCGGTCGCTTTCGTACGTGCCGGTCGTGCGGTGGATGGGACGGCCTCTTTCCGATGTGGCGTCGCAACACGGTCTTGCCGGGTGGGAACCGCTCCGGGTATACCTCGATGCGGTGAGTCAGATCACCGTGCAGGTCAGCTCCGACGAAGCCGAGGCGCCTTTTGCCATGGCGGCCCTCGATTACTTCTTTCGGGGCACCGGCCATGTGCATGGAGGTATCGGGAGTCTCGCTTGGGCTATGACCAAGGCGATTGAGCAGGCCGGTGGTAAGATCCTGCTCGCCAACCGTGTTCGCGGAATCCGCCGCGAGGCTGGTCGATGGCGTGTGGATACTCGAAAAGGGGAGCTCGAGGCGCAAACTGTGGTGGCAAACGTACTGCCGCAGTCGCTGTCGAGCATGACGGAGCCCCAGATGAACGGCGAGCTCCATGATGTCGAAGCATCGGTCGAGTCGGGCTGGGGCGCCGCGATGCTGTACATGGTGGTCGACTCCGATGCGGTACGAGGACCGGAGGCCCATCACTTGCAGCTCGTCGACGACGAAACCGCTCCATTTGTCGAGGGAAATCACGTGTTCTGCTCGATCAGCGCGGCCGACGAGCACGAACGCGCTCCCGACGGACAGCGAACGGTGACGGTGTCGACACACGTTCCGATGAAGAAGCTACGTCAGATGAAGCCCGACAATCAGGGAGCGTACGTCGCAGCCACGCAGAGCCGAATGCGACAGACCATCGGTCGTCGGGCGCCCGAGCTTCTCGAGCATGCGGCCTTTGAAATGACCGCGAGCCCTCGCACCTTCGCCCGATTCACAGGGCGCCATTTGGGATACGTGGGAGGGGTGCCGAGACGCGTCGGGTGGAACCACTATCGTCCTCGGGCGCTATGGCCGCGCGAGGCCATGCGTGATCTCTATTTGGTCGGTGACTCCGTCCTGCTCGGGCAAAGCACGCTGGCAGTAGCGCTCGGGGGCGTCCGCACTGCCGAGCAGATCGCCTCGCGCAACACCTTCTCAGCAGAGGCTCCGGGGTCGTGATCGCCGCGCCCGCCATCCGTGTTCGTGACCTCAGCGACCAGCCGATTCGGCCTGACGGTGCGCACGTCGTCTATTGGATGGTTGGTTTCCGCAGGCCGCGCTGGAACTTCGCCCTTCAACACGCGGCCGCACATGCATCCGAGCTCGGGAAGCCGCTCTTGATTCTGGAAGCGCTTCGCGTCGGGTATCCGTGGGCAAGCGACAGACTGCATCACTTCATCCTCGACGGGATGCGCGCTCACGCCAAGTACTTCGCGAGCAAGAATGCACTTTATTTCCCCTACCTGGAGTCGGCGGAGGGAGACGGGAGCGGGTTGCTCGCAGCGCTCGTCAAAGACGCATGTGTCGTCGTGAGCGACGACTATCCAACGTTTTTCATTCCGAAGATGCAAGACGCAGCAGCCTCTCGGATCGACGTGCGGTTCGAGGTCGTCGACAGCAATGGTCTTCTTCCGATGAGGGCAAGCGACAAGGTCTTCAGCAGAGCATTCGACTTCCGTCGCCATCTGCAGCGCGAGCTCCCAAAGCACTTCGATGCCCGGCCGCTCGAAGATCCTCTGAAGGGCCTGTCGAAAGTCTCCAGCAAAAAAACCGAGGCGCTCTTCGCTGCATCACGCAAGAAGTGGGGTATTGCTAAGGATGACCTGCTCTCTGGCAAGACCCTAGGGTCGCTCCCGATCGATCACTCCGTGTCGGCAGTGGACCTCGAGGGCGGCTTCGAGGCTGGCGAACGGCGCGCGCACGAGTTCTTGAGCAGCGGCATCGATCGATATGCGGAAGACCGCAACCACCCCGACGCCAACGCAGCCAGCGGTCTCTCCCCATGGCTCCATTTTGGCCACGTGTCGACGCACCAGATTTTCGACGAGCTCGCCAAGAACGAAGGTTGGGCCGAGGACAGTGTGTCGGCGAAGGTCAACGGCGCGCGCGAGGGATGGTGGGGAATGAGCGCCAACGCGGAGGCGTTCCTCGACGAGCTGGTCACGTGGAGGGAGGTGGGCTTCAACATGTGCGCCCACCGGTCGGACTACGACAAGTACGAGTCGCTGCCCAAGTGGGCACGTGAAACCCTGGAGGTGCATGAAAAGGACGAACGCCAGCATCTCTATTCGCTCGAGCGGTTCGAGTCGTCGGGAACACACGATCCGATCTGGAACGCTGCACAGACCGAGCTTCGCGAGACTGGACGGCTCCAGAACTATCTGCGGATGCTCTGGGGGAAGAAGATTCTCGAGTGGTCTGCGACGCCAAGGGAGGCGCTTGCCACGATGGTCGAGCTCAACAACAAGTACGCGTTGGATGGTCGGGACCCGAACAGTTACTCTGGCATCTTCTGGGTTCTCGGTCGCTACGACCGCGCCTGGGGGCCCGAGAGGCCCATCTTCGGCAAGATCCGGTACATGAGCTCGGATAATACCAAGCGAAAGCTGCGAATGGCCGGGTACCTCAATCGCTTTGGGGGCCAGCCCGATCTCTTTGATAGTTGAGCGACGCTAGCAGCTGAGCGCGGCTTCCACGAGCGCGAGGTCCTGTTGAATCTGTGCTCGACTGTCGGGAGGCACCTTGGCTGCTCTCCCGCCCACGAGGATCCCCACGCGTTCGGGTAGCGCGCTTTCGATCGCGGCGATCTCTCGTTCGGACTCTTTGGGCTTCAAGTTGGTGATCGACAGCATCAGAAGCTGTGCGTCGGTGTCGGTCACCGCGTAGGCGATCTCTTTAGCCGGTAGGTTGGGACCTAGGTACAGCACACTCCAGCCGTGCATGGCTGCAAGCATCGCGACCATGAGCGCGCCAAGCTCGTGTTCTTCCTTGGCTGGCGTTGCAATCACGGCGCGGCGCCTAGCGTCGTTGGTCGGGTAGAGCCGCATCAGCGAAAAGAGTAGGCCGCGCATCACCGTCGAGCATGCATGCTCATGGGCGATGCGAAGCTCACCCCGCTCCCATCGGTCGCCGACCTCGACGAGAATCGGAGCGACGACCCCCTTCAAAAACTCGGTCGGCTCGTTGCTCAGGGCGGCACGCGACAAGATTTGCTCAGCCTCGTCGGTTCGAAGATGTTCGATGGCCGCAAGGACGCGCTCGCGGACTTCGGGAAGGTGTCTCGGTGCCAGCTGGCTCGACGCGATCGGGAAAGCGGCGGCCATGTGTCGGAGGTCGGCGTCGGACAGCCTTGCAATCCCGCCTATCGAATGGCCACTCTCGACCAACTTGTGCAGAAGCCGAAGCCTGTCGACGTCGGCGTCCGTATAGAGACGACCTCCCGCCTCGGTGCGTTTCGGCAGCACGGCGGCGTAGCGCTTTTCCCACATGCGGAGCGTATGCGTCGACAGTCCCGTCATCTTCGAAACCATTCCGACCCGATATTTCGCCTCATCCGCCATCTTCGTCTTTCGAATTTCCGAGAATTCCGGTGTAAAAAATGTCTAAGAGTTGTCTATACCTAGTGATCTTGTCGATCAAGCAGTGGGCCAAGAAAATCAGAAGCCGCCTGCTTGACACCCCTCCCGGTGTGCCGTAGAAACCTCGACAAGACCTAGACATAACTTAGACGGGTCGGAGGGAGAAATGATGAGCAAAGCAACATTTGGTTTAGCAATCGTGGCGGCGCTTGGAATCGGCGTGATCGGTTGTGGGGATGATGACCAGTCCGGAACCGGAGGTACGGGTGGAACCGGCGCGACCGGGGGAAGCGGTGGTGCCGGCGGCGCTGGCGGCGGCGAGATGGCGATGGTTCGCGTGGCCCATTTGGCGCCCGAGGTCCCATCGGCAGACAACACCGGCGTCGATATTCTGGTCGATGGAGCTGCCTCGGGAATCGAGAATCTGCAATTCGGGAACAGCACAGGCTATGTCAGCCTGCCTGCCGGCGACTACGTTTTTGGCGTGGCGGCCGCGGGGACCACCACTTCTCTTCTCGACGTGCCCGCGACCTTACCGGCCGGCGGCATATTCACCGTCGTCGCATATCGGGATAGCGCGGCCGCTGTTCCGGTCAACGTCCTACTCTTCGACGAAGATCCAACCGGGCTCGCGTCTGGTAGTGGTCGTGTTCTCGTAGGCCATGGCGCCGACGCAGAAGCGGTCGATCCCGTCGACATCGTGACCGACGCTAGCGCTGTCGTCGTCGACGAGCTTGCATTCGGGGCAACCGCGGGTCCGCTCGACCTTGCGGAAGGCACGGTCAACATCGGCTTTGACGTCGATACCGCAGCAGCCGGCGGAGGCACCGATGCCAATGACGATCTCGACGTGGGGCCGCTCGCAGCTCCAGTGACAGCCGACGTCGTGACGCTTCTCGTTGCCGTCGACACCGATACGAGCGCGGAGCTGGTACCTGCGATTTACGCGCTGTTGCCGACGACTGAAGGGGCAATCACAACTCTTTCGGCTCCGTAGTCTATTCCAAACACTGCCACATTGCGTAAACGTGTGGGGCCGTCCATTCCAAGTGGGCGGCCTCGTTTTCTTATTGGAAGAAGGCAGGCCACACGAACGCGTCGAGGAATGCGGTCTGTAGCGCAAAGAACAGAAGGGCCAACACGAGAATCACGGCAGCCCACCCGGTGGGCCGTGGGCTGAGATTGAAAAGCGAAACGATCAAACCTATCGCGCCAATGCCTACGATGAACAGGTCTGCGCGGATCAGCACCCAAAGCGCTGTCGAGGGCTGATCCAGATACGCGAACGTCAGCGGCATCCACAGAGCAGACGCGAAGACTATTGCCGCGCAGCATGCGTTCACGATGCCGAACCCGAAACGCTGCCCCACCGAGGCATCCTCGGTATCCACTCGAAAAAACACATAATACATGAACACAAGATAGCCCGCCGCTGCGAGCCACATCGTCACACCGTAGATGCCCTTGAGTGGATCGGGCATGCTGCCCCAAAGCATCTCGCGCGTGTCTGGATGCGTAATCAGCCCGTGCGTGTAGCTACCGAGCACCGCGATGCCGCCCACCACATTGATCGCGAGCCATTTCTTCTTTTGAGGATGCATCATTCTATCTCCGTGTCTTTAACGAATGCATCGACCAGAGCCCATTGCTCATAGAGCCATTCAATGCGCTCTCGGTCGGTCGTGGGTATTTCTGAGCGTCGCACGCGCCAAATCTTTCCCCGAACGAGCGAGCCAACCACGGAACCACTGAAAATGTCCTTGATTTTTCCTAGGCCCTCGAGGCCACGGTGGGCGAAAAAGGCACAATCGACTTCCGGCAGTGCGTCGAGGAGAGTCAGCACGCCACCTGGTCGTGGTGGCAGAACGTGGGTCAGCGCCTCCGCGGCCTCGGTGAGCTCAGGGCTTTGATCTCGAACGCGCTCGCGTGCCCGGGCCAGCTTTGCCTGAGAAAACCGGGTTCCTTCCGGATAGATCAGAATGCCCTCGTCGCCCAGATCTCGCGAGAGCGCGCGGATCCCATCGAACTCGCGCTGGCGATTCCCGGTGCGATCTACGAAGTAGTTCGGGAGCGCATTGCCGACGATGTCGAGGCAGGGGTCAAAAAGCAACTCTTGCTTGAGAATATAGCGCACACGCCATCGTGTTGGCCTCTGGACATAGACACTGGTGAGGAGCGTGTCGAGGATGCTCGCGTGCCGCACGAGCAAGATAGTGGGCCCAGGCGATGCGGCATCCGCCTCTTCAATGTCGATGTCGAGCCGCAATAGCGCACTGGCAAGTCTCAGAAGCGTGGCGCTCCACCACTGCTGCAGCTCGAACAGACGAGTCTGAAGCTCTACCGGTTTCCCGCGTAGCAAAGAGAACACCACTGCGAGCCGCACCAACGCAATCATCGCGATGCCAAAGAAGAACCATGCAAAGATCAAGAGCCGCAACGTCACGAACGAGCGACGCCGAACGGCGCCGATCACGACCCCGGCCACGAGCCACACCGGCGCCAGGACGGTCAGCAGGACCCAGGCCGCTACGTAGAGGGAAACCGTCATCAACCGGCGCCGACCCGGCCGTTCTTTCGGAGGCTTCACCATCGAGTCCGCTCATTGATGCATTGCGAGCGAGTCAAGAGTACCCGACCAGCCGCTGTAGTGGCAGAGCTGCGACCAAAGTACGCGCCGGTCCTCGGCGCTTTCGCGAGTTCCGGGAAATCGATGAATGGGGCGCGGGGTGCGGTCGTGCCAGAAGAGCCCAGTGCTTTGCGCCGCTTCGTCCGATGCACAGAGCCAGACGATGGTATCGGCTCCCTGTGCAGCGGTGCGCAGAAGCGGCTTCGTCAACTTGTAGAAGCGTGGGAGAGATTTCGAGACCCCCGGCGTGTCGGCCCAACCCGGGTGCATGGCATGCACGACGATCCCCGGTGGAGCGAGCGCCTCGGCCCACAGCTCGGTCAGGATGACCTGGCCGCGCTTCGTGCGGGCATACGCCTTCGCGCCGTCGTATGTGCCGCGTGCGTTCTGCAAGTCGTTGACCGATATTCGCTGAGTATACATTCCGCCGGAAGACACATTAACGATGCGCGCGGGCGCCGACGCGACGAGCTTAGGCACCAGGAGGTTGGTGAGCAAGAAGTGTCCGAGCAGGTTCGTTGCAAACGTGGTCTCGATGCCCTCTGTCGTCTCGGTACGAGTAGGTAGCAGAACGCCCGCATTGTTGACGAGAATGTGAATCGGGGTTTCCAGCCGTTCGGCAAGGGCTCGAACCTCGGCCATCAAGCTGAGATCGGCGAGCTCTACCCGAACGGTGGTGTTTCCGGTCTGCTTGGCGATTTCCTTCGCCACCCCTTCGGTCTTTTCTCGGTTCCGTCCGACCAGCACAACTGTAGCGCCAAGCCGCGAAAGCTCCGTCGAGGTGCATTTGCCTAGCCCAGACGTTGCGCCAGTCACCACAACGGTCCGGCCTGTAAGGTCGACGTCGATCTTCGGATGCGAGCGCCAAACGTAGCCAAGGGACGTGTACCCGAGAAGAGACTTGTCTAAGAGTCGATCGCGCATGCGCATTACGTAGAGCATCAGCGGGGATCGACAATGAGACGCCCCCGATCGAAACTGGCGCCTCCGCCGCCCCCAAGTATATGGTTCGCCAACTCACGTGCAGCGTACCAGGAGGGGTAGAATGACCAGAGAGTGTGTGTGGCGGACGGCCGCCAAGTTGAGCCTTGTGCTCGCCGGGGTAGTTTTGTCGACCTGGGGAGCCCGGGCAGACGCGCAAGAGGAAGCAATTCCCGACAGCGTCGCGACCGATGTCGCGGCAAGCAAGACCGAAACGGCGGGCGAAGCCACCTTCGCAGCGTCTCCAGACGTCAAAGAGACCGCTACGGCGGCCGCCGAGGCCACACCCGAAGAGGTGAAAGCCGAGGTGGACTGGGCCCTCAGCGCGGGTGGGGCAGTCAATACCGGTAACACGAAGTCGTGGAATATCTATTCGGGCTCGGACTTCAAGCTCCTGAAAGAGAAGCACACCCTGACCATGGCCGCGCTCTTCAGCTTCGGCAGAGCGGATGTCGCTCCGACGGACCCCACGACCAGTTATTCCACGGTCTCAAAGCAGTTCTTCTTCGACTCGCGGTACGAGTACTTTTTCACCGACATGGACGCGGTCTGGGCGTCGCTCGGTTATCGATGGGACCCGCTCGCAGGCTTTAAGGCGCAGTTACTGGTAAACGGCGGGTACCTGCACGCGTTCATCAAGAACGAGAAGCACTACTTCGCTGGGCGTGTCGGCTACAGCTACACGTTTGAACACTACGAAGTGCCGCCGTCGCTCCTCACCGAAAACTCGAACATTCACGGCTTGCTTGCAGCCCTCGACTACGAAAACAGGCTCAACGAGCACGTCGAGTTTCTCTCGAGCATCGTGACGATCTACAACCTGAACAATATCGACGTCCAGAACGCTAGCCCGTTCCAGGACATCCGCATCTATCTCACCGCGGCGCTCTTGTCGAAGGTGAACGACAAACTCGCCTTTGAGGCGCGATTCTTGATGCTCTACGATCGCATCCCCGCGGCACTCGCAAAGACAGACACCACCACGATCTTCAGCTTGGTGTACACGATCATGTGATCGGCGCCGGTTCCCTCGATGTTTTCGAGGGAACCCTGCGTAGCACGCCAGCGAGCTTTACCGCTTCGCCAAAAGGTCGCGAATCTCTGCGAGAAGCACTTCCTCTTTCGGCGGCGGCGGTGGCGCTGCCTCTTCCGCCTTCTCTTCCTGCTTGCGGAGCTTGTTCATCCCTTTGATCATCATGAAGATGACGAATGCGATGATGATGAAGTCGAAGACCACCATGAGGAAGGATCCGTATTTGAGCACCGCCGCGCCCGCTGCTTCGGCGGCCGCAAGCGACTCATAACTACCTTCGCCTAGCAGCACGTAGCTCTGGCTCACATCGACGCCGCCGGTGAATAGCCCAATCACAGGCATGAGCACATCGGCGACCAGCGAGGCAATGATCTTTCCAAAGGCCGCACCGATGATGATGCCGACCGCCATGTCCATCATGTTGCCCTTGAGAGCAAACTCCTTAAATTCCTTCAACATCTCTTTCTCCTTCTTTTCGAGCTCCGCTTCATCAGCGTCGAAGCTGCCACTCACCGGTCGCTGGCCCAAAGCCTGTCGCGAGCCGGCCAAACGATTCTACCGCGACCCAGGCCGTGCCCTCGATCCGGTACGGGATGGCAAACTCCGGCACCCTGCCTTGCTTGACGCGATCGATGTCGCCTTTGGCGAGCTTTGCGATCAGATCGACCATCTGGGTGGGATCGACGCCCAGCCGGACGACCATGCGGGTTCGGTCGTTGGGCGGGACGGTGCGCACGCGAAGGTCACGGAAGTTGCGCTCGCCGAGCGCGACGGCAAACAAGAAGTCCTTTGCGGCGCTTGCGAAGTCTTTCGCGTCACGTATTTCGGGGTCGTCGGATGTGCAGGCATTCGCGTTCTGGGTGCAACGATCGGGATCTTCGCAGAGGCTCAAGCACACCGTGCCCAAGTTCGAGGCGCTTCTCTGCCCTGGGAATGCAGTGAAGGCAAAGAGTGACTGCACGACAGGCAGAGGCACCGGATTTGGGTTTTGAAACTCGAGCTCCACATCGAATGCAAAGTTGATGTCGGAAATCGAAGAGACCGGCCCAAAGACGCGACAGACGAGCGGACCAAGGTACTGCGCGCAGTAGTAGCTCGCGAGCTCCTTGTTGGACGGCATCTCCGCCAAGCGAACCTCGGCGATCGAGACGTTGGGGGGCTTGATGTTGAGCGCTTTCCCTCCGGTTCCGAATCCAAGCCCTGCGCACCCGAGCACGCCGACGATCAGCGATAGGGTGAAGGCCCGGCGCAATGCAGGTGGCATGCTGGCTAGTTCCCCGACGGAACCGGTGGAGGCACGCAGTTTGGGCGCTTGCCCCTCGCGCGCGCCCCTAGATAGAGCTCCCTCGTTTGCGGGAGGTTTGCTTCGAGGTTCTCGATGCGCGTTTCGTTGGCCGGATGGGTCGACATCCACTCTGGTGGCTGCGTGCCTTGGCTGAGCTTTGCCATCTTCTTCCAGAGTGCGATCGCCTCTGCTGGGTTGAAGCCGGCCTGCGCCATGAATCGCTGCCCCACGACGTCGGCTTCGCTTTCGTGCTTTCGACTGAAGGGAAGGAGCACGCCGTATTGGGCGCCCACACCGAGACCGCCGACGACGGCGTCGCGATACTCGGGCCTGGTTTGGCTCAGGGCGACAGAGCCCGCGTCCATCGCGCTCTGAGCGACGATGGACTGAGACATCCGCTCGTTGCCATGACGCAAAAGAACGTGTCCGATTTCGTGGCCGATCACCGCCGCAAGCTGCCCCTGCGTCGTCGCCACCGCAAGCATGCCGGTGTGGACGCCGATCTTGCCCCCAGGGAGGGCGAACGCATTGGGCGTCGAATCGTCGAAGACGATGACCTCCCACCTGCCATCCTTCGGCGCCGCGCCCCCCTTCGGAATGACGGCGAGTATCGGGTCTGCCACGCAGCGGACATACGTGTTTGGGCGACGATCCTTCTCGACCTTACCTTGCTGTTTGATGTCGGTGAAGGCAGCCACCCCGAGCGCGTCCATTTTTTCGTCGTCGATCAGGGTCAGCTGTCTGCGTCCTGTCATGGTCGTCGAGCATGCGGCGATCAGGACCGCCAGCACCACACCTGAACCGACCCGCGCCCGCGCGTGAGTGCTCATCATAGAAATCGTTCCTCAATCGCAGGCCGCGCAGAGCCATCGCTTTGGCTCTGCGCGCCTAGTCTTGCCGAGAATGAATGGAGCTAGCTTACTGGGCCTGTTGGGTCAGCGTGAAGGTCGCCTGCGAGTCGCAAGGAAGATCAACGAACCAGGCGCCATCGCACGCACCCGGCATCGCACTTTCGTCGCTCTCGCTCTCGTCATGGTCCCAGGTCACCTGCACCGTTGTATTTTGATCTAGACTCACACTTGGATCGCCGAGAACAACGGTAAACGTGTCCATCAGATCGACGACGCAGTCGGGGACTGCCATGGGACCGTCCGTGAAGCTATCCGTGAATTCGACGGTGCTGTCCGCTGGATCGTACGTCATGGTAACGCCTCCGAGGACTAGATCGACGGACTCCAGCGCAGCGTCGCTGCCCTCGATCGTAACGTCAAAGGCGGTCAGAGGCTCTGTCGGCGAAACCGCCTCACAGCCGTCGCTTTCCACCGTATAGCCCGAAACGTCCCACGTGAGCGGCCCGATGATCCCAGTTCCGCCCGACCCGCCGGTTCCCAAAACGTCCTCGCCACACCCGACGGCGAGACCGGCGGCTAGAATGCACATCACTAATAACTTATTCATCGCTCTATTCCTCCCACTAGTTCTCAATCACTGACGCTTTTCATACCGGCTTCCGGTACCCGTCGTCGGTCGACCTTCAGCCTCTCGCTCCTTGACGATCGTAGGCGTCTTTTCGGTCGCCTTTTTCTTTCCGGTCGCTTTCTTCTTGGCTGCTTCCGCTTCAGCGGCGGCGGCGGCCTCAGCTTCGGCGGCAGCTTCGGCTGCGGCAGCTTCCTCGGCCTCTGTCTTGGCGGCGGCGAGATCCGTGGCACAGCCTTCGACCTTCGTCTTCAGCTCGGTCATCGCGACCTTTTGCTTATCGATCGTCTCGTTCAACGCCTTTTTGAGCTCCTCCAAGCCAGCGAGGTTGACCTCGCCTTCCAGGCTGGGACTTTCCACGGTCGCGTCCTTGGACGTGATCACCATCGCCTCGCCTTTGGTTTCGGCCAGGTCCTTCATGCAGGTTTGGAGCTGGTCTGCCAGATTGGTCAGCTCCTCGTTTGCTTCAGCAACCTGGTCTGAGAGCTCCGTCGTCAGATCCTGCAGAGCTTTGACCGCGGTGCTGTCTTCACATCCGATCAGGCCGGCTGACATCGCCAGCGCGATCGCACAGGATAGAAATGCTTGCTTAAACTTCACTGCTCCCTCCATTCGTCAAGTGGCCGACACCCACGGTGTCGGTGTAATGATGCCCTCCGAGTCGATGCGGCCCCCGTTGGCGGGTTGCATAGCCTACTCTCCGGGCGGATGGCAAGGTCGAACCAGACATACCGTTGATTTCTTTAGGGTTTCGGCCGTGATTTGGGGTCGACGGAATGAACCGCTAGGTTGACTTTGGATACGCCTTCGGGGGGAAGGATGCCGAGACGCAATAGCAAGACCACCAACCTTCGTGCCCAGCTCGCCAAGGCACTCAAAACCGACCGCCTCGACCAAGCGCTCTCGCTCTACGAGCGGATCGAAAAAAAGGAGCCGGACGAGCCACGTTGGTCGCACCGCAAGGGCGACCTTTTGCAACGCATGGACCGTAAGGCTGACGCAGCGCTCGCTTACGAGCGCGCAGTGGACGGCTATGCGGCCAAGGGCTTTGTCGCCCGTGCCGCCGCGATGGCGAAAGTGATCCTAGCGATCGACCCTAGCAAGGGCGAAGTGCTCGACCGGGTAGATCCAGAAGCGGCACGACGGCTCCATCGGCAGAACAGGAGCGTCATCGTCACGGCGGATGCGCCGCCCTCCCCGGACTCGAACGGGCCGACGACGGAGACGCACAGTTTAATCACAGATGCACTGCCTTTGATCACCGACCAGACTGCACCCCCTGGCGAAACTCGCTTCACGAAGCCCGAAAAGACTGCAGACGTAAAACTCGACCTCACCGATATCGAGCTAGTCGAAAGGCCAGTAGCGCGGGAATCTCTGATGAGCCTGCGTCCGAGTGCCGCGACACTCGCCCAGCTTCCCGCGATGCCGCTGTTCGCCGAAGTTCCGCGGAACATTCTGGAAGCCTTGGTCAGGGAATCCACGCTGGTCGACGTGGAAGACGGACAGCGCCTGGTCACCGCGGGCACCACCGCGGATGCCTTGTACGTGCTCGTCGAAGGTAATGCAATCGGACAGCGGGGGACCGATCTTCAGAGCTTGCTTCTCGGAGAAGGAGACGTTGCCGGGGTTTCGTGCTTGCTCTCCAACGTGAACTATGGAGAGGACGTCATCGCGTGCGGTCGAGTTCGCGCGCTTCGAATCAGCAAGCTGCTTCTCGACCGGCTAGTCGAGCAACATCCTCCGTTGGACGACGTGATCCTCGAGATCCTGAGCCGTCGCCTCGTGGCAACTCTCTTACGCACGAATCGGATTTTCACGGCATTCGACGAGCGCACTCGAAAGAACATCGCTGGCCTGTTTGAAGTGCGTCGGGCGCTTGCCGGTACCAAGATTCTCGAGGGCGGCAAGCGCGCGGACGCGATGTACCTGCCGCTTCATGGTCGCATCGTAGCCAAAAAGCCCGACGGGACGCGCATCGGTGACATGGAGCTTGGACATGCACTCGGCCAGGAGTCGATACTGACCCGTCAACCGTCGCCGATCACCGTCGAAGCCAAGAGCGATGTGCTCGTGCTGCGCATGTCAGCAGCCCGATTTGCCGAACTTCTACTCAGGCGCCCCGACGTCGTCCAGCACATCCAAATACTGAAACGTCGTCATTCCAGGCAAACCTATTCGCTGAGGACAGATCAGACCGACCGTCACTGAAGACGGCAAGCACTTTGCGTCCGTTCGACTACGCTTTGGCATGGCGCTTGCTGCACTTAGTGGTGGAGTAGCGATCCACTGTGCCAGACTGTGCCCGCGCTCCGAAAGGATGTCATCAATGTCCGGAATTCGCTTTTCGCTTTACGCCATCGGGCTCGGATCTGCGCTGATTTGCGCCATCGCCCTCCACCCACAATCCGTCAGCGCCTGTGGCGGGCTTTTCTGCTCCGCCGCGGCGCCGGTCAACCAAGCGGCCGAGCGGATCATCTTTTCGAAGAACGAAGATGGGACGGTCACGGCCGTCGTTCAGATCCAATACTCCGGCCCGTCGGAGGAGTTTGCCTGGGTCCTCCCGGTGCCAGGGATCCCAGACGTCAATGTATCCTCGGACTTGGCGTTCACCCGCCTTCAGCAGGCGAGCAATCCACAGTACATCCTGACCACCGAGGTTGAAGGCGATTGCCGTCAAGATCAGCTCGACGGCGCATCCTCCGGTCCGCCGGGTTCGACTTCCAACGACGGCGGCGGGGGCGCAGGAGGCTCTGGGGGTGTCAACGTGCTCGCCTCGGGAACCGTCGGCCCCTATGACTACGTCGTGATCCAGCCAGAGGCCTCCTTTGAAGAGGTCGGTGACGTCGCTGTCGAGTGGCTGACCAACGAGGGCTACGACGTGGTGCCTCCAGGCGGCGATCCAAGCGACATCTCACTCCTGCTTGGCGAGTATCTTCAAGACGCCATGAATCTACTCGCATTCCGCCTCACCAAAGGCAACGACACTGGGACCATCCGCCCGATTTGGATCACCTATGCCTCGTCGCAGCCCATGATCCCGATTCGACCCACCGCGGTGGCCGCCAACGACGACATGGGCGTGATGGTCTGGGTGCTCGGCGAAAGTAGAGCCGTGCCGGTCAACTACAGATCGCTCGAGCTCAACGAGGCACTCATCGACTGGACGACCGGAGGCAGCAACTACAATCAAGTCGTCGTCGCTGCGGCAAATGAGGCCGGCGGCCAGGGATTCGTGACCGAGCGCGCCGGGGAGAGCGCTGACTACGACAATGTGGTTCTTTCAGAGTTCGAGCGACAGGCGTGGGACTCGTTTCGCGCAAGCGGCGGAGGGCTGTCGTCCGAGGAGCTCCTGATTGGGAGCGCGCAAACGCTCGCCGGGTGGGATGGATATCGAAGCCTAGTCGAGCGTTTTCTTCCCGAATCGGTCGATGTCGACGACTTCCTCGGATGCCCTTCATGTGGCCATGCCTTGGAGCCGATCGACAACCAGGCGTTCATCGATGCCCTCGGCCTCGAAGTGGTCGATCCCATGATCGAGACCCAAGCGCTCATGACCTCCCGACCTTACGTCACTCGCATGTACACGACTTTGTCAGCCCCCGAAATGGACCTCGATCCCCTCTTCGACTTCAACCCCGACCTCGAAGATGCACCGAACCTCCACAACGCGCGCCAGGTCATCGAATGCAACCCCACGATTTATCCGTGGGAGGCTCCATCACGCATCGAGCTCGAAGACGGCCGGGTCGTCCGTTTGTTGCCCAACAGCCCTTGGCCCTTCGTGCCAGGTGACGCGGACGCTCCCCCTGCAAACGCGATCGTGGCCCAACTGACGACGAGCGGTCCTGGCGAGATCGTGACCGACAACCGGGACGCGATCGGGCAGGCCTTAGACGAACACAACGCCACGGTCCCTACCCCCAACGGATGGGCGGTTGGGGGTGGCGGCGGATGCACACTTGCCGAAGGCCGTCCGGATGCCGTGTGGTGGATCGGGTTGGCTCTCCTCGGGTTGCTGATCAAGCGCCGTCAGAGCTTGCGATAGACACGGAGCCCTGGCTTCGCTTCGACGAGGCCAGGGACATCTTCCGGCCACGATTCGTGCTTGCCTAACGCGATGAACCCGTTTGGGATTATTCGCGTGAGCAGGCGCTCCGCGATCTGGTGCTGCAATCGCGCATCGAAATACGTGAACGTGAGATAGCGGCAAAGGATGAGATGAAACGGCCCAGTGGGCATGTCTCGTCGAATGTCCTGCCGGAGGAGCTCGACATCGGCCCGAAGCTCGTCACGAAGCACGAACTCGTCACCCTTTTGCTCAAAGGCCGACATCCGCCAGCGGGCCGGGAGCTCCTTGAGACAGCCAGCCGAATAACGCGCCTCGCGCGCTCTCACGAGCTGATGCTCGTCCGAATCGGTGGCTACGATCCGCAGCGAGATGCTCTGTTGACGAGCGGCAATCGCAAGCGTGTAGGCCTCTTCACCTGCGGCACAGCCTGCGCTCCAGATCCGTACCGGCTTCGGAGCGGTCCGCTTGTGGAGCTCCGGCAGCGCCACCTCGCACAGATAGGTAAAGGCGTCGCGCTCGCGAAAGAAGCGTGAGATCGTAATGCGCGTCAGGTCGTCCAGAACGGCCCATTCGGCGGGGTCTGCCTCCAAACGGGCCCGGTAGGCGTCCACGCCGTCCAAGCCGAGGGCTCGTATGCGACGGTCTACTCGCTTGCAGACCTGACGCCGGACCTTCCGATAACCAGGCCACCGGAGCTGAAGACGTGGCAATGCCCACTGCAAAAAGGAGATGCAATCAGGATCCTTCACAGCAGTGACCTACCATCCCTTCTCACTTCCTAGTCAGTCGCCAAGGCAACTCACCTGCTGTGAATGGAATACGTGCCGAGCGCCTTGGCGACGAGTCGGTCTGACTCGCGGATCTCCGACTCGAGCACCGCAACGCGTGAGCCTTTGCGGACGACGCGAGTGTCACACACCAATTCCCCTTCCCCTGCGCTCGAAAGGTAGACAATCTTGATTTCGATCGTCGCGCAGCTATCGCCCTCGTCGAGGAGCGGATAGAGCGCGCCACCCATTCCCGTATCTGCGAGTGCATAGGCCACGGCGCCGTGCACCACGCCATGCGGATTGAGGAGCTCGGCGCGGATGGGAACGCAACATCGGCTGCTGCCAGGCTCGGTCGGCTCGAAGGTCAAACCGATGAGGTCGGCAAACGGATGAGGATTCGACCCTGGAGCGCTCATGAGCCTTCACTAACACGAGTATCGCCTGCGGCCAGCACCCTATCCTTCAATCCTGGTTACCGAACGGCTCGGGTCGCAGCATCCTCCAGATGAGAAGGAGGGGCACGATGGTGTAAGGGATGTTCACGACGAATACCCCGAGAAGATCGGCGTTTGCGCGGTTCGTCTCGTCGAGAAACTCGTAGCCAAAATAAACGACCGTCGAATACACGATCGCAGCGCCGTACAATAGAGCCGGGACCCGCACCCAGTTTCGCCCCCGAACGAACGCGTAGATCAACACGAGATAGAATGGCCCAAACAGGTACGCGTCGATCGCGCACATGACCCGAAGCCATAGTGGCGTGTCGAGAAAGATTGGGTCGATGGATCGCGCGTACCAATACCAAGAGCGCCCAAAGACATCGGTCGTAGCCGACAGGTCCACGTTGAACACGATAAATTGCTCGTATACCAGCGACGAGACCGCAAAAAGGCAGAACCAGAACACCAAAAACGCGTCGAACGGCCGATGACGAAGCGGCATGGAGAGCAAGTCTGATTCTTTTCGGCGGGTCACGACGTGCGGAATGCCGCGGCTTTTCTTGCCACGAAGAAACCGAAATGGCCCTCGTCATACGATTCCTCGACGTGCAACCCCGCTCCTTCGAGTGCCTCGGTGAATCGCGCGTGATCGAATCGGTCTCGCATTGGATGGTCCAGGAAGGCACGAATCAAAGGATGCACGATGAACTTCTCGTAGATCTCGTCCGCGTAGAAACGCCCCCCTGGCTTTAGGACGCGATGGACTTCTCGAAGCGCAGCTTTCCAGTCCGGAATGTGGTGAATGACCCCGAAATCGAAGACGGCGTCATAGGTTTCATCGTCTGCTCGGATGTCGGTTGCGTCGCCGGTCCACAGGCGAACCCGATCACCGAAGCGCTTCAGACGGGCTTGCGCGCGACGAACCATGTCTGCATCGAGGTCAAACGCGTCGACCTTGTCCGCACCGAATTGCTTTAGGACGATCTCCGTGCCGACCCCGCGACCGCATCCGATTTCGAGTGCCCGGCCCCCAGCCATCACGCCGCCCATGGCGCGAAGGCGTCTGGCTTCGTAGTGGCGCTGCACCGCTGCGCGGACGGGATTGTTCATCAAGAGCTTTTCGGCCTTATTCATTAACATCGCAGCTGCAGTCTTTGGGTTGGCCGTACGTGGTAGCTATGAGCGACACTCAATAGCTGAGCTTTGGGAGCCAGGTTTCGCCGCGGCCCTCCGGCGTGAGGTCGAAGAAGCTCCAGATCGGCCAGAGCGAGTCGATGTGCCGAGCGTGTCCTTCGGTGGGTGCATACAAGAGCTCGGACGCCCAGAAATGGCGCACGCCCTCATCGGTCTTAACGAAGACATGGCAGACCGGCCACTGCGACCCGTCCGGCCCTTCGTTGAAGTAGTCGGCATGGTAGCTGTTTCGGTTCGACGAGAGCAGCCGCAAGTTGTTCCAATCGCGCAAGCCCGCCCACGCCTCTGTCCGCTCGATCGGCGACTTTGCAACGACCGCAAGATTGACTCGTTGCGAAATGTGCGGGGCGTATCCATCGAGCCCGTCGAGAAACGAATTGCACAACGGACAAGGCTTCTCCATATCTGGCCCATACATGAAACTGTACAAGATCAGCGAGTTCTTACCGTCTTCGAACAGCTCGGAGAGCTTTACCTGGCGGACTTCGCCGTTCACGAGCTCGTCGAACACGTAGTCCTCTGCTGAACCACCGAAGGGGAGCTTTCTTCGAAGTGCAGCCACCGCTTCGAGCTTGTCTCGAAGCTCCGCCTCGGCTTGCAGTAGCTCGTTTCGGGCGGCCCGGTAGTCGCTCGATTCGTCAGGAAAACGGATGTCATGTGTGGCTCGAGTCATTGCGTCGTCCTTTCTCTCGTTCATGCATCTAGCCCTTGATGCATACCCTAGGCTCGAGGCGCGCCACTTTGCGGGCGAGCCCAGCTCGATCGGCTGAGTCGACCACGGCCCTAACGTCTTTGTAGGCGCCCGGTGCTTCCTCGGCGACTCCGCGCATGCTGACCGATCGAACGATGATGCCGCGGTGCGCAAGATTTTTGATCAGCTTGCTGCCGCGCCATTGTTTCTTTGCACGGTGACGGCTCATTCGCCGCCCAGCCCCATGGCAGGCCGACCCGAAAGAACGAGCCATCCCCTCTTCTGTCCCGACGAGCACCCACGATTCGGTCCCCATGCTGCCCCCGATCAACACGGGTTGGCCGACTTCGCGAAGCTGCTCGGGTAGCTCTGCGTGCCCCGGCCCGAACGCGCGGGTGGCTCCCTTTCGGTGGACGAAGAGCCGCCTCGGTGCTCCATCGACGATGTGCTCTTCTTCTTTGCAGGTGTTGTGGGAGACATCGTAGAGGAGCGGAAGCTCGGCGTTTGGCAACACGTCGCTGAACACCTCGCGAGTCAGATGCGTGATGATCTGGCGGTTTGCGAGTGCGCAGTTGACCCCGGCGCGCATGGCACCGAGATATTGACGGCCAACCTCGGAACGCAGCGGGGCACAAGCAAGCTCGCGATCGGGAAGGTCGATGCCGTGCTCGGTCGCGGCGATGGCCATCTCGCGAAGATACTCGGTGCCGATTTGATGGCCGAGCCCTCTCGAGCCGCAATGAATGCTGACGACCGCATCACCCTCGGCGAGGCATAGTTCGGCGGCAACGTCAGGAGCGAAGATCTCCGCCACGCGCTGCACTTCGAGATAGTGGTTTCCCGAGCCGAGGGTGCCCATCTCATTCCGCTGCCGGTGGCGCGCCTTTTGAGAGACGTGCTCGGGCTCGGCTCCCTGCATCGAACCGTGTTCCTCGATTCGCTCGAGGTCTTCTCGTGAGCCCCAGCCACGGTCGACGGCCCAGCGGGCGCCGCCACGCAGCATTGCCGTCATCTCGTCATCATCGAGGTGGATGCGGCCGGTGCTTCCGACGCCGGCCGGAACGTGCGCAAAGAGCGCATCGGCGAGCTGTTCTTTCACCGGCTCGATCTCCTCGGCCCGCAATCCGGTCAGCAAACAGCGGACCCCGCACGAGATATCGAAACCGACCCCTCCGGCGGATACCACACCACCTTGATCTGCATCGAAGGCGGCCACACCGCCGATCGGAAAGCCATAACCCCAATGCCCATCGGGCATGACATAGCTTGCCTTCACGATCCCTGGAAGCGCTGCAACGTTGGTTGCCTGCTCGCGCACCTTGTCGTCCATGCCCTCGAGCAGCGCCCGGTCGGCGTAGAAGATCACCGGAGCGCGCATCTTGCCTGTGGCGGGGAGCTGCCACTGGTCTTCAGAAATCTGCTGAAGCGGAGCGATGTCCATCGTGACTCCTAGCGGTCTCGCTCACACGTCGACCACGCATTGCGCGACCCACTGCCCTTCGTCATTACGGCTGACCCGGAGCTCGGTGAACGTTGCACCTTTGGGTTCTACCACGGGCTCGTGGCGCTGCCGATCGACGGATTCACCCTCCGCTTCTGCGGACAGCCGGAGCCCGTCGATTTTGACGCGGAAGCGGCCAAACAACATCGATCGCGTCGTCATCTCGTAGATGAGCGCATTGAGCCAGTCGACGAAAAGCACGTCCAAGCTCGGCGCCTCGCAGTTGATGGCAACCTGCTCGTTGGCGCGCACCAAGCTCGGGTCGGTGATCACTGCCGTCAGCCCAAGCGCTGCCTGCTCGAACGCGACCTCCGGCGAGTCCCCCTGACCACGCACTCCGATGTCCGCCTCGTGAGGGAAGTGTTCCCAGCTAGGCATGGGTGAACCTTACCTCAGTGCTGCTACGATTACCTCGGTAGCGAGCATGTCCGTTCGCAACGCCGAAATCGCCGATATCTTCGATCGGATGGCCGCCCTGCTGGAGATTCAAGGGGCGAATCCATTCCGGGCGCGCGCCTATCGGAACGCTGCTCGAACGGTAAGCGACCTGCCACGAAGCGTCAGCGACATGCTCGCAGAGGAAGAAGACCTCTCGAAGCTACCGGGCATCGGAAAGGATCTAGCGAGCAAGATCGCCGAGATAGTAGACACGGGGCATCTCACCGCACTCGAGGAAGTCGAAAAGGAGGTTCCCCCGGGGCTCGTCGACTTGATTCGGCTGCCAGGGTTGGGCCCCAAGCGCGTCAAGATCCTGCACGAGGAGCTGGGAATCCGCGACCTCACTGGGCTGGAACGAGCGGGTAGAAAGGGCCGTATCCGCGAGCTCGCAGGATTTGGGGCGAAGACGGAGCAACGAATTCTCGAGGCGCTGTCAAGACATGCTCGAGAAGAGCCACGAACCAAGCTCGCCGATGTCGAGGAAATCGCGAGCCTATACGTTGGCCATCTACGAGCCATTCCCGGCGTGAAGGAGGTGATCGTCGCGGGAAGCTATCGTCGTCGGAAGGAGACCGTCGGAGACCTAGACATCCTGGTCACCTGCAAGAAGGGCTCGCCGGTGATGAAGGGCTTTGTCGAGTACGACGAAGTGGACGCGGTGATCTCGAGAGGCGCGACGCGGTCTACCGTCTCGCTGCGGTCGGGCCTTCAAATCGACCTGCGAGTCGTGGCGCAAGCTTCTTACGGCGCCGCCTTGTACTATTTCACGGGCTCCAAAGCGCACAACATCGCGGTCCGCACGATTGCGGTGAAAAAGAAGCTGAAGATCAACGAATATGGCGTTTTCAAGGGCGAACGTAGGGTTGCGGGCAGGACCGAGAAAGAGGTTTTCAAGGCAGTGGGGCTTCGCTATATCGAACCCGAGCTGCGAGAGAACCGGGGGGAGATCGAAGCGGCCAAGAAGAACCGGCTGCCGCGCCTCGTTTCGGTAAGCGACATCCGTGGGGATCTCCACGCGCACACGAACGCAACAGACGGCCACCATTCGCTTCGAGAGATGGCCGGCGCAGCCAAGAAGCTCGGCTATGCGTATCTGGCGATCACCGACCATTCGAAGAGCCTCGTCATCGCTCATGGGATCGACGAAAAGCGTCTGCGGAAGCAGCTCGGTGCCATCGATCGCCTCAACGCGCAGCTAAACGGGGTTCAGGTGTTAAAAGGCATCGAAGTCGACATTCTGGAAGATGGGTCGCTCGACTTGAGCAACAGCGTCTTGAAGCAATTGGACGTCACCGTCTGTGCCATCCACGGCCGTTTCGGCTTGAGCCGCACCAAACAAACCGAACGGATCATTCGTGCGATGGACAATCCATACTTCAACATCTTGGCCCATCCGACGGGGCGTCTGATCAACCAACGAGGTGCGTACGAGATCGACATGGAGCGCGTCATGGAGGCAGCCCTCGAACGAGGCTGCTATCTCGAGTTGAATGCGCACCCTGACCGGCTCGATCTGAACGACGTCCACTGCCGGATGGCGAGGGATATGGGCCTCAAGCTCGCCATTTCGACCGACGCCCACGCGACGAGCAACTTGGAGCACATGCGCTTTGGCGTGGATCAGGGCCGCCGCGGTTGGCTCGAGCCCGAGGACGTCCTCAACACGCGACCTTGGCGTGAGCTCAAGGGACTCTTGGCGCGGCCGTAGATCGGAGGCGCATAATATGCGGTTCAGCAAATGGCGACCACGTGTCATACTGGCGAGTTCCAAACGGCCCCCTTGGCCTGGCCGTTGCTTGAGTTCAGTTGATCGACATGGAAAGTAGCGAGCGGCGTCATCGGATGGTCGAACGTCACGTGGAGGCACGGGGTGTTCATGATGCTGCCGTGCTCGAGGCTATGCGCACCGTGCCGCGTGAGGCGTTTCTCCCGGACCACTTCGCGGAGTTCGCCTACGAAGACACGCCTCTACCCATCGAAGAGGGGCAGACGATTTCTCAGCCTTACATCGTTGCCGCCATGGTCGAAGCGCTCAAGCCAGGGCCGCATGATCGGGTGTTGGAGATCGGCACGGGTTCCGGATATGCAGCCGCGGTTCTGGGCGAAATTGTCGAGGAAGTCTACACCATCGAGCGTCATCGCGTGCTCGCTGACCAGGCGGAGCGCCGACTACGGGAGCTCGACTATCGCAATGTGCACGTTCTATGCGGAGACGGGACGCTCGGATGGCCCGAGCATGCCCCGTTCGACGGCATCCTGGTTTCCGCAGGAGGGCCGGAGGTCCCGCGCGTCCTGATCGAGCAGCTCGCCCCGCGGGGCCGAATCGTGATCCCGGTTGGACCCGATCTGCGAGATCAACGGTTGCTTCGCATCACAAAACAGCCCGATGGCAACACGAATACCGAAGACTTGGGTGGGGTTCGTTTCGTGCCGCTCATCGGCGCGGGCGGGTTTGCAGAAGCGGCTGAAGCCCCGACCGTAGAGCGCATCTCACGCCCCGAGCCCGCGATCGCACATTTGATTCGTGAAGCCTGCCAGCCGATTTCCGACATCGGCGAAGTCGAGCTCGGTCCATTGCTGGAGCAGATCGGCGATGCGCGCGTCGTGCTTCTCGGCGAGGCCACCCATGGCACCTCGGAGTTCTATCGCATGAGGGCTCGGATCACGACCGAGCTCGTGATGCGGCGTGGTTTCAATATCGTTGCGATCGAGGGAGATTGGCCCGACGCGGCCCAGGTCGATCACCATGTTCGCGCACTCGAGTTCCGCGTCCGCGAAGACTCCACTTTCGCGCGTTTCCCGACGTGGATGTGGCGCAACCGAGAGATTGGCGAGCTGATCACGTGGCTGAAGTCGCACAATGAATTGATCAAAGACCCCCAGCGGCGCGTCGGATTTCACGGTCTCGACCTCTACAGCCTGTACAAGTCACTCGATGCGGTTCTTCATTATCTGAATGATGTGGACCCGAAGGCAGCACAAATCGCCAAGGAGCGATACGCTTGTCTCTCGCCTTGGGAGCAGAACCCAGCGCTTTACGGACGCGCGGCTCTCAGTCGAGGCTATGCTGAATGCGAGCGCCCTGTCGTCGCGGTCCTCGCCGACCTGTTGAAGCGTCGGCTCGACTACGCGAGGGCCGATGGCGATCGGTTCTTCGATGCAACATCCAACGCGCATTTGGTCGCCGCTGCGGAGGAGTACTATCGCGTGATGTACTACGGCGGTCCACATTCCTGGAACCTTCGCGACCAACACATGTTCGACACCTTGGAGCGACTCCTTGCGTTTCGCGGACCTGATGCGAAGGCGGTCGTTTGGGCACACAACTCCCATGTCGGGGATGCCCGCGCGACCGAGATGGGTGCTGCGCGCGGCGAGCACAACATCGGTCAACTATGCCGGCAGAGCTTCGGCGATGCGGCATTTTCGATCGGGTTTGGCACCCACACCGGCACAGTCGCAGCCGCGACCGATTGGGACGGTCCGATGCAGATCAAGAAAGTGCGGCCTTCACATCCCAGCAGTTACGAGCGCCTCTGTCACGATGCCGGAGTGCCGGCGTTTCTGCTTGCGCTGCGTTATCCGGCGCGTGACGCGGTCCGTGAGGAGCTCGCATCGCCCCGCCTAGAGCGGGCCATCGGCGTCATTTACAGACCAGAAACCGAGCTTCAAAGCCACTACTTCCAAGCTGCGCTGCCCTGGCAGTTCGATGCGTATGTTTGGTTTGATGAAACCCGCGCCGTAGACGCACTAGAACCCGAGGCGGCACATGCCGAAATTCCGCATGTCTACCGTTGAGGCGTTTTGATGATAGAAGGAGTCCAATGTCAAAACATGAAGAGCACGAAGAGTCGGTGCTGCATAGTGAACTGGTAGCGCTGAGGAAGCGGGTCGAAGCGCTAGAAGCTCGGGTAACCGAGCTCGAGGAAGAGCTCCGCGAGACCCAAGAGGCCGCGACGACTGACTAGCCGCGCTTACTTTGCGGGATCGTCTCGATGGTCATGCCCTCATACGGCCGATTGCCATACGAATCGAAATGCGCGATGTCGCCGACTGGCTTGCGCGTGGTTGGGCCATAGCGCCCACGCGGCCACCCGAGCGGAATGACGGCGACTGGCGACACCCAAAGTGGTAAGCCGAGCGCGCGACGAGCGAGGGAAACGCTCCAGAGCGGCATGACCGTGAGCGACGCGCCAAGCCCCGCAGCCCGCGCGCCGAGGAGCAAATTCTGAACCGCCGGGAAGATTGAGCCATAGAAGATGCTCGCCAGAAATGGCGGGAACGGCGGTCGTATACCGCTCACGATCGGGCCGTAGGTGCTCCATCGCAGACACGCAACGATGATCACGGGGATGTCTTCGTAGTGGTCGGCCTGCCAATCGACCGCCTTCATCGCGCGAAGGGTCTTCTCGTCGTTGCGGGCAAAGAATCTCCAGACGCGACCGTACGTGTTCCAGGCTGCGCGATTGAGCTGTGCGAGCTTGCGTTTGGTAGCGAGGTCCCGAATCACCAAGAACTCCGCGTTTTGACGGTTTCCGCCAGTGGGCGCCTTCGTCGCTAGCTCGAGCAAGTGCAGGATCACCGAGTCGTCGACCGGGTCTGGCTTGAGGCGACGAATCGAACGCTGCGTGCGAATCGCATCTTCGAGCGCCATGTTCAGAAGCTGCGTGGGCTCGAGCCCCGCTCGCGCATCACCGGTCGTCTCCATCTACGGCAAAGGTACTCCTTCTTGCGAACGACGGAAAGGATCTCGGACTACGGAGGGATTTCGGACCCGTCCCAGGCGAAGACCTTGCCGGTGTCTTGCGGTGTGAGGCCGTCGATCACCGCGAGAAGATGCTCGACGGACTGCTTGGTGGAAAAGAGCTTTTCTTTCGGGACGCTCCCTTGGAAGGGCTCTGACAACCCCGTATCAACGGTGCCCGGGTGGAGTCCGACGACGATGGTGTTGCGTGCCACGTGACCTAGCTCGATCGACAGGGTCTTGGTGAACATGTTTTGTGCCGCTTTGGACCCCCGGTACGCATACCAGCCGCCGAGTCGGTTATCGGAGATGCTGCCGACGCGTGCGGAAAGGCTCGCGAAGATCGATCGATCGTCGTGACGGAGGAAGGAAGAGAAATGCTTTGCAACGATCAGCGGTCCAAACGCGTTGACCTCAAACACGGTCTTGAGGACCTCGGGCCGAACCTGGGACAGTCGTTTTTCGGGACCAAAGCCCTCTCCGTGAAGGACGCCTGCAACGTTCAAGATGAAGTGAAGCTTGTCGGTCACCTGTCCGACGCGCGTTGCAGCCTCCGCTATCGTAGCCTCCTCGGAAACGTCGACGGCAAGCGTCGTGAGCCTTGGCATGTGTTCAGCAGCGATCGACTGAAGCTTGGTGGCGCGGTCCGGCTCCCGGCAGGATGCGATCACGCGCGACGCCGCTCCCGTCTCCAGCAACTGCCGGACGAGCTCGAGCCCAATACCGCGGCTTGCTCCCTGGACGAACGCGATGCGATCGGCGCCCACGACTCAACCCCGCTCGAGACCTTGGCCCTGCAAGGCAGCGAGTAGCCAGATGACGACGAGAACGGAACGCCCGGACCAGGCCACTGTCCTGATCCAATTTGTGTCGACCAGTCGGTCGATGACGCCGGCTGACAAGCCGTTCGATAGCTGATTGTGAAGAGGCACCTGAAGGAAGGCGGTCGACCCCCAAATGATCGCCACGAGCGCAAGGCCGATGAACGCGGTGATGCGGCGTGGATCATCGAAACACCACGCCACCGAAGTCAACAGCTCGACCCCCATGAGCGGCGCCACGATCAGCGTGATTCGCGTCGAATGCATTGCATGGAACGAATTGAATTGGTCGGAGTCAACGCTCGCAAACCCCGGATAGTGCACGAGCTGCACGAGCCAGATCAGCCCAGTCAGAGCAAATGTGGTCACCGCTTGAGCGATTAGGAGGGCGTTGGTCATTTGATGATTAGCGAATGTAGTACCCCGAGACGCGAAAGGCGCCGTCGGGGTCGCGCATGGGGGTGACGGTCTCGATGGCATCCGCCTTGTTTTGGAACTTCGTCTGGTACTGGATGACGACGTACTCGCCATCCGGCGCACCAGGGAGCTTCGTCGCATACTCCGCGGAGGTGACTTCGCGGCTCAGCACCGGTCCGAGCGGGGCACGGACGCTCGCTATTTGTTGCTCCCATCGTTCCTTGGGCACCAAGCCCCTAAAGTATGCGCACGCCTGCTGCCAGCTGTCGCCGTAGCGCTCGGCGTCGACGATTTCGAGCCAGGCGTTGCTCGCTGCAATGCCTTCGTCGGTGGCTGCTCCACCTTGCTTATCTTTCAGATCGCAGCCCATCGCAACGATTCCGAGCAAGCCCACAGTGATGAAGATGTTTCGCATCCCGCCCTCCGCGTCCATGATGAAGGCAACCGCGAATCCAAACGAGTTTTTGGCTGAGGAGCCATGCTCGCTAGGAGGCAAAGATCTTTTGTAGCTGCCGGTGGCGCCACGTGAAAAGGCGCGGAACGATTAGATCAAACAAAGCGGCGGCGCCTGGAAACCGGCCTTCCCATCGCAGGCGGTCAGTGATGCGGGTGCCGCCCGCAACGTCTTCCAAGAAGCGTTCGTGCTCCCAAACGCGTTGGCTTGCCATGCTGGATCTCTCTACAAACCGACGACCTGGATCAATTTCAATGAAGGTCACATCGTCCCAATCGAGGGGCAGGACACCGAACAGGAGAAGCAGGCTGCGAGACAGCGGCTTGCCGAGCGTGACGCTCTCGGGGGTGAGCTTCGCGACGTCGGTGGGAAAAGTCATGCGAAACCAGGGGCTGAGCTCGCGCTGAACGCCCTGCACCGAGCTACAGTGCGCCCAAACGGTGTCGCGGTCAGCGGCTAGGACGCTGGAGATCTCGAACGAGTGCGACAAGGCTCCATCGTAGCTCCGAAGCCTTTCCAGGGTCCAGTGGCACCGAGTTTGGACCCTCTCGCGTGATGCGTTAGTAATGATGTCCGGGGGGTTCCATGACTCGACATCGAAACCATTTGATGCTGCTGGCGCTTTGGCTCTCGGCCGTCGCTTCGTTCGCGCACGCCGATGCACCTTTAGACAGCTATGCGCTCGCCGAAGGGAAGATCCGCTTCGTCTGTGAAGGCCCGGATGTCACCGTGCCGGCGTGGGGTCAGTTTGGCACGGTTGAGGGCGCGCTCTCAGTTGATCCGCTCGACTTGCGCAAAGCATCGGGAAACATCGATGTCTACATGGTATCGGTTCGCACCGATGACGCCGCCTGGGACACGATGTTCCGCCGCGCGGGTTTTCTGGAAATCGACGACTACCCGAAAAGTCGCTTCGTGGTTGAAGAGGTGCGCGGAGCGAAGCGCCTCAAGCGAGGAGCGTGGGTCCCCGTGACGCTCGAGGGGCGTTTCATGCTGCACGGGATCATCAGAAAAGTCAGCGTCCCGGCGACTGTAAAGTGGATGCCCGCCGATCCCGGGAGCGCAGAGGACTCCCGGATCCACGTTCGTGCAAGCTTCCACATCACCTGGGACGAGTATCAGATCGCCGTGCCAAGCGGACGCACACGCAACTTCACCGGCGACGGTGCGCTCATTCAGGCCGATTTACAGTACAGTCCCAAGAAGGTAAAGATCGCCCGCGGCAAGCGTTCGAAATGACCCGCTAGCGAGCCATGAGCCAAGCGCCGACATCACTCGGGCCTTCTTTTCCGCTCTCGATGGTCACGTTGCTCGACCCCCTCGGCGAATGGCTGCTTCCCGTCGGTGCCAAACGGGTGATGAAGCTCGCCGAGCGCTTGACCGGGTTTCATGACTATGGCGACGGCTCGGGTGGCTTTCGAAAGCGGCTCGACGAGACGATAGAGACCGTCCTTCAAACCGACTGGAACACGCTTGGTCGCTTCGGGATTCGGTACATCCTGCATTGGCAGTTGAGCAACCGTCTCCGCATCGTCGAGTTGCTCAAGCAGCGCCCGGATATCCAAGAGATCGAGATCGAACGTCCGCTCGTCATCACGGGCTTGTTTCGCACCGGAACGACGTTTCTGCACAACGTCTTGGCAGCTGATCCGAATAGTCGCGTTGCGCGTATGTGGGAGCTTGCTCATCCGGTGGGACGCAAGCGTAACTTGCTCGGCGACGAGAAGTGGCGACGTTGGCGTGCCGGACACGTGGTGGCCATGAATCACAGCATCATCCCCGAGCAGGCAGAAGCGCACCTCGTCACGATAGACGCTTACGAAGAGGACTTCTTTCTGCTCGAGAATGACATGACCATCATGAAGTTCTTCGTCGGGCTTGGCGACTTCGCATACGCGCGACGCATGCTCGAATGGGACATGGTCGAGCCCTACCAATGGCACAAGAGGCAACTGCAGATTCTATGGAAACACCGATCGGCAAAACGGTGGCTTCTCAAGTGCCCGTGGCACCTGTGGAATCTTCAGGCACTTCTTGCCGTGTACCCCGACGCCCTTGTAGTTCAAACCCATCGAGGGCTGGTCGACGCCATTGGGTCACAGTGCAGCCTGAGCGCGCGCATCGCGGCAAAGTTTCAACGCACCTTGGACCTGCACGAGGTTGGACGGTTCTGGCTCGACTACTCTCGTGTTGGAATGGAGCGCGGTCAGCACGCGAGAAGCGCGCTTCCTCCCTCGCAAATCTACGACGTGCGCCTCAAAGAGCTTCGCGACAAGCCGCTCGAGGTAATCGAGGACATCTACAGCCGGTTCGATCTGCCCTTCGACGGCGCCCTGGCCGACCAGCTGCGCGCCCGCATAGCGGAAGAGCCGACGGCCCAGTACGGCGAGCACGACTACGACATCGCAGACTATGGGCTCACCGAAGATCAGATCGAGGCCACGTTTACCGACTACCGACAGCGCTTCGGAGTCTAGGCGCGGATGGGGAGCCACTCCTAGACCAGGGAATCTCTGTCCGCCTTCGGGTTCAATACGAAAGAGTTCTTACCGGTTGCTTGGTACGTGGTGCCAAATCCCGCGAGGAGCTCCTTCGACGCGGCGTTGGGGTTCCCCCAACAACGACACGTAACTTTGTCACAGGCTTCGACGACCGCGCCGAGGGGGGCTTTACCCTTCTCGTTGGCTAGATGGGAAGCAAAGGCTTCGTCGGTGGCGTAGACCTCTGTCCACTGGCTGATGCGCTCAGACGGATAGTCGGCGTGGTAACAGATTACGCCGGGATGCTTGAGCATCACCTTGCAGAGCGCTTCCTGATTTCTCTTGAAATCGGCCTCGGCGCCGTGTTTGATATCCCACTGGATCTTGAGCATGAAAGACATGGTGGCACCTCCTCGGCCGATAGTAGCCGACACGCAAGAAATCTAGCAGCCTAGTTGTACGGCCAGCGCTCGTGTGACAGAAACCCGTTTCGATGGAACAGCAAGAGCTCATCATCCACGGCAGGAGCCTGAAATATCGACTTGGAGGCAAAGGCCCACTAGTGCTTCTGATTCACGGTATGGCTGGCAGCGCAACGACTTGGAAGCAGGTCATGCCTGCGTTGAGCGAGCGCTTCACCGTGTTGGCCCCGGATCTCCTCGGGCACGGTGAGTCCGACAAAACGGAGGGGGACTACTCGCTTGGGGCGTTCGCATCGATGCTACGCGATCTAATGGTTGCGCTGGGATACAAACGGGCCACCGTGGTCGGTCAGTCTTATGGCGGCGGGATTGCGATGCAGTTTGCTTATCAGTATCCGGAGCGCTGTGAGCGGCTGGTGCTGGTCAATGCGGGTGGACTTGGGTCCGAAGTCAACCCACTCCTGCGGCTGCTCACTCTTCCCGGGTCGGAAGCGGTACTATTGTTGGCCTGCGCACCACCCGTTCGGCGCATAGTCGAATCGATCGGTCGCGTGGCACTGCGCAAGAAGCTCGAGAATGCGCCCGTCGTCGCCGAGCTCTGGCGGAGTTACTCCTCGCTCGGAGACGTCGAGACGCGCCGTGCGTTTTTGCGAACCTTGCGCGCAGTGATCGACCCACGCGGCCAAGCTGTGAGTGCAATCAACAAGCTGCACCTAGCGGCCCAGATGCCTACGCTCATCATCTGGGGCGAGGAAGATCGAATCATCCCCGTCGGGCACGCGTATGCAGCCCGTGAGGCGATCCCAGGGAGTTGGCTCGAAATCATCGAGGGGGTTGGGCATTACCCGCATTGCGAAGCTCCTGATCGCTTCGTCGCGTCGCTCACGGAGTTCATCGAATCCACCAGGCCCGCTCGGATCAAGATATCACGGAAGCAAATGCTTCGTTCCGTCTCCCGCTAAGTCGTCGACTGGCGTTGGGAGGATCGTGTCATGCTCGATGTAACTTTTGTCCCAACTCTCGTTGCGAACGTCTCACTCGGAGGCTGCCTCGTGGTTTCACTCGTGCGTCCGAGACTTCGAATCTGGCCGCCGCCAGGACGCAACTCCTGGCAATACCGCTTGGTCTGGACGCTGACCGGTCTCTGTGCCGTGGGAATCGCTGCGGTTGGCGTGCTCGACTGGAATACTTTTGCCTTCAGTCATTGGTCTCGCATTCCCATTGGTACGATCGTCATCGTGGGCGGGCTTGCGTTCGCAATGTGGGGCGTCCGAGTCCTGGGCGTTCACGCCACTTCCGGACTGAAACACTTGCTCGTGGAGGCCGGTCCTTATCGCTTTACGCGGAATCCCCAGTATGTCGGGGATATCGTGCTCTTGTTGGGTTGGGGCATCCTCGCGAACTCTCTTCGTGCGTGGATCCTTTGCATTCCCGCGATGGTATGGTTCGCGCTCACGCCATTCACGGAGGAACCTTGGCTTCGCAAGCAGTACGGAGAGGCGTACGATGCGTACTGTCAACGGGTGCCCCGGTTCTTGGGTATGCGCCGCGGCGCATCACGCTAGGTGAGTGCCTCGCGGCCCTCTTTCACGAGCCAGGGCACCATGAGAAGCGCGGCGATCGGATCGGCCCACCACCAACCGGCAATGGCGTTGGCTGTGAGCCCCAGCAGCAGCGTGAACGAGAGGTACGAGCACGCAAGGGTTTCTTTCGCTTCTGCGCGTAGAGCTGCGCTAGCGATCTCACGCGCTGCACGGAGCTTGCCCCAGGCAACGAGTGGCATGATCACCAACGAAGCCAACGCAAGTGCGATTCCGATGACGCTTTCGCGCGGAGGCTCGAGCTTCCAAAGTGTCCAGATTGCCTGAACCGTGACGTAGACAGCAAGCGCGACAAACGTGACGCCTACGAACTGATGCACTCGATGTTCAGTGCGTTCGACGGTTTCGCGGTCTGATCCGCGCGCCTCCACCGCAAGCCGCCACAACAGCAACCCGGCGGCGATGGTCTCGATGATGCTATCGAGGCCGAAGCCAACCAACGCAATGCTGTCGGACTCCGTTCCGGCCCACAGAGCGATAGCCGCCTCCATCACGTTGTAGGCCATCGTGACCACGACGAGCCACAATCCGATCCGAAACCACCGCGAGGTTCCTTTCCGGTCTGCGGTGGCGGGTGCGTGCGCCTCGTTCACTGTTTGCACTGCCCCGGCATGGCCAAAAAGTAGCCCAGGATGATAGACTCGCCGGACTGGATCAGAAGGAATCGACCATGACCGCTGGCGAGCTTTGCAACCGAACCGTCTACATCATCCGCGCAGACGAGGCCGTCCTGGAGGCGGCTCGTCTGATGAAGAAATATCACGTGGGTTGCCTCGTGGTGGTGGAGGAGCGGGGCACCGATCGGGTTCCCATTGCGTTGGTCACGGACAGAGACCTGGTCGTGAAAGGCATGGCCGAAGCGCCCAGCAAACTCGAAACCATGCAGGTGAGTCAAGTCATGAGTGAAGGGCTGCTAACAGCACGCGATACCGAATGGATGCACGACGTGCGCAAGAAGATGCGCGCGCGAGGAGTGCGACGCATCCCAGTGGTGGACGCCGAGGATCGGCTGCAGGGGATCATTGCGTTCGACGACATGGTAGAATGGATGGCCCAAGAGCTCAACGACCTCGCTCAACTGGTCTCGCGCGAGCAGAAACGCGAGTCGGAAACGTCATAAACGGCTATCCTCCACAGTACTCGGCATGGCGAGTAACGAACATTCCAAGCCGCGAACCGCGGTGGTTCTTTCGGGTGGTGGCGCACGCGGTGCCTACGAGGCAGGGGTCGTTGCCGGTATCGTAGAGGTGCTGGCGGGACGCCACGGCGAGCACGCACCGTTTTCGATCTTTACGGGCACCTCGGTTGGAGCGATCAACGCCACTTGGCTAGCAGCCCACGCCGATCAGGCGGATATGAACGTCCAGGGGCTCTTGGCGAAGTGGCGCGCACTCAATCTGCACGACCACTTACGGATTCGCCCCCCTCGCTTGTTGCGCTCCAGGCGCGACGGTGATGAATGGGGTCGCTCACTCCTAGATCCTAGGGCGCTGGAAGATCTCGTAGAGCGCGAGATTCCGTTCGCACGACTGCATACCAATGCACAGCAGGATATCGTTCATGCCTTGGTGGTGGCCGCGCTGCAAATCGCCAGCGGCCGCACCACCATGTTTGCCGAGCTTTCCCCCGAGGCGAATTTCAAGCCGTCGCGTGACCCGAGGCGCCGCGCGCGCGTGACCCAGATCGATTGCTCCCACGTCCTTGCGTCGGCGGCCATTCCAATCTTGTTTCCGGCACGCAAGGTGCAGGATGCTTACTATTGTGATGGAGGTTTGCGCTTCAATACTCCCCTCGCGCCTGCGATTCGGACTGGAGCCACTCGTCTAGTGGTCATTTCTGCGCTTTACCGTGGGGGAGATTTCGTGTCCCCCGACAACCGGGTCTCTCAACCGCCGGCACAGGCGTATCCGAACGTCATTTTCCTGGCCGGCAAAGTGCTCAATGCGTTGCTCCTCGACCCACTCGATTACGACCTTGGCGTTCTGGATCGGCTGAATCGCCTTTGGACCACCCTCGAATCATCGCTCAACCAAGCAGAAATGGAGCGCGTCGTGCACGTGTTGCAGGAAACGCGGGGACAAACCTATCGGCACCTTCGCACGCTGGTCTTTCATCCATCGGAAAACATCGGGGACATCACATCTGCGCATGTCCGAAAGCTTCCGAGAACGTCCTTGCCACGCTTGTTGTTCAGGATGAGCGCGTCAGCCCGGACGACCGTCGAGGCGGACCTGCTTTCTTTCATCATGTTTGATGGCGAGCACGCGGGTCACCTCATCGAGCTCGGAAAGCGCGATGCGCTTGCTCGCGAGCACGAGATCCTCGGCTTTTTTCCAGACGGATCCGGCTAGCGATACTGGCCAAGCGTTGCTACCCGTACCTGCGCTCGTGCGCCGATAGAGTGCCACTGACCTTGTCGAGCGCCCTCTCGAGACGCGCCTGTATCGAAGCCCCAAGATTCTTGGACGCCATCAGCGTAGCAGTATGGGCTGCGCAAAGGTTTTCGGCGTCCCGCCAACGTTCGGCCAGCTCTAGGGCCCAGTTCCGAAAATCTCGTGCGGCTCCCGCCCTTTTCTCCAACGCCTTTGCGAGCGTGGGGTGGAAGCTCATCGTATCCTTCAGCCCAAACAACCCCATGAACCGCGGGAAACGAATGTACATGATCGTGTCGTCCACGTGAATGGTCTTCGAGGCACGATGCAGGGCCAGCACCGACGAAAAATGAACGTTTTCGTTGGCGGAAATGAAATCGACGCCACGCGGCACGGAGAACTCGAAGTCCTCGGCGAAGATCGCGTGCAGTTCGGGATCTTCCGTGCAGGTCTCTTCCCACGGAAGCCCAGGGAACCGCGACACATGGCGGGACGTGCCGTAAAGCCTGGCGTGCGGATACCGCTCATGCATTTTGCGCACGTGAATCGTATGGAAGGGGTGGAGGTTCAATATTGCCTCGACGTCCTTGCCATCATTGGTGAGCTCCCGCGCCTCCCGCTCGACCTCGCCGGTCAGCGTGTAGGAATCGAGAAACACAAACCTGCCGTTAGCTCGCCTAACGAGCGAAACCTGCGTACCAATGTCGAGGGCCCCGCCGATCTTGAACGACCCGCGAATGTTCCAAAAATCGTCGGCGATCTTGAGCGTATGGGGACGCATCGTGCTTACCAATGAGGATCAATAGCCGAGGCGCGCGCCGGTGGATGTGCGAACGATTACGAAGAGCACGTTTTGATCGAAGCCATGCCAATCACCGTATCGCCCTTCGAGCTCGTCATAGTAGAAGTCGAAAGCGTCTTGTAGCGTCTCTCGGTCGCGAGGAAATTCCCTTCCGAACTTCTCCGTCGAACGGCCAGCGATGTCTTGAAGATCCTTCAAGAACGCGACGTAGTCGACGAGGTCTTGCTTCTTCCCGTAGCCAAAATGGCTCGGAACGAAGGTATCGAAATCCAAAGCGGCGAGGCGCTCCATCGCCTTGATCGCACCGGGGAAGTAATAGTCGGGTCCGCCAATGGGCAGGATCGTGCGCACAAGCGCGAAGTCCGCCGTCCACAGCAATCGCTCCTCGGGAAGGTAGACGGCGTAGAGCGTATCGGTGTGCGTCTTTCCCAGGTAGATCAACTCAATCCTCACGCCGCCGATGGTGAGTGTTTGGTCTCCTTCGATGAGCTTGGTAGGCGCCAGGACACGGGATGCGTCCAAGTCAGCCCAGTAGGTCGGGCACTTCACGTGCGCCACGATCTCCTGGGGCTCGAGCGCGGCGCCACCCTCGGTGTGATCGAAATGATAGTGGGAATAGAAGAGCGTGTGCACCGGCTTCGTCAACCCAGCCTCCTTCAGATGCTCCTTGAGCGCGGCGGCGGCTTCGGCATTGAAAGGATCGGTGATCACGAGCCCTTCGTCGGTGTCGATGACGATGCTTCGGTACCAGGTCCACCGATACGTGTAGACGCGATCGGTGAGCTTCACGAGCTCCGAGCCGTCGTATTCCCCGGACCCGAAGTAGCCCTCCATGTCCCCGACCGCGACCTTCATGATGGCTCGCTTCGGATTGCAAGAGGCCATGAGCAACGCCGCGATGAGGCCAACGACGAACGGGAAGTGTTTCGAGTATCGCTTCATCAGCTGAGCCTACTCGCTTGCAGCGCCGACAGGAAGCCCGAGGCCCCATTCCGGGTAGGATCGCTCACGCACCGATAGCAGCAGCGATCTCGTCGATCAGGCCGTTGCCTCGCTGTCTGGCAGCGTCTACCTCTTCTTCGGGAGCGATCTCGATGCGGACGTCGACGTAATACTCGGGCTTTGGCTCTGTTCCGCTCGGACGCAGCAGCACGCGATGCCCTCCTTCGAGCTCGAAGATGAGCAGGTCGCTTTCGGGTAACTCGAGCGGGGCCTCGCTCTTGTCCGCCAAGATGCGAACGCCCTTCTTCGCGTCGAGGCAGGCTTCCACCTCGAGGTCGGCGATCTCCGACGGAAGCTCGTCTCGGTAACGACTCATCACGGCCGCCATCTTCTCGTTCGCATTGCCCCCTCCGAAGGCCTCCGGGATCTGTCGACTCACATAGAGGCCGTACCGGCGCCACATCGCCTCACGCTGGTCGAGCAGCGTGCTCCCCCGCGCTTTGCATCGGGCAGCAAGGTCCGCGACCAACAGCGCGGCACTGACGCCGTCCTTGTCTCGAACGAACGTTGTGGCGCCGTACCCGAGCGCGTCGTCGTAGCCGATGATGTACCGGTAGCCCTCCCCTTCGATCTCGATCGCACGATGATTGATCCAGCCGTGACCGACGAGGGTTTGCTCCCACCGTGCCCCGTGAGCTTCCGCAATCTTTCCGAGCAGCGGCGGGCCTACGATCGAGGAGATGACGAGGCGCTTCGGCTGGCCTTCGGTTTTCTCGAGTAGGTCGTCGGCTAGCATGCAGCCGACATCGTTTCCTGAGAGAACTTCGTAGCCCCCGTCCGAGGCGGCGGCGACAGCTAGACGACCGGCATCGGGGTCGTTGGCGAGCACGAGCTCCGCGCCGATTCGCTTGGCCAGCGTGAGGACCTTCACCATGGCCGCGGGCTCTTCGGGATCGGGGAAGTCGACGGTTGGAAACCGGCCGTCGGGTTCCGCCTGCGAGGCCACGCTTTTGAGACCGGAGAACCCGGCGGCGCCGAGGATCGTCCGGACCAGTCGATCTCCGACGCCGTGAAGCGCCGTATAGGCGATCGGAAGGCGGCGAGCTTCCGAGGGGGGACCCACCAATGCGCTGACCCGTTCGCGATACCGCTCCATCAGGTCGGTCAAGGCCTGCATGCGTCCTTGAGAGATCGCTTCGTGGCGCGTCCACCGGGGGATGTTGCTGACGCTGTCGATCCGGGCGATCTCTTGCATGATGCCGTCGTCATGCGGGGAGATGATCTGCGCACCGTTTCCCCAGAACACCGTGTAGCCGTTGTAGGCTGGAGGACCATGGTTCGCGGTGATCATCACGCCCGCCGCAGCGCCGGTTTCCAACACCGAAAAGCCTAGGAGAGGAGTGGGTACCTCGTCGAGCATCCAAACTTGGAAGCCAGCGCCCGCGATCACACCTGCTGCGTCGGTTGCGAGCTCACGACTCATCCGGCGCGCGCCGAAGCCCACGCAAATGCCTCGCTCTGCGGCGTTCGGAAGCTGTTGACGAAGCCAAGCACATAGGCCGGCCGTCGCCCGGATGACGCCGACGCGGTTCATTCGGTTCGGCCCCGGGCCGAGCCGCCCGTGGAAGCTGGCGCCGCCAAAAGCGAGTGAAGTGTCGAAGCGATCGTGCAAGCCGTCGAGGTCGTTGCGGTCGAGCAGTTCTTTGAGCTCGCGACGCGTCACCGGATCCGGGTCGTCCGCCAACCACCGCTCAGCTCTATCGACCACATCCACGCCTCCTATTTAGCCTGCTCCAGAGGCCCGGTCAGCACGCTAGGACGTATGGATTTGCGAAAAAGGTGCACCGAGCCGTCGTTGGGGACGCAATCTGTGCGACCTTTCTCAACGCGGTAATATAAGAAAATGCGGCCAGGGAGAGCCCTCGAACCTGGCACTCGCCTTGCATCAGCCATGCACGTGGAAGACCTAACCACCACAAGTTTCATGCGCTCGCTTTGTATGGGCCAGATCGAAGAAGATCTGATCTTGCCCTTCCCGCAAATGGCGGACAGCGAGAAGGATACGCTGCACGATGTCGGGGGCGCGCTGGAAGGCTTATTGGCCCCTCGACGGGAAGATTTCCGAACGTGGGACCGGGAGGCTGAGCTGCCTCAGGCATTTCTCCAAGAACTTGGGGAGTTCGGCATGTTCGGCCTGGTGATTCCAGAGGAAGACGGCGGGATGGGTTTGAAAAGCATGGCCTACTCCCGCGCGCTTCAGGAGGTTTCGAAATACGATGCCTCTCTCGCCGTGACCATCGGTGCCCACTGCTCGATCGGAATGCGAGGACTCTTGCTGTTCGGCACCGAGCAGCAAAGGAACCGCTTTTACCCGAAACTCGTGACTGGCGAGATGATCGCGGCATTCTGCCTGACCGAGCCGGGTGCAGGATCGGACGCCGCCTCGATCAAGACCACCGCAGTCCGCCAAGGCGACCACTGGGTGCTCAACGGCAGCAAGTTGTGGATCACCAATGGGGGCATCGCGGACTTTTTCACGATATTCGCCAAGACAGAACAGGAAGACGGGCGCGGAAAGATGACGGCCTTCCTCGTCACGCGCGATATGCAAGGCGTCAGCATCGGACCGCATGAAGACAAGATGGGCCTCAGGTCAAACCCCACAACCACGGTTCATTTGGACGGCGTGGCCGTGCCCCAAGAGAACGTACTTGGCGAGGTCGGCCAAGGCTTCAAAGTTGCCATGATGATCCTCAACAACGGTCGGACGGGTCTCGGTGGTAGCTCGGTTGGATTGATGAAGCAGTTGATCCGCCTCGCGACGCAACACGCCACCGAACGCAAGCAATTCGGAAGAACGATTTCCGAATTCGGACTGATCAAGAAAAAAGTCGCCCAAATGGTCGTCGACTGCTACGCGGCCGAGTCCGTGGTCCATATGGTCGCCGGCCTGATCGACCAAGGATGCAAGGAGTACGCGGTCGAGGCAGCGATCAGCAAAGTTTTTGCCAGTGAATCTTCATGGCGCACCGCGGACGAGGCTTTGCAGATCGCGGGTGGTAACGGCTACATGCGTGAGTTCCCGTACGAGCGAATTGTGCGCGATTGCCGAATCTATCGGATCTTTGAGGGCACCAACGAGGTCCTGCGGCTGTTCATCGCGCTCACCGCAATGAATGACGTGGCTAGTCAGCTGCAAGAACTCAGCCAAACCATGAAGGGAATCTTCAATCATCCGATCAAGGGCTTTGGCGTAATGTCTGACTACGCCCGAAAGCAAGCGACCCTAGTGTCGGGGTTTGGAGGCGACAAGAACAAGTTCACCAAGCTTCACCCGGCGCTCAAGGATCAAGCTGCGTTCTTCGAAAAGGAAACCCGGTACTTGGCGACCGCTGTGGACCGGATCCTACGCAAGCATGGCAAGGGAATCATCGGCAAGCAATTCGCAAGTCACCGACTGGCCGAGATCATGATCGATCTCTTTGTCTTGGCATGCATGTTGAGCCGTGTGAACAACTCGATCGAGACCCAGGGCGAAGAGGGCGCCCAACGAGAAATCGACATCGTATGCATGTTCACAGACAAAGCGCGAACGCGCATGAAACACAACTTTCGCCGGATCGACGACAATGATGACGAGCTAGCCAAGGCACTGGCCGACGACGCTTTCGAAGCCGAAGGCTTTCGCTGGGACGTCATCTAGACTGCGATCCCGTCGATGACCAGATAGCTCTCCACTTCAGGTACCGTGTTGGCCTGTGACGGCGTGCTTAGCACGCAGGGGGTTTCCGCCGTGGCTACTCACCCTCACTCGGCTGGGCGATCTTTCCCATCAAGGGCCGCTCGGGCGAGATCTCGATTTCGCCCATGATGACCTCGTCTGGGTGTCGCGGATCGTCGTCGTCTGTAGTGCCGGTGTCCCAAGCGGGATCGATGCGCGGTGTGCCCATGAGCGGTTCTCCCATTCGCAACGGCCCGTCCTCAGCGGGGCCGCACGCGGAGAGCTTCGTGACCCCCGCCGTGACGCCTGCGATGACCACTACGGCGCGGCCTCCTGTCCGAAGAAACGACCGCTTTCGGCCCACTGGGCAGTCTGAAGTGAGCACGGTGCCGTCGCGCCGCTGGTAGAAGCGGATGCATGGGTGCCCTTCCCGCTCTGCAACGACACGTCGCGCCTCGGTTTCCGTCATCGCGGATAGGTTGTAGACGTTGCGATTACACTCCCGACAGAACCGCACTCGGTCGTCGCCGTCCATGGCCTCCCACAGCGCCTTACAAGGGCTCGCAATACGAAGCTGAAACTTGGAATCTGTTGGCATATTGGTTCCGACGCGTGACGCGCCAAAACGATCTAGGGCATCCGCCGGCTCACCCCCTGAATGGTGTCCTAAGAAGAGGAGGACCACCGCAATCCTCGTTTTCTCTTCGCGAAATTATCTTCCAGGACGTTGCGCATATTCTACGCGCTCTTCCTCACTTTAAGACCAAATTTGCGTGTTGACATGAGGCATCCAGGTGCAGCACAACGAACACGAGGGCGGTGCAAAACGCAAACACGAGCACGGAGCCTGCAACCGGGGTGTCATTCCCGGAGTCGACCGAGGGAAAGCGCAGCTCGACCGATGCCGGGAAGCAGATCCTCGCAGAGGCGGTGAGGCGCATCGACGCGCAAGCCGCTGAGGCTCTCCTTGCCGAGCGGAACTGGCGGCAACGCTATCCGGCGCACCTGGTTCACCAAGAGAAGCTCGCAGCGCGTGAAGCTGCGGCGGCGACCAACATCGCAGCAGACGGGCTCAAAGCAGTTCACAACAACTTCGAGTTCGCACGCGACGACATGGTTCTGCCCCTCGGGCAGGCTATGGATGAGCTCGCGGAACCGCGCCTCAGGACGGCAATGGTTCGCGGCAAGTTGCAGTTCGCCGGGCCACGCCTGCAAATCCCGTATCGAGGTGAACGCCTCTCGGGAGACAAGCTCTTGCGGCAACTCGACCAGTGGTCCCATCGTGGCATCATTGAGCCCTCCCATGCCGAGGCGATCCGTACGGTCATGCGCAACACGGAGTGGCTGGATCTTTCGGAGCGGACCTTCATATTGCTCGGTGCCGCCGCCGAAATTGGGCCACTCGCTTTTCTCGCCGCCCATCGCGCGAACATCGTCGCCGCGGATGTCGGCCGGCCACAGGTGTGGGCTCGCGTCCTCGAGCTTGTTGCGCGATCGCCGTGTGTCCTGCACGTCCCCGTGCGAGAGCCCTGTCGAACGGAGATTTCGGATAATGAGCTTGCGCAGCGCGCGGGTGCTGACCTCTTGCGGGAGACGCCCGAGCTCGGGGCATGGCTCGAGAGCTTTGAGAACCCGGCGGCTGTGGGCTGTTACGCCTACCTGGATGGCAAGGATCACGTGCGCGTATCGGTTGCCATGGATGCGCTCGTGCAGCGGCTCCACGCGAAAGGCTCACGGGCAGCTTTCGCCTACTTGGCCAGCGCAACGGATGCTTTTGCAGTGCCCGAAGAGGCTGCCCGCTGCGCCCATGAGCGGTACGGCGGCCGGGGCCTCCTCGGACTTTGGCAGTCGCCGGTCCGCTGGATGACGCGCGAGCGCCTGTATGCTCCCAACATTCCTGACTGGGTCACTACAGAAACGGGCCAGCGGTACGGGATGTATGATGGGCTCGTCGTTCGACAAGGGCCGAACTACGCGCTGGCGAAACGAATCCAAAAGTGGCGGGCGCTGATGGCGCGGACCACGGGCCATCGAGCCTCAGCCAACGTGGCTCCGGCCAGCATGACCGGTTCAGTGATTAGCAACCGCGCGTTCGCAGCGGCTTATGCTGGCGCGCGGCACTACGGGGCGGAGATTTTCGCGCCGGAAACCACCAATGCGCTGATGGGCGTACTGCTCGTGCATGACCTGTGTTCCGAAAGCTCAGTGGCCAACCCCGACACACCCCTCTCCAATCCGCTCGAGCTATTCATGAGCGGTGCCAATCATGGTGGGCTCTGGCGCTCACCATTGCAGATTCGCTCGGTGCTCGACGTCGCTGCGGTGCGTGGCTTGCTGAGCAGACCGAGCGCCTCCCGACAGCGACCGGCATCCTACGGCAGGCTCCAGCGGGCACGGTAGCGTCCCGGAGATGCGCCTCCTTTGCAGATTAGCGTCCGATCAGTCATCTTGTTGATGACGTGACTGTTTAGTCGCGTTCTTGCCGAGGCAACCAAATGATCGGAATTCCAATAGGTCTTGTCTACTCGAATGCATGCGAGTGGTTCATTCATCGCCATGTGCTTCATGGGCAGGGTCGCAAAAAGGGAAGCGCTTGGAGCTTTCATTGGCACGAGCACCATCGGCTAACACGTCGTCATGGTTTTCGAGACCCTAACTACGAACGTTCGATGTGGGGCTGGCATGCTCAAGGCAAAGAGGCGTTGGGCGTCACCATGCTTGCTGCCGCCCATCTGCCACTCTTGCCAATTGCACCCTTCTTCACTGCAACCGTCTGTTACGGCGCGATCCGGTATCACCGGGCACACAAACGCGCACACCTCGATCCCGACTGGGCTCGGGAGCATCTGCCCTGGCATTACGACCACCACATGGGACCGAATCAGGAAGCCAACTGGTGTGTCACGCGACCTTGGTTCGATCACTTGATGGGCACCCGTGAGCCGTATGCGGGTACGTCACGTGAGGCCCGGGATCGAGCGCGGCACTCCCCGGGCAAGACAGCGTGTTGAGCCGCCGGTCCTGCCATATGGCTCGTAGGCCTCGTCTCTGTCCTGATCAGCGACGTAAGCGATGCGAGCACCGTTCGGGCTCCGCTACCCTCCTCGAAGATCGCGCGCCTCCTCCTGGGTACGTCCGTCCTCCGCACTCATCGAAAGCGACGCACGGTACTTTTCGTTGCCCTTCGACCACTCTTCCTCTGCATCGCTGATTCTCTTGTCCACCACGTTCTGATGCTTGCGAACCCATTTGGCGCCGTCTTCAAGATCGGGACTGGCTGGTTTGGTGTCGCGGAGCCATTTGGCAGATTCCGCGAAACGCTCGGTGTTGCGCAAGACAGGCTCTACGATGACTCGCGCCTTGCCGAAACCCATCTTCGGCCGTGTCTCGATGATGTAAGTGCGTCCTGCGGCAAGATCAGCGCGAACTAGCCCCGCATTCTCTGAGACGATGTACAGGGTGTGTTTGCCAGGCTCGAGCGTGGCCATGACGTGTTGATTGCCCCTTAGCATCGTCAAGAACTTCTTGTTCTCATCGACGATGTAGAAGTTGATGGCTTTGCCGAGCCTCGAGTCACGGACGAAGACCACAAGGGCCTTGTCTTTCGGTGCGACAAACGATGCAGGCCCCGAAGGAGTAATGGGTTCACTCGCCGGCGGGTAGACGAATCCCAGCCACAGGACCGCGAACAACGGCAAGAGATACGGTGTCTTCATTTGGAGCTCCTCTCTTAGTAGAAAGCCACTGCAACTCCGAATCGCAAAGTCGCCTGGCTCAGGGTTCCGGTCAGCTCTCCGTCAAAGCGGGCCCAACCATAGGAATACCCAACTTCGAAAAAGGGAGCGACTCGGTCTGTGACGAAGACCATGAAGCCGGGTGCGATCGCGGTGTTGAACCCAACACCAAAGCTAGAGTAGTCGAAGTTGTCAGGAACGTTGGCAAGCGACAAGCCGAACTGGAAAATCGCATAGACCTCAGTTTCCAGCCCTCGTGCGCCCATCGTGAAGGCGTAGCGACCCTTGAGGAACGGTGAGAAATCCATGCCGAGATTGCGATCGCGTTCCACCGCCCCGAAGGTGTAGATGCTCCAAAGAGCCCCCGTGGTAAGCACCTTGTGCACGGGGGCTTCGAAGCGAAGCGTGAGCCCGACGGTCGTCCTCGCGTCGAACCCAACATCGATCTCGTTGAACGCCGCTACACCGCCGCCTGGCCCAACGCGGAGGATCATGTGCATCCGCCTGGCCATGCGGAGCTCGGGTGCTTCCTCGTCGAAACTCCCCTCCGCGATGGATTCCTCAAGTTCGACTTGTGGGGCTTCCTCCGTATGTACGGGATCGTCCGCAGAGGACCGCTCCGGCCACCCGAGAATCATCAGACCTAGCGCCAAAGTAGCCGTAAACGACCGCATCGCTTGCTCCTTTCAACGAACTCTCAGTAGAGCTACGGGATGAACTCCCCGCATCCGCGGAAGCAGCCAAACTCGCCTTCACCGCCGTAGCGGCAGATACCGCTTTCGCAGTACCAGCAACGCCCGCAGTCGCAGTCCGTGCCGCACGACACGGGACCCGATCCTCCGCCATTCGTGCACGTCACACTCTCACAATCATCTGCGTCTACCCCTCCCTCGAGACGCTGAAGGGGAATATCACATGCGATCTCCAGAGTGAGCACGTCGTTTGCCTGATCATAGGTGTACGGTTGCGAGACTACGTCTTCGTTCGCGGGGTCCGTGGGGTCAATGACCGCGATCAGCTGGACGTCGGAGCTGACACTGCTGGGTTCCTGTGATGTCCACGTCCCACAGACCAGGAACTCGAAACCGCCGAACGTTTCGACGCCGCGGATTCGTCCTCCCGGACAAACAAACTGGCCGATGACGACCTCGCTGCCGTCGCACGTCCCGGCGGCGCCCCATGCGCCGACAACCTGTTGCTCGAGGGTGAGCTGAGTGGCGCTTCCGCCCGAGCCTCCTGTCGCGCCACCGCTACCGGCCGAGCCACCACTGCCGGCTGAGCCACCGTCGCCGTCCTGAGTGTCGCCGCCGCAACCAGCTGCGGACCACGCCGGAAAGACAAATAACGCGCAGATACACACCCAACGTCCTACGGAGTACTTCATGACAACCTCTCTATCTCCCTGTATCTCTCTGTGCTCTCGAACAAGCCCAGCTAGAGCACGTTGCATGCCAGCCTGTCAGGCTATGAATTCCGCGGCACCGAAAGAAAGGGCAGCTGAATATTCTGCGTTCAGTAGCAGATGATCGCAATACGTTCGCACGACACCAGGCAGTCAATTGGAGTTACAATCAGCCAATCCACCAGCAGGCAGGAGGATACGATGGCCAACACGATTTCCTTCAGGCTCAACGGTAAACCAGTCCGTCTCCGGGTGGACGGCAACCGTAAGCTGCTGTGGGTGCTTCGGACGGAGCTGGAACTGACCGGCACGAAGTTCGGTTGCGGACACGGTGTGTGCGGCGCGTGCGCGGTGCTGGTCGACGACCGCCCGGTTCGCGCATGCATGGCGCAGGTCGCCAGCGTCGGCGGCAAGAAGGTCGTCACGATCGAAGGGCTGGCGAAGGACGACGACCTGCACCCCCTACAAAAGGCGTTCATGGAGAAGGACGCCCTGCAGTGCGGTTTCTGCACGCCGGGCATGATCCTCACCGCCTACGGCTTGCTCCGATCGAAACGCAAGCCCTCGCGTGATGAGATCATCCGGGGCATGGACGGTAACTTGTGCCGCTGTGGCGCCCACACGCGCATCGTCGATGCGATCCAGTCTGCCGCGGCGGAAGTGAAGCAGGCCGACAGATGAACGCGAACGACGACCTGCCGTTGGACTTCCAGGAAAACGACCCCACGTGGGCTCTGCAAGCGCACCCCCACTCTCGCCGAGAGTTTCTCAAGCGTTTGGGCGGTGGGATCGTCATCTTCGTCGGGTTTGGTGGGAAGCTGGCCGGGGCCGATGCGCGCTTTGGCCAACGCGGTGTGCCAAACGACTTCAACGCGTTCTTGCGAATCGCCGAGGATGGGCGCGTCACCTGTTTGACCGGCAAGATCGAGATGGGGCAAGGGCCGATCACCTCGCTCGTTCAAATGCTGGCCGACGAGCTCGACGCGCCCTACGAGAGCGTCGACATACTCATGGGCGATACGGACCTCTGTCCGTGGGACATGGGCACCTGGGGTTCGAGGACCACGCGCTTCTTCGGCGCGGCGCTACGTGCAGCAGCCGCTGAGGCTCGTGGCGTTCTCCTCGAGCTCGCATCTGAGACGTTCCGCGTGCCCGTTTCACGACTGCAAGCCAAAGATGGGGTGATCTTCGACCGCAAGAACCAGAAGAAACGGGTCACCTACGGCACACTCGCCAAAGGAAAACCGATCGCCCGACACCTGACGGTGAAGCCTGAGCTCAAGGACGTTGCCGAGTTTCGCATCATGGGTCAGCCGAAGCTCCGGCGCGACTCACTCGAGAAGGTGACCGGCAAGGCCAAGTACGCTGCCGACATTCGTCTACCGCGCATGCTCTATGCGAGCATCCTGCGACCGCCCGCGCACGGGGCGAAGTTGAGGCACATCGACAGATCGGGCGCCCGCAAAGTGGCTGGTGTGACGGTGGTCGAAGACGGGAACTTCATCGCAGTGCTCCACGAGCTCCCCGACGTGGCGCAGCAGGCGCTCGGCCGAATCAAGGCAAAGTTCGACGTGCCCCCGGCGACTGTGACCGATGAGAACATTCACGAGCATCTCATCCGAGTAGCCCCCATTGGCGACGTTGCGGCCGGGGGCGGCGACCTCGCGAAAGGACGCAAGCTCGCGACGCGTACGTTCGAAACGACCTTTTTCGATGGCTATGTCGCGCACGCGCCGATCGAGACGCATGCAGCCCTCGCCAACATCGAAGCCGGCAAGTGCACGGTATGGGCCTCGACGCAGAATCCGTTCGGCGCACGCGACCAGATCGCGCGGGCGATCGGGTTTCCCGGCGAGAGAGTGCGAGTCATCACGCCGTTTGTTGGCGGCGGATTCGGTGGCAAGACGGGTAACATGCAGGCGGTCGAAGCCGCGCGCCTTGCTAAGGCCGTGGGCCGGCCTGTTCAGGTGATGCGCACCCGTGAGGAAGAGTTCTTTTACGACACGTTCCGGCCGGCCGCGATCGTCAACATCCGCTCCGGCATCGACGACTCCGGCCGGATGACGCTCTGGGATTACGAAGTGCTTTTCGCCGGGCAGCGGGGTTCGGAGCACTTCTACAACATCCCGCATCATCGTACGACCGTGAGGCCGCGTGGCTGGATAGGCGGCCGGGGAACACATCCGTTCGCCACCGGAGCCTGGCGGGCACCCGCGAACAACACCAACACCTTTGCGCGCGAATCGCAGATCGACCTCATGGCAATGGCGGCGGGCGCGGACCCGATCGAGTTCCGCCTCAAACATCTCGACGATCCGAGGATGATCCGCGTGCTCAGGGCCGCGGCGAAACACTTTGGTTGGACGCCTGCCAAGTCGCCGAGCAAGCGCGGCGTCGGCGTGGCCTGCGGCATCGATGCCGGAACCTACGTGGCCGCCATTGCCGAGGTCGCCGTGGGTGCGCGCACTGGAGAGGTCGAGGTCAGGCGAGTCCTCTGCGCGCAAGAGATGGGCATCGTGATCAACCCCCAGGGCGCGACCATCCAGATGGAAGGTTGCATCACGATGGGCCTTGGTTACGCCCTCTCCGAAGAGGTCCACTTCAAGGGCGGGCAGATTCTCGATACCAATTTCAAGCACTACGAGATACCGCGCTTTTCGCGTCTACCGAAGATCGAGACGGTCATCCTCGAAGCCAACGATATTTCGCCGCAGGGCGGTGGAGAGCCGACCATCATCGTCATGGGGGCGGTCATCGCCAACGCGATCCACGACGCAACCGGCGCCCGCGTGCGGCGCATGCCCATGACCCCCGAGCGGGTCAAGGCCGCCATGCGATAAAGCCTAGAAAACTGCCTCGCGTGTGGATTTCAGCCGCTCGATGGGTCGATTGGAGCGCTCAGGGAACGACCGAGCGCTTCCTCTAACTTGCTCATCAGGGTCGCGAGCCTGAAGGGTTTTTGGAGGAACGCGGACGGGCCGGTCCCTTCGAACGTCTGGTCTTCGATGTAACCCGTACAAATGATGATGGGGATATCGGAACGGATTTCCCGAAGTCGCCGGAGCGTCTCGGCGCCACCCATCTTTGGCATGGCCATATCGAGGATTACCGCACAGAACTCGTTCGGCGACTCGCGAAAGATGTCGATCGCCTCGATGCCGTCGCCAGCTGTCTCGACCTCAAAACCAAACGTCTCGAGCATCTCTGAGAGTACGTCACGAACATGTTGTTCATCGTCAACGGCGAGGATCGTACCCTCGGCATGCCCCTCTACGTTCAGTTCGTTCGTGTCGGCCGGAGGGGCATCTAAGCGAGCTCCGGGTGCGGCAGGAAGCAGAACGCGAAAGGTCGTGCCGGCGTCAAGCTCCGAATGCACTTCGATCGCGCCGCGGTGGCTACGGATTATGCCCGCCACTGCCGCTAGCCCAAGGCCTCGCCCCGTCGCCTTGGTCGTAAAGAAAGGTTCGAATATCTGTTCGCAGGTTGATGCAGACATGCCGCATCCGGTATCGGAAACATCGATGAATACATAGACTCCTTCGGAGACGTCCCAGCTGGTCGTCCACTGAGCGCACTCCTCGCTGCCCAGCACAACCGCTCCCGTTGCAATCATGATGCTTCCCGGGTGTTCGCCGATGGCCTCCGACGCGTTGGTGATTAAATTCATCAGCACTTGGCCGATCTGCGACAAATCTCCCCGAACGAGTGGCAGGTCGACGGACAGCACCATATCCAGTGACACATACTTCGAAATCGAAACTTCGAGCAAGTTCTTCATCTCGGAGACGAGCGGATTGAGGTCAATGGTTTCGATCTGCACCCCCTCCTTCTTTCCCGAGTACGCAAGGAGTTGCTGCGTGAGCTCGGAGGCTCGTCCACCAGCCATCTTGATCTTGATCAGGGCCTTCTGAATGGGCGAGCCGGCGGACGCAAGGAGGAGCGCAAGATCGGCATTGCCCACGATACCCACCAATAGGTTATTGAAGTCGTGCGCGATGCCACCTGCAAGCACACCTAAACTTTCGAGTTTCTGTGCGCGTTGCATTTGAGTCTCGATCCGCTGGCGCTCGGCCTCTTGCTCCTTCTCTCGGGTGATGTCTTTGAAGAGCACCAAGGCCCCCGGCTCACCGGATCGGCTCGAAATCGCCGCAGCGGTCACCTCGAGCTGTCGCGAGTCGTCGTCTTGATCCCGGTGGCCCCTAAAGATTTGCGGTGGAGGCTCGTCGCCGTTCGATGCCGATTCGGCAATGAAGTCCTCCAACCTCTTTCTATCCGAGGGATGAAAGAAATCGGCAAATCGAGCTCCGAGGACGGTTGCCTCCGGCGCGCCGAATACCGTCGCCGCACGGCGGTTCCAGGCACGGATCTCTCCCGAGTAGTCCAACACTGCGACGCCGATTGGCGCATGGTCGAGGATTCGATCGAGATACTGTTTGGGGTTGGGCTGCCAAACCTTCGGGGCTTCGAGTCTGGTCAGGGTGGCTACGACATCATCGTGGTGTTTGCGGCGTTGTCGCGTCCTCGTCATTGCTTCGTTCAGCACCGGTCCGATGGAGCCGTTCTCGGCGATTGATTGACAGGTCACGTCTCCGCTCAAGAATGGCGCATACATCACCCGTCGTTCGATCTGCTCGAGCCGAGCGGGGTCTGCGAGGATCACGATGGATAGATCTTGGTCGATGCCACGCGCGTCCTCCGCAACGCGAATGGGATCACCTCGGCTCGCGCCGAGGACGAGCAGGTCCACGGCCCGAGGTCGCCGTGTCAGTTCCTCCTTCACCATTTCAGGATCTTGCACGCTGCGCAGTGCAGGTATGGGCTCAGGAGCAAAAAGCAGCTCGGCTGTGTTGGGCTCCACGTTGACCAAGAGGACTTCGCCCACATCGCCTCCTAATCGCTCAGAATCGGAAGGCCGAGCAAAGCGCGTCCTGTCCATGAGCGAAGCGTGTCGGTTGCCGGCGCCATGATATGCGATGCTTGAACATCTCGAAGCATTCGATGAAGCGTCGAACCATCGCGATACCCTCGTCCACCGCTGAGGGTCATCGCTTCTCCGACGACACCGACGGCACACTCCGCCACTTCGGCCTTGGCTGAAAATAGCCCGAGCAATGCATCCGGGTCTCCTGCGTCGCCTTTGGACGTAGCGTGATAGAGCAGAGCGCGTGTTCGCTCGACGTTTGCCCAAATCGATCCCAACCGGTGCTGGATGACTTGGTTGTCGGCCAACAACGCACCGCTGTGCCGATGGCGCCGCTCCTTCACGTTCTTCCGTGCTTCATCGAGTGCAGCGCTGGCGACTCCCAAGTAAGTTCCGGCCATTGCCGCGAGGAAGTAGGGCGTGATGACGTTGAAGACGTACCATATTTGGTCTCCCTCGTTACCGAGGAGGTTCGCCTTCGGGATCTGAACGTCGTTGAGCTCCAAGGAACGCGAGGAATTCCCGCGCATCCCCATGCCGGACCACGACGGGCCCCATTGCATTCCTTTCGTGCCAGCTGGCAAGACGACACAAGAAAAGTGTCCGGGTGGCGCATCTGGGTCTGCGGACACCGTAGAGACCACGTAGGAGTTGGCGTGCCCGCCGTTCGTGACGAAGCATTTCGTCCCGGAAAGAAGTAGGTTCGCGTTTCCGTTCAGCGAGAGTTTGGTTTGCGGATAGTAAAAATGGGTGCCCGTCCCCGGCTCGCTCAAGGCAAGCGAGGTGATGTGTTTGCCCTCGGCGATCGACCTCAACAACTGGCTGTCTTGCGTCGGGGTCGCCTTGGCGGCGATGACGGCCGTGGCGACTGCGTGCATCCCGAAACAGATCGATGTGGAAGCGCACTCGCGACCCAACTCCTCGCACACCCTCGCGAGTGCGAGCAAGCCGTGCCCCAACCCCCCTTGATCTTCGGGAATGGTCAACGCGGCGAGCCGCATGTCTTGAAGCGCGCGAATCCCAGGCTCGGGCCATCGTCGCTCTTCATCGACCGAGCGCGCTTCGGGCGCCAGGATCTGAACGGCAACGCTGCGGGCGCGCGCAATGACAGTGTCGAGGTCCATGACGGCCACCTTCTTCGATCGGGCGAATGACAAGCATCGGCTGAAACCAGCCAGCGAGTCAACCGTCTCGTGTCAGCCCCGGTGGGCAGGGCGGAGAGGTTTGAGCACCCAGTACAGCATGGCCAGTTGAGCCACGCCGTACAGAGCGATGGTGACGACAGGATTGGGAGCGGGGGGCACGCTGCTGATGAAGGCCCAGCTGATGCCAAACCCCAAGAGGGCCTTGGTGGTGTCGACGCGGTCGAGCTGCAGCGTCATGAGCCACAAAACGGGGGCGACGCCGTAGATCGGCACCAAAGGGCTCCGCAGGGACGCGAGGATCAGGAGCGAGAGCCAGATCTGCACGCGACCGACGCGATCCACGTCGAGGCGGGCCGCGAACCAGGTCGCGGCCAAGATGAGCAGGGTGTAAACCGTGGAAGCGGGGCCCAGCAGCGTATCGCCGCCCTGTATCCCGAGCAAATCCAGTTTCCATACGCTGCCCGGAACAGACAAGTTGGTGGTGATCACCAGGGTGTCGGTGACGAACGAGAACGCTTCGCCGGACAACAGCCGCGGCAGCAGGAAGCTGAAGAACTGCACGAAGGGCTCGGTTCCCGTCACGGCCACGCTCAGCAAGGCAAACACGACGGAAAACGCTCCCGTCCAGGCGAGGTCACGCCAGCGCCTTCGTAGCAACAAGTAAAGCACCAAGATCCCAGGGAAGAGCTTGGACGCCACCCCTCCGGCCAACAGCAGACCGCCAAGGGCGGGACGTTTGGTCTCGAAAGCCAGCATCCCGGCCATGGCCGTCCATATGGTGAACAGGTGAATTTGACCAAACTGGAAGTTGAACAGCGTGGGCATGCTCGCGAGCACCAAGGGCAACATCCACAGTGCCCACGCCCCCGTGGAGCCCCCGATCCAGCGCGCGAGCAACACGGCGAAGGCGGCGAACATCAGGATTTGGAGTGCAAACCACACCGAGCGTATGACGAGATAGTCGTTGCTCAGCGCGAGCCACAGCCGGGGAAGCAACAAGAACGGCGGCGGGTAATGAAAGGAATCGTCGAGGTACGATTGAAGGCTGACCACTGACGTCTCGATGTCTTGAGCCTCGGTAAGCCCGAAGTTGGGGTAGTGCGTGGTGTCGTAAAGGTTGGGATCGTTCTGGCGTGTGAGATCGGCAGCATGCACATACGACGCCATGCACATGTGCGTCACCGTGAACTGCACCGGCGGAAACGTGGAACACCAGGTCATGTCCCGATCCGCCATGAACACGCTCAACCTCGAGACCTGAACCAACATCACCAGCGCCAGCACCACCCAAGCGATGGTCTTGCCCCGGGAGCGTTGCCAGGCGCCATCCATGGAGTGCGGCAACGCGAGCTCGATGCGCTTGGCCAAAGTGCTCAGCAACACGCCCACCAGCAGCAGTAGAGGCAAGAAGCCCCACGGCAGCAGGCCGGCTGCAGCCATTCCGCCACCCGTGATGCCGGCCACCGCGCCTCCAACGATCCACGACGGCTTCAGCCAGTGCGCCACACCCGCCGCGATCACCGGCAGCACCAACGCGACCGCCGCGGATGAGATCGGCGGCCCCACCGAAGAAGCCTGCAGCGTAGCCAGCGCGTGCGCGCCTACCACGCTAACCGGTGTGGCTACGGCAACGGCGACGCCTCGACGTTCCCAGGTCATGGCCCCCGAAGGAGTATCACATCCGTCGCGGTCGGCCGACCGAGCCGCAGCGTTGTTTGGGTGGTCGCTCTCAGGCTCAGCCTGTTTTCGCGCTCGGGTAGAGCTCGTTGTCCAACGAAAAAAGCCAAGCTTCAGCGTCGGCCAGGTTCGAAAACACCTTCATCGGGGCGGGGGGGCGCATCAACCAAAGGACGGCAGTCACTACGCCTGCCATGAGCTTCGAATTGGTCAGGACCGCGTAGCCGATGACGAGCTTGCGGGCCGTCGGTGAATGCAGTTTGGCCCACTGGACAAAACGGCGACGTCGGCCGGCGTCCATGCGTTGGACGCCCCTCAAATCATGAACGAAGAAGGCACGCTCATCCCTCTCGCTGAATCGATGGAACTCCTCGTAGAAGGTGTCCTGGTCGATCGACTCCGGGTCCCTGCCACCAGGCGACGGGATGATCACAAGCGGCCAACGGGTCTCGTCGAACCGATACTGAAAGGTGTCGCTCACATCGCCATCCGCACCGCGCGACAACCTCGAGCCGCGCTACTCTCAGTATGTCGAATCGGGGCGAGGGAGCCAAATGTGGCGAGCCCGCCGTCGTTTTTCGATTTGGGCTTCGGGGTATTTCTCAATCCATGCCACGAAATCGCGTATCCTGCCTCACGAGGAGAAGACCCATGGGCGTTACCTTTGAAACGAACGGACACATCGCCAGCATCACCCTCGATCGACCCGAGGCACGCAATGCCATCAACGGCGAAATGGCCAGTGGCATTGAAAGCGCGCTCGACAGATACGAGGAAGATGACGCCTTGTGGGCAGCCATTTTGAAAGCGAATGGCCCGGTCTTTTGCGCGGGCGCCGACTTGAAGGAAATTGCGGCTGGTAATGTCGTCTCGCTCAGCACCAAGAAAGGCGGCTTTGCCGGCATCACCAAGCGCGAACGGACGAAGCCGGTGATCGCGGCAGTTACTGGCAGCGCGCTTGCAGGCGGCACCGAGATCGCGCTCGCATGCGACATGATCATTTGCTCCGACAAAACGATGTTTGGTTTGCCAGAAGTAAAACGCTCTCTGGTGGCCGCTGCCGGTGGCTTGTTCCGTCTGCCCCGTGCGATTGGCATGGCCCCCGCGCTCGAAGTGATCATGACCGGCGATCCGCTGTCCGCCCAACGGGCCTATGAGCTGGGCATGGTTAACAAGGTCGTTCCCGAGGCCCAGGTGGTGGAAGAAGCACTGAAGCTCGCCGATCGGGTGGCAACCAATGCGCCCTTGGCCGTGCAGGCAAGCCGTCGCGTTGCCGTCCGCGCCTTCATCGATGAAGACGACGCCCTGTGGCGCGTCGGCTACGAGGCGACCGCTCAGATCATGAACACCGAGGACTTCAAAGAAGGCCCCCGTGCGTTCATCGAAAAACGCCCACCCAACTGGCAGGGGAAATAGCCTGGATCCGAGGACGGTCGCCTATCTCGCGAGCGAAAGCACGACACTGCGTGCGCCTGGTAACGTTACCGTCAGCACGTCGCCATCGAGGTTCGTTTCCAAGGCTTGACCGGTGTCCGGGTCCAACAGGCGCGCGTCTGCAAACTGCCCCTCGATGCGAAATTGATCGGTCTGCTGCTGATAGCTTTCGTTGAAGAGGAAGTAGAGATCGCCGCCGACCACTTGGCGACGCGCCACCGACATTCGGAACCCGTCTGAGCTGAGCGGGCCGAGCGATGGGAGCACGCCGGTATCCGTGATCGCGGCTGGGATTTCGTTCGCCGACGACACCATCCCGATGTCGGACTGCAAGCGATCCACGAGCGCTGCGACCATCGCGTCGCGGGAGTCCGCATCGACCAAGCCATCGGCGCGCTCTGGGAGATTCCCCATCCAAACTACCGCGACTCCAGCGTCGGCCGCGTCGAGAACCGCCCGAAGGACTTCTGGGTCTATTGCATCGACGTTCTCGACGACGAGAGCACGAAAAGAGGCCGCACCGGCTCGTAGCTCACCTCCATCGCTGGTGGACGCCGCTAGCGCCGAACGGCTCAGGCGCGCATACGAAAAGCCCGCCCGTCTCAGCGCCATGCTGATCTCCGATTCGAATGCCCTAGGCTCGACACCAAAGTTCGGGAAATTCTCTGCCTCCCACTCAGGGTAGAGCCAAGCCACCTCGGCCGCCGCCGCGCCGCGGCTCATCGCGTAGCTGAGCCTCGCCACCATGCGGTTGAGAGATGGAAGTGCGGCCCAGATCGCGGCATCCGGGTGGATGTCGAACGTGAGGTCGAGCGGCCCCGTAGAGAACGCGCTGTCCTCGAGCGGATGAAAAGGAAACCAGCGCTGCCCGTCTTGGTGAAGGTAGGGATACGCGTGACCGTGATACATCAGCCGATTGACACCGGCACTGAACGCTCGCCCCATGAGCAGTCGCGCCTCATCCTCGGTCAACTCGAGCGTCCCAACCGTGGGAAACGTTTCGCTGCTCACGAAGCGCTTGCCCCCCACGTGCGCGGCCGACGCCGCCAGACGGAGGAAGTCGTAGGAACCGCCACCGTAGAGCCCCTCGGACTCCGGGACGTCGGCCATGCCGTAAGCGTCGAGGACGTCGGCGTATCCACCATGGGCTTGCAGTCGAAAGTCTATGCCTCTGTTTTGCAGCCACGCACGGAGGGGGACGATGAGCTCTTCGACGAACAAGGTGCCACGAAACGTCTCGTAGTCTTCTCGTGCTCGGAGACCGCGCTCATCCGTTGCCCGATAGCGCGGGGACCCGGTACCGAATAGCGTCGCGTATTCGGACTCGCCTCCTTCCAAGAACAAGAAGGGGAGCATCGGCGCGACGTCGTAGCCAAGGGTAGACTCGAACTTCGCGCCGAACGCCGTCGTCCAAGGCAGCTCTCCGACGAGCTCGAAACTGTCGACGAAAACCGCGCGTGGAGAGCAATCGGAAACCGCATCGATCCACGCCCCAAACTCGCGATCGACGAAGGCCTCGACGCCTCTGCGATCGAGGTGGTCGATGATTCGCGCTCCCTCGATCGGTCCCGGATACGCATTGCCTACTGGAAAATGTTGCGTTCGATTCTCATAGATCGCAAAGACGCGGTGCGTGCCCTCGGGGACCTCCCACGACAACGTGCCGGCCTCCACGCTCGGCCCCAAATCGACGACATTCCCGAGAATGGCGGGCGAGCTCTCAGGCTCCTCGAGCACTTCGGCCGCAAGGACCGACATCACAGTGGCGTTTTCGTCGAAGCCGGCGATTGCTGGAAGGATGCTGTTCGTGGCGTCGACCCAAGCAGGGGGCTCCGCCTCGGGCAACGGACCTCGGTAACTCAGTGGTCCCGTGAGCGTGAGCTCGGCTGCTACCAATTGACGCGCGCCGTCCTCGTCGATGCCTGCGCCTCCCGTGGACCATCCGCTTCCGAGCGTGAGGTCCCAGGAGAGTCCGAGCTCCCGCGCGGTACATGCAGCGGTGCGTAGCCGCTCCAAGAACGAAGCATCGCCGACGGTACGGATGCGAGAGTCGCTACTCAGATCAGCATTCGTGACGGCCGACATGAACGGCTGAATCTCGACTGCGCTGTAGCCCAGCTCCGCAAACTGGCTCAACTGCTCGCGCAGCGTAACGTCATCTACGGCCCCCCCGGGCCACCACCACCGCGCCTGCGGACCAAACTCGAGTGGGGGGTCGGCAAATACCGCGGCTGAGAATACGTCGTCGTCGACGCTGCCTGGGCTCTCCCCGTCACTGCACCCCAAGGCTAAAACGATCGCGCTCACCGCAGAGAAGACTCGAAGCATGCCCATCTCGTAGCAGCCACCGTAGAACACCTCACCCCGTCATGCGACCCAGACGGGTGACCTCCCGCTAGCGCTCGGCGAGGATCGGGATGTAGCTCGGGTACCAGACCGCGCTGCGGATGGTTGCCTCGATCTCGTCGTCGGGGATCACTCGCCCGAGATGCGCCTCGCGTGCCGAGCGCACGACGGCACACGCGATGTTGAAGCTCACTTCGCGCAGATCGTCCACGCTAGGGAAGATGGCGCCGAGCGCCAGGCGCTGTTCAGTTACGCAGCTCGCCAGCGTCTGCGCAGCGATCAAGAACATTTCGTCGTTGATTTCCCGTGTATTCGAGACGATGGCGCCCAGGCCAACCCCCGGGAAGATGAAGACGTTGTTGCTCTGCCCGATCACGTGACGCTTGCCTTCGTAGGTCACGTCATCGTACGGGCTGCCGGTGGCCACCAGCGCCCGGCCGCCGGTCCATTCGAGGGCGTCTCTTGGAGTGCACTCTGACTTCGAGGTCGGATTGGAGAGTGGCAGGATTAGGGGGCGGTCGACGTGCTTCGCCATCTCCTCGATCATTTCCCGGGTGAAGGCGCCCGGCTGGGCCGTCGCGCCGATGAGGATGGTCGGCTTGAACGCGCGAATCATCTCCACCGGGGTTGTGTCGGAGGACTGCGCGATCCCGTAGTGCTCGAGGCTCTCCTTGCTGAGCGCGAATTCCTGTTTGAAGGGCTCCTTGATCTCACGCTCGGCGTGCAGCAGACCCTTCGAGTCGAACGCAGCGATTGCGCGCTCGATCTCGTGTTCGGTGGCTCCGGCCTGGCGCATGGCAGCCGACGCCAACCGGGCAATGCCGATGCACGCGCCACCCGCTCCAATGAAGAGAATCCGCTGGTCCCGGATCGTCTGGCCCGTGATCCGAAGCGCCGCAAAGATGCCGCCTAGCGCCACCGCGGCGGTGCCCTGGATGTCGTCGTTGAAGCTCGCCACGCGCTTCTGGTAGCGCTCGAGAAGCGGGAACGAGTGCGTCTTCGCGAAGTCCTCCCATTGGATGATGGCGCGGGGAAACACGTCACGCACCGCCTGCACGAAGCGCTCGACGAAGTCGAAGTACGCCTGGCCGGTCAGCCGGCGCCCTCGATGTCCATTGTAGAGCGGGTCGTTCAGCAGCTCCTGATTGTTGGTGCCCACATCGAGGCTCACTGGAAGGCACTTGGACGGATGAATGCCAGCGCCCGCCACGTAAAGCGCCAGCTTGCCGACCGGAATCCCCATGCCACCGGCACCGAGGTCGCCTAGCCCCAGGATGCGCTCGTTGTCGGTGACTACGAACAGCCGTATGTCGTGGAAGGGCGCGCTCTCCAGGATCTCATGCACGTGCTCGATGTTGCTCGGCGTGATCCAGATACCGCGCGCTGAACGAAGAATGTGACTGAATTGCTCGCAGGCCAACCCGACTGTCGGCGTATAAACGATCGGCAGCAGCTCCGGGAGGTTCTCGACGAGCACCCGATAGAAGAGCACCTCGTTCAGGTCTTGCAGGCTCGTGAGCCCGATGTACTTCTCGAGGTCGGTCGACTTGGCGCGGATGTGCTCCAGCTCTAGCTCGACCTGCTGCTCGATTTCGAGCACCTGTTCCGGCAGTAGACCGTCGAGGCCGAGCTCTCCGCGCTCCTCTTTCGTGTAGGCCAGCCCTTTGTTCGTGGATGGGTTCTTGAGCAGCCAGACTCCCCGCTTGCGAGTCTCGATGCGTTCTTCCCCGCCGAGCTTTTGATCGTAGGTCTCGCCCTTCACTGCAGGCCTCCTGATGTCGGGCTTAGCGTAGAAGCTGTCCCGGTCGATCGGAAGAGCCAAGATTGGCTAAAAAGGGTCGAATCAGTCCCTTCGCCCCAAGAACTGCCTCGTGGACGCGGCGCCCTTAATCCAAACGCTCCATCCAGACGTAGCCCAGACGTGACAACACTCGCGGACCTCAGACCCGCGGAACCGATTGAATAGAAAGACGGAGAGGAGTTCAGCATGTTTCAACCAAAAAAGACGATCCCAAAGCTTGCTCTTGGTGCCCTCGCTCTCACCGGCTGCGGTGATCCGGGCGTCGCTGGGCCTGACAGCCAGAGGCAGTGCCTTAACGAAAAGACCGTGGCGGGCTACGGCGACTTCTACGGTGACTACTACGGCGGCGAGGGATACGGCGATCTAAACGGCTACGCAGACGGCTGCGCCAACGGGGACAGCTACTACGGCGGCTACTATGGCGGCGGCTCCGGGGATGGCACGGTTCTCCCCGATAACGACCCCAATCCGACCAACGATCCGTTCTTGTCGGGCGGCGATAGCTTCTACAACGGCTACTGATCCCTACGGCATTGGATGACAGCGAAGAGCCACGGAGGATTCAGATGATCATCGTCACTGGCACCAAGCGTTCGGGCACTTCGATGTGGATGAAGCTACTGATCGAAGGGGGCTTCCCTTCGATCGGTAGCGCCTTCCCCAAGGACTGGGGTAGCACCATCAAGGACGCCAACCCGGGCGGGTTCTATGAGTCTGATCTGCGCGAAGGCGTGTACCACGCGACCAACCCGGATCCGAAGACTGGACACTACCTGTTCCCCGAGGCCACGCGGCAACACGCACTCAAGGTGTTCGTGCCAGGGCTGATTCGAACCGACCGTGCGTACATCGACAAGGTGGTCGCAACGGTAAGGCCTTGGCGCGAATATGTGCGGTCGCTGGACCGTCTCTACACGATGGAGCAAGAGGCCAAGAACGCGCAGCGTGGCGAAGAGAAGCCGTGCGTCCCGCCTCCCGTCTACATCCCTGCGGCGCTCGAGTGGTGGACGCACAACTTCTCGCTGATCAGCGATGTGGTGACGCGTCGGTACCCGATGTTCATGGTGGCGTACGATGCAGTGATCGAGAGGCCTGAGGCGACTGTCGGAGACGTCTTTGAGTGGTTGGGAGAAGGTGATGTCGCCCGCGCCGTAGCGCAGGTGCGGCCTCAACTGAGGACGCAGGTCTCCGACCGTTGCCTGGAAGTCAGTGCCGCCGAAAGTGGACTCGAGCCAGCTGTGGTCGAGGTGTTCGATGAGCTTTACGAGACGGTCTTGCGAAAGCGTGAGATCGAGCAATCTTTCGTCGACCGCCTGAACGCGACCAACGAGCTACTACAGGAGCGCATTCGCGACGCGCTCAAGGACGCAGCCGTGCGCCGGCAAGAGCGCCGCAGGGCGATCGTAGATGCAAGGCTGCGGGCAGCGTAATCACGGTGTCCAATAGCTCTTCCGTTGCAAGCTGATGGGCCCACCGTTCATGCGGCGGACGCTTTCCGCCGCGACATCGACGTCCATCCCCGCCGCGGTGACGAACAGCGGCTTGTGGCTTCGGCCCCGAAGCACACGCCTTTGGCCGTGAAAATCACCAAAAGGGTTCTTGGCGATGCCGATCACGTGAATTTCTTCGTTGAGCGCACGATGGAGGATGCAGGGAAGCTCGCGTTCGTGGAACTGACCAGGAGCATACGGAGCCACCCGCAGTATGAAGGCGAAGCGCTCCTCATGGCTTTCGCTCGAATCCCAATCTTTGTACACGACGCACGAGGCAATGGCTGGGCCTTCATCCCCCTGGTAGTCGACATCGACACAGGCAAGCATAGTCTGCAGCCTAGACGGTTCTTGTCGAATTCCCTATGCTCGATCGGCCCGCGGGTGGAGAGGTCGGTCGATGTCGAACAAGGTTCCCGAAGATGAGTTGCGAAGAATCATTAGCGAGTACCGGCACACTCAGGGCGAGCACGAGCGCGAAGGGGAGTCTGGCAGTTGGCGGCGTCGGCAGAAGGCCCAGCTCGCCGACCTCGAAACGCGGTTCGAGCAAATCTTGGAGCATTGGTTCCGCGATGAAACCACTCGAGCACAGTGGCGCGAACATTTGTTCCGCGCCGCGCCGGAGCCGGCCCCCGTCCACGAGGTGCCTCGTTTATATCGAGGGCGATCGGAAAGCGGCTCGGTCATGGATGTCTTCGAGACGCAGGGTGGCGACTGGGAATACATCGTCGATGGCACGGTCGCGAAGCGCAGCAAAGCCGGGAAATCGACAGAGGCCACGCTGCGCCTGGGCGGCCCGACATTTCAGGAGACGTTTGATGCACCTACCGAGGCGTTGGAGGTGTTGCGCACGTACGTCGCCGAGCAGCCGTCGGGTGGACCGCCTTGGGAGTGGGCGTCTGAGCTGTTCGCCGACGGCTTGATCGACATGAACTTCTCACTTACCGAGCGCGGCCAGCGATTCATTCAGAGTTGAATTTCTTGAATTGCTCAGGGTCGGCAGCAGTCACTTGGAACGTCGTTGCAACGACGTATCCGGGTTCTTATCCCGAAGCAAAGCGCTTGCTGAGGCGGTATGGTGAGGTGAGTACGACTGAGTACTTCAACGTACTGCTGCTCACTGTGCCTGACGTAGGAGAGTTCCTCCAGGAGCTCGAGGACCACACCAGCAGGGACATGACCTTACTGAACGCAGCTTCGAAGATCATTCCTGCCCAAGAGAGTTTCGACTTCCAGTCGCCACAGGAGTTTGAAGACAAGGCTTGCAAGGCCCTGGACGAGCTGATCCCGCGGCTCAAAGGCTGTAGCTTTTACGTTCGCATGCACCGTCGTGGATTCAAGGGTCGGCTGGTGAGCCCGGAAGAAGAGCGATTCCTCGATGGTTACATTCTCAGTCGTCTGGAAGAGGCACGCTCTTCCGGCCGCGTGACCTTTGATGATCCCGATGCGATCGTCACCGTGGAAACGGTGGGCCAACGAGCTGGGCTCGCCTGCTGGAGCCGGGAAGAGCGCCAGCGCTATCCCTTTCTCAATCTGGGTTGACGAAGCAGCGTCGTCATTGGCCACACGTATCCGTAGGAAGTTGAAGTTGTCACCGTAGGCAGAGTTTCATTCCCTCGTCTTCAACACCGCAATCAAATCGAGACGGTCTAGCTTTCGTCGGACGAGAAGAGCGCTTGCGATGCCGGAGGCGAGAATGACAGCCACCGAAAACGCATACGTCTGGCTCGAGATGAAGAATGGAATTCTGAAGATTTCCGGGTCGGCCCACGAAGCAATTAGAGCTTTGGCGCCTATGGTCCCTAGGACGAGTCCAAGGGGAATCGCGAGCACGATCTGCACCGCCTGCTCGCCGAGTAGGATCGCCGAGATCTCGCCCCGACTGAAACCGATCACCCGCACGGTAGCCAAGTCTCTGCCCCGCATCGACACGCTCACCCGAGCGTTGTTGTACACGATCGCAATGGCGATCGCGGTCGCGAACAACGTCATGATCAATGTCATCACTCTCATCGTCTCCTCGGTCTGTTTTTCGAAGCTTTCGATCATGTCGCGCTTTCGTGACACCGCCTGAATCGCCGGGATGTCGTTCAACCGCGACTGCACCTCGCTTTCCAACGGGTCGTCGATCCGAAGCAGAGCTGACGAAAACGTGGGGGCCTCCCGTAGCAAGCGATGAAGATTCGGTTTCGACAAGTATCCCTGGAGGCCGAAGCTTTCCTCGATCAGGCCGGCAACAGTCAGCACGCGATCACCTCGATCGCCTTCCTTGAGCTCGATCTCGACGACGTCGCCCGGTCCAACCCCGAGGATCTCCGCAAGGACGTTCGTGAGGAGAACACCTTCCTCGGGAATCGGGACGTGCTCAAACTCGAGGTTGAAGAGCCGCCGAAGCCGGGCCCCACTGGGGATGCCCATCAAGACCGTGTCGCGCCACTGGTGCCCCGATCGCATCCGGACAGGCGTCATTCGAATCCCTTCGACCTCTTCGACACCAGGGACGTGCGCGAGGTAGCTGAGGCCGCGGTCCGGCATCGCATCCACGAAGCTCACCGTCAGGTCCTCGCGTTGTTGGCGTTCGAACTGCAGCATCATCAGAGGACCGTACGCGTCGTACCCGAATCTCCCCAGGATCACGATCGCTACCGCGAGGGCTATTCCGAGGGAAGAGAGCGCTGTGCGTCCCGGCCGACGCCAGATTTCGCGAAACACCATCAAGGTAGGTTGCGTGAATCTCTTGGTTAGCCCCCATCGCTCAATCGACGCCACGCGGTACTTGGCGGGAGCCGGCGGACGCATGGCTGTGGCGGGAGGCAGAAGCACGGCAGCCCGTATCGCGAGTGACGCACCGAGAACGCCAGCCAGGAGGCTGATTAGGATCGCGTTCGCGCTGACGGTCAGGTCAACCCGTTGGGGCATCTCAGGCAGCCGGAAGAACTCCGCATAAATCCCGAGCAGGCCCTTGCCCAGCCAGACCCCCAAGCCTAGTCCGATGAGCGCCCCAAAACTCACGATCACCGCGACCATCTTGAAGTAGTGCACGGCGACGCTGGTGTTCGTGTATCCGATCGCCTTGAGCACTGCGATCTGCGGACGCTGCAACGTGATCAACCGAGAGAACACGACGTTCAGCAGAAACGCAGCCACTCCAAGGAAAACACTCGGCAAAAAGATCACCAAAGTTTCGATTCCTTGAATTTCGCTGGTGAGAATCGAGTGAGAGAGCTGGTGCTCTCGGGTGAACGCGCCGAGGCCACCAAAGGGTTTGAGCACACGATCCATTGCGTCGAGAACCGCGTCCTCGTGCGCTCCCGGCTCGAGCTTCACCGCGAGGTCGTTGAAGGCTCCCTCCATCTGGTACGCGGCCGCAATCGCGTCCTCGAGCATCCACAGCGGAGTGAACCGCTTGTCGTCCGTCGTGAGCAGTCCCGAGTCGACCGCAAACACATATTCCGGAGACAATGCGTACCCGACGATCAGTAATTCACGAAGCTTGCCATTGATCACGGCCTCGATGTGATCCCCCGGCTCGAGGCCGTGTGCTTTCGCAAAAGGCTCGTTGAGCAGAACCTCGTCGTACCGCCCTGGCTCGAGATGTCGTCCGGCGCGCAGCAATAGCCCGTTGAGTGCAGGTCTCCCCGTCGAAGGAATCGAGATCAGATCGCCGCGTGCCGGGGAAATCAGGTCGTCCATCGGCAGCCGTACATGCTCGACGATGCGGGGATACACGCGCGCCACACCCGGGAGCTCGGCGACCTGCCCCGCAACCGACAGAGGTGCGCGTTTGAGGTGCACGAACACATCGGCAAACCGCTGCGTTTCGTAGTAAAGGTCGCGGGATTGGTAGAGCGCCCGCCACGCGCTTTGAAGCGAGATATAACAAGCGACACCCGAGGCAACCACGACCGCGATGGTCAACGCCTGACCGCGCAGGCGAACCACCTCACGAAGAAGCTTACGATCGAGGACTTCGAGATTCACAGGCCTCTTCACCACACAGTCGCTTGGTCACGGGTTCGGTTTCAGCAGTATTTTTCCGCCCGTCATTTGGCTCAGATATTCCTCAACGGCTTTCTTGGCTTCTTGGAACGGATACTGAGCTCGGATTTCGCTTCTCAGCTCGGTCGATAAGAGCTTTTGTGCTCGCCGCCACGTCATCAGGATTTGAAGTAGATTCTTTTCGGTGATCCAAGGGCCGAGCCAGAAGCCATCGACAGCCTTGTCATGAAAGATCAACTGGTCGGGAAGTGCCTGCGCCGCTTCAAAGGAAAGAGCACCAAAAACGGTGACTTTGCTGTGCGGCGGCAGGGCTTGTAGCAGTTGCCCAGTCAACGGCCCGGCAACAGCGTCGAAGGCTAAGTGGGCTTCATACTGATGACACGCATCATGAAGTTGTTGGTCGAAGTTGGGCTCATTGCTGTTCAAAATGACTGCTGCGCCCTGCTGTTTGAGTAACTCCACCTGAGCGTCTCGACGAACCACATTGATGATCTGAACTCCCTCACTTTGGCCCAAACGGTTGACCATTTGCCCGAGTGCACTTGCCGCGGCTGTGAGCACGATGGCTTTGTGCCCACCCTTCTTCGCTATCTCCACAAAAGCGCTCGCTGTCATTGGATTGATCGCAGACATGGCCCCCTGCTCTAGGCTCACCGATGCATCCAATGGGAGGGCACCACCTTTCGTAGAAGTCACCACATACTCAGCCCACACACCATCCCTTTGCCCATCCCATAAACAGGCAACCCGTTTGCCGAGGAAGTAGCGGCCCATCAGGCCCGGACCCACGGCGACAACAGTCCCCGAACCCTCTCCTCCGGGAACGAGCGGGGGCGTTGGTCTAAAACCGTATCGACCCTGCAGAACGGCCAAATCAGAGGGATTGATCGGTGAGGCGGCGACTTTGACCAGAACCTCGTCCTTTCCCGGCTTTGGAACCGGACGCTCTTCGACCCGGAGCGCCTCGACCCCGGTATATGAATCCAACACAACGGCGGTCATCTGATCAGGAACTCGTGTCTGCGCCATTCTTGTCCTCCGTGCTCGATGAAGACTACCAACGAAAGCGTTATCACTCATGCCATGACGTAGCCAGCACGGTTGCAAGCGTGCTAGCGTATCCTACCCACCTCCCTATGTCGGACACATTCTACGAACGTTTGAGCGCGCTCGACGCCATCTTTCTCGACCTCGAGAACGAAACCACGTCCATGCACGTCGGCGCGGCGCTCCTCTTCGATGCAAAACCGCTTACCCTCGAACACGGCGGGCTCGATATCGAGCGCATCACCCAATACACGTTGGCAGCACTGGAGACGATTCCGCGCTACCGGCAACGGCTGGCGTGGGTGCCCGGGTTCGATCACCCAGTCTGGATCGACGACGATCGATTCAACATCAACTTCCATCTGCGCCACACTAGGCTCCCGCTCCCTGGCGACGAGCGAATGCTCAAGCGCCTGGTTGGCAGGCTGTTTTCGCAGCGCCTCGATCGGAGCCGGCCGCTGTGGGAGTTTTGGATCGTCGAAGGCATAGAAAACGAGCAGTTTGCACTGGTCGCCAAGGCGCATCACTGCATGGTCGATGGCGTCGCGGGTGTTGGGCTCATCGAGGCCTTGCTGCAAATGGCGCCGGCGGTCGTGGAAAGGGAGCCGAAAGAATGGAGGCCGCGTCCTGCTCCGAGCGACGCGCAGCTTCTCCGGGCCGAGGTCAAGCACCGCATCGATGGTCTCCGCAAGCTTTCGCACTTCATGCCGCGCGTTCGGAAAGACTTTGGAGGTGTGATAGGTGTGCTCCGTTCGGGGATGAAGCCCGGTCCGAGAAGCGTGTTCACGGCGCCCAACATCAGCCCCTATCGTCGCTTCGACTGGGCCTCCTTCGACCTCGACGAAGTGAAGGCGGTCAAGAACACGCTGGGAGGCACTATTAACGATGTCGTGGTCGCGACGACGACGGGCGCTATCCGGCGCTTCCTCGAAGCGCGCAACACCAACGTGGACGCCATGAGGGATTTTCGCGCCTTTCTCCCCGTCAACACGCGCAAGCCCGGCGGTGGATCGACCGGAAACCAGGTCGCGATGCTGCTTGCAGAGCTACCGGTGTCCGAGCGTGACCCAATCGAACGGCTGAAGAAGGTCATTGCCGTCACGACCGAGCTGAAGAAAGAGTCCAACCAAACGGCAGGCGCGGAGCTCCTCGAAGACGTGGCCGACCTGACGACCAAGCGCCTGATTTTAGAGATCTCCCGCGGTGCCATCAAGCGACGCGCCTACAATGTCGTGGTGACCAACATTCCTGGACCGCCGCTTCCTCTTTACATGCTCGGCGCGCCGATGAAGGCCATCTATCCCTTGGTTCCGATCCCGCCGAACCAGAATCTCGGCATCGCCCTGTTCAGCTATAACGGGGGGGTGCATTGGGGCTTCAACGCGGATTGGGAAGGCTTCCCCGACGTGCACGAGTTCGTTGAGGACCTCGAGGCGACGTTCGAGGAGTACAAACAACTCGCCGCCGCACGCGCACCTGAGGTTTCGGCAGTTCAGCAACCCTCCGAGCGCAGGTAGATACGCGTCGAACAGGGACCGCCATCGCGACAGAGCACTCGCCCTATTGCAGATTGCGTTGCACGAACTGGAAGAGCGGCCCTACCACGTTGTTCGTCTCGTCGTCTTCGGCGGTCACGATGTCGACGTGACTGAAGCCCTCAGACATGTGTACTTCGTAGCCGCCGGCGACGTCACCGTATGTGGGAAACGCGGTGTTCGGCTGTTCGCGATCTACCACCCGCGGGGTTGTCCCATCGCAGCTGGGGGCAGCGCATAGCGCAAGCGTGTCCGCGTAGCCGAGCATTCTTGCGGGCACCGGCACGAGGCCGTTGCTGCCACCAAACGCGATAACCGGGATATCGACGCTGCGCGCCTGAGTGAGGTTTTCAATGTCAGACCGGCCCCGACCGGCCGGCGGCGGTGCAGACAACGCGGTGGAATCGAGCCTAAGCCCTGAAGTCACGCCGAGTCCGGAGCTTGGATAGTACCAGTCTGAAAAGTTCGTTTGCCCACGATAGAACGTCGGCATCATGCGTCCTTCGAGGTCCGTCGACTCTACCTCCTGACCCCACATGCCAGCGTCAGCAACGTCGGTTGGAGCGGGACCGTTGTCCGTTAGTACCTCTGCAGGGAGCTCATCACCGTAGTTGAGCCATGTGCGCACGCCGTCCTCGGACGGGCCGATGGTTCCGAGCGACGTGGCCACGAACGAAGCCAGGGCCGCGGCCCTGCCATCGTCATCCAGAAACAAACCGATGAGAGCAGTCGAGGTGGTGGGTTCGGTACCCAACAAGAGGGTCAATGCCGACAGCTCTGGCACCTGCGCGACGGCGTTGTTGCCGTCGACGCCATTTTGGTCTGCCTGCAAGATGGAGATTCCGGTGTCACCTTGAAGGTCACCTTCGAGTGCAGCGACTTCGGAGACCGCCAACAATTGCGGCGAGAGCAAGCCCGCGACCACCGAATAGGCGTTCGTAGGCTCCGTACATGACGTGTTGCCAAAGGCCGCGCAGTCGGTTGCCTCGGTCTCAGGAGTGCACGCGGTCTCCCCATCGATACACCTCGGCTCTCCGCTTTTCACTGCGCCATAGAGGCCACCATCGAAGGCCGCTTCAATTTGGTCGAGCACTTCGTCACTCGGTGGATCCTCTGACAAGCTCCCGCCCCCACCTTCCAACATGATCAGACCGCGGACCTTTGCGTAGCCAGGCTCCGCCGGGCCGCCGTCGAGATTGAAGTCGGTCGCCGCGTAGCGCGCGGTATAGCCTGTGCCCGCGGAGTGGCCTCCCAGAAACACATTTGCATTGCGCGCGGTGCTCCTTGCAGCCTCGATGACGGCATCGATGTCTTGGGAGTGCACCAGTGGCGTCCATTGAGCCATGAAAGCCAAGTCGTCTGTGGTGTTGTGAAAGATCGCGCGGCGGTTCAGCTCCGATGCCAGTGTCTCGTTTAGAGCGAGCCCCAGCTCCTGTCCGAATAGGAAATCGAGCCCGATCGCGGGGTCCTGTTCGCGTTCCGAGAGGTCCAGCCCCGCCGTGTCTTCGAGTTGGTTGGAGCGGCGATCGATCGCCCAGGTTTCGACGATCATCGATGCGTCTTTCGCCCGCCGCGCCAGGCTCTCGGCGAGCACCGCGAATGTCGACGCGCCGCCCTCGAAACCAGGTACCAGCACCACGATCGCATCCGGCTGGCTGCCGGCTTGGTCGGACAGGTGGTACCGGGTGTAGCGCGCGTTGTTGAGGTCGAAATCGCTGCCGCCGAACTGCGCGATCAAGCGAGGATTGGTCACGATCACCCCCGGGCTACCGGGGGTGTGGGCGGGTTGTGCGGTGCTCGGCAGGTCGACGGTCTCTTGTTCAAACGACGATGCGATCGGCGTACCGCCTGTGCCGGCGGTGCCGCCGCTCCCGCCATCGCCGGAACCGGCTTCATCGCCTGTGCAGGCGGAGACGAGGACGAGCGAAAGCGCGAATAATCTAATGATCGATGTCATGCGGGGGACTTCTAAAATGAAAACCACGGGGAGATTGTCACGGTTGAGCCACAATTGCCAGCATACCCAGGAGAACTCGTGGAGCAGCATCGGCGCGGGATGGTGAGACGCCCCGCTCGAATCTGGCAGCCTTTTTTGCGCCCCAAAGAACGCGCATGACGGTTACTATTCCGAGCACAGCCATGCATGCGTTGCCGATTGCCGTCGTGGACGATCGCCGCTTCGACCGACACCGCTCCGAAGAGCAACACCCGGAGCGGCCGGAGCGACTGGTCGCGGCAAGAGCCGGGCTGGCAAGCGCGCTGCCCCCTGCTGAGCAGGTCGAGGTTTTGGTGCGCGCCGTCAGCGAAGAAGAAGCGGAGCGCGTACATTCGTCCGAATACCTGGCGCGCCTTCAACGTATGCTGCGTACCGGCTGGGGGCACATCGATGCCGACACCTACTTTTGTCCCGAAACCGAGGAAGCGGCGTGGCTCGCTGCGGGCGGAGCGGTCGAGTTGTCCCGCGCGCTGCTTCACGGACCCGCTCGTCGCGGCATCGCGCTACTTCGGCCTCCGGGCCATCATGCCTGCCCGTCGAAGGCCATGGGGTTCTGCCTCTTGAACAACATCGCGATTGCGGCAGCGGATTCCCTGGCCCAAGGGGCGATACGAGTGGCCATCGTCGACTGGGACGTGCATCACGGCAACGGCACCCAGGACATCTTCTACGAAGAGAAGCGAGTTCTCTACGTGTCACTGCACCAATCCCCGTTCTACCCGGGTACTGGCGCGCCCGAAGAAGTCGGCGCGCCGGGTGCCGAAGGCACCAACGTCAACATCGCGATGCCTCCGCGAACCGGCCCCCCTGCCTATGGCGAGGCTTTTCGGACGATCGTCCTTCCGGTCCTGGATGCTTTCGAGGCCGATCTCGTCCTCGTTTCCGCGGGGCTCGATGCGCATTTCAGAGACCCGCTCGCTCAACTGGAGCTCGACGCAGACTGCTTTGGGGCGATGACCACCGCTCTCGCTCGACATGTCGACGGGCTGGGGCATGGCCGCCTCGGTTTGTTTCTCGAGGGCGGGTATGACCTCGAAGCGATCGAAGACTCGATCGCCGCGATGCTGAAGGCCTTACAGGGCGAGGAGCTCGAGCTACCCACCGGGCCTTTGCGGCCCGTCGAGCAAGAAGCGCTCTTGCGAACGACGCAGACCGTCGGATGCCTGCGGTCGTAACCAAAGTCTTTTCGGAGATAAGGACAATGAGACACTGACAAGGAGGGCTGCTATGCGTTACGTTGCGAGTTCTTGCCGGCCATGACGCCACAGGATTTGCAGGAAGCTGGGCTCGAGGCATTGGGCAAGCGCTGGCGCTAGCGCCCGCGGTGCTCAACGACCCTTGGCCGTAATGGCAAGAGCCGGCACGCCTTCCAGGCGTCCGACCGTCCAATCAGGCGGGTCGATCGACGCCAGTAGCTCCCGGGTTTCGTCGATTTCGATCCCTCGCCCCGCGACCCAGGTGCGAAACGCAGCAAGCGCGATCGGCTTGAACACGCCAGGGACACCCACAGCATCGATGAAACTGCCCGCATCTTCGAGTGTGCAGCCACGGTCTGCCTCGACTACGAACAGGAGCCCGTTCGGCCGAAGCACGCGCAAGCACTCTCGAAGTCCGCGCGACTGGCCGGGCCAGTGCTTGATCGACGCGACGCTGTAGACCGCATCGAAGGATCGGTCCGCGAATGGCACGTCGAGGGCGTCGCCCTGCACGAACGAGACATCGATGCCTCGTTGCTTGGCCCGCCGCCTTGCCCGCGCGACCTGATGGGTATTGAGATCGAGACCGGTAATCGATAGATCGGGTCGAGCCTCAGCAAGCGCCAACGCGATTTGCCCGCCACCGCAGCCGACATCGAGCACAGCGGCACCGTGGGGTACATCCTTCATGACCGTTTTCGAGAAAAGCTCTTGGAAGAAGCGGACCGGGCCCGCCGCGATGAACCGATCGTACGCCCAAGCCTCCAACGTAGAATATGGCTTTGTGAAATCCGCAAGTGTCATCGCGTGCCGGTAATCAAACGAACCGTTCGGGGTTGAATCCTGTCAACGTCAGGTCAACGGGCAAGTAGAAAGGCACTTGGCCGTTTCGCTAAGTGCCCGACTTCGTTGGTTTCGAGGGTGGACGATAACGACATGGAAACTCAACACGTTTTCGAGCCTAAGCTCGTCACACGGGCATCCGCACGGCTGTATTCAAAATGACCTCAGAAATGCGTTACACGATCAGAGTCGCTCTCACGGTCGCGCTCGGCGGGTTCCTGATGGGCTTCGACGCGACGGTGATTTCCGGTGTTGTGGGATGTTGTCGTAGACGTTCTGGGAATCCGTGAAGTTCGTATCGCGCGCCGCAGTTGGCCGGCTCAGTCGATGGCTCGGGCTGCTTTGAAGGCGGCACGCGCGAGGATCACCACGACAATAAAAGCAAGCACCATGCCGACCACGCCTCCAACGTAGGCTAGCGCGGCCCAGACACCACCCTCGCCGTGGGTCGTAGCGGCTGGGGACAACCCTCGGTTGGCCGAGAAATTGGCCGCCCAGTAGAAGAGCGTATTGCCCCAGCCGATGATGATTAGCCCCCATCCAGTCCAGAATGCCCTGCTTCCCTCGAGCTTGAGCTTCCCCATGAGCAGCGCGAGACCTGCGACCATCACGCCGTTGAGGATGCCGCCGACGTGAGCCGACACCCAGCCCCGAGTCGACCCGGGCACGGTGACCTCCCAGGTTGGGAAAGGCCAGAGTGCCACTGCGCCGAGCAGAGAGAACGTCAGGAGTACGCCCGCGATCAGGCCGATCAATAAGACCAGCATCCCGTGGCCGATCACCTGGCGTTGCAGTCGTTCGGCCTCGGGTGCCGAGAGGTCAGTATTCATCGAACCTTTCCTTCCCTGTTTTGGCGCTAAGTGCGCTTCAGCATCTGCTCCACGTCGCCGTCGGTGAGACTATGGGGATCAGCGCCCCCCGCAATACGCTCCCGCCAGGCAACCGCCACGTCGTTCTGCGCTTCGTTGCAAATAGGGTGATTTCGAGGGTGGTACTTGCGAGAGAGCACTGGAAGGGCTGCATACGCCAAATCCAACCCAAAGGAGAGAAAGAACTTCCAGGCCTTCAGCGCGCGTAGCGGCTTGCGATAAAAGCCTTCGGTCCGAACCATCGCTGCATACCCCTTGAAGGTCTCACGAAGGATGTGCCCAAAGGCATAGAGCACCATCCAGCGACGATACCATTCGTGTTTCGCGTAGAAGGCCTTGTAGAAATCGAACGCGACCGAGCCATGTTCGACTTCCTCCACCTGATGCCAAACCCATAGCGCTCGCATTTTGGGATCCGCATCGGCCATGAACTCCTCGTAGCGATCGAGAACGATCATTCCGCCGAGATAGGTGAACGTCTCGTAGCCCGCGGTAAATCCGATCTGAAACTTCTTGTCTCGCGTGGCCAGCGCATCTTCGAAGTGGACTCGCGCAGCCTCATCCAGCTCCGCGACCCGAGGATAGCGATGCGCCATGGCTTTGTTCCAACCGACGAAATTGAAGGCATGAAACGCTTCCTGGCCCATGATCGCGTGCACATCCTCGGCAAGCTTCGGATCCGTCAGCTCGCCCCGATACTTGCGCATGACTTCCACCAGGAAGCGCTCGAAGTACGGAACGTGAATCCCGAGGGCATTGATGAACATCGAGAAATCCGGACAACTGCGGCTCCAGATCGGATGGTGCTCTTCGTGGGCGCCATCCTCGTCCAACTTGAACCGCAGCCTCCGCACCGGAATGTTGTCCATCGGGTGGGCAGACATGTTTGTACCGTACGGTACCGCCAGCCAAGGAATAGATCCAGCGCCTACCCTTCGATGGGCTCGAAGTCCGCTTTTGCGGCACCGCAGTCGGGGCAGCACCAATCGCCGGGCACATCTTCCATCTTCGTGCCCGGCGGAATGCCGCTATCCGGATCGCCTTCGGCCTCATTATAAATGTGGTTACAGATGATGCATCGCCACTTACGCATAACTCGGCTGGTACTATCGCCCGGGCGCCGTCAGGTCAACGCGTGGATACGCGCCATCGCAGGCTGGTATACTGCACCATCGTGACTGACGATTGTGCACTCACGGCCACCATGCATGCGACCGCCGCCGAGGCGCTTCAAGCGGTCGAGCGAGCCTTCGCGAAAGCCCATGTGTTTTTGACCGAAGCTCATCAACTGGGCGGCCTGGCCTTGGTCGTGCACTGGGACATGGAGGGCGACCACCGTCAGCTGCTCGTCGACGCACTTCTCGAGGCGTCGCTCGACCTCGACGAAAGCACGTTCGAGGCCCTGCAAGGGCCTTGGGAAGGGGTGCTGACCGGCTCCCTTCACGTCACGCTCGATCACGAAGGCAGAGACAGCAAGGTACCGGTGCCAGCGGTTCCCGGCTGAGTGGCCCGACTCAAACGCGTCGGACCTCGCCAGACTGCTTGCTGGTTTCACCTTTGACAATCACCTGCCCATCCACAAACCTCGTCTGCGGATCTGCCATCCTCAGATCCAACCGCAGCCATGGGTTCGATTCTTCTTAACGACGATCAGAAAGAGCTTCTATCCGCGGTCGGTCGCGTTCTTGCCCGCCATGCGAGTGACTGGAATGCGAAACGCTCCGGCGACGCACTGACGGATCTTCGGGCGGCACAAGAAGCTTTGGCCGCGATGCTAGGTCGGGACTCCGCGGCCCCCAAAGCGGGTGGTGCGCGAATACGGAGTTTTTGGGGATGGGGCTACGAGGGTGACGGACCAGACCCGCGGATGGTGGAGGTGTTGCTCGAGTTCATCAAGGCGCGCTTCGGTCTCGATGACTTCGTGGATACTCCGGCGCCGCGGCTCGAGGACATCACCCTGCGGGCTTCCCGGTTCGCTCTTCCCGAGCGCTTCGGTGCGTTTTGTACCGACGATAAGCGCGAGCGCGTTTCGCACAGTTACGGCTCGGCGTATCGGGACATCGTTCGTGGCCTACACGGCGAGTACGACAACCCAACCGACTACGTCGCGTTCCCGGACACCGAAGATCAGATCCTAGAGCTAATCCGGTTTTGCGAAGAAGAGCACCTGAGCCTGACGCCCTACGGTGGGGGCACCAGCGTCGTTGGTGGCGTCGAGCCCACCAAGTCACAGAGATACAAAGGCACCATCTCGCTCGACATGCGCAACTTCAACCGGGTGCTCGAAGTGGACGAAGTGTCGCGCGCAGCACGCGTGCAAGCGGGCATCTTCGGCCCGGCGCTCGAGGCGGCACTCAAGCCCTATGGCTTGAGCCCCCGCTTTTATCCGCAGAGCTTTGAGTTCTCGACGCTCGGCGGTTGGATCGCCACGCGCGCCGGCGGTCACTACTGCACGCTCTACACTCACATCGACGACATCGTCGAGTCGGTGCGCGTCGTCACGCCGAAGGGCATCCACACCACGCGTCGTTTGCCTGCGTCCGGCGCAGGACCGAGTCCGGAGCGGCTCTGGCTCGGCTCCGAAGGCACGCTAGGCGTCATCACCGAAGCGTGGATTCGGCTGCACGCCCGCCCGCGCTATCGCTCCTCGGTCACCGTGAAGTTCGAGGACTTCATGGATGGCGCCGGAGCGGTGCGCGACCTTTCACAAGGCAAGTTGTATCCGGTGAACTGCCGCTTGGTCAGTCGGATGGAAGCGGTCGCGATGGGCCTTGGCGACGGAAAACACGCGATGCTGATCCTCGGGTTCGAATCTGAGCACTACCCGCAGCAAGCGATGATGACCGAAGCGCTCAAGGTGTGCCGCAAGCACCGGGGCCGGTACAACCGGCGCAAGATTCGACACACCGAACAGACCGTTCGAAAAGGCTCGGCCGGTGCCTGGCGCAACAACTTCATCCGGGCGCCCTACATCCGAGATGCGATGGCGAAGAAGGGTATGATCTCCGAGACGTTCGAGAGCGCGGTCACGTGGAATCAATTCGACCGGTTTCATTCCAACGTCCTTGGCGCTGCGCAGAAGGCCTTTGATCTTCATTGCAGCGGGCGCGGGATCATTACTTGCAGATTCACACACATCTATCCGGACGGCCCGGCACCGTACTACACCGTCTTTGCATGGGCTGAGCCGGGTAAGCAGTTGGAGACCTGGGACGCGATCAAGGCGGCCGTGTCCGACGCGATCATCGACAACGGCGGCACGATCACCCATCACCACGCGGTCGGTCGCGATCATCAGCCCTGGTACGCACGGGAACGCGGCGAGCTCTTCGAGACGACGCTTGCCGGGCTCAAATCGACGCTCGACCCCAACTGGGTGCTGAACCCCGGCGTCTTGTTGAAGGAGAAATAGACTGACGCTGCGCGATCCCCGTTCTCCTTCAGGAGTCGATCTGCGCGAAACTCATGCGACAATCGCTGCTTGCGCAGTCGTCGTGATCTTGTCTTGTGCGTCGACGGCCTCCGCGCATCCGTTGTCGCCTTCGTTGATACACATCAAAGAGCACGCACCCGGCCAGGCCGACGTCACATGGAAGACCCCGAAGCTCAAAGTCCCTGGCAGCAAGCTGAGACCCGTCCTTCCCGATCATTGCCAATCGCTCTCGCAGCCGGAACTTCGCCAACAAGGAACGGCACGCATTTACACGTGGCGTATCGACTGTGGTGAGCGTGGCCTGTCGAACGCATCGATTGGCGCAGACGGCATCGCCGAATCGAGAACGGATGTCATTGTGCACATCGAGCTGCTCGACGGGCGCACCTATCGGTCAATCCTTACGGACGACGAGCCCCGGTGGAGCGTGCCCGAAGTTCAAAGCGACTGGGATGTGTTCACCAACTACGCGCGACTTGGATTCGAGCACATCCTTTCTGGATTTGATCATCTCTCCTTCGTATTTGGGCTGATGTTGTTGGTCACCCTTCGGCGCCTTTTTTGGGTCGTGACGGCGTTCACAATTGGCCACAGCATCACGCTCGCGTTGTCGGTCCTGGACGTTGTCCGCGTTCAGCAACGACCTGTCGAAATCTTGATCGCCCTGAGCATCGGTGTCGTGGCCTGGGAAGTCGTACGCTTTGCCAACGCCGAACAAACAGGCTTCACAAGACTCCCAGTAGTGATAGCGGCAACCTTCGGCTTGTTGCATGGCCTTGGCTTTGCAGGTGCACTTCGCGAGCTCGGTCTACCTCAAGGTGCAATTCCGCTTTCGTTGTTCTCGTTCAACGTCGGAATCGAAGTGGGGCAGCTCGCCTTTATCGCGGTGGCACTCGTTCCGGTGGCATTGGTCTCCTCGTCCGATTCGTTGTTGCGAACGTTTAGGATCGTCAGCGCCTATGTCATCGGCACGCTCGCCTTCTACTGGGTTTTCGCGAGGGCACTGACTTGATCGGGGGCCGGTGCTAGAGTCGCCCACAACAATTTTTGGTCCCTTTTCAGGTGTACGCGTGACGATTCGATCCTTCGTAGCCATTGCGAGCCCCTTCTTGGCTTTTGCCTTTTCGGCAACGTTGATTGGGTGCGGCAACTCGCCGAACGCCGACTCCTGCCCCGGTGCGGTATCCGCGGAATGCGAAGCTCAGCCAGACCCCTGCCCCGACCGCAACCCATTGCGTAACCCTTACGTTGGGGAACTTCATGTACACACGGCCTATTCGTTCGACTCAATTTTAGCGGGTGTGACGGCCGGGCCGCGCGATATGTACCGCTTTGCCCAAGGCGAAAGTCTGGCCCTGCCTCCCTTCGTGCCTGGGGCTGCCCAACGCACAACTCAGCTGCGACGCCCTCTGGACTTTGCGGCAGCGACGGATCATGCGGAGTTCTTTGGTGAGTTTCGCGTCTGCACGATCCGCGGGCGTGACGGCTTCGAGTCTGATTTCTGCGTGCGCTATCGTGAGCAGATCGAAATCGGTCAAGACGCCGACCGCTTGAGAGAGCCCGGTAGCCCGCTGCCTCGGGTGTTTTTCGAAATCGCGTTGATACTGGCTTCGCTCGATCCGACGCGCGATGCACTCTGCGGTACAAACAATGAAGACTGCATCGCTGAAACGTCGATCGTTTGGGAAGATGAGCAGGCTGCCGCCGAAGAGTTCAACGACCGATGCACGTTCACGACGTTCGCTGCCTACGAATGGACGGGCAACCCCGGCAACGCCAACATTCACCGAAATGTGATCTTTCGAAACGACGTCGTGCCTACGTCGCCGACGTCCTATATCGAAGCCCCCAAACCTCAGCAATTGTGGAGCGCACTCGATACACAATGCCTTAGCGGCTTGCCGGGCTGCGACGTGCTCTCGATTCCCCACAGCTCTAATTTCAGTGCGGGCTTGATGTTTGAGCCGACGAACGCCGACGGTTCACCCTTGTCCAAAGAAGACGCCGAGTTTCGAGCGGCGATCGAGCCGCTCGTCGAAATCCATCAGCACAAAGGCAACACCGAGTGCAAAACCGGCGCGCTTACAAACGACGAAGACTGCCGTTTTGAAACCTACGAGAAGGTGGGAATCCTCGACGACCCCGTGCCGAATTTTCCGGTTCCGCCACTGTCGTTCGTGCGAAACGGACTCAAAGAAGGTCTCGTTCAAGACGAGGCCATTGGCGCCAACCCTTTTGAGTTTGGCTTCGTCGGCGCAAGCGATACCCACAACGCCACCGCCGGCGCCACGCACGAAGGCGACTACCGCAAGACTGGCCACATCGGCGCCCTCGATTGGGAGCCACGACGTTTGCTCCGCTTCCTCCCGGCCAGCGGGATGGAGTCCAACGGCGGAGGGCTCGCGATCGTGTGGGCTGAAGAGAACAGCCGCGATGCGATCTTCGACGCCATGAGGCGCCGTGAGGTGTATGCTACGAGTGGAACGCGTCCGACGCTGCGCTTGTTCGGCGGTTGGGACATGCCCAGAGACGCGTGTGATTCACCGGACTCCCTCGAAGTCGCAGATCGAAATGGCGTACCGATGGGCGGCACGCTGCCAGCGCCCCCCGCCGGCGAGAGCAGGAGCGCTCAGTTCTTTGTCTCGGCGCAACAAGATCCAGGGTCCGAAGGGGAGCCCGGGACTCCGCTCGAGCGCATCCAAATCGTCAAAGGATGGGTCGATTCCGACGGCGACGCACAAGAGAAGGTCTTCGATGTGGCGGGCGGCGATCGCACGGCAAGTGTCGACGTCGATACATGTGAAACGTCTGGCGAGGGCTACGCTTCGCTCTGCACCGTGTGGACCGACCCCGAGTTCGTCTCGGGGCAACGCGCGTTCTACTACGCCAGAATCTTCGAAAACCCAGTTTGCCGCTGGAGCACGACGCTTTGCAACGAGCTTGGTGTCGACTGCAGAGATATCGATAACGTTCCCGCCGACTTCATGGAGTGTTGTTCACTGGCTATCGAAGACCAGATGGTGATCAAAGAGAGAGCGTGGAGCTCGCCGATTTGGTACCGACCTGAGACGCTGTGAAGATGCCGAAGCCAATGAAGTGGCCTTTGGTCCACTTTGCATTGCTCGGGCTCGGGCTGTTCGTCGGCGCCAGATGGCTTTCGGCAAGTGACGAGACCGAGGAGAACGAGCGAGCACCAGCTTCTCGTATCGTTGTTTCTCAATCGCAGGTTGCTGCGTTGGTCAGTCAATACGAGGCGACGAGCGGCATGGCCGCGACCGACGAAGTGCGGGCCGAGCTGATTGCGCGCTTTGCCGAGGAAGAAATGCTTTACCGTGAGTCCCAACGATGGGGGCTGACAAAGAACAACCAAGCCATCGATCTCAGGCTCCGCCAGAAGATGGCGTTCGTGTCAGACGAAGAGCACTCGGACGAAGAGCTCGAGCGTCAGGCCAAAGCGTTGGGCATGGATTCAGACGACGCGGTGATTCGCAACATGCTCGTCCACAACATGCGCTTGCTCTTGTCGCGAAAAGGCGAGCAGGATCCGACCGACGAGGAGGTCGAGGCGTACTACGAAAGCGAGCGCGCCTGGTTTGCGCGCCCGGCTCGATTGACAGGCTGGCATGTCTTCTTCTCCAAAGACCTCCGGCAATCGTCGGCCATGGCGGCTGCCCGCGCGGCAAAGGAAAAGCTGAACACGGAGGCGCTAAAGCCCGAAAGAGCGGTCGAGCTAGGCGACGCTTCTCCGTCGGGAGCCCACTTCAAGGGTCAGCTCATCCGCCAGCTCGCATCCCGCTTTGGCCAAGAGTTCGCCAAGGTCGCCGGGAGCCTTCCTGAGGGGCAGTGGTCCGACCCCGTCGAGACTCCCTTCGGTGTTCACCTCGTGCTCGTCCAAGAGCACACGCAGCCGCAGGCACCACCGCTGGCAGAAATCCGCGCCCGCGTCGCGGCAGCGTACAAATCGAGCCAAAGACAGAAACGCCTGGCCGCCGCAATGGAAGAGCTACGAGCCCGCTACCAAGTCGTCGTAGAGTAAGACGTGCTTCCCTCGGTGCTGCCACACGCCGTCATCGAGGCCAGAACGGGCGACCGTGAAAAGAGAGTTCAACAGCTCTGAGCTCATGGTATTCCTTCTATCGCTGGGGAACGTGCTGTGGCAAGGTGACGCAATGCAAGCCCATTTCGTACCCCCTCACCTCGCGCGCATCGTCGCGTTCACCCTGAGCGCTCTGTTGCTGTCGTGTGACGGCTCCAGCAATGGGTCGGAGGGTCCGCTGCCGCTCGGCGAAACCCCACCCGCACCGGCCGCCGAATGTCCAAGCCCGCCGACATTCTTCTCGTCCCTCATCGAGGGTCAGATATCGGACGTCCAAGCGACCGCCGCGGAGAGACGCAACCAGCTGCTCGACCCGGACGTGATCACGGTCGTGACCTGTGGCACGGCGTCACCGATCCCGCCTCGAACCCGTGCGCAATCCTGCACTGCGGTCTTCGTCAACGGGCTATTTCTCTTGTTCGACGCGGGCGACGGGGCGGTGCCCTCCATGGAGAATCTCAACTTGCCGCTCCCAGACCTCACCGCCGTCTTTCTCACACACTACCACTCCGACCACATCGCCGATGTCGGCGAAGTGATCAGCCGCAGTTGGATTCTCGGGCGCCGAACCCCGTTGCGGGTGTACGGCGGGGAGGCGGTCGAGCGGGTGGTCGATGGCTTCAACAGCATCTATGCGCTCGACTACAACTACCGAACGGCACATCACGGCGAATCACTGTTCCCCCCAGACACCACGGGTGCTGATGCGCAGCTCATTCTGGATCCGGGCCCTGAGGGCTTGATCGTCTACGACGAAAACGGCGTCACGGTCACCGCCTACACCGTCGACCATTCGCCGATCCTGCCGGCCCTCGGCTACCGCGTCGACTACGCCGGTAAGTCGGTGGCCATCAGCGGCGACACCATAGACACAGAGGGCCTCGAAAACATGAGCCAAGGCGCCGACGTGCTCGTGAGCGAGGTCATGAACAAGTCGTTCGTCGAAGACGCGGAGTGCGCTCTCGGTCGGCTGGGCCAGGACACCAATGCGGCGATTTTCAAAGACATCCGCACCTATCACATCGATGTTGAAGAGCTCGCCCAGCTCGCACAAGACGCAGGCGTCGGCATCCTGGTTCTCACGCACCAGGTCCCGGCCCTCGACGACGACGCGCAAATCGGACTCGTGTTTCGCACGCCCATTACGGCAAGATACGAAGGCGAGCTCGTGGTCGCCGTCGATGGCACGAGCGTCACCGTACCCGTCGAGTGAGCCTTTGCCGTTCGTTTACTTCGCCATGATTTCGTAGACGCGATTACTCAAGACGACAGGTCATGCCGATTCAAACCATTTCTCCCAGGCACCCATGATCTCTGGGGTTGGTTTTCACTGCGCTCTCGCAGCGAGTTCTCGTTCCCAAGACCCGCGATGGCACCATCGGCGCCGCCCGGCAGTACACTGCACGACGCCATTGCGCATAAGGTCTTCGCTGCGTACTCTTCCCCCGACAAAGAGGCCATTTAGGTCAGTAAACCCTCGAAGGAGCAATGACAATGACTCGTAATAATTCCATCGCGCAGGGATTGGCAGTCGCTGCGTTGTGTTTCAGTTTGCCCGCCGCCGCTGCTGATCTCCCCAAGAAGGGAAAGTACTCGGGTCACTATGGTTGGACCTTCATCGGGCAAGTACAGCAGCTGGGAGAAGACCGGACGGTCTACGCTGGTGTCGTGCCTGGGGTCATGTTCAATGACAAGGGCAAAGGCTTCATGCACAAAGCCCGAGTCGATTGCACGCTTTATAACGACGTCAACAAGGGACGTGCCAATGCGACCGGGACGTGCGTGGTCACGGACGCAGATGGGGACAAAATCTTCGTCGAGTGGAAATGCGCGGGTGTGATGCCTGCGTGTCCGGGCACGGAACGCTTCGTGGGTGGGACCGGCAAATACAAAGGGATAACCGGCAAACAAACATTTCAGGGTAACTTCATAGGTGACACCGGCGCGGGCTGGTCCGACTGGAAAGGAGAGTACAAGCTTCCCTGAGCCTTGGGTCGAGCTGCCGGAACGATCATCATGGACCCTGATTGGAGGGAGCAAGCAGTCGTTGCCGAAGAGGCCGTGGCGCTCGTGCCTAGCGGTAGCCGGGTGTTCGTGCACGGCGCGGCAGCAACGCCGACGCCGCTCCTCGATGCACTTGCTGACCGTACTGACCTCGAAGCGGTGCGGCTCTATCACCTTCATCTAAACGGCCCCTGCCGTTTTGCCGAGCCGCAGCATCGTGGGCGTTTTCTGTCGGTCTCGCTGTTCACTGGGCCGGCGCTTCGAGCCCCGATCGACGAGGGGCGTGCAGACTTCATGCCGATCTTTCTTTCGGACATTCCGGAACTGTTCACGAGTGGGCAGATCCCACTCGATGTCGCCTTGGTGCAGGTGTCGCCGCCGGATAGACACGGCTTCTGTACACTCGGCACGTCGGTCGACACGGCCAAGGCGGCCACCGAGTCTGCCAAGATGATCATTGCGGAGGTCAACGACCGCATGCCACGGACGCAAGGGAATACTGCGGTTCCCTTCGATCGGATCGATGCATTCATCGCCTCGGACCGCCCGCTGTACAGCCATCAGCCGGCTGAGGAATCAGAGGTCGACAAGCGCATCGGCGAGACTATCGCCGCGCTCGTCGAGGACGGGGCTACGCTGCAGATGGGCATCGGCGCGATCCCCGACGCAGTTCTGCGGCGTCTAGGCGACAAGAACGACCTGGGCGTTCACTCGGAGATGTTTTCCGACGGCGTGGTCGACTTGGCCGAAGCCGGCGTCATCACGAACAACGAAAAGAAGGTGCACAAAGGACGTTCGGTGACGAGTTTCGTCATGGGAAGCCAGCGTCTCTACGATTTCGTCGACGACAATCTCACGGTCGAGTTTCATCCCTGCGACCGCACCAACGACACGGCGATCATCCGACAAAACCCCAAAGTCGTCGCGATCAACTCGGCGATCGAGATCAGCCTGAGCGGACAGGTCTGCGCAGACTCCATGGGGCACCGCATCTACTCGGGAATTGGCGGCCAGATGGATTTCATCCACGGGGCTGCGCTTTCCCGCGGTGGTAAGCCAATCATTGCTCTTCCGTCGACTGCCAAGCGAGGGGCGCTTTCCCGGATCGTCCCGCAGCTCAAGCCAGGCGCAGGCGTCGTAACGACACGCGGGCACGTCCATTGGGTGGTCACCGAGCACGGAGCGGTCGATCTCCACGGAATGACGTTGCGCGAACGCGCGGAGGCGTTGATCTCCATCGCGCATCCGGACTTCCGAGGGGAGCTACGAGAAGCGCTGAAGGGCCGACGGCATTTCTCGGCGCCTCCACCTGCGCGCAGTTCCGACTAGCCTTCGGCGGTCTGACAGCGCCAGAGAATCTTCGAAGGCGCTTGCATCTGGTATAGGGAGAGGAAATGGCGTGCACGATCCGTACCCGATGGAACCAGATGACGGTCAGCATTGGCGTCCTGGTCCTCCTCTTGGGCGGCTGCGGCGATTCGCCTGGGCTAAACGCGTCGTTCGACTATGTGGTTCCCGCGCGCTTCGCGGTTCCCGATCTCCGACCGTCCGACGAGCAGGGGGAGTACGAGATTTACACAGATGGCCCGCTCCAACCGGACACGTGGCGAGTGCACCTGAGCGCGTGCGCATCGAGCGGCTCGATCGTCAGGTATCGCTGGCGCGTCGACGGCGAAGAGGTTGGCGTCGAGACGAGGTGTGACGGCTTCGAATACGAGTTTCCGGCGGAGGGAGAGTATGAGGTCTCGCTCGTGGTCGAGGAAAGCAGCGGCGAGGAGCGGGAGCAGACCTCCATGATTGAGGTGCGCGATTTGCTCATCTTCGGCCTGGGGGACTCGTACGGATCGGGGGAAGGCAGCCCCGACGTGAAAGAGTTCGACGAGGGCGGCGTGCAGTGGCAGAACCGGCGCTGTCACAGGTCCGCGCAGTCGGGGCAGGTGCGCGCGGCACAAATGATCGAGGACGCGGACCCGCACACGTCTGTGACCTTCGTGCACTTGGCCTGTTCAGGAGGCCGGATACACCGAGCCTTGCTCGAGCCATACCTCGGAATCGAATGCGACGGCGAGCCGTTCCCGGCGCAGATCGATCGGGTTGCCGAGCTCGCGGGTGACCACGAAATCGACGCGCTCTTCGTGTCGATAGGCGGCAACGACATCAACTTCTCGAAAGTGGTCGAGGCCTGCATCCTCGGTGAGGACTGTCATTTAGGCACTCCGATGATCGATCCGCTCCTCGAGCGCACGGCCTCCCTGGTCTGTGGTTTCCTGGGCTCGTTCGAAGACGAGTGCAAGTCCTACTTGGATCCGGACGTGATTAATCTGGACTCACTCGATGCGCGAACGATCTTCGATATCGGTTCCAAGGCGGAGTACGACGAAAACGGGCAGGACTTGCACCAGGACGGCCTCGACGACCTTCCGACCAACTATGATGACCTTGGCAAGGCGATCGTAGGCTCGCTTGGGATGGATCCGGCGCGGGTTTATCTGACCGAGATCCCCGACGTGACCCGCGACGAGTTCGGCGACCTCTGTGCATGGCCGACGGAGCTTCCCGGTTATTTGGAGAGCCTGCGCATCGCCGCGCAACAGGTACCCGGGGCGACGAAGACGGAGATGGAATGGGCTAGCAGCTACGTGTTGACCGAGCTCCGCGCCGCGATGCGGGCAGCTGCCAACAAGAATGGCTGGCAGTTCGTGGAAGGCGTGGACTCGCGCTTCGCAGGCCACGGCTACTGCTCAGACGTGGCTTGGCTCACTCGTCTCCAGAACACCTTTCAATTTCAGGGCGACCAAAATGGCGCGCTACATCCGAACCTCCCGGGATATGGGGCATATGCGGATGCCATCGTCGAGGCGTTCGACCCTGCTCAGTAGTGGATCCCGAGACCGATGATGTAGTGATTCGTCCAGACTGTGGTGGCTACGCTGCGACTTTGGAGCTGCCAGGTGGGTGTGAAGTAGGTCGCGCGGTATTCGAGGATGACCGAGATCCAGTCGGAAGCGACGAGCCTGATCCCGACGCGCGCATCGAGGCCAGGGTCGACCGAGGTGTCGCTATCGACACGCGCGGTGCCGAGGGCAGCCGAGCCTTCGGCAAGCTTTGCGGTCGAGAGGACGAGGGACGGGCCTAAGGCCAGGTACGGTTGGGCGCGGCCGTTCGGATGCTCCGGACTTCTGACCAAGGGTGCGCGAAACATGAGGAGCGCGGAGATCGGGATCGCGGTCACCTCGTAGGGGCTCTGGATGCCCCACGATTGGACGAAGACCGAGAAGTCCCCCGAAACGCCGAGCCACGGAAAGCGTCCGACGAACCACCCGACCCTGAGTCCTCCGACCGGTGCCTTCGTGCTCGAGCATTCCGCTCCGCACAACAGGCTCTCCTCCTGTACGACGCCGTCGAGCTTGATCGTGGCATCCGTCGTGATTGCCGCGCCGATGTAGATGTCCGAGAACACCTCTCCTCGACGCGTTCGCGTGCGGTCTTCCTGCATCGGCTGCGAGTTCGCGGTGCCCGCAGCGTCATCCTCAATGGGGTGCGCGCTCGCGGTGAGGGACCAGGTCCCGAGAAAGGCTGCGGTGATCGCTGCGAGGCAGATCGGGCTTTGGGTCATCATGGTGGGGGTGCGGATGCGACGAGCATACCTGGAGAGTTGGCACCGGCTGAAAAACTCGGCCAGGCCGACCCCAAGACGCCGGCTTTGGTCTGGTGCGTAAGTGGTCGGCGTTCGCTGCGTGTGGAGCGATGGTCCCGAGGAGCGTATGCTTGCCGCTTCCTGAGGAGACCACGATGACAAGCGAAACGAAATGCCCTTTCTATCATCCCGCAGGCGATGGCCAGTCGAACCGTGACTGGTGGCCGAACCAGTTGCGTCTCGACATCCTGCACCAGCATTCTGCCAAGTCCGATCCGATGGGTGGCGACTTCGACTATGCCGAGGAGTTCAAGAGCCTCGACCTGGCGGCTGTGAAGAGGGACCTCGCGGCACTGATGACCGATTCCCAAGACTGGTGGCCGGCAGACTTCGGTCACTACGGGCCCTTCTTCATTCGCATGGCGTGGCACAGCGCCGGTACGTACCGCATCGGTGACGGCCGTGGCGGCGGCGGCAGGGGCCAGCAGCGCTTCGCGCCGCTCAACAGTTGGCCGGACAACGCCAACCTGGACAAGGCGCGACGTTTGCTTTGGCCGATCAAGCAGAAGTATGGGCGCAAGCTTTCCTGGGCCGACCTCATGATTCTTACCGGCAACGTCGCTCTCGAAACCATGGGGTTCAAGACCTTCGGTTTCGGTGGCGGTCGCGAGGACGTCTGGGAACCCGATGAGGACGTATACTGGGGCTCCGAGGACACCTGGCTCGGTGGCGACGAGCGCTATTCCGGCGAGCGCGACCTCGAAAGGCCGCTCGGCGCGGTGCAGATGGGCCTGATTTACGTGAATCCCCAGGGCCCGGACGGCAACCCGGATCCAGTCGCGGCGGCCAAGGATATCCGTGAGACCTTCGGCCGCATGGCGATGAACGACGAAGAGACGGTCGCGCTGATCGCCGGCGGCCACACCTTCGGCAAGTGCCACGGTGCCGCGCCCGACTCAAAGCTGGGGCCCGGGCCCGAAGGGGCCGGCATCGAGGAGCAGGGCCTCGGCTGGAATAGCAACCACGGCTCAGGCAAAGGCGGTGACGCGATCACGAGCGGCCTGGAAGTCACTTGGACCACGACGCCGACGAAGTGGAGCAACGACTACTTCTCGCACCTGTTCGGCTACGAATGGGAACGGACCAAGAGCCCTGGTGGCGCGCATCAGTGGGTGCCGAAGGATGGTGCGGGTGCCGGCACGGTTCCGGATGCGCACGACCCGAACGAGCGTCACGCACCGACCATGCTCACCACGGATCTCTCTCTGCGGTTCGATCCTGCGTATGAAAAGATCTCTAGGCGCTTCCACGAAAATCCGGACGAGCTCGCGGACGCATTCGCCCGGGCGTGGTTCAAGCTCACGCACCGTGACATGGGCCCGCGCGCACGCTATCTCGGCCCGGACGTTCCTGCGGAAGAGCTCATCTGGCAGGACCCGATCCCCGCGGTCGATCACGCGTTGATCGATGATGACGACGTGGCCGCCCTCAAGGCCAAGGTCCTAGCGTCGGGCCTGTCAATTTCGCGACTGGTTTCGACCGCTTGGGCGTCGGCGTCCACCTTCCGAGGCTCGGACAAGCGTGGCGGTGCCAACGGTGCGCGCATTCGTCTTGCCCCGCAGAAGGATTGGGAAGCCAACGAGCCTCGGCAACTCGCGGAGGTCTTGAAGACCCTCGAGCATATCCAAAGCGACTTCAACGGCGCGCGGTCCGACGGCAAGAAAGTCTCGCTCGCCGACCTGATCGTGCTCGGCGGTTGCGCAGGCATCGAGCAGGCGCTGAAAAACGCCGGTCACGAGGCGACCGTTCCCTTCACACCGGGACGCATGGATGCCTCGGAGGAGCAGACCGACGTCGAGTCCTTCGCGCCGCTCGAGCCGGTCGCGGATGGTTTCCGCAACTACCAGAAGGCCAAGTGCGCTGCGTCGCCAGAGGAGCTGCTCGTCGACAAAGCGCAACTGCTGACCCTGACCGCGCCCGAGATGACGGTGCTCGTTGGCGGCATGCGTGTCCTCAACACCAACGTCGCTCAGTCCAAGCATGGCATCTTCACCAAGCGGCCCAACGCGCTGACCAACGACTTCTTCAAGAACCTGCTCGACATGGGCACGGAGTGGAAGCCGGTGTCGGACGACAAGGAAGTTTTCGAAGGGCGCGACCGCAAGACGGGTGAGCTCAAGTGGACCGGCACCCGTGTCGATCTCGTCTTCGGTTCGAACTCCCAGCTCCGGGCACTGGCGGAGGTCTATGGAAGCTCAGACGGGGAAGAGAAGTTCGTCGACGACTTCGTAGTGGCATGGACGAAGGTGATGGATCTCGATCGCTTCGACCTCGCGTGATCCCCGGCGTACGCATCAGTTTCGCCTGACGAAAACGAGAGGCATCAATCGCCGCCGTTCAGCCTACGCCGCAACGCTTCGCAGGCCGTTCGGAGCACCTTGAGCCGCGCGGCTCGCTTGTCGTTCGCTGCGATCAGCGTCCAAGGCGCGTGACGTGTGTCCGTGGCCTCGACCATGTCGTGGACGGCCTGCTCATAGTCCCACCAGCGCGCTCGATTCCGCCAATCGTCCTTGGTCAGCTTCCAGCGTTTATAGGGCGTTTCGAGGCGCGCCTCGAAGCGCTTCCGTTGTTCGTCGGGAGTAATGTGAAGGTAGAACTTCGCTAGCACGATGCCGTATTCGGTCAGCTGCTCCTCGAAGTCGTTCATCTCCGCATAGGCGCGTCGCCATTCGTCCTGCGACGCGAATCCCTCGACGCGCTCCACGAGAACCCGCCCGTACCACGAGCGATCGAACACGGTGAGGCGCCCGGCGGCAGAGACGTGTCGCCAAAAACGCCAGAGGTAGTGTTGTGCGGCCTCTTCCTCGGTAGGGGCCGCGACTTGAATCACCTGGTAGTTGCGAGCATCGAGCGTGGCAACCAGACGCCTGATGCTGCCGCCCTTGCCAGCAGCGTCAGAGCCCTCGAACACATAGATACTGGATACGCCTCGGTGCCGAGCCGTTCTCTGCAGGACATGATGCTCTGCCTGCAGCTCCACCAACTGTTGTTGATACTCGTTCTTGTCGGCGCCCTCGGATTGGTCGAGCGTGGAGAGGATCGTCGGCGGGCCGGCCGGCCGTTTCGGAAGTGGATCTTTCTTTGGCGGTCGGGCGTGATCGTCAGCCTTGAACGGCTCGATTTGTCTTTTCCTCAAGCCGTCGGCCAGCGCCTCGACGATTGTCTCTGCGATTGTGATATCGCGATAGCGCCCGTCTGCACTTTCCACGATGTGCCACGGCGCGACGCCGGTATTGGTTTTCGTGATGACGCGCTCGACGATGGAGATATACCGGTCGTACTCGTGCCAGTGCTTCCAGTCTACGTCGGTAACGCGCCAGCTCGTCGCCGGATTGGACTCGAGCTCCTTCAACCGCTTTGCTTGCGCGTCCCGACCGAGGTGCAACCAAAATTTGAGGATCACTGCACCGTCCGCCGACAGTTCGTTTTCGAACGCAGTGATGCGGTCCAACTCGTTCTCGAGCTTGGCTTCGGTCACTTTGCCGTCGAAGAAATCCATAGTCAGTCGCCTGTAGCGGCCGCGCAGGAAGAGGCCGATGCGTCCCTTGCGCGGCAGGTCACGCCAGTAGCGCCAGTACGCCGGCCGCTGGCGTTCTTCCTCGGACGGCTCTGTGTAGGAGCGCGTAGTCAAGAAGCGCGTATCGAGCCAGGTATGCAACGCATTGACCGCCATACCCTTTCCCGCGCCGCTCACCCCAGCGAGGTCGACGATGACCTGGAAGGCCTTGCTCCGTTGCAACTGGTCCTGAGCGATCAACAGCTTGAGCCGCAGGTCCTCGGCGCGCTCATCGAATTCGTCCTCGGACAGCGAACGGCCCAACTCAGCTGTCTTAAACATCGGTCATGTCCTCAGAGCGATGTTAGCAGGAGGTGCCACTTAGGCTCCTGAATTGCGCAGAACGGCTCATGAGCTAACTCGTGGAGCCTACGAGAGGGCGTTTGTGGTTACTACCGGCTCAAACGTGCGCAGCCCTACCCGACAATACCCCGCCGCCTTGTCAGCAACGAAAACCCCCGGTGCAACCGAGGGCCTTGAAGAGCGGTCAACGATGCGGTGTCGCTCGAAGCGTCGTTGAAGCTCATACGCAAAGAGACGATTCGCCAGCTTGGAACGGCTGTAGGCTCTCCGCGGCGTGTAGCCACGACCGTCTCGAAAGAGCAGGTTGTCAAAGCTCATCGTTCCAGTGCGGTGCGCCGAGCTGCTGACCGTGACCACCCTCGACCCCGCGGTGCGCTTGAGCGCGCTGAGGAGTCGGCCGGTCAAGGCGAAATGCCCAAGATGATTGGTGCCCATCTGCGCTTCGAACCCGTCCCCGGTCACGCCATAGGGCGTGCCCAAGATCTCTCGTCTCGCGTTTTCGCCGCGTTCTGTCGAGCGGTAGGCGAGGATCACCTCCGCCTTGTTGCGGGCAAGCGCCTTCGCGGATTCGAAGCCCAGCCCTTCGTATGTGCGGCGAGAGGACGGTTATTCTGCGGCGTCGTCTTGCAACACGTTCAGCGGTGTGTACTTGGTGGGAATGCAGTTCTTGCCCATCGGTCGCTCTTCGCCCAGCAGCTCCACCTGGATCCAACGACGGAAGGCGTTGACCTTTTCGAAGCCTTTGGGCACGTCCTCGTAGAAACGGTAGGGCGCCTTTTCGAAGAACGCGCGGCGATCTTGCGTATGCAGGTAATAGACCTGTGCGAACGTCCCCCAAGGATGGATTTGACTGATGAAGTCGCGGTAGCTCGGGATAAGGCTCCACTGTCGCTTGTCCATGTACATGGTGAGCGTCCACTCTGTGACCTCGTCTTCGATCGGCGTGGTGCAGTGGATCATCAAGGCCTCGAACCCGCCGATGTTGGCCTTGGTGATGTGGATGCCGAGCCCATGGAAATCCGAGTCCATTTCCGTGACCGGGTTTTCCTTGAGGCGAAAAAACTTCTTCATGCGATCCGGAAGCTCGAAGACCATTCGGTTTCGGGTGCGAAATCGGTGCTTGTGTTGGTACGGCAAGAGGTCCGACTTGTAGCGCTGCGATCCGTGGAGGATCATGAAGTGCTGATCGTCGATGATGTTCTCATGCAGCGGCGCCATGTGTGTTGGTGTGATCGACCGCATCGTCGCCCGTCGTGGGAAACGACTCACGTCTGGCAGGTCTAGTTCCCACGTGGGTACGCCCACGCCGTCTTCGCTCTTGGCATCGAACCAAAAGAAGATGAGCCCGTTGACCTCGGTGACGGGATGACAAGGAATGCACTTGCTCGGGTCGTTGCGGAACTCTGCAGGCCCCGATCGAGGTTTGCCGTCCTCGAACGTATAGCCGTGGTACGCGCACTGAATACGACCGTCTTTGACCGAGCCCAACGGCGCGAACATGCCGTCCATGTGCGTGCAGCGGTTGCTGTGAACGACAGGCTGCCCCTCCTTGTTACGATAGGCGACGAGGTCGAGCCCGTTGAGCTTCTTGTGAACGATCTCTCCGACAGCGAGGTCATCAGAGGGCACGAACAGATACCAGCCGGAGAAGTAGCGGGGGAAGTCGCCGTGCCTCCGTTCGTAGTCGCCCTTCGGTAGGAAGATCTGCGAGTCCTTGAGGACATTGTGCACGAAGAGCCGCGCGAGGAACTGCGCGAAAAATGCTTTGTTCTCGACGTTTTTGATTCTCATTAACTCCTCCTCGACAGGCGGCGGATTCCCGGGACTAACGCAAGAATGCCTGTGACTAACGATCGTTAGTTTAGAGGGCTCGAATGTTCCGCACAAGCCCCTTTTCGGGGCGCCTCGACTTTCAATTCGAGGAACCGCGGGGGGCGCGCGAGTGATTGGAAGCAACGCGCACGCTGACACCAAGCGAACTGTTACGTTGTGTACTCCACGAATTTCGCGTTTATTGCCGAGGTGAACGGCGATCCAACCCGCCAGAAGCTTCTGCACGAGGCCGCGCGCCACTTCGCCAGACACGGCTATGACGGAGCGTCGTTGCGGCGGATTTCCGAGGGGGTCGGGATTCGGGCGGCATCGATCTACAACCATTTCCCGGACGGGAAAGAAGAGCTGTACGAGCAGATCATGTCGGCAATCGCCGAGATGCTGCTCGATCGGATTGTTAATCGGTACGGGCGCAATGTCGGCCTGTCTGCACAGGACGCCATTGTCCAGCTAGGAGCGGCGTTCTGGGATTTCTGTGAGGAGCACCCCGACTACGCGACGCTCCTCATTCGAGAGATGTTCGACAATCGCGAGCCAGACGTCGGTGCGCTCGTGGGTCGCGCACCTGAGATCATCGAAGCAAGCCTTGGCTACATCGAAAATGCGCAGGCCAGTGGCGAGCTGCCGAAGTTCGAAGCGGAAGCGTTCATCCTGTGGAGCGCGAGCTACCTGTTGACTTACCACGGGGCCCCCGGATTACGGACGCACGTGCAGCGCAAAGCGTGGAGCAAAGAGCTCGCTCGGGACAACTTCATCTCGATGCTGCGGAAGCTGTTGCAGACAGCAGACTAGCCGTGCATCTGGAACGGACCGGTCGTCGGTTTCAGGAAGATCGAGTGGCTGACAGGCCGTCGTCGCATGCGCAAGACCCAGTGCTGAACCTTTCGAGACTGCGTTGCAGACTGATGGAACATGTATTAGCTTCAGCCTAACAAGTGTTAGCAGCCAGGAGCCCCCCTTTTTGACAGCCACGATCGCGCACAAGGCAACTCCGACCAAGGCACGACGTCCCGTCGAGCAACGCCGCCCACCGCTGGTGAAGTCGCTGCCGTTCATCGGTCCGGTTCGGCAGTTCCTCGGGGATGTTCTTCCGTTTCTCATGGAGAGTCGCGCAACTTACGGTGATGCGTTTCGCCTCCGTATGTTCAACCTCGAGATGACCTGCCTGTGTGGCCCCGAGGCCGTCGAACTGCTCGAAGCCGGGAGCTGTTTACGGACGAGCAAGTCGATGCATGTGCTCGACGGGGAGCTCGGCAGTTGTCTCCCAAGCACATTCGACGGCCCCCAGCACTGGATGTTCCGAAAAGCACATCTCGAGTTCATGACCGCGAGCTTGGAGGCGAAGCGCCGGGACGACATTCAGAATCGCCTCGCCGAGCACACCTCGGAATGGCGCGCCGGCGATCGGGTGGACGTGCTTCACGAGGCCCAAGTCCAAACCGTCGACGTCCTGTCGGTCGTCCTCAATGGCGAGCCCTTTCCATTCAGCAAGAAGGACTTGGCCCTGGTCGTCCACACTTTGATCTGGGCAACGTTCGGGCACGCGCCTCCGTGGGTCTTGCGGAATCCGGTTTACAGGTCTGTGCAGAAACGCATGCGTTCGCACTTCTTGGATCTAGTCGCGCGGATTCGCACGAGCCCCGAGCGCGCCGCGACGCTGGTGGGGCGTTACCTCGATCTCGAACCTCCCATCGGGCGGAAGCGTTGGGAGGATCGCGATCTCGTCGCAGTGCCTTACAGCGCCTATCTGGCAGGCTTCGATACGGTCGCGTCGGCAAGCTCCTTTCTCCTTTACCAGCTCCTCACCCACCCGGAGCATCTCGCTCGGGTCAGGCAGGAGTTCGAGAAGCTCTCTCGCGAAACCCCAGGCCCTGTCGCTCCGACCAAGCAGAAGTTTCTCCGCGCAGCGTTCCTCGAGGCCGTGCGTCTGAACCCACCGGGTACGGCGGTCATTCGCGTCGCGGATCGAGACTTCCAGTTCGCTGGCTACACGATTCGCAAGGGTGACGAGGTCCTGGTCGTCATCGCGAGCGACCACCGCAACCCGGAGGTCTTTGAGCATCCGAACGAGTTCGACCCGACGCGCTATTTCGCACCGCAGTCGGGCCCTCTGAGGCGACGGGTGTTGCCATTCGGCAGCGGCGCCCACCGCTGCACCGGCGCCGTGCTCGGCGAACTGGTAGCCGTCGAGATGGTTTCCTATTGGGTGAACAACTTTGACCTCCGGGTCGCACCATCAAGACGAAAAGTCCGTGCGGTGGCGCGCCCCTTCACGCAGCCCGAAGGCCTGCGCGTCAAGGTGCTCGCTCGCCGCTCGAAGGACGAAGCGAGTCATAGCCTTGGCACATGAGCTTTACGGCAATGGGAATCACAAGGTCATAGTCACAAACGTTGCGGCGTCGATTCGGTCGTCTTGCCGATGTGTCCCGATGAACTTGATGAAAGCGATTTGGCGTCGCAACCGGGCGCGACGACCTTCGGGTTATGAGGACGCGCGAGCAGTCTTGCTCATGTTGTGTGGTGCGTTTCTACCACGTCTCGCGCACGTTGTGACTTGCTGAGGTTGTGGTTCTTGTGCTGTTCGGTAGCTCTGTGGACCCAAGATGGCCCCGGTAAGTCGTTGAGTTGCGACCGTCCTCCACTTGTCCGCAGGCCTAAGGTACGTGGAAGGCGAAGAGCCCCTTGCCCCGTGTCCCGGCTACTGTCTGATAGCCGTTCCCCCAGTAGACGACCCCATCGACCACCGCCGGACCGCCGTACACGGTGGCACCGCTGGCGTAGGTCCAGAGAAGATCGCCCGTTGCCGCGTCAAGAGCGAGCATGTGCCCCTCGAGGTCGAAGGGGGCCCCGAAGACGACCCCGTTTGCAACCGTCGTTGGAGCATGGATGCTCATGTGAATCCCCCCGAAAGCGGCTGGATAATTCGCCGGCGGGAAACCCTCATCTGCGATCGGGTTGGGGACCTTCCAAACGAATTGTCCTGTCGCGCCATCAAGAGCGGCGAAGAAGCCGTTGTCGCCCGACTCTCTAAAGCCATCCCCCAGGGGAGCATAGACGACGCCGTTGGCGACGGACGTGCCCCAGTGAATGCCGCCAAAAAAGGACCCCGGTCCCACCTGGGTCTCCCAGCGGGGAGCGGGTCGCGGGTCTTCGGTGTCAGCCTCGACGGCGCTGTAGGTCCCGGCTTTGGAGCCAGCGCCCACGACATCGCGCCGCTCGCCACCGATCTCCACAGAGAAAAGGTTCGCCCCGGCACCGTAATCGAAGTCAGGTCCCTCCGCGCAGGAGTCGGAGTCGGTGTCCCTGCAGAAGATTTGCCAGACATCGACCAGGTTGCCGACGGGGCTGTAAGACCATTCGACGGCACCGGTCCCGAGATCCAGAGCGACGATCGAGTCCATGTAGTTCCCGGGTTGAGGCAGGTCGACAATCTCCCCCGAACCAACACCCTCCAACACGCTTTTTGGGGCGGTGTGATTGTTGCCGGTTGTTACGTAGAGCCGCTCTCGCTTGACATCGATCGCCGGCGCGCTCGACCACACCGAGTTCCCTGTGTAGCGGCGCCGGTCGCGGGGGATGGGCTGGCCGGTGTTGGGGTCCGTCTCCGGCTCCTCGCTGGTAACGTAGAGGTCATCATCGACCATGAAGCTCTGCCAAATCACGTCCCCGTTCGTGGCATCCAGGCACAAGACGCTTCCACGGTAGAAGAACCGGTAGTGCGCCCAGAATGAGAGAAACTCCGCCCAGCCCGACACGCCGACGTAAATGCGATTGTCGTGAGCAACAGGAGACGCAGTGATGACGATCTCCGAACCGTCGGGAATAGGCAAGAGCTCGTTGCCCGCTTCGTCCTTCGGGCTCGGGTCCTGGGCGGGTGTCGGCCAGAGCGGATCGCGGGGCGGCTCGGTCTTCCACTGGACGGCGCCGGTATTCTTATTCAACGAGATGATCCAGGCATTCGGTCGCGGATCTCTGAACAGCTCAGGCCGCCTCCGTTGGGTACCAATAATGACGGAGTCGCCCACGACCAGCGGGCTGGTGCGGGAGACGAGGCCCGGGATGGGAGTGCGGTTTCCTGCGGCGTCGACCTCAACAAAGTCGGCGATGTCCCAGATGTACCGCCACCACACGACCTCTCGTGTCTCCTTGTGGATTCGATAGACCTTGGCCTCCTCTAGGCCTTCCGTCCAATCGACGAAAAAGACGCCGTCGCCGACGACGCTGGGCGTAGCGGAGATGTCTCCGACCGGGTGGTGCACGTCATTCTCAGTGAAACCGTCGAACACCCACTTCAGTTCGAGCCTAGCCGCACTCTCCGGGGAGATCTGCGTCTCGCACTTCTGCCAACGGCTATTGTCGAGGTCCCGCCCGAATGAGGCCCATTCGGCGTCGCATGGAAAGGGGCAAGCGCCGAGCGTGTCGCCGTGATCGAGGTGCGCAGGGACCGCGCTTTCGCCGACCCAGATCTCATGTGCGTTATCGGGGTTCCCCGGTGGCACGTGGCAGATCAAAACCTCGTGGTGGCCCCCGCCGCCACCCCAGGGCGGATACAGCTCTCCGCAACCAGCGGCGGCGCCCAGCGCGCAGACGCATAAAAAGCCGACTAAGTATCGAGTCATGGTCCAACCTCCAGTTCGAAAGCACCCACGTCGCACATCGCTCCCTGCGGCCGCGTTACGCCGCGCTGGTCCTCCGTCAGCAGCATGCTGTCGACGTCGACGCACTCCGTCACGGGAATTTGGTCGATAGCGAAGCTTCCCGGCCCGAGCGCATGCGTTTGAGTGGGTCCGCCGTTATCGGCAAGCGGTCCGAGGTTCAGCTGCATTTCGGTAACGCTGGTCTGGTCGGTCAGCTGGTCGAAGCCACAGGTATTGCCGGGGCTTTCGATGTTGTGGCCGTTCGAGGTGGAGGCGGCCACCCAAGTTTCACTACAGACACCGTCGATAACGGTATTCGTCAATGTACTGGAATCGACAGAGGGGGAGAAGCAAAGGGGGCCCTCATCCCCAAAGCCCCCATAGATGTCGCTACATGCGGTGTCCCCGGACACGGTGCTGTTGATGACGTCGAACCGACCGCAAAAAACCACACCAAACTCCGAACAGAACACCTCGAGACTTCCTCTCGAGTTGCCCGATATTGTGCTGTTTGTCAGTGTCGAAACCCCGATCCCAGTGATGCCGAATCCGTCATTGCCTGACACCGTGCTGTTGGTCAGGGTCATAAGCCCACTGTTCGAAATGCCCACTCCCGTGTTTCCCGACACGGTGCTATTAGTTAGCGCCAACGTCGCACCCCCGGTGAAGAGCCCGCCGACGTTGGCAATACCGCCGCCCCGGTTCGCCGTATTCCCCGAGACCGTGCTGTTCGTCAGCGTTAGCTGTCCACCAAAAATATTCCAAATGCCGCCGCCCGAGTTCGCCGTGTTCCCCGAGACCGTGCTGTTCGTCAGTGTCAACCTACCGCCGAAGTTGCAGATGCCGCCGCCCTCCGTAGTGGCGGCACCTCTAGTCACCGTGAAACCTCGCAGCTCCGCCGTTACGCTCTGCGCTACGAACAACACGCCATGGCTTTCGTTTCCATCGACCGTGAGATTTCCCTCGCCGTCGAGGATGACGTCGTTGTCTATGCGGATTTCCGCAACGGTCACCACCGTCATCGGTCCGCCGCAGTCAAAGGTGTGTGGCCCACCGCCCACGGCGATCGCTTCACGAATGCCCGCTTCAGTGCAGGCAAACCTACCAACACAGCTGCCTCCCTGGCAGGTCCCTGCACTGTCGCCGCAAGAAGTGTCATCCTGGACGGCCGTGTGGCTGCACAGCCCGCCTGCAGCGTCACACGCGTCGTCGGTGCATTGATTGCCGTCGTCGCAATCCACCGGAACGTAATCGCAGATACCATCCGCCGGGTCGCACGTATCCTCGGTGCATAGATTCCCGTCGTCACAGTCGACGCGGCTGCAGAGTCCCTCACAGCGGCCGGACATGCATCGCCCGGGAAGTCCGCCGAGGTCGCACTGAGTATTGTCGGTGACCGCGGTGTTGCTGCACATGCCATCGGTGCACACGTCCTCCGTGCACTCATTCATGTCATCGCAACCCATGGGGCACTCGGACATCCCCCCGCTTCCACCATCGCCAGCCGTGCCACCGGTTCCAGCGGAGCCACCGTCACCGCCCATGCCACCGGCTCCAGCGGACCCACCACCGCCACCGCTTCCACCGAAACCACCGGTTCCGCCGTCACCGCCGCTTCCACCATCGCCGCTAGTATCACCGCACCCAACCATCGGCATGACGCCGAGCGCGCAGACACATAGAAATCCAAACAAGTACCGCATGAGCCACCTTCCCTTGCGACGCTCCCCACCGGAGCATCACCGGATGGGGTCCTGTAGGTGCATCGGACGTGCCAACTGGGAATCGTTCGCAATTACGTGCGGGCAACAAGATTGATGACGAACGCCTTGCGTTTCGACCCGTAGTCACTGCGCACGCAATGCGGCATACGTAATTTTTCACCCGTTCGGTTTTGTCGATTGACACTGGGTTCACCGTGGTTAACGAACCCGGCGCTCATCGTGAACGAAAATCAGATTGGACATCCACCTGCAGGCGAGGACCGGCGGCCCCGCAATGGCCCCAGGGAGCTGAGGCCAGAGTTCCAAGCGCTTGTGATCATGAGGCCAGAGAGGAGCTTCATCAGCTGACGACCTTCGGGTGATCAAGCTCTACACCGGTCAATTTCTTAGCTTCAGTCAACTCCAACATTTGAGATACTCTACGAACGATAACTGAGACTTATCGCACTGGCCGGCGCTCGGGACCGTCATCCCATATCAGGCCATTCCAGATCTCCGCGTCGAATACGCGTCAAAATCCAAGCGGCCGGAAAGCTTGTTGCAAGTCCTCCAAAAGCTGGGAATACAAACCCACGTGAGCGAGGGGTCATACGGGTAGTGGCGATGGTTTCTCAGCGACCGCGTCTCCGGGGCCGTCACCGTGTCGCGGCCTTCTTGTATGCCGGCATGGCCGTCGTCAGCTTGGTGCTTGGCGCGATCTATTTGTTTCGCGATTCTTTCATGCCGTATCACGCGGCTGCCTTGGGCAAGGATTGGGACGAGCTCGGCCCTGCGACTCAGACGCTCCTCAAGGCCCTCATGGAAGTTGCGGCCGGCGGCTGGCTGGCGCTCGGAGCGCTGGTCTTGCTGCTCGTCGCGTTTCCGATTCGGCGCGGTGAGCGCTGGGCGCGACTCGCTGCACCAGCCGCTCTATTGCTCTTCTACGTCCCCACACTGCTTGCCACCCTGAGCGTGCTTCACGAGACACCCGCTTCGCCACCTTGGCGCTTCAATGTGTTGGCGTGTCTATGCGCGGTCGTCGGCTTCCTTCTGGATACACCGTGGCGTTCCGCTACGCAGACAGCACGCGGAAACGCATGAACTCGCCGCCTTCGACAGCCGCGAGTCGCTTTCGCAGAACCGAGCCGAGCGCGAGCGCGGGAGTCAACACCCCTCCGCCTGCCGGAAGCTCGTCGCCGTCGAGCGCGAGACAGAGTCCCACCTCGCCCAGCATCTTCGAGGTGGCGAGGTAGCCTGGATCGCCGCGTCCTTGCACTTCGACCGTCGTTGTGTGCTCGCCAGTTGCCGATGTCGCCTTGAGAACGACGCGGAACTTGCCCGCGCGCCGCAACCACTCCGGCGGGCCTTGACCCGACTTCGGAGATAACGGAATCGGTGCGCCGACAAAGTACCCGAAGCCACGGCTCATCCACAACCAACCCGCCTTCAGCAAGGCGCCCAGGGAAACCCCTTCTGCATAGGAGCACGGAAGACGTCCACTGAGCGCGAGGGAGCGTCGTACGTTGCGCGCGTTGATCGGCGCCATGAAGAACGGCATGCCAAGTTTTCTAAAGTCGCGGTCAAACCGAGTCTCGTCCCAACCCGTAATGGTCTCGCCTTCGACCTTGCCCTCCGCGGACGGAGCGAGAACGTACGGATCGTCGTAGAACGCCGCGTCGTACTGTCCGGACTCTCGAAGCTGCTCGAGCGACTGGAGCGTCTGATTCGTACCGCCGCTGAACGAGCCGGCGTACGCCGTGAAAAGCGCCTTGACGTGTGCGGCCTTCTCGCCGCGCTGTTCCAGTTGCTCGATGGCGAGCTGGGTACCCAAGTCCGAGGGAATGCTGTCGACCCCGGCAGAGTGCACGATCTTCGCTCCAGTGCGCTGCGCCTCTTCGTGGAACCGATCGATCATCGCGCGCTGAAACCAATACTCGCCAGAAAGATCCGCGTAGTGGCGCCCCTGCTTAACGCAGGCTTCGACGACGACGTCACCCCCGTACTTGCTGAAGGGTCCGGCCGTGGTGAGCACGACCCGGGCCTTCGAGACCATGGCGTCAATCGATGGTTTGTCCGCGGTGTCCGCGACGATGATCTCGGAAGCCGCGCCCGCCAAAGAGCTTTGCAGAGCAACGAGCTTCTCGGAACTGCGACCGGCGATCGCCCAGGAGAAGCTGGTTCGGCTCGGGTGGCTCGCCAGGTACTCCGCCACCAGCTTGCCCGTGAATCCCGTTGCCCCAAACAAAACGATGTCGTGGTCCATGGATGGCCGTCACCAATCGAACTTCCGGTAGACCCGAGGGTCGACCGCCGCGGCGCCGAGCATGCCGCCCGCAAGGGCCCCCGCGATGCCGGGGGTCATGACGTCCTGGCCCGTCAAGAACAGGCCGGGCACGGGGGTGCGGGCGGCAAGCGCCTCCGACAACATGCGGCGCGGCGTGGTTTCGACGCCGTAGAAGCCGCCCTTTTCGTGGCGGGTGAACGCGGCGGTGGCAAGCGGGGTCCCGAGCTCGCGGTAGACGACGAGCGGCGCAAGCGCCGGGAACTTCTCTTCGAAGAACGCCATCAACTTGGCCTCGACGCTCTGCTTGAAGGCTGTCCATTCGGCGGCGAGCTCGCCGGGCTCGCGGTCGGCGAACTCGGCCACCGAGGACCAATCGGCCCACACCATCGCCTGGCCGGTGTGTTTGTTCGACGGGCCTGGGTCGTGCTCGGGATCCTTGAGAGACGGGAACGACACGAACAGCATCGGGATCGGGCTGCCGTCGGCGACCGCCCAGATGCCGTCATCGGTGTCCCAGTTCTCGTGGAACCAATGGTTGGAGCGCGTGGCTCCGTGCCGGGCGATGTCTCCCTCGAAGCCGAGGTAGACTTCGAAGTGGCAAACCGCTGGCTTGAACGACGCGATCTCGCGGGCCCAGTCCTGCTCGCGAATGTCCTCGGGGAGCAATCGCTTCACCGTTTCGCCGGCGCCGATTGCCGAGACGACGGCGGGCGCTTTGAATTCTTCGCCCGCGCTCGTGCGCACGCCGACGGCTTTCCCTTCTTCAAACAGAATCGCGGCGACAGGCGTCGCAGGGCGAGCACTTCCGCCTGCCGCTTCGATCACCGGAACGAGCCCTGCCGCGATTGAGCTCGCGCCGCCCACGGGATAGCCCGCGCCCTCGAGGTAGTGGCGCATGATGATGGCATGCACGCCGAAGCTGGCTTCTTTTGGTTTGCCGCCATAAGTGCCCCACTGCGCAGACAGCACGGACGCGAGCTTCGGGTCGGTGATGATGTCCGCGATGACTTCGCCTGTAGTGCGACCGACCCAGCGCTCGATCTTGCGCCTGTTGAGCCAGCGCTGCGCGGCGCGGAACGGCTCGGGAACCGACCGCCCGCCGGCGACCATGGTTGCAGCGGTCTCCGCCGACTCTATCGCCTCGAAGTAGGTGTCGATTTCGGCGGCGTTGTCGGGGAACCGGTCTTTGAGCTCCATCTTGTAGGCGGCCTCCGGGCGCGCCACCGAGATGTCGAAGCCATCTGGGAAGTGCAGCGTGTCGTAGACCGTGCCGATCGAGCGAAACTCGATGGTCCCGCCGCTGAGCCAGTCCAAGATCTTTCCTGCGGATTGGTCACGACCAAACAAGCCGCAGTAGTGAAGGCCCACGTCCCAGCTGAAGCCCTCGCGAGAAAAGGAGTGGGTCAGTCCTCCAATCGACTGCGCCTGCTCGAGAAGCAGGACTTTGTGTTCCAACCGGGACAGCGCGGTCGCGGTCGTCATGCCGCCCATGCCCGACCCGATGACGATGACGTCGAATTCGCTCATTGGTGCTCCCCCGAGCCCGCTCAGAGCCGGACCGGGCAGTCAGATAACCGCAAGAGCGGCACCGCGTCAATGCGCTTCTCGGCATACATTCGAGCCTAGGATCTTTGGTCGCGTCGTTCCGGTCAACCTCGGGTTGACAGCAGCCAACACAGATCTAGTGGACTTTCATGCCAGCTCCCGTCACCTCGGACCTCGTTTGGAAAGAGATCGAAAAGCGCTCGTTCGCCGTACTCTCCTATGTGAACCCCAAAGGCCAAGCCCGCTCCTCTGGCATCGTCTATGTCCCGATCGACCGGGTCCTCTACGTGCGGGTGGCCAAGGAATCGTGGAAGGCAAAGCACATCGGGCGGAACCCCCACGTCGCGCTCAATGTGACCATTTCCAAACGCGTTCCGTTCATGCCCTGGATCGACATCCCCGACGCGACCATCGCGTTCAGCGGCACCGCGCGCGTGCTCTCGATGAGCGAGGTCGAGCCGAAGCTCCTCGAAACGCTTCTGGGACGGATGATCGATCACGCGAACAATGAGGAGAACTGCATCATCGAGATCCACGCGACCGGCCACTTCGCGACTTACGGGGTCGGGGTGTCTTTGCTGGACATGCGGGACCCGGAGAAGGCGCGCGGTCGCACGCCGGTCGGTTAGTCGGGACAAGGGTGGCGGTTAGGCCGGCTTCTCTCCGCGGATGAGCATGTCCAGGAACTTGTCGAAGCGCCTCTGTCTGGTTTCGGGTCGCTTGGCCGACGCAAGTCCGTAGGCGATGGCGTATCGATTGGTTTTGTTCAACGTTTCAAAGCATTGTTTCACTTTGGGCTCGCGTTCGACCGCTGCCAGGAAATCCGCGGGCACTTTCATTTCGCTTGCCGCGTAGGCCTTCTTCCAGCGTCCGTCCGCCTTTGCGGCGCGGACCTGCACCAGCCCCGGCTCTTGCATCCGACCCTCACCGATCAGACGCTCCGCGTGCTCTCGGTTCCGCTTGGACCAACTGCTTCGAGGTTTTCGTGGCGTGATCCGTTGGAGGTAGGCTTCGCCATCGATAGACTTCCTGACGCCGTCGATCCAGCCCCAGCACAGCGTTTCGATGACGATTTCGGTCCAACTGACGCTTGGTTTGCCCGTCTTCACTTTGAATACCTTGATCCAAAGCTCATTTTCGGAGGCATGGTTTGCTTTGAGCCATTGATTCAGCTTTTTTGCTGATGCAAAGGTTTTGATTTTCGCTGGATCGGGTTCGGGCATGGGATCAGAAACCAGTGCCGTAAGAGTTATCGTGCGAAGTTACTCTAGAGCGCGAGCGGACGCCCACCGGCCGCAAGACAGCAGAGGCCGGATTTGCCTCTGCATTGTGCAATCGAACATGGCGGAACGGACGACAGTCCGTGGAGCTATTCGATTGCTAGTCAGCTGAATTCCGGCCCCGCAAGCGCAAAAATCGTCTCGGCCAATGGACAGGAACAACTTCGTAGGGCTCGAGCAGCTTGCATTCGGGCTCCTTTTCATGGAGTCTCGGGGTGGCGGCGCCCGCGTGTCAAGACCTCTGACGTGACATGGTGGCGTGACGCAGTGAACGAGCGCAGTGACACGCGCGAACGTATTCGCGCGACTACGGCAAAGCAGAAGCGCAGTAGTTGTTCCAGACGAAACTCTGCAACACCGCTGCCCGACATCCGTGTCCCTCGCCGGTCGTCAGACCCTCGGCGAAACTACGAAGCTGCGTGCGAAAATTGATCGTAGGCTCGTCCTCCGTGCGATTCTCCCCGCGGACGAACGCTTCATCCGGATTGGCGTCGTTGACGTCCACCATGAAAAGACCCCCGCCGGCCGAAGGTGGGCGCTCAAAGCGGCAGTAAATGGAAGCCGCACTCGCGTCATCGCGGGCTTCGCCCATCGTTCCCGGCGGGAGACCAAAGGCCATGGCTGCCGCGTCTACCATCTCTGTCGTGAACGCGGGGCAGTTGGGGCCGCCAGCAGCCACGGGAGGAGACGAGACTAATAGTCCGACGACGGCCGCTGCGCATAACCCGACAACAGCCAATGCCGACCACAAGAGCTTCCTCGACTTCGTCATGATGCACTCTCCTTGTCTGATTCTTGGGCGAATCTTCAAGCGCCATCACCATGAGCTCCCTCCGCGGCCGGGGGCCGTGACGCAGCGTCCGGCGTCCACGCACCCCAACGGATGCGAGCAGGGAGCACTCGGCGTTCTCTTCTTGCGACCGCTGACTTCACGGCCGCCTCCAGGCGTCGGATGTTACTCCGCCAACACGGCTTTTGATAGCGCGGCCGCGCCCATGTCGACCTCGCTTGCCAGCATCACGAAAACACTGACAAAACACACGGCTCATACGTCGGAGCTTCGTCCTTCGCAGCCAGCAGCTCCTTTTCTTGGACAGCGGTTGCGTGCTGTGGACGGAACTTGGATCGAGCGCACAACGACGTTTGGTCGAGGCGTTGGCGCCGCTCGCGCCACCTCATGTCAACCACGCGTCAACGAACAAAAAGAGAGGCACCTAGCGTCTTCGCTAAGTGCCCGACTTCGTTGGTTGCGGGGGCCGGATTTGAACCGACGACCTTCGGGTTATGAGCCCGACGAGCTACCAGACTGCTCCACCCCGCGGGCGCCACTATAGTCAGGGGCTTTGACTTGTCAAAACGAGCCAACGCACTAGATTTTCCCGATGATTTCGTTGGGTTCGCCGCGCCTCGGGTTGCTGTTGGCGGGGGTCTCCTTGGTGGCTCTGGGCTGCAAGGGAGAGGCGCCGGCGAAGAGCGACGCCAACGAGGGGCCGCCGCCCGCGCGCGTCCAAGTGGCCGAGGTTCGGGGCGGCAGCATCCAAGCTGAATGGTCTTTCCTCGGCGACGTTCGCGCGCTCAAGCGAGCCAAGCTCGCCGCAGGCGCTGGGGGCGAGGTGCGCGAGGTACGAGTGCGCGTCGGGGATCACGTGAAGAAGGGCGACCTGCTCGTCGACATCGATCCCTCTCTCGCAACAGCGCGGGTTCGGGCGGCACAAGCATCCAAACAAGCGGGGGCCGCTGACCTCGAACGAGCGCAGCGTGATGCCGAACGGCTGACTGTCGCGGGTCCCGACATCGCGGCCCGTGCCGAGATCGAGCAGGCGACCTCCGAGCGCAAGCGCGCCGTGGCCGAACGAGGGCGACTCAAGGCCGCCGAGGCCGAGGCGCGCGCGCAGCTCGGTCGGCATCGGGTGAGGGCACCCTTCGACGGGGTGGTCGCAAACCGTGCGGTCGACCCGGGCGACTGGGTCGAGCCCGGAGTCGAGGTCATCGAGCTGGTCGACGATGCCGGGGTCGAGGTCTTGGTCTCTACCCCGCCCGACGTTGCGCTCTACCTCGAGGCTGACGACAAAGCGCTCCTTCGTTACAAAGGCGCCGCAGTCCCGGCCACCATTGTCGGGGTGGTTCGTGCGTTGGATGACGAGTCGCGGACCGTTAAGGTTCGTCTCGTTCCTGACGAGAACGCAGTGTGGCTCCTTCCAGGCGCGGCGATCGACGTGGTCCTCACCATCGAGCGAAGCGAGCCAGGTGCGGTGGTGATCCCGCGAGACGCGTTGGTCTATGGCATCGCCGACCTTCAAGTGATCAAGGTCGCCGACGGGCATGCCGAACCGGTCCCCATCGAGATCATCGCGCGCGGCCGCGATGAGATCCTGATCAAGGCAGACGGGCTTGCGGCGGGCGATGCGGTGGTCACGCGTGGCAACGAACGGGTCTTTCCCGGTCAGCCTCTCACGATCGTGCCGGAAGACTGATCGCGCATGGCCGACGACGCGCACGCGCACGAAGAGCAGCCTGCGGGCCTGACGTGGATTGCGATTCAGCGGCCGATCACGGTCATCGTCGGTATCGTGCTGGTGGTCTTGTTTGGGGCCTTGTCGGTCGTCGACCTCCCGATCCAGCTCACCCCCGACATCGCCACCCCGACGATCTCGGTGAGCACGGTTTGGCCCGGCGCCGCCCCGGTCGAGATCGAAACCGAGATCCTCGAGCCTCAAGAAGAGGTCCTCAAGAATGTCCAGGGCCTGACGCTCATGGAATCGAACGCGAGCATGGACAGCGGCAGCATCACGCTCGAGTTCGAGGTCGACACCGACATCGAGGAGGCCCTGGTCCGCGTAACCAACAAGCTGAGCCAGGTCGCGAGCTACCCGACCGCGGTGCGCGAGCCGATCGTCGAAACCGCCAATAGCGCCGGCCCTCCTCTCGCGGTCATCGCGATCCGCGATCCGCGCAAGGGCAGCGTCGCGGCCTATCGCACCTGGGTTGAGGACACCATCCTTCCAGAAATCGATCGGATCCCCGGCGTCGCGGGCATTTTCTTCATCGGCGGCCAGAACAGCGAAGTGCATGTGCTCTTCAATCCTGAGGCCCTGGCCGCGCGGAGCCTGTCGGTCGAGGGGGTAGCTGACCGGGTTCGAAGCGAGCTCCGTGATCTCTCGGGCGGCGACGTCACCCTTGGCAAGCGGCGCTATCTTGTGCGTACGACCATCGCCCCAAAGAACGCCACCGCGTTCGAAGAGATCGTCCTCGGCGCGGCGACCGATGGCACGCCGATCCTGCTCGGTGACGTGGCAACCGTGAAGATGGCCCTCCGAAAGCCCACCGGCGTCGCGATCGTGGAAGACCGGCCCGCCATGGTGATGCTCCTCTCGCGGGAGGCCGGCACCAATGTCCTCGAAGTCACCCGAGAGGTGCACACCGTCATCGACCGACTGCAACGCGAGCACTTCGACCGAGAGGGCTTACAGATCGAGATTCTCGCGGACCAAGTCGACTACATCGAGGGTGCGCTCGATCTCGTACAACAAAACCTTCTGCTCGGCGCGATCCTGGCCATCATCGTGCTCTTCCTCTTCTTGCGGACCTTTGGGGCGTCGGCGGTAGTGAGCATCGCCATCCCGGTGTGCGCCTTTGCAACAGCGCTTGGGATGCAAGCCTTCGGACGCACGATCAACGTCGTCTCGCTTGCCGGGATTACCTTCGCGATCGGCATGGTGGTCGACAACTCGATCGTTGCGCTCGAAAGCATCGACACGTGGAAAAACCGGGCACCCGATACCAAGCTCGCTGCCTATCGAGGCATCCGTGAGGTGTGGGGCGCCTTGATCGCGTCGACAGCCACGACGGTCGCGGTGTTCATTCCGATCGTGTTGTGGCAGGGCGAGGTAGGCGAGCTTCTTCGAGACGTCGCCGTGGCCATCGCCCTAGCCGTCGCGATCTCGCTGGTGGTCTCGGTCTTGGTCATTCCGAGCCTGGCGGCGCGCTTGCTCTCTCGGGGGAAGACCCTCGACATCGGTGGGCTCACGGGGTTTGGTGTTCGTTTTCGGTCGAACGTGACCGAGAAGGTCCGCTGGTTGTGTAGCTCGACCCGACGATCTTTGACGGTGTTGGTGATGGCGATCGTCGGTTCCGTCTTGGTCACTTGGTTGCTTCTCCCGCCGATGGAATACTTGCCGACCGGCAACCGTAACTTGGTGTTCGGCATCCTCGTGCCCCCGCCCGGTTACTCGATCGACGAGCTCGAAGCGACCGGCAACCGGCTGCAAGGCGAGATGGCCCGGTACACCGGCGTCGAGACCGATGGCGAGCCCAACATCAAGCGCGCCTTCTTCGTCGGGAGCCCTGACCGCGTGTTCGCGGGCGCGGTCGCCGAGCATGACAAAGATGTCGGTCGCATGTTGAGCCTCGTTCGACGCGAGCAGGCGAAGATCCCCGGCATGATTTCCTTTGCGACCCAGGCTTCGCTCTTCGGGCGGACCATCGGCGGCGGCCGCGTCGTCGAAATCGACATCAAGGGGTCGGACCTCCGGACGATGAGCGACGTGGGCGGAACCCTGTACGTCGCGCTTCGGGAGGCGCTTCCGGGGGCGCAGATCCGTCCGGTCCCGAGCCTCGACCCGGGCGCGCCCGAGCTCCACGTCATTCCCAAACGAAAGGAGGCCGCGCGGCTCCAGATGCCGGGCGCAGAGCTTGGTTTGGTCGTCGACGCGTTGATCGATGGCGCGATCATCGGCGAGTACACCCCGGAGGGGCAACCGAAGCTCGATGTCGTGCTCCGGGCGGTGACCGAGGACGATGAGCTCCTGCCCGACGCCTCGGCTTTGCTGTCGGCGCCGGTGGCCACCCCGAGCGGCAGGACCGTCCCCCTTGGCGCCCTGGCCGAGATCGAAGAAACGCTCGGGCCGTCGGTGATTCGCCACCTCGAACGCCGACGCGCGATCACCCTGAACGTCTCGCCGCCTGAGGATCTTGCGCTCGAAGAGGCGATTCGGATCATCAAGAACGACGTGCTCGCCGAGCTCGAAGAGTCAGGCGCAGTGCCACCGGGAGTCGAGTTCGGGTTGAGCGGTGCCGCCGGCAAGCTCGAGCTCGCCCAAAAGCAGTTCGGGAACATCCTGCTCCTGGCGCTCGTCATCTGTTTCTTGTTGATCGCCGCCCTCTTCGAGGACTTCGTCTCGCCTTTGGCGGTATTGATGAGCGTCCCCCTGGCGGCGGCAGGCGGCGCGGGCGGGTTGTGGCTCGTCAACGCGCTCCTCGGAAAGCAGCCGCTCGATTTGATGACCGCGCTCGGGTTCTTGATCCTGATCGGCGTCGTGGTGAACAACGCGATCCTGGTCGTCGACGGCTCGCTCGCGCGCTTGCGCCAGGGAAAATCGCTCAGTGAGGCGGTGCCGCAGGCGGTCGAGGCGCGCGTCCGGCCGATCTTCATGACCACCGCCACCTCGCTGGCCGGCCTCTTGCCGATGGTGATCTTTTCCGGCTCGGGGTCGGAGCTCTACCGGGGCGTTGGCGCGATCGTGCTTGGCGGGTTGCTGCTGTCGACCGTGCTTACCCTGTTCGTCGTGCCAAGCGCCTTCACGCTCCTTTGGAGGCTTCGCGGGCACGTCGATACGGATTGAGATACTGCTTCTTGAGGCGACTGAGCTCATCGCGCGTGAGCTCCCTGTATTCGCCAGGCCTGAGGCCCTCGATGCTGAGCCCCGCAAACGACTGCCGGGTAAGCCGCATCACCCGATGGCCGATCGCATCGCCCATCCGGTGCACCTGGCGGTTCTTCCCTTCGGTCAGGGTGATCTGCACCCAGCTGTGGTTTTGCTCCTGGCGGAGCACGAAGACCTCGGCTTTTTGGGTGCGGTAGCCGTCGTCGAGGGTGACCCCGTTGCGAAGCGCGTCGAGCTCGGGGACATCGAGGTGCCCCTGAAACTTCACCGCGTAGACCTTGGGCACGGCAGACCGAGGCCGGAGGAGCGCGTCGACCATGTCGCCGTCGTTGGTCACCAGCAGGGCGCCGCTAGTGTGATAGTCGAGGCGCCCGACCGGAACGACCCGCTCGGGAATTCTCCGCAAGATGTCGCCGATGGTCGCCCTCCCCTCGGGATCATCGAGCGTGGTCACCATCTCCCGCGGTTTGTGGAGGAAGTAGTAGACCGGCTTTTCGGCGACGACCCGCTTGCCATCGACTTCCACGCGGTCTTTGTGCGGGTCCACCTTGGTCCCAAGCTCGGTCACGACGCGCCCATTGACGCGCACCCGCCCGGCCGTGATCAATTCTTCGGACGCACGCCGCGACGCGATCCCCGCGCGGGCCAACACTTTTTGCAGGCGCTCCACCGGCGGAAGCTAGCCTGTTGCAGCGCCAGCGCCACCCCGTAAAGGGACCTCGTCGCCACGGAGCAGGGTGCCGGCGTCGGAAAGACTTACTGGCTGGCGGAGTCGGCGGCCGTCTGCTCGGCTAACGCAGAGTTCCGAAGCTTTTCTTCGTCGCGGTCCCATCGGTCGACTTTGCCGTCACCGTTGACATCGGTCCCAATGCGGACCGTGCGGCCGTCCACGAAGTACTCCCAGCGATCGGGCTTCCACTCGGCGGCCGTGCTCCGGCTCGCCGTGTCGCGCTCGGCGCGCATGGGCTGCCCCCCCTCGTAGAAAATCTTGGTGTCGATCAGGCCGTTGCCGGTGGTGTCGAGCTCTTGGAGGCGCACGCGACCCTCGGTGAAATGGGTGACTTCGTCGGTTTGGCCGTCGAAATCGCGGTCGGCTTCCTCCCGCATCGGTCGCCCTTCATCGGTGTAGAGCCGAACGATGTCCTTGCGGCGGTCGCCGTTTAGGTCCGCCTCACGGCACACCAATACCAAGCGCGCGAGGCTCCCCTCGCCCATGGTCTTGAAAAGCTTGCGCACATCCGGCACCTCATCGCCCGAAGTGTCGTATTCGGTGACTTCGTAGCCGGGGCCAGGCGGCATGCAGCGGCCGGCGTCGTACACCTCGCCACCAGTGGTCGCCTCCATGTCCTCGGAGCCAGGGCTCGTCACGGGCTCAGCATTCTTCGAGCCACAACCCACCAACGTGAGGCTCATTACAATGATCAATGCGTATCTCATTACGGTTCTCCCTGCGACACCTCTTCAGACCCCTGGGCTGCGGGTTCCTTGGGTTCAGTTGTCGCGATCTCCGCTTCCTCGACCTGCTCACAACGAAGCGCGTCGTCGGCGGCGCCCATGCTCAAGAGAGGCATTTCATCAGTGCGGTCAGGCGTGCCATCTCCATCATCATCATATTTGGTCAGGACGACCTTGCCGCCCCGAAACACGTCCCACTTTTCGGGACGGCCGTCATTGTTGTCGTCGTAACTCGCCTCGACGATAAGCCCTTCCTCGTAGACCTCCCACACGTCGGGACGCCCGTTCGATTTCCGGTCGCGCTCCGAGCGGGTCACCCAGCCTTCGCTGCACCAGAGCCAGGTATCGATGGCGTTGTTGAAATTGGTGTCGAGCTCTTTGCGGGCCAGCCGACCGTCCTCATAGAAGGACAGCTGGTCAATCCGGCCGTCGAAGTCGAAATCGTGCCGCTCGTGGGCGACCGTCTCTCCGTCGTCTTCGTAAAACCGTTCCATGTCCATCTTGCCGTCGAAGTTCATGTCTGCCTTCGAGCAGAACCGACGCCCGCCGCGCCCCACATGTTCAATATCGGGTTGGCCGTCTTCATTGATGTCGCTGCGAGTCACTTCACGTCCGTTGCATGAGAACGCTTCCATCTTCGAGCCGCTTGGAAGCGACCGAGACGAGCCCTTCGCACAGCCCGCCGCCATCAGGCATGCCCCTGCGGCAAGCCCGAACACAGCACCCGCAAAAATGCTCATGTTTACAGACAGTTTGGCTTCCCCCGGAAACCCCGATCCTTATAAGGATAGGGGTCACCCGGCCCGCTGTGCAAGTACCTGGCCGGGTCGTTTGACAATATATATGGTGCCATGTAGCTTCATGCCACGTTTTTGAGGGTCACAGATGGCGCGCAAAAAAATCTCGACCACGGTCTACATCACAGCCGAGCAGAATGAACGGCTCAAGCTTCTGCACGAGCGTACCAAGGTGCCCGTCGCGGTCTATATTCGCGAAGGTATCGATCTTGTCCTCGATTGCCACAAAGATGAGCTCCCCGGTCAAATGACACTGGATGCCAGCTCCGAGAAATAGGCGCGGTGCAAACCGACGCCGCCGCGTTGCTGCAGCGATGTCCGGGGGTTAGAGAGGTCGCACTTTGAGCAGCGATCTCCAGCTCATTCGTAACTTTTGCATCATAGCCCACATCGACCACGGCAAGAGCACCCTCGCTGACCGGTTTCTCGATGTGACGGGGGCGGTCTCTGCGCGTGAGCAAAAAGAGCAGCTCCTCGACCGCATGGAGCTCGAGCAGGAGCGCGGGATCACCATCAAGGCTCAGGGGGTCCGGCTGCCGTTCACGGCCGCGGACGGCCGAACGTATCAATTGAACCTCATCGATACGCCCGGGCACGTCGACTTCAGCTACGAGGTGTCGCGTTCGCTAGCCGCGTGCGACGGCGCCCTCCTGGTCGTGGACGCCACGCAGGGAGTCGAAGCGCAGACCCTCGCCAACGTCTACCTGGCGGTCGAGAATGACCTCGAGATCATCCCCGTCTTCAACAAGATCGACCTTCCGAGCGCCGACGTCGAACAGGTTCGCCAAGAAGTCGAGGACCTCGTCGGCCTCGATTGCTCCCACGTGTTGGCGTGCAGTGCCAAGACCGGCGAAGGCGTGAAAGAGATCCTGGAAGCCGTCGTCAACCGCATTCCGCCACCCGAAACGATCGAAGGTGGCCCGCTCAGGGCATTGATTTTCGATACCTGGTACGACAGCTATCGCGGCGCGGTGTGCATGGTCCGGATCAAAGACGGCACCGTTTCGAAGGGCGACAAGATTCGGCTCATGGCTACGGGCGCCGAATACGAGGTCACCGAGCTCGGCGTCTACACGCCGTTTCAGAAGGAGCTCGACCATCTCGGCCCGGGAGAGGTCGGCTATCTCGCCGCGAGCGTCAAATCGATCCACGACGCGAAGGTTGGCGACACGATCACCCTCGCCCACAACCGCGCCGAGGAGCCCTTGGCTGGCTTCAAAGAGGTCAAGCCGATGGTGTTCTGCGGGATCTTCCCGACCGACAGCGACCAATACACCGAGCTTCGCGAAGCCCTCGAGAAGCTCAACCTCAACGACGCGGCGTTCATGTTCGAGCCGGAGAGCTCGGATGCGCTCGGTTTTGGGTTTCGATGCGGCTTTCTCGGGCTGCTCCACATGGAGATCATTCAAGAGCGGCTCGAGCGCGAATACAACATCGGGCTGATCACGACCGCGCCAAGCGTGGTCTATCGCGTGCACACCGAGGAAGAAACACTCGACATCGACAATCCCTCGCGGATCCCCGATGGGCGCATACGGATCGAGGAACCCTACTTCAAGGTGTCGATCCACGTGCCGTCCGAGTTCGTGGGGGCCGTCCTCAAGCTCTGCCAAGACCGGCGGGGGGAGCAGGACGGGATCCTATATGCGTCGACGGACCGGGTCATCATCACGTACCAAATGCCGCTTGCCGAAGTCCTCTTCGATTTCTTCGACAAACTCAAGAGCGCCACGCGCGGATACGCGTCCATGGACTACGAGCTCTCCGGATATCGTGAGAACCCGTTGGTTCGCCTCGACATGCTGCTCAACGGCCAAAAGGTCGACGCGTTGAGCGCCGTGGTCCACAAAGATAAGGCCTATTATCTCGGCCGGGCGCTCGCTGCCAAGCTCAAGAAGATCGTGCCGCGTCAGCAGTACGAGGTGATCATTCAGGCGGCCATCGGCTCGAAGATCATTTCTCGCGAGACGGTGCGTGCGCTTCGCAAAGACGTCACTGCCAAATGTTACGGCGGCGACATCACCCGAAAGCGCAAGCTCCTCGAGAAACAAAAAGAAGGCAAAAAACGCATGAAGGCCGTCGGCAGCGTCGAAATACCGCAAGACGCATTTCACGCAATCCTCAAGGTCGACAGTTAAAAGGCGTCAATGACCACGGGCACTGCCGCTGACACTGCCGCTGACACTCACGCTGATTAAAAAGAGTCGCCCGGTCGTTGGAGGGGGGAGACGTACGACCGGGCGAGGGCAACCGGTGGATTTTAGGGGGGTCCACCGGAAAATTTTGGATTTTTGATGTCATGAGAACCCGTAAGTCCTCATGGATTAAAACCTAAACACCGACAGCGGAACCGTCAATGGCGGGTACGCCTTTTAGCTGCGTTTTCCGGTGGATTAGCTCACAGTTCTGTTCGAAAATCTGTGCCACCCGACGGTGCCGGCAAACGCCCCAAGCGCGTCGGCAACGAAGTCTCCGAGCTCCGACGATCGACCCGGCACCAACGCCTGATGAATCTCATCGGAGAGTCCCCAAAGCACGGCCACGAACACCGCGAAGGAGGCCGTGCGCCAGGCCGTGGCGGAAGACCAAGTGCGCGATGAGGCGGCGGCGCAAAGCCACCCGAGCACGCCGTATTCGAGAAAGTGAAGGCCCTTGTCTCGAAGCGGGAAATGCTGCAACCCCGGCACCCGCACCTCGATCGACGAGACCACGAAGATGAGGCCCATGTACAGAATCGCAAAGCGCCATGCGCGAAGGCGCTCCCACCGGACGCCGGTGGTCAGCCCGGGCCTCCAGCGTCGAGCACCGAGAGCCGCATGCGTGGTCCCGACCCCTGCAGTTGCCCGGCCCCGGTACTGAAT